>ERZ809735.11-NODE-11-length-133918-cov-38.8107_pt1 | contig 133918 bp, 113 predicted proteins | sample MGYA00520442_ERZ809735 | MGnify/ENA primary metagenome ERZ809735 (study PRJEB31588, sample SAMN03401222) | human gut metagenome | study: EMG produced TPA metagenomics assembly of the PRJNA231909 data set (A prospective, longitudinal analysis of the... | reverse complement strand
AACGTGACCATGGAAGGCCGCTCAAACCTCAGGTGTTGCAACCACCACTAGAATCCGCCGAATCGGATGGTTTAGGGGGGGGGAGCAATCGAGTACGCTCGTGAGCTCCCCTCAGTCATCTACGACGACAGCCCCTCTCAAAGAGGGGAGCCAAAACCACTTAGTACATGAGGGTGGCTAGGCGACGACGGGCGCGGGTCAGACGCGGGTCGGTGGGTTCGGGGATGGTGAAGTATTCGAGCAGACGCTTGCGAACCTGCTCGATATCGGCCTTGTGCCCGGCGGCCAAAAAGTCCAGCAAACGGTCGAAAGCGTCTTGAATCTGGCCACCGATCATGTCGATATCAGCCACAGCCAACTGCGCTTCCACATCGTCCGGCGCTGCGGCGGCAGCGGCACGCACGTCACGTACATCAGCGGACCCGGAGCGGGCCAGCAACAGCGCCTTCGCACGTTCGCGGGCGGCCAGTGCATCGGACGGGTCGGATCCGAGCACGCGCTCGTATTCGGCGGCGGCACCGGCGTAATCGCCCTCCTCGGCCAAACGATGGGCTTCGGCATGCTCCGGCGGCACCTGCTCAGCACCCGCGACGGCACCGGTGGCACCAGCGCTCTTGGCGGCATCGGAATCAGGATCACCCGAGTACGGCGCGGTACCGTTCACACCAGACTGCGCGGCGGCCTGAATGATCTTCGGAATCACCTCGTCAGTAAGTTGCTTGAGCTCGTCGTCACCCGGAAGGCCCTGCAACAGCGGCATCGGACGGCCGGCAATCAACGCGAACAGTGCGGGCACGCCCTGCACCTGCAGCGCTTGGGCAATCGAGGGATTGGACGAGATATCGATACGGGAGAGCTGAATCTGGCCGTTCAGGGCGTTCACCGCGTCGCCCAGTGCACGGGCCATCGGGAACAGGCGGTCATCGGTCGGTATCCACAGGAGCAGCAGGATCGGGAAGGTCGCAGAAGTCTGCACCATTGCCTGGAAGGTGTTTTCGGTGGTGTCGATCACGTACCCACCAGCGGCAGGCGCGCCACCCGCCTGGCCGGGCTTGGCCTTGACCTGATGCTTCAGCGCCTCCAAATCGACGGCGCCCGCCAATGAGACTCCCGGATTGAACTGCTGCTCTGCCATAATGCCTCCCGATTCCACGCGATTCGCGTACAACAACAATCACATTTGCTGACATTGATTGTAATGCCGATTCCCACCACGTAGGGATTCTTCCACTACGCGGTGGAATTCCCACCACGTAGCAAAACGCCCACCACGATGTGACTCAAAACGGCACCATTGTGCGAAAGGTAAAACTTACCGACATCGTGGTGGATGAATCATATCGTGGTGGGGCGTTAACCGCGCGGTGGGTGGCGGCAACAATTACAGCGCTTCGACCTTTACCGGCTGACGGTCGGCGCCCACTGCGGTGATTTGCTCACCGGAGCTTGCCAACGGAATGTACAAGGCCACCACGTTCACATACGTGACCTTCATGGTGCTGGTGTACTTGTCGCTATTGAACAGCGCCTTCTCGTCGTCGGAAGCCGGCCGCGATTCGCGGCCATCCCCTGCCTTGCGAGTCCATTCGCCGTTAATACGGCCAACCACCAGATCACCGGCACCGTCTGCAGCACGCATCACCCACATCTGTTCAGGCACAGCGGTGAATTTTTGCTCCTGCGTACCGTTGTTGCGTTGCATACCTTCCTGCACCTTGGCCGTGGTATTGGCCAGTTCCTGGCGCAGCAAATCGTCTGCGAACTTGGAAGCGTATTGGCTCTTGGAGCCGTTCTGCAGCACATCGGCGTATTGGGCCAAGGCATCGGCGGGAGCGGCCACCAGCTTCTCATCCTTTGCGGTGCCCATCTGCGAGCCAATAGTCGGAATCTCGAACTTCGGCAGCTTGGCGCCCTCAAACAGTCGAGCCATAGCCATCAGCTTGTAATTCTGCTGGGCGGATTCCTGATCGAAGACCAGCAAACGCTTGGACTGCTGATCTTCGGTGGTGGTCGTGATGGTGAACACCGAGCGAGGCCATCCGTCGTCCGTAGGAATCACCGTCTGGGCGATGTCCTTGGGAATGGTCGCATATTCGGACATACCGCCGCCACGCTGATTGATCGTGGTCTGGCTGATGCGAATGTCCAGCTGGGGCCCGCCCATAACGGTCGCATACCCATCGGGATTCTTGGCCTGATCGGCTTCATCGATCGTCTTGAGAATCTTCAGACGAATCTTCTTCTCCTGCGCCTCGGTCAAATCCGGCGCAACCTTGGTGGAGGTATCAGCAGCCGGCGTCGGCAGTTGGCCTTCACAGGCGGTCAACGGCACGACCAACGCCATGCAGGCGAGGGCGGACACACACAGTTTGTTCCATCGCTTGTTCATCAGCTTTCCTCCTGTCCGTCATCGGCCGAGTCGTCTCCGGTATTGACCTCTTGGGCCAAGCGGGAGAAGTAGGCCTGCAGTTCGTCAGGGGTGATTACCGAAGTCGATTCGTTATCGCCGGCGCTGAGGCCGGGCTCAGCGCCGCTTTCGGCACCGGTCTGCTGGTCGGCGACCAGGTTACGCGAACTTGGGTCGATGATAACCGGTGTTTCGGTGGCTTCAGATTGCGAGGATTGCGAGGACGCACGGCCCGAACGCCGATGTGTGGCGTGACGGCGACGATTACGTCGACTTGCACCATCCGGCTTCCCGGACACTGCGATGCTGGCGGGTGCCTCTTCCTCGATTACGGCGCTTGCCATGCCTTCCACCATGCGCTTGCGGCGCTTATGCGGCGGCATGGCGAACACGGAGGCGCACAGTACGGCCAGCACGGCCAGCAATCCGCCGGACAGATAGAACGGCATCGCAAAGTCCGGCACTTCGGAGCGCACCCAGTGCAGCTGCACCTTGGCGTTGGTGACATTTTCGCCCAAATCCACAATGGCTACCGTCGAGGCGCCGGTCTTCTTGCTCTTCAGCGAAACGGACCCAGTGCCGCATTTCACGGCAGTCCACATATCGGAATCCTTGAACGACACCGCGTCATCGGCACTGGTAGGCGCTCCCTGACTCGTGCTGCTTCCCTTCTGGGTGCTCAGCTCGCTCCATGATGCCAATCCGGTGATGCGGGTATAGGACTTCTCGGACGCGACCCATCCGGCAACATCCTTGGACGAACCCAACGCCACGCACGCCTCGTCCTGAGAGGATCCCGAGTCCACGGTTATCGTGGCGTTCTGATCCAACAAGGTCAGCACATTCGGATCAGTGACGGCATACCGGGAGCCGCTCATGGTTGCGGAAGCGGTGATTTCAGTGGAGGGCTTCCACATCGTGGCATTCATGTACCCCAACACCACAGCCGCCACGGCCAATAGTCCGAAGATAGGCGTCACCACTCCACGCATGATTTTGGCATGACGGGATGGACGCTTGGCGCCCTTATCCAGTCTTGTAGTCTGTTCTTCAGCACTCATAACTCAACCATTCTACAATCTTCACCTGTTTATTACCTAGGAGCGCAGAAAATCAAGGTTTACCAGTAGGGTGATGTGTCATGCGTAAGTCTGTTAAGTCTATGTTATCTCCCCTCGGCAAGGCCGTTGCCCTTGCCTGCTCGCTGGCGATGTGCGTGTCGCTGGCTGCCTGCTCCAGTTCGAGCTCGGACTCGAAATCCTCTTCTTCCGATTCCTCTTCATCTTCCGACTCTTCTGACAAGAAGGGCCAAATTGCCGGCGTGACCGCCAAGGGCAAGCTCGGCGAGAAGCCGACCATCTCCTTTAATACGCCGATGACCGTGTCCGACGGCTCTTATGTGGTGCTGCAGAAGGGCGATGGCGACGTGATCGAGGAGGGCGACCGCGTCTGCGCCCAAGGCATCGCGCTCAACGTTAAAGACGGAACCGAGCTCATGGACACCTGGACCAAGAACACGCCGGATTGCTCGCTGAAGGTGGATTCCAAGACCCTCTCCTCGACCTACTACAACCAGATCAAGGGTGCCAAGATCAACACCACGATTGGCTTTGGCGTCAACGCTCAGGATTCGTCCGGGTACTCTTACATTCTGGCGATGACGTTTGTGTCCAAGTCCAAGGACTTGGAGAAGGCCACTGGCGAGGAAGTCAAGGATGTGCCGGCCAATCTGCCGAAGGTGACGCGAGCCAAAAACGGCGAGCCGTCCATCGACATGAACGGTCAGGGTTCGGTTGATTCGCTGATCTCGCAGACGCTGATCAAGGGTAACGGCGCCAAGCTGACCGACAAGAACACCGTGGTGGTCAAGTACACCGGTTGGCTTACGAATGGCAAGCAGTTCGATTCGTCCTGGGATCGCGATTCCACAATCGACGCCGATCTGTTCAGCGATTCCAGCGGCCAGCATCAGGTTATCGAGGGCTGGCAGAAGGGTCTGGTCGGCCAGACCGTCGGCTCTCAGGTTCTGCTGGTGATTCCGCCGGATCAGGCCTATGGAGATAAGGAGCAAGGTCCGATTCCCGCCAACTCCACGTTGGTCTTCGTAATCGATATTCTCGCCGCGTACTAAAAGATATAGCAGGGGCTCCCTCTGATGAGGGAGCCCCTGCTATATCTAGAACAGCCTGAGACTGTCGTCCTCGGTGCCTTTCATATCGTCGTAATCGAGGATGAGGCAGGTGAAGCCGCGGTCTTTGGCCAAGACCTGGGCTTGCGGCGTGATGGTTTGTGCGGCGAAGATGCCGTGCACCGGGGCCAGCAGCGGATCTCGATTGAGCAGTTCGCAGTAGCGAGTCAGCTGCTCGACGCCATCAATGCCGCCGTGACGTTTGATTTCCACAGCCACATGCTCGCCCTCGGCATTCACGGCCATAATATCCACTGGGCCAATGGCGGTCGGGTATTCGCGACGCACCAGCTTGGCTCCCTTGCCGATACGCTCGATTTGCTCGGCCAGATAGCGCTGCAGATGGTCTTCCACGCCATCCTTGATGAGACCCGGATCTTCGCCCAGATCATAGGTTTGGTCGGAATAGATATGCTGCAGCGTCACTTCAAGAATGTCCGAACCCTTGTCGGCGCTGACACGTAGCACCTTTTCCGGCTCACCAGCGGCGACACTTTCCGGGGAATGCGTCGCAGAATCACCATCCACAGCCCCACCAGCGACACTTTCCCGGGAATGTTGCGCGGATTTGGCGGCTGGGTCGATCTCACGAATCGTGCAGGGCGCGGTCATCCAGTTCAGCGGCTTGTAGGAGCCCAATTCGGAGAAAATCAACAGGCTGGAATCGGCCTTGATCAGCAATACGCGCTTGGCCAGGGGCAGTGAGGCGTTGAGGCGGCCCGAATACTCGGCCGAACAGTCGGCAACAATAACTCGCATAGGCCACCACTGTAGCGCAACACATGGCATACATAGCAAAAGGGGCTCTCTGGAAAACCAGAGAGCCCCTTAAGGAGTTGGTTCAGGTCACTCGGCGGTGCCGGAGTACTGGACGTCGTGGCCGCGCTCGACCGCCACGGTGAGTTTGTTCGAGTCGAAGGAAATGAATCCGTCGGTCACCTCGAACATGTGGCGATCGCCATCGGGCTCAACCACGGTGAGCGTACCCTGCTTGATCACCGTGAGCACAGGCTCATGGTCGGGCAGGATGCCCATGCCGCCCTCAGAGGCGGGAATGGTCACGCTCGTCGCCTCGCCGTGCCACACAGGGTGGTCAGCGGCGACGATGTTGACCTTCATCGTGGTTTTTTCCGCAGCCATCACGCACCCAGTTCCTTCTGCATGTTGTGCCACTTCTCTTCGAGGTCGTCGATGCCGCCGATGCCGGAGAACGCCTGCTCCGGGACGTCGTCGTAAACGCCGTCGCAGATGCGGGTGAAGGCCTCGATGGTCTCGTCGGCCGGCACGTAGGAGCCCGGACGACCGGTGAATTTCTCGGCCACGTAGAAGTTCTGGCCGAGGAACTGCTCGATGCGGCGGGCGCGGTTGACGGTGGTCTTGTCCTCTTCCGAAAGCTCGTCGATACCAATCAGGGCGATGATGTCCTGCAGCTCCTTGTTACGCTGCAGAATGGCCTTGACGCGGTTGGCGCAGTCGTAGTGGGCCTGGCCGACGTAACGCGGATCAAGGATTCGCGAGGTGGAGCTCAGCGGGTCGACGGCCGGGTAGATGCCCTTGGATGCGATGTCACGAGAAAGCTCGGTGGTCGCGTCCAGGTGGGCGAAGGTCGTCGCCGGGGCCGGGTCGGTGTAATCGTCGGCGGGCACGTAGATGGCCTGCAGCGAGGTGATGGAGTGGCCTCGGGTCGAGGTGATGCGCTCCTGGAGGGAGCCCATCTCGTCGGCCAGGTTCGGCTGGTAACCCACAGCGGAGGGCATGCGGCCCAGCAGCGTGGAGACCTCGGAGCCGGCCTGCGTGAAGCGGAAGATGTTGTCGATGAACAACAGCACGTCCTGGTTCTGCACGTCGCGGAAGTACTCGGCCATGGTCAGTGCGGTCAGCGGGACGCGCAGACGGGTGCCCGGCTGCTCATCCATCTGGCCGAAGACCAGTGCGGTCTTCTCCAGAACGCCGGCCTCGCCCATCTCGCCGATGAGGTCGTTGCCCTCACGGGTACGCTCGCCGACGCCGGCGAACACGGACACGCCGCCGTGGTTCTGGGCGACGCGCTGGATCATCTCCTGGATCAGCACGGTCTTGCCGACGCCTGCACCACCGAACAGACCGATCTTGCCGCCCTGCACGTACGGGGTCAGCAGATCGATGACCTTGATGCCGGTTTCGAACATCTGGGTCTTGGACTCCAGCTGGTCGAATGCCGGCGGCTTGCGGTGGATGGGCCAGCGTTCGGTGACCTTGATGGTCTCGTCGGCCTTCTTGTTCAGCACGTGACCGGTCACGTCGAACACGTGGCCCAGGGTCACGTCGCCGACGGGCACGGAAATCGAGCTGCCGGTGTCGTGCACCGAAGCGCCGCGGACGAGGCCGTCGGTGGGCTTCAGGGCCACGGCGCGCACGGTGGAGTCGCCAAGGTGCTGCTCGACCTCAAGCGTGATCGTGTGCGCGGTCTCGCCTTCCTCGTGAGCGCCGGTGTTGGTCAGCTCGACGGTCAGGGCGTTGTAGATATCGGGCAGGTGGCCCACCGGGAATTCGACGTCGATAACCGAACCCTGGATACGCGTCACACGTCCATTGATCGGCTCTGCAGCCGTCTCGGGAGCCGCTGTGGTCTGATTGTCAGCCATATGCGTTCCTACTCTTCCTTTGTGTTCAGCGCGTCGGCGCTGCCGATGATTTCGGTAAGTTCCTGGGTGATGGACGCCTGACGGGAGGCGTTCATCTTACGGGTCAGCGAGTCGATCAGGTTACGCGCGTTCTCCGTCGCCGTGTGCATGGCGTTCTGCCTGCTCGCGGTCTCGGACGCGGCCGCCTCCAGCAGGCATTCGTGAATACGCGACTGGATGTACTTCGGCAGGATGGCATCCATCACCTTGTCCAAGCTGGGCTCGAAGCGGTACAACGGGCGCACCTTGGAGCTGGCGGCGTTGTCGCCCTCGCTCTCGCGCGACATGCCCGGGCCGGATTCGACCTTGGCCTCGACCACTTCGACGGGAAGCATACGCAGCACGCGCACCTTCTGCACCACCATGTTGATGAACTCGGTGTAGACGATGTAGAGTTCGGAAACTCCACCCTTCTCAGCCGGCTTCATGTAGGCGTCCATCAAGGTGTTGGAGATCGTTTCAGCAATTTCCACGCCGGGCTGGTCGGTGTCGCCTTCCCACGTCGCCGCGATGTCACGATTACGGTACTTGTAGTACGTCGAACCGCGACGCCCGTACACGAACAGCTCCGGCTGCTTGCCTGCCGCATCGAGGCGGGACAGCAGCGACTCCGTTTCACGGATAATCGAAGAGGTGTACGGGCCGGCCATACCACGATCCGAGGTGAGGGCGAGAACAGCCACGCGCGGGTTCTTCTCGTCCTTCACCGCGATCGGATGCGTGATATGGGTGTGGGCCACCAACGCTTGCACGGCATCGAAAATCGCATCGGTGTACGGCTTCGCGTTCAGGGCCACATCACGGGCCTTGGCGATATGCGAAGACGCGATCATCTCCTGAGCGTTGAAGATCTTCGCCAACGACTCGGTGGAGCGGATGCGTGATTTCAATGCGAGTTGCGAGCCCATGGCTTACTTTTCTCCCGCCACGATCTTTTCCTGATCGACCGGCGCGGCCTTGTCAACGTCCGGCTTCTTCTCGACCAGCGGCTTGCCGGCGGAAGAGACGAACGTCGAACGGAACTCGTCCACGGCCTTATCGAGGGCAGCCTCGGTGTCGGCGGTGAATTCCTCGGTCTCGCGAATGGTCTTGAGGATATCGGTGTTGTGGTCGATGTAGTCCAGCAGTCCCTGCTCGAACGGAAGGACGTCCTTCAGGTCGAGGTCGTCGAGCTTGCCGTGGGTGCCGGTCCATACGGACACGACTTCCTGTTCCGGCGAGTACGGGTGGAACTGCGGCTGCTTCAACAGCTCGGTCAGGTGGGCACCACGGGTCAGCTGGGCCTTGGAAGCCGCATCCAGATCGGAGGCGAACATGGCGAAGGATTCCAGCGAACGGTACTGTGCCAGGGAGATCTTCAGCGTACCGGAGACCTTCTTCAGAGCCTTGGTCTGTGCGGCGCCACCGACTCGAGAGACGGAGATACCGACGTCCACGGCGGGGCGCTGGTTGGCGTTGAACAGATCGGACTGCAGGAAGATCTGGCCGTCAGTGATGGAGATCACGTTGGTCGGGATGTAGGCGGACACATCGTTCGCCTTGGTCTCGACGATCGGCAGACCCGTCATCGAACCGCCGCCCAGGTCATCGGAGACCTTGGCGCAACGTTCGAGCAGGCGGGAGTGCAGGTAGAACACATCACCCGGGTAGGCTTCACGCCCCGGCGGGCGGCGCAGCAGCAGGGAAATCGAACGATAGGCCTCTGCCTGCTTGGACAAGTCATCGAAGACGATGAGCACATGCTTGCCGTTGTACATCCAGTGCTGGCCGATGGCCGAGCCGGTGTACGGGGCGATGTACTTGAAGCCAGCGGAATCGGCTGCCGGGGAGGCCACGATGGTGGTGTACTCCATGGCGCCGGCGTCTTCCAGGCTCTGCTTCACCGAGGCGATGGTGGAGCCCTTCTGGCCGATGGCCACGTAGATGCAGCGGACCTGCTTCTTCGGGTCGCCGGATTCCCAGTTGGCCTTCTGGTTGATGATGGTATCGATCGCGATGGCGGTCTTACCGGTCTGGCGGTCGCCGATGATGAGCTGGCGCTGGCCGCGGCCGATCGGGGTCATCGCGTCGATGGCCTTGAGGCCGGTGGACAGCGGCTCGTCGACCGGGTGGCGGTGCATCACGTCGGGGGCCTGGGCTTCGAGGATACGACGACCCTCAATGCCCTGGATCTCGCCGAGGCCGTCGAGCGGCTTGCCCAGCGGGTCCACGACGCGGCCGAGATAGCCGTCGCCGACGGGCACGGAAAGCACTTCGCCGGTGCGTCGCACTTCCTGGCCTTCCTCAATTCCAGCGAAATCGCCGAGGATCACCACGCCGATCTCACGGGCGTCAAGGTTGAACGCCAGGCCGAGCGTGCCGTCTTCGAACGTCAGCAGCTCATTGGCCATGCAACCAGGCAATCCCGTCACGTGTGCAATGCCGTCACCGGCCGTGGCGACATAGCCCACTTCCTGGGTGGGGGTGTCGCTCGGCTTGTACGACGACACGAAGTCGTCGAGGGCCTTGCGAATCGAGGCGGGATCGATGGTCAGTTCTGCCATGATCACTCCTTCTATTGGTTATTGTTCAGTCAAGTCTTTGCTTGTGTGTGGTGTTGGACGGATTGGCTCGGCCGGTCAGGCCGGAGTCGCCTCCGTCTGCACCTTGCGATGCAGGTTCTGCAGCTGTGCGACCACGGTGTTGTCCGTGACTTCGTCGCCCACCTGGATGCGCATGCCACCCAGCACGGTCGGGTCGACCACCGAGTTGATGTGCACCTGACGGCCCACCTTGGCGGAGTAGACCTCGACCAGTCGCTTGATCTGCTCCTTCTTCAGCGGGGTGGCGGTGGTCACGGTGACCATCGACTCGCCCATGTGGCGGGAGAACTTGTTGATCAGCCACTGGATGGTCTCCAAGTAGCGGCGGCGGCGCAGGTTGCAAGTGGCGTGTTCGGCGAGCCTCATGGTGACCTTGTTCAGGGTCTTGCCAGAGAACACCTCGCGGAACAGCTTCACACGGGCCTCGCTGGTGGCCTGGTAGTCGTACAGCTTGGCGCGTACGACCGGCAGGTTCAGCAGTGCGGAATGCAGCTCGGACAGCTCGATGGATACCTGCAGCGTGGCGTCAGTGGCGTCCGCGTAGTACATCATGGCGTCCACGCCGAAGTCTTCCACTGCGTTGGCGATGTCGCGCGCACGGCTCCAACGGCGGGAGACCAAGTCAGTCATGATCTCCATGGTCATCGGATGCGCGTTGTCACCGAGCAGTTCCTTCAGGACGGCCACCTTGTCGGCAACCGGGCGGGACGGGTCGGTCAGTGCGCGCTCCAGCTGAATGCTGTCATCGAGCACCTTGGTGATCGTGAACAGTTCGTTGCCGATCCGCCACGCGTCCTCACGGGTGTCGCGCAGTTTCGGGGCCAGCGAATCACGCGACTCGCGGTCTGCAATACGTGATGCCTCTCCTCGCATGGTCACCTCCCTTTCTGGTTACGGATGGTCACGGTCACTTCTTGGCGCCCAGGTCGTCGATCATCGAATCGATCATCGAGGACTGCACGTCGTTGTCTTCCAGCTTGGCACCGAGGATCTTGCCGGCCAGGGCGGTGGCAAGTGCGCCGACCTCGCCCTTGAGCGAGACGATGGCCTGCTGGTGCTGGGATTCGATCGAGCGCTGTGCGGATGCGGTGATCTGGGCCGCATCGGACTCGGCGCGGGAACGAGCGTCGGCGATGATGTGGGACGCTTCCGCACGGGCGTCGTCGCGAATCTTGGCGGCGTCCACACGGGCGGTGCTCAGCTGGGCCTCATACTTGGCCTTGGCCTCGTCGGCGTCCTTCCTAGCCTGCTCCGCCTTGGCGATGTTGCCCTGAATCTTGGCGGCGCGCTCGTCGAAGATCGCATTGAACTTCGGCATGAAGAACTTGTAGAAGAACACCGCAACGATGACAAGAATGATCAGCGACCATACGATGTCATAAACCTCAGGAATGAACAGGTCAATCCCGCTTGCTGCTTGTGTCATCAAGCCCTCCTTTCAGTGATGGACATAATCGGCTTTCGTCTGTTGATCTGCGCAGATCAGATGATCAGGGCGGCGACGAAGCCGATCAGTGCCAGCACCTCGACCAGAGCCAGGCCGATGAACATGATGGTCTGGATCTTGCCGGACATCTCAGGCTGACGAGCGGTGGATTCCATGGCCTTGCCGAAGAGGATGCCCAGACCAATGCCAGGGCCAAGAGTACCGATACCGTAACCGATGACGGACAGGTTGCCGGCGACCTCTGCGAGGGTGATGATATCCATTGTGTTTCCTTTCTAACGTACTTGGCGACGTTATAAATCTTGGGGTTTGGTCGGTCTGCGATTTTCCCAGACCGGGGACCGGAAGCGGCGGGTTAGTCGCCCGTCACTCTTCCGGGAAGCTCAGGTTGATGTACACGGTGGAAAGAATCGCGAAGACGTAGGCTTGCAGGAAGGCGACGAACGCCTCGAAGCAGGTCATGGCGAAACCACCGGCGAACCACAGCGCACCCACCGGGATGCCCTGCAGCTTGTTGACCGCGTCAACCATCCAGAACTGTGCGAACGCCAGGCAGGTGGCGACCATAAGGTGGCCGGAAACCATGTTGGCGAACAGACGGATGGTCAGGGAGGCCGGGCGGATGATCAACAGCTCAAGCAGGTTGATCGGAGCCAGCAGGAAATAGACCGGCCACGGCACACCGGGGGTGAACAGCTCGTGGCGCAGATAGTGGCCGAGGCCCTGCGAGCGGATGGCGGCGATCCAGTACTGGATCAGTGTCCAGACAGCGAACACGAGCGGCATGACCACCGTGGCGTTGGCCGCCATGTTCATACCTGGAATGATGCCGCACAGGTTGAAAATGAAGATCGTGAAGAACAGGGTGGTGATCATCGGCACGTAGCGCTTGCCACGGGCCTCACCCATCACGTCATACACGACCTTGTCGCGCACGAAGTCGAGACCGTACTCGACTACGCCCTGCCAACGGCCGGGGATGAGCTTGGCGCGCTTTGCGGTCACGCCGAGCACCACCAACAGCACGATGGTTGCCACGATACGAATCAAAATAATGCGGTTGATGGCAAACGGAGTTCCCTGGAACAGAATCTCCGGGGGAAGGAAGTCATCAACCGAGGGCAGATGAGCGCCTGCCTCGTCAGCCAACAGCAATCCTGCGCTGAGCGAACCGACCATATCACGCCTCCTGCTTCTTCAATGTCAGGTGTCAGTTTAAACCCACCGGGCAGGCAAATGTGACGTGCTCGTTACTTTCGTCTTTTTTTTGTCTCCTCGGTGTGGAGTCTGCCGGGCATGGACACGGAGTCTGCGCTGGGCATTCGGCTCCGAATGACTGAAGAGTGATTATTTGCCTGCGTCTAGACAATGTCAATATTATACCGGCGAGTCTCCTGAAATCCCTACTGCTGCAAGGTTTTCCCGGGCGTTTCGCGAACGTTGTGCACTATTGGTCGCATTACGCGGATGTGTGGCATTACGTTCATCAAGCCGTCCACATCGTGGACGAACAACCGTCCACGCTACGAACGCAACCTCCAACAGTAGCTCCCTCTGATGGGCCGAGCCGTGAAGGAGAAGCAAAGGAGCTCCCCGTCGAGGGGAGCTGTCGTCGTAGGCGACTGAGGGGAGATCGTAGGCTCAGCCCTGAATCACCCCATACCCGTCATGCACAAACGGCTTGAAATCATCCTGGCGCGGCCCGCCCGGCTCATGCCGAATCGAACGATCAGTACCGAGCTTCTTCTCAGCCCTGAGCTGCGGCACCTCGGTCAGGTCATACGGCGTGGTCTGGTACACCCAGTTGAGCCAGTTGCGCCACAGCAGATTGGCGTGGGCGCGCCAGGCGAACAACGGTTCCAGCTTCGGATCGTCATGCGGGAAGTAGTTCTTCGGGAAGGGCACGTTGGTCATGCCCTTGGCCATATCGCGCTCGTATTCTTCGGCGAGCGTGTACTTGCCGTACTCCCAATGGCCGAGCGCGAACACTTCGGAGAAGTCACGCGTGGCGATCAGGCCCGGGCCGGACTGCGGCCCCCAAGTCAAGATCTGAAGGTCATGGTTGGCACGTACCTCGTTTTCGTTCACGCCGGCGAGGCGGGAGTGCGGCTGCAGATCAATCTCGTCGAAGCCATTGGTCAGGAAGCAGTATTCATCCTGCAGGTACTGCGGGAATACGCCGAAAATCTTCTCGGGGTAATCCACCTTGTGGATGCCGTAGCGGTAGTACAGTGCGCCCATCGCACCCCAGCACAGGTACATGGTGGAGAACACATGGGTGGAGGCCCAGTCGAGAATCGTCTTGAACTCGTCCCAGTAGTCCACATCTTCGAACGGCATATGCTCTACAGGCGCGCCGGTGACCACAAAACCGTCGTAATAGTTGTCTTTGAACGCATCGAGGTTTTCGTAGAACTTGACGAGATGATCGGCGGAAACGTGCGTGGCCTCATGCGTGGAGGTCTTCATGAAGTCGATTTCGACCTGCAGCGGCGACTTGGAAATCAGACGCAGCAGCTGTGTTTCAGTCTCGATTTTCTTAGGCATCAAGTTCAGGATCACCAGTTTGAGCGGGCGGACGCGCTGACGCTCCGCCTCGGGCTTCTCCAGAGCGAAGATGCGCTCCGAATCGAGGATATCTCTGGCCGGCAGGCCACTGGGGATCTTGATAGGCATGTTCCTATTATGTCAATATTCGGGATAACGGTTCAGGGCATTCCTATAACGGCCATTTATGGCGCGTTATTACCCCGACTCCGACTCCGCCCCAAACCCCTCGCTGCGTGAGCCAATTCACGTTTTAAAACCGCGGGAAGATGACGCGACACGCCGATGTTGACTTTCTGGAATCTGCACCTATTGTAGATAGAGCTGTCTGAGAGACAAGCCGACGCGGGGTGGAGCAGCTCGGTAGCTCGCTGGGCTCATAACCCAGAGGTCCATGGTTCAAATCCATGCCCCGCTACCAACGCCTCCGGTTTCACATTGAAGAAACCGGAGGCTTTTTCTATATCTTCCAGACTCCAAGTGAGCTTGCCACGCATTTTCAGGGAAATCGACGAAGACGCCTGACCGAGGGCTTTTGCCAGAGTCTTCTGATCGGTGTTGTAGTAGCCCAGCGCCATGCGCATATTGCGGGAAACAATCTGCTGAAGCGTGAGTTCCGTCGACGGCTTCAGAGTAGCCGTAGCACTCATTGTTGCTGTTGTCATAGCAAACAGTTTAACACTCACGCAATGAGATTCACCATATAACACACATGAATTTGTCATATATGAATCCATATGCTTTAATGCGTAACCATGAAGCAATCCGATTCATCTATTGTGAAATCTGGTAGGCGAGTAGCAACGCTACTTGCTTCAAATGGCATGTCACAGGCGGAGCTGGCACAAAGCCTTGGGCAGTCGAATGCTTCGATTTCACGCAAGATTAGCGGCGAACTGAAGTTTTCCAGCACTGACTACCTGACCATGGCCGATCTGTTTCACGTTAGTGTTGACGTGCTCATGGGCCGTCAGCCTTTGGAGGTGGCGTGATGTTTGGCTTCGTTTCGTTGGGTGTTTCTTTTGCGTCCTTGGTTATTTCCTGCGCCGCGCTTTACTGGTCCCGCATGGCACGAATCGAGGCCGCTGGGGCCGTGGAGCGTAGTCGTTACGCTTTGGAGTCCTCGCGCAAGCATGTGGGGCTTCCCTACGACCACAAGATCGTTCACGATTGGGAGTTAAGAACACAGTTCGGCTTTGCTCCGCAAATCAAGGATGATTGGACTCGTCGTAAGGATTCCGACGGCGTGGCTGATTCCGACGACGCTTTTGAGGTTTTTTCGGACGGGACGTATCGGATTGTTCCTAACTCAGGAGTCTTCTCTGTTCTGAAGCCCGTTTTCTGTCGAGAGCATGGAACCTGCGATGACCCAGCCTGTCCCTATGCCATCTGCGCAGGCGTTCAAAGGGTCCGCACTTCATTGGTTCTATGCCCCAGATCGGGAATTGCGTATATCGACACCGGTGGAGACGGGTTGGAGATGATACCCAATGCACTCCAAGCTCTAGCTTCGTCAGATCGCTCGACTGGTCCGGGCGAGGATTCTGCGGTGGCGCGATCGTGATGAAGAATCGCATGGTCTCGCCTGTCAGCTCCGGCAGTCTTCCGCAGTCGTTCATGACCCACTCGCTTTGCTTGCCCAGAACCGTTTCGCCGATTTGCCGGCAGTCCCATAGTCCGGCATCGCAGTTCACGCCTATCGCTTTGACGTTGAAAGCTCTGCCGTCTCCGCAGTTCACGAGGTATCCGACGATCGGAGGGTCGATGCCGGCCTTGCTGAAGTCCGGGCGCAGGAGTTTGTCGCCTTCGAGCATGGCGAAGAGCGGCGCGGCTTCGGCCCTCCATCTCCAGCCGCGCGCGAATGTCAACAGCGACACCATGAGCCCGAAGGCGGCTATGACAACGGTTATCCAAGTTTGCACGGTGAGGCCGAGAAACGTTATTTGCGCGAGGTCTACGCCCATTGATTCTTCCTTCCTCCGTCATCTGCGACGGTTGGTTTTTTGTGCGATTCCCAGCTTACGCATCCGGGGGAAGGAACCTTTTTCCAACCGTTCGACCGATGGAGGTTGCCGTGGATAGTCGCATTCGGGTTACCCGCGAATCTGCCGAGTATTTCCGTGTTCGTCTGCTGGGTTTCTACGGGCCGCATGCCCACTTGGACGTAATCATCACCGCCGCTGATTTGCGGCAGTGGCGCGACAAGATCGATGAGGCTCTACAGGAGGTGGACAATGTCGGTGTTTGACCCTGAGTCCAGCAGCAACCGTTTCAGTGCGGAGTTCAAGCTGACCGGTGATGGCGGGAGTCCGTATGAGTTCGGTATCCGGTTCCGCGTGGATGGTGATTATTTCGCGGTTGATGGCTTGTCTATGGGTGACATGGTGCGTATCAACCGCGAGTTCGCCAGGGTTATCAGGGAGGCGAAGCATGCACGGGTTGTATAAATGCGTTCTCACGTTCTGTGCGGTGTTCGTGGGTTTGATTCTGGCCGTCATGGGCCTGTGTGCGGGCATGGTGCTGGCGGATGTGCCGGAGCGTATCGGCGGGAGGTTTGGCCATGAGCAGTGATATGGGCTACAGGTTTCAGTCGGCCACGACGGCCAATGGTTGTCTGATGGTGTGCATCACGCCCCATACACGGCGCAGGGACTTCAGGTCGAAGGTCTATGTGTTCACGCCCGAGGAGGTTCGCGGGCTCATCGGCTGTCTGGCCGTATTGCCGGACGGTCCCGAGTAGTTCTAGGTATCTTTAGACGCCTCTAGGCGTTCGTATGCGTGCCCGACGCTATCGGGTCACTGAGAATGGAATGGCTGTGATGGCGCGTATGGCTACGCCTAGCCCTACCTATGCCCGCTGTGGTGGCGGGAAGCCGGCCGCATTGCAACTGCGGTACTTGCGAGACTAAGAGGTTGCCACCGACCCTATCCAGCCGCTGGTAAAGGCGGAATCGGGCAGCACTACCACGCGATTGTGTGTGGGGCTGGATTTGGGGACCATTCCCGGCAGGCTTCGGCCTGCTCTTGCAATCGACGGCCGACCGACCGAAAGCGAGACCCACTTGAGGATTCTCGGCCGAGATTTCGCGTTGCGCGTCTCGGCCGAGAATCTTCGGGTCTTGACCTCTCCAGCACTCCCTCCCAAAAGGGACATGAGAAACCAACGTAAGGGGATTACGGATTATGAGCAGAGCAACGTTCGAGATTAATCTGAAGGACGCGGGTATCCGGTTGCTTCCGAAGCTCAACGAGTTCATCCAGTCGAGGAAGACCACGGAATCGTTTCTGGTGACCATCGAGCAGATCGCGCGTTGGGCCGGATTGACCAGGCGTAACGGGCGCATCGACGACAACCAGGCGTTTCATATGATGCAGTTGGCGCAATGCCCCGTCTCGAAGACCCGCAAGTACGGGATGCGCTGCTGGGATGCGCGCGAGGCCATGCAGGCGTTGGCCCGGTGGACCGGCTCGTGGGCTTGGGTGATGGACTGATGGCACGCACGAAACCGAGCCTTGCCGAGGCGTTGAGCCCGTGGAGTGCTCCGCATGACGCGGCCGACCTGTTGGAGGGCTTCCGGCTCTCCATCGTTGCGTTGGCCGAGGAACAGCACACTGGGCTTCCTGATTCGCCGCGCGTGCTGAACGCCCTGCGTCTGTGCAAGGGCACCGAACTGGCCGCGTTGGGAGGCGACTGGCCGGCAATGGGAGTGCGGCGCGTCGGCGGCGCGTGGACGCTGGACGCACGCCAGTTCGACCTGTGGGCGCAGGGGCAGGTATCGGTGTTCCGGCGCAAGGCCGCGCAGTCTGGCCAGACGGCCCCATCGCAGGCATCGATGCAATCGAAGTTGAATCTGTTCTAGGGGGTTGGATGAATCCGAGGGCGAAGCTCACTACCGCGCAGGCGGCCACATATCTGCACAAATCGCAGCGTCAGATGGAGCGCATGAGGGCGGACAACACCGGCCCCGTCTGGTTCAAGGCCGGTGACGCTATCAATTCACCGTGCCTGTACGAGCTGGCCGATCTGGATATGTGGGTGAAAACGCAGAAGGGGAAGGTGGAGTGATGGCGAGGCGTCAGGTTGTCGGTGCGCGCGTAAGGCAGACCGTCATCGATTTGTGGGGCAATGAATGCTGGCTGAATCTGCCCGGCTGCACCAAGGTCGGTGAAGAGGATGACCATATCATTCCGTTCAAGGCCGGTGGCCAGGGCACGGTTGCGAACATCCGGCGTGCCTGCAAGCATTGCAACATCAGCCGAAGCAATCGCGTGCTGTCGGGCTATGGGGCCACGTTGCATGTGGTCATGGGGCCTCCGTGCGCGGGCAAGAGCTCGTATGTGGCCGAACATGCCGGCAACGGCGCGCTTATCCTGGACTTCGACCGTTTGGCCGAAGCGTTGATGCTTGACGTGGATGTGAAGCACGAGGCCACTGGCCCGCTCGTGGCCACGGCGCAAGGGGCTTGGCAGGGTGCCTATAACAAGCTCGCCAGAATGAACGCGCCGGTCGAGGTGTGGCTTATCAAGTCATTGCCGTCCACTCGCGCGCACCCGCGCCTGTTGGATGAATGGCTGGCCCTTGACTACGAGCTGCATGTGGTGGACCCCGGCGCATCCATGGTGTTCGACCGGCTCACTGCCGAGCATCGCAACGAGGGTGCGAAGCTCACGGCAAGGCAATGGTATTCGCTCCATCTCACGCAGGAATTGCTGGACGCGAGGCAGCGTGCGCGACGCGCCAGACTCGCGGCGCTCGGTTTGCGCGATCAATGCGAACGAATCGACGCGCGGCCGCAATGGTAGTCGCTTTTTTAAACGACCGGCCAGCCAAAAGACCCCGCGCCAAGTTTTTTTCTCTCTCGAAACGAGCAAAAAAATTTGAAAACGGCGGAATAACAACGAAAACAGGAGATTGAAAAAATAATGAGTCAGGAAACCTTGCCAGGCTTCGAGGCCTACGACAACATCATGGCGGGGCTTCAGGAAAAAGCGACGACGGAACTGATACAGGACTTCGTGTGTGGCCGCAAGCTTAATTCACGCGCCGTGTTCATTTGCAAGACGATGGTGAACATCGCGCGCAATTTCGACGTATTGAACGCCAAGGGACGTGATACCAGCCGTGTCATGGGTCAGTTGCTCTTGTGGTTCCAGGAGCTCAACGAGATGTTTCCGGCAGAGAAGGAAGTCAACCCCGCCCTTGCCGGACTGCTGCAGAAGGCGAAGGCATGACGCCGGTACGCGGCGGAACGCAGCGAAACTCGGAACGGCGGACGGACGGGCCCATAGTTGCCGAGTTCGCCAAGCTGCTCGGCACCCCATTGCTGCCCTGGCAGCAGCTTGTGGCGGACGTGGCCGGTGAAATCGACCCCGTAACCGGAACCTACTATTACGACACTGTGATTCTCTCGACGCCACGCCAGTGCGGTAAATCGACGCTCGTGGATGCGGTGGACACCCGCAACTCGCAATGGGGGCCGGATAGGTATATCTATTACCTCGCTCAGACAGGCAAGGACGCGGGCGACCATTTCAAGAAATATCTAAAGACCATTCAGGCGTCACCACTCGCCGATATCACCGCACGCCCCTACATGGGTGCCGGCGACCTCCGACAACCATTCGTCAACGGCAGCGTGATAATGCCGAAATCAGTGACGAAGGTGGCCGGCCACGGTGTCCAGGGCGACAAGATCACACTCGATGAGGCGTTTTCATTGTCCGAAGAGACCGGCAACACGATTCTCGACGGCTTCATGCCGACCATGGCCACACGATTGAAGGCCACCGGCGTGCAACCCCAGCTGTGGATAACCTCGACCGAAGGTACCGCAGACTCGACCTTCTTCAACAGGAAACTCGATGAGTGCCGCGCCGGCGAACAATCACGCCGCACCTGCTGGTTCGACTTCGGACTCCCCTCAGGCGAAGACCCTGAAGACCTCGGCGTCATCATGCGCTACCACCCGGCAGCGGGACTGCTTTGGGACAAATCACAGCTCAGGGACTTTCGCGAGCAGTTCAAGGGCAACCCGGCAGGCTGGGCGAGAGCGTTCGGCAACCGGAGAGACGACGGCATCACCGACCGCGCCATCGACGAAACAACATGGAATGCCACAGCCACCATGCCGGTGACACCGGCCGAACTCGGGGACCGCCCGGTGGTGTTCGGCATCGCCGTGGACGTGGATGCCACCCACACCAGCATCAGCGCCGGCATCGTCAACGACGATGGCACCATAACCACGCAATTGCTGAGGATTCTCGACGGCACCGGATACGCGCCCGCCGAAATCACGAGATTGTGCGAAACTTACCATGCACCCGCCGTCATCGATGAACGCGGCACCGCCGCCGACCTCTCCGACCGGCTGCATAATCTCACCGACCGGAACGGTGACCCCGTCATCGAGTTCGTGGACATGGACGCGGCCGACTTCCTGACCACCGGGCAAAGCTATGTGAGCGGGCTGAACAACGGCACCATCAAACATGCCGCCGACCCCGACCTTGACGCCAGCGCCGCCAACTCGGCACGCAAATGGGCCGGCGACGCATGGCGATTGAGCCGGCGAGGCAGCACAGGCCTCACCTCGCCGCTCGAAAGCTGCATGTTGGCCGCATGGGGAGCCGTGCACCGTCCCGAAGACTCCGGACCCCTGCAAATCTACTGACCGTTTGGCGGTACTTGGCGGTACTTGGCGGTACTTGGCGGCACGGTGGTGGACGGAAACCGAACCAGACTCGCATAATCGGCGGCATGAACAACCTGAGTCTCTGGGATCGTATGAAGCTCGCCGGGCGTATCCTGACCCGCAGTGATGCGGATGATATGCCCGAGGGCATCAGGCCGCCCAGCCGCGAGCCGGTGTGCGACCCGTTGAGCCTGTCCACCGTGTTTCGCGGGGTCCAGGTGTTGCAGACCGCGATAACCGGTCTGCCGATCCACGAGATGCGCGGCGGTCTGAAGCTGGACACCGTGAGCTCGCTTATCCTCCAGCCGGACGTGAACCGTTCCCGCCGTGACTTCCTCGCCGACATGGTGGCCAGCATGGTGTTGGACGGCAACGCCTTCGTACGGCTTGTGCGCTACGCCGGGGAGGTCGTGACCTGCGAGGTGCTGCCGCCCTCGCTCGTGACCGTCTCGGACGACGGCAAGGACCCAGCGGCGCCGAAGCTCCGTTACTCGTATCTCGGTGTGGACTACACGGCCGACCAGATCGTGCACTGCAAGTTTTTGAACGTGCCCGGTCGACTGCGAGGCCTCGGCCCCATCGGTGCGGCACGCGAGGAAGTCGAAAGCGCGCAGCAGGCGCGGGATTACAAGGCCCGCTTCTACACCGATTCCAGCAACCTCAAGGGCTACCTGTCCTCCGAGGACAAGGTGACGCCCGACATCGCCAGGAACGCGAAAGAGGCATGGAAGGCCACCGGAACCGCAGGCGACATCAAGGTGCTGGGCAGCAAGCTGAAATACGTGCCGCTGGACATGAAGCCGGCCGACTTGCAGTTTTTGGAAACCCAGAAGTTCGACACCACGCAGATCGCGCGACTGTTGGGCATTCCCGCGTCCATCATGCTCGCCGCAGTCGATGGCAGCAATCTCACCTATTCGAACATCGAGCAAAGCTGGATTGAGTTCGCCGACTACACGCTGGCCGCCTACGCGGGCGAGATAGAGGAACTGTTCAACAGACTGCTGCCACGAGGCCGCACCGCCGCGTTCGACTGGGATTCAAGTCGCCGCGCCGACATGAGCGACCGTTTCAACGCCTACAAGACCGCCCTCGAATCAGGATGGATGGAAATTAACGAGGTGCGCGCACGCGAGGCCCTGCCCCCGCTCATCAACGCGCCGCAACCGGAAGAGGTGAACCAGTGAGCCGTCATGAAATCGGATTCAAAGGCATATGCCTACGCGCTGCTGAGGAAGGCGACGGCCGCACATTGGAAGGCATCGCCGTACCCTTCGGCAGCATCATCGACACCTGGAAGGGAGCCGAGACCTTCGACCCCGACTGCCGTTTCGACGACGTTGACAACGCCAAGCTCTGCTACCAGCACGGCGAACTCATCGGCCGCATCACGGGAGCGGAAAGCCGTAACGACGGTCTGCACATCACCGCCAGAATCTCGGACACGCAGCGAGGCCGCGACGTGGTGGCCCTCCTGCGAGACGGCGCTCTCGACTCCCTGTCTGTCGGCTTCATCCCAGTGCAGGACGAAACCGACAAGCAGGGTATAACCCACCGCAAGCGTGTCCGCCTGCTGGAAACAAGCGTGGTCAGCTGGCCCGCCTATGAGGCGGCGAAAATCACCGGCCAACGCAGCGCCGCCGAAACGAACACCCAGGAAATCGAAAAACACGATCCATCGAAGGAAAGCGAGGAAACCCGAATGGACAAGGAACTCATGGAGATGCTGGACGGCATCAAGGACGAACAGCGCAGCCTCAAGGCTGCATTGGCACACGCCGGAAGCCCGGACAAGCCGAAGCCGCTGGGCGCGGAATACCGTACCGCAGGCGACTACCTCCAGTCCCTCTACCGAGGTGAGGAAGCCGCCGTGAACCTGATGCACGAATGCCGTGACCTCATCGCCACCGGCAACACCGGCAACACCACCACCTGGATCGCGGACGACCTGCGACTAATTCAGATGCGCCGCAAGGTCACCAACCTGTTGACCCACGACACGCTGCCGGCCAAGGGCATGACCATGGAATACAACGTGGTGGCCACCGACACCACGACCACCGGCAAGCAGACTGCCGAAGGTGCCGCGCTGCCGTTCGGCAAGGTCACGTTCGGTACCAAGAGCGTCGGTATCGACACCTACGGCGGCTACACCACGCTGTCGCGTCAGGTGATCGAACGCAGCACTACACCGATGCTGAACACGGCATTGGCCGCGCTTCGCAACAGCTACGCGAAAGCGACCGAAACCGCCGTGCGCAACTACCTGTATTCCACCATCGCCGCGCAGCGAGACGCATCCACCAACCCCAACCGCATCGACGCGCCCGCCGCGCTCACCGCCATGACCATCGACCAGTGGGCGGGCCTGATCATGGACGCCGCCGAACTCGCCGACGACCGCAACGTGTCCCTCACTCGCCTCGGCGTTTCCAAGGACGTCATGGCCGCGCTCATCAAGCTCAAGGACACCGGCAGTCGATTCTTTGACCTGTCCGGCGACGGCTCGGACACCATCGGAGACTTCGACCTCACCGGCATCGCCGGCCGATTCCTCCGCGTCCCCGTCCAGCTCCTCCCAAGCGCCCCCACCGGCACGGCGTGCTTCATCGACCCCGAAGCGGTAACGGTCTGGGAAAGCGGCGGCCCGACGCAGCTCAGCGATGGCGACCCCACCAAGCTCACCGAAAATTACAGCGTCTACGGCTACCTGGCCGTCGCCGCCACGCAGCCGTTGGGCCTTATCCCCGTCCAGTTCCCAAAAGTCTGACGCCCACGGGACTAAGTGCTACACCGGCTAGCCTGACCGTCATCGCGGGCAAAACCGCAAAAATCAAAACCACAATCACACCAGCCACGGCACCACAGACAGTAACCGCCACCACTGCCGGCACCGACCTGATCGACATCGAGGTGAGCCAATGACCACCATCACAATCACCGGGAAAAAACCGGGAAAAACCGACGTGACGATATCCAGCACCGTCAACCCAGCGGTAAAAACCGACGTGCCGGTCACGGTGCTCTCGCGCAACCTGCTGTCCTACGGTCCCGCCGAGGGCAACGGGTTGACCGCCACCGTCAACACTGACGGTTCGCTGCACGTCACCGGTGCCGCCGCACGGCAGTGGGCGGGCTTGGTGTGGACGTTCCCATGCCCGGTACAGGGCACCGTGATATTGCGCGACCCCACCTTTATCGCCGGGTTGTCCACCAGCGTCAAATTCCTCGACGCCAAAGGACACCAGCTAGACGGTCAGGTCACCTCGGGAGGCAATGCCGTTGCAATCCCTGCCGGCACCGTCAGCCTGCGCTTCGAAATCCTGTCCAGCGAGGCCACGCCCACCGCGAAGGACGGCGACCTCCGAGTCCAGCTCGAATCCGGCGACACCGCGCACGAGTGGATGCGACCCGACAACACGAGCCTTAGGGGGGGGGGTGAATTAGCGAACCTGTATCCGCGTGTCACCGGACTGCCTAAGACAGTGGGTGCCGCCCCGGGGATCACGGTCACGGCACCGACACCGGGCACGTACCGTTTCAAAGGCTCCACCACGACAGGGGCCGGCTCGTGGAATAACTTGACCAGTGTGGTGCATGTGGATGCGGGAACGTACACGATGGACGCCACGGACTGGCCGCTGGGCAACAATTCATGGCTGATGGGCATACAAGCCCATATCTCCCACGACGACGGGAGCGAAGGAGCAAATGTGTTCGGCCCTACTAACTATGGGCCGAAAACCTTGAAGACCGGCACTCTCCAATGCAACATTTTCGTCAATACCACGGGCGAGGTCGATAAGACGTTCACTCCCCGCCTGTACAAAATCGACTAACCCTTAGCCCCGCACCATCCATAGCAATCATCATGAAAGGAGTCAGCCTTGGTGGACTGGAAAAAATACGAAGCGTCGGTGCGTGACGAAATCGGAGTCCCGGCCGGCGACACCGACCGAGTGCAACGCGCCATCACCAGCGCCATCAGCTATGTGGCCGGCGCGATAGACGGTTACAGCGTGCCGGACCCCGTGAAAACGGATTGCGTGACCGCCTGCGCGGCCGACCTGTACAACTCACGTGACGCCCGTTTGGGCGTGATGAACGTCGGCGACGGCACGCTTGAGCCGTTCCGTGTCAGCACCGACCCGTTGCGCAGCGTGTGGCCGAAGCTCAACGCGGCGGGCGTGCCGACAGGCGGGCTGGTGATCGCGTGAGTGACAGCCAGATAATCACCGAGCGCGAAACGCTTATGGACATGCTTACCGACATGCTGGGCGCTCTTGTCACCGTCGTGACCATCGACGCGCAAGAGGCCCGGCCGCTGCCAGGCAAGGTGGCCGTGCTTATCGACCCGCCAGAAATCACCTATGAGGGCTGGCAGTTCGTAAGCACCACATGGACGGTGAACCTGATCGCTGGCACGACGGCGACCCAGACCGAAAGCCTCGACTTGCTCATTCCGGTGTTGGAACGCTTGCATGAACGGCACTTGAACATGAAGACCGCTAAACCCGTCACCTACGGCCGGCCGGGCGTCGGCAATCTAGCGGCCTACGAAATCACCCTCAATCCCCTTGAAATCAACTGAAAGGAACAATCATGTCAAAGGTACGCACCCTTGGCCCCGGTAGCCTGAAAATCGGCAAGACCGGCACCGCACAGGACTTCAGCGCGGACGTTATCAACACCGCGCTTGAACCCTCGACAGACACCGAGGATAACGACAACTTCCTCGACGGCCATACCGAAGGCGGCTCGCAGACCGAGACGTGGTCGCTCACCGGCAACGTCAAGGAAGACTTCAGCATGGACGGCCTACAGGTCTGGTGTCTCAAGCACAGCGGCGAGACGCTGCCGTTCGAGTGGGTGCCGAACCTTAAGGGCAGCTTGAAGCTCACCGGCTCGGTGGTTATCGCGTCCATTCAGTTCGGCGGCGACGTGAAGACAAAGAACAGCAATGACTTTTCGTTTGTAGCCATCGACGTTACGCCTGAAACGTACACGGCCAGCGCATGACCGGCAATTACGCGGCTGGCGGCAACGGCTATCTGCAGCTCAAGGGAGCGGGACAGCTCGCCAAGGGCTTGCGGCAAGCCGGTATCGAGATGAAGGACTTGCGCGCCGTCAACAAACAGGCCGCGCAGATTGTCGCACCCGAAGCGAAGTCGCTGGCCCCGAAGGGCAAGACCGGCCGTCTCGCCAAAAGCGTGCGCGCCGGCGCCACCCAGAAAGCCGGTGTCGTGCGCGTCGGAAACAAGGGCAAGGTGAAGTACGCGGGCGTCATTAACTACGGCTGGCCCAAGCACAACATCAAAGCCACCTACTTCGCCAACAAGGCCGCGAAGAACACCGAACCGCAGTGGACGCAGGTTTACGCGGACGCGGTGCAGAAGATTATCAACCGAATCACGACAGGAGATCTATCGAAATGAGCAACGAGACCAAGACCCCGAACACCCGTATCACCTACTTGGACGGGCACACGGACGAAGTATGCGTGACCATGTGGCAACGGTGCCAAGCTGAGACCCACGCCAAGGCGAAGGGCTGGGGCAGCGCCCTTGACGCCGTGGTGAAGCTCAACGCCTACGCCGCCTATGTGCGCTGCCGCCAGCTCGGTTCGACCACGCTGCCATTCGAGCAGTGGGCCGACACCGTGGTTTCCGTGGTGGACACGAACAACGACCCCGCCGACGCTGAAACCGCCGAGACCTACAGCGGCGACGTGCTTCAGTACACGGCCACGTCAGGTGACGACGCGCCGGATTTTTTGACCAATGGGACTCAGGCAGCTTCGGCGAACTGAGTTGCATATTAGCCGCCCGCTTCGGCGGCACGCCGTGGCAGTGGCGGCGTGAGCAGGTGCCCCAAGAAGCCGATTGGGGCACCTGTACGGCCTTGTTGCAGGCCGAAGCCGAAGAGACCGAGAACGCAAGACGTAAAGCAAGGTGAGGTGATCGCATGAAGTCCGCCGTGCTGGCAATCCGAATCATCGGTGACGCCACAAGCGCCGTGGCCGCGATGGACAAGGCCGAACGCGCATCTATGAGCTTCAAGGACAAGGTGGGCAAGGCGTCGGTTGCTGCCGGTGCCGCGCTTGCCGCCATCGGCGCGGGCGCTGCGACGTGCGCGAAAAGCGCCGCCGACCTACAGCAGTCGGTAGGCGGCGTCGAAACCGTGTTCGGCGACAGCTCTAGCAAGATGCTGGAATGGTCGAACAACGCGGCTCAGGCCGTGGGCCTGTCGAAAAACGAGTACAACGAGTTTGCCACGCTTGTAGGCTCGCAGCTACAGAACATGGGCATGTCGGTGGACGAATCCGCCAACAAGACCAACAAGCTTATCGGCCTTGGCGCCGACCTTAGTTCAATGTTCGGCGGCAGCACGGCCGACGCGGTGGACGCGCTCAGCGCCGCCCTTAAGGGCGAGATGGACCCTATCGAAAAATATGGCATCTCGCTTAACGACGCGACCCTACAGGCGCAAGCGGCGTCTATGGGGCTTGGCGACTTGTACAAGTCGGGCGACCGCAACGCGAAGATGCAAGCCACTCTAGCGGCCATCATCTCGCAGAGCGGCAAGGCCGTGGGCAACTTCGCGCGTGAGGCCGACACCGCACAGGGACAACAGCAGCGCATGACCGCTAGCTTCGAAAACGCCAAGGCCGCATTGGGCGAAGCCCTGTTGCCGGCCCTCACCGCCGCCGCTAGCAAGTTGGCAGAGTTCGCCACATGGGTGCAGGCGAACAGTTCGTGGCTAGTGCCGCTTATCGGCGTCATCGGCGCCGTCGCCGCCATCATCGTCACTTTGAACGCGGCCATGACAGCCTACAGCGTCGTCGCCGGTATCGTTGCCGTCGCGCAGGGTTCCGTGAATCTCGCCTTCCTTCCGGTCATTGCCGTTATCGTGGCCGTGATCGCGGTTATCGCGTTGTTGGTGATGAATTGGGACAGTGTGAAGAAGGCCGGTGCCGCTGCCGCCCAGTGGATTAGCGACAAGTGGAACGCCTTCGTGTCATGGCTTTCCGGCATTGGCGCAAGCATTAAGCAGTGGGGTAGCGATACGTGGGACGGCATCAAGAACACCGCCAAGGGCGCAGTGGACGGCATCGCCAACTTCTTCGGCGGGCTGAAAGACAAGGTGCTGGGCGTGTTCGACAGCATCATAGGCGGCATCAAGCAGGCGTTTAACTGGGTATCCGACCTCTGGGGCAAGATCACGGGCGCTAGCAGCGCGGCAAGCGGCTTGAGCGCGCAGAGCTACAGCGCGCAAGCCTACGCGCTGCCTGTTCGGCAGTATGCCATGGCGCGCAGCATAACGCCGCTGGCGGCGACCGCCTACGCGACGCCGAACCTCACCCGCGCGGTACTGGCCGCCCCGCTCAGCCGCACCGATACGTCACGGCCCACATCGCTCACCGTCAACATCAACGTGGACGCTCACGGAAATCTCGACAACGACAAGGTGGCCGGCGAAATCGTCAGCAGCCTCGACCGTTGGGCGCGCGTCAGAGGAAAGGAACTGGCACTATGAGCACCGCAACCCGCCTTCCCGAAAAATGCCGCGTGTACCTGGACAACACGCTTTTGCCCGAACGCGTGAACGGCACCGGCCTTCCCGTGCCACTCTCCCCCTTCACCATCGAGTGGGGCGTGAGCGCGCCATGGGACGCTGCCGTGCCCGCCGTGCTCAAGATCACGTTCATCGACCCGGACGGCGATTACAGCCGTGTCTACACGACGCTCGCCGGGCACCGTATAACCATCGCGCCGGACTGGACCGAAAACGGCATCGACAACGGCCCCAACCCGGTGAAATACTGCATGTTCGACGGCATCATAACCGACGTGCAGATACTCGCCAACGACGCCGGACATGACCGGTTGAGCATCACCGCGTCAGATCGCATATATGTGCTGCGAAATGACTGCCGCAAGGGCCCCAACTGGAATCAGCACGAGGAAATGGTGCAGGGGTTCCAATGGTGGCCGAAAGGCAACATCGGCCCGCAAATCAAGGCGTGGCTGGCCAACGACGGCATCAATAACTATTGGCTCCCCTGGAGCACTTTCCTTGCCGGCATCAAGGCAGACCAGAAATCAAGCCTCCTGGACTGGTTGGAATCAGTGAAGACCAGACAGATCAACGGCACATACACCCTTGAGATAAATCGCTCTGTCTTCATGTCATACAAGGGTCAGCCGTCCACGGTGCCATCGCTTGAAGCCGTGTATCTCAATTGGGACGTGGAAACCGTCCTTGCCGGCGCGAGAATCATCACCGGCGACGACGGCACCGACATCACCCGTGATCATCGTTACGCTGACGCGGAAAACGTGCTGATCGACGAAAACCCGACCCTGACGGCACCGGACAGCTACTACACTCAGCTCGAACTGCGCTACTCCCATCTCAAACTCGCTTCGTCATCGTCCGGCCAGCTCTACGAGGTCTCCCAGGACGGAAGCCTCGTCAAACAGATTGAAACCGCGACGTATGAGGGGGAGAACTGCCTGAGCGTGACAGTCAACTGGGCCGATTCCGGCGCCTCGCAGAACAACATCAACGTCCTGGACACCACACGCGCCGAAAACTACCTGAAAACCCAGAACCAGCGCGTCCGACTCCCCCAGATCACCTTCCGTGGCGACCTGTTCTCGCAGATGTTCCTCTACTGCAACCCCCGCGTCATCACCATAATCGGATCGCGCTTCGAGCGTACCGTGCCGGCCACCCATGGCCCCTGGGCCGTCATCGGCGGCACGCTCACCTACGACGCGACCAACAAACGCAGCCGTTGGGCTCACAAGATCAGACTCTTCCCCGCGCAGGACACCACCAGCCAGGGCAAACCGACCTGCGCGGAACTGAAAAAACTGACGGCAGCCACGTTCGGCCAATGCAACTGGAAACTCGGCGCGCTGCGCTACGTCACGAAAATCAAGGAGACCACATGACCGTAACCACCACACCCACATTCGGACTCCCCTACCCGGAAGACAACGAACCCATCGCCCACCTACCCGATATCCTCCAACAGCAGGCCGAAGGCATCGAAAAAGCCCTGACACGCTTCGACTTCAACGGCACCGACGCCAACCGGTACGCCGCACGCCTCGCCGCCATTGAGAGCATCCTTGCAGGCTACAGTCCGCTGCTCGGCGCGCTCGGCACCGTCCGAATCGGCAAACCGACATACGACCCGGCGAAAATCACCCTCAACGATGCCCTGCTGGTTAGATTCAACAACCTCGTCATCGCATCAATGCGATTCGTCTACAACGCCGGCGTCATCACCCACGACAACGCCTCATACAGCCCGTTCACCGTGCCGCAGGGCTTCGGCAAGGCCGGCTCGATCCGCAACCGAATCAGCATCACCCACAGCCTGATAGCCCCCGGCACCGACGACGCGTGCATCTCCGGCCACACGATAACCCAATGGTCGATAACCAATTCCACCAGCGAGTTCTCGCTGCTGGGCATCTGGACCGCCGACGACGAATAAACCCCCGGAAGAAAGGACAACCATGGAAGACACCGAACTGGCCGCACTCATCATAGTGGTCATCCTCATAGCCATCGACTACATCACCGGCCTCATGAAGGCCGCCATGCAGCACGACATCAGCAGCGAGAAAATGCGGCTCGGGCTCTGGCACAAAAGCGGCCTGATCCTCGTGATGCTGCTCGCCGAAATCGTGGAACGCGGCCAAGCCCATCTGGACCTCGGCTACAGCATGCCCCTCATCGTGCCCGCCGCCGTCTACATCAGCATCACCGAAATCAGCTCGATATTGGAGAACCTCGGCGAGATCAACCCCGAAATAGCGAACAGCCCCCTGTTGCAATTGTTCCGCAGCGGTAAGGACCCGAACGATAACGATGAAGACGGCAAGTCATGATCCTCGCCACCGCAATGCTGTGGATCGTCGGTATAACGATCGTCATGCTGTTCATGCATGGCAGCGACCCTCGCCGTTGAGCACCGCCGCCGACTGGCTGCTCGCCATCGGCGCGATCCTCTTCATCACCATCGTGGCCGTCGTATTCGGTATGGCCATCGCACTGTTCCTGCTCACGCTCATCTGAAAGGAAAACAACCATGACAATGACAATCGACCAATTCATCCAGACCTACAACGGCAGGGCCGTTGACGTCGATGGGGCCTATGGCGGCCAGTGCTGGGATCTATGGAGCCGGTACGCGCAGGACGTGGCCGGCGTACCGCAGTCGGCGACCAACACCGTCAACGGGTACGCCGGCAGCGTCTACACCAGCACATGGGACCAGCAGCCCGCATTGCGCGACAAGTTCGACCGGCTCCCTGCCGGCACCGTGCCGCGCAAGGGCGATGTGGCGTTCTGGGGCAACGCCCCCGCCACCCCGTACACGCACGTGGCCATCGTCATCGCCGACCAGGGCGGCAGCCTGCTGTGCCTGACGCAGAACCCCGGAGCCACGCATCAGGCCAGCATCACCAAGAACGGCCTGCTCGGCTACCTGCGACCCAAGACCGCCGCCCCGGCCGCGCCGAGCGGCATCGCCGGCGCGTGGCGCGTCAACGTGGCCAAGCTCAACGTACGCGCGCAGCCGAGCACCGGCGCCCAGATCGTGGCCCAGTATTCGGCCGGCCAGACCGTCAACCTCGACGGCTGGACCAGCCGCGCGGACGGCTACGACTGGGGCCGCTACATCGGAGCCGCCAGCGGACAACACCGCTACATCGCACTGGGCCCGGCCGGTACCACCGACTATCTGAAGCGCTGAACCACAGACCACGGGTTACACGGCAAGCCTGACGGCATCCAACGCGCTGCGTAGCCTGCTGTCGGGCATGGCCACGTAAATCTGCGTGGTCTCCACCGACGAATGACCGAGCAGACGCGCTACCAGAAACAGGTCGTGCGTCTGCTCATAAGTCTTCGTGGCGTACCTGTGCCGCAGCGAGTGGCAACCCCAGCCATCCGGCAGCAGCCGCGATATGTGGCGATTGACATAAGACTGCTCTACGTGCCCGTTCCAACGGCCCGGCAACAGCCATCCGCCGCAATGCTCGATGTAATCGGCCAGATCGTCCGGCAGCGGCACTATGCGCTGCTTGTCGCCCTTGCCGGTGATTATCAGCGATTTGCCTAAAAGGTCGTCCATCACGTCGCGGCTGTGCACCTTCGCTATCTCGCCGCGCCTCAATCCGCACTCCGCCGCCAGTCTGACCATGACCCGCTCACGCTCGGTGGCCTTGTGCAGAGCGGCGATGATGTACTTGTCTGGGCATGGCCTCGGCTTGGGCTTGGGACGCTTGATTTTGGGGAGTTCGTCACTCGGATCGTCGCCGCGCCGGCCGGTGGTATACAGCCATCCGTAGAAGCTGCTCAGCGTGTTGCGGTATCCCTTGCGGCTTTCCGGTTTCCATTTCTGCGCCGCCATCCAATGCACCATGTCTTCAGCCGTGACTTCCAAAGGCGTCTTTGCCAGATCACGTGCGGCCTTGGTTATCTTGCAGCGCCGGCACCGCACCGTTTCGTCACTGAGACCGGCCGCCTTCAGAGATTCAAGCCAATCATTGATGTCTTCCGCCCATGACGCCGGCGGTGGCGTTCGTTTCATGCTCATGGTTCACCATCACACCACCAGCACGCTACGCCGCTAGAATATAAGCCGATAATCGGCCGTCATGGATTTGAACCATGTTCCTCTGGCACACCATGTTGCCAGAGGAACATGGTTCAAATCCATGCCCCGCTACGAACGTGGTTATATGGTCGCTGATTTCGGTACCGGAATCAGCGACCTTTCCGTTTACCGTGGCGATATGGATGAAAGGCGATCAGGCAGCTACGGTGCCCAGGGAAGTCGGCGATCATAAACGTCTCGTCATTTTCATCGCGGATCTTCAGTTGTCTAATCCACGGGAGGCGACAGGCGTGAAGTTTCTCAACGAAGCGGAAGCCGGGCACAAGTCGTATGTTACGATCGACTTCGTGCCCAGCTCCCGTTCTTCTGCTCAGAAGCGGAGTGTGGTTCACCATCCAGCCGACATCATCGGCATCATGCCGCAGCGGGTCAACGTATCGGCCAGCGCATCGTCCAGTGCTTGAATCGGTCATAGCGACGACGCCACCGAACGACGATGGACAGTATGGCGCCTATCGCCAGAACTGACACGGCCAGAACCGAGGCAAGCGACACATCGCCACCCGTGACGGGCAGTGACGGGCGAGGGTTGGGCGTGGTTGCCTCCGCCGGCGCCGGCGGCGTCTCGGGTTTCTCCGGTTCGCACGGTTTCTCCGACTCGCATGGGGGCAACACCCGCACACGCTCCCAGGCATCGTCATACCGGCTGGACGCCGGGGAAACACGGTCATCCCCCTCGAACCGCCAGACGAACACGTACCACCCAGGCCGTTCGGCGGTCAGATACATAGGAGCGCCATGCGCGTCCAACGCCCCGGCGCCGATTTTGAACGTGCCGTTCATCGCGGGAATCTCCCAGGTGGCCAGCAACCGGTGGTTGTCGTCTTCCGTGGGAACCTCTCCCCCGGATGGCTTGTACGCCTCATCGTTGGAGGGGTTGTCGGGATCGCCGGACCACCATACGCTCACCGTCGCATACGGCCGATCCGCCGCGAACTCATACTCTTCGTTGCCGGCATACTGGCCATGATCCGCAGGGAATCCCGATACGGTAATGGTGTCGCTGAGCTCGGCACCGATATCCGCCGAATGCTCAGTGACCGTCGACATGACTTCTAGCTTCCTGCGACTTGTATTGCTTTCCGTAGCCTCCATAAACGGACTTATCCAGTCGCCTATAAGGTATTCCTGCGCCTGTTTGCTCTGCTCGGACCGCCGAAACACCCATACCCATGTGCCAAAACCGCTATTCTGCTTGGTCCGGTAAGCGGCACCGTCATCCGGCTTGGTCATGGCCTGCACACGTGCCTGCTGCCCCACCCCGGTGAAAGAGGCCTTGCCATAGGCCACCGGCTCATAACCCAAAGTCGCCAATCGCGCAAGAAAAGCATCGGCGCTCTCTTGTGCATTCGGCGTAATGACATTGCCCACATCGCCCGTATCAAGACCATCGAAATAGTATCCGCGGGCCTGCAATTCCAAATCGGGCACCCAATAACTGTCCGCATCCGCCACGCCACTGGTCACGTCATCGAACACCGGAGAAGCCACATCAAGCACCTTCTCGGAGACCTTGGTGGATACCGCCGGAACAAAATCCTTACGCACCCGAAATGTCGTCGACGCGCCGCCAGTGGAAGCCATCGAGTCAAAGGCCAGCATGTCCTGAGTGCTGTCCATGACGTGCATCCGCCCATACTCGTATGTGGTGTTCACCGTCACCTCGCCGGCGCCGGTCGCCTCCCACGCGATCGAGGATCCGGCGCTCGTCGACACCCCCGAGAACGTGTTGCCGCCTTGGATGAACCGCGCCGGCCCCTGCAAGGTGACAGTGAACGGCACTCCCGCGATCGCGTCACCGTCGCGGTTCACCACTTTCACCGAGATGGAACCGCTGCGCAAAGCCTCGGCATCGGTGCGTTCCACCGTCGTGCCCGCAGGCGTCTTGCCGGCCGATTGATCCCATATCCGGGCCGCCTTCGCCACGATCTCGGGATACCGGCCTTGAATGACCGCCATCTGTCTCGCCCACTCGTCCCGATCGCGCCCGAAGTGATCCTGCACGATGATGCCGATCGCCGCATGGGTGGCGGCATCCGTGTCGCGGTACCGGTCAAGGATCCATGCCATACGCCGGGCGTTTTCATCGGAGGCAAGCACCGTGGTGGGGCCTATCACATAGTCGCTCAGTTTCCCCGCTTCGATGCAGTAGTACTTGTTGCCCGAAGCGTCCAGCCCCGCGACACCGACGTAATATTCCATATCGTTGTATGGAAACATCACGTGATATCTTTCGTCGGCGGGCGTCAACGTCGCGGCATACGCCGTATTCGCCGAGCCGAACACCACTCCCACCATTATTATCAGACCGGTCAGCATCGCTACGATGGCCATGCCCCGTTGCCGCCATGTCGTTATCATCATTCGTCCTTTCCTGGTACGTTCCCCGCATACTGCACTGTGTGCGGGTAGGCCACGATCATGGCAGATTTTCATTCGCTACAGCCGGTCTTTCGACCTATGTGGTCCGAGCTTGCCGTTTGCCGGCGAGTTGTGGATAACTCTTCCGCCGAGTTATCCACCTCATGCGGTTGACCGATCGTTTACCTGAAAGTTATCCACAATGCGCAACATATGTTCATAAGCCCCTAGAATAGGGCCTTATGGCAGCAGTACAACATCGCGCGACCACGCGCACTAGTAATACCGATAACAACACCACGAAGACGAAGTCAAAGACGACTTCTGCCCGAAAGAGCCCCGCAACCAAGCGCAAGAAAGTCAGCGCCGAAACGGCACGCGCCGCAGCAGCGCTGAAAGGCCTGGCTGTCGAAGCCCCCGCACCGTCCATCGAAGCAAACGAGCCCGGCCAGTTCGGCCGCATCAATGTCATGGACATCACTCCCACCGAGGAGCGTGGCATCTTCCCCGCCCGTGTGGAACTCGGCGAACCGTTTGAGATGACCGCCCAAGTGTTCATCGAAGGCCGTACCAAGGTGGGTGCCACCGCCATCGTGCGCAACCCGCGCGGCAAGGAAACCATGCGCCGGGCCATGACCTGCGTAAATCCCGGCCTCGATCGTTGGACCGTGATGGTCAAGTGCGGCGAACACAGCGATCTGAAGCCTTGGGAGGATGGCTACGCGGCCGTCAAGCGTCAGCTCGGCGAATGGACCGTGACCATCGAAGGTTGGGAAGACACGTACGTCTCCTGGCTGCATGACGCCCGTATCAAGGTGCGTGTGATGGACGACGTGGACAACGCGCTCAATTCCGGTGCCGAGCTGCTGGCCCGTTGGGCCGCAACCCCGGACGCCGGCCTGACCGCACGCGATCGCAAGACCTTGGAGAAGGCCGCTGAGACCATGGCCGATCAGACGCTGAGCGCCGAGGATCGCCTCGCCGCCGGCGACAACCCTACCATCGCCGCCCTGCACGAGACTCACCCGCTGCGCGATGGCATCTCCCCCAGCCAGCCCCAGCGTTTCAAGGTGGAGCGCCCGAAGTCCAGCTTCGCGGCTTGGTACCAGTTCTTCCCACGTTCCGAAGGCGCCACCATCGATCCGAACACCGGCAAGATCATTCAGGGTACGCTGAAGACCTCGATGGCCGGCCTCGAACGCGCCGCTGCCGAAGGCTTCGACATCGTCTATCTGCCGCCGGTCTTCCCGATTGGCGTGACCAACCGCAAGGGCCGCAACAACACGCTGGTCGCCGGCCCCGATGACCCGGGCTCGCCGTTCGGCATCGGCTCCGAGCTGGGCGGCCACGACACCGTGGATCCGCTGCTCGGCACCATGGACGATTTCAAGGCCCTGTGCCAGCGTGCACATGAACTGGGTCTGGAAATCGCGCTTGATTTCGCACTGCAGTGCTCGCCCGATCACCCGTGGGTCAAGGCCCACCCGAACTGGTTCCGTCACAAGCCAGACGGCTCCATCGCCTTCGCCGAGAACCCGCCGAAGAAGTATCAGGACATCTACCCGATCGACTTCAACGCCGACATGCCCGGCATCGAAAAAGAAGTCGAACGCATCATGAATCTGTGGATCGAGGCGGGCGTCACCATCTTCCGCATCGATAACCCGCACACCAAGCCGGTGCGTTTCTGGCAGGACGTGATTGCCGCCGTGACCAAGAAGCACCCGGAGATCCTGTTCCTGGCTGAGGCATTCACCCGCCCGGGCATGATGCGTGCCCTGAGCTACGTGGGCTTCACCCAGTCCCACTGCTACTTCCCGTGGCGCAACACCAAGGACGAACTGGAAGAGTATCTGCCGATCACCAATGGCGACGACGGCTACTACCAGCACAACACCTTCTGGCCCACCACGCCGGATATTCTCACCGCTTACGTGCGAGACAACGGCGTAGCCGGCCACTGCGTGCGTGCGGTGCTGGCAGCCATGGGCTCGCCGTCCTGGGGTATCTACAACGGTTACGAACTCATCGAGAACAAGCAGCGCCCCGGCTTCGAAGAGCAGATCGACAACGAGAAGTACGAGGTCAAGGTTCGCGATTGGAGCAAGGCCAAGCAGTACGGCGTGGCCGAGATGCTCACCGCACTCAACAAGATTCGTCGCGCCCACCCGGCCGCGTTGAGCTATCACAACCTCACCGTGCTGCCTACGTCCGACCCGAATATTCTGGCTTTCGCACGCCACACGCCGGCCGAACTGACCGGTACCGGCCAAGCGGACACGCTGATTGTGGTCGTGAACCTCGATGGACACAACGCACACCAGTCGATGATTCACCTGGAACTCAGCGAGCTGGGTCTGCCCACCGACCGCCCGCTCAACGTGCGCGACGAGCTGACCGGCCGCGAATTCCAGTGGGGTTGGGACAACTACGTGTCTCTGGCTCCTTGGGCGGATGTGGCCCACATCCTGTCCGTGCAGTGATGCGGTACTGCAACGGTGATGCAACAGTGATGCCGTTGACGTGCATGGGTTTATCGTGTGCGTAAACCGCTAGAAATCCTCCCCTTGAGGGGAGGATTTCGTCTGTTTAGACATAGTGTCGGCATAATCTCAGCACGGTTTCTTGAGTTCCGCACCTGTTTGCAGGCGCAAACAGGGTATTGTGGTGAGACGATAACGTAACTGTCGATTTTCAAGGAGAAATGACATGGCAGAAACCTTCAACGTCGTTGTGGAAATTCCGCGCGGCTCCAAGAACAAGTACGAAGTCGATCACGAGACCGGTCGCGTCTTCCTGGACCGTACCCTGTTCACCGCAATGGGTTACCCGGATGACTACGGCTACATCGACGGCACCCTGGGCGAGGACGGCGATCCGCTGGACGCTCTCGTGATGATTCCGAACTCCGTGTTCCCGGGCTGCGTGGTCGAGTGCCGCGCCGTGGGCCTGTACCACATGGTCGACGAGGCCGGCGGCGACGACAAGGTGCTGTGCGTGCCCGCCGACGTTCGTTTCGATGACATCAAGGACATCGACGACGTCAACGAGTACCACAAGGCCGAAATCAAGCACTTCTTCGAGCAGTACAAGGCTCTGGAGCCGGGCAAGGAAGTCCTGCCGGGCGACTACTGGACTGGTGTGGACGCCGCCGAAAAGGAAATCATTGCCGCGCGTGAGCGTCTCGCGAACGAAGGCAAGTGATTTCCTTTAGGAAAGCCCGGTGGCTTTCCGGCGGCGGCGTACGAAGACGCGACAGCGGCTGAGCCATCATTGAGCCGGCCGCAGGCCGTCCATAATTGCATGCCGAAAAGGAAATCGTCGCGGCTCGCCAGCGGTTCGCTGATTCCGAGAAGTGATTCGATTCTGAATCGTTAACAGGAGGCCCCTTCGGGGCCTTTTGTTGTATCTGCGGCAAAGCCGCTCTACTCTCCCTCAGTCGCAAGTTTCACTGCGCCAGCTCCCTCAACAGAGGGAGCTTGTATTTTGTGATATAGTGGTACTTTGTCTTTTCAACTAGGCGTAGGCGGCGTGTAGGAACGCTGGTCGAGGCCCATCGCACGGTAATCCGGCGATGAACCTTCTGTCGCACCATGATTCCGATGATCATTCAAATCCTGCTTATTTCTGTCTCCGTAGCTATGGATGCATTCGCCGTATCCATTGGCAAAGGTCTGACCGTATCCCGCGTACGAGTGCAAGACGCCGTGAAAAGCGTCCTCTGGCTCGGCGGATTCCAGATGTTGTTCCCCATTCTCGGCTATTTCGCGGCATCTACATTCAGCAAATACGTAACCCAATTCGACCATTGGATCATCTTCGCCCTGTTGGTGTTCATCGGCGGCAACATGGTTCACGAAGCCTTCGAAGAAGATGAGGAAAACTCCAAGGAGACCGCCCAGTTCGATTGGAAGCATATGCTTCCCCTGGCCGTGGCCTGCAGCATCGATGCGTTCGCCGTGGGCGTGAGCCTGACCTTCATGTTCACCAAAGCCCATATGGCATTCGCCATCCTCAGCATCGGTGTGGTCACCGGACTGTTCTCCGCTGCGGGCCTGTACATTGGCCGCGCGTTCGGTTCCCGCTGGCAGAAGCCGGCGCAGATCGCCGGCGGCGTGGTGCTGATTCTACTCGGCGTCAAAGTGCTGTTGGAGCATTTGGGCGTTATCGCGTTCTGATTCAGTGCCATAAGCCCCTTCACCAGAAGGGGCTATTTTGTTTGATTTCACCGTTCCAACGCCCGACGTAGGATTGGGATGGAAATTCGATTATCTGAGAGGCGTATCATGACCGAGATCACCCAGGAGGGTTGGAAGAACAAAGCCCTGAGCATGTTGTTGGCCCAACTGACGTCCTATGTACTGCTCATCGCAGCCACGGTCATTCCCTCCCCTGGCACCGTCCCCATCATCCCTTTGATTATCGCCGCTCTGACGTTGGCCGCATTTGTCGTGTTCTGGCCGTTCCGCGGCAGCATGCTGGATCGTATCGTCACTTTGGTGTTTGGCGCGATTTCTCTGATTTTCGTCATCGTACCTTTCCCGACCGGCAAGGTTCCGCCGGATCAGACCGCTGCGGATGGCTCGGTACTTCCTTGGTATTCATGGGCACTGGCCATGGGCCTGCTGCTGGTGGTGCTGGTGGTCTTCTCCTTCGGGCGCCAGATGGCTCGTGAGAAGCGCGAACATCTTATCCGCGCACTCTCTCACGCCGTGACTTCAGGTGTGTCGGCTCTCGCCGTGGCCGGCTGGTGCTTCCTGCCTGATTTGGGCGCGATGCTCGCCAAGGGCACCGTTGCGGGAACCGTTGCCCTGATCATCCTCATCGTTTTGGGACTGGCCTTGGCCGTGGCCTCCACGTTGTGGGTGCGTGACGCCGATCCGGACCCGGATATCCGCTATCCGTGGATCGGTACCGGCCTGATGCCGGTAATGCTGATGGGCGTGACCATCGCCGCAACCGCACTGGTGCTCGGCCGTGTCATCGGTTGATGGACGTCTGCCGTTCCATATTCCGCAAACTTGTAACCTATGTGTCCACTACAAGCGCGTAGAATAATGAAAAACCGCGCGAAAGCGGCATAACGCCGCTGACGACTCGTACAGCCACACCAAGCAATTGCGTAACACATTGCAGGATAAAGGGGGATTAGCGTGACGGATCTTACGTTGATGACTTTCGCCAGCGACCCCGCCACCGTTTTGCCATCACTCGCCCTGCTTTCTCATCGCGTCCGCGTGCTGCCGATGGATGCAGCCAGCTTGGTGAAGATGCCGGAGAACACCATTCTGTTTCTGGATGCACGCGATGATCTGGCGACCGCCAAAACCTTGTGCCGTCTCATCCACGCTTCCGGCCTGTCCACGCCAATCGTGCTGGTGCTGACCGAAGGCGGCTTCACCGTGGTCAACTCCCAGTGGGGCATTGCGGATGTGGTGGTCGCCACCGCTTCCCCGGCTGAAGTCGAGGGCCGATTGCGATTGGTCTCCGAGCGCGGCAACGCTCCCGCAGCCGCAGCAGCCGGTTCTCCCGCCGAATCCACCACCACGGTGGAAGATGGCCAGATTCGCTCCGGCGACCTCATTGTGGACACCAACGGCTATACCGCCTCCCTGCATGGACGCCCCATCGATCTGGCATACAAGGAGTTCGAACTCCTCAAGTACTTGGTCCAGCACCCCGGCCGCGTGTTCACGCGCGCCCAGTTGCTGCAGGAAGTATGGGGCTACGACTACTACGGTGGCACTCGTACGGTCGACGTGCATATCCGTCGTCTGCGCGCCAAGCTTGGCGGCGAATACGAACACCTCATCGGCACCGTGCGCAACGTGGGCTACCGATTCGACCCGCCGGAGACGGATAAGGAAACTGCCGCCGCACAGCAGGCCGCCAAAGCATCCTCTGCCGCCATCGGCACCGATGACGATACCCCCGATCTCAACACCGCCGCCTGACAGACCAGCAGCGCTACAAACCATCAATCATCGACATTACGCCGCTTAGGTCCATACGATGAGAGAAACCAAATCCGCGCGTCTCACGCGCATGCATGACGAATACGACATTCTGCGCCAGGTGATTCCGGCACCCGCTTGCGCACTGCATTTCTCGAATCCGCTCGAATTGCTGATCGCCACCGTGCTCAGCGCCCAGACCACCGACAAGCGTGTCAACACGGTCACCCCGGAACTGTTCGCCACCTACCCCACCGCCCGTGACTTGGCGGCCGCGAACCCGGCCCAAGTCGAAGACATCATTCATCCGCTGGGGTTCTACCGTTCGAAAACCCAGCATCTCATCGGACTGGCCGCGGCACTGGACGAACGGTTCGGCGGCGTGGTGCCGCGCACGATGGATGAACTGACCAGCTTGCCGGGGGTCGGCCGCAAAACCGCGAACGTCGTGCTCGGCAACGCGTTCGATATCCCCGGATTCCCGGTCGATACGCATGTGATGCGCGTAACCGGACGACTGCGTTGGCGGTCGGATTGGCGGTCCGCACACCCTGATCCCGTGAAAATCGAGAAGGAAATCACCGCCTGTTTTCCGCCCGAAGAGTGGACGAATCTCAGCCACCGACTGATTCTGTTCGGCCGGGCCACCTGCCACGCACGTACCCCCGACTGCGCCAACTGCCCGCTGTCCGACACCTGCCCTAGCTATGCGCCGCCCGCCGGCAAGAGCACGTCCAAGCGCTAACTCATACCTCATCATGGTGAATTGCGGATTCTAGGCTGAATCCACCGCTAGACTGAAAACCATGCAGCACAGCAAGCGGAACAATACATGGTCCAAGTGGGGGATTTTTCTCGGAGTCGCCGTGGCACTCGGCGCACTCGTGGTTGCGGGATGGACGTTCATGCAAAACCGGTTCCAGCCGGGATCATCCCTCGATGCCGATGTGACCATTGGCATCGACGATATGCCGCAATCCTTGGATATTCGGTCCGATTCCTCTGCGGCAGCCGAGCGCCTGCTCGTCGACAATGTGTATGAGACATTAGTGACCGTCGATCAAGACAACAAGATTCAGCCGGGACTGGCGACAAGCTGGAAGACTTCCGATGACGGGCTGACCGTCACCCTGACACTGCAATCGGGCGTCACCTTCTCGAACGGTCATACGTTGGACGCCTCGGACGCCGTGTGGTCGTTGCAACAGAACGTGACCAACAAGGTGGCGGACGTCGACGAATTGGGCGATCTGACGTCGGTCGCCAATCCGAACGCCACCACGGTGGTCATTACGCTTGCCAAGCCCAATCCGACGCTGCTGCGAGCGCTGTCCGGCAAACTCGGCATTGTCTACGATTCCGAGTCGTCCAGTGCCGATTATCAACGCAAGGCCATAGGTTCCGGACCATTCACCGTGGCCGATTTCCAGCCTGGCCATTCCCTGAAGCTGGCGCGCAGCGATACCTACCATGGCACCAAAGCGGCCAGCAATATCGTTGAATTTATGCAATACTCCGACGCCGATGCGCTCAGCAAGGCCCTGACCGACGGCAGTCTCGATATGGCGGCACCGGTTTCGGCTTCGACGGCCACTGGTTTGAACGGCAAGGATGGCCTGACCGTCAAGGAGGGGGCCACTACGGATAAGGTGCTGCTGGCCTACAACAACGGCATCGATTCGCTGCTCTCCGACGAACAGGCGCGTAAAGCCTTCCGCTATCAAATCGACGCAGCCGGCATCGCCTCCGCCCAACCCGACGCAGCCGGAGCATTGGGCGGCCCCATCAGCCCGCTGGAACCCGGATACGAAGATTTGACCGGACTGTATCCGCATGACGAAAACCAAGCTGGGCAGATGTTCTCCTACTTCGGTGCGCAATATCTGACTACGGTGAATCTGGTGGTTCCCGAAGAATACCGGTCGTTGGCCGAAACCATCAAGCAGCAGATCGAGCGGCAGCCGCGCCCCACGGTGAACCTTGAAGTGCTCTCCGATGAGGATTATGCCAAACGAATCAAGGACGGCAAATGGGAACTGACCGTGATGAGCATGGACGGCACGGATGATGCCGGCATATTCGCCGACCCCGATTCCATGTTCCATTACGACCATACCGAAGCGCAACAGGCCTATGCGGATGCTCGCGCCGCCACTAATGACGCCGATTATGAGGCACGAATGAAGGCGTACGCCCGGCTGATCAGCGAGGATGCGGCCAGTGATTGGCTGTATACCCGCAAATGCTTCACTGTGGCGTCCACCAAGGTCTCCGGCTACCCGACCTCGATGATCAATCGTCGCATGCCACTGGCCGGGTTGACGGTGAAGTAGGCAACCTTCAGTCACGGACGGGCTACGCCCGATAGTCCTTGGCTCACTATCGTTCGATCGTTCGTATCTCGCCTGCGAACAGCCTACTGGGCTGTTTACTGTACAGTTCGGCTTGTCATGCAACGTGCATAAACTTTGGCTTTATGACTGAAGGCAAATCCATCATCAACGCCAACCTCACCCCGCTGCCCGACAAGGTCGGTGTGGACGGACTTGAGGACAAGTGGCGCGCCGTCTGGGATGAAGACGGCACCTACAAATTCCGCAATACCCGCGACCGCAAGGCCGTCTACTCCATCGACACCCCGCCGCCCACCGTCTCCGGTTCGCTGCACGTGGGTCACGTGTTCTCTTACACGCACACCGATGTGATTGCGCGTTACAAGCGCATGCGCGGCTACGACGTGTTCTACCCGATGGGTTGGGATGACAACGGCCTGCCTACCGAGCGCCGCGTGCAGAACTACTATGGCGTGCGCGTGGACGTGTCTCTGCCTTACGACCCGGACTTCAAGCCGCCGTTCGAGGGCACTGATGGCAAGAAGATCGACGCCAAGGATCAGGTGCCGATTTCCCGCAAGAACTTCATCGAGCTGTGCGAGCGTCTGACTGCTCAGGATGAGAAGCTGTTTGAGGCCCTGTGGCGCAAGCTGGGTCTGTCCATCGACTGGTCGCAGACCTACCACACCATTGGTCAACACCCGCAGCGTGTGGCCCAGAAGGCCTTCCTGCGCAACCTCGCTCGTGGCGAGGCCTACCAGCAGGACGCCCCCGGCCTGTGGGACGTGACCTTCCAGACCGCCGTGGCCCAGGCCGAGCTCGAATCGCGCGAATACCCCGGCTTCTACCACAAGGTGGCCTTCCGCTTTGAGGACGGCACCCCGATCTACATCGAGACCACCCGCCCCGAACTGCTGGCGGCCTGCACCTCGCTGATCGCCAACCCGAACGACGAGCGCTACAAGCAGTACTTCGGCCAGTACGTCTACTCCCCTCTGTTCAAGGTCAAGGTGCCGATTCTGGCGCACCCGGCCGCCGAAATGGACAAGGGTGCCGGTATCGCCATGTGCTGTACGTTCGGTGATGTGACCGACGTCGAGTGGTGGCGCGACCTGAAGCTGCCCACCCGCCCGATCATCCAGCGCAACGGCCGTATCGTGATGGATACCCCGGACTGGATCGAGGACCCGGCCGGCCGCGAGGTCTTTGCCGAAACCGCTGGCAAGACCACGTTCTCCGCCCGCAAGATCATCGTCGACAAGCTGCGCGAGTCCGGCGATCTGGACGGCGAGCCGACCCCGACCAAGCGTATGACGAACTTCTACGAGAAGGGCGACAAGCCGCTCGAGATCGTCACCTCCCGCCAGTGGTACCTGAAGAACGGCGGTACCGACGCCAAGCTGAACGCCGAGCTTATCGAGCGTGGCAAGGAACTCGAGTTCCACCCCGACTTCATGCGCGTGCGTTATGAGAACTGGGTGCACGGCCTGAACGGCGACTGGCTGATCTCCCGTCAGCGCTTCTTCGGCGTCCCGTTCCCGCTGTGGTACCCGGTGAACGCTTCCGGCGAGCCGGATTACGATCACCCAATCACTCCGTCCGAGGATCGTCTGCCGATCGACCCGACCATCGACGTGCCGGAGGGCTACGACGAGTCCCAGCGTGATGTGCCCGGTGGTTTCACCGCCGAAAAGGACATCATGGACACCTGGGCCACCTCTTCGCTGACCCCACAGATCGTGACCCACTGGGCCGAGCCGGACGAGGCCTCCAAGGCCCTGTTTGCTTCCACCTTCCCGATGGACCTTCGCCCGCAGGGTCAGGACATCATCCGCACCTGGCTGTTCTCGACTGTGGACCGCGCGCACTTGGAGAACAAGTGTCTGCCGTGGGCCCATGCCACGTTGTCCGGCTGGATTCTGGACCCCGACCACAAGAAGATGTCGAAGTCCAAGGGCAACGTCGTGGTGCCGAACGAGCCGATCGAGAAGTTCGGCGCGGACGCCGTGCGTTACTGGGCCGCCGCCGCTCGCCTGGGCCTCGATGCCACGTACGACATCGGCCAGATGAAGATTGGCCGTCGACTGGCCATCAAGCTGCTGAACGCCACCAAGTTCGCGCTGGCCATCGGCCGTGAGGACGAGAACCATCACGTGGGCGCTGCCGCCGAGACCTCGTGGAACCCGGCCGATGTGACCGAACCGCTGGATCGCGCCGCTATGGCCAAGCTGGCTTTGGTGGTGAGTCAGGCCACCGAGGCGCTGGAATCCTACGAGCATTCCAAGGCGCTGGAAGTCATCGAATCCTACTTCTGGCAGTTCTGCGACGACTACATCGAGCTGGTCAAGAACCGCGCCTATGGCACTCCGGACGAGCACGGCAATGTGCCGTCCGAGAAGGCTGTGAAGTCCGCCCGCACCGCTCTGGGTCTGGGCTTGGACGCCTTCGCACGTCTGCTGGCCCCGTACCTGCCATACGCCACCGAGGAAGTGTGGAGCTGGATGCACGCCGGTTCCGGTTCCGTGCATCGCGCCGCCTGGCCGGTCGTGGACCCGTATGTCGAGGCCGCCACCGGTGCTTCCCCCGAGCTGCTGACTTGGGCCGGCAAGGCCGTGGAGCAGCTGCGTAAGATCAAGTCCGAGGCCAAGGTCTCCATGAAGACCCCAATCCTGTCTGTGGCACTGTCCGCTGCTTCGGAAGGTGTGAACGCGATTCACGCCGCCTTGGGCGATATCGCGCAGGCCGGTCGCGTAGTCGGCAAGTTCGACTTGGTGGCCAAGCACGCCGAGGAATCCGCCGCCGAAGGCACGCCCGAAACCGAGGTCGCCGTCGAAGCCAGCGAGCTCGGTGAGCCGCCAGCCAAGAAGCCAAAGCACTGAACGTTACGCACAACAACAGTAGGTCTCACGGCAATGCCGCTCGTTCCGAGCCTACGGGAAGCCCACCGGGCTTCCCGCTTAACGGCTCGGCCAGCCAAGAAGCCAAAGCACTGAACGTTACGCACAACAACAAAAGAGGGGAACCTATTGAGGTTCCCCTCTTTTGTTTTTTGACGTTCGGATGACACGACTGTGGGACGGCACGCAAATATCCCGCATACACCATCACACCGTCGGAATCACGATGAGGTATCGGGTTTCGGCGGTTTTTTGTTGCGTATTGGGGCTATCGAGCTGCGCGACGGCCTGCGCCAAGAGCGTGCCAGCATCGCTGATCTCCACGGTCTCATTGATCAGCGCGCTCATGTCATGCTTGAGCAGCGTGCCGCCAGTGCCAAAGCCGAACAGTACTGGAGCGGTGTCAAGATTGTTGCCGGAATCGCCAGTATCGCTCGACTTGGCTGAGTCGTTCGTTCCCGAACCATCGCTCTTGGACGAATCGAACTTACCTCCACCACCGATGGCCGAAGTAAGACCACCCGCATAGTTCATCACATCGCCAGCAGACATGGACATGGTGTCATCGACCAGTGAGGCCTTGGAATGCTGCGACTGCTGCTGTTGCGCGGCTTTGGCCTGCTTACGGGCGGCATCGGCCTTACGCTTGGCTTGGACGGCCCGGGTCTTGCCGTAGAACGATTGCGATTGCGAATCGACCAGGCCAGTCAGTGCCTGAGCCTCGGTCACCGGACCGGAAGAGACATCACCGGACGAGCCATCGCCATCGCTGCCGGAAGCCGAGGACGCGACTCCTTCGAACTGATCGGAGAATCGCAATACAATCTGGCGCAAGGCCGTGGCTTTGCCCGTATGCTCGGAGGCGGTGGCAAGCGTGCTCATCGCGGCATCGACCTTGGATTGAGCGTCGGCGAGTTCATCGCTACCGTTGGTTTCGGCGATGGCTTGGCTCTCGTAAGCGGTGGCGCCCGAAGACGTGCCGCCGGTCAGGGCGCTCAAATTGGCCGTGTAGACGTCCGTGTATTTCATCGAATACGGAATCATTGCGGCGGAGAGCTGGCTCTGGCCATCGGCGTATTGCTTGGAGCCTCGAGTGGCTTCCTCCGAAGCCTCGGCGGTCAGATCATCCACCAGTCCGGTGGTGCCTTGCTGCTGGATGCGGCGAATCACCTCATCCAACGCATCGACCGCACCGGCATGCTGATGTGCGGCACTGACGTTGTTCACCGCGTTGGCCAAGTCGAGTACGGCTTGTGCCAAAGGCGTATCCCCGGACAGTTCGCCGGCCGTGCCCATCAACGCCGGCAACTGGGTGGAGGTACCAATCGATCCAGACAGGTGCGTGGTATATGAGCCCACATACGCGGCCATATAGTCTTCAAACGTCCGCTTATGGGCGGTTTCGCGTTCGGCCACTACGGACTTGTCCAGCGCACGCTCATTATCGCGCAGGGTTTGAAGCTGCTCGATGAGCTGTTGATGCTCCCCGGAACCGGCGTCGGTCAGTGAATCGACCAGTATGGCGGCAGAGGCGACGAGTTGGGCGACATCCGTATCGGCAGCAGGCTGTGCGGCAGCATTCGCAGCATTCGCGGCATCGGGATTAGCACCAACTGCCGGACTGCTGGAATTGGAAGGCAATACGGCGAGCGCCACGGAACTCATGGAGAAGTCTTTGGCGTTCATATAGCAGCTGAATTCCAAGCCGGTTGCGGCTTTTCCAGCTGCGGCGACTACGGTATTGGAACCTTGCGTGGTCACCGTAATGGAGTTGTCAGCGGAAACATCATCGGCTACCTGCGTAGGCACGGTAAAGGCGACAACCGGGATCGTACGGTTGGCTTCCTTGGTTTGCGGCTTAATATCGATATACACGCCGATCAGTCCAGACGCGCCGGCAACCTCGTTTGCCTCGACGTTCGGACCGTCAAGCGAGTAGGTGACGCTGACTTTCCATGGCAGGGTGGCGGCGGAAGCGGGGATACGAGAAACCTTGGACGTGCCGGAATTACTATTGGCGGAATCGGTATCAGTGGAACCGCTATTGCCGGAATCGGCACTGGCGCCATTGCCGGCGCCGCCCTTCCCTACCACATACCAACGGACCTGCTCCCCTTCGGCATCGGTGACGGCGTACATATCACTTGCCGTAGCGAGCACCGGACCGTAATCAACCGGAGTCGGACGAGACATCCAAGCACCGCCGAGAATCGAAGCCACGCACAATGCGCAACTGACCAGTGCGGCACCACATCTCATCTACGTATCCCATTCATACAGTCGACCACTACGGGCATTCCATTCCCGTATTAATGTAGTCGCTGCAGGCAACTTGCCCTATAGACGAATATCCGAAAGGTGCCCATTCGCTGCGGGCGAATCAGGCGAATACGTCGAGTACGCCCGGGTCACCACCGGCATCGGCTATGCGCTGGTGGCGCTTCTTGGCTTCGGTAACCACGAATTCACGGTACATTTCGGCAATTTCCGGATCAAGCCCGGCATCGATGGCGATGCGGTGGAGGCGTTCGATCTGATAGTCCTCACGCTTGGTGTCTTCGGGCGCGAATCCGGCGTTGGCTTTGAGCACGCCGACCTGCGAGGTGGCCTTGAACCGCTCGGCCAGTAATGCGATGACCGCCGAATCGATGTTATCGATGGTTTGGCGCAGCGCTTTGATGCGCGCCACCGCTTGTGCGGTTTCCGGGTGGGCCGCCGCCTGGGCGGAGTCGATGGTGGTCCTTTGCCAGTCGCTGCTCGTTTCGCTCATAGATTCGAGGATACTCCCGATTACGGCTTTGCACGATGCGCAAAGTCAGATATCTCAGATGTCATAGTCGCCGGTGAGGATATGGCTGGCATCCGCATCGCCGAACATGGCCGCACCACTGCCCACTCCCAAAACAATCGAACCCAGTGATGCCTCTTTCATCTCATATATCGTCAGCGTGCATGTGAACGTTGACGGCAATACTACAACTGCAATGTGATAGTTGATGTATTTGCATCAGATACGACAAGGGCTGCACCCCGTATCAATCAGGGTGCAGCCCTTACACTATTGTTCAGCGGTCTGATCAGTTGCCGTTGACCGCGTTGCCGGTGTTGGCCTGCTGCACGATGGCGGCGAGGAAGTCGCGGTTGGTGGCGGTCTTCTTGAGGCGCGGCACCAGCGTCTGGTAGGCCTGCTCGGGCTCCATGCCGCCCAGCAGTCGACGCAGACGGTAGATAATCGGCAGTTCCTGCGGGTTGGTGATGAGCTCCTCGCGGCGGGTGCCGGAAGCGTTGATGTCGATGGCCGGGAACAGTCGCTTGTCCGCCAGCTCGCGGGACAGGCGCAGTTCCATGTTGCCGGTGCCCTTGAACTCCTCGAAAATCACCTCGTCCATCTTGGAGCCGGTTTCCACCAGCGCAGATGAGATGATGGTCAGGGAGCCGCCGTTTTCGATGTTGCGGGCCGCACCGAAGAACTTCTTCGGCGGGTAGAGGGCCTGCGCGTCCACACCACCGGACAGGATGCGGCCGGAGGCAGGGGCTGCGATGTTGTAAGCGCGAGCCAGTCGGGTCATGGAATCGAGCAGTACGACCACGTCCTGGCCGAGCTCCACAAGACGCTTGGCGCGTTCGACGGCCAGTTCGGCAACCGTAGTGTGATCGGAGGCCGGACGGTCGAAGGTGGAGGAAATGACCTCGCCCTGGACCGTGCGCTCCATATCGGTGACCTCTTCGGGTCGCTCGTCCACGAGCACCACCATAAGGTGGACCTCGGGGTTGTTGGCGGCGATGGAGTTGGCGATGTTCTGCAGGGTGATGGTCTTACCGGCCTTCGGCGGGGAGACAATCAGGCCACGCTGGCCCTTGCCGATTGGGGAAACGATGTCCATGATACGGCCGGTGAGCTTGTTCGGGGCGGTCTCCTGCTTCAAACGCTCCTGCGGGTACAGCGGCGTGAGCTTGGAGAACTGCGGACGGTTGAGCGCTTCTTCAACGCTTTGGCCGTTGATGGAATCGATGGCCTGCAGCGGCACGAACTTCTGGCGCTGGTTGCGGCGGTCGCCTTCACGCGGGGCGCGAATCGAACCATGCACGGCATCGCCCTTGCGCAGGCCGTACTTCTTGACCTGGCCCATGGAAACGTACACGTCGTTCGGGCCGGGCAGGTAGCCGGAAGTGCGCACAAAAGCGTAGGAGTCGAGCACGTCGACGATGCCGGCCACCGGCACCAGATCCTCCTGCGGCTCTTCGCGGCGGCTATCACGGTCATTGCGATCGCTACGATTATCGCGATCATCATAGCGACGATCATCATCGGCGTTGTCGCGATCACGGCCACGCATGCGACGGTTACGGCGATCGCTGCGATCATTACGGGTATCGCGATCGTTGCGATCGCTACGGTCGCGGCGGTTACGACGCACGAACTCGTGATCGTCGTTCTGCTCGCCGTCTTCGGACGTTTCCTCGTGCTTCTGCGTGGGCAGCGTGGCCAGGATATCGTCGAGGTCACGCACGGTTTCTTCGCTGTTTTCCGCAGTGCGACGACGGCGGCGAGGCTGCTCGTCCTCATCATCACGGACTCGGCGAATCAGCGGAACTTCCACGTCCTCGTGACGCTCGCGGCGACGCTCGGTAGGCGCTGCATCTCCCAAATCGAGCGTGGCCAGCAGATCGCCGGCCTCATCGGCCTTCTTGCGCGGCTTGCGGCGAGCGAAATCGGGCTGGTCGTCATCGCGACGACGGCGGGCCGCACGCGGTTCGGATGCGGCATCATCGGCGGCCTTACGACGGGTGCGTCGCGGTTCGGTCTCGTCCTTCTTGGCATCGTCGGCCACGGGAAGCGGCAAATCGAGCTGCGGTTCCGTGGCAGCCGGAGCCGGAGCCGGCGACTGGGTGGCCACGTCAGCATTGTCTGTGGTGTTGGCCTCAGCGGCATCGGACTGCGGAGCCTTGACGACCTTGGCGGTTTTGGCGGCCTTGGGGGCGCGCACGGTCACACCGGCCGGCGGCTCTCCACCATTGCGCGCCGCCTGCAGGGTGGCGAGCAGCTCGGGCTTGCGCATGGTCGACGTGCCGCGCAGGCCCATCTGTTTAGCGAGCTCTTTGAGCTCAGGCAGCTTCATATCCTCAAGATTCTGGCTATTTGCCACTGGTTGCCCTTTCCATACCGAACAGACCCATGCCTATCCAGGCGTTAAGAGTGATTATTGCGGTTGCACCGCTCATGAATGTTCGCTGCGTCTCTGAGTCTCTGCGAACTTCGTTCACTGTACAACGCCAACTCGACCAACGCAAAACGGCCCGCCGAAAACCAAAAAAGCTCCCTCTGTGACGAGGGAGCTCAACAAGGTTTATTCACTTTTCTTCGTGGTAGGACTTTTCGGTGTTGACGGACCACACGTTCTTCTTGGACGTCTTGCCGGTCTTGATGTTGCCGACGGCCTCCATGGCGGTGGCCATGGAGTGGTCCATGTTGTTGTAGCGGTGCTGGCCGTTACGGCCCACGCAGTACAGGTTGCCGAAGCCGTCGAGGTACTCGATGAGCTCGTCCATGTGCTCATAGGTGTCGAAGTAGGCGGGGTACGCCTTCCTGACGCGCTCACGATGGGAGTCGATGACCTCGTCCGGACCGTTGATCACACGCATGCGGGTGAGCTCGGAAATCGCGAACTTGGTGACATCCTCCTCGCTCATGTTCCAGAACGAGTCGCCCTCCTCGCAGAAGTACTCGAGACCGATCCACACGGTGTCGTCCACGTCCTTGACCAGGTACGGGCTCCAGTTGTTGAAGATCTGCAGACGGCCGACCTTGTAGCCCGGGTCCTGCACGTAGATCCAGCAGTCCGGCACGATCGGCGGATTGCCGAGGGTGGGGATGCTGGTGGTGTTCTTGAGCTTCAGGTGCTTGACCAGCAGGCCCACGGTCACGAAATCGCGGTACGGCAGGCCGTTGGCCACCTCGGTCATATCGGCCGGGGCGGGCTTGGAATCAACGGCCTCGGGATCGGCGCCGGCCGCGTCGATGGCGTTGACCAGGTCCTTGACCGGCATCGAGGAGATGAACTGGTCGCCGGAAAGCTCGGTGCGGTTGCCCTCGGAATCCTCGTACACCACGGAAGACACGGCACCATCGGTCTGGCGGACCTCGACCACCCTGGCGTCGGTCAGCACCTTGACGCCGGCGGCCTCGCAATTGGACTCGACGGTCTCCCACAGCTGGCCGGGACCGTACTTCGGATACCAGAACTCCTCGATCAGCGAGGTCTCGACCTCCGCGTTGGAGCGCTTCTTGGGCAGCAGCTTCTGGAAGGCGTTCTTGAGCACGCCCATGATGGACAGGCCCTTGACGCGCTGGGCGCCCCAGTCGGCGGAGATCTGGGAGGGGTGGCGGCCCCACAGCTTCTCCGTGTAGCCCTCGAAGAACATCGAATACAGCTTGCGGCCGAAACGGTTGATGTAGAAGTTCTCCAGATTGTCTTCCGGCAGCTTGTGGAACATGGACTTCAGGTAGCTGAAGCCGGCCACCATGGTGAGCTTGAAGCCCATGGCCTTCAACGTGTTGGGGCTCAGCGAAATCGGGTAATCGAAGAAGTGGCGGTTCCAGAAGATACGGGACACTCGGTGGCGCTTGAGCATCACCTTGTCCTCCGTCTCCGGATCGGGGCCGCCCGGCTCCATGTCGTGGTCGCGGCCGAGCTTCTTGTCATCATAGGAGGGTGCGCCCTGCAACGGCAGAACGGTCTTCCACCAATCCATGATGCGTTCGTCTTTGGAGAAGAAACGGTGGCCGCCGATATCCATGCGGTTGCCGTTGTGCTTCACGGTGCGCGAGATACCGCCGAATTCGCGGGTCCCCTCCAGCACGGTCACGTCGTACTTGTCGGCACCGCCGTCCTTGATGAGTTCCCATGCGGCGGTAAGTCCAGCCGGACCGCCGCCGATAATCACTACGGATTGCTTGTCGGTCATTATGCTCCTTATAAACGCAAAATCAGAGACAGTCTACTAGAAGCCCCGGAATCGCACACCGAAAGATGAGCGAATGCTTACAGAATTCTCCCGATATACGACCGATGCGCCGTCTTTCCATCAGCAGAAAGGCGACGCATCGAATCGTGAGGTAGGGGTATTCGGCAACGTTGCGTCACACACAGCGCGGCGAATCGGTTTGGTCTTAGGCTAATTCGTCAGCGACGAACTTTCCATAGATTCAGCGAGATGCCTGCAAGTGCAAGCAGCATCATAATCCCCGCAACACCAGTAACGGCAACACCAGTACGACTCAACTCGTTTTCCGTACCATTAGCCTGAGTGTTGCTGGGCTGATGAGTTCCCGCACCATTGTTATTCGGAGTGGTACTCGTTCCTTCACCAGTGTTAGGTCCTGTGCCCGGCTGCGTTGTGGAATCATCAGTCAGATGCGCATCGTCGCCTAGGGTTTGGTGGTCGGAGGCCAAGCAACTTTTAAGCTCAGTGAGCTTGTACCACGTGGAACCATCGGCAATCGGCGTGCATTCGGAGCGGAAGGCGATTTCCTGCTCGTTGTAGAGCATACGAACGAGCGGCGTGTAGGCACGGCCGGTCTTCGGGTCGTTGCCGGATTTGACGGCAACATCCCACTGCACATTAGCGGCCATCGGAGTCACCGATTCACCGCGCCATTCATTGTTGGCGTAGGTGTACACGTCGGTGGTGCTGGCGGCCGCCTGCTGGGTGGAACCGGGAAGGCCAAGCAGCGCGGCGAACGGCATCATCGTTTCGGCATGGGCAAAGCGGAAAGTAGCAACGGTGGATCCGCCGTTTACGCGCTCATCAATCGACGAGAAGAAATCGTCAAGCAGCGGCTGTGCGATTGTGTAGGTCTCGTCTTGGCCGGCGTAGCTCGGGCCCTTCTCGTAGAAGTCCTCGGCGTCAAGCGCCCAGGCGAACAACTTGGCGTCGTCTGCCTGCTCACCTTGGAAGTACTGGTTGAAGTCGAAGGTATGGCTGCCGGTGTTCTCGTTCTCCATATCAGCGGCGATGATGTACAGGTTGTACAGATCCATCGCGGCATCGTATTCGGAGGCGATCTTCTTCTTGGCTGCGCCGCAGGCGTCGGCATCCTTGCTGGGGTCGGCTCCCGGCGCGCAGTTGGCCTCGCCGCCCTTGGTGCCATCGACAGTGTTGTACCAGGCGTACGTGCCGTCGGCCAGTTTGGCGAGGAAGTCATCGGTGAAGATTTGTGAAAGCAAATCGTGAGAGGCTGTTTTCACGTCCTCGTTTTCGGCGATGGTTTGCTCAGCGCCTGCGATAATCGCATCGTTTTCCACGAAGTTCTGGTAATCGTCGGCACGCTGCTTGGCCTCACCGGTTTTCTCAGTGCCGTCCGGGTTTTCGGACTTGTGGAAGTACAGCGTGTTCGGCGTCTTGTCGAAAGCCGCCGCCTCGCCGGTGCCGGCCGGATCGGCGGGCGTCACAGTGCTGTTCGCCAGTTTATTGTTCGAGGCCGCGTTGAAACCGCGAGCAAAATTCTCGCCTGATTCAGTAGCGCGGGCTTCGCCAGAGGACTGATAGGCAATCTTGCCACCGTCCTTGGCTGCGTTGTCGAACAGCGTCTTGTTGCGCTCGTAGGCACGTGCGCCAATGCCCTGATGTTGGTCAGCACCCTGACCGGTGAGCATACCGTAGCCATTCTCCACATTTGCGGCGGTGATGGCTTTGAGATTCTTCATGAATTCGGACTTGATGGCATCAGACTTAAAACCGTTATCCGCTTCGGCGGCTTCGGCCATCTTCATAAGCAATGCGTCGTATTTGTAGCTGGACAGGCCGCGTGAACCGTGGCGAGCCATCGACTCGGTGTATACCGTTTCGTAGCCTTCCGGCGCCTGGCTATAGCTGGCAGTGGTCGCTTCGCTAGGTGCCACATATGGCTGCTTGCTGCTGTAATACTGGCCATCGGCCTCCAAAGCCATGGCGTGCGGAACGGTCAGGATGCCACCGGCCAGCAATGTGGCGGCAGCAACCACGCCCGCGATGGAGCCCTTAAGGCCCTGCTGCATATGGTGTGTGTTCATGCAGCATTTTCTATCAGCCGCAAGCAAACAAGACACACGATGGCAAGGTTACGAGTCTGAACTTTTGCTATGCGTTGTATGAACAATGCGCGACGCCCCGCCGTAAGATGACGGAATGCCGCGCATTGTCAATACAGGCTGTATCAGACGATTGCCTGTCAGTGAATATCGTCGGGAATGTCGATATCGGTTTTCTGGACTTCTTCGACGTTCACGTCCTTGAAGGTCACGATGCGCACGGACTTGACGAAACGGCTGGAACGGTAGACATCCCATACCCATGCGTCAGTCAGCTGCACATCGAAATACACGTCCTGACCAGCGGAACGCACGTTGAAATCGACCTTATTCGCCAAGTAGAAGCGACGCTCAGTCTCCACCACATAGGTGAACAGCTTGATGACGTCACGGTATTCCCTATACAGCGCGAGTTCGGCGTCGGTTTCGTAATTGTCGAGATCCTCGGCACTCATGCTTGTTTACTCACTCACTTTCCGTATCGCGTTTGCGGCCGCGGCCCAGCGTACGCCACCATGCTTCCTTTGAGGGCTTGCGTTCTGCCTGACCGTACGGCCAGTTGCTTTCCTCTTCGAGACTGTGGCGCGTGTTCTTCTGCGTATCGTCGTGGTGCTCGGCCTGTGGCTCGACTGGCTGTGCGGCCGCCGGCGTCTGGGCCTGGGACTGCACGTCACTCGTCGTGGCGCCGGCTGCCTCACCACGCTGTGCCGGCTCGGGTTCCGGCTTGTTCTGCTGGATGGCGATGGAATGCTCGCGCGCGGACAGCGCTTCCTTGACACCCGGGTTGTCCTCAATCAAGTGCATGCCAAAAGCGTCAAGCGAACGAATCGGATCGTACTCGTCAGCCAACGTGTCCATGACGATAAGGTCCTGGTATTTGTTGTTTTCGGCATCCCACAACGCGTCGCGCGAGGTGCCGGACGGCACGAAGCCGAGCGACTGGTAGACCGAAATCGAGCGGCTGTTCTTTTCCGGCACGCTCACCCAGATGCGGTGCATGCCCAAGCCGGCCGGTTCGGGCGCGAAACCGTAGGTCATCACACGCGGCATGGCGTCACGGGAGTAGCCGCGGCCACGGTATTCACGGCCCAAGATGATCTGGATGCGGGCGGACTTGGACCAGCCGTCGATGTCGATAAGGAAAATCATGCCGATGACATTATCGGTGCTGGCCGCATCGAGCTGACCGTCATCGTCATGGTCGGCGTCAGTCAATACGGCCCATGCGATGGTGCGGCGGGATTCCGGATCACCCACACCGGATTCGGCGGGTGCCTGACCGGCTTCCCAAGCCTGGGAGCGGCGGACCCACGTGTGTACGATGGCGCGTTCGGTGACCGCATCCTTACCTGTGATCTTGGATGCGCCATAGAAGGCATCAAGTTCATCCAAACGAGGCAGGTCCTCGACGGTGGCGGGGCGCAGGTGCACCATTTCGCCACGGATTGGCGGAATGACGATGCTCTGTGGCAGATCACGCTTCAGTTGCGCTTCGGTAGCCATGCTCAGCGTCTCGTTGGTTGCGGTCATCGGTATACGTCCCCCGGTTCGGCTTGTTTCGGCTCACGGTCCAGTGCCGAACATATCTTACTCGACTGGGTGAACGCTGGAAATGCTCTGAGTCGACTTTCTTACAGAATCAATAAAGGCTCCCGCTGGCGGGAGCTGTCTAACGGATTTGAACTGGAGAATTTCCCTACAAATAAGTGCTCCCGCTGGCGGGAGCTGTCCGCGAAGCGGACTGAGGGTGGTCATCCGTACATGGCGACCACCCTCAGTCTCACTCCGTTCGACAGCTCCCACCAGCGGGAGCCAGTGAATCTAATCAGCCCTTGATCTTGCCCATGACGACCTTGGTGACGGCCTTGGCGTCGGCCTGACCGCGCGTGGCCTTCATCACGGCACCGATGATTACACCCATCGGCTTCATGTTGCCGCTCTTGAGCTTCTCGACAACGTCCGGGTTGGCTTCGAACGCCGCGTCGACGGCCGCCTCGATGGCACCGTTGTCTTCGACGATCTTGTAGTCGTGCTTCTTGACGACTTCATCCGGAGTGCCTTCGCCCTTAAGCACGCCTTCGACGGTCTGCTTGGCGAGCTTGTCGTTGAGCTTGCCGGAGGCGATGAGCTTCTCGACCTCGGCCACATCGGCCGGGGTGATCGGCAGCTCTTCGAGGGACACACCCTTGGCGTTGGCTTCGCGGGAAAGCTCGCCCAGCCACCACTTGCGGGCACCGGCAGCCTTGGCACCGGCCTTGACGGTTTCCTCAATCAGGTCGAGGGCGTCGGCGTTGAGGATGTCGCGCATCTGCAGATCACTCAGGCCCCACTCGGACTTGAGGCGGTTGCGGCGCTCGCGCGGCATTTCCGGCATCTGGGCCTTCATCTCCTCGATGTGCTCCTTGGTGATGTGGAGCATGACGAGGTCGGGATCCGGGAAGTAGCGGTAGTCGTCGGCGTCGGACTTGAGACGGCCGCCGGCGGTGGTCTGCGTGGCCTCATCCCAGTGGCGGGTCTCCTGCAGGATCTCCTTGCCGTCGTCCAGACGCGCCGCCTGACGGCGGATCTCGTACTGGATGGTTTTCTCGATGCCACGGAACGAGTTCACGTTCTTGGTCTCCGAACGGGTGCCGTACGGGGCGTCGGCGGAGGGGCGCAGCGAGACGTTCACGTCGGCGCGCATATTGCCCTGCTCCATGCGGGCGTGGCTGATGTTCAGCGCACGCACGATGTCGCGGATAGCGCGCATGTAAGCGCCGGCGATCTCCGGAGCGCGGTCGCCCGCACCCTCGATCGGCTTGGTGACGATCTCGATCAGCGGCACGCCGGCACGGTTGTAGTCGACCAGCGAATGGTCGGCGCCTTCGATGCGGCCGTCGGCACCGCCCACGTGGGTGTTCTTGCCGGCGTCGTCCTCGATGTGGGCGCGCTCGATCGGCACGCGGAACACGGTGCCGTCCTCAAGCTCGACATCCAGGTAGCCGTTGCCGTTGGTGGGCTTGTCGTACTGCGAGATCTGGTAGTCGCGCGGCATGTCCGGGTAGAAGTAGTTCTTACGGGCGAACTGGCTCCACTCGGCGATTTCGCAGTGCAGGGCCAGACCCAGCTTGATGGCGTAATCGACGGCGGTCTTGTTGATCACCGGCAGAGAGCCCGGCAGGCCAAGGCTCACCGGGGTCAGCTCGGTGTTCGGCTCGCCACCGAACTCGATGTGGGCCGGGCAGAACAGCTTGGTGTTCGTGGACAGCTCCACATGGGTTTCCAGACCGAAGACCACATCGTACTTCTTGGTGGCATCGGCGTACTTCATCAGTTTTTCAGCCATGATGTTGTTTCTTTCCTTCCGATGCTCACTTGCCCAGACCGTCAAGCCACGGGGTCTTGAGGTCGTTCCAGATCGGGCCGTTCCAGCTGTCTTCCAGCGCGGCTTCGAGGGCCGCGGCCGGCTTGTACATGACTTCGTCGCGCTGCTGCGGGGCGATGAACTGGAAGCCGACGGGCAGGCCGTCGTCGGACAGGCCGGCCGGGATGGACATGGCAGGCACGCCGGCGAGGTTGGCCGGAATGGTGGCGATGTCGTTCATGTACATGGCCAGCGGGTCGTCCATCTTCTCGCCGAACTTGAAGGCGGTGGACGGGCTGGTGGGGGCCACGAGCACGTCGACCTGTTCGAAGGCCTTCTTGAAGTCTTCGATAATCAGCGTGCGGACCTTCTGGGCCGAGCCGTACCAGGCGTCGTAGTAGCCGGCGGACAGGGCGTAGGTGCCGAGGATGATACGGCGCTTGACCTCGTCGCCGAAGCCGGCTTCACGGGTGTAGGCCATCATGTTGGCGGCGGTCTGCGGCACGCCGGTCGGCGGCATCACGCGCAGGCCGTAGCGCATGCCATCGTAACGGGCCAGGTTGGAGCTGACCTCGGACGGCATGATGATGTAGTAAGCGCCTAGCGAGTAGCCGATGTGCGGGACCGAGACCTCAACGACCTCGGCACCCATCTCCTTGAGCTTGTCGACGGCCTCGTTGAAGCGGGCCTCGACGCCGGGCTGGAAGCCGTCGCCGCCGAGTTCCTTGATGAGGCCGACCTTCATACCCTTCAGATCGCGCTTGGCGCCTTCGCGGGCGGCGGCGACCATCGGGCGCGGGCCTTCGGGGATGGAGGTGGAGTCACGCTTGTCGTGGCCACCGATGATCTCCTGCAGCAGTGCGGAGTCGAGCACGGTGCGGGAGACCGGGCCGATCTGGTCGAGCGAGGAGGCCATGGCGATGGCTCCGAAACGGGAGACGCCGCCGTAGGTGGGTTTGACGCCCACGGTGCCGGTCAGGGCGCCGGGCTGGCGAATCGAGCCACCAGTGTCGGTGCCGAGGGCGATCGGTGCCTCGAATGCGGCGACTGCGGAGGCGGAGCCACCACCGGAACCGCCGGGCACGCGCTCGGTATCCCACGGGTTGTGGGTGGTCTGGTAGGCGGAGTGCTCGGTGGAGGAGCCCTGGGCGAATTCGTCGAGGTTGGTCTTGCCGAGAATCGGCATGCCGGCGGCCTTGAGCTTTTCGATGACGGTGGCGTCGTACGGCGGCACCCAGCCTTCGAGGATCTTGGAGGCGGCGGTGGTTTCGATGCCCTTGGTGACGATCATGTCCTTGATGGCGATCGGCACACCAGCCAGCTCAGGCAGGGCGGCCTTGTCTTCGGCGGACTTGGCGTCGAAGGCGTCGGCCTGCTCGAGAGCCACATCGCCGGAAACCTTCAGGAAGGCCTTGATGGACGGCTCGGCAGCCTCGATCACCTTGAGGTGGGCTTCGACGAGCTCGCGAGAGGTGACGTCGCCCTTCTTGACGGCAGCGGCCTGCTCGGCAGCAGACAGTTTGACGAGAGTTGCGGTTTCGTTGCTCATCGATTACTCCTCGCTTCCCAGGATTCGCGGTGCCACGAACATGCCGGCCTCGGTCTTCGGGCCACCGGCGAGCGCCTCTTCCTGCGTGAGCGGGGTTTCGGCGACGTCCGGGCGCAGGTAGGCTTCCAGCGGAACCGGGTTGGCGGTCGGCGGCACATCGTCGGAGGCGACTTCCTGGACCTTGTTGATGGAGTCTGCGATGACGTTCAGTTCGCCCTGCAGACGGGTGATTTCCTCATCGGTGAGCGCGATTCGGGCCAGATCGCCCAAATGCACGATTTCTTCGCGTGAAAATGTTGGCATGGCCATAACTATATGAGCCGTATGTGACACGCAGTTGTCGGGAAACCGCATTTTCCTACCCTTTGAGACCATTTCAGCAGGGCAGGCACTCGGGTCATTATTTGATATCCGCTTTTCTGGTGACGATGAGACCGCCGATCCATGCGGCAGGATTGTCGGCGCATGGCTACACGCCTGATACGGCGTGTTGGGCAATCCATGCGTGCATGGCCACGGCCGCCGCAGCGCCTGCATTAATGGAGCGCACGGAACCGAATTGAGAGATGTAGACCACATCGTCGGCCAATGCGAGGGCCTTCTCGCTCAATCCGGGGCCTTCTGCACCGAAGAGCAGCAGGCACCGCTTGGGGAAGGCATAGGCTTCCATCGGCACTGCGCCGGGAATAATGTCGAGGGCGATGACGCGGGCGGCTTGAAGCTCCTTGATGCGTGCATCACAAGCATCGATTTCGGCCAGCAGCTCATGAAGGTGCTTGTTGTCTCCATCCACAGCCACATCATGCGCATGGACGGCGGCGGCACCGGCCTTGGCTCGTTCATAGGCGATTTCACCGGCGATGCGATGATGCCAGCTTTCCACCAGTTCGGCGATGGAGGGGTGGTGTTCGACGTGCTGGTACAGTTCGGTCATCAACGCGCCCTTGCGATTCCACTTATGTGGACCGACAATGTGTACGCGCTTGGCCTGGAAGGCATTAGCGGTGCGGACCATGGAACCGATGTTAAAATCGTGGGTCCAGTTTTCCACCGCAACTTCGAAGTCGTGACGCCCTCGAGCGTCAAGATCGGCCTTAATGGCAGCAACGGTCCAGTAGCGGTAACGGTCCAATACGTTGCGGCGGTCTCCGTCGTTCAACAGCACCGAGTCGAAACGGCCGTCATAATTCGAAGAAGTCGGATCATCGGGACGAGGCTCACCGGGATGGGTCTCAGACCACGGCCCAAGGCCGATTTCACGGAATTCCGGTTCACCTGAAGCTTTGGCAGCCAAAGAAATCTGGTTGGGTGCGTGCAATCTTTCTCCTCGATAACGCTATTCACCGGTTCCTCTTAGTCAGCTTCGCTGCTCAGCCCGGCTGACTTTATGTGAGGGAAGTCAAAGGTGGATTTACCGCAGTTCGGATTCGTCGAAGACCTGGATGAAGGGGAGCGTTTGCTCGTCGCCGGTGGAGGGGTTGACCACATTGATGTCTTTGACACCGCCACCGACCAGCGAGGCGATGGCCACGACCTTGGCACCCAGCTGCTCCACTATGCCAAAGTCGAGGCTCAGCTCATTGCCGTTGCGCAGGGTGACCAGCGAGCTGGTCTGCACGTACGACTTTTCGGACAGCCAAGCATCCAACAGCACCACACGGCGGCCTTCGATGGAGGGGCCCTTGATGGACGGGTAGACGAAGTCCATCACGAATCCATCTAGGTCCTCGCCACGAGAGGCGGCGGCCTGGATCATGGCAGACACCATGGGCACAGATGCTGCGGTCAAGGCACCAACAGCATCGAAGTCATCAATCGAATAGCCCGCATCTTCCAAAGCGTCAATCAGTACATGGCCCATGACAGTGGCGGCACGGTGGTCGAAAGTCACCGCGGCAAGTTCGGAGAACGGGCGGCCCACCACATGCTCCTTCAGCAAGGTGGCTAGCTGTTCACGCGGCTCCAGCATGGCAAAGTCATTATGGCTCTTCGCGACGGCAAGGTCCGGGGTACCAGTGGGGCGGAATCCAGATTCAGTCATGACTCCAGACTATCGCCTGAGGCAGTCAGATGAGTATCACCTTCATCGGCCGGCACCACTTCAGGGGCGGACAGTTCGCTCACATTGCCTTTATCTGATTCGATGATCGGTACTTCCTCGATGATCTTGGTCGGTTCGATTTTTTGCAGCTTGCGAGCGGTGGGCAACACACGGCGTTCCAAACTGGACGCGAACTTGTTGTAGGCACTGACCGTCTTAGTAATCTGGGTGCCCAATTTGATGGCATAATCACCCAGCGTGGAGAACCGTTCGTACAGTTCTCGGGACAGATCGAACAGCTGCTTGGCGTCATCGGTGAGCGACTGCTGCTGCCAGGCATAGGCCACGGATTTCAGCACGGCCCACAGCGTGACCGGCGAGGTGAGCGCCACTTTGCGAGAGAACGCATCATCCATCAGTGTGGGATCGGCTTCGAGTGCGGCCTGCAGTAGTGCCTCATTGGGGATGAAGGCCACCACAAAATCAGGTGCTACATCAAAGGCATTCCAATAGGCCTTTTCGCCGAGAGCACGTACATGCTCGCGCAACGCCTTGGCATGGGACCGCAGCAAATCATCGCGGCGGGCAATATCCTCGGGGCTGGCGGTGTCCGGGATTTCGCAGGCACGCTGGTAATCGGCATAAGGCACTTTGGCATCAATCGGAATGGTCTTGCCTCCCGGCAGATGCACGATCATATCCGGGCGCAACGTACGCCCATCGGCATCCGTGACCACCACCTGGGTGTCGAAATCGACATGTTCCAGCAATCCGGCGGACTCGACAATGTTCTTGAGCTGGGCCTCGCCCCACGCGCCACGCACCTTGTTGTTGCGCAACGCGGCGGACAGGGAACTGGTTTCCTTGTCCAAACGGGCCTGCTGATCGTTGAGCCCCTTGAGTTGGGCTCCCAATGCGCCCATTTCCCTCTTGCGGCCCTCTTCGATCTGCGTGACCTTGTTCTGCAAGGTATCAAGATTCTTGGCCACTGGCGCAAGCGCCTCGAGCACCTTGCTCTGTTCTTTCAAACGTGCTTCCTGTTCAGCACGCTTGACCTCGGCGGCCTGAGCATCCGCCTGACGCTTCCGTTCTGCCTCCGCAGCTGCACGCTCACGTTCCTGCTGAATGCGAATCTGCTCAGCCTGCTGCGCCTGGGCAAGTTGTGACTTGGCGAAAGCCAATTGCTGGTTCACGCCTTCAATCTGAGCTTGCGCGGCAGCATTGCGAGCACTGAGCTCAGCGTTCTCGAATCGCGCATTCTCCAGCGAGGTCTTGGCCTCCTCCAGCTCCTCGCTTTTGACGCCTCGAGCCATCTCCTGACCCTTATGACGGCCTAGCACGAAGCCGGCGAAGAGGCCAAGCCCTGCACCAACCACTAGCACGACGATGACGATAATCACGGTTCCTATTTGCTCAAACATGGTACCCAGTATGTCATCGATGGTGAATGACGGTAAAACTCGTCACGATTTGACGAGACGCGCAATGGCCGCGGAAGCCTCCGCAAGTTTTTCATCGGCCACCTCGCCGCCCTGAATCGACGCCTGCCGCACGCAATGGTTGAGATGATCGTCCAGCAGCAATAACGCCACGGATTTCAGCGCCGAATTCGACGCCGAAATCTGCGTCAGGATATCGATGCAGTATTTGTCATCCTCCACCATCTGCGTGATGGCACGCACCTGTCCTTCGATACGGCGCAATCGTGCGATGACCTTGGCCTTGTCTTCGTCATAACCATGCATCGCAAACCCCCTGATACTTATCCGTCAGCTGAACACACCCCATTATATACCCTCTAGGGGTATAGAGTATACACTGTTGTTCAGTACAACAAACAAGGGGAAGGAACGGTTATGGAGCTCAGCATCTTCTCGGCCGCCACGGCGCTGATAGCGGCGGCCGCATTGACATGGCTGGTACTGCGGTTCTTCTTCGGAATGCAGAAAGCCACGGCCGGGGCCATGGACGCCTCCGGCGAACGCCAATCCGCAACAATCACCGTCAAGGGCGGGTACTCCCCCGCCGTGATCAGCATGCGCACGGGTACGCCGATTACGCTGACTTTCGATCGACAGGAGACCGGCGAATGCACTTCGCATGTGGTGTTCGCGGATCTGGGGCTTGACGCCATGCTGCCGGGCAACGCCACCACCGACGTGGAACTACCGGCGTTGCCGGCGGGCGAATATCCGTTTGCATGCGGCATGAATATGGTGCATGGGTTGTTGAGGGTTGAGGGAGAGGACGGCTCGGATGAGAACACGCCCCTTCCTCATCCTAATGCTTCGTATACGGCACCTGCCGCCGTGGATGCGGCGGAGGCCGAGCGGCGAGAGGCGGCTGAACGCGCCAATGAGATCAAGGCGCTGACGAAGCTGGTGATTGTGGGCGCGGTACTGACGTTGCCGGTATTCGCCGTCACCATGCTGCATATGGCCAATCCCGCGCTGGCGCCGCATTGGATGGTGAACCCGTGGCTGCAGGCCATTCTCATCACGCCGGTGATGTTCTACTGCGGGCGTCCGATCCACACGGTCGGCTTCCCCGCGCTGGCGCACCGCTCCCCCGACATGAACTCGCTGGTCTCGCTGGGCACTTCGGCCGCCTACCTGTATTCGCTGGTGACCTGCATCGCCCCGTGGGTGTTCCCGGAGGGCTCGCGCGAGCCGTATTTCGAATCGGTGGGCGTGGTCATCACCCTGGTGCTGGTCGGCCGCCTGCTGGAGACCAAGGCCCGCGAAGGCACCGGCAAGGCGGTGCAGTCGCTTATCAAACTGCGCCCGCGCACCGCGCACAAGCTCAACGCCACTTCCGCAGACAATGTGGACGGCATCGAATGGCGTAATCCGGCGCATTTCACGGACACCGACATCGACGCCATCGCCACCGGCGACCTGCTGGTCGTCAAGAACGGCGAGCGCGTGCCCACGGACGGCGTGATCGTGGCCGGCGAGGCGCGTATCGACGAATCGATGATCACCGGCGAATCCAAGCCGGTCTCCAAAACCGCAGGCGACCCGGTGACCGGGGCCACCGTGCTGCTCAAGGGCGGCTGCGTGATGCGCGCCACCCAAGTCGGCGCGGACACGGTACTCTCGCAGATCGCGGCGATGGTGGCCCGCGCCCAGGCGACCAAGGCACCGGTGCAGCAGCTGGCCGATAAGATCGCCCGGTATTTCGTGCCGGCGGTGATGATCATCGCCATCTGGACGTTCGCCATCTGGAGGTCACTGGGCCCGGCGCCGCAACTGGCGCACGCGCTGGTCACCGCGGTCAGTGTGCTGATCATCGCCTGCCCGTGCGCGCTGGGACTGGCCACGCCGCTGTCGGTGACGGTCTCGCTGGGCTTGGGCGCCACCAACGGCGTGCTGGTCACCAGTGCCAAGGCGCTGGAACAGGCGCGTCGCATCGGCACCGTGGTGTTCGACAAGACCGGCACCATCACGCGCGGCGTGGTGGACGCGGCCGCCGACTGGGACAAGCCGAGCTACGAGCAGGACACGGTCAAGGAAGGCTCGCGCGAGGCCATCGCGGCGTTGCGCGCACGCGGCATCCGCACGGTGATGCTGTCGGGCGACAAGGCCGAGGTAGCCGGGCGCATCGCCCGCGAAGTCGGCATCGATACGGTGATCTGCGAGGTCAAGCCGGACGGCAAGGCCTACTGGATCGCCAAACTGCAGCGCGAACGCGACGAGGCCACCGCCAAATCCGCGTACGGCACCTCCCGCACGGCCGCGCAATCCCGCACTCTGATTGCGATGGTGGGCGACGGCATCAACGACGCCCCCGCGCTGGCCCAGGCGGATCTCGGCATCGCCATCGGCACCGGCACGGACGTGGCGATGCAGTCGGCGGACGTGACCTTGATGAGCGGCGACTTGCGCGGCGTCATCAAGACCATCAACCTGTCCAATGCCACGATGCGCAACATCCGCGAGAATCTGGGGTGGGCGTTCGGCTACAACGTCATCGGCATTCCGGTGGCCGCCGGCGTACTCTACCCGTTCACCGGCTGGCTGTTGAGCCCGATGATCGCGGGTCTGGCGATGGCGTTGAGCTCAGTGTGCCTGGTGCTGAACGCGAACCGGCTGCATGGAGCGAACATCAACGTGGGCGTTGCCGATGGTCCCGCCGGTTCGGGCAGCAGCATGGCGGATGTCGAATCAGCCGGATCGGCCGAATCAGCCAACGCCGCCAACATCACCGGCTCCGCCACATCCAACGCGCCTCACGAGCCGACCGTCATCATCGATGATCGCACCACGCTGAATCAAACCAATCACGTATCTGACCAATCCAATAATCCAACCAACAAGGAGAACACTATGGATATGGGAATGCACATGCACCACACCGCCCCCGCGGACGGCGAAACCGCCACCGACCCGGTGTGCGGCATGACCGTGGCTGTGAACGCCGACGCGATCACGCGCGAGTATGAGGGCAAGTCCTATTACTTCTGCGGCGAACACTGTGCCACGAACTTCATGAAGGCCCCGCAGGTGTTCCTGGAGCAGTAGTCTCTGCGTTTACCTGATTCAACGACAATGGCCTCCGCCCAAAACGAGCGGAGGCCATTTGCATATATGAATCAATCAACGAATCAGTTGGCGAAGAAGAACACGAACAGCCAAGCGCCGATAATGGCACCGACAATCGGGGCCACAACCGGGATCCAGGCCTCGCCCCAGCGGGAGGAGCCCTTGTGCGGGATCGGCAGGATGGCGTGCAGCAGACGCGGCATGAGGTCGCGGGCCGGGTTCAGGCCAGGGCCGGTCGGGCCACCCATGGAGGTCACGAGGCCCCACACAATGAAGCCGACGACGATGGAGGCGGCGGCGTAATCCTGCTTGCCCCAAGCCAGGGACAGGCAGCACAGGGCGCCGAAGACGAGCACCAGGGTGCCGAACATCTCGTTGAGGAAGTAGTTGGCCTTCTGGTTGTCCGCGTCAGTGGTGCAGAAGGTGCCCAGAATCGCCTCGGCGTCCTCGGTCTCCTTGTAGTGCGGGTAGTAAGTGATGTAGACGATGAGCTGGCCGAGCAGGGCGCCGAGCAGCTGGGCGACGATGTACGGCAGCACGTCGCTCCACGGGAACAGGCCGTTGACGGCCTGGGCGATGGTCATGGCCGGGTTGATGTGCGCGCCGGAGACGCTACCGAACATGAGCACCGGGAACATGACGCCGAAGCCGTAGCCCATGGCGATGTTCAGCCAGCCGGCGTGGTGGCCCTTGGTGTTCTTGAGCTCAACGTTGGCCACGGAGCCGTTGCCGAAGATCATCAGAATGGCGGTGCCGAAGAACTCGGCGGCCAGCTTGGTAAAGAGAGGATAATCCACTGCTTCTTCTTTTCTCTTCGCCGCGCAACAGGCATGGCTGACTGTTCACGGCATTCTGTGTGACTGGAAATCCGTTCGCGGAGCCGGCGACGCGATTTACGCTGGGCGCGAAAGCAAACGTGGTGATTGTACACTTTGCCCCACGACGAAATGCCGGCAAGATGCGATGTCGAATGTCCAGCCGAATGCAATGCCCAAAAAGCCATCGGAATCAGCCGAAGCGACCTTGAATCTCAGTGGTTGCGAATGACGTTGCGCAGAGGCAGGACGCTGGTGGGCGAGACGGACAGTTCGTCGATTCCTAGGCGCAGGAACGTATCGGTCAGGCTCAAGTCTGCGCCAAGCTCGCCGCAGATGCCGCACCAGATGCCATGACGATGGGCAGCCTCGATAGTCATCTGGATCATGCGCAGCACAGCTGGTGAATGCGGGTCGGCAAAGCGTTCGAGACTCGGGTTCTGACGGTCACAGGCCAGCGTGTACTGGGTCAGGTCGTTGGTGCCGATGGAGAAGAAATCGACTTCGGCGGCCAGCTCGTCGGCCATAATGACCGACGCAGGCGTCTCAATCATAACGCCGATCTGGATACTCTCGTTGAAGTCGATGCGCTCGCCGCGCAGCTCGCTTTTGGCTTCTTCAAGAATCCGCTTGGCGTCGCGTACCTCCTGCACAGAGGTGATCATGGGCAGCATAATGGCGATGTTGCCGTATGCTGAGGCGCGCAATAATGCGCGTAACTGGACTTTGAAAATCTCCGGGCGGGTCAGGCAGATGCGGATTGCCCGGTAACCAAGCGCGGGATTATCCTCGTGGCTCAGATTGAAGTAGTCGACCTGTTTGTCCGCGCCGATGTCGAGCGTACGGATGATGACCGGACGGTCGCCCATCTCCTGTGCGACTTGTCCGTATGCATCGAACTGAAATTCCTCGGTCGGCCAGTCCTCGCGTTCCAGATACAGGAACTCACTGCGGAACAAGCCGATGCCCTCAGCATCGTTGGCCAGCACGGCGGCTGCGTCAGAGGGACGGCTGATGTTGGCGTACAGGTGGACCCGCTGACCGGACTTGGTTTCGGTGGGCTTGCCCTTGAGCTTCCGCAGGAGGCTTAGGTGCTCCTCAGCCTCGGCCTTCCTGCGCCGGTATTCGGTCAGCGTGGCCTCGTCCGGGTCGACGAATACCGCACCGCTGGTGCCGTCGATTACGGCAACGTGACCATCATCGGCCGGGTCAAAGGCGTCGCCGATACCTGTGATGGCGGGCAGGCCCATCGTGCGCGCCAGAATCGCGGTGTGCGAGTTCGCTGAGCCCTTGGCGGTCACGAAGCCCAAAACCTTAGCGCGGTCGAGCTGCGCGGTATCGCTGGGAGCAAGATCTTCGGCGAAGATGATGTGGCTTTCGCCGTTCTGCGCGATCCCGTTCTGCACAATACCGTTCTGCACAGCATCGCCTTGTACACTGCCATCCTGCGCCGTGCTATCGCGTTTGCCTTGCAGCACGTTCATCACGCGGCGAGAAACATCCTTGACATCAGCGGCTCGAGCCTGCATGGTCGAGCTATCCATCGCAGCGAACATGGCGGCGAACTGTTCGGCGGCGCTCTTCACCGCGAATTCGGCGTTCACCTTGTCTTGCGCAATCAAACCTTCGACGCATTCCGCATAGTCCGGGTCCTGGAGCATAAGCCGATGGGCGTCGAACAGTTCGGCCTTGTTTTCGCCGAACTCAGCGGCGACGTTGTCACGCAGTTGCTTGAGCTGAGCGACGGCCGTGTCACGGGCCGCGCGGAATCGATCCATCTCGGCCTGCGGGTCGTCGATTAAGCGGCGTTCTACGGCATAATCTACGGCGGCGAGCACGCGGACCGTGCCGATAGCAATGCCAGCGGATACGCTGACGCCCTGTATCGTTCTCATTACAGGTGCTCCTTGAGGAATCGCTCGAACTCTGCAGCAGCGACAGCTTCATCGTTGCCCTGCACCCGAACCGTAACCTCGTCACCTTGTTGAACATCAAGTCCCATAACACCGAAGATACGCTTGGCATCCACGGATTTTCCACCGTAGGCAACGGTGATGCTCGATTCATATTCCTGCGCTTTGGCAACCAATCGGCCAGCCGGGCGGGCGTGCATGCCTTCGGGGTCGGATACGGTGAACGTGAATATCTGAGGCATGACGTTGCTCCTTACACGTCCGGCCGTCACGCGCGAAGACGGCCTTTCCGCACCAGCTACGGACTGATACTGGAAAAAACAAAAAACCGGAATCTTTCGATTCCGGTTGTCTGTGCCCCCGCAGGGATTCGAACCCTGGACACGCTGATTAAGAGTCAGCTGCTCTAACCAACTGAGCTACAGGGGCTTGGTTAGATGTTGAAGTATTCCTTGCAACAGGTGATAAATATACTCAGATTTGAAGCGAATGCAACTCTCGGCGTGTCGCGCCTATTTCCGGCGTTTTTGCTAATACAAAAATCCCCCATGCGGCGCAAACCGCACGGGGGATGATGCTTAAGCTCAGACTCTTGGTCTGTGTGATTCCAGCACTAGGCCGGAATGACTCACTCGGCCACGACCTTCACGAAGAAGGAAGCGGTGATCTCCGGGTGGAGGGCCACCTTGGCGGGGAAATCGCCGGTGGTCTTGATGGTCTCGACCTCGATGGCCTTCGGGTTCACCGCAGCCTTGTCGGACAGAGCGACGGCGATGGCCTCGTTGGAGATACCACCGAACAGCTTGCCGGACTCGGACACCTTGGCGGCGATCTCGACGGTAGTGCCCTCGATGGCGGCCTTAGCGGCGACGGCGTCCTCGCGGGTAGCGACGGCCTTGGCCAGACGAGCGCGCTTCATAGCGACGATCTGAGCCTCAGCGCCCTTGGTCCACGCGAAAGCGAGGCCCTGCGGGAACAGGTAGTTGCGGGCGTAGCCGGACTTCACGTCGACAACGTCACCGGAATGGCCCAGGTTGGACACGGTCTTGGTGAGAATAACCTTGGTTTCAGCCATTGTTCAAAGCCTCCCTAACTCAGCGACCCGAGGTGGCGTACGGCAGCAGGGCCATCTCGCGGGCGTTCTTGATCGCCTTGGACAGCTCACGCTGCTCCTGCACGGTCACGCCGGTGATACGACGGGAACGGATCTTGCCGCGATCGGAAATGAACTTACGCAGCAGCGCAACGTCCTTGTAATCGATCTCGGTGACCTTGGCGGCCTTCAGCGGGTTCGGCTTCTTCTTGAACGGCTTGACCGGCGGTTGCGGCCTCTTACGTGACATGATGTTCTCCTTATAAATCTTGATATTGATTGCTGCTGGCAGCGGGGAGGCAAGTACTGATCAGAACTCCGGGTCGGAATCGTCGCCGCCGAAATCGGAGGAAGCGCCGAACGTGGAGAAGCTACCGGCATCAGATGCACCGGCATTACTCCACGGGTCGACCGCAGGAGCGGACGGGTTGGCGGGAGCGGCAGACTGCTGGGAGTATCCAGCGCCACCACCCTGATAGCCACCGTTGTAACCGCCCTGGCCACCGGCATAACCACCTTGGCCACCCTGGTTGCCATAGCCCTGATTGGGCTGCTGACCACCCTGGAAACCACCGGAACGACCCTGGAAGCCGCCCTGACCGGACGACTGGCGAGTCACCTGTGCGGTGGCGTAGCGCAGGGAGGGCCCGATCTCATCGAGCTGCATCTCCACGACGGTTCGCTGGGAACCATCCTGTGCCTGATAGGAACGCTGCTGGAGGCGACCGGTGGCAATCACGCGCATGCCCTTCTTCAGGGACTGGGCGCAGTGGTCGGCCAGATCACGCCAAGCGGAGCACCTCATGAACAGCGCCTGACCATCCTCGAACTGGTTAGTCTGACGATTCCAGGTTCGCGGGGTGGAAGCAATCGTGAAGCTCGCCACGGTCGCACCGCTGCCAATAGTGCGCAGCTCGGGGTCCGCAGTGAGGTTGCCCACGATGGTGATGACGGTTTCACCTGCCATAACGGTCCTTCTTACTTACCTTGAATACCAGCTGTTCAGCTGACTAAACGCTTGATTCAGCCCTTACGAAGAATCTTCGTACGGATCACGGATTCGTTGAGGTTCAGAACACGGTCAAGCTCATCGCTGGTAGCGGGCTCGGCGGTGTACTTCACCACGACGTAGTTGCCTTCGGTCTTACCGGCAATCTCATAGGCGAGCTTGCGACGGCCCCAGTAATCGGGCTCATCGAAAGAGCCGCCTTCCTTGGTGACGAGTTCCAGATACTGCTCGGTCAGCTTCTTCAGACCGCGCTCATCCAGCTCAGGATCGGCGATGAACATCAGTTCGTACTTGTGCGCAGACATCACCCACCTCCTTCGGACTATTCGGCCACGGACGTTCCGTGGCAGGAGTGTGTATGCGTGTTAGCCCATGACGCAGCACCAAACCGGCACCGCCTCTTCGGGCAACTTGGACAGTCTATATATGAGGCGGGACAGGGTATGCCCATATTCTTGCCGGTTTCGCGATGTCCACCGTTTTGGCCAAGCCCACGCAGCCCGCGGCTCCCATCACTCCCGGAGCGGCACCGGTAGCCGCACCTGGCGCGACCTCCACCACCATGAATGAGCAACAGAAGAAAATCTTCATCATCGTTGGTGCCGTGGCCGGCTTCCTCGTGCTGTTCGGTATCGTGTATGGCGTACTGTCTTCCGCCGTGTTCAGCGCGAAGAGCGTTGCGAACAGCTATGTGGCCGCCATCTCCTCCGGCAACTACGACAAGGCCAACACCATCGCCGATCCTCACGTGAATACGAACCAGCGCGCACTGCTGACCAGCAAGGCATCCTCGGGCGAGAACACGCGCATCACCAACGCGCGCATCTCGCAGACCTCCAATAATGCCGATGGCACCGTGAGCGCCCAGCTGACGTACACGCTTGAAGGCAAGGAGGTCAACGGCAACTTCACCATCAAAGACAATAAGGTCAGTGTCGAGTTCTCCGAGTAATTTCGGCAATCTCAACACTCTTACGAAATAAGCACCCCGCCGTGGCGTTCGCTGCGGCGGGGTGCTTGTACACTGGTTAAGGCGTAAATCACACAGCGACTCAAACAAAGGATGCGAACGCATGTCGGCGATTCTTGAAGGCACTCCGGATAAACGACTCGTATTGGTCACGGGCCGCGCCTACCCCGAGCTAGCTGAGAAGGTGGCCGAATGTTTGGGAACCGAAATCCTCGAAACCACGTCCTATGACTTTGCCAATGGCGAGATGTACGTGCGTTTCACCGAACCGGTGCGTGGTGCGGACGTGTTCGTGCTGCAGTGTCATTCGGGCGATATCAACAAGTGGATCATGGAACAGCTCATCATGATCGACGCTTTGAAGCGCGCCTCCGCCAAGTCGATTACCGTGGTGGCGCCCTTCCTCGGCTACTCGCGCCAGGATAAGAAGCACCGCGGTCGTGAGCCCATCACCGCCCGTCTGATTTTCGATCTGTTCCACGCCGCCGGTGCAGACCGCATTATGACGGTCGATCTGCACGCCGCTCAGGAGCAGGGTTTCTTCGATGGTCCGGTCGATCATCTAACCGCCATGCCGGTGCTGCTCGATTACGTGCGTTCCACCCTTGATCTGGGCAACACCACCATCGTGTCCCCGGATGCCGGCCGTATCAAGGTGTCCGAACAGTGGGCCGCCAAGCTAGGCAATCTGCCGCTGGCATTCATCCACAAACAGCGTGATATTACTCGTCCGAACCATGCCGAGGCACATGGCATTATCGGCGATGTCGACGGCCGCGACTGCGTGGTCATCGACGACATGGTCGATACCGCCGGTACTATCTGCGAAGCCGTGCGCACCCTGAACGAATCCGGCGCCAAGTCGGTGACGCTGGTCGCCACCCATGGCCTGCTCTCCGGCCCGGCCGTGGAGCGCCTGTCTCACTGCGGCGCGCATGAAATCGTGTTTATGGACACCGTGCCGATTCCCGAAGAGAAGCGCCTGCCGAATATGACCGTACTGTCTTGCGCACCGCTGCTGGCCGCGGGTATTCGCTCCGTGTTCGAGGAAGGTTCCGTGGCGATTCTGCTCGACGGCCTGCCCGAGGACATGCGTCCGCGCAATATCTATGCGTGATTGATACGCCGAAAATCCTTACGAAAAAACGCCGCTTGGCTATTGATCAAGCGGCGTTTTTTCGTATAGCTCCAATCAGATGAAGGCGCGCTCGCCGAAGATGGCGGTGCCGACGCGCACGATGGTGGAGCCTTCTTCGATGGCGTAGGTCATGTCGTGGGTCATGCCCATGGACAGTTCGGTGCAGTCGGCCGTGCCTTCGGCACCGGAGGCAATAATCTGGTCGCGCGTGCGGCGCAGATGCGCGAAGCCCGCACGAATCGTGCGCTCATCATCCACATGGGCGCCAATGGTCATCAATCCCTGCAAGCGCAGTCCGCCCATCGCACCGATGCGCTGGGCCAAGTCGATGGCGTGGCTGGGTGCACAGCCGGACTTCGATTCCTCGCCGGATTCGTTCACCTCCAGCAACACGCCGACCGTGATGCCGCGCATGGTGGCACGGCGGGCGATCTTTTCCGCCAGTTCGATGGAATCCACGGATTCGATGGTGTCCACTACCGGCAGCACCTTGCCAATTTTATTGGCTTGCAATTGGCCGATGAGATGGAAAGGAATATGCGTTGCAGCTGCGGCATTGGCCGTGTCAGCCTCAGCGGCATCAATCACGCCTAGCGAATAACCACGCTCCCCCAGTCGTTTTGCCAGACCGTCAGCCTTGACAGTAATCTCCTGTGGACGATTCTCACCAATCACGCGAATACCAGCATCGATAGCCGCCAGAATCTCGCCGACATCGCGCGTCTTGGTGGCAGCCAGCAATTGGACCGAACCGGCAGCACGCCCGGCTGCGGACTCCGCTGAGGCAATCCGGTCAAGCACGCGATGCACACCATCAGTAATCTCTTGTGCGCGCGCCTGATCGATAACTTCGTTGGCGAGATCCTTATGGTCCATGTATGCCGTCATTGCTGCCCCTGTTCGTAGATTCCCCACCATCGTAGTCTCATACGCGCACATAATGCTTGTTATTGAACAAAAGTGAAGCCCCCGCTGTTCATGCGCGGGGGCTTGGTGATGCTAGGCCGAGCGAGTGGGACTAGCAGGTACCGGACTTGCGGCGCTTGAGGATGATTACACCCGCAACAGCAAGTACCACGGCGAGGATGCCAACACCAAGCACGGCTGCACCGGTGTCAGGTATCTTCTTGTGCTTGCCGGAGTCTGCATCACCCTTGTTCTGGTTGGAATCGTTGCCTTGGTTGGGCTTGTCCGTGCCGGAACCGGGCTTATCGCCACCCTGGCCAGGCTTCGTGGTGCTCTTCTCAACCAGACCCGCGATGGCATCGCTGATTGCCTCAGTCGCAGCCTGTACGTCAGACTGGGCGGCCTGACCATCACTCGTCAGCGCATTCGCCGTAGCGACTGCCGAATCAAGCACGGCCAGCGATTCATCAGTCCACTTTGTGCGATCCACGGCAGCAGCGGCATCGAGCTGAGCGCTCAGCGCGGCACGATCTTGCACCGTAGCTACAAGCACCAGCTTCTTCGCTGCCTGCTTCAGCTGGGTTGCGGCATCCACCACCGCAGCTTCGGTGGCATCCTCAGCCTTATACACCTGCTGCGCCGAATCCAATACCGCCGCGTACTCCGCCCATGAAGTCTCGGTGTACTTGGAGGCATCGTCAGCCTTAGGCGAGTCAGCGAGCGCCTGCTTGAGCTCGGTCTTGTCGATCGGTGTGGGCTCAGGCGGCTCAGGCGTACTGTCGTCAATGGCATGAACCTGCCATTCGGCAACAGCCGGAGAAGCCGAGCCGGACGTGATAACCATACGCAACTTGGTAGTCTTGACCGGAGTGTTCCACGTGCCATCAGACCACCCCTTGGCATCGCCGGTGGCCCAGCCAGCAGACGGTGAATTGGCGGTCACAGTGTAGGTGGCGTCGGGAATATCCACGAAGTTGCCGGCACCGTTGTTCGCCAAGGCGTCCCAGTACTGCAATTCCCACGATGCCGGAATACCCAATCCGCCATCATCCGAGGTGAATTGCACGCGGCTAGAGTCGATAGTCACTTCACGGTCCCACTCGTAGTCGAGGCGCATCTCACCGGTGTTGGGCCAAGTGCCCCAGACATCCTCGTTGGCAATGGTGATATCGGGAATGATCTTGCCGTCGTTCAACGCGGCGGCACCCTTGACCCAGCCGGATGCCTTGCCGTCCACATCGGTGGCGGTGGCATCGCCCTCAATGTAGCCGGTCAGCGGCACGGAAGTGTCGGATGGAATGTCGGTTTTCGCCGAAGCGGACACGTTGCCGGCCTTATCGGTGGCGCGGTAGTACACGGTGGCGCGCGACGCGCTCGGTGCAGCAATCGGCTTGCTGTACGTGGCCCATTGACCGTCTGTGCCAATGCGGTATTCAATTGATGCGACACCGGAACCGGTGCCGTCATCAGCGGTCAAGGTCAGCGTGCGCTCCTCCTTATCGGCGGCGGCGGTCACGGTTGGCGCGGCGGAGTCCACCTTGCCGCCGGCCTTGGCCACGTCGGAAACGTTGCCGGCCTGATCGGTGGCGCGAGCCCACACTTCGACATCGCCCTGCTGGGAAAGCGTGGCAATGGCCGCGTTTGCATTCGCGGCGATGGTGGTCCAGCTCTTGCCTTGATCAGCGGAAATCTCCAGCTTGGCGATAGGTGCGGTGTCGTCCGTGGCCTGCACGGTGGCGAACGGAGCGGTGGTGAGCCACTCGCTATTGCCTGCGTTAGCAGTAACGGCAACGGTTACAGTCGGCTTCGTGGTATCAGCGGCAGGCTGGTAGCCGTCCTGCACGGTGACATTTACCGACACATTGCCCTGCTCGCTTGCCTCACCGGGCACGCCGGCGACCACGCCGTAGGCCGTAAACGAACCGACCTTGGCATACGAGGAAGCATCAACTGGACGCCAAATTACTGGGGAGGCAACGGTTGGGTTCCCGTACTTCACATCCACTGTGGCCGGCAGAGTAGGCGCAGTACCGGTGGCGGTGGTCACGCTCTTCGGCGCAGTGATTGCCGGCGATTCGCTGGAGTCGGAGCCGACTTCCCATTCAGCAACGGCCACGGAGGCATAGCCGCCATCCACAGCTTGACCGGTCATGTCGAGCTTTAAGGCAGTAGTGGTCACCGCATCGAAGGTGACGGCGTTGGGGTTGGCCTTGCCTGTGGTCGTTGTATAGGCACTCGGGTTGGTGACATCCTTCCATGTGCCGTCCGCGTCCAAGTACTGAATCTTCCACGAGGCGGGCGCGCGCAGAGCGTTGGAATCCACGTCGAACCAAACCTTAGACGAGTTGACGCGCACAGTGCCATCCCATTGGTAGACCAGAGAATCGCCGGACTGCGATTGCGGGATAGAACGGTAGTTGGTCCAGTGATTCGGCGGGACCACAGCGGTTTGCAACACACGGCCGTCGTTCACCGAACCCTTCCAAGCAGGCGTTTCAGTGAACGTGGCGCTCACCTTTGCGTACGGAGCCACGTTGGTGGAGGGCTGCGTTTTCTCGGCCTTGGTTGGATGGGCGGTGGAAACCATCTGGCCGTCGGCGGTCCAATCGACTTCATCAATGCACACGGCACGGCGGAAATCGGTGCCGCCTTCCTTGTCGCCGGTGTGATAGGTCACATACCATTTGTCGCCGAACTGGAGCACCGAGGGGTGCATCGTGGTGGCCGAGCCAGAAGGCACGATTACGCCTTGGTACTTCCATGGGCCGAGCGGGCTGTCGGAAGTGGAGTACTGGATGCAAGCTTGATAGTTCGATTCCACGCAGGTGGCCGTGCCCGAACCGGGCTTACCGCCGTCGTACACGTTGTAATAGGTATCGCCCTTACGGAACACCCACGCCGCCTCGAAGAATCCCTTCGGGCCGTTCGCGTTGCTGTCCGCGTCCTTCATGGTGTGGAGGTTCGGCGTGGTGCCATCAGCCTTGGTTTCCACCTCGGTGTATGAGGTGCGGCCGGTTGTGGCGTCCTTCTTCATCTTGATGGCGAGCTGAGTGCCGAACGTACCAAAGTGCAAATATCCGGTGCCATCCTCGTCCACAAAGAATGCCGGATCGATGGTTTCAATCTGGGTTTGCGATGTGGTGAGCAGCGGCTTGCCGATGGCATCCTTCCACGGGCCGAGCGGACTCTTCGACTTGGCCACGCCGATGGCGAACGGGTCCTGTCCAGCCGCCTCAGAAGCCTTGTCCTTCACCGGCACGTAGTAGTAGAACCAATCATCGGAAGTGTCGCTCGGGGTGCCGTTATCGTCGGCTACGACTTGGCCGGCGTACGCGCCATCGCCGGTGGCCCAGCTGAACAGGTCTGCCTTGGCGATGGTCTTGTAATGTGTCCATTTGCCTTGATTCAGGCCGTCTTCATCGGTGACGTATACGCCCCAGTCCTTCATGTTGAAGGAGCCGTAGTCGGGCGAAGCCTCATCGTGACCGGTGAAGACGAAGAGTTTGCCGTCATAGCTCAGCGCGGATGCATCTGCAGAGTAGTAGTTCTGCGAAAGATCGTTCGGGGTGTCAATACCCTCGTTCTGCCCGATGGGGTTGCGCATGTAGCTGGGCAGTGCGCTATTGTCGATTTGGGTGACGGTGACATCAGGATTGTTATACGGCAGTTCGTTATACGCGTGACCGGCAACGCTGGGCGCGTTGTCAGCGGTGGCTGAATCGGCGGCCATTGCGGTCGGCGCAAGGGCAAGGCCTGACAGCAATGTCGCTGCGGCGACGAGTCCACCGGCCACCGCGCGAACCGATTGCGCGGATACATGGAAACTCATAGTGCTCCTCATTGAGTGAGTGAAAAGAGTAATGATGGGTAGAAGGAAAAGGCTAGAGCCCCCTCTGTGAGGGGGCTCACTCGGCAGAATGACTCCGTTGCGGGTCAGGCCGAGTGGCGAGCCGAACCGTGGTCGCCGGACTGGCGACGCTTCAGGATGGTCACGCCTGCGGCGGTGAGCAGCACGGCAGCCGCAGCAACTACGGAAACCGCGGCACCAGTCGGAGGCACACGATCACCCTTGTTGTCCTTATCATCCTTATCAGTGTCGGTCACACCAGGCTGCTGGGAGCCGGGCTTCTGCTCAACCTTGGTGGCCCAAAATGCCTTGTCAAGGGCATCCTGTGCGGCATCGACATCGGCCTGCTTGGCATCCTTGTCGTCGTACACCTTCTGAGCGGCGGCAATCTGGCTCTGCAGAGCCTGCCATGCCTTCTCGGTGTACTTCGACTTGTCAGCCTTCTTGGCCTGCTCGATGGAAGCCTTGAGAGACTCCTTCTTCACCGTTTCGGCGGCGGGCTTCTCTTCCAAGGCCTTGACGGCCTTGTTCAGCGAAGCGGACGCTTCCTGGACGGCGGCCTGAGTGACCTCACCGACCTCACCGACCTTGAGCACACCTTCCGCAGCCTCGATGGCCTTGTTCAAGGCCTCGACACTCTTATCCGTGTACTTGCCGGAAGCGGCCTCGGCTTTGGCCGCATCGATGGCCGCCTGCAACGTGGACTTCTCCACGTCGGTGGCGAGCGCAACGAGTGCCTTCTGGCCGTCCTCGAGCTTGGTCACCTGCTCGGCGACCTGTTCTGCGGTGGCGTTGGCATCGTCGTACACAGCCTGGGCAGCGTCAATGATTTGCTGGAACTCAGCCCATGAAGCGGCGGTGTAGCGGCTTGCATCGAGGCCGTTGGCTGTGTCAAGAGCCGACTTGAGCGCGGTCTTGTCGACCGGGGTAGGTTCAGGCTCGGTGCCGTCAATACCATGCACGCCCCACTCGGCCACGGCGGCCCCGAAGGTGCTGCTGCCGGTGTACGGAGTGAGCACGAGTCGCAGCGACTTGGTGGTGACCGGCTTGAAGGTCACAGCGCTCCAACCCTTGGCATCGGTATCCGCACGAGAAGCCGGCGAATTACGCACGACGGTGTAATCCTCGGTGGGCTCGACGTCCTTCCAAGAACCATCCTCGGCGAGGTACTGAATCTTCCAAGCGTCCGGGACTTCCAGACCACCCTTCGAATCGTCAGTCTCAGCGAAGTTGGCCCAGAACTGGGCGCGGCTCTGGTCAATGGTCACGGACTGACCGAAGTCGTACTGGGCGTACATGCCGTCCTTTGCCTTGCCCCAAGAACCCCAGACCTTGTCGTTGACGTTCTGATCATCCGTGGTCGGCCAAGTATCATCGACGACTACGCCGTCGTTGAGCTTGCCTTCGGCCGGTGACCAGGTCGCCTCGGAATCAGGCGAAATGGTGGTCCTGGTCGCCTTGCCTTCAATCCAACCGACCAACGGCTCAGGCTCAGGCTCCGGAGTGGAGGAACCGTTCGGGTCGGCAACCACGTGGACAGTGAGCTTGGCAGCTGCGGAAGATGAACCGTCGTCGACGGTACCAGCCACCTCGTAGTCACCAACCTTGGTCAGGTCGATGGCCTTGATGTCGGCATCCTTCCACGTGACCTTGCGGTCGTCGTTGTATCCGTTCGGGAACTTCACCGGAACCGTGGCGGGCAGGTCGATGGACTTGGCGTTCTGGTAGACGGTCTGCTCAACCGGCTGCGCATTACCCACGGTCTGCGATGCGGTATCGGAACGAGCCGCGATGTGTGCAACCGTACCGTTCAGCGCACCGGCGACGGTGCCCTTGACATCGAATACGGCATCGGCGGCCAGCTGAGCGTCGGTCACCTTACCCCACGTGACGGCGAGGTCACGGCGAGAACCGTCGGTGTATACGGCGCTCACGGTGGATGGCAGCTTCAGATCATCAGCCTTGGAACCGGTCTGCACCAGTCGGTTGACTTCGTCCACGCTCACCGGCTCGATGGCGTACGCCTCGAACTCGGAAGCACCCACGATGGCGCCCTTCGGGAAGACCACGCGCAGCTTGTCGGTTTCGACGGCGTCGGCGAACTTCACTTCGTTGCCTTCGTTCCGGTTGACCGTGTAGGACTGGCCGTCAGCCAGTTTCACATCCTGCCAGTTACCGTCAGCGTCAGCGTACTGGAGCTTCCAAGATGAGACCATCGGCACGCCACCGCCATCGGTCCAGAAGAAGACCTTGGCCTTCTTCAGCGGCACCTTGCCGGCCCACTTCAGTTGCAGCCACGGCTCCACACCAGTGGAGTCGCCCCAGTTGTTCCAGGTCTCGTTCGGCGTGTTGGCGTATACCACCTGACCGTCGATGACCTTCTTGGCGTTGTCCTTCGGCTGGTAGCCGTTGGTGTAGCTGGCAGAGGCGCTCGACTGCGGGGCTACGTTCACGGTACCGTCAGAGGGGATGCCGTGAACGGTGATTTCCTTGGAGCCTTCCTTCTCGCCATCGGAAGCGGTGAGCTTCAGGACGTAGTCACCCTCCTTGTTGAAGGTGACGGTGGTGCTGGCAGCGGAGGCGTCCACGAACTTCGCAGTACCGCCTTCCGGACCGGAGACCTGGGACCATGTGGTGGTGACGTCGCCTTCTGCGGGCAGACCGTCATCCTTCACCGTACCGACGAGCTTGGCACCAGATGAGGTGCTGGAAGACACGTAAGCATCCACCTGCGGAGTCTGGTTCTCGGAAGTGCCGTCAGCCTTGATACCGGTGTTGTAGGCTTCGATCTCCTTGACACCGACGGCCATGCCGGCCTGCGGCGTGAAGGTGACGCGGATGGTCGTGGTCTCCACCGGAGTGAACTGGATACGGTTGTAGTTCGCGCCCGCGTAGTTCGGGGTGCGCACCTGATCCGCAATCGGGGCCCATGTGCCGTCATCCTTCTGGTACTCCAACTTGTAGTTGGCGGGCTCGGCATAGCCGGAGATGGTCTGGCTGGACGAGCTCTGGTAGAAGTACAAGCGGATGTCGTCGATCTTCTGCTTGCCGTCCTTGAACTTGATATTGAGCGTGTCGGTCTTGTTCTCAGAGCCCTTGGTACCCCAGAACGATTCCATCACGGTCTTGCCGTCCACCGCGTTCTTGGCCGGGTAGTTGGTGTCCTTCTCGGCGTAGGTGGTACCGGTCACGTCCGCGTCCTTGGCCACGTTCGTGGTGGACTTGGAGGCGGAGTCGACGTTGGTGCCGGACTTGGCGAACAGGTCGGTCACGCGCTGATCGGCATTGAAGGTAACCTGATTGGCGGCCTTCACGTTCTTGACGGCTTCGGCGCCGACGGTAACCTGGGCACTGGAATCGTCCTTGACCTCGACCGTTCCCGCAGCCGGGTCATAGATGAGGTGCGCCAGCTTGTCGGAGGTGAAGGCGAGCTTGCCGCCCACGTACAGGCTGTAGCCAGCAGGACCACCGTAGTGGCTGCCGTCCTTGTCCCATACGATGGAGACATCCTGATCGTGGTAGCGCAGGTTGTTTACCGTGAAGTAGTTCCAACCGGGGATTTCGATCGGGTTTAGCTCAATCTTGTTGTCCTCGCGCGGCACCATACCGGCTACGTCCTCGACCATCGTCCAGTTCGTGGTGCCGAGCTGGGTGTGGTGGATCCAGGAGCGGTAGGTGATCTTGCCGCCGTTCTGTGCGGCGTCAAGGTTCTTGTCGAGGTTGTTGATCACGCCGTCACCGTTTACATCGCCGACGTTGTTGTTATCCTCGTTCCAGAACTCGTTTTGATCAAGGTAGTTGTTATCGCCGCCCTGATAGTGCGCGAACGCCACCCAGTACAGCAGTTTCTTGAACTGCTCATTGGTGATGTAACCGTTCTTGGCTGCATCGTAGTTGCGAATACCGGCCGAGTAGACCTGCAGCAGCGGCTGTGCGTTGATAATGGAGAAGTTGTTGGAACCGGGGAAGTTCAGCGCCGCCTTGTCCGCCTGGTTGGCGGTGAAGAACGGGAAGATCGGGAACTCGTTGGAATCCTCGAACAGGCGCAGAGCCTTGTTGTAATCTTCGTTGCCGGTAGGCATCAGGCCTTCGGAGTACGGGTAGTAGTTATTGATCTCCTTGTACTTGGCGAAAGCACCGTCGTTCAGCCACTTGTGCTTGAGCAGGTTGTCGGACTTGTCCCACAGTTCAGTGGTGACTTCTTTCTGGATCTTGTCGGCGATGGCCTGCATCTTCTCGGCGTTGGCGGTATCGCCAGCGGCCTTGTAGGCCTGAGCAGCCGCATTGGCGTTGGCCCACATATTGGCGGAACCATCGGCGCGATCCATGCGCTGGCCGGAGCGACCCGGCTCAGAGAAGGAAACGGCGTCGGCATCGTTACCGGTCATCGACCACCAGGACCAGTCAATCAAGCTGTTGTCATTGTTGTTCTGGTTGTCGTTGTTGTCCGGCTCGCTCTTGGAAGCGAGTAGACCTTGCACGTCCTCGGCACCCTGGTCGGCCAGCTCCTCGGCCACGGTGGACGGACCGCCGTGCACCTTGTAGGAGTCCCAGCCGGCGCGCGTGATGTACTGCGTGTAGCTATGGTTCCAGTTGGCCGGGTCGCCCGGATTGTCGTGGTAGTAGTAATAGCCCGCCTTGCTCTTCTTGGCGGTATCGCCGGCGGAAAGCCAGGTGCCGTAGGAGTACTCGGGGTTGCGGAACCACTTGGTGTCCATCATGAACATGCCGGAGGTGAGCACGATTTGGTTGTTGTAGCCGAGCACACCCTCGATGGAGGTCGGGTACTGGAAGGTGTTGCCAGGCATGTTGGCGTCGAGCATGTTGAAACGGCTCAGCCACCAGCGGTAGACCACGGTCTTATCGATATTGTCTTCCGGAGTGTCCACGTAGGGAGCGTTATCGACCCACCACTTGTTGTAGGTGGTCACGGAATCCTTGTAGGAGGCGGCAGCATCCTTAAGGTCGCCGGTGTAACGGGCCTCATATTCCTTGGTGGAGTCAGGCAGTTCGTTGGCGATCAGGCCGAGCTGAATCTTGACGGTCTGCGGTTCGTTGGCCTTGAGGCTCAACGTGCTGGTGAGTTTGCCACCGCTGACGATCCAGTTGGAACCGTCCTGGTTGTTGGCGGAGAAGCGCGGATAGATGGTCGTCAGGTTGTTCTTGACGTTCACGCGGCCAGTAAGTTCGGTGGCACCATCAGCACCCTCGGCGGCGAACGGCGAGGCCGTGGTCAGTGTGACATCGCGGTCCTGCGTGCTTTCCACGGTGAGGTTCGCAACCATCACGTTGTTGTAGGTGATGTACTTGACTTCCTTGATCTTGAGGCTCTTGCCACCGGTCTGGAACAGGGAGGTGAAGTAGCTCGGCGTCTGCTTGCGCTGGGAGGCGTCTTCGTTAAGGGTCTGGTTTGATCCATCAGCGTTTACGGTAACGGTGAAGCCGCTCCTGCTGGTCTGGTCCCAGTAGGCGGTATCACCCACAAAACCGAGCTGATTAGGCGTGTGCGTGTACATGTAGGCGGCGCGACCACGGGTGAACAGGTAGTTGTTGCCGTCGGAGCCTTCATACGAGTAAGCACCCTTGTCGTTCGTGCCTTTACCAGTTGGCTGTGCACCAGTACGGGTGAGAATCTTATCGATCCAGAAGTCATGGTCGGTGTCGATGCCGGCCAGGTTCTTCACGTCGTTATCGAATGTCTCCTGCAGATAGCTGACGGCAGGGTTATATGTGGTGTTGTTCGCCGCCGTCTTCATCGGATCATCAGATCCCTTGAACGACGGATATGCCACATCCGCATTCTTGGTGACGGGCGCATCGGCTGCCTGCGCGGTGACTGCACCGCCGGTGGCCAGTGTGGCGACCGCTGCAACCGCGCCGATTGACGCAAGCCACCGCTTTCGTGTTGATTGATGCATTCCTGCTTGGACCTCTCCGCCCCGGTCTTTCGCGTCTTCGCTCAGGCTACGTCGCATCTATGCGACCAGGACTTCTTCTGTGGATGCTGGGCCGCAGAGCCCGTTCTCCGTCAGTTTCCTTTATTGGCTATTGGGTTCACCGGAATGAGTATCTTCAGTGAATCTGGTGTGATATCCGCCATGGATATCACGGTTGGAGCAATTCACCGAAGCTGATTCCACATCATAACCGAGCGAATACGGTTTCGCAACTTTCCCTCAGCGATATCAACCATCTTATACAACAAAAACCCGGTAATTTCTCAGCTTTCGCATTTATTTTCGCATTAGAGCATTGCTGCGTTTCGCCGTGTCGCAGTACCTACGGCGCAACGATTCAGCCTCGCTGAATCAGGAACCAACAGGCTCCCGCTGGCGGGAGCTGGCTCGCAAAGCGAGACTGAGGGTGGCTTACACGGTACCGCTTATGACCGCCCTCAGTCGACTCCGCCGACAGCTCTCACAGCAGGAGCATATAATTAAAAAATAATCTCCTGCACGGGTATTACCCCGCACAGGAGACCTCATTCCCCGGATGTGTTTTCGGCTCCAATCGATACTGACATCCGGCCTATGCCGTCATCGACTTATTACAGACGATGGCGGCATAAGTATTTTTTTGCCGGCCAGTTGCGCGCAGGCCGGCATATCGCCGATATTTATCGACGCTGGAAGACACGCATCTCGCCTATCTCGCGGTTGGCCCACGAGTAGTACGGCACCAAGCGCAGCGTCGCGGGTTCGCCCGCACGCGGTTCGTCGGCATCCACGTACAGCGGCGCGTCATCCTCGTCGGCGTGCTCGCGCACTGCCGGCAAATCAACGGTATCGACTCCACCCAGCAAGTCGGCCTGGAAAGCCACAGCGGCATCCGCACCGGTGACGCCATCGGCCAGACGATAGTTCCACAAATCACCGGGATTATCGACCTGTTCGGCGCAGTAGACCAGCGGTCCGCGCATCACGGCCACCTGACCGGCATCGGAGCGCACGCGGGAGTTGGCGCGCACGAACTTCACGGACATGTCGAGCTCGAGCGCAATCTCCAACGTATCGCCGGCGTTGACCACAAGGTATACGAAGCCGTCTTCCAGCGAGCCCACTGCGGGCTTGCCGTTCACGGTCAGCGTGTAGGAGCCCCGCGACCAGCCGGGGATGCGCAGTCCGAAACGGACCGAGCTGTCAGTGGCGCTGGCGGGCAGGCTCACCGTGTATTCCACATGGCCATCCCACGGGAAGTTCGAACGCTGCTCGACCGTCAGGCCGGAAGCGAATTCGGCTGTGTTGGCGATGAACTGGTGGCTCAGCACGGTCTTGCCGCCGTCGCGCTCGGTGTAGATGTAGCGGTCCACGGAGGCGATGAGTCGGGCGATGTTGGCCGGGCAGCAGGCGCAGCCGAACCAGTCGACGCGGTGGGAGAGCACGTGGTGGCGGTCCGGGTTATCCAGTCCGTCAGGCGTGGTCTCCAGTGCATTGACGTAGTAGTACTGCTTGCCGTCGAGCGAGATGCCGGCAATGGAACCGTTGAACAGTTCCTTCTCCAGCACGTCGGCGTATTCGCCCTTGGGCTCGAGGTCGAGCATCTGCTGGGCGAACATGCTCATAGCCACGGAAGCACAGGTCTCACCGTACATCGTGTCGTTCGGCAGATCATAGTCGTAGGTGAACGACTCGCCCACGTGGGTGGAACCAATCGCGCCGGTGACATACATACGACGGGTGACGATGTTCTTCCAGAAACGCTTGGCGGTGTCGATCAGTCCCCGATCGCCGAGCAGTCGGCCCACATGGGCCACACCAGTGCACAGGTAGCCGACGCGCACGGCGTGGCCATCCGCGGTCTGCTGGTCGCGCACAGGTTCGGCGGCCTGGAAGTAGGTGGGCTTGTAGAAGCCGAGGTCGGGGAAGATGTTGTCGCCGTTCAGGGCCTTCAGCTGCTTGGTGTAGAACTGAGGGTCTTGGCCGCGCACGTCGATGAGGTATTGGGAGAGCGTCAGGTAACGCTTTTCGCCGGTTTCCTCGTACAGTTTGGCGAGGGCGAGTTCGATTTCCGGGTGGCCGTCGGCGCCATGAATCTTGCCTTCTTCGGGACCGAAGTTGGCATCCAGGCAGTCGGCCATCTTCTTGGCGACTTCAAGGGCCTGCTCGTTGCCGGTCACCTGATGGTAGGCGACGGCGGCTTCGATGTAGTGACCCATCACATACATCTCGTGGCTTTGCTGAATCAGGCTGAAGCGCGGGCGGTCGGCCCATACGCCGGACTTGATCTGGTACGGAGTGTCCAAGTAGCCGTCCGGCTGCTGAGCGCGGGCGATGAGATCGACCGTGCGATCGCACAGCGCCTTGAGTTCGGGATCCGGATGGTAGGCCAGCGCATAAGCGGCTTCCTCAAGCCACTTGTAGACGTCGGAATCCTGGAACACCATGCCGTGGAATTCGTCGTCCAATTCGCCGGCGGCAACCTTCAGATTGGCGACCGCGTGGCTTTTGCTGTCAGCCAGCTGGTTACCGGCCGGGTCGTCGGGCACTGTGGTGTCGATTTCGTCGTTCATCACGCCCCACTGGTAGGGGATGACGGATTCGACAATCTGGTCGCGACGCCGCTTCCAGAACGGGGAAGTGATTGTAACGTTCATGATCAGCCCTTCACGGCTCCGGCCATAAAGCCCTTGACGTAGTACTTCTGGAGTGCGAGGAACAGGATGGCGCAGGGAATCAGCAGGATCACGACGCCGGCCTCAGTGGCACCGTAGTCGATAACACCCATGGTCTGCTGACGCATGTTCACCATCGCCAGCGGAAGGGTGGACTTGGACGAAGAGCTCAAGTACAGCGGAATCATGAAGTTGTTCCATGCTTCAAGGAAGGCGAGCAGGCCAACCGTAACCATCGAAGGCTTGACCACCGGCACCAGGATCTTGAACAAGGCCTGGAGGCTGTTGCAGCCGTCGACCATGGCGGCCTCCTCCATGTCCTTGGGGATCGCGTCGAACGCGTTGCGCATGATGAACGTGCTCATAGGCAGCTGGAACAGGGTGATGACCAGGCCCACGCCCAGCAGGCTGTCGTTCAGGCCGATCTGCTTGTACCAGACCATCAGCGGGATCAGCAGCGAGGCGTACGGTACCATCAGGATCGACAGGGTGACCATGAAGCCGAGGTTGCGGCCCGGGTAGTCGAAGCGGGAGAACGAGTAGCCGGCCAGCGTACAGACGACCACGGAGAACACGACCGCGACCAGAGTCACGATTACCGAGTTGAACAGGTACTTGGGCAGACCTTCCTGATAACCGAACAGGGTCAGGTAGTTGGCCACGCCCCAGCCCTTGGACTGGGCCGAACCGGCCTGCGGGCTGAACGAGCAGATGATGACCCAGACCAGCGGGCTGATGAAGATGATGGCCAGCAGGGCCTCAAGGATCCGGGCGATGATACGCTTCCACAATGGGGTAGTCATAATGTGTTACCTCCCCTTTCTCACTTGGTGTTGTCGCGCATGCCGCGCATCTGGATGGAGTTGATGATGACCAGGGCCACCAGCACGATCAGCGAGAGCGCCGCGGCCATACCCAGATCCTTCTTGGAATCGAAGGCGAAGTTGTAGATGAGCTGCACCACGGTCATGGTGGAGTTGTTCGGACCACCCTTGGTCAGAATGAAGAACTGATCGAACGCGAGGATCGAGCCGGTCACGCAGTAGACCAGGCACATCACGATGGTCGGCTTCATCAGCGGCAGGGTGATGGAGCGGAAGATACGCCAGGAACCGGCGCCGTCCATGCGGGCCGCCTCGTACAGATCACCGGGGATGGCCTGCAGACCGATCATCATCAGCAGCATGTAGTAGCCCGAGAAACGCCAAACAATCACGATAATCGTGGCCCACAGGGCCGACTGGCCGGTGGCCAGCACCGAACCACCCTCCTGCATCAGGCCCAACGAGCTCAGAATCTTGGTGACAGGGCCCACCTGCGGGGAATACAGGGCGTAGAACAGCAGGGACGCGGACGCCAGGCCCGTCGCGGACGGCAGCAGGAAGCAGGTACGCAGCACGTTGTTCCACTTCGAGCTCTCCTGCACAATCATGGCCATGCCCAGGCCAAGGACCAACAGGAAGATCGTGACGATCACGGTGTACTCGAGCGTGAACCAAATCGAGGGCCAGAACAATTTGTTCTCGAACACCTTGACGAAGTTGTCCGGGAAGTTCACGCCGCGGTTGCCACCCAGCAGGCTCCAACGAGAGCAGGCCATGACGACCAGTAGAACAATCGGCACGAAGAACAGGACGATAATCATCAGCCAGTCCGGAAGTGCGTACAGCAGACCTCGCCTGGTCTGCGCCGCCTTCGCCTTGGACTTATGCACGGGCACAGCCCCGGCGCTCTTGGAAACACTCGACATGTTTCTCTCTCCTTTGGGAAATTACTGTGAAATGGTAATCACGGAATCCGAATGCAATCCGATGTCAGGGCTTCGAGGAAGGAGGACTCCGAAGCCCCGCCAACACACCGCATTCATAAGGTATGTAGTGATGAAGGAAGAGAAGGAATGAAGAAGAAGATAGAAGTTCGATTATGTGGTTGAGCCGGCTCCTGCCCTCACAAGGGAGGGACCGGCTCAATCTGTTCAGTTATTATTCAGTTATTGCTGTGATTTGATGAGTGATGGTGAGGAGCATCACCACCGAATCACTGGGCAGACAGGACGTCGGTGACGGCCTTGTTGTCGGCCTTGAGGTCACCGGAACCCCACACGGCGTTCTGCACGAGCAGCTGCCACGGGGAGCCAGCGGCGTTGAAGGCTTCGTTGAAGGCCGGGGACTTCGGGGTCTGGCCGTTGCCGTCGATAATCACGGAGTTGATGGTCTGGATGCGTGGGTCAGCGTCTTTGTAAGCGGTCTTCAGGGTCTGGATGTTGGAGGCGGTGTCGCCTTGGTCAGCGAAGACTTCCTTCTGAGCGTCAGACTGCATCAGCCAGTAGAGGAAGTTCCAGGCCTGAGCAACGTGCTTGGAGTCCTTGGAGATACCCATGGCATCGCCGCCGAGGAACGTGGAGGTCTTGCCTTCCTTGGTGCCCGGGATCGGAGCAACGCCGACCTCGAAGCCGCCGTCCTTCTCAGCATCGAACAGAGCAGTGGTGGAGGTGTTCGGGTAAGGCATAACGCCAATCTTGCCGTTCGCGAACGGAGCGGTCCAGGTGGCGCCGGTCTCTTCCTTGGAGCCTGCACCCAGGCCGTTGGTGGTGTTGGCCAGCTCCTTGTAAGCGTCCAAGACGCCCTTCATGGAGTCGTTGTCCAGGGTGGCCTCGGAGCCATCCTTGTTCATGACGGATTCGCCGTCAGCCCACACGGACGGGAAGAGGTCGAAGACCAGAGCACCACCGGACTGACCGGCGAGGTAGGAGCCTGCGACGCCATCCTTGTTGAGGGCGGCGACCTTCTTGGCCTGCTCGACGAACTGGTCGATGCTCTTCGGACCCTGCTCCGGGTCCAGACCGGCTTCCTTGTACAGGTTCTTGTTCCAGACCATCACGGAAACATCGGTGATGAACGGCAGGGTGTACTCGGTGCCGTCCACGGTGCCGGCCTCAATGTGGCCCTGCTGCAGGTCGGCCTTGTTGTCCAGACCGTCGATCTGCTTGGTGATGTCGGTGAAGATGCCCTCGGAAGCCCAGTACGGAATACGGACCACGTCGCCGGCGAGGATGTCAGGCAGGGAGTCGGTCTGCGAAGCGCCGCCGACCTTGCCTTCCATATCGTCGTTCGGGATGATCTCGAGCTTGACCTGGTTCTTGTGGCTCTTGTTGTAAGCCTCGACCACGTTCTTGGCCTGACGCTCCAGCGGGGAACGGGTCCACAGGGTGATCTCGGTGCCATCGTCGGTGCCCTTGGCCGGGATGCCTTCGGCGGTGGCGGTACCGCCATTGCCGGAGCCACCACAGGCGGCCAGCGGAACAATCAACGCGGCGGCAGCGATGCCAGCAAGAGTACGGGTCAGTTTATTGAAAGACACCATGTTCGCTTCTTTCTCTATTTATCCGCTCAACTATGAGAGGCGGTGGCGGACGGTCCGCCTCCTTGGTCTTCGCCCTGCTCGCTCCTTTGCTCGGAACAGGTAACACTGCGAAAGCCTTTTCTCAATATAAACGAACATCGCCATTTTTGCAAAAACGCTTTCGCACTTTCGCATATTTTCGCATATCGAACAGGTTTGATATGCATTTTGCGCGATTGTTTGATTCAAACAAACACTTATTTTTAGCGCTTTCTTACGGCGTGTCGCCAAAAGCCAACATATTCGAACGTGAACACAACACTTTCTTTCATTCTCTTTTCAATCGCACAAAAATGATCACTGCGCCACGCCAAAAAATAGACTTGCGAAAGTTTTCGCGTCATGTCTACAATAGAAAACAATACAAAGGGGTATCGGTACAATCACTACTTTCGCACGAAAGAGTGCAGCAATATACTGCTGAGAAAGAAACGAGGAATCGAGGCATTATGGCCCAGACATTGACCGGACGCGCGGCACGGCTCGAAGACGTTGCCGCCTTGGCGGGAGTCTCTTTGGCCACTGCGTCCAAGGCACTGCACAACAAGCCCCGCATTAGCGAAGAAACCAAGCAGCGCGTTCTGGACGCCGCCCGCCAGCTCAACTACTCCCCCAACAAACTCGCCCAATCCCTGGCCCGCGGCACCACCGGCACTATCGGCCTGGTCACCTCCGATCTGCAGGGCCGTTTCTCCACACCGATTCTTATCGGCGCGGAGAACGAGTTGCGAGCACAATCGACCTCAGTATTGTTGGCCAACGCTCGTGGCGACGCCGCGCTGGAACGTCAGCATGTCAAGAAACTGCTGTCCCTCAAGGTCGACGGCCTGCTCATCGTGCAGTGCGAAACCAACCCCCGGCCCACGCTCGGCCGCGACTGGGGCGTGCCACTGGTCTACGTCTACGGCCCCTCCACCGATATCGAAGATTGTTCGGTCACCTGTGACAATGTGGACGCCGGGCGCATGGCCGTCAACCATCTCATCTCTTGTGGTCGCCGGCACATTGCCATTATCGGTGGCGACGAAACCTATACCGCCGCCACCGACCGCACCAAGGGTGCGGTCGAGGCACTGGCCGAGCTGGGCATCGAACCGGCCGGGCCAATCCGGTACGGCAAGTGGGACGAAGGTTGGGGCCGCGCCGCCACCCGTCTGCTGCTCGATCAGGGCGTCACGTTCGACGCCGTGGTCTGTCAAAACGACCAGCTGGCCCGCGGCTGCATTGACGTGCTCAAGCAGCAGGGACTGCGCATCCCGGATGACGTCGCCGTCATCGGCCACGATAACTGGTCGGTACTGACCTCCAGCTCGAGGCCCGCACTGACGTCGATCGACAACGAAACCGAAACCATCGGACGGCGTGCGGCACGATACTTGGTCGATGCCATCGACGGCAACCCGCATCACGGTGTCGACTACGTACCCTGCCACCTTATCCAGCGCGAATCCACCCTCCCGCTGGACTGATATCAATCGATGCCCTACCGCTTCTTGGTTTTGCGCCCCTTTAAGTAGATGTCGATGACGATCCATACGCCGAGGGCGAAGGCCACGACGTAGCCCATGAAGCCGATGACCGGAATGCCGAAGATAATCGGCTTCATGCCGGCGTAGTAGACAATCGACGAGCCAACGAACAAACCGACCACAATCAGGGCCATCGTCAGACGATTCACCATATCCGAAAGCAGCTGGAACGGCTCTTCAGAGCCGACCAGTTCCATGTTGACGCGCAACTGACCACGGGTCAGCATACGGGCCACGGTCTTGAGTTCGGTCATGGTGCCGAGCGTGGCATGCAAAGCCTGATGTCCCTCAACGCCCAGCGACTTGATCTCGTCTTTGGTGGCGTTCTTCAGCGATTTCGACGTGGCGATATGGTCGGAAATGATTTCGATCATATTCACATCAGGAATGAACTCGTCCAGCAAGCCTTCGAGCGTAACCAACGCGCGGCCGACGGTGGTCACCGTACTGGGCACCTCGATGTTGTGGCGGCCGGCCATCTGCGTCAGTGCGGTCAGGAAGGCGGCAATGTCCAGTTCGGCCAGATCCACAGTGCCGAATTCCTTGACGATCACGTCCAGATCAGCCAGCAGTGCTGGGTAGTCCTCCGGATCGGCCTCGGTGCCGGCAAATCGCAGCAGCCCCTCGGCCAGAGCGGGCGAATCCTGTTTGGCGACGGCGAAAATCATTTCTTTGAGGACTGCACGGGTGCGCTGGTCGAGCCGACCGGTCATACCGAGGTCGATAAGTACGATCCGGCCGCCCCGGATGATGATATTGCCGGGATGTGGGTCAGCGTGGAAGAAGCCGTCGTCGAGAATCTGCGTGGCGTAATTGTCGACGAGCTTGGTGCCGATCTCCTTCAAGTCATAACCAGCATCGACGAGCCGGCCCGGGTGGGAGACGGAGATGCCGTCGATGTACTCCATGACCACCACATGCTCGGTGCACAGTTCGGTGTACGCCGTCGGGCAGTCCATGTATTTGAATCGGGCGGCGAAACGCTTGAATTCGGCGAGGTTGCGGGCCTCAATCAGAAAGTCAGTCTCCGATTCGAAGGTGTCCCACAGCTCCTCGACCACGCCCTTCAGGTCCACGATCTGTGAGGTGCGAATCACCTTAGTGGCGGCCTTGGCTATGGAGCGCATGATGGAGACGTCCTGGGCCATGGTTTCGCGCACACCCGGGCGCTGCACTTTAATGGCCACATCTTCGCCGGTTTTCAGCGTGGCGCGATGCACTTGCGCCAGTGAAGCAGAGCCCAACGGCTTGGGGTCGATATGCGCGAACACCTCGTCGGCGGGACGCCCGTATTCGGCGGCAAGCACATCCAACACCGTGGAATACGGCATCGGGTCGGCGTCGGCGCGCAGTTTGGCGAGTTCGTCGCAGAAGCTTTGCGGCAGAATCTCGGAGCGCATCGACAGAATCTGGCCCACTTTGACGAACGTGGGGCCGAGCGCCTCGAACATGAGGCGCATTTTGACCGGAGTCAGGCCGTGCAGCACGTCGAATTGCTCGACGATTCTGGTGATCTGCCCCAGTCGTTTGATCTTGCCACGGCGCGTCAGATGGTAGCGCGTGGCGAAATCGTTCCTGCGTCCGAACAGTGCCAGCGTTTCGTCGGATACGCTCGGAGTCGCCTTGGTAACGGTCTGCTTGAGCGTGTCCGACGTGTCGACGGACCGGTTCGCCGCCGCCTCACGTTCGGCTTTCGCAGGCGTCAGAATAGGGTCGACCCTGCTGGAAAGCGGGGTCGACCCTGATTCCGGCGTAGCGCGTGTGGGCTTGGTCACTCGGCCTTGCCCTCGTCAGCGGGCTTGTCGGCGGCACTGGTGTCGGCTGCGGCAGCAGCTTTGTCGCCGGCTTCGGCGGCGGCCTTCTTGGCGTCATCCACCGTCTCGCTCACCTTGCGCTTGAGCTCGGTGTTCAGCGCCTTGCCCTGCTCGACCGTAATCTCACCCTTCTTGACGAGTTCGTCGACGAGCTCGCTGCTCTTCTCGTATCCGGCGGCAAGGGCTCCGATGCCCGCCAGCAGGACCTTGCGCAGGCCATCACCCAGAAGATCAAAATCAGCCATGATACCCCTCCTTCGAGGTCCGACATGGCCTGGTGCCATGTCTCGTACCACCAAGCCTAGCGCAAACAACAGGGCAATGTACTAGACCCTCAGACTGATTTCGACTGATTTTTCGCTGATTGGTACTTACCGAGGACTCACCGAGAATTCACCGAGGACGTTCGGCGGCAGCCTTGCGCGCGTTGGTGGCTACTTGATCGAGCCGGGCAAGCTCCTTGGCTTGTTCGGGGGTCTGATCGGACGTATCGAACGTACCGTAACGACGAGTCACGGCAGTTTCGATAAGGAAATCGCTGATGGCGGGGTTTTTAGGCAGCAACGAGCCGTGCATGTAGGTGCCGATCACGTTGTGCACGCGCGCGCCCTCGGTATGGTCTTCGCCATTGTTGCCTCGGCCATCCTGATCGACGGTGCCGAGTGGCTGAACGCCTTCGCGCAGGAAGGTCTGGCCGGAGTGGTTCTCGTAGCCAATCACATCGCCGAACTGGTCGGAATGCTCAACAAGATTGCCGATCATACGCACGTTCTGGCCCACGGTATAAGCACCGATAACGCCGATGCCGTCCAGACGGGTGCCGTCCACGGTTTCAAAGTACTCGCCGAACAGCTGGTACAGGCCGCAGATCATCAGCATCGGCGTACCGTCTGCGGCAAGCGAACGCAACAGGTCGGCGCGATGGTAGAAGTCGTCGATGATTTTCTTCTGGCCGGTGTCTTGGCCGCCGCCTCCCAGAATAAGGTCCACCTGGTCGGGCCAATCGTCGCCTTGATTGTACTGGTGAACGACCGGTTCGTAACCGTACAGTTCCAGCCGGCGGCGGATAGTCAGCACGTTGCCGGAATCGCCGTAGATGTTCATGTCTTTGGGATACAGGGACACCACATCAATTGTTCTGGCCATGTCACGTTCTCCTTGTCGATGTTCTCCCGCTGCCGGGAAGCGTCTTATTCCCTCACCATGCCCCTTCCGCTGGCGGGAGGTGGCGCGCGAGCGCCGAAGGGTGGTTACTTGCCCACGCCCGCGTCCCGTACTTCGGTGATGCGGCCCAGTACGGCGCGGGTTTTGAGCATGGCGGTGTAGGTGCAGTAGATGTGCTTGCGTGTGCCGGGATTGGCGTTGACGAATGCGGTGACGGCCTGTTCGAGGTCGGTGTTCGTATCGGCGACTGGCACTTGGTCATACCCCAGGCGCAATGCCATGTCCCAGGCACGCACGCCGGAGACCATGGCGACACCGGACGCGCGCAGGGAAGTGAAGTCCACGTCCCACAGCCAGCTCATGTCGCGGCCGTCGGCATATTCGTCGTTGATGGCGATCATGGTGTCCGCGTTGGCCGGGTCGAAGCTGGCGAGCGAGAGGCGGAAGCCCATCGGGTTCTTGACCAGCAGCAGTTCGACCGGGGAACCGTTGACGTCGATGACCTCGCCACGGCCGAAAGCCGGCGTGACGCGGGAAACGGCGGCGATAAGCTCGTCGGCGGACACGGCGCAGGCGTTGGCTGCGGCGGTGGCCTTGGATGCGGCGGCATTGTCTTGCATCACCGCACGTACCACGGCGAGCGCGGCGGCCGCGTTGTACAGGTTGTAGACGCCTTCAAGCTTGACGTCGGTGGCGTAGCCCTGACCGTCCATCTGGAAGGTGGCATTGTGGTCGCCCACGGCGGTAAGTGTCACGTCGGCGGGAAGTTCTGCCGTGCCTGTGGAAGCTCCTCTCAGTTCGCTTCGCGGACTGAGGGGAGTTCTGGCTGAGGGGAGCGGCCCGGCCACACCTTCCACCGACACGGTCGTGGCCATGTCGTCATCGGACGGGAAATAGTGGCGCAAATCGTCGGCGAGGCCGAAGTATCGCACGGTGGTGCCAGCCGGGGCCTTCGCGGCGAGCGCGGCGATACGCGGGTCCTCGCGGTTCAGTACCACAGTGCCGGTAGTCGCCGCAGCCACATGGCTGAGCAGTTTGGCCGTGGTGTCGATTTCACCGAATCGGTCAAGCTGATCGCGCATCACGTTCAGCAGCAATGCATAACGGGGCTTGACCTGCTTGACGAAGTGGACGGCGTACGCCTCATCGAGCTCGAGCACGGCGATGTCCGCGTCCAATTTGCCGCCGAGCGTGACTTCGGTAAGCAGTGCGGAGACCACGCCGCGCACGAAGTTCGAGCCGGTCGGATTGGTGAACACCTTCAGCCCCAGATCGGAGAGCATCGAGGCGACCATGCGGGTGGTGGTGGTCTTGCCGTTCGTGCCGGACACCAATACCACGCCAAGCGGCAACTGCCCGAGCGTACGGGTCAGGAAGCCGGGGTCAATCTTTTCTACGACTTTGCCGGGCAAAGCCGAACCGCCATGTTTGGTGACGCGGGATGCAAACCGCACGAAGCGGCCTGCGGCCACGGTGGCGAACGCATACCACGGTTTGCAGGTCTGCACCACGGACGATTGGTCTTGCGAAACATCGCGTGAAACGTTGCTTGCCATCATCACACCCCCTGATTGGCGTTGTAGTCCTGCGGCATGTCTTTGAATTTGGACGTGGCACCGAGGAAGGCGAGGTGGAAGGTTTCGGTCGGGCCGTTACGGTGCTTGGCCATGATGATATCGGCCTCGCCGGGGCGGTCTTCCTTGTCGTAGAAGTCAGGGCGGTGGACCAGGAACACCACGTCGGCGTCCTGTTCGATTGAGCCGGATTCACGCAGGTCGGAGAGCTGCGGCTTCTTGTCGTTACGCATTTCCGGGCCACGGTTCAGCTGGGAAAGGGCCACGACCGGCACTTCGAGTTCCTTGGCCAAGAGCTTCAGGGCACGGGAGAATTCGGACACCTCTTGCTGGCGGGATTCCACGGCCTTGCCCGAGGTCATCAGCTGCAGGTAGTCGATGACTACGAGTTTCAGATCGTTGGTCTGCTTCAGACGACGGCATTTCGCACGGATCTCCATGAGGCTCATGTTCGGGCTGTCGTCAATGAACAGTGGCGCGTTCTGCATCTTGGTCCAGAACTGGTTCAGGGTGTTCCAGCGTTCGGGGGTGATGTCGTCGGCGCGGCGCAGGGCGGCCATCGGAATATTGGTTTCGGCGGAGATAATACGCTGAGCGAGCTCCACCTTGCTCATCTCCAAGCTGAAGACCACGGAAGTCATGTTGTGGTGCAACGCGGCGGCGCGGGCGAAGTCGATGCCGAGCGTGGACTTACCCATGGCCGGACGTCCTGCGACGACGACCATCTGTCCGGGCTGCAGGCCCTGGGTCACGTCGTCGATGTCGCGGAAGCCGGTCGGCACGCCCTTGTTGACGAGGCCTTGCTGCAGTTTGTCCAGCTGGTCGAGCGCGTCGTGGACCACCGGGCCGATGGCGGCATAGTCCTGACGCACCTTGCCCATCGACATCTCGTAGATCTCGGACTGGGCGAGGTTAACCACATCCTCAGCCTGCGATCCCTCGGCGGAATAACCGAGCTGGGCGATTTTGGTGCCGGCGGCGATCACATTGCGCAAAATGGCCCGCTGATGGACGATCTCCGCGTAGTACATGGCATTAGCGGCGGTCGGTACGGATGCGACAAGGCTGTGCAGATAGTCCGCGCCGCCGACCTTGTCGAGGTTGCCATCCGCCAACAGCTGGTTGGCCACGAGCACCACGTCCACCGGCTGACTGGCGGAAAACAGATCGATGATCGCGTTATAGATCGTCTGATGCTTGGGCTGGTAGAAATCGGTGACGTCAATGGTCTGCGAGACCTCGCCGATGGCATCCTTACTCATCAGCATGCCGCCGAGCACGGCCATTTCCGCGTCGTCATCATGCGGGGGCACGCGGTCGAAAATCGGGTCGCCGGCCGCCGCCGACGTCTGCGTGCCGCCCCGGCCCGCGCGGTCGCCACGATCGCCACGATCCAGGCCACCGCCGAACCCATTCTGATACGAGTGTTCACTTCCTTCTGGCATAGCCTCCAAGTATAGGATGTGGCGTGGCAGGTGAACGATATCGTATGGAAACGAAACGGTTGCCCGCATCGGTTCATTCCTTATTCACCTATGAGTCAGCGCCACGACACGCAGAAAGCAAAATGTGGATAGAAAAATAAGTTATCCACATTTTGGGGATAATTCTGGGGATAATCCACTAAGTTATCCACATACTGGGGATAACTTGGTGGATAGTCTGGGGATAACATTCCGCGCCCACAACAGGTGCTTGCGCAACGCAGTCAGGCGTGATATGCGTGTGAGCGTGCCCATAGACTCTTCCGACGCCAAAGCCACCAGTTCCGGCGATACTACACGCCGCGATGGCTTCGACACCCCGCATGCCGGCGCAAACACAAACGTCAGCAACGGCCCGACCGACGCCCGCTCCACCAACCGCCGGATCATGGCGCTGGCCCTGCCGACCTTCGGCCAGCTCATCGCCGAACCGACCTTCATCCTTATCGACACAGCCATCGTCGGCCATATCGGGGATGCGGCGTTGGCCGGCCTGTCAATCGGCTCCACCATCATCCTCACGGCAGTCGGACTATGCATATTCCTGGCCTACTCGACCACTGCGCAGGTGGCACATCTGCTGGGAGCGGGTCGTCGTCGCGAGGGACTGCAGGCAGGCATTGATGGCCTGTGGCTGGCCTTGAGCATCGGCACCGTACTGGGATTGGGATTGTTCGCGGCTGCCGAGCCATTATGCCGGGCACTGGGCGGTCAGGGCGAAGTATTGGAACAAGCCGTGACCTATACGCGCGCAATCGTGCTGGGTGCGCCAGGCATGCTGATGGTATATGCGGCGAACGGCATTTTCCGAGGATTGCAGAAGGTTCGTATCACGCTGATCGCTGCGGTGGGCGGCGCGGTGGTGAACACGGTGCTTGATGTGTTGTTCGTTATTGTGCTGAATTGGGGCATTGCCGGCTCCGGAGTGGCGACGCTGGTAGCTCAGTGGTTCATGGGGCTGTTCCTGGTAATCCCCGCCATTCTGTGGTCCCGGGCGGATGGTGCGAGTCTGCGGCCTCGTTTGGCCGGTATTGCGGCAGCCGGGGGCGACGGACTGCCATTGTTCATTCGCACATTGGCGATTCGTGCGGCCATGGTGACTACGGTCGCCTGTGCCGCGCGCATGGGTACTGCCGTGTTGGCCGGGTTTCAGGCCGTGAACTCCTCTTGGAATTTTGCGATGAACATGCTGGATTCCGTGGGCATCGCCGGCCAGACGCTGGTGGCCACAGCACTGGGCGCTGGCAGCGTGCAGCAGGCGCGGCGGCTGACGCGGGCGACCGGGCGTGCGGGACTGGTCACCGGCGCGGTAATCGGCACGGCTTTTGCGGTAGTCGGCCTGTTCGCCGGGCACTTCTTCTCCCCTACGCCACATATTCAGACGCTGATCGCCGTGGGCATGGTGACGATGGGCATCTTCTTCCCACTGCAAGGCTGGATGATGGCAATCGACGGCATTCTTATCGGCGCGCGCGACTACCGCTATCTGGCCGTCACATGCACGCTGACCGCCGTGGTGTATGTGACGCTCATACTCATACTGGCCAATATGGTGACGCCGGCGCTGACGAGCGACCTGATGCGTACCGCCGTACTCTGGGCCGCGTTCAACGTGGTGCTCATGGGTGGGCGCGGTCTGTCCAACGGACTACGCGTGCGCTCGGACGCATGGATGAGGTAGGTATCGGCCGCGCGAAGCGCTGGGCGATTCCGTTTACATAGCGGCGCGGGCGGCGGAATACATGCCGCGGACGATTTGTTCGCGCCACTTGGACCAGCCGTATTGCTTGGTGATGGTCTCACCGGCGGTGGCACCGAGCGAGGAGCCGTCGGCCCGGGTCAGGTCGAACAGCATATCCAGCAGCATCTTGTCGTGGTGCAAGCGATCGGCCAACTCCTCCGCCACGGCCGGATCATAGGGGTCCTTACCCGTGGCAAATTCGGATAGCGTCAAATGCTCACGCACCAGCACGGTAGCCCAGTCGACGATGTCCGGCGCGTAGCCCATACGCTTGAGAATCACCGGCACATGGCGGGCACCCTCGGCGGCGTGATCGGCCACGAACGCGCGCTTGCCGATGTCGTGGGTGATACCGGCCAACAGCAATGCCTTGAAATGATCGTCATCGTACCGTCCACCGGACGGTGTCTCACGACCCAGACGCGACGTGACCTCCACCATATGCCGATCGATGGTGTACCGGTGGGCGGCCGAGGCGGACGGACGGTTGCGGACGCCGAGCCATTCCGGCATCCATCGACCCGGAATGTCCACGAAATCGATGCTCTCCCACACTTCCATAAGATTCGATCCGCACGCAAGCAGACGGATAAACAGCTCGCGCGATTCGTCATCCCACTGGTTGTCGTGAATCGGGCAGCGCTTCAGATTAACCAAGGTAGACGGGTTGATGGGAAGACCGAATTCGCCGGCCGCCACGGCCATACGCAACGCCAGCTTGGCATCCTTGGCAGGCTCGGCACCGGGCGCCAACACCAATTCGCCTTCGTGCTTGGCCACGCCGGGAGCCACCACGTCGAATTGCGGGGCTTCGCGCTTGCCACCAGAGCGCTGAGAGAACATCTGGAAGAACGCGAATCGCGGCTTTTCGTGGGTCAGCGAATGTTCGGCGCGGGAAGCGGTGGAATCAAGCGAGAAGGAGATGCGCCGACCGATACGGGCAAGCAGTGTCTGCAGATCGTCGATCGAGTAGGCGGCACGCTCGTTTTCGGGCCAAGTCGGATCGGCAAGGCCAAGCATGGCAGCCACTTTGGCCTGATAGGGCGTCAGCATCAGGTTGGTATCCTTGCCGGCCACCAGATGGATGCAGTCGCGTACGTCGAGCAGACGTTCCACAGCTTCGTCGTAAATGCCGTGCGGGCGGTCGGCCAGCCATGAGGCGGCGAGCGCGGAGACGAGCACCGAATCGCGCAACCCCCCACGGGCCTCTTTGATGTCGGGCTGATTGACGTATTGGAGCCGGCCGAATTCGTCGAGTCGGGCTTTGGCGGAGTCGAGCAGTTCGGGCAGGCGCTTGCGGGCGGCCTTGCGCCAGCGTTCGAGGATGGACGTGGCGGTGGTGGTGATCAGAGCGGTGTCGCCGGCGATGGGCTTCACGTCCAGCCAGCCCATGGCGGCGGGAAGGTCATGGTCGGTGACTTCCTCGCATTGGGCGCGCGTGCGGATGGAGTGGTCGAGGTCCAGACCGCTGTCCCATAGCGGGTACCAGAGTTTGTTGGCCAACTCGTTGAGCTGCTGGTCGTTCAACGTGCGAGGCTCGTAGATGATGACCAGGTCGAGGTCGGAGCTGGGGCCCAGTTGGCCACGTGCCAGCGAGCCTACCGCGGCGAAGCCGATGCCGGAGTCGGGCACGGGGAAAGAGACATCCTTGCAGGCCGCATTCCACAGCTCAGTGAGGCATTGCATGGCCAGTTCTGTGCGGGCTTTGCGCTTGGTCGCACCATTCCGGTAGACGCCGTCGTCATCCGGCTGGCTCATATCCATGAATCGTTGTTTCAAGCCATCTACTGCTGAAGTCATTGCTTCATCTTTCATTGCCAAAAAAAGTCCCCGCACGGCGTCAATTCGCGGCGTGCGGGGACCTTTCCTATGCAGTCCATCCCCTTCTAGGCATGGACGTCTGTGTTATCAGATCGCGGCGGAACCGGTCTCACCGGTACGCACGCGGGCCACGGAGTCCAGCGGAGCGACCCACACCTTGCCGTCACCGATGGTGCCGGTGCCGGCGGACTTGATGATCACACCGACCAGCGTTTCGGCATCCGCGTCATCGGACAGCACTTCAACGCGAATCTTCGGAATCAGGTCCACAGTGTATTCAGCGCCACGGTAGACCTCGGTGTGGCCGCGCTGGCGGCCGTAGCCGTTGGCCTCGGACACGGTCAGACCGTGCACGCCGGCGGCCGCGAGGGCCTCCTTGACATCGTCGAGCTTATGGGGCTGAATGATAGCGGTGATCAGCTTCATTTCACTTCACCTCCTTGAGAACGGAGCTGGCAGTACCAGCAAAATCGTAAGCACGTTCGCCCTGGTCGGCAAGATCGATGCCGCCGACTTCCTGGGCTTCGGTGACGCGCCAACCGATGGTCTTCTCCAGAGCGAAGGCGATGATCGCGGTGATCACTGCGGAGTAGAGGATGGCGACGAGAGCGATGACCAGCTGAACGACGAGCTGCTTCCAGTCGCCACCAGCCAGCAGACCGGTGCCTTCACCGAAGAAGCCGATGAGGATGGTGCCGGTGAAACCACCAACGCCATGCACGCCGACGACGTCGAGGGAGTCATCGTAGCCGAACTTGAACTTGAGACCGCAGGCCAGGCAGGTCAGGACACCAGCGATGGCACCCATCACGATGGCCCACAGCGGGGAAACCACATCGGCGGCCGGGGTGATGGCGACCAGGCCGGCGACCATACCCGAGGCGGCACCCATGGCGGTGTAGTGACCGGAGCGAATCTTCTCGGTGAAGCCCCAAGAGAGCATTGCGGCTGCGGTGGCGGCGGAGGTGGAAACCCAAGCGTAACCAGCAGTACCGTTGGCGGCGAAGGCGGAACCAGCGTTGAAGCCGAACCAGCCGAACCACAGCAGGAAGGCGCCGAGCATCACGAACGGCACGTTGTGCGGGCGGAACGGCTGCGTGCCGAAGCCCTTACGCTTGCCGATGATGAGCACGATGATCAGGGCGGCGACTGCGGCGTTGATGTGGACGACAGTACCACCTGCGAAATCGTGGGCGGCCGCGCCGATGGCCTTGGAGATGGCGCCGTCAGCAGACAGCAGACCACCGTTCCAGACCATGTGGGCCATAGGAGCGTAGTCGAAGGTGACCCACAGCGCCACGAAAATCATCCAGGTGCTGTACTTCACACGCTCGGCAATGGCGCCGCAGATCAGGCCGACGGTAATCATCGCGAAAGCGACCTGGAAGGCGACGTCCACGGAAACCGGGTAGTTGTTGCCGTTCAGACCGGTGGCGGTGAACACGCCGTCCTGGGCGACCATGGAGTCCTTCAGCAGGAAGCCGCTGGCCGGGTCGCCGAAGATGCCTCCGATGTCGGAACCGGCGTAAGCAATCGACCAACCCCACAGGGTCCAGATAATCATGGTGACCGACAGGGCGGCCGCCTCAAGCATCAGCATGTTCAGGACGGCCTTGGCACGAACCATACCGCCGTAGAAGAACGCCACACCAGGCGTCATGAGGAAAACCAAGGACGCGGATGTCAGGATCCATGCGGTGTTACCGGAATCAATCGCTCCCATGTCTACCTCCCTCTCTTTCGTTCAGGGCACCGGGGGCTTTGCGCGGCCGGCGTCGACTTTGTCTCTACAATGCCGTCCCCCTTGTGGGGGCTAACAGTTCGTCAGTAAAAGCCGGTCTCGTTTTGGTTTCGTTACGGCAAGTTACGCGATTGTTAAGCGCACCTGACAATTAGGTTGGCATCGGATGGGCTGATTCCGGCATGATTCCAACGGATATGGGAAAGCCCCGAATCATGTTTCGAATATGCTTCGGGGCTAGGTTTGGTGCGTTGCGGGCGTTTCCCGCGCCCACAACGTGGACGGACGCAGGGCTCCCCTCGCTGAGGGGAGCTGTCGAGCAAAGCGAGACTGAGAAGAACTCGACCGTCTACGCGAGAATGCCGTCCACGAAACCTTCGGGATCGAAAGGTGCCAAATCGTCCGGACCTTCACCAAGACCGACGAGCTTGACCGGCACGCCGAGCTCCTTCTGCACGCTGACCACGATGCCGCCCTTGGCGGAACCGTCAAGCTTGGAGAGCACCACACCGGTAATGCCGATGGCTTCGGCGAACACCTTGGCCTGGGCCATGCCGTTTTGGCCGGTGGTGGCGTCGAGCACAAGCAGCACTTCATCCACCGGCAGGTTCTTTTCGGTAACACGGCGAATCTTGCCGAGCTCGTCCATCAGGTTCGACTTGTTCTGCAGTCGGCCGGCAGTATCGATGATGAGCACGTCCGCGTTCGCTTCCTTGGCCTTGGCGGATGCCTCAAAGGCGACGGATGCCGGGTCGGCACCGTCCTTGTCGGAGCGGACGACGGGCACATTGACGCGTGCGCCCCAGGTTTCGAGCTGGTCGGCGGCGGCCGCGCGGAAGGTGTCGGCCGCGCCCATCATGACCTGCTTGTTTTCGGCCACGAACAGTCGAGCCAGTTTGCCGGCAGTGGTGGTCTTGCCGGTGCCGTTGACGCCGACCATGATGATGACGCTGGGCTTGGCGGCACCCGGCTTTTCGGCATTGAGGCGGCGGTCCGTATCTCGACCGACCAGATCGAGCAGCTTCTCCTTGAGCGTGGCGCGTACTTCGGCTGGGTCGGCTTTACCAGTGATGCGGGCGTCGGTTCTCAGGTCATCGACCAGTTGGGCGGAAGCATCCGCACCGACGTCGGCAAGCAGCAGTGTGTCTTCGACGTCTTCCCAATCGGCCTCGGAGAGATTGTCTTTGGCGAGGATGTCGAACAGGGCCTTGCCGAACGGGTTGCCGGACTTGGCAAGTTTTGCCTTGAGTCGGGTCAGTCGAGAGCCGACCGATTCGGGGGTTTCAGGTTTGGCGGGAGTGGGCTTGGAGGCAGGTTGGGACTCGGGCTTGGGCGCAGCTGCCGGTTCGGGTTCGGCCTGCGCGGCTGGCGCAGGCTCGGCTTTGGCCGATTCGGCTGACTTGGCCGGCTCGGCGGCAGTCGCAGCCTTAGCTTCCTCGGCTTCGGCGGCCAGCCGAGCGTCGGCGGCGGCCTTGGCGTCGCGGGTCTTCTTGTTGTCGGGGGCAACCTTGCCCATCGCACGATCCAAATCGCGCTTGCGGGACTTGCCCAACCAGATGCTCAGGGCGATTACGATAACCGCCGCCACAATCACGCCAAGAACGGCGAGCACAGTATTCATATCCATACCTGTCAAGTCTAGCCCGCAGATGGAATCCCCTACGAATTCGGCAGTCTCAGGCCGACAATTCCACCCGGCGACTTAAGCTGAACCGCATGGCACATTCTTCACGTATGACGTCGCTGCAGCGCCGCGAGCAGCTGATTGAAGTCGGACGCTCGCTATTCGCCGCCAAAGGCTTCGAAGCGGTAAGCGTGGAGGAAATCGCCGCGCACGCCAAAGTCTCCAAGCCGATTGTGTATGAGCATTTCGGCGGCAAAGAGGGCCTGTATGCCGTCATTGTGGATCGTGAGATGCGCGCGCTGACCGGTACGCTGACCGCCGCGCTCGACGATCCGACCGTGCACCCGCGCCAGATTGTGGAACGCACGGCGCTTGCGCTCCTCACCTATATCGAAGAGAATGCCGAGGGGTTCCAGGTACTGGTACGCGACTCGCCGAGCACCGACCCGTCCGGCTCATTCAGCTCGCTGATGGGAGACATCGCCGTACGCGTTGAAGACATTCTTTCCGAAACATTCAAACGGCAGAAGCTGTCTGCCAAGGGCGTGCCGTACTACGCGCAGATGCTGGTGGGCATGACCGTATTCACCGGGCAGTACTGGGCCGACCGGCCAAAGGTGAGCAAGGAGCAGCTGGCTGCATACATTGTGGATTTGGCCTGGCATGGCCTGAGCCGGCTTGACTCCAAGCCCCAGTTGTTCTTTGAGGGCGCCAAGGCGCGGAAGGAGGCCGAGCGCCGAGCCAAGCGCGAGTCCGATTCCGGCAGCCCGGATTCAGACCAGACGAGTTCTGCCCAATCGGATCCCGAGCACGCCACCGGGGAAGATTCAGGGTTGCAGAACATGCGTTCAGGGGCACAGGTTACGCAACACTCTGCCGAGTCGGGAGGCGAAGTGCTACGGTTTGAACAGGAAACTGAACATAACGACTAAATATGTGAGGACGTAAGACTTTCATGGCCAGCACGGCAAAGACGCTCACCTTTGTGATCCCCGCATACAATATGGAGTCCTACCTTGACCGTTGCGTGAACTCGCTGCTTTCGGCAAGCGACATCAGCGACCTCGAGGTGCTGATTGTGGACGACGGTTCGAAAGACGGCACGCTGGAGTACGCGCGCAAGCTGGAACGCACCAATCCGGGCGCCGTGCGCGCGATTCATCAGGAGAACAAGGGCCACGGCGGCGCGGTGAACACCGGTATCGCGGCGGCGACCGGCATGTACGTCAAAGTGGTGGATGCGGATGATTGGGTCGACCCGCAGGCCATCGACACGGTTCTGGCCACGTTGCGTGCACAGCATGACACCGACGAACCGATTGACATGCTGGTGACCAATTACGTGTATGACAAGGTGGCCAAGCGTCACAAGACCGTAGTGAACTTCCGCCGTGTAATGGAGGCCGGCCGCGTGCTCGGCTGGGATGACCTGGGCAAGTTCGGTCTGGCGCAGTACATCATCATGCATGCGCTCACCTTCCGCACGCAGGTGGTGCGCGATTCCGGGCTGAAGCTGCCGGAGCACACGTTCTACGTCGATTTCTATTACTCGTACCAGCCGTTCCCGTGGGTGAAGCGCATCCAGTACCTCGATGTGCCGTTCTACCACTACTTCATCGGGCGCGAGGGTCAGAGCGTGCAGACCGACGTGATGATTAAGCGTGTGGACCAGTTGCGGCTCGTCAATCGGCTGATGACCGAGGCCACGCCCGAACGCGGTACGGTGCCGGAGGGGCTGTACCGGTACATGATTCACTTCCTGGCGATCGAATCGTGCGTTACCTCGACGTTCCTGATTCTCTCGCGCGATCCGGCCAACTACGTTAAGAAAACCGAGCTGTGGGATGCGATTGACGCCTATTCGCCGGCCATCGGCAAGGATGTGCGCTCGCAGCTGATGTCCCGCGCGCTCAATCTGCCCGGCAAAACCGGCCGCTGGATCGTGCGCAACGGCTATCTCATCGCCGAACGCATCGTCGGCTTTAACTGATTCGGATTGTGGTTTTGCCCTGCTGACGCGTTATCAGCAGGGCATCCCTATTACCTCCCCAGTCGAGGTTTTGCTACTCGGCCCAACGGTCGGACATCGCGAAGCTGTTGTGCATCAGGTTGCTGGAGGTGTATAGCACGTCGTTCAGCAGCTTGGTTGTGTGCTCGCGCAGGTAGTCGGCCATCTCGTCGTTGGCCGCTTCGAGCACATCCGCCACGCCCTGCACATCCTTCTCATCGCCGTGGCCGCCATCGAGCGGCCATGCATTCGTATCCGTCGATTCGGCATCGCTTCGAGCAAGCAACTGCTCATCCGTGCGCTCGATGAGCCGGTGCCCGAACGCGCGCACGCCTTCCGCATAGCCCTCGATGAACCGGTTCGTCTCATACCAATGCGCGTCGGCCACGACGGCGATCAGGCGGTTCGTCCAATACAGGTTGCCGGTGGAGACTTCGGGCGTGGTGTCGCGCAGGTAGGCAGGCGTGTCGTTGACGTTCGCGTAGAACGGCGCGGCGGCGGTGAACGGACCGGAGCCGAACGATACCCACATCACCGTGCGATTGGCCGCCGGCACATACGGGCGGACCTGAATCGCCACCATATGGCCGGTGCGGTTCACGCCGATCGGACGGTAACGGTGGCGCGATTCCGCCGTGCCGGTCGTGCCGTACGGGTCGTACGGCGTGCCTTCGAAGTGCGAGGACAGCAGGAAATCAACGTCTTCGAGGCTCACCTTGTCTTCCGGCACGCGGCACCACGGGATGTCGTCGGATTCGGGCGTGTAGCGGGCGGCCGGCGAATCCCAGTCCTCGCTGGGGTTGAGGCGGCGTTGCATGTACCAGGCACGCGGCGTGTTGTAGATATGGTCCTTCGGCGTCGCGGTGCCGAAGGCCTTGCGCGGGTTGAAGCGGGTGGGAAGGGCAACGGTTGTTCCGAATCCGGCGCTATGCGCGTGACGGCCGTTGGAAGAGACCGACGTTCCCATTGTGCGGTCGAGGTGATGCGTGGCCATGAACTCGCGCAGGTCGGCGCTGCATAGGTATTCGCGCTGCTCGCCGAACGCATCGGCGAGGTCGAAGTCGTCGATGCCGAGCTGGTTGGGGATCGTGGCATAGCAGTCATCGGGCACTCGGCGGGCGATCCAATGATGGCCGCCGATGGTCTCGACGTACCAGATCTCGTCCACATCCGAAATAATCACGCCGTTCGATTCGTAGGTGCCGTAGGTTTCGAGCAGTTCGCCCAACCGCGCGACGCCCTCGCGCGCGGTGGTGACATACGGCAGCACAAGGGTGATGATGTCTTCCTCACCGATACCGCCGGGCTGCTCGGCCTGATAATCGGTGCTGTCCGGTTCGCCGACAGCCGGCCGCAACTCGACCATCGGGTCCGCACCGAGCACGCGCTCGTTGACAGCGATGGTTTCGGTGGCGCTCATCGCCACGTTGTGTTCGTTGGCACCGGCTTCGGCCAGAATGCCACGATTATTCAGCACGTTCGGTGCGATGGTGTACCGGCAAGGATTGTCCGGTAGTTCGATTTCGACATGGCTCAGCACGCTGCGGTAGTGGCGCGGCTGGTCGTCGGGGGCGACAGCGACGAAGCGCTTGGGATCGTAACGGCCCGAGCCCGAATCGTCATCGCGGGCGATGATGGCGGAACCGTCGTAACTGGCATTTTTGCCGACAAGAATCGTGGTGCATGACATGGGACACCACTCTAGGAGCCAGGCTGGTCGAAACAAAAAAATCCTTGGAACCATTGCGATTCCGAGGATTTGTTGTGCCCCCTGTGGGATTCGAACCCACAACCCACGACTTAAAAGGACGCTGCTCTAACCGTTGAGCTAAAGGGGCAACTCTTCTAAAATACACACCGTTTTGGGATATTTCAACTACGGCGTTGCGTACACGTTTGCGTACGCGATTGGCCCAACGCACGGCACAGCACACGCAATGTGGCCCAAATCGCAGCCCAAATCGCATATCGCCTCTAGCGATAGATAGCCGCCGGCGACTACCCTTGTACATTATGAGTGAATCCCCCAATTGGAGCAATCCCCTGCGCGACTCGCGCGACCTCAGACTGCCCCGTATCGCCGGCCCATGCAGCCTCGTCATTTTCGGTGTCACGGGCGATCTGGCACAAAAGAAACTACTGCCAGCCGTCTACGACCTGGCGAACCGTGGCCTACTGCCGCCGAGCTTCGGTCTGACCGGTTTCGCCCGCCGCGACTGGACACAGGAACGGTTCATCGAATTCGTCAAGGCCGCCGTCCAGGCGCATTGCCGTACGCCGTTCAAGGAGTCGACTTGGCGCAATCTGGCCGCCGGCATCCGCTTCGTGCAGGGTACGTTCGACGACCCGGAGGCCTTCGAGCGTCTGAGCGCCACCGTGCAGGAGCTTGACCGCGACCGCGGCACGCAGGGTAACCATGCCTTCTACATGTCGGTGCCGCCGCGCGCATTCCCACAGGTCGCCAAGCAGCTGGCCGCCTCCGGCCTGTCGCGCTCGTCCGAGGGCGCATGGCGCCGCGTGATCATCGAGAAGCCGTTCGGCCATGATCTGGCCAGCGCCAAGGAACTCGACAGCGTGGTATCCGAAGTGTTCGACCCGAGCTCCGTGTTCCGCATCGACCACTACCTCGGCAAGGAAACCGTGCAGAACCTGCTGGCCCTGCGTTTCGCCAACGCCATGTACGAGCCGATCTGGAACGCCAACTATGTGGACCACGTGCAGATCACGATGGCCGAGGACATCGGCATCGGCGGCCGCGCCGGCTATTACGACGGCATCGGCGCCGCACGCGACGTCATCCAGAACCACCTGCTTCAGCTCATGGCTCTGACCGCCATGGAGGAGCCGGTGAGCTTCACCGCCAAGGACCTGACCGCCGAAAAGACCAAGGTGCTTTCCGCCGTGCGCCTGCCCAAGGACCTCGCCGCCAACACCGCGCGCGGCCAGTACGCCAAGGGCTGGCAGGGCTCGCACGAAGTGGTCGGCTACTTGGAGGAAAAAGGCATCGACCCCAAGAGCACCACTGAAACGTACGCCGCCATCCGCCTCGATATCGACACCCGCCGCTGGGCTGGCGTGCCGTTCTACCTGCGTTGCGGCAAGCGCCTCGGCAAGCGTGTAACCGAAATCGCCGTGGTGTTCAAGCGCGCCCCGCATCTGCCGTTCGAGCAGACCGCCGTGCGCGAACTCGGCAAGAACGCCATCGTGATTCGCGTGCAGCCCGACGAGGGCGTCACCATGCGCTTCGGAGCCAAGGTGCCGGGCGGCTCCACCATGGAGGTCCGTGACGTGAACATGGACTTCAGCTACGGCCGCTCCTTCACCGAGAACTCGCCGGAAGCCTATGAGCGACTGATTCTGGACGTGCTGCTCGGTGATCCGCCGTTGTTCCCGACCACCGAAGAGGTGAACCTCAGCTGGGAGATCCTCGATCCGATTGAACAATTCTGGTCCACGCTTGGCCAGCCGCAGGCCTACCGCGCCGGTACGTGGGGTCCGGCACAGGCCGACGAAATGCTGGCGCGCGACGGCCGCCACTGGAGGATGCCATGATCATCGATATGCCGAACACCCGCACCCGCGAGATTGCGCACAAAATCGAACAGCTGCACGAGGAGCGCGGCGAATCGGCGACCGGCCGCGTGCTGACGCTGCTCATCGCCACCGAGGACGCGGACCTAGAGCATGCGCTGGAAATCGCGAACTCGGCCAGCCGTGAGCACCCGTGCCGCGTGATTGCCGTAGTACCGGATACCAATCCTGCCGATCAGTCCGGCGAAGGCGAACCGAACGCGGCCGAAGTGGCCGCCGAGGTGAGCGCGAGTCGCGATAATCCGGCCGTCGATTTGACCGACGGCCCGAACGATCCGAACGATTCCAACCTGAACGCCCAAGTGCGATTCGGCGCGGACGCCGGTGCCGGTGAGATCATCATCTTGCGTCCGCGCGGTGGCCTTATCAACCACCCGGATACGCTGGTTATCCCGCTGCTTGTGCCGGATGCGCCTGTAGTGGCGTGGTGGCCGACCACACCGCCGTCGAACCCGGCCAAGGATCTGATGGGTGCGATGGCCCGCAGTCGCATCACCGACGCGTTGCACTCCAATAATCCGGAGGCCACGATTGAGCGTTTGCGCCGCAATTGGACACCGGAAGATATCGACTTGTCCTGGACACGACTGACCGTCTGGCGCGCAATGCTCGCCTCGATGCTCGATCAGCCGCCGCACCTGCCCATCACCGCCGCGAAGGTGACCGGCAAGGCCGACTTCCTGCCTATGGAAATGCTGTGCGCATGGCTGCGTCTGAAACTTGGCGTACCAGTCGAAACTGAGTTCGTGCCCGACGCGCAGGCCGTGACCGGCGTGTACCTGACCCGTGAGGACGGTGTGATCTCGCTGGAACGCCCGTATGAGGACCAAGCGCTGATCTCGCTGCCCGGCCAGACTCCGCAGGAAGTGTCCGTGCCGATGCGCACCATCGAGGACTGCCTGACCGAGGAACTGCGTCGCATCGATCCCGATGAGATCTACGCCGAGGTCATCAACGAAGGCTGGGATCTGATTCGTCACTGAAGTCGGTAGAACCCGTTGCCACAGCGGCGTTGGAATGAGTTCGGCAATTGTGGCCGAGCCATGCCAACGCCGTTGCTCATCGTTTCCTACCTCATGCGATGCCGAAGCTCATGCCCGCGGAGTAATAAAGTGACATATGCGATGTCGCACAATGTGGATTGTGTTGTCAACTGACAACACAATCCACATTGCAAAGTACGACACATACCCCATACAAGGACCATACATGGCAACTCGAAAACTCATTGTGTATCCGAATAAAGATCTGATGATTCAGGCTGGCGCGCAACGTTTTGTCTTGGCGCTACTCGATTTGCTCGCCGAACGATTGCCTGATGGCACGCATCGCACGCGTGTGGATGTGGCGCTGTCTGGCGGTTCGGCCGCGCAGCCGCTGGGCTTGGTGCTGAACGATCCGCTGGCTGACGCGATTGATTGGTCGCGCGTGCATTTCTGGTGGAGCGACGAACGTTTTGTGCCGGCTTACGACACCGATCGCAATGCTTTGGAGGCCCGTCGCCTGCTGCTTGACCAGCTGGTGGCAGATGGCAAGCTGCCTGAGTCGAATATTCATGAGATGGCGGCCGATACCCGTTCAGCCGATGACATCGCCGATGTGATGGATCAGGCCGACAGCGATGATGCTTCCGTTCGCGCCGCCGCCGATGCCGCGAATGATGCGTTGCTGGACGATGTCGCGAGCGACTATGAGCGCGAGTTGGTGAATGAATTGGGGCCGGAACCGGTAATCGATCTGATGATTCTCGGCATGGGACCGGACGGTCACTATGCGTCGCTGTTCCCTGGTCATGATGAGGTCAAGGTTACTGATAGGCTCACCGTGGGTGTGAACCACTCCCCCAAGATGCCGCCGCTGCGTGTTTCATTGACCGCGCCGCTCATCGCGCGTTCACGCCATACGTGGTTCTTCGCCGCCGGTGCCGGCAAAGCCGAATCGCTGGCCCATGTCTTCGAGCAGCCCAACAAACCGGATTACCCGTCCTCCTACGCCAACGGAGTGGACGAGTTCATCTGGTTCTCCACCGAAGAAACCGTCACCGAGTTGTGAGTGAATTAAGCCCCCTCTGATGAGGGGGCTTAATTCGTCTATGGCTACGCCTCAATCTCGGACTTGCCCTCTTCGCCGCCGGCCCCTGCAATTAGGGACTCGCCTGCGGCGAGGCTCAGTGTTGGCTCGGCGGCATAGCCGCCTCGCTCCGAAGAGGGCCGGGGAGCCCACCGGGCTCCCCTAAGCCCGAGATCGCGAGGCTACGCCTCGATCTCGGACTTGCTGTTTTCTCAGCTCGGCTATCGCCGAGCCTGAAGAAGGCCGGACAGCCCACAGGGCTGTCCTAAACCTGAAATCACGAGGCTACGCCTCGATTTCAGGCTTGCCTTCTTCAGCCCACAGCGTGTGGAACACGCCGGGCTTGTCGACGCGACCGTAGGTGTGGGCACCGAAGAAGTCACGCTGGGACTGGGTCAGAGCGGTAGGCAGGCGCTTGGAGCGCAGACCATCGTAGTACGCCAGGGAGCTGGAGAACACCGGGGTCGGGATGCCGGCCTCCACCGCGCGAACGATCACGCGACGCCATGCATCCTGCGATTCGCCGATGATCTTCTCGAAGTACGGATCGAACAGCAGGGAAGCCGGCGGGTTATCGCCCCTGAAGGCCTCGGTGATGCGGTCGAGCAGGAACTGGGCGCGAATAATGCAGCCGCCACGCCAAATGCGGGCCACTTCGGACAGGTTGATATCCCAGCCGTATTCCTTGGCACCGTCCTGAATCTCGTTCAGGCCCTGAGCATAGGCCACGACCTTGGAAGCGAACAGAGCCTTGCGCACGTCCTCGACGAACGCGGCCTTGTCTTCTCCGGCCAGATCGATGGTCTTGTTCGGTCCAGCCAGACCTTCCTTCTGAGCGTCTTCACGCAGCTCACCGTGCGAAGACAGTGCACGAGCGAACACGGCTTCACCGATGGCAGCCACAGGAGAACCACATTCCAGACCAGTCTGCACGGTCCACGTACCAGTACCCTTCATGCCGGCATGATCCACGACCACGTCCACGAACGGCTTGCCGGTCTCGGCATCCTTGTGGTGCAGAATCTCAGCGGTGATCTCGATCAGGTAGGAGTCAAGGTCGCCCTTGTTCCATTCAGCGAACACGTCGCCAATCTCCTCGGCATCCATGCCGAGTCCACGGCGCAGAATGTCATACGCCTCACCAATCACCTGCATATCGGCATACTCGATGCCGTTGTGCACCATCTTGACAAAGTGGCCGGCACCATCGGTGCCGATGTGGGTCACGCACGGTTCGCCGTTCACCTTGGCGGCGATGGACTGAAGAATCGGGCCCAAGGTCTTCCAGGATTCCGCAGTGCCACCGGGCATCAGAGACGGGCCGTTGAGCGCGCCTTCCTCACCACCGGACACGCCGCAACCCACGAAGTGGAAGCCCTTGGCACGTACTTCCTTCTCACGCTTGATGGTGTCCTTGAAGAAGGAGTTGCCACCGTCGACGATGATGTCGCCCGGTTCGAACACCTCTTCCAGCTGCGCGATGGTCGCGTCGGTCGGAGCACCGGCCTTGACCATGATGATGGCGGTACGCGGACGCTTCAGGGACGCGGCGAATTCCTCGAGCGTTTCGGCCGGCACGAAGTTGCCTTCGGTGCCATGCTCGTTCATGAGCTTCTCGGTACGCGAGTAGTGGCGGTTGAACAACGCCACCGTGTTGCCATGGTGCGCCAGATTACGCGCCAGATTGGAGCCCATCGTGGCCAGTCCAATCACACCAATGTTTGCTGTAGCTTCGGCCATGTGCCTTGCCTTTCGTTTGATTGTCCCATCGTCATCACGCGCGTCACAAAACAGCGCATCAGCGGAGGGAATCATTCCTTCAACGCTTGAAAGTGTATCCCGCTTACCACCCACACGCGAGGGCTGTCTTAGGTTCTACGCACCTTCTGCCCGCGAAGCGTAATTACTTGCCGGCCATTCACATACGCCCGGCCTTGGAAGGGTCGATATGCATGGTCTGGAAGCGATTGGCCATGTAAGCGTCGCTGTAGCGTTCGCTGAACCACATCGCGACCGGTGAATCCTGCGGCTGGCCGGCCATGCGCCCATACCAGCAATCCAAGGCCATCAGCGTGAAGGCAATGTCGATCACCATCAGCACCGTGCATACCGCAGTCAGCGAATACCGCACTTTCCATGGAATGCGATTAATCAGAGCCAGCAGTCGCGGTAACAGCCACTTGATCCACACCACACCAATCAGTCCCCAGAAGAACATGAATTGGCCCGAAGTACGTCCGTCGATGGACAGCCAACGGCCGGTGTAATCCCACGCGGTAATACCAAACGCCGCTTCCATGAACCAGCTGGTGCAATATTCGAACGCGCCGCCGATCACCGCCGAAGCGCAGAAAATCAAGAACGGATTCGCCTTCCACAGACGATTCAGGCACACGGTTACCAATACCGCACCACAGCCGTAAATCGGCGAGAACGGGCCCCACAGCAAACCAGCGCGGTCCTGAAGTTCACCGTTATACAGCGCCATATGGTAGATCGTCTCCACAATCAGGCCACCCACCGAAGCGATGGTAAACAGCCAGAAGATATTGAAAAAGTCCAGCGCAATATAGCCCTTGCCGGACTGGTCGCGGCCTAGCATGCCGGCCGCCACAGCCGATTCATAATCATCGCGATCGTCCATACGCCTGAGCGCGCGCTGCAGACGGCGTTCCTCGCTCAGGGAGGGATCGGCGGTCACCGAAATCACGACGAGAATAATCATCTGAATCAGCGGCAGCAGCAGGTTGAAGCCAAGGCCGGTCAGGGCCAGCGACAGCATGCCGTCGGCCAACGTCAACGGCATCAGCACGTAGGTCCAGCGCGCGGCATACCGGCGATGATTGCGCAGCAGCATCACGCCGAGCACAATCAGGCATGCGGCACTGACTACCAGCACCACCGCATGAATCGCGGACAGGATGAAGGTCAGGCTCATCGCATCGACGTGCACATGACCATCCAGAATCTCGCGCACGGCATAGAGGATGGAAATCACCATAATCGGCAATGTGGCGAGTCCGTCCAGCAGCACGACCGCGCCATAGATGCGCGCCAGAATCGGTAATCGCTTGGCGTTCAGGTTCAAGCCGGCGTCGTCCAGTTCGACGGCCACCAGATCGGCCACGACTGCGGACTCGGCGTCACGGTTCTCCCGCGGCTTGCCGGGGGTAGTGGCCGTGCCATCGTCCTTGAATTCAACCATGGTTTCCTCCCCACATAGCGTCCCCTCACCCTATCACCCGATTGCGGTTTTGCTGAACTTGATGGGCGGTCGGTACATGTCTGTCTACATTGCCGAGCACCGAGCCTATCCATCGCGTTCAGGAAACGTCCAAAAACCATCCAGAAATCTTGTCAATAAGTTCCAGAACGCCTTTCGCTCTGCCCAGCGACACACGATAAGCCGCTGGGCAGCAGCGTTATTCCGCCAAAAACATCATCAATCACCCCATTAATCTCCGGCAGCCGTATTACGCTACTACAAACGTAGCGCTACGATTAACGTATCGCTACGGAAAACGTAGCAACCAAGCAACACCAAGCTCCGGAGGTATCAGTGGGCAATATCTTCAAGGTCCTCAGACGCGACTTCCTGCGCCTGTTCAAGGTGCCGGCCGCATGGGTGATCCTGTTCGGCATGGTGTTCATCCCGCCACTGTATTCGTGGTACAACATCGTCGGCTTCTGGGACCCGTACGGCAATACCAAAGGCATCACCGTCGCCATCGCCAACAATGACGACGGCACCGACAACGCGCTCATCGGCAAGCAGAACCTCGGCGATCAAATCGTCAAGCAGATGAGAAGCAACGACCAGCTCGGCTGGACCTTCGTCACCGAAGCCGAGGCCATGGACCAAGTGGAATCCGGCAAGGCATACGCAGCCATCATCATTCCCAAAGACTTTTCCGACGATCTCGCCGGCGTGGTGACCGGCGGCAAGAGTCGGCCCACTCTGGAGTATTACGTCAACGAAAAAGCCAGCGCCATCGCCCCCAAAGTCACCGACGTCGGCGCGTCCACTGTGGACCGCACGGTCAATTCCACATTCGTCTCCACCGTATCCGAAGTACTTACCGAAGTCATCAATACGGTTGACGGCAAAGCCATCAGTACCGAAGACACCACCAAAGCCAAGGCCCTCACGGCCCTTGCCAAGGCCTCCGACGATGTGCAGCACACACGCAGCACCATCGCCAAGCTCACCACCAAACTCACCGACACCCCAGAGCAGACACGCACCGCACGTCAGGCGCTGGACGACGCGCGCACACTTGGCATCGACACTGCAGAAGGTCTGGCCGGCGTCTCCACCCTGATCGGCACTACCCAGACCAGTCTGAACGGCTTCGTCACCTCCACGTCCGAAGCGCTTGACCAAGGCTCAAGCCTGCTGAGCCAAGCCGCAGCACAGGCCAACCAAAGCGTGGGCACGGTAACCGGAACCATCAGCGCCGCCAATCAGCAGGTAGGCGGACTGATCAATACGGCGGAAGACATCAACCAAGCGAACGCCGACATCATCGACCAACTCAAAGGGCTGCCGAACGCCAATCGAGAACCGCTGCAATCCGCCATTGCCACACTGGAAAGCCGCAATAGCGAGCTTGCCGGCGCACTGGGCAACCTCGATAGCCTGAACACCACTATCGGCAATGCCTCCACAGACACCGCCGGATTGGCGCAGCATCTCAATACCGCCACCCAAACCACGGTGCGCGAGGCCAATACCGCTCGCGGCACCATCACCTCCGGCGCCATTCCTCAGCTCAACACCGGTCTCAACGCCCTCAGCTCGACCGCCAGCACTCTGTCGACCGGCATCACGTCGCAAGGCTCACTCATCGATCAGTCGAAGCATACCCTCGACCAACTCGACAAAGCAGCCTCCACCACGGTGACCGCGCTGCGCGACACCGATAAGGCGCTGGCCGGCGTACAAACCAAGCTCGATACGCTGGTCACCGACATCAAAGCCCTGAGCATCTCCAGTTCACTCAGTTCCCTGATCGGCACCGACGGCAAACTGGATGCCGCCACAATCGCCGACTTCATGCTCTCCCCCACTGTTATCAGCGAACAGGCCGTCTATCCGGTCGCCTCCTATGGTTCCGGCATGGCACCGCTGTTCACCACCCTGTCTTTGTGGGTGGGCGCGTTCGTGCTCGTGGTCATTCCCAAACTCGAAACCGATGATGAGGGCATCGACGATCTCACACCAACCCAAGGCTATCTCGGCCGCTTCCTGCTACTGGCCACGCTGGCTGCCGTCCAAGGCCTGGTCACGGCCATCGGCGATCTTGTCATCGGCATTCAATGCGCGAGCGCCCCAGTGTTTCTGCTCACCTGCGTCATCACCTCACTGGTGTATATGTCGGTGATTTTCGCCCTCTCCACCACGTTCATGCACGTGGGCAAAGGCGTATGCGTGGCGCTGGTCATTCTGCAGGTGCCGGGCGCCTCCGGCCTGTACCCGATTGAAATGATGCCCGCGTTCTTCCGCGCCATCTACCCGCTGCTGCCGTTCACCTATTCGATTGACGCGATGCGTGAAACCATCGGCGGCTTCTACGACGGCCTCTGGTTCGCCTATATCGGCAAATTGCTGGTTTTCGTGGTTCTGGCCTTTGCGCTTGGCCTCGGCGCCCGGCCGAAACTGGCCAATCTCAACCGCCTGTTCGCGCGGGAAATCAAGGAAAGCGACATGATTATCGGCGAGCCGGTGCATCTGCCCGGCAGCGAATACCGTGTCACTCAGGCCATTGCAGCACTGGCCGACCACGACGAATACCGTCATGCCATCGAACGTCGGGCCGCCAAATTCGCCTACCGTTATCCCCGGCTGCTGCTGGGTGCGCTTATTGCCGGATTCGTGGTGCCGGCCGCGCTCATTATCGTGTTTGCGCTGACCACCAGCGAGAAAATCGTAGTCATGGGCACATGGCTGGCATGGGTGCTCATCATCATGGGCTTCCTGATGGTCGTGGAATTCATGCGCGATTCCATCCGCCGCCAAACCGAGCTCGGCAGCCTCTCCGACGAGTCGATCCGCGCCATGCTGTACGGGCATAAGGCCAAGCGTCGCGACACCTCCGCCGAACGCCACGAAGAAGCGGACCCGAGCGCCGCTGTTACCGCAATCATCCCCACTATTCCGCCGACCAAGGAAGGCAGGCACGCACGATGAACACCATGTGGAAACTGTTTACCGGCGACATCAAACGCCTGACCAGCAACGTGGTCTCCATCATCATCGTGATCGGCTTGGTGATGATTCCCGGCCTGTTCACCTGGTTCAACGTGGCCGCATGCTGGGACCCGTTCTCGAATATGAAGAACCTGAAATTCGCGGTGGCGAATGTGGATGAGGGGTATCGTTCCGACCTGATCCCGGTGAAAGTCACGGTCGGCGATCAGGTGGTGAACGCGCTGCGCGCCAACAGTCAGCTCGATTGGACGATCACGTCCAAAGCCGATGCCGTCGAGGGCGCACGATCCGGCAAATACTACGCGGCCATCGTAATTCCGAAGTCGTTCAGCAAAGACATGATGACCTTCTTCTCCGACGACGTGCAGCATGCCGAACTGACCTATTACCGCAACGAGAAGAAGAACGCGCTGGCACCGAATCTGCTCAACGAGGGCACGGATGAGGTTGCGGCGGAAATCAACACCACGTTCGCTAAGACCATCACTTCGGCCGGGCTGGAAATCGCGTCTTCGCTGGCCGATCAGCTGTCCAAGCCCGAGGCCAAAGAGCAACTGAATACCTTCAACGCCAACATCGCCAATTTCGCCACACAGCTTGACGATACTGCGGATCTGCTTGGCACATACAGCGCATTGACCGATACGGCCGGCGCCTTGCTCGACACCTCGAACTCACTAATCACTCAGGTTTCCTCTGCCGCCAAACAAGGCGGCAAGGATCTTGCCAGCGCCAAACAGGAAGTCACCGACGTGGCCGGAGCCCTGGGCACCACCGCTGACGCGATGAGCAGCGCACTGGACGCGAGCGCCTCCAGTTTCGGCGCGGTGTCCGATTCCATAGACAAGCTGTATTCCGACGCGAATGATGGTGCCACCACGGTCGCCGACGAATTGGACCGTCAAGCCACGGCCATTGGCAAGCAGACGGAGAAATACACTGAAATTCGCAACACGTTGGCCGGCATACTGGGCAACGACTCATCCATCATCACGGCGATTGACCGTTCAATCGCACGACAAAACAGGCTGCGGCAAGCGCTGAATACGGCGGCGACCGATATTCGCCAAGGCAATCAGGACGCGCAGGATCAGCATGCGCAGGTCAAGAATCTGGCTGATCAAGCGCAGAACAGTATTGCCAATATCAAGTCAGATTTCTCGGCCACGGTGAAACCGCAAATCGACTCCCTGTCGTCCACCGTCGCTGACGCCTCCGGCATACTGAGTTCCGGCGCCACCCAGTTGGACTCCACGCTCGGCGACCTGAAAGGGACTTCCGACGACGCCAGCGATATGCTCAGCGACGCTCGCACTACCTTGGACAAGGTGTCCGGCAAACTGCGTTCCGCCGGCGCCGAACTGGCTTCGTTCAACAGCACACTGAGCGACGCACTAAACAGTGGCGATATGGGCATGGTCAAAGAGGTGCTGGGCAATGATCCCGAAACGCTGGCCAGTACGTTGGCCGCACCGGTGCAGCTCAGGCGCAAGGCCGTATTCCCGGTGGCGAATTTCGGTTCGTCGATGGCACCGTTCTACACGCTGCTGCCGCTGTGGGTGGGCGCGCTGCTGATGGTGGTGACGCTGAAAACCACCGTGTCTCGCCGGACGCGCAAAGCATTGGGCGATCCGCGGCCGCATCGGCTCTTCCTTGGGCATTACGGGGTGTTCGCGCTGATTGCGCTGCTGCAATCCACGGTGTCGCTCGGTGGCGATTTGCTGTTCCTGCGCGTGCAGGCCGTGCATCCGCTGCTGTTTATGTTGTCTGGATGGCTGGCCTCGCTGGTGTTCTCGTTCTTCACCTATACGATGGTGGTGAGTTTCGGCAATGTGGGTAAGGCAATCGGCGTGCTTATGCTCATCGTGCAGATTTCGGGTGCGAACGCTGCCTACCCGGTGCAGATGTTGCCCGACTTCATCGCCAAAGTCAGTCCGCTCTTGCCGCTCACCCATGCGGTGACGATGATGCGTGCGGCCATCGCCGGCATCTACGACATGGATTACTGGCGGGCCGCCGGAATGCTGCTGGCATTCGTGCCGCCGCTACTGTTGCTTGGGCTGTTGCTCAGGAAGCCACTGGTGCGGTTCAACCAGTGGTATGTAGCCCAAGTCGAGAGCACTAAAGTGCTGAGCTAGTAGGTATTATCCGGGAGTTGCCTACAAACGGCATGGACTTACCACCCTCAGTCTGGCTTTGCCAGCCAGCTCTCGCCAGCGGGAGCGTACGGGAGCATATTTCGAAGAGAAGAGATGACGGAGATGACAGACACGACGGCGACACCGCGCGGTGAGCGCACGCGCGAGGCGACGGATCGCAAGCTCATGCGAGCCACGCTGCAGATTGCGGTGGACCGCGGCATCAGCGGCGTGACCATCGAGGAGGTGGCCCGGCGCTCCGGTGTGGCCAAAACCACGATTTACCGCCGATATCATAATGCCGACGAGCTGCTGCACGAGATCAGCGCGATGTATCTGGCCATCCCGGATTCCGACCCAGTGCCCAGCCCCACGCGTGAGCATTTCACGCAACTATTGCAGCGATTGGTCGATTGGGTGCGCGACAACGACATCGACGTCAAGCGCGTGGGCATTGTATTGTCCAGCGAGGCCGAGTTCTTCCAGCACATCGTCGACCAAGTGGTGACCCCGTGGCTGGAGCGTGTGGGGGCGTTCCTCAAGCAGGGAGTCGCGCAGGGCGTGTTTCGCGAGGACGTTGACGAGAAGTTGCTGTTGTCCACGATTATCGGATCTTTGGTGGCGTATGAGGCCATCGAGGGCAAAGCAATGGACGACGACACCGCCTGGGCCTCGCGCATGGCCGATCTGCTGTGGCCAGCATTGCTGAAGTAGCGGTCTTACTCCTGAATCGAAGCCTCCTGGCGGGCGACTTCGAGGGCTTTGTTGAAGGCGTCGGAGGTCCAGCTGGCGCCGGCGACCTTGTCCACTTTGAGACCCTTCAGAGGTTTGCCGTCCACCACGCCGTTAATGGCTTTGGCGAAGTCGTCCTGATGGTTCTTGGAAATCGTGGTGAACGGGTGCCCAATGATATTGACGGTCTCGACGTTGCCGTCCTTGATGGTCAGATGGACGTCGATGGAATCCTCGCCTACCGGGCCGTACTGGCCGTTGATCGAGTAGTTGCCGTCCTTGTAGTTGCCGGTGTCCTTCTTGTCGGACGTGGTGGTGGACGGGTCGTTGTGCGACGAGCTGGAATCGGAGCCGTCGGAGCTATCGGAGCCGTTCGACTGGGATTGCGACTGCTCTTCCTGCGACTTCTCGGTCTCGCCCGAGTTGCCGGCGTACGCATCGTCCATCGGCGCGGCCTTGGATTCGCCGCATCCGGCCAGCAGCGCGCCAGCCACGACCAGTCCGGCCGCCGCCAATGTCGCGGATTTCTTCAACGTACTCTTTTCGGTCATATTCACGCTCCTTAAGCCCCCCTCTGACGAGGGGGGCTGTCAGCGAAGCTGACTGGGGGAGAGACCATCAGCTTGCCATGTATTCCTCACATACTGCTCGATGCCCCTGACGGCCCTACTCCTCGCCGCCGGTTTTCGCGGCCTTGGTGGGGTCAGTGAAACCAATGGCGGTCTCGCCGTTCTGCGCGCCCTCGACCTGTGCACCCGTGGAGGCGGGCTTGCCGCCGGCCGCCTCGTAGGCCTTGCGCGCATCCTCGTCATTCCACTTCTCACCGACGAGCACGCCATGGTTGAGCATGATCTCGCGCTGCGCGCAGCTGGCGACCAGCGCATCGTGGGTGACCACGATAATCGTGGTGCCCTGCTCGTGCAGCTTGCGGAACAGGTCGAGCACGATTTTCTCGTTCTTCTCGTCGAGGTTGCCGGTGGGCTCATCGGCCAGAATCAGCTTCGGGTCGTTGATCAGCGCGCGGGCCACGCACACGCGCTGCTGCTCGCCGCCGGAGAGCTGGCCGGGCAGGTGGTGGGCGCGGTCCTTCAGGCCGACCTTTTCCAGCGCCTCCATGGCCTGCTTCTCATCGACCACCGAATGGTAGTACTGGGCCACCATCACGTTTTCCGCGGCGGTCAGGTGCGGCACCAGATAGAACTTCTGGAACACCAGTCCGATGAGGTTCTTGCGCACGTCGGCCAGCTGCGTGGCGTTCAGGTCCTCCAGCTTGCGGCCTTCCAGCTTCACGGAGCCCTTGGAGGGCGTGTCCATGCAGCCAATCATGTTCATCAGCGTGGTCTTGCCTGAGCCGGAGGAGCCGACGATGGCGAGCCATTCGCCTTCCGGCACGGTCAGATTGAGGTCGTCCACGGCACGCAGGTCGCCGTAGATCTTCGAGATGTGGTCGAGTTCAAGTAGCATGACGTTTCTCTTTCTTTATTCTTCGCGAAGCACGACGGCGGGGTCGATGCGGGTGGCGCGGTGGACGGGCGGGATGGAGGCGACGATGGCGACCAGCGCGCTGAACAGCACGGAAATCAGGGCCAGCCACCAGTTGAATACGATGGAGCGTTCGAACACCGCCACGCACAGCCAACTGGCGAGTCCGTAGCCGATTGCGGTGCCGATGAGGCCGCCAATCAGGCCGTAGAGCGACGATTCGATGTAGAACTCGGTGCCGATGGCACGCGAGCTAGCACCGAGGGCCTTGCGCAGGCCAATCTCGTTGCGTCGCTGCGAGACGATCGAGCTGATTGTGGTGCCGACGCCGACGAGCGTCAGCACCAGCACCACCAGCGAGACGATCCAGAACAGCGTCTGCAGCATGGTGATGATGCGGGTGTCGGAGGCGGTGATCTTGGTGACCTGCTGTGCCTTGACGTGCATGGAGGTCATGTCGTTGATGCTGGACACCAGGCCTGCGAGGTCGCTGGCGCCGGCCGAATACTCGATGACGTCCACGCCGCGCGTGATGCCGGTGAGCTTGTTGACGTCGGCGTTGGTGGCGTAGATGATCGAGTCTTCGCTGCCGCCGGTGTCCACGATGCCGGCCACGCGGAATTCGGTACCGGAGGTGTCCATGATGTCACTGGAGACACGGCCGTCTTTGGTTTGCTGGTCGATCGAGGAGTTCGACGAAGTGCCGTTGGTGCTGGCGTTATCGGATGCACGGTAGCCGATGGTGATGGCGGAGCCGATTCTCAGGCCGATGGCGTCGGCGATGTCGCGTCCGACCAGCACCTTGCCGTCGGTCGGCCACGAGCCGTCGACCACCCAGTGATGGTTGAGGTTCTTGACCTGCGCCGCATTCACGCCGGCCATCACGTACGGCGAGGCGTTGACGCGCACGTTCTCGTAGCGGTAGGTGGCGTATTTCGCGGAACCCTTGGCCTTGACCATTTCAGTGGTGTGCTGCACCATCGCCTTGTCGATGCCGGCCTTGCCGTCAGCATTGGTCGATTCGGTGGGCGTGACAATCAGGTTCGCGCCGTACGCACGCATCTCCTCGTTCATCTGCTGCGGCACAGCGAGGCAGATCATCGCCAGACAGAACAGTGTGGCTGCGCCGACCAGCGACGCCACCACAGCCATCACCGCGCGCGAACGCCGACGGAACACGGCGCTGAACAGCATTCTGAAGAACATACCGGTGTTGGTCATCGGTTCCCTCCTTCCACACCTACGTAGATAAACTCAGCGACCATGGAGCACCTCCGCGGGCTTGAGATTCAGAATCGAACGAATCGATGAGGCGGACGCCAGCAGCACGGTGACAGCCAGCAGCACGAACACCAGCACGAACACCATCGGCCGCATCGTAATGCCGGAACCGAACACCACCCGGCCTATCAGCTGGGCCACGCCGGAACCGAGCAGCGCGCCCACAATCGCGCCCAGCAGCGAGATTGCCGCCGTTTCGGCCAGCATCAGGCGGGATACCGCGGCATCGGTGGCACCGAGCGCCTTGAGCAACGCCAGCTCGCCCGACCGTTCGCCGATCGAGGCGACCATCAGGTTGGCCACGGCCACGGCTGCGGCGATCAGGCTCAGCACGGTCATCAGAATCATCACGGCCTGCGTCTTTTGCAGCACATTGCCCTGCAACGCGGCCACCTGACGCACCTGCTTGGCCACCGCGCCCGGAATCACCTCTTCGATCTGATAGGCGATTGAGCTCGGGTAGGCGGTGCAGTACCAGGTCTCCCATTCCTCCTGGCTCAGCGCGGCCGGGTTCGCGGCGGCCTTACGGGCCAGGTCGTTCTCCGGCGTGGTCAGGGCCTTGACCTCGATTTTGTCGACCGAATCGGGCAGGTCGGCGAGTACCTGGGCCGTGGAGGAGGCGATGTAGAGCGAGCCGTTGTCCTCGTCGCCGGAATCGTAGACACCGGTGAGCTTGATTTTCTGCTCGTTCTTCTTGCCTGAGGCGGTGGTTTTGTTGAGGGTGATGGTGTCGCCGGTGGTCACGCCGAGTTCGGAGGCCAGCGTCTTGCCGATCACGCCCTGGTCGGAATCGTCTTTGGGCCACTTGCCGTCCAGCTGCCACCACGAGCGCATGCCTTCCACGCCCACGACGGTAGTCTCGCCGGTGGAGATCTTGAGGTTCTTGTTGAACCACGTGCCGACGACCGGCACGTTGGTACCGTTCACCGTGGCGTGGATGTTGAGCTGCGGCGCGAAGCTGGTGATGTTGAACGACCAGAAGATCGTCTTGATCTTGGCCGCGTCCGACTCCTTCAGAAAAGCGGTCGGGTCGCTGGTGGACGTCGCGCCGCCCGACTCGGTGTTGTACAGGTCGGAAACGACCGCATCCGCCTTGGGCTGCACGGTGATGTTCGAACCGTAGGTGGACAGCTCGGCGTTGAGCTTGTCGCCCACGTCGAACACGACGCCCAGCATCGATACGGACACGGTCGCCGACAGGCATACGGTCAGCGCGATAAGCAGGCGCCGGCGCAGCTGTCGGGTGAACGAGCGAGTAATCATGCGCAGAAAGAACATGATTCTTGTCTCCTGCCTGACTCACCGGAAGTGGGCGCTCAGCGCGTCCAGATCCGTAGTTTGAATGGTGATCTTGCCGTGGCCGGTCTTGTACGGGAATGGTATCGGGTTGCAGCCACCCTTGAAGCCGATGGTCGCCAGGTTGATGGCCACCTCGCACTTCTTGCAGATGATCTTGCCGTCCTTCTCGTAGTAGCCAGCGTCGCCGCAGTTCTCGCAGGCGTCCAGGCCGATGCCGTACGCGCCACCGTTCTTTCGGATGATGATGAAGCGCATGACGGTGCCGTCCTTGGCCTTGTATTCGAAGCGGTGCAGGTGGCCGTCCTCGACCTGGCTGAAGGGGATGGTGGCCACGCCGTCCTTGAGCGAGTAGGCTTCCGGCGGCGAAAGGGTGATGGTCTGATGGGTCGCGGCAACGCCCACGGTCAGGGTTGCTGTGACGCCGATGGCTGCGATAAGGCTCCACACGGCAGCGGCGATGGCGTGGCGGCGGAATACCTTATGCCGGCGCAACGTGGCCTCGTTGGCTCCCGGCACATCATGGGTTTTCATACGGAAACCGGCCACGATGGAGGCCACGGCGGGAATCAGGAACACCAGCGCCTGCGCCATAATCATCGTGGAGTTCTGGTTGATGGACCAAGCCAGCGCCACGAACATCGTATGGTTCATCGGGAAGCCTCGCGCCTGCAGAATCTGGGCAAGACCAGTGAAGTGTTGAATCAGCAGAATCACCATCATGGCCGCGACGGCCACGGTGAACGCCCAGCGCACGGCAGTGGTGCGCATCGTGCGGAAGATGGCGGCCACAATAATGGACATGGCCACGCCAAGCAGGAAACCAAGAGCGCGCAGCAGCATGGCCGAAGTGAATGCGGTCTCCCCTGGTTCCACCCAGATGGTGAGCTGCAGAATCACGTCCGGCAGCGCGTAGAACAGGGTGAGTGCGATGTCGATGGCGGCCACGGCGTTAGCGATGTGCATGAACACCTTGTGCTGCTGCCAATTGGTGGTGATGCGGCGTGCGAACACCACCACGACGATGGTCAGGATGTCGGCAATGATCGCGCACCACAACACCGGGTAGTTGACGAACGTGCGCTGATTGATCACGGCCGAGGCGCGCAGGCCGGCGAATACGATGGCGGCGATCAGACCGACGATCAGGCCGATGAGACGCCAATGCGAGCTTATCGGCTTATCTCGCCCCTCGCCGACCGTGAGCATCACGCTCAGGCTCATCACCAGCAATGCGGGGGCCAAAGTGCCCGGCATCACTGCCACGAATTGTTCAAGCATTCGCGTCCTTTCTCTGTTCACCTTAGGCTCCCCTCTCTGAGGGGAGCTGTCCGCGAAGCGGACTGAGGGGAGTTTTAGACCGTCCTAAGAATTATCTCCCTAAAGCGGCGTAAAGCCCCCTCTGACGAGGGGGCTTTCTGCTTAGTCAATCACCACTGGCGAGGAGTGTAATCCCAGTTGTCGAAGGTGACCTCGATCGGCTCGGTCCAGAAGTGGCCCTTGACGCCGGTCTCCGGGTCAACGTGCAGCATCCAACCCTTGGAGGCCGGGGATTCGATGGAGAGCTTCAGCTGGTAGGTGCCAGCCTTGTCGAGCTTGACGTTGGCGCCGTAGTGCGGGCCATCGGAAGCGTTCATCTGCATGAAGGTACCGGAGGTGGCGGTGCCGCCCTCGACTTCCTTGCCGGTGGACTTATCGATGATGGTGTAGTTCACGGTCAGATCCGGCACGAAGTCGCCCTTGCCGTAGCCGAGCTCGGTGCCCTTCTGGTTGGCATGGATGTCGGCCTCGAGGTGGAAGGAAGCGTCAGCAGCCTTCAGGCCCATGGAAGACGGCTCCATATCGATCGGCTGGAAGTACACAGCGCCCACGGTCAGCGGGCCGGCGTCCTGATCCTGCTCTTCAGCAGTACCGGACGGGCCAACCGGAACCTCTTCGAAACCGGCGCCGGAATCGGAGGAAGAATCGGAGGAAGAGGAGTCGGAAGACTGGGAGGAGGAGTCAGCCTTAGTGTCGGATGCGGAGTTGGTGGAACCGCAGGCAGCCATGGACACGGTCATGGAACCGGCGAGCAGCAGGCCGAGCAGAGCGGCCAGTTTCTTGTTCTTCATCATTGTTATTCCTTTTCTCTATCTCTGGTGAATTAGGATTCACGCTTAGATAATTGCAATTATCCAGTTATGAGATAAGTGCGGCGTGGGCTGGAGGAATTGGCATCGATCCGAGGCCGTGCCGCAAGTCTGTCAGTTGTCTGCAGTTATGGGAGGAAACGGACGAGCTAGACGGGCTACGCCTTCACGGCCGGGACCTCGGCAGTAGCCTGCGTCTTCAGCTTGCGCTGCTTGATGAAGCCGACCACGAACAGCGCGATAACCGCAACGGCTGCGATGGCCTGCGCCACTAGGCATTCGACGTACGGGTAGAGGCCAAGCCAATCGTTCGTCGGCACACCGTTCAGGTAGAAGGCGGGCAGCAAGTCGCCCTCGATCAGCGAGTGGACGCCGCCGCCGGCGAACACCACCACCAGCACAGACATCAGAATCGAAGTGACCAGGAAGAACGGACCAATCGGAATCTTCACGGAGGTGAAGCGGAAGAGCAGGAAGATGCCGACAAGCACCACCGCGGCGGTCAGACCACCGATCCACATACCGCGAGTATCGCGGCTCATCGTGTAGATGGACTCGTAGAAGATCACGGTTTCAGCGCCTTCACGGAACACGGCGAGGAAGCTCAGCATAGCCAGCGAGACCACGGTTTTCAACGTCACGTTGTCGGCACTTGCGGCGGCTTCGGCATCAGCCACAGCAGCCTCGGTCTTCTTGCGAATGTAACGGTTCCACGCTTCCACGCTGGACTTGTTCAGCATCCAGTTACTCGTCCACAGCAGCATGCCCATGGCGATCAGTGCGCAGGTGCCTTCCATGATCTCCTGAATCGGGCCGGAGCCGCCGAAGGCGAACACGAAGATCACAGCCACCAAGCCGGCGCCGAGCAGACCGACGAGCACACCCAAGTAAATCCACTTGACGAAGCGCTTGTTATCGGACTTGACCAAGTAGGCGACGATGGCTGCAACCACCAGCAGAGCTTCAAGACCCTCACGGATAAGCACGAGGAACGCCTGGCCGGAGGAGCTGGTGACCAGCTTGGTGAAACCGTCTTCCTTATCGGCGGCACCACCGTCAAGAATGCCGGCGTCCTTGATCAGCATGGCCTTGAGGTCGTCGATCAGCTTCTTGGTGTCTTTCAGGGATGCGCCGGCGTTCATGGACTTGCGGCACATCTTGAACTGGTATTCCACCTGCGAGACGCGGTTGCCGCTGATGGCGTTCATCACGTTCTTTTCGAAGCCGAGCTTCTCGTAATACTGGTAGTACGCGTTGTTCACGAGCGTGGCGCCCTTGGCACCATCACCCTTTTCGTAAGCTTTGTATGCATTGTCGAGAATCGGGGTCATTTCGTTGGCCACGTCGGTCCATGAACGATTGCCCTTGCCCGGGTTCTTCTTTTTCTTGGCGTCGAGCTCCTTGCGCTCTTTGGCCAGCTGCGCCTGCAGCGCTTCGGCGTACGCCTTCGGCTTGGCGAGATCGGCGTTGGCGTCGAGCTGCTGGGCCGTGGCGTCAAGATCGGCGGTCAACGCATCAATCTGCTGAGCCAGTTGATCGTCGTTGCTAGGCGTGTAGGAAAGATTCTGAACGCTTTGGAATGCCTGCTGTTGGGCGAGCTGCTTGTCCGCGCCAATGGTGTCGTGCACGACCGCGGTGAAGTTGGAGGCCACGTAAATCTTGTTGTACGCGCCCATGAAATCGGAGGTGGCGCCAGCGGTGTTGCCATCCTTGTACGTCTCAAGACCGCTGTTCAGCTGCTTGTCCATCGCCTTGGAGACTTCGGCCCAGGTGGCGTAGTCAACGCTGGACGAGCTTGATGAACTGGACGAGCTGGTGCTGCTGTCGGCGAAGGCCATCGGAGCCGTGACTGCAGGAGCCACAGTGGCGATGACCATGGCGAACAGAAATACAATCGCAGCCAGAACTCGCAGCTGCCTCACGCTGGTGTGTTCAACGGACCGAAGAGCAGCCTGGGCGCGACGAACCATGCCTATCCCTCTCTCTGCGCGGCTAAGTAATCAAAAACCAACTACTCAATATAAAGAAAAACTTTTTTGAGGAACAGTCTTGATTTTTTAGGATTTAAGAGGTATTAGGCACTGTTTTTCGATCAATTATTACCGCAGATTGTCTCAATATTCGATATTGTCCCGCTCACAGATGGGAGACTTCCCGAATTATGAACTCCCCGCGACTGGCCACTCCCCATCCCTCATATTGCATGACCAACTGTTTCACCAAGGTTCATAGCCTAAAATCACTATGTTGCATCACGGCAAGAGGCTGGCAATAATTCACGCGATGGCATGCGCATGTTCATTCTGGTTTGCCTCGGGTTTGCTCTGACTTGCCTTGAGTCGCCTTGATTTGCACTGGTTCATCCCCCGGTGAGATCACCTGTTGCACACGCCGTACGAACGACCTGCACATCAGCGCAGGCACTCATTGGTGATCCTTGTCCACAAAGCGACACGCCGCAGCCGGCACTGAATGTGCATTTATCCGAAAGCTGTGGTAGCTTATTCGAGTTGCCTACGGAGCTTACTTCTAGCAAGCACTGCAGTGCATGGAGGATTCGCCTAGTGGTCTATGGCGCACGCTTGGAAAGCGTGTTGGTGTAACAGCCTCACGAGTTCGAATCTCGTATCCTCCGCCCTCGCCGGAACCCTTATTTTTTCTAGGGCTTCCGGCTTTTTTGTACCCTCTTGTTTTCCCCTCTGGTTCCTTTAGCGTTCCGGTTCCCCGTATCCGGCGATCACGTACCGTCAGGCGGCGGTCGCGCTGGACGTGTCCTACACCACCGTATGGCGCACGTTCCGGGCGATGCAGGAAGCCAAACTGATCGAACGCACCGGCTCGGACCGGCGCGGCACATGGCGAATCCCCACCCCACCGCAGCTATCCCATGAATGACGCGAAGCCCCATCACGACACGCCGCGGACGCGGCAACCGAGACGACACGGCGAGCGCGCGATAGTCCGAAAACCCAAGCGGCAGCAGGCCTGAGTCGCCATGAAGGTTGGGATCTTGCCCACACGCACAAGCACCCCGAAATCGCTTTGATTTCGGGGTGCTGCTTATTCGGCGAGCGCTTTCCACATATCTTCCCGCATATACGCGCTTACCAACGCACGGAAATACGCTCGTTGACGTGCGCATTCTCCGGTGCCGCCGTCGCTTCGTCCACGATCGCAATCGCATAATCGGCGTAGCTAATGGCGCTTTCACCGGCCTCGTTCGCGGTGAACTCCTCACCGGCCAGCACATACTTGCCGGTGCGCGGCCCGTCGGCCTGGAAGTCGGCGGCCGGAGAGACATAGGTCCAACGCACGTCGCTACGTTCGCGCAGCTCGGCGAGAGAATCCCCCATCGCGGTGGCGAGCGGGAGGAACGCCTCCGGGAAGCCATCGGTTTGGCTCAGCTGCACGGTATGCTCCGGGTTGACGTACAGGCTACCGGCACCTCCAACCACGATCAGTCGCGCGTCAGCACTGGAGAGGACGTCCGCGAGATGCTTCAACGACGTGGAGTGCTGCGGGAAGGTTTCCGGCGTCCATGCGCCGAATGCGTCGACGACCACATCGAATCCGGCGAGATCTGCTGCGGTCAGGTCGAACAGATCCTTGATGATGGCGTGCTGGGCGACGGTTTTGTTCTCCCCGCGCACAACAGCGGTCACGTCAAGTCCGCGATCAACGGCCTCCCTGACAATGAGCTGGCCGGACTTGCCGTTGGCTGCGATAACTGCGATGTTCTGGGTCATGATGGGCTCCTATGTAGTAATCCATTGCGCTTGTTACACGCTGTGCCTAATTGATTTCAACGGCGGAACCTGGTGCTTCCGCCGTTGAAACAGTACGATATTGGAGTACTTACTTTTTGGGAAGAAGGTACTTTAAAGTGCTATAGTCACCTAAAAGGAACTATTGCATGATTCCAACGATTACACGAGGTGATGCTATGATCGATGTCAACACGCTCCCGGCGTGTCCCGTGGAGACGACGCTCACACTGATTTCCGACAAATGGAAAATTCTCATCGTGCGCGACCTGCTGACCGGTACCAAGCGCTTCAGTGAACTACGTCGCTCAATCGGGCACATCTCGCAGAAGGTGCTCACCTCGAACCTGCGACAGATGGAAGCCGACGGACTTGTGCATCGCGAGGTTTACCCCGAAGTGCCGCCGCGCGTCGAATACTCTCTGACCGACACTGGCCATAGCCTCAAAACCGTCATCGACGCTCTATGGAACTGGGGCGAAGACTACAAGGCCAAGCTCGCCGCTTGATACGCCGCTCAATGCGGTTAAGCGCAATCGAGAACCCCGCATAAGAGTGGGACGCAACTGCGATATGGCTCAATTTGCAGTTGCGTCCCACAGCCCTCCCAGCACCTCATCACAAGAATGGCGGAATTCCAACAATCCACACTGTCCCGCAACTGCAAAAAGGTCGATTTTGCGCTTGCGGGACGCAACAACGTGGGACGCAAATGCAAATCAAGCCGCATTGCAGTTGCGTCCCACTACTGAGACCGCAATGACGCTTGAATGCGTCACCGGATTGACAACAAACCTCGCCATCGCTATCCGAGCCATCCATCGACGGCTCGCACGGTGGCATCAACATCGTTCTGCGCGACGGCACCGCGCAATTCCATGCCATCGAGAACAGTTGCGCCGACTACAACCCGACGAATCGACGCCACGGTATCGGCCAGACCACTGCCCTCATGCGTGCAGAATGGAGCAATGGTTTTACCGCTCCAATCGCGGCTTTCCAGGAATGTGTAAACGGGCATCGGCATATCCGACCACCAAATTGGGTAGCCGAGGTAAATAGTCTCAGCCGAGTCAAGCATCGCCGCAGGATTATCCGCCCCATCGCCGGCGACCAGCGTGAACGCCGGCCGAGCTCCCGCAGAACGCTCTTGCGTAGCCTGCGCCACGGCTTCGTCATACACATTCGGATAGGGTTCGACTGGCACAATCTCGACGGTCGGCGCCCCAATTCGCGAGGCAATCACCTGCGCGACTTTGGCTGTATTACCGACTTCGATCTCACCGACTGAGTAATTCTCTCCAATACGAGAGAAGTACACCACTACCGCGTTATTGCTGAGCATTATCGTTGTTCTTTCGCTGAAATCATTGGATAGCAGCGGGCGAAAGCTACTCAAAGCTACCCTGTGATTCTTCATTCACCGTCGCGCCCGCATCTGTTGCCTCAACAGTAAAGTCAGCCAAACAGTATTACAAATGCAAAAGTAGAACATGAATACATGCAATATCGGATATAAAATAAGCGGGGAGGCACACATGGAACTACGAATCCTACGTAACTTCATTGCCGTGGTCGAGGAGGAAGGCGTGAGCGCTGCGGCAGATGCGCTGCGCATCAGTCAGCCAGCGCTCTCCCGGCAAATCAAAGATTTGGAAGACGAGGTCGGCGCAACATTGTTCGTTCGCGGCAACCGGTCCCGCTCGCTCGAACTTACTGAGAAGGGCCGCTTGATGTACCGCCGAGCGCAGGAGATCGTCGAGCTCGCCGATCGCACGCAAAAAGAGATGACCGCCGACGAAGACATCGCCGGCGATGTACATATCGCGGCGGCACAAAGCGCAGCGATGCGCATCGTGGCACGAGCCATGACACGACTGCGGCACAAGCATCCGCAAGTCCGCGTGCGGCTGCACGACGACTATGGGCAGAATATCATTGAACGGCTTGACAATGGCCTGGCCGACTTCGGTGTGCTTGTGCAACCCACCGACATGAGCCGTTATGATTTCCTGCCACTGCCAACAGGAGATCCGATGGGCCTGCTCATGAGGTACGACCACCCGCTCGCCACGCGCGAATCCATTCATCCCAAGGATCTCGCGGATGTGCCGGTCATCGTCCCCCAAGGCGTGCTCAATCGCCGTGATCTTTCCGGCTGGTACAAATCAGGCAACAAAGAACTCAATATTGTCGGCACGATGAACCTGTTGTATAACGCCAGCTGCTTCGTGCAGGAAGGCTACGGTTGTGCGATCTGCCTGCAAGGTCTCGTGGATACGTCGTGGGAGTCGGGGCTTGTGTTCCAGCCGCTCGACCCGCCCATGCAAACCCATCTGGCCATCGCTTGGAAGAAGAGCCAGCCGCCAACTCCGGCAGCCGACGCATTTCTTACCGAACTCCGCTCCGTCATCGCCGACATCAATCGAGACAACAAGGAGTCTGTGCCGTCACCTCGAAACGGCGCACAACGATGAGTTACGCTTCGCCTCACATACTTGCGCGCGAGAATCGCAAAGGCGAGTCGGACTTGCGCGATACGCAAAGCCATGCCATGATATTCAGATTGCCATAACGCAGCATGCCCCGATAGCTCAGTGGTAGAGCACTTCCTTGGTAAGGAAGAGGTCGTGAGTCCAATTCTGAACTGCGCCCCGATTGTTGGACGTGGTTTATTAAGGGTACCTGATTAGGCTG
>ERZ809735.4-NODE-4-length-251100-cov-77.8894_pt1 | contig 251100 bp, 196 predicted proteins | sample MGYA00520442_ERZ809735 | MGnify/ENA primary metagenome ERZ809735 (study PRJEB31588, sample SAMN03401222) | human gut metagenome | study: EMG produced TPA metagenomics assembly of the PRJNA231909 data set (A prospective, longitudinal analysis of the... | reverse complement strand
GAACCACTACACCAGCCCGGAACAACTACGCTCCGACCCCGACGACTATGTGTGGCGGTCCGACAACCAAAGACTCCACTCCACCCTCGGATACCGGAGCCCCAACGAATTCACACAACAAGGACTCGTCCTCTAAAGAATTGTCCAACACGCCGTTGCCAATCCAGCGTCATCGGCTGCTTCGCCTTGGTCCAGACGCGCACGTCGAACGAGCTCGCGCAGGACGCCGACGCCGTGTCCAAGGAAGGCGTCGCACTCGCAGGAACGGCCAAAGAAATTGCCGCCGAGGCGAACCAGAAAGCGGACAAGGCGAATGAGATCAGCGAGAGGGCGCTGGCGGTTGGCTCCGACCAGACGGTATACCACTGGCGTTGCGCATACGACGGTGATGCCGGAAAGGTCGTCGTCGTCAACGAATCCCCCAATAAGGCAACGGACGTGACCGTCGTCTTCCGTTTTCAGGACGTTACGCTCGCCGATGCGAGGCAGGACGTAGTAGCCGGCTTCGGCGAGTTGGCGCTCGATGCCCCGCTCGTGGCGGATTATCTCGCCAGGGACGCCGCCGAACTCAGGCGCGCCGCGGCCGGAGGGCTGATCATCAACCGCGGGGCCTGTCTCAAGGTCGAGATGCATGTCGCGTTCACCAGCGAACTCGGGATACGCCGCAACGATGCCGCCGAGGAGGTCATCGGCAAGAAGAACAGCCGAGGACAGATCTGGTGACATCACTCCTCACCTCCATCCGCGAGCGCGGCTTCACGAGACTCCGACATGAAGATTGGGGACAGCAGTTTGCTTGCGGCGACATTAAAGTGCTTGGCGATCTGTTCGATCTCTTCCAAGGTGAACGGCGATTTGCCGCAGAGCCGGCGCTTGATCGTCGACAGGGGGATGCTCGTTGCCGTCGAAAGGACCTCGATGCTCTCGCGTCGGGCTCCGAGCAACGCCCGGACATTCGCTATGGCGAGTTCGTTGAGACTTGAATAGTTCATGCGAACTATTTATAGTCCATACAAACTAGTCGTATCATCTTTTGGACTACTCGGCGCGTCGGTGGAATAATCTAGTCCATGAAAGCTATTTCCACCTTCGGTCGAGCAATGGCGCAAGTCATGAAAAGCCGCATGGCATTCCATGATGTAACGCAAGGAGACATGGCAGCAGCAATGGGCATCAGCCAATCGCAACTCTCAAAGATCCTGCGTGCTGAACGAACCATCGACCTAGAAGCGTTCGAAGCCTTCTGCGAAGCCCTCGAAGAAAGCCCAAGCATCCTTGTCAAGGAAGCGGAAAGCCTTACCCACAAGCAACGAGAACGCCCGTCGTCGTCATTCATACATGCAGCAAAACTGATCTACGTTGAAAATGGGGAACGACTAGCGTCGCCAAAACCTGCGCTCGCCGACGCCACCACGCAACCGGATGGCGAGGACATCGACCTCGACGCCTGGGCGAACCGCATCAAAGCCGAGGACTCCATATCAACAAACAAAACAAGCCGTTAAAAATACAAGGCATGCCCGCTGCACGACAGTGGGCCTATAAGAGAAGGAGGAAGATCATGGGTTTCAGAATTCGCAAGAGCATCAGCTTCGGCAAAGGGTTCCGCGTGAACCTCGGCAAGAGCGGGATCACGAGCGTCACATTCGGGAAACGCGGGGCGCCGCACATAACCACCGGCAGACGCGGAACAAGATTCGGCACTCCCGTCGTCCCAGGAACCGGCATCAGCTACGAAACAAGACTCGACAAGCCGAAGACAAGACAGTCAAGGAAGGAATCCAGGAAATCTACCGCGACAGCGCATGAGCCGGATGCCGTCGCGCAGACGTCCGTCATCCCGACCACCCTCGCCGAACCAGGTACGGGTGGAAACGGCAACGGAGGAAAGAGCAACGGGGACGGTACCGTGAAAACAAGGAAGCCGTTCTACAAGCGCTGGTGGTTCCTCGTTCTGGCGGTCCTCGTCGTTCTGACAATCATCGGATCCATCTCCGCGCCGTCATACGATCTTCCGGACACCGTTGGCATGAACGTTGCAGAGGCGCAGCAGAAACTCAAAGGCATCGGCTTCACCAACGTGAAGGTTGTTGGCCAGACATCCGATAAAACCGATATATGGAAAGTGAAATCACAGTCGCCGGCAAACGGGAAGCAGAAAGCATCGACGGCGATCTCGCTTACCGTCGAGAAGGACCTGTCGAAGATCCCGACCCTTGTCAAGACCGGGGCGAAGCTCACCGACGTGGAAACCCTGCTTGCCGGCTATGGGTATTCGGCCGGCGATTATTCGGTCAAAACCGACAGTGGCGACAATGTGAGCGAGCAGAATGACTGGTCTGTGGTATCCGTGTCGAATGATGACACGCCAGTGATAACCGTGCATAGTGAGGCTGCCGACGAGGCCGCGAAGAAGAAGGCCGAAGAGGAGGCCGCCAGGAAGGCGCAGGAAGAGGCGGATCGCAAAGCCGCCGAGGAAGCCGCGCGACAACAGGCCGAGCAACAAAAACAAGCCGAAGCGGAACAGCAAAGGCAAGCCGAACAACAGCAACAGCAGGCTCAGCAGCAACAAACCCAGCAGCAACAGCAGACGCAGCACCAATCCACGGGGACCGCGCACGGAGGCGCGTTCTGCTCGACGGAGGGAGCGCGAGCGCAGTCAGATCGCAGCAGCAACATCCTGACTTGCAAACCGGCGTCAGACGGAAGACTTCGCTGGCAGAAATAGCGAACCAAAACGAAATTGCCCTGCATTGCGCCAACAATGCAGGGCGGTTGGGACGATCGACATCGGTTGCAACGTTGCAACAAGGCTGTCCCGAACGCTCATTGGCGAGCGCCTGGGCAGTATTCATGGTTTGTGTTTCTGTAGCGTCCATGGGCACCAGTGTGTTTCGTGGCGAAGCGCCATTATTCCATTTGAGACTTGTTCGCCTAGTTCTCGGCGTGTCCATCTGAGGTCGATGATGCGTGCGAGGCAGTAGATGGTGACGTGTTCGGCTCCGATTTGGTGGAGCATTGCGGCGGCTGATTGGACGGTGGCGCCGCTTACCCATGAGTCCTCTACGAGCAGTACATGATTGAGGGGTGGTTCGTCGCTGGTGTTGGTGAGGTTGAATGTTCTGGGGTTGATGGTGTTGTGTGTTTTGGTTGTGGTAGCTTCCAGTCTGAGTTGCGGGATTCCGTTCGGCGCCATGGCTTGGGCGATCACGGCGTTGAGCGGGTTCGGTTTGCCGTAGTTCGGGCTTGATTTGGTTGATGGGATGGTCGCCCATGCGGTCGGCGGCGCTCCCGTGCATGAGGCTATGCAGTCGTAGTGTATGCGGAGTGCGTCGAATGCGATGTATTTGATGTCGTTCAGGTATTCGGTGGCTGAGGCGTCGTCGCTGTTCTTGTATCCCTGCATGACGCGGTACAGCTGTCCGCCCTTGCAGGCGTAGTATCCGAATCGTATCGTGTCGGCGGTTCGCAGTCCTTGCGTCCGTGCCTGTCGTTGCGTCTGTCGCATGCTCGGCACGATTCCCATCGTTCGGACTTCGGGCCGCCGCATACTGGGCATATATGGCCGAGTGAGCTGCTGTAGACGACGTTCTTCGAATAGCTGCCCATGTGGTTGGCCATTGCGAGTTCGAATCGCAGCGAGGGGTTTCCCATCGGTCTCATATCGCCGCCGGAGCCGCGTCGAGCAGTTGTCGGGCCAGCATGTCCACGTCGTCTATGCTCATGATGTAGTCGAGGGCGTCAGAGGCCCCTGACGCGTCCCTCACCACGTATACTCCCGGCTTGTCGGCCAGTTCGCGGCCCCATTGCGTGCCGTCCATGACCGTATGGTTGAGGATGACCGGGCGGCCGTGCCTCTGGGCCTGCCGAGCCTGTATGCGAGTGCCGGAGTGTTCGTTCGCGTCGGCGATGATGGTGGCGATGCCATAGCCGGACATGAGCGCGTTACGCATCGGGAACGTCTGTCTGGTCGGTTCGGCGCCCGGCATGAACTGGGACAGCACGAGCCCTTCGTTTTCGATGCGTTTCTGCAGGTCGCGGTTCTCCGCCGGGTACTGACGGTCGATGCCGGTGCCGATGAACGCGATGGTTCGCCCCCCGTCCGCGAGCGCCGTTTTGTGGGCGAAGGTGTCTATGCCTTTGGCGAGTCCGGCGATGACTCCGATTCCGCGTTTGGTGAGCATGCGTGCGCAGTCTATGGCGAATTGTGCGCCTTCCGGGGTGCATGCTCGTGATCCGACGACGCTGACTGCGGTTTCGTTTGGGATGATGATGCCGGATGCGAATAGGAACGGTGGCACGTCGATGGTCATGCGGAGTTGTCCGGGGAATCTCGGGTCGAATACGGACATGAAGTCGTATCCGTGGCGTTTCCATTCATCGAGTCGTTGTTCCGCTATTTTGTATGCGTTTTCGAGTCTGGTTACGAGTGTCGGGGACGGTGGGTCGTCCAGCAGTGTTCCTTGGATCGCGTATGCGTCGTTTTCCTCTCGTTCGAGGCTGTGGGCGGATGGGTCGAGGTGGTGGTGGTATATGCGTTCGGCGCTGCCCTCGAGGACGCAGTCGTTCGCTATCGATGTCCAGGTATCGGGCTTTTCGCATGTGTCCAGCAGCGCGAGGAGGGCGGCGCTCTCGCGTCTGAGCCATTGTTCGTCGGTCATGCCGTCACCTCCTCGCTTGTCAAGGCATATCGGACTGTCATGTTTACCAGTGTTAGTGCTCATGTTTGCATACGCCCGTTACATGTCACGAACCGTCACGTTTCTTCTGGTTCGTCGTCGATGATTTCGGCGTCGATGGCGTCGTCGTGCAGGCTGGGGATGGCGTCGGCCATGAGCCGGCCGAGGCTGGCCGTGTCGCGATGCGTGTAGCGCATGGTCATGGTGATGCTGGTGTGGCCCATGACCGCGGTCCTCGCGTCGTCGGGCATGTTCGCCCGCGCCGTCATCCAAGTCGCCAGGAGTGCCCCGGAGACGTTAAACGCGCGTGGAGGAAGCGTAAGACAGGCACACCCCAAAGGCGGGACAATGCGGCATCCGGCGAAACGCGAACCAAGCGGCGGCGAGAGTCGCGTGAGGCTTGGAGCTGGCCTTGGCAACGAGGCCATGCAGATGACTTCGCTCTAGCGACAAGCTAAAACAAAGTCATCTACAACGGCACCGGGTTCAAGGCCGTGGAAAGCGAGATGCCAGACGACTGACATTGACACGCTGTACGCGCGGGCCGGGGGCATGGGCCTGCGCGTCGAGGAGGACTGCCTGCCCCGCGGGATGAACGGCTACTATTGCGACGCGCTAGGCCTCATCGTCCTGCACGACAAGCTCAACGCGAGGCAGCGCCTCTGCACCTTGCAGCACGAGCTGATCCACGCGCACTATCACGACATCGGATGCGGCAGCATCGCCGGGTTAAAGGCCGAGCTGCGGGCGCGGCGCGAAACCGCGCTCACGCTCATCAGCCCCATCGAATACCAGCTCGCCGAATCCGCCTACGACGGCGAGGCGTACAGCATGGCGGTCGAGCTCGGGGTCACAATGCAGGTGCTCAAGGATTACCAGACGCTGCTCGAGCAGCGCATCAGATACGGCGCGGAGATGGTCGGGCAACAACCGTGAGACATACCGTCTCACAATCTGACCATATCGGCTTGCGTTCCCATGTCGGAGCGGACTAGCATGGGAGTCAAGATCGGCGATAAAAATACCACGGGTGTTTTTCCGTGAAAGCGGATAGCCGATCTCAACTTTTCCTCAGATTTCCACCGTCCCCCATGGATACCACACGTCGTCCGCCATCTTCGGCTGGACGAACCTGTTGTAATGGCCGCTTCTGATGCCACCGGAAAGCACGTGTCGCTGTATCGCCCACAACCCATAGTCGACCACCTGCAGTCCCGCGCTGGAGTTCGAGTCCCAGATGTGCGGAACCACGTGCACCTGTTCGCGGTCGAACTGCGCGCACACGTCGCGCACCGCATCCTTCACGGCTTTCTCACGCTTGCTGAGATTGATCTTCGCGACGACCAGATGCACGACGATCCTGCTCTTGCCATCCCACAACTGCCTCACCAACGCCCCGGTGTGGGTGTACAGCGTCCATTTGTACAGCCACAGGTTTCCCTGGCCTTGACATATGGGTAGGCGCGCTGCTTGGCCATGAATGTGGCGTTGAACTTCACATCCATGCCGTCGATGCATTCGAAGAAGCACTGTTTGGTGTCATTGCTGTCATGGGAGGCATGGAATCCGCTCTGGACTCCGGTGCGCGAAGCCCTGGCGCGAAGCACTTTCATGTACTCGTCCCCGTGGTCGCCTTCGAACACCGCGCTGCCGAACGCGAAATACGGCTTGCTGTCCGGGTCGTAGTCCGGCGTGCCGGACTCGTCGAGAAAGCACCAGTATTCGGCATCCGGCACACCGAAATCATCGTCGCAGGAAACACTCGTCATGGGAACAGATTCTATCAGCCCAGACATGATCCTCCGTCACACGGCATCTTCCATGATCTCAGCCTCCACGATTTCACCGCCGCCGAGGTCGGGTATGGCGGCGGCCATGAGCCGGCCAAGCGAGGCGGCGTCGCGGTGGGTGTACCGCATGGTCATCTGCATGCTGGTGTGGCCCATGACAGCTATGCGCGCGTCGTCGGGCATGTTCGCGCGGGCGGCCATCGTCGCCATCCAATGGTGGGCGGAATGGATCTTGACCTGCGGCAGGCCCGCCGCCTTCAGCGCCTTCATCCACTGGTAGCGCTCCGTGCTGCTGCATACGGGGTTGCCGCGGGCGGAGGTGAACACGAAGTCGCGCATGCCGATGTTGTTCGCCCTGATCCAATCCCACAATCGGTTCCACAACTGGGTGCTGATTGGCACGAACCGTCGTGCTGCCCGCGTCTTCGGCGTGGTCAGCCATAGGGTGCCGGTGATGTGCGTCGCCTCCAGCCAGTTGGGTATCTCGACCTCGCCCGGCCTGCCGTAGCGTTGGATCTGCCGCTGCACGTTGATGCCAGGCTGGCCGTCCCTCAATTCCAGTTCGTAGGGCATGAGCGCGTATCGCTCGCCCTCCCTCATGCCGGTCTCGAACGCCAGCTCGAACAGCAGGGCCCACATCTCCAGATCTTCGTCCGACCGGCGTTTGCCGCGCCTGGCCTGCGGCATCGACGCCGCCGCCTCGATCATGCGCTTCGGCTGGTCGGGGGCGAGCACGTCCACGACGCGCCGCTCTACGCGCGGGGGCCTGCCCCTCCTGCACGGGTCGATGGGTATCAGTTCCTCGAGCTCGGCCTGGTCGAGCACCATCTTCAGGCTGGTGAAATGGTCCTTCAGCGTGCTCGACGCGAGCCGCGCCCCCAGCGTGCGCGTGCACAGGCGGATGTGTTCGGCGGTCAGGTCCTTCAGTCGGACGTGGCCGATGACCTCGCAGCACGCCCGGATCCTTCCGGCCCTCGTCCGGTACGTGGTCGGCTTGACGCGCGTTCTATAGTCCGCCAGCCATCGTTCGCAGTAGTCCTTCAACAGTGGCGACTTCGCGCCGGGCATGAGGCCGGTGCGCTCCATCTCCGCCGCCTTCGCGTCGAAGCGCGTTCGGGCCTCGGCCTTGGTCCTGCCCTTCGCCTCGATGCGCCGTGGTCTGCCGGTGGCCGGATCGCGGTCGAGTTCGCGGCGGTAGTGCCACGTCCCGTTCTTGTCCCTGAACACGCTGCCCGCGCCTCTGGCGCGTCGTCTCGTGTCCGTCATGATGCCTCCCGAAATGATTCCCGGAGGTCACCTTAAGGGCACCTTATCCATGTCACAAACGGCCAAATACGTGGCAAAAACGGCCATATTCCAACGATGCGAAAAATGGCCGTTTCCATGCCGGAAACACCTTGTATGCGGCGGAAAAACGGCCATTTTCCAACGTTTTCGCCTATCGGCTACTTGCCTTTGGAGACGTTGAACTTGAACTCGACGATGTCGCCGTCCTGCATGACGTAGTCGCGTCCCTCCTGACGGAGCTTGCCTTCCTCCTTGATCTTGACCATGGAGCCTTCGGCGGCCACGAAGTCGTCGTAGGAGACGATGTCGGCCTTGATGAAGCCCCTTTCAAAATCGGTGTGGATGACGCCGGCCGCCTGCGGGGCGGTCCAGCCCTTGTGGATTTGCCAGGCGCGCACCTCCTTGACTCCAGCGGTCAGGAAGGTCTGCAGGCCGAGGATGTCGAAGCCGACGCGGGCGAGCTGGTCGAGACCGGATTCGGACAGCCCGGCGTCCTCCAGCATCTCGCGGGCGTCCGCCTCGTCGAGGTCGGTCAGGTCGGATTCGAACTGGGCGTTGAGGAACACGGCCGGCGCCGGCGCCACGGATGCGGCGAGCTTGGCCTGCAACTCCTTGTTGGCGAGCTCGTTATCGTCCACGTTGAACACGTAGATGAACGGCTTGGCGGTCATCAGGTGCAGGTCGTAGATGTCGTCCTTGTTGATCTTGCCTGCGGCGGCGGCATGGTCGATGGTCTCGCCGGCTTCAAGGATCTCCTTGGCCTTCCTGACCGCGTCCATGTACGCCTGCTCGATCTTCTTGCCGCGCAGGTCCTTTTCGAGCTTCGGCAGCGCGTTCTCGATGGTCTGCATGTCGGCGAGGATCAGCTCGGTGTTGATCGTGTCGACGTCGTCGGCCGGATCCACCTTGCCGTTGACATGCACGATGTCGTCGTCCTCGAACGCGCGCACGACCTCGCAGATCGCGTCGGCCTCGCGGATGTTGGCCAGGAACTTGTTGCCCAGGCCTTCGCCTTCGGAGGCGCCCTTGACGATGCCGGCGATGTCGACGAAGGTGACGGTCGCGGGCACGATCTTCTCGGTGTGCACCAGCTCGGCGAGCACGGGAAGGCGCTTGTCCGGCAGCGGAACGATGCCGGTGTTCGGCTCGATGGTGGCGAACGGGTAGTTTTCGGCGAGGACATTATTGCGCGTCAGCGCGTTGAACATGGTGGACTTGCCGACATTCGGCAGGCCAACGATTCCGATAGTTAGAGACATAGTATCCAGTATTGGTGTCAAGGTGGACGTTGGCCGCGCCGATGACGCAATTCGTTGCAGCGAATCGTTCTCAATAACAAAAGTGCGAGTCTCACGCTCGGCAAAACGAACATGAACACCGTATATTGCCCGGAATATAAGGATTCCGGACAATGTGCGGCTGAGTGGTTTTGTTCGTTTTCCTCACACGTTTCTTATTGAGAACGATTCGCTGCGATTGGCAGACAGCAAAAACGTCACAGCTCGGCCGCGCCGATGCGCCGCACTGCCTCGCGCAGCAGCGATTCGTCCTTCAGCAGGCTGAGCCGCACCCAATCCTTGCCGACGCGGCCGAAGCACGTGCCCGGCAGCACGGCCACCTGCGCCACGTCAAGCAACGCGTCGGCGAAACGTTGCCCGCTCCACCCCTCAGGCGCCTTGAACCACACGTAGATACCGCCGGCGGAGTCGAACACGTCGAATCCGAGCGAGCGCAGTCCCCCGGCGACGATCTCGCGCCGCCCGGCATACCGCCGGGCCAGTTCGTCGACGCACGACTGGTCGCTGTTCAGTGCCACGGCGCCGGCATCCTGGATCATGCCGGTGACCATCGAACCCATCTGATAATGGTATTGCTTGAGCCGTGCGACCACGTCCCGGTTTCCGGTGACGAACCCGGCCCTCCACCCGGCCATCGCGTACATCTTCGACAGTGAATCCACTTCAACGGACACGTCGGACGCGCCCGGCACCGTCAGCAGGCTGACCTGCTGGTCGCTCACGCCGAGTCCCGTGTATGCGAAGTCATGCACGATGAGGAAGCCGTACCGCTTGGCGAGCTCCACCGCGTGCTCGAAGAATGACGCCGGCGCCTGCGCGCCCGTGGGGTTGTTCGGATAGTTGAGTATCAGCATGCGCAGCCGGCGCCACACCGATTCGTCCACCGCGTCCAGGTCGGGTAGCCAGCCGAGTTCGGCGCGGGCGGGCAGCAGTATCTCCTCCGCCCCGTGCATGACGGACATGCAATGGTACGACGGATAGTAGGGGTCGGCGAACGCGACGGCGTCACCGCGGTCGATCAGAATCGCGAACAGTCCGGCGAGCCCGTCGACCGCGCCTTCCACGGCGAACAGCTGGGAACGCCAGTCCAGTTCGACACCATGCACGTTGCGGTACCAGTTCGCGGCGGCCTGCAGGAACGCCGGCTTACCATCGAACGGCGTGTATCGCGCGTTGAGCGGGTCGTCGACCGACGATTTGGCGACGTCGCGGATGAATTCGGCCGGGTATGCGTCGGGGTTGCCCTTCGCCAGATCGATCACGTCGGCGCCGGACGCCACGGCTGCGGCGACCTTCACGTCCATGTCGGCGAACACGTTCGGCGGGATGATCTGGGCGACCGGCGCGAACCGGGGCTCCCATACGCCATCGCGGGTGTCGTCGTCTTGTGCGGCGCTCATTGCGGTATTGCTCCTTTGGGATGGGGGTTATATAGGAACGGGAAAAGAGGGGACATGTGGCAAGGACCGCCCTCCGGCGTTACGCGCCATCTCCCGCCAGCGGGAGGTGGCATGCCGTCGCCCCGCTGGCGAAGGACTGTCGGCGTAGCCGACTTCGGGCGGTCCGGGGAGGAAGCGAATCTCAGTGCTGCAGCCGCTTGGCGAGCAGGTTGCAGATCAGCTGGCTGACGAACACGATGACGAGAATGATCAGTGTAGCCACCAGCGTCACGTCGCTCTGGAACCGGTTGTAGCCGCGGATGATCGCGAGGTTACCCAAACCACCTCCACCGACCACGCCAGCCATGGCGGAGAAGGCGACCACGTTGATGAACGACAGCGCCGACACTCGGATGATCGGCACGCGCCCTTCGCGCAGGTACACGCGCCATATGATGTCGAGCGTGCCCAGGCCGGATGCCTTGGCCGCTTCGACCAGGCCGGGGTCTATCTCCAGCAGCGCGTTCTCGACCTGCCGGGCGTAGAACGGCACGGTCGCGCCCACGATCGGCACGATCATCGCCTCGGTGCCGATGGAGGTGCCGACGATCACTCGCGTCACGCCGACCAGCAGGGCCATGAGGATGATGAACGGGATGGATCGCACGATGTTGACGATCTTGTCGAGGATGTTGTAGACGATCACGTTCTGCGTGAGCCCGCCGCGTCTGGTAAGCAACAGCAGCAGACCGAGCACAAGGCCGATCGCGTATCCGATCACCGCGCCGACGATCACCATGTACAGGGTCTCGTAGGTCGCGTCCCAGACCTCCGGCCAGATCATCGACACATTCGGCAGCCATGTCTCCAGCAGATCATTCATTGTCGTTCTCCTCCACCTCGTTCACATGCAGGTCGGCGAGCGGCGTCGCGCTCACCCCGACCGTCGGGAAATACGCGAGCGCCTTGCTGACCGCCTCGGCCGGACCATCCAGACTGACCAGGATCATGCCGACCGGCGTGCCGTGAATCACGTCCACGTTGCCGAACATGATGTTGCCTCTCACGCCGAACCGTTCGCGTATGTCGGCCATCAGCGTCTCCTCCGCACCGGAGCCGACCGAGAACAGCAGATACACGCTGCCGCTCTCCCGCTCCTTGCTGAACAGCGGGTGCTCCTGGACGAGCGTGATGCCCTTGTTCATGTTGCCGGACGTGTAGATGAACTCGCGGGTCAGTTCGTTGGACGGGTGGTCGAACACGTCGAGGATGGACCCGTCGTCGACGACCTTGCCGTGGCTCATGACCGCCAGGTCGGTGCAGATGTCCTTGACGACCTGCATCTGGTGGGTGATGAGCACGATGGTCAGGCCGAGCCGTGCGTTGAGGTCCTTGAGCAGGGCGAGGATCGACCGGGTGGTGCGCGGGTCGAGCGCGCTGGTCGCCTCGTCGCACAGCAGCACCTCCGGGTCGCCGATCAGCGCACGCGCGATGGCGACGCGCTGCTGCTGGCCACCGGAAAGCTGCCGCGGATACGCCTTGGCCTTGTCGGCGATACCGACGAGTTCCAGCAGATGCATGGCCTTCGCGCGGGCGTCCTTGCGGGATACCTTCTCGTGGATGAGCGGCAGGGTGACATTGTCAAGCACGGTTCTGGATGGCATCAGGTTGAAGTGCTGGAAGATCATCGCAATCTTGCGGCGCAGCGGTAGCAGCCGGCCCTCGCCGAGCGTGCTGATGGTGGTTCCGTTGAAGGTCACGGTGCCGCTGGTCGGACGCTGCAGGACGTTCATCGTGCGCACCAGCGTCGATTTTCCGGCGCCGGAGAAACCGATGATGCCGTATATGGAGCCCTTGTTGATGGTCAGGGACACGTCGTCGACGGCGCGGAAGCGGTTTTTGCCGCGGCCGAATTCGACGGTGACGTGGTCAAGCGAGATCAGAGGGGCGCCGGCGGCGACGGAATCCGAAGCCTCCGCCGCTGCGGCTGCGGCTGCGTTGACGGTTGCATCGCTCACGCGGCCTCACCCGCCCGACCCGCAGCACCATCCGCCCCATCGACGGCGGACTTGCCGGCCGCCGCGAGCACGGCGTCGAGGATCTCCTTCTCGCCGGACAGCACGAAGTCCTCCATCACCGGGCTGAACGGCAGCGGCGTGAACCGCGCGCCGACGCGCAGCACCGGCCCGCGCAGATAATCGAAATGGTTCTCGGCCACGCGCGCCGCGATCTCGCCGCCCACGCCGCCGATCTTGATGGCCTCGTGCGCGATGACCAGATGACCGGTCTTCTTCACCGACGCATAGATGGTCGGCATGTCGAGCGGCGTGATGGATCGCAGGTCGATGACCTCCACGCTCACGCCGTATTCGCGCCGTGCAACATCCGCGGCAGCGAGCGCCTTGGTGAGCATCAGACCGTAGGAGACCAGCGTCACGTCGGCGCCTTCGCGCACGACCTCCGCACGGCTCAGGTCGATGGGCGGCAGGTCCTCGGGCACGTCGCCCTTGACCGGGAACAGTCCCTTGTTCTCGAAGTAGATGACCGGGTTAGGATCCTTGATGGCCGCCTTGAGCAGCTGCTTGCCGTTGGCCGGCGTCGAGGGCACGACCACGCGGATGCCGGGGATGTTGGTGAACCACGTCTCCAGCGACTGGGAATGCTGGGCGGCGCCGTGCTTCATCAGGCCGTCGGGCGCGCGCAGCACCAGCGACATGGTGGCCTGTCCGCCGAACATGTAGTGCGCCTTGGCCATCTGGTTGAGCACCTCGTCCATGGCGATGCCGATGAAATCCGCGAAATGCAGGTCGATGACCGGCTTGGCGCCGGCGATGGCCGCGCCGACGCCCGCGCCGACGAGCGCCGTCTCGGAGATCGGCGTGTCAAGCACGCGCTCGGGGAATTCGTCCTTCATGCCGGCGAACTGGCCGAAGATGCCGCCCTGCTTGGCGATGTCCTCGCCATAGACGAACACACGTTCGTCGGCTCGCATCTCTTCGAGCATGGCCTCGCGAGTCGCCTCGCCGAATGTGATGATTCGCTCACTCATACAGGTTCACCTCACCGCTGAATACGTCGTCCAAGGCGTCCTCGGCCTTGGGGAATGGACTGTTTACCGCAAATTCCAGAGCCTGTGCGAACTCCTGGTCGAGCCGCTCCTCCGCGGCGTCGAGGTCGTTCTGCGCGACGACGCCTTCGAGCATGATCTTGCGCCGGAACCGGTCAATCGGGTCGTTGTAGAGTTTCCACTCCTCGACCTCCTCCCGGGAACGGTACTTCTGCGGGTCGGTGATGAAGTGGCCGTCGCGCCGGTAGGTCTTGCATTCCAGGATGGAGGGGCCGTCGCCGCGGCGGGCGCGGTCGATGAGCTTGGCGGAGGCGTCTCGCACGGATTCGACGTCGTTGCCGTCGACGGTGACACCGGGGATGCCGTATCCCTGAGCGCGTTCCGACAGGTAGTCCACGTTCTTGATGTCGTCGAAGCGGGTGGTGGATGCCCACGCGTTGTTCTCGCACACGTAGATGACCGGCAGTTTCCAGCTGGCGGCGAGGTTCACGGCCTCGTGGAAGGTGCCTCGGCTAGATGCGCCGTCGCCGAAGAAGCACACGGCCACGTCGCTGCCGTGCCGCTGCTTGATGGCGAGCGCCGCGCCGGTGGCGATGTTGAAGCCGCCGCCGACCACGCCGTTCGCGCCCAGCATGCCGACGCTGAAGTCTGCGAGATGCATGGAGCCGCCCTTGCCCTTGCAGTATCCGGTGGCGCGGCCGTAGAGCTCGGCGAGCGAACGGTCGACGCGGGCGCCTTTGGCGAGGGTGTGGCCGTGGCCGCGGTGGGTGCTGGTCACGTAATCGTGGTGGGTGAGGTTGCTGCATACGCCGGTGGCGACGGCCTCCTCGCCGATGTACAGGTGGGCGGGTCCGACGATCTCCTTGCCGATGTGCGCCTTGACGGTTTCCTCGAACCGGCGGATCTTGCGCATGGTGGTGTAGAGGTCAACGGCCTGCTGCGTGGTCAATGGTGTGCTCATGATGTGCGGGCTTTCGTATGTTCCTTGGTTTGTTTCCTGTTGGATGTGGGCGGCGCGTGGGCCCGTCCCGACTTGTGCCGGGCCTTGCGCGGGAATCGTCGCGGCATGGCCGTCTCCTGCATGGTCCGTCTGACGACCTGTGCGGCCGTCCTTCACGGATGCCATGCCGGGCCATATGGCCGACCTGCCATGATGCCGGCCGGAGGGCCGCCGTGGCGCGGACCGTCCCCTTGGTCCGCGCCATCCCGTCCGGCTGGCATCATGTCTTCTCGGCGAGCACTCCCCTTCAGCCGAGATGCGTCGACGTTCCCCGTTCGCGTCGCTTGTCGTGTGTGTTGTTATGTTGCGTGCTGCGGTTGCGGCGGCATTCGCCGCATGTCACCACAGCGGAATGACGGCCCCCTTGTACAGCTTGTCGATCAGTTTCTTGACGTCGTCGCTGCGGTAGGCGTCCACGATCTTCTTGTAGGTGGCGTTGTCCTTATCCTTGGCGCGGGAGACGATGATGTTGTAGTACGGCTTGGACTGCTCGTTGACCGGCTCGATGTAGATGGCGTCCGACTTGGGGTTGAGTCCCGCGTCGAGGGCCATGAACACGTTGATGACGCTGGCTCCGACGTCGGGCAGCGAACGGGCGGTCTGCGAGGCTTCCAGCTCGGTGATCTTCAGGTTCTTCGGGTTGGACACGATGTCGTCCGGCGTGGGGTTCGCACCTTCCTTGTAGTCGAGCTTGATCAGGCCGGCGGACTGGAGCAGCAGCAGGCCGCGGGCCGCGTTGACGGAGTCGTTGGCGATGGTGACTTCGGAGCCTTCCGGAATGTCTTCGACCTTCTTGGCCTTGTCGGAGTACAGGCTGATCGGGTTGAGCACCGTCTCGCCGACTGCGGCGAGCGCGTTGTCGTGCGTCTTGTTGAAGTCGTCCATGAGGATGTAGCCCTGGTAGGCGTTGAGGTCGATGTCTCCCTTGGCGAGCGCCTCGTTCGGCTGGATGTAGTCGGAGAACTTCACCAGTTCGACGTTGATGCCCTCCTTCTTCAGGTTCGGGATGACGACCTGATCCCAGACCTCGTTGCTGTCGCCGACCACGCCGACCTTGACGGTGGTGCCGGAGTCTGCCGAGCTGCTGTTCCCGCACGCCGTCAGACCGCCGGCAAGCGATGTGACCGCCAATACCGCCGCAGCGATTCTCCTGATCTTCATGTCTCCTCGTTCCCCCTGGTATCGTGTTTGGTTTGTGCCGTGTGTTTGGATGCTAAGATTGCTGATCGTGCACATTGATCTTGTGCGCCCGCTGCGTTCCGGCGGGATGCCGGCCGTTTTCGCGAACAATGTTCAGCGTAATGCGCGTTTTCACGCGGTTCTTGCGATTGCGTCGAACAGGGCTATCGCCGAAATCTATATGCCGCTATCATGCGCGTATGCCGCACGGCCGGCGAATGCGCGCCCGGGCGGCGCGGAGGCCACCACCAGTCTCACATATTGAGACATAAAGCCGTCATCTCGTCGGATTCGCCGGCAGAATCCAGCGCCGTAACCGAATCGCCTCGAATGGACCGGTCCCGGAGACGGTGGCATAATACACGCGGAAAACATCAGTCACGGCGAAACCGTGCAAGGGAGGGAACATGATCATCACCACCGCATCCGGCGCATCAACGGCGTCCGGCAGTCCTGTCAACGGCATTCTGCTGGCGATCCACGCGGGAGCCGGCGACCGGAGCAAGGATGGCAGAGCGCAGAAGACTGCGCAGGCCGAGCGCGATCTGCGTCGGGCGCTGGACGCCGGCTACGCGCTGCTCGAACAGGGCGCGCCCGCCGAGGATGCGGTATGCGCCGCGATTCATGTGATGGAGGATGCGCCGGAGTTCAACGCCGGTCGGGGCGCGGCGCTGACCAGCGAGGGAAAGGTGTCGATGGACGCCTGCCTGATGACCGGCGACGGCGAGGTCGGCTCCGCCGCCGGGCTGACCACGGCCCGGCATCCGATCGATGTGGCCCGGGCGGTCAAGGAGCGCGCCAAGCACACGATGTTCGCGCTGCCGGGCGAGGACCTGCTGCGCTCGTGGGGCATCGAATTGCGCGATCCGTCGTATTTCGTGACCGAGGAACGCCGGCGTTCGCTGGCACGCGCCCAATCCGAGGGCGACGCCTGGGAGAAGCACGGCACGATCGGCGCGGTGGCGAGGGATGCCGCCGGACATGTGGCGGCGGGGACGTCCACGGGCGGCATCACGAACCAGATGCCGGGGCGCGTCGGGGATTCGCCGCTGCCCGGATGCGGCACGTACGCGGCCGATGACAGCGTCGCCGTGTCATGCACGGGTATCGGCGAGGCGTTCGTGAGGTCTGTCGCGGCGCATCAAATCGCGGATCGTGTGCGGTTCGCCGGCCAGTCAGTGCAGGAGGCCGCTCAGGCCGCACTGGATGACGTGGCGGCCCGGCGCGGCGACGGCGGCGTCATCGTCATGCCGGCCAGCGGCGACGGCGTCATCGCCTACAACAGCGAGACGATGAACTACGGATACGTCACCGCCGACGGCGTCCGCGTCGTTCACGGCGCCGAATAACAACAGACGTCCTGCGCCATCCGACAACAGCTTTCCGTCCATCCCGCGAAAGTCCCATTTGCGGCGTGCGATATGGAACTTTCGCGGAATAGGGCACCGGACGATATCGAGCTACACCGCGGATGACGACCGTCCGATGGACCCTTTTGCGGGGTCAGCCTACGATGGCGTCGACGGCGTCGATGACGGCTCCGCGGAAGCCGTCCTTCTCCAGCTTGGCGACGCCGCGGATCGTGGTGCCGCCGGGCGAGCAGACGGCATCCTTCATCGCTCCGGGATGGGTCCCGGTGGCCATGTACAGCGCTCCCACGCCCTCGACCATCTTCGCGGCGAGCCGGTATGCGGTGGCCCGCTGCAGTCCGTACTGCACGCCGGCGTCACCCAGCGCCTCAATGTACATGTCGGTGAAGGCGGGTGCGCAGCCGGCCACCACCATGGCGATGGTCATGTGTGCGGTGTCGACGCGCTCGATCAGCGAAATCGGGCCGAACAGCGATTCGAAGACCTCCGTCTGCATGTCGGTGAGCGTGTTGTCGGTCTCGGTGACGAGCACGCCCTTGCCGACGGCCATCGGCGTGTTCGGAATCGTGCACTGGATATGGATGCTCTGAGCCAGATCGCCGAACAGCTTCTGGTACTTCGCCAGATCCCAGCCGGCGGCGATCGACACCACGAACCGTCCGTTCTTGGCGAACTCGTCTGCGATGGGCTTGATGACGGATTCGATCTGATACGGCTTGATGGCGATGACCACCACGTCGGCCGCGGCGGCGACCTCACGCGCGCTGTGCAGTGGACGCGCCCCGAGCTTCGCAGTGCTGGCTTCCAGCTTGTCGTAATGCGCCGCGCAGGCGACGATGTCGCCGCCTTTGACGACGCCCGCGTCGACGAGACCCTGCGCGATGGCCTGCGCCATGTTGCCATAGCCGATGAATCCTATGGTGATGTTCTGTGCCATGATGCTCCTTGTTGTGTTGTTAAAAATAAAGATGCAGTTCGTCATGCCCCGCCGCGCACGGCCGCGAAGCGTACGACCGCACGCTAGAACAGCGATTCCAGGTCGCCGCGGTTGAGGGCCTCGTCGTAGAGATGGCGGAACACGAGATCGCCGTGCAGCCCGTCATGCTCGAACTCGTTGGTGACCCAGTAATGCGAGTTGCCGACACGGCTCAGCGTGTCGAGCTGCATGCCGGAATCCACGTACATGTCGTCGAAATACACGGCCGATTGCAGCGGAACCTCGTTGCGGGCCAGCTGGTCGGCGTCATAGATCACACCGAATCTCGTATCCTCCATCAGCAGGTCCATCGCCGGCTTGAACGGCCGCAGCGCGGACTCCTGCTCGAACATCCACGGGAACATCGCCTCGCCGGTGAAGGCCAGCGGGCGTTCGCCGGTCGAGAACCGGGGCATGGTGTCGCGCACGCGCTGTGCCGCCCAGCGAATCGGCTCGTCCAGTTCACCGTTCGCGTAGATGAACTCCTGCAGCGGCCAGTACAGGGGACGCGAGGAGGTCGCGTTCATGACCTTCGCCAAGAACTCGTCGGACAACGCCGCCCCGGCTGAGACCGAACCGTCGCCGTCGACGAACGCATCGTCGAAAATCCAGTGCACGCGCTCGAAGCTTGGCTTCATGCCGAAGTCGGAGCCGAGGCATTGCAGGCGCTCCACGGTCAGCGGGTCGCCGTTCGGCAGCAGCGGGGTTCCCTCGGGCAGCGAGCCGGAATCGCCACCGATGCCGCCGGCTTCCGCGATCTCAGCCACGGTCGGCAGCTGATCCGCGACGGCGGCGACACGATCGGCATCGACGCCGTAGCGCTCGTAAAACTGCGCGGTCTTGCGGGCCATGCGCGGGAACGTGTGCTCATAGACCTCGGTCGCGTTCGCCGGGACATGCGGGATGCCGCCGCAGGTGAAGCTCGCGGCCACTCCTTCGGGGAACAGCGACAGGTAGGTCAGCGTCAGGAATCCGCCATAGCTCTGGCCAAGCGTCACCCACGGAGAGCCGCCGAACTCGGTGCGGCGCAGATGTTCGAAGTCCCGCACGATCGAATCCGCGAGGAACCGCTTGAGGTAATCCGCTTGCGCACGCGCTCCCCCGGCGGCGAGCCTCGCCATGGCATGCGAGTCGACGCGCGACGAGCGGCCCGTGCCGCGCTGATCCGGCAGCACCACACGGAAATGCTTGACCGCCTCCGCAATCCATCCGTCGCTCGACGGGTTCAGCAGCCTGGGTCCGGCCCCTCCCGGACCACCCTGCAGGAACACCAGCAGAGGCAGATCGTCATGCACGTGCTCGGGGGCGGTCACCACGCGGTAGAACAGGCTGATCGATTCCCCGTCAAAGCCGCGCCCCGGCTCATGGCCGGCCCAATCAAGCGGCACCTTGGCCGACCGATCCTCGATATGCAGCCCCGGCACGTAATATTCGGCAAGCAGCGTCATACATTCCCTTTCATTGATGCACCCCGGCATCCCACGATGCCGTACCATTCTCGGTTCCACTGTAGCCGACCGGCGGCGGAAACCCGAGGGGATTCCCACCAACGAAACGCACCCCGCCCGACACGCCGCATCGCAATGAATCATCCGGCCGACCGATGTGGGTCGGGTCACCGCACGCGATACGCTGAACCGTATGGGAATCATGGAACGAATCACCACGTGGAACAGGAAGCATGTGCTGCTCGCAGATGCCCTGTATGCGGTGATCATCTCCATCTTTTTCACGCTCATGGCCGGTACCAATGACAGCAATCCCGGCATCATCGCCTATTTCGACCATACGGTAATGGCCTTCTGGAGCTTCGTTCTGATGGTTCCCGTCGCGATGCGCCGGTGGAAGCCGCAGATGGCTACATTGCTGTTCGCCGGTCTGGTGGTCGTCCAACTGGCGTTCGGGCCGTCGATGGTATATGCCGACCTGATGGCGCCATGGATGCTGTATTCGGCCATCGTATATGCGGATCCGCGCAATTCGAAGGCGTTCATCGTACTCGCCGTCGCCATCGGGGCCTTGGCGTCGCCCGTCATCATCTGGTCCGCCGATGCAGGTCCCATCCTCAATCAGGGCGTGCCCTTCGATGGACTCAGCCCCCTGGAGACATGTTCGGGGACATACATCTATGGTCTGAGCGGTGATTGCGCCACCACCATAACGACAAGCTCAGTGGCCATATTCATCTTCATCGCCGTGTATCTGTTCGCGGCGATCATCGTCGCGTACTGGCAGCGGGCCCGGCGCATCACCGTCAGCATGATGCATGAGCGCAACGACGCCTTGCAGGCAAAAGAGGATGAGGAACGCCATATCGCGGCGCTCGCCGAACGCGCCCGCATCGCGCGTGACATGCATGACGTGGTGGCGCACACGCTGTCGATCATCATCATCCAATCCGATGGGGGCCGGTACGCGGGCGCCAACAATCCGGCGCTGGCCCGGCAGACCATGGAGACGATCCGTCATGAATCGGAGCGCGCGCTGCACGACATGAAACGTCTGCTGGGCGTGTTCGGAGGGTCGGACCATGCCGATTACGCGGATGTGGACGCGCTGATCGACCAGGCGAACGCGGCAGCCGGCATGGGGTGCACGATTCGCAAGACCGTGTCCGGCCAGCCGCGGGTCGCCGCGCTCGGCGCACAGGCGAGCACCGCAATGTACCGCATGGTGCAGGAGGCGCTGACGAACGTGCGCAAATACGGCGGCCCGAACGTCACCGTGCAGATCAGCGAGATCTGGGGGGCTGACGGACTGCACGTCACCGTTGCCGACAATGGCCGCGGCGCGTCATCGTCGTTGGACGGCCACAAGCCCGGTTACGGACTGATCGGCATGCGCGAGCGAATCGGCGCGATCGGCGGCAGCGTGACCAGTGGCCCGCAGCTTGGCGGCGGCTTCGTGGTGTCCGGCTTCGTGCCGTACAGCACTGTCTCAACGCAGTCCGAGGATGCTGCGCCGGCGTCCGAAAGCTCGAACGCGGCGTCTTCCGCTGCGGTGTCTTCGGGCGCGGCAATCATGCCGATGGCGGCCCCGACGACCGGAACGGTTTCAATGGCGACGGATACCGGGAATGCCGGGGTCGTCAGTAATGTCGCGAACGCCCCGCAATCCGCCGTCGCCAGTCAAGTCGGTGTCGTCCAACCGGCCGGTGTCACGCAACCGGCCGGCGCAAAGATGCCCCGTCCGGTGTCGCAGATGTCATCGGTCCCGACACAAGCACCGCCGGCGCCCATCACCATACGCCTGCGCACGATTCTGTCCGCCCTGCGTTCGAAGCCGATCCAGCAGGCATCCGCTACCGGGGAGCAGCGGCTCAACTGGATCGAGCGCATGTCGCAGTGGACCGAGCGGCATTATCTGCTAACCGACCTGCTGCTCACCATACTGGTGGCCTGGATGCTACTTTCCATCAATCCATCCGTCATATACGCCGAGGGACTGCAGCTCGACAACCGTTTCGACCGCGCATTGACGATCATCATCCTGATTCCGTTGATCTTCCGCCGCAGGTTCCCGGAATCCAGCGCGCTGGCGGTGGCCATCCTCGCCGCGCTTCAGCTGCTGTTCTTCGAGCCGGTCAGCCTGGCCGATATCCTCGCTTCCCTTGTGGCCCTGTATTCCGCGGTGTTGTACGGCCGTGACAAGGCATGGCGATGGACGGGGATCGCCGCAATATCGGATTCCGTGCTGTTCGGCTGCAAGATCTTCGCCGCTCAAACCGGGTATCGAAGCATCTTCAGCATGCTGACTCATCCCCGCCCGGCATATTCCCTCGCGACGACGCCCGCCGCGTTCGCATCGGCAATCATGTTCATGGTGATATCGCTGGCGTTGTGCATAAGCGCGACGGCCATGGCACGATGGGACCGATCCAGCGGATCGAACGCGCTGGTGCTGCAAGCCCGCGAGGAGGCGTTGCGCGCGGAGCAGGCCAAGCAGCGCATCCTGGCGGCGAACATGGAACGTGACCGCATCAGCGAGAGCATTCAGTCCGAGGTGACGATGACGCTGACCAGCGTGATCGACCAGGCGGTCGCCGGCCTGCGCATGCTTGACGATTGCGAGCGTCACGGTGAACAACCGTCGTCCGGGTCCATCTCCGAGGCGTTCGCGGCCATCGGATCACAGGGCCGTGCGGCGCTGGCCCACATGCGCAAGCTGCTGGGCGTGCTGCGCGAGACCGGATTCAGCGATGAGGCTCACCGGCAAGAGCAGCCCGGCATGCAGCTCAGGCCCGCGGCATCGCTCGACAAGCAGCTGCACGATAGCCAGCTGCACGGCATCGCGTCGTAATGAGACGGCGCTCCACGGCCCGCCGGGGATCATCCGACATGAATTCAGGGTTAAATCAGGGGGCGTGATACGGGACTTGTTCGCCGATGTTGGATACAGTGGAAGGCATGAGTGAGTTGCAAAGAATTCGGGTGGTCATCGCCGACGATCAGGAACTGGTGCGAGCGGGATTCGCAATGGTGATCGGATCCCAGCCGGACATACAGGTGGTCGGGCAGGCGGGCGATGGCGCCCAGGCGGTGTCGTTGGCCGAATCGCTGCACCCCGATGTGGTGCTGATGGACGTGCGCATGCCCGGCATGGACGGACTGGAAGCGACCAGCCGCATCAGCGCGCTGGAAGCGGCCGCCGGAGACGCACCGCGCAAGACCCGCGTGATCATCCTGACGACGTTCGACTTGGACGAGTACGTGATGGCGGCTATCAACGCCGGCGCATCCGGATTCCTGCTCAAGGACACCGAGCCGGAGACGCTGCTGAGTTCTATTCGCACGGTATATCAGGGCAACGCGATTATCGCGCCTTCGGCGACGAAGCGACTCATCGAAAAGATGATGGAGGACGGGTACACCAAGCATGGGTTGACGGCGACTGACGGCTATGCGGACGGTTCGTCCACGATGCCCGGCGCCCGGCCGGTGGCATACACTGACCCGGAACTGAACCTGCTGACCGAGCGGGAGCGTGAGGTGCTGGTGGAGATCGCCCATGGATTGTCGAATCAGGAAATCGCCGACAAGCTGTTCATCAGCCTGCCAACCGCGAAAACGCACGTGGCGCATATCCTTGCCAAAATCAATGCGCGCGACCGCGTCCAGGCCGTCGTCTTCGCCTACGACAACGGCCTGGTATAAGGCGAATATAAAAAAAAACGCCCCCGCTGGGCGGGGGCGCGATGCTCAGTCCGCCAGCGGGGGCGCTAGTTGTCAGATCGCGTGCTTGCGGCGGATCATCGTGATCGTGACGCCGGCGGCGGCGATCAGGATGAACGCCGAGGCGATGCCGGACACGTCCGCGCCGGTCTTCGACAGCGGCTGCGTGCCGGAGGGGTTGCGGCCAGAGGCATTGTTGACACCGGTGTTGCCGGCATTGCTACCGCCGTTACCGTTGCCGCCGTTGTTGCCGTTGCTGCCACTCGTCTCGCGCACGACCGAGGCCTGCGCCTGGCCGGGCTCGACCTTGACGACGTTCTTGCCGTCGGCGCTCAGCGTGACCTTGGCGCTGTAGGCCGCGGCGAGGTTGACTCGCGCCCAGCCCTGCGACGAGGCGTCCAACGGATAGCCGGAGTCACCTTCGGTCGCGGCGAGCACGGCCTTCTTCTGCGCGGAATCCAACGACTTGAACGCGGCGACGTTGTCGAACATGCGGACGGCCGAGTCAGGCACCACCGGCGCCTGTCCGGTCGTGCCCGTGGCCTGGAAGCCATAGGTCATGCGGGCCTTGTACGCGGCCAGTGCGGAGGCACGGTCGGTAACCGGCTTGGTCGAAACCTCGTCGGTGAAATCATTGCGGTAGCCGTTGGCGGCGTTCGCGCCGGTGTTCGTGATGCAGGCGTCGAGCGTATCGCCGTGGTTGTCGGCCTTGCACTGCGCGGTCAGGTAATCGACGAGCTCGGCGCGGGCGGCCGCGCCTTCCTGTGCGGTCTTCTCGCCGCTCACCGCGGTGGCGACGCCGTACTGGCCGGCGATGTGGCCGCCCATGATGTCGAGCGGGTAGTGCACGCCGAGCACGATGCGGTTGTTGCCGGCCTCGGACACGCGGGTCATGATCTCCGGGCCGAGCTCGGGCAGCAGGTACGCCAGGCCGGCGCCCTGCGTGAACGCGAAGGTGGTGTGGCCGGACGGGAACGAGCCGGAGTTGTACAGTCCGTCATACTCGTTGTCGGGCGCTTCGCCGTCTCCCCAGTCGAAGTTCTCGTAACCGGGGACCTTCTTGATGTTCAGCGTCTGCTTCAGACCGTTCATGTTCAGCGTCGTGCCGTTGAAGTTCACGCGGTCCACGTAGGGGCGCGGGTGCTGGTATGTGGCCTTGGCGACGCCGGTGGAAGCGGACTTGTTCATGTCGGACAGGAACTGGGCGGTCTTCGGCAACTTACCAGCGTCGGCGGCGTCCTTGTAGTACTTGCCGAGCACCGGACCGAGCGCGTCGTACAGCGTGTTGGTGGAGTTCATCTGGGCGTCGGACAGGGCGCGCTGGTCCTGCGCGGTGTTGCCGTCGGTGCCGTACGCCTTGTTGTTGATGTCTTCGGTGAGCTGGTCGTCGTGCGCGAGCACCGACTTGCCCTCATCGGTCACGCCCTTGCCTGCGACGTAGTACTTGTTGAAGTCGGTCAGCAGTCCGGTGATCGTGTTCTTGGAGGATGCGGTCTTCACCACGGTCGGCGCCTTGGCGCCGAAGGAGATGGCGGTGATGGTGCTGCCGTCTTCGCTCAGCGTCACCTTGGCGCTGAAAGCCTTGGCGAGGTTGATGCGCTCGAATCCGTTGGAGCTGGCGTCCAGCGGGTAGCCGGAGTCAATTTCGGAGGCTTCGAGCACCTGACGACGCTGGGCGTCGGTCAGGTCGGGGAATGCGGTGAGCAGCAGGTTCTCCGCGCCTTGCGGCACGACGGGCGCCTGACCGGCGGCCGAGGTCTGCGAGAATCCGTAGGTCATGCGTGCGGTGTAGGCGTCGATGGCGGACGCGCGGTCGGTCACCGGTTCGGTGGACACCGCGTCGGTGAAGGTGTTCTTGTATCCGTTCTTGTCGTTGGCGCCGGTCTTGCTCACACACGCGGCGACGGTGTCGCCGTTGCCGTCGGCCTTGCAGCGTGCGGCGATGTAGTTCTCAAGTTCGTCATGGGCCGGCAGCAGCACGTTCTGGCGGAACGTGGCATCAGACCACAGAGCGGCGACGGATGCGCTGGCGGAGATGCGTCCGCCGATCACGTCCATCGGGTAGTGCACGCCGAGCACGACGCGGTTGTTGCCGCCTTCGGCGGCGCGGGCCACGAGTTCCGGTCCAAGCTCGGGCAGCAGCGTGGCCAATCCCAGACCGCGGTTGTAGGTCTTGGTGGTGTGGCCGGACGGGAAGGACTGCGACGGCTCCTGATAGTCGGTGTAATCCTCGCCGTATTCCTGGCCGTCGATATTGATCATCGGGATGCGCTTGATGTCGAGCGTCGAGCTCAGACCGTTGAGGTCGGTGTCACCGCCGATCGTGCGGTCGACGCCTTCGTTCTCCTTGTTGAAGTACGGACGCGGGTAGTTGAAGTCCTTCTTGGCGCTGCCGGTGCCGACGAAGCCCGCGAACGAGTCCTTGCTGCTTTTGCTGAACACCAGGTCGGAGGTCTTGGGCAGCTCGCCCTGCGCGACGCCCTCGGCCACGTACTGGCCGATGATCGGCCCGAACGCGTCCTTGTAGATGCGCAGTGCGTCGCCGTCGCTCGCGTCGAGAGCGGCGCGCTCGGCCTGCGTGTAGGTGCCGTCGACCTTGGTGGTGTCGGCGGCGGCCTTGTTGTTGATGGCCACGACGGTCTTGTCGTTCTGTCCGAGCACGCTCTTGCCGGCATCGGTGACCTTGCCGCGGAAGGCATCGCCCTGCGGCGTGTTGTTCACGACCTTCTTCGGGGTCCACCAGTTGTAATACTCGCCGAGCAGCGAGGTGATGTTCGGCTTGACCGCACTGCCGTACGAGGGAGTGTCCGCGGCGTTCGCGGTGACGCTCACGGACATCAGCATCGCGATGGATGCGATGCCTGCCACGGCGCCCTTGAGGACCGCGGACTTACGCATTGTCTTGTGCATTCTTTCAGCTTCCATTGTGTGTTGGTTGATATGGAACCGATTCTGTTGTAGACCAACTGTCAGGTTCCGACCGCTGAAAGATAATGAAAATCACCTTCGATTAATGAACAGTTCATTTTGCAACGTACCGATTTTTTGCGTGTTCAGGTTATAACATCGCGCGTCGGGAGCCGCGTGTCACGGGTCGTGCGGTATAACGCCATATAGGCGATGAGGTCCCTTCTTTTGAGTGAAAGAAGGGACCTCATTGCACTGGCGGCTGTGTTGACCACCCACCGGCTCTACGAACTAGGCTTCAGCCAGAGCCTCGACAGGCTGAACCGTCAAACAGACAGTCCGGTGGGCTGTCTGTAGGTGAAGTGAGCGGCAGGTGAAGTGAGCGGCTTGCCGCGAAGGCCGCCTAAGAGGCTCAGGCTTCAGCCAGAGCCTCGACAGGCGGCGTCTTGACTGCGCGACGGGCCGGGAACACGCTGGCGAGCAGGGCTGCGATGGCGGCCACCACAAGCACGATGCCGTTCATGCCCCATTCGAAGGGGAACACCGTCTTGCCGTACAGGCTGAACACCATGTACGACCCCAGCCATCCGAACAGCGTGCCGAGCACCACGCCGACCACACCTGCGACGAGCGACAGCAGCAGCGCCTCGACGGCCAGTGAGCGCCGCAGCTGCCCGCGGGTCATGCCGATGGCCCGCAATGTCGCGGATTCGCGGGTGCGTTCAATCACCGACAGACTCAGCGTGTTCGCCACGCCGATCAGCGCGATGAGCACCGCGACGGCGATCAGCGCGACCAGAAGCATCAGCATCGAGTTGATGATGGTCTCCCATTGTGCGCGTTGCGCCACGGGACCGGTGATGGACACGGTGGAGTCATACGAAAATACGTCCTGAATCTTGTTGAACACGTCACTCAGGGAGACGCCGGCCGACTGGGTATCCACACGCATGAGCAGCATGTGGCCGGTCGCGGTGATGTCGCCGTTGTTGAAATGGCTGGTGTTGATGAAGGCGACGGCATCATAGTTGGACGAGACGCGGCGGTAATCGGATTGCACCGGCTTGAGACGCATTGATGAGGAAACGCCTCCGTTCGTCGAGCTTGCGCTGGCGGACCCGTCTTGTTCGGTGCTTGCCGCAATGCCATTCGACTCCGCGGCAGTGAACCGCAGCTTCGCATCGGAGCCGAATGTGATCTCCTTGCCTGAGGTGGCGCGGTATTTCGGCAGCAGCACGGTGTCGTCGCCGACGGTGACGCCGCTCAGGTCGGCGTGCATGACGCCGGCGAGTTCGGAGGTGTTCTTGACGCCGACGAGCAGCAGGGACATCGTTCCCCCGTTCACGCCTTCCGCGGTCACCGTCGCCGTGGGCGCGTACATGGTGGCCGCGACGCCCTTGACCTGGGCCGCTTCCTTGACTGCGCTGGTCTTCAGGCCGTCGCCGGTGGCGATCATGTCGACACTGTACCGGGACGCGAGCGCCTCCCCCATGGTCTGCTTGGCGCTGGCTGCACCGGTGGCGATGGTGGCGACCAGGGTCACGCCGATCAGCAGCGCGGTGCCGGTGGCGGCGACGCGACGCGGGTTCTTCTGGATGTTGGCGTGGGCAACTTTGGCGCTCGGACCGCACATCGAGACGAGCGCGCCGACGCCGCGCATCAGCACCGGCAGCCAGAACGTGGCGGTGAGTACGAGCCCGAGGAACACCAGCGCGGCCCCGCCGATGGACATCAGCAGCACACTGCTGTAATTGTCGCTGGCCATGGTGTCCAGACCGTTCAGCATGCCGGACAGCTGCCATACGGCGACGCCAGCCAGTGCCAATCCGGCGATGATCGTCAGAACGCCAATCGTGGCGCGGACCTTTCCGGCGCGTGATGTATCGGTCAGCTCGATCGGGCGCAGGGCCTCAAGCGGCGTCACGCTGGTGGCGGACCGTGCGGAGCCGAGTGAGGCGAGTACAGTCATGATCAGGCCGAATGCGATCGGAACCACGAACGCTTGCCACGAGAGAATCAGCCTGGCCTGCATCCCCATCATTTCCATTACGCCCGTGTTCGTGACCAGCGCGATCAGACCGACGCCGAAGCCGACGCCCAGCACCGACGCAATCAGGCCAAGCAATCCGGCCTCCATCAGTACGGATGTGTACAGCTGGCCCTTCTTCGCGCCGATTGTGCGCAGCAACGCCAGCGTGCGCCTGCGTTGCGCCACCAGCACCTGGAACGTGTTGGCGATGACCAGGGCGGCAACGAACAGTGCGAGCACACCGAAGCTCAGCAGGAATATGGTGGGGAAACTGGTGTTGTTCGAGCTGAGGTCCCTGACGGCCTCCGCCTCGACCGATCGGCGCGATTCCACGCCATAAGATTTCGGCAGGAGCCCGGAGACCTCGTCGACGGTCCGCTGCGCGGCAGCGGCGTCGGCTTCGTCGATGTCAAGCAGGAGCATGTACGCCTGCATATGGTCGAAATCATCCACGCCGTATACCGCGGCGACGACGTTCTCCGACAGCACCGAAGCGCCACCGTAAAACGAGTACACACCAAACGGGTCGCTGGTCAGGCCAACGACGCGCACGTCACGCACCGCGGTGCCGCTCAGAGCGCTGCCGTTGGATATCGGAGCGACGTCCACCTTGTCGCCGACACCCACTCCAAGTTGTTTGGCGACGGATTTTGGCAACGCCACCTCGTTGTTGTCGACCGGCTGGTCGCCGGAGACGATGCGGACCGGCAGCAGCTTGCGGTCGGTTGACGTGCCGACGGCGTATCCGTTCGAGCGCTTGCCCGCTGCGGAGATCGAAACGCTGACGGACGTGTCGACGCGGGCGCCCTTCACGCCTTTCGTGGCGCGTATCCGGTCGAGGTTGAAATCGGCGACGGTGGTTCTGTCGGCCGAGCCGTTCTCGGAGACCGCGCCGTTGCTGTTTGTTTTCATCGTGGCGATGTAGTTCGCTTCGCCGAGCTGGGCGGTACTCTGCCTGCGCAGCGAGTCGTCCATGGAGTTGGAGAACAGGAACGTGGCGGCGATGAACGCCGTGCCGATAAGGATGGCTATGCCTGCGGGGATGAGCATCCTCGCGCTTTTTTTCATGAGTTTGATGGTGATGGAGAACATGAGAAGTCCTTAATGCTGTGGGCGGGTCAGCGGCGGTGCTGGGCGACGGCGGCGTGCTGCGGAGCGCCCGGAACGCTTGGAGCACCCGGAACGAAAGACGCCTTTTCGGTGTGCCCCTTGAGGGCCGCCACCGGCGGTCTTGGAACGGTGGTGCCCGCGGACGGCCCGCCGACCAGTTGGGTGGCCCACTCGCGCTCGTTCATCAACAGTTGGTTCATGCTCTCGGCGGTCGGGCGCTGCTCGTCGGCGACGATCTGGCCGTCGGCGAACACGATCGCACGATCGGCATAGGATGCGGCGACGGCGTCATGGGTGACCATGATGACGGTCTGCCCAAGTTCCTTGACGGATCGCTTCAGGAAGCTCAGCACTTCGGCGCTGGAGACGGAATCGAGGTTGCCGGTGGGCTCGTCGGCGAACACCAGCGACGGTTTGGTGATGAGCGCACGCGCGATGGCGACGCGCTGCTGCTGGCCGCCAGACAGTTCATTCGGCCGGTGCGTGAGACGTTCCTTGAGTCCCAGCGTCGTCGTCAGCATGTCGAACCACTGACGGTCGGGCTTCTGACCCGCCAGAGTCAACGGCATGAGGATGTTCTGCTCGGCGGTGAACATCGGCAGCAGGTTGAAGCTCTGGAAGATGAAGCCGATCTTGTGGCGGCGCAGCATGGTCAGCTGATTGTCGTTCATGGTGGTGATGTCGGCGCCGTCGAACACGATATGACCGCTCGTGGCCGAGTCGAGTCCGGCGAGCGTGTGCATGAGCGTGGACTTGCCGGAGCCGGACGGGCCCATGATCGCGGTGAACCTCCCTTGCTCGAACCGCACATTGACGCCGCGCAGCGCATGCACCGCGTTTTCGCCATGCCCGTAGTCCTTGACCAGGTCGATCGCCTCGATGGCGATGGGGTGCCGCTGTTCCTGCGCCGCACCGGCATTGGTCTGCGGCTGCATGATCTGCTGTTCCATAACGTCCTCTTCCATATCAATACAGGGATTTTCCCTGAACGTTACTTTCACCATACGGATGGCGGGCTCGGACCGGCATCGTGCGGCGGGGTGAATCGCCATCGTGCCCATCATCCTTGAGTATTACGCGCTCGAACATTGTGCGCGGTTTCACTGCGCTCGGCGGCCTCTCTCGGCCGGGAGCACACGGGCCCGTGGCGATGACGGGGCGGGGATGATAGGGGATGCCTGGCAAGAAGAATTGTACGATGAGCGAGAACAGTGTTGAGAACGAGAATGGCGAAACGTCCATTTTCCAATGATTCTTAGATTTGCCCTCACGCCCCGAAACGGCATGTAACCGGTTAAAAACGATTTCGTGGCACAGGGAATGCCACGAAATGCCTAAAACAGCGATTTTTACCGTGTCGTGGCACGAAACCCCCTGCTTGCATCACTGTTCAAGACAAAAAGCCAAAATGTGGTCGGAACGGAGCTGAACAGCAGGATCGGACCATACGCCCTCCCGCTGGCGGGAGGTGGCGCGAAGCGCCGGAGGGTGGTTGTGCGGCGACATCCCACCCGCTTCACTACAGCCCAGCCAGCAAGGGCTATATGTAACAAACCCGCGCTGCATGACGTCAGCGCGGGTTTGTACGGGTTCCCCTTCTCGTTCCGCGTCACGGTTCCCCGACCGGCGACGCGGAAAATCCTTGCGGCTATCTAGCCAAGACCATCACTTGGCCAGTCCGGAGGCGCGCAGCGCCTCGAAGCCGCCCTTGAGGTCGTCGAGGATGTCCTCGATGTTCTCGGTGCCGATGGACAGGCGGATGGTGCCCTGGTGGATGCCCTGATCCTCCAGCTCCTCCAGCGTCTCCTGGGAGTGCGTGGTGGAGGCCGGGTGGATGACCAGCGACTTCACGTCGGCCACGTTCGCCAGCAGAGAGAACAGGTGCAGGTTGTCGATGAAGACACGCGCCGCGTCCTTGCCGCCCTTGATGTCGAAGGTGAAGATGGAGCCGGCACCGTTCGGGAAGTACTTCTTGTACAGCTCGTGGTCGCGGCGCCCCTCGATGGACGGGTGCGAGACGGACTCGACCTCAGGCACGGTCTGCAGGTACTCGACAACCTTCAGCGCGTTCTGCACGTGGCGCTCGACGCGCAGCGACAGGGTCTCGGTGCCCTGCAGCAGCAGGAACGCGGCGAACGGGGACAGGGTGGCACCGGTGTCGCGCAGCAGGATGGCGCGGATACGGGTCACGAAGGCGGCTCCACCAAGGGCCTCGTAGAAGTTCAGACCGTGGTAGGAGGGATCCGGCTCGGTCAGGGTCGGGAACTTGCCCGGCACCTCAGCCCAGTTGAAGTTGCCGCCTTCCACGACGACACCACCCAGCGTGGTGCCGTGGCCGCCGATGAACTTGGTCGCGGACTCGACCACGACGTCGGCGCCGTGCTCCAGCGGGCGGAACAGGTACGGGGTGGCGAAGGTGTTGTCGACGATCACCGGCAGATGATGCTTGTGGGCGATTGCGGAGATGGCCTCGAAGTCGGGCAGGTCGGCGTTCGGATTGCCGAAGGTCTCGAAGTAGACGAGCTTGGTGTTCTCCTGGATGGCGTCCTCAAAGTTCTGCGGAACCTCCGGATCGACGAAAGTGGTGGTGATGCCGTCGCGCGGCAGCGTGTGCTTGAGCAGGTTGAAGGTGCCGCCGTAGATGTTCTTGGAGGAGACGATGTGGTCACCGGACTGGGTGATGTTGCGCACGGCGTACTCGACGGCCGCGGCGCCCGAGGCGACCGCGATGCCGGCGGTGCCGCCTTCAAGGGCGGCGATGCGGTCCTCGAACACGCCCTGGGTGGAGTTAGTCAGACGGCCGTAGATGTTACCCGGGTCGGCGAGTCCGAAGCGGGCCTCGGCGTGGTCGAAGTTGTGGAAGACGTAGCTGGTGGTCGCGTAAATCGGCACTGCGCGGGAGTCGGTGGCCGGGTCGGCCTGCTCCTGGCCGACGTGCAGCTGCAGGGTTTCAAAACGGTACTTCTTGTTGGCTTCGGTCATGGTGGTCGCTCCTTTTCCCATGTCGGGATGCTGTGGTTTCCGTGTCTTTCTTGTCGCCACCCGTCGGCGGTTTCCAGCGTCTGGCGAGGTGTTGGTTTAGACCATAGGGCACATGGATGCGGCATCGCAAGTCCGGCGTTATCGCGGTTGCCTATAACCCTTTAAAAGCCGTTGGCATCATTGGTGTCGCAGGTCGTAACAGGAGCCCTAAAACCGACTATCCACGATGCGACACGCCGCTGCCGTCAGAGCCGGTTCCACAGGTCACGGATCATGTCGGTGATGGTCAGGTCGCGCAGGGATACCATCTTCGGGAACGTGCGGATCAGACGGCGCTGCTGGCGGTTGAGCGAGCGACGGACCAGCTCGCCGGCATCCGCAACCGGTCTGGATGCCGCACGAATGCCCTGCTGGGCTCCGGCCGCGAACCGGTCATACGCCTGCTCCGCCTGCCCGCGCAGTTTGGCGGACGTTTCGCGCCACTGCTCGTCGGCCTCGCTGATGCGTGTGTCGATCTGTCTGATCTGCTGCGATTTGAGCGCCTTGATGCCCTCGCTGACCTTCGCCAGACGCGAATCGAGACTGCGCAGACCGGCCTGGGTGATGGCCGCATCGATTACCACCACGACGAACGACAGTCCCGCGACGGCGTGAAGCAGCCATATCGGCCAGGACCGGACGATGTCGGACATCCACGGCTGGACCACCAGTTTGATGCACGTCGCCCCCGCGCCGAACGCCAGAAACCCGTTGAGATACACGCGCCCGTTGATGTTGAACGGCTTGCCGGAATAATCCCAGAAACGCATGTGGTACAGTTTCTCGATCGCCCAGCTCGACGCATATTCCAGCGTGCATGCGAGCACGCCGCTGGACAGGAACAGCGACAGCGGATTGTTCACGTCATGCAGCAGCACGACGACCAGCAGACCGCCGAACCCGTAGATCGGGCATATCGGCCCGTTGAGCATGCCCCGATCCTCGAACCGCTTGCGCAGCACGACGCTCAGGCCGGTCTCCCACACCCATCCCGCGAACGAGTACGCCAGCCAATACAGGAAGAAGCGTTCCACGACAATCAGAACATCCATGGGCGTCATGGCATCCTCCTTGCGATCATGCGGACGGAACCGCCGCATCGGGCTTCGTCCCGTCGTCACGTGTATCAGACAACTCTAGCGCGAGGCGTCACGTTCCGGCTTCCGCTCCCATGCCGTCGATACGATGCAGGTGGCACTTCCCGGCCGCCCGCCACCGGTGGCGCGCTGGGCGGGACCGCGTTACGCGGTGTGCGCCCGACGATGCTAGTCTCTGTTGTGTATCGTCATTGCCTACCAGTAAGGGGTGTTTCCGAATGACCGATGATGTGACGCTGTATGACCGCGACCCACATTACATTCCGCGCGTGGCCGCCGTGCACGACATGTGCGGGTATGGCAAGTGCTCGCTGACCGCGGCGATCCCGATCCTGTCGGCGGCCGGCTGCGACGTGTGCCCGGTGCCGACGGCCCTGTTCTCCGCACACACCAAGTACGCCGTGTTCACGTTCCATGACACGACGGACATTCTCTCCGGATATCTGGATGCCTGGCGCAAGGAGAACGTCGAACTGGACGGCGTGTACAGCGGCTTCCTCGGCTCCCCCGACCAGGTGTCCATCATCCAGCGCCTGTACCGCGAATATCCGTCCGCGCTGCGGCTGGTCGACCCGGTTATGGGCGACGCCGGGCAGATGTACCCGACGTACACGCCGGAACTGTGCGAGGCGATGGGGGCTCTGGCGGACGGCGCGGACGTGCTGATGCCGAACCTGACCGAAGCGAGCATCCTGACCAAGCGCGACTACCCCGGGCAGGATCTCGATGACGCCGCCGTGACCGAACTGCTGGACGCGCTGCTGGGACTCGGTGCCAAGAACGTGGTGCTCAAGGGCATCGACCACGGTGACGGCAAGATCATCAACTACGTGGCGAGCGCCGAAAAGGGCGCTGCCGAGAAGGTCGAGCTTGTGCACGACAAGCTGCCGTACATGATCCACGGTACGGGTGACGCTTTCGCGTCCGCACTGTGCGGTGCGGTGATGGCCGGCCGCGGCCTGGCCGAATCGGCTCGGATCGCGGGCGAATTCGTACGTCATGCAATGGAAAGCACCCGCAATCAGCCGCATTTCGAGGAGCGCGGGGTCAGTTTCGAACTCGATCTCGGTGAGCTCACTTCGCTGGTGAAGTGAGACCGTGCCGCAAAGCCGGCAAAACGGAACTGCGCCGAAGCCCTGGCTGGGCCTTCGGCGCAGTTTTGTATCAGAACCACTCTGACTCGGAACCAAGGAATCCGGCCTGAGGGGAAGGCGTCAGGCCACTCCCGTATCGCAGCTCTCAGTATTCGCGCGTCTTGGGCGGGAAGTCATTGATGTGCACGGACTGCCACAGGATGGAGGCGTGAGGTGCCGATGAAGCCTCGGCATCGGCGGCATCGGCCATCCCGATCATCGAATGTGCGAGGAAACGTTCGTCGTCACGCGCCGGATAATCGAGCCTTTGCAGGGAACCGCGCGATTCGTGGCGCGCCTCGGATGCGCGCAGCATGGCTTCGGCGAGCAGTGTCAGGTGCCGTACCTCCCAGATCGCGGTTATCTCCTGATTGAACGCGGGCGTCTCCGAATGCGCCGTGAGACGGCTGGCGCGGGGACGGATCACAGTATCGAGCAGGTTCAGGGCCTCGCTGATGGAACGGGCGTCGCAACGCACCGCCAGCGCATGTTCCATCAGCGTTCCCAGATCGGCGGCGAGCCGATACGGGTTGTCCTCCTCGGAACCGGGCTGCGCGGAAGCATCTGAGCCGCCGAGCTCCGCTGCCTGCGGCATACCGTCAGACGTATCGTCTGCCGCGTCATCATCCGCGTCCGGTCTGCCCGCAAGCATCGTGGCGACATCCTGCTTGCGCGAACGGGCGACGTCGTCCACCAGCGCGGCTGCCGCCTCGGCGGGACCGTCATCCGCATCGGCGCCGCGCATCGGGTCGTCGACCGGCGACTGTGCGATGCGGGCCGCCAGCGACTCACCTGCGCGCGTGCCGAACAGGCATGCGTCGAGCAGCGAGTTGCCGCCCAGACGGTTCGCCCCATGCACCGACACGCACGAGCATTCGCCCGCGGCGAACAAGCCCTCCACGACCGTGCGGGTACCGGAATCGGCGTCGCCGTTCTGGCTCCCTGACTCCGCCCAGCGATACACCTCTCCATCCGTGGTGATCGGGATGCCACCCATCGTGTAATGCGCGGTCGGTTTGACCGGCACCATGTCCTTGGCCGGATCGAGGTTCGCGTACGCCTTGATGGTCTCCACCACCTGCGGCAGCACCGCATTCATATGATCCGGATCGATGCCGGTCATATCGAGCCACACGCAGTCCTTCGGACCGTCCGGGTCTTTCGGGTCCGCGACGCCGCGTCCGCCGTCGATCTCGGCCATGATCGAACGGCTCACCACGTCACGCGCGGCGAGGTCGAGATGCTCCGGCGCATAACGTTCCATGAACGCCTCGCCGTCGGCGTTGCGCAGCACGCCGCCCTCCGCACGGGCGGCCTCCGACAGGAGTATGCCCGTGTGCGCGAGACCCGTCGGATGGAATTGGACGAATTCGATGTCTTCCAGCTGGAGTCCGGCGGACAACGCCAAGGCCATGCCGTCGCCGGTCAGATCCCATGAATTCGACGTGGTGTGGAACAGTCGTCCTGCACCGCCGGTGGCGAACATCACGTTGTGCGCATGAATTGCGTGGGTGACGCCGGCGTGCGTGTCATAGGCGACCACGCCCGCAACGGCGCTCCCCGACTTGTCAAGCACCACATCGGTCACGTACCATTCCTCGGCGAATTCGATGCCGGCCGCGACGCACTGCTGCCACAGCGAGTGCAGGATCTGATGGCCGATGCGGTCCGCCGCATATGCCGCCCTGCGCACGGGCATCTTGCCGAAATCCGCGGTGTGACCGCCGAACCGTCGCTGCGCGATGTGGCCGTCATCGGTGCGGGAGAACGCCACGCCCATACGCTCCAGGTTGATCACGGTCTGCGGGGCGTACTCGGCGAGCAGCTTGGCCGCATCCTGATCGACCAGCCAGTCGCCGCCCTTGACGGTGTCGTAGTAATGCCAATGCCAATCGTCCTGTTCCACATTGCCCAGACTCGCCGCGATGCCGCCCTCCGCTGAACCGGTGTGCGAGCGCAACGGCTGCAGTTTGGATATCACCAGGACCTTCGGCTCGATGCCGGACTCCTTCAACTGTTCGATGTCAGGGGAGTGCATCAGCCCCAGCGCCGCCGACAGGCCGGCCGCCCCGGCGCCGACGATCACCGCGTCATACATTTCTTCCACATGTTTCGGACTCATATCCAAGATTGTCGCACAAGGGCTGACGTTCGCCGCGCACGTGACGGGGGCACGGCGGATAATACCGTTCATGGAAGAAATATCCGACAGCACGACAACGCCCGACAGCACGGCGACGCCCGGCAACACGACAACGCCCGGCAATGCGGCAACATCCAACGGCACAGCGTCATCCGGCAGCACAGCGTCGTTCAATAGTGCGACATCGTTCAACAGTGCGGTGTATGACATCGTCCGGCGGATCCCGCGCGGAGCGGTCGCGACCTACGGCCAGGTCGCGACGCTGGCCGGCCGCCCCCGCAATGCGAGGTTCGTCGGCTTCGCGCTGCACGCCAATCCCGAACCCGGCGTGATTCCCTGCCATCGCGTCGTGTTCCGTGACGGTTCGCTGGCGCCCGGCTTCGCGTTCGGCGGCCCGGAGCGGCAGCGCGCGATGCTCGAAGAGGAGGGTGTGCCGTTCATCCCGCCACGGGCGGGCCACGACAATGCCGGTGACGGTGGATGGCGTGTCGACCTGGCACGATGCCAATGGCAGGCGTAACGCACGCCAAGGTGCCATGCTTTCGCCTGTACCATCCGCCACGAGTGAGTATCGTCATCATGATCTCCGTCTCCCTCCGGTTTCCGGAACGATGGAGATGCGACCGTTCTCGACGGTTATCAGTCCGATGAGCTCCATCGTCCCCAATTGCGAGAGCACATGGGCGACCAACTCATGCATGCCGCGTTCCGGCACCGCATCCGCTCCCTTTCCTTCCGTTGACTTCCCTTCCGTTGGCCTCCCTTCCGTCGCGCCCGTCTCCAGGCCTTTTTCACCTGACCGGGTGCGCAGCTGTTCGGCGACGGATTGCGCGGTCGGGGCTATCCGCCGGCGACGGCACCATCGGATGGCATCGATGATCGCCCGCTGGCTCTCGGTCATCGCCGATGACCTGTTGCCGCCCGATGGGCTGCTGTCGCGCAATATGCCGGCATCACGAGGCGTCCCGACATCGCAGTCCGAGCCGTCTTTCCGTTGAGTGGCCACGTCGTGAAACGACTCCGGCGGATGCGGGGCATGCCAGACGTCATCCATGTCGGCGACGGAGCACACGATGGTGGCCCGTTGCTCCTGAATGAGCCGGTTGCAGCCGCCGTTGCCCGGCATGTCAATGTTGCCGGGCACCGCATGGATGTCCCGCTGCAGTTCGCTTCCCCAGTTCACGGTGTTCAGCGCCCCTGAACGCAGTCTCGCCTGAGTGACCACCAGCGTTGACGAAAGCGCGGCTATGATGCGGTTGCGCGACAGGAACCGCCTCGCCTCCGGAATGGTTCCCGGGCACAGTTCGCTGACCAGTGCTCCCCCGTTTTCCGCAATCCCGTCGAACAACTCGCTGTTGCACTGCGGACCGGCATGGTTGAGGCCTCCGGCGAACACGGCCACCGTGCGCCCGGCCCGTCCGATGCCGTACGCCCGCATCGCGTCCAATGCTCCCCTATGGGCGGCGGCGTCCGCCCCCATGGCTCCCCCTGAAACCACCAGATGCCCGGCTTGCGCGGCATGCACGGCTATGTCCGTCGTCAGTCGGCGCCCATACTCGTTGACGCCGCGCGAGCCAACGATGCCGACGGGCTGCGGGCAACTGGTCAATGCCGCGCGATCGCCACTGCCCCACAGGCACAGCGGGGGCGCGCAACGACCCAGCAACGCCAGGTCGTTGAGACGGGTGGGCCACCATACGTCATGCGGCGCGATGATCCATTGCCTCCCCTCCATGGTGAACCAGCCGCAGAGATAATCCCTGTCCCACGTGGGGAGAGTTCGCAATCGCTGCTGCCATGTCGCCAACGCGGAGCGAAACGAACGCACCGCCTGCGGCGTGGGCTTGCTCCCCCATCGGGTCATGCCGATGCAGAACGCCTGCTCGATGACCTTCCCCGCGCCGGCCGACGTGCGCAGTTCCGGGTCGCTGTCCCGGATGAGGGTGAGCGCTTCCCACGCATCGGCCGTGCCCTTGAGGAGCGCGGTCATCAGCGCGTCTGCGGTATTGAGGCAGAAAGTCAGGATAGCCCGAGCGAGCGTCTCCTCGTCAAGGTCCCAGCAAAGGCCGCTATCCGACTCGCATACAGTCATGACATCCTCGCTCTCAACATGATGCCTTGCGACATCTCGTCCGGCCCCGGCGACGTTTTGCCCGCCAGATCGGCCAGCGTCCATGCCAGTCGCATGGCCCGATCCACTCCACGCAGGCTCAGCCGATGCGACGCCAGCGCCCTGTTGGCGAGTTCCAGCGCCTTCACCGACGTGTTGGCGCGCATCCACGACCCCGGCACTTCGGCGTTGCAGCCCCACCCGTATTTGGAATACCGTTCGCCGGCCGCCGCCCGCGCCGCGATCACCTGCTGCTGCATGACGTGGCTGCCAATCGAATCGCGGGTCGGCGCCGAGGCTATGCACGGGACCGGCGGCACCTCCACCTGAATGTCGATCCGGTCGAGAATCGGACCGGATAGTCTGGCGAAATACCGGATACGGTCCTTCTCCTTGCACACGCAGCGCTCCCCGTTGCCGTAGGCGTAACCGCACGGGCACGGGTTGGCTGCCATGACCATCTGGAACATCGCCGGATAGTAGGTCGTCCCCTTCGTGCGAGACAGGGCCACGTACCCGGATTCCATCGGCTCGCGCAGCGTCTGCAGCGTCCTCGCGGAGAATTCAGGGGCCTCGTCCATGAACAGGATCCCGCGGTGGGCGCGCGTAATCGCCCCCGGCATCGCAAGCCCTGATCCGCCACCCACCAGCGACGCGGTCGACGCCGTATGGTGAGGCGCCTCGAAGGGCGGCATATCGGAGATGCCATAATGCTGCAGCGTGCCGCACAGGGAGCGTATCGACGCCACTTCGAGCTGTTCCTCCGGCGTAAGCGGGCACATGATGCTCGGCATCCTGGAGGCCAACATCGTCTTGCCCGAGCCCGGCGGGCCGGTCATCAGCAGATGATGTTTCCCGGCCGCCGCCACCTGCAATGCCCACTTGACATGATCCTGGCCGACCACCTCGCTCATGTCACCCAATCCGCTGAAGGCCGGCGTGTCCTCGACCGTGCACGAGACCGTCGCACGGTCGACGCCAAGCGTATACGACGCTCGGCCTCCCGCCAGCTCGATGAGCTCGCCCACATGACGGACGCAGGTCACGTCCATCTGCGGCACCAGGCGGGACTCGTCCTCGTTGCCGTAAGGCACGATCAGTCGCCGTATCCCCCGCTCCTTGGCATGCAGCATGATCGGCAGCAGACCATGGATCGGCAGCACGGTGCCGTCGAGGTTCACCTCCCCCAGAACGATCGTCTCCTCCAGGCTGTCGTGCGGAATCGCCCCCGCCGCGCTCAGCACGCCGGCCGCGATGGCGAGGTCGTGCGAGGCGCCCCGCTTGGGCATCGACGCGGGAGACATGTTGACGGTGACGCGGGTGTCCGGCCATTTGAACCCGCTCGCCTGACAGGCGGATTTGACCCGTTCCCGCGATTCGCTGAGCGAGGCGTCCGGCAGGCCGATGACGCTGAAATACGGCAGACCGGGCGAGATGAACGCCTGAATCTGGATGATGAAGGCCTTGAGACCAATCAGGCCGACCGAAAGGGAACCGCCGATAGCCATCAGAACGCCCCCGGTATGTGGTGCACCGACACCATGCCCGCACGCGCGACGATGGTGAGCACGTCGAACCGCACCCCCGTATGCCTGATGCGGTGGTCCGGCTCGAGCAGCCACTGCACGCCGGCGCGTCTGAGATTCGTCTGCTTGTGCAGGGTGACGGCCTCCTGCGGCATGCCGAAATGGTCGGTCCGCCTGGTCTTGACCTCGACGAACGCGATGACGCGGTCGGGCGTCATCATGACGATGTCGAGCTCCCCGTACCGCGAATGCCAGTTGCGCCCCAGAATCGTGTATCCGTGCCGTTCCAGCCAATCCGCCGCATATTGCTCCCCCAGCACCCCCAGCTGCTTGGGTTTGAGCGAGCCGTCGCACAGCCGGCACAGCATATCGCTCAGCCCCGCCACGGGAGGATCATGATCGGTCGTAGCGCCTGCGTGTTCCGCTCGGCTTGTCAAACAGGTGTCCATGACCATCAGTGCACCATAAAACCGCCTTCGACCACATGGTTTTCGGCCAATGTGGTCGAAGGCTTGCCCTTCGGCGTGTTGTGGATGGAATGTGGATGAATATCCACTTATCCACATCGCCGGCACGACGACGATTCCGTGCGCGGAGCCGAGGCATGGGCGCGCCCGCCAAGGCCATGCCTTATGGCAAACTGGTTGACGATTCTTTGACTTCAGGAGGCATATATATGAGCGGCTCAAGTGACGCGCTGGCCACGGTGACCTTGCGGGTGAACAGGTTCACGCCGCGTCCCGAGCGTGATCGCCCGGCCCGCTCCGGCAGCCCCTTCGCCAAGAAAAGCTCGCCATTCGGCGGCGCCTCCGCTTCGGCGCGTCGGCGTCCCCGCGGCAAGCAGTGGGTTCAGGAGTACACTCTGCCGGTTCGCCGGGAGGATACGGTGCTGGACTGTCTGCTGAAGATCAAGCGCACCGTGGATCCGACCCTGGCGTTCCGTTATTCGTGCGGGCATGGCATGTGCGGTTCCGACGCGGTGGCGATCAACGGCACGCCGACGCTCCTGTGCACCGCGACCGTCGGCGACTGGGCGAAACCGGCGACGCCGATTCCCCTCGCCGATGGCGAGGGATTCCGCCGCACCGGCGACGCGGGTGATAAGCGGAGCGCGGACACGACCGCTCCCGAAGAAAACTCTTGCGAAGACAACGCAGGCGCGCAATCCCACGAACTCGGCATCATCGAACTGGCACCGCTGCCGGGATTCCCCGTTCAGCGCGATCTGATCGCGGACATCGACCCGATGCTCGACCAGATCAGGAAGCTCAAGCCGTATCTGCAGGCCGATGGCGTGCTCGCGACCACCAGCGAAGGCAAGGTGGACGTGTTCGAATACCTTCAGCGGCCAGAGCAGCTGGCGAAATACGAGCTGCTCAGCAACTGCATCGCCTGTGGCGTGTGCGAGGGAGCCTGCCCGGTCTACGCCGGCGGCGACGCCTTCATTGGGCCGGCGGCCCTGATCTCGGCCTCCCGCTTCGTGAACGATTCGAGGGACACCGCAACCGACGAGCGACTGGACGCCATCGACACCGCCGACGGCGTGGCCGCTTGCCAATCCGTGCGCGCCTGCTCGCGCCACTGTCCCCGCGGCATCGACGTCGGCGAGGAGATGTGGCAGATCGTCGCCCGCGTCCGAGAGCGCTGACAGACCGAAACAGACACCATTCGACAACGGTTCAGGGGATTGTTTATGGATAAGACCTCATATGCGAATCTCGCCAGGGCATGGGAGTACGTCGAGGATCACGCCTATTCCCGGCAGACGCAAGCGCTGCTGGACGCGCGCGAACAGGCCGCCCAGTGCGGTCTTGCGCAGGGTTCCGCAGCTCAGGCGCAGCTGCTGCATACGCTGGCATGCATGATGCGCAGCACCTCGGTGATCACCATCGGCTCCGGCTCACTCGTGGAGATCGTCCAGCTTGTCGATGCGCTGCACGGTACCGGCCAGTTGACGGCGGTGGATTCCTCGACGCAGGGAATCGCGCTCATCCGCAAGATGTTCTTCGCCCTGTCCGACACGACACAAACGACGCTGCGCGCGGTGAACGCGCCGGTGAACGTGTTTCTGCCGCGTCTCAACGGCACGGATTACGACCTGATCGTCGTCTCCGGCGATGCGACGAACTATTTGGACACGTTTGCCCAGGCGCCGCGGCTGCTCCGGGAGCACGGCGTCATCGTGTTCACCGACATGCTCGCGTTCGAGGGCGACGAGGCGAACGGCGGTGTACCCAATCCCGCCGACCGCAGCGACAAGGCGGTGGTCATGCGGCAATTGCTGGACATGGTTCAGGACGACGACCGTTTCGAATCCTCTCTGACTCCGACCGGCACCGGCCTGCTCATCGCCGTCAAGCGCTAGGAGGCGATCCGGCTGACCGCCACTTCCACGGCCTCGTCGGGGTCGTCCGTGATCAGTACCAGACTCGGGTCGAGCGGCGAGATCATACCGTGATCCTGCACGGTCGACGTCAGCCATTCGAACAGGCCACGCCAGTATTCGGTGCCGTACAGGACGATCGGCATCGACATGACCTTGTGCGTCTGCACCAGGGTCAGCAGCTCGAACATCTCATCGAATGTGCCGAATCCTCCGGGGCATACGATCACGCCGGACGAGTATTTGACGAACATGGTCTTGCGCACGAAGAAATAGCGGAAGCTCATGCCCAGGTTCACCCATTGGTTGAGCCCCTGCTCGTGCGGCAGTTCGATGCCCAGTCCGACCGATTTGCCGCCGGCAAGCGCCGCACCACGGTTCGCGGCCTCCATGATGCCCGGCCCTCCCCCGGTGATGACGGCCACGCCATGCTTTGCGATTCCACGCCCCATGCGCCGCGCCGCCTTATAGTCCGGGTCGGTGCGCGGCGTGCGGGCGGAGCCGAACACGCTGACCGCCGGCCCGAGCTCGGCGAGCGCCCCGAACCCGTCGACGAACTCGGATTGGATGCGCAGCACACGCCACGGATCCATGTGGAGCCAATCGGTCTCCTGATTGGGTTTGAGCAGGTTGGCCGTAGTGTTGTCGTTCGGAATCATCGGGCCGCGCAGAATCACCGGGCCCCGGTGATAGGTGTCGCCCAACGGCGATGCATCCTGCTGAACGCCGGAGACGGCGGCGCGTACCGCCGCGTCACCCGTCTGCCGCCCGGCGGCCGATGATTTCCCTCGTTCGGCACCTGCCGCGGCGATGATGTCGTTCAGCGCGTTGTTCGCCGCCGCGTGGGCGAGCTTCTGCGCGGCCAGTTTACGCAGCTTCTTTTTCTTGCCGCTTTTCTTCGACGCATCCGTTTTCGACATGATCACGCACTCCTTGTCTTGGATGTTTCCAACATACCAGCAGAAGCTCCGTTACGACACCGACTCCAGCTCCTCCTTCTCGAACCGCTTGGACTGACGGCTTAGTAGGATGCCGCTGATGAGCGCCGCGATCAGGGATGCCATCAGCACGCCGAACCGTCCTTCCGCAGACAGCTCCGTGTTCGTGTAGGCCAGAGAGGCGATCAGGAACGATACCGTGAAGCCGATGCCGCACGCGCAGGCTGCGGGGAACATGTCGCGCACGCGCAGTCCCTTCGCCATCGTCAGCCCAGCCACGTGCGTGGACAGCCATGCCGTGATCATGATGCCGAGCGGCTTGCCGATCACCAGCGCCACGATGATGCCGATGACCACGGGCGACAGCATCAGCGCCGGGGACAGCTCGGCGAAGTGCACGCCGGTGGCGAACAGCGCGAATATCGGCAGTGCGAGCAGCGAAGAGAACGGCTGCAGCTTGCTCGCATAGCGTTGCGCGCGCGGCGACTTCTCACTGTGCATTTCACGCGACGGCGTCAGCAGGCCGACCAGCACGCCCGCCAGCGTGGGGTGCACGCCGGCCTCGAACATCATCACCCATGCCAGTACGCCTATCACGGCGACCAGCAGCCATGGGACGCGGCGCAATCTCACCAGGAACGCCCAGATGGCCGCGCATATGGCGATGCCGATGAACCAGTACCATGCGTTGAGCGACGAGAAGAACACCGCGATCAGGATGATCGCCAGCAAGTCATCGACCGTGGCGAGCGTCATCAGGAACGCTCGGATCGAACCGGGCAGCGCCTTGGCGAACAACGCAAGCACCGCCAGCGAGAAGGCGATGTCCGTCGCTGTGGGAATCGCCCACCCCTGCGCCGCTTCGGCGAACGGGACATCCGCGCCGGTCGGGATGGTGACGATTCCCGGCGCAGGCGGCGCGAACCGGGAGAACAGGGAGATGACCGTGATGAACAGCACCGGCGGCATCAGCATACCGCCCACGGCGCACAGCATGGGCACGGCGGCGGCTTTCGGATTGGCGAGCGAACCGGTGGTCAGCTCCTGTTTGAGATCCAATCCGACCGTGAGGAAGAATATCGTCAGCAGACCATCCTGCGCCCAATGCCCGATCGGCAGGATGATGTTGGTGCCGGGAATGCCCAGCTGCGTCTCCGCCACCGCCTCGAACATGTGCGACGTCCATGGCAGATTAGCCAGAACCAGACCAGCAAACGCGAACGCGAGCATAATCAGGCCGGAAATACGATCGGACGCGGCGATTCGCCGGATCCTGGCCCAAACCCTACCCGTGCTATTCATGAACCCTCAATTCCATACCAGGTGAACAGCCTGACGCGGACGTATGCCTGACATGTCAGGATTCGGTGCCATCAGACCGACTCCTCATTTTACAGACCCCCATCCCACTCTACGCCCCGGGCTGAGCCTAACGAAGCGAGACCACAATCACAGGGGCCAAAGGCGAGCCGTGAAGAAACAGCAGAGCTGCTTGTAGGCGAGGAGCGGGGAAAGGGAGGCGACGGACAATCCAATCCGGCGGAAGTCCCATTTATTCGTCGCCGGATGGGACTTTCGCGGGAAAGGCGTGGGGATGATTCCCCGCCGATCGTCATCCGGCTATCGCCTGTACCACACCATGCGTTTTTTGAGGGTTTTGGGGCTGGTGTGGCCAAGGGTGATTCCGGGCCCATTCACCGGTCATTGGAAAATGGCGGTTTCCGCGACCCGTGCTTTGCCACACCACGTGATGTGAAGGCTCACATCGCATGGTGTGGCTCTCTGCTGTGCCACACCATGCGATTTTGGGGTGTTTTTCGCCTGGTGTGGCACACGGGATGGGAGCGAATCAGCCGGACGGATGGGTAGGGACTGAGTATGGACTGTCCCGCCAGACTGAGAACCACCCCCAGTCATGCTGCGCATGCCAGCCCTCCGCCAGCGGGGGCGATAATGTCGGGTGCCCCGCTGTTTGCCTCACGGCTCGCCCCGCCAGCGGGCCGAGAGGCAAACCCGGTTGCCGAAATCAGGCGCGCTGTGACAGGGCTACGGCGATGTTGTCCAGCACCTGCTTAAGCAGCGCCTTCGGGCAGGCGAGGTTGACGCGCTCGAATCCGGCTCCGTTCTCGCCGAACAGCACGCCCTCGTCGAAATACACTCGAGCGCGGTCGCGCATGAAATCGCGCAGCTCGTCCGCCGAACCGAAGCCAAGACCGCGGCAGTCCAGCCATGCCAGATACGTGCCTTCCGGCTCGATGAGCCGAAGTCCAGGCGTGCGTTCCGCGAACTCGCGCAGCAGCGAAAGGTTGTCGGCGAGCACGCCCATGAGCGCATCCAGCCACGGTTCGGCCCGCTCATATGCCGCTTGGCACGCGACGAGTCCGAAATGGCTGACGGTCAGGCCGGCGATGTTCTCCGCCGCCACGTCGAACGCCCGCTTGAGTTCGGGGTTGACGGTGATGACGTTGGAGCACAGCAGGCCGGCGATGTTGAAGGTCTTGGTCGGGGCGGTGAACTCATAGCAGTGGCCGGCGTAGCGCTCCCCCAGCGTGCCGAACATCGTCACGTCGTGTCCGGGGTAGGCGAAGTCCGCATGGATCTCATCGGCCAGAATGGTCACGCCGTGGGCGATGCAGATGTCGCCCAGACGACGCAGCTCGTCGGCGCTCCACACGCGGCCGACCGGGTTGTGCGGGTTGCACAGCATCAGCGCCGTGCACCGCGGATCGGACGCCTTGGCCTCCAGATCGTCGAAATCCATGACGTAACGTCCGTCGTCACCCAGGACGAGGCGGTTGTCGAGTATGGTCAGGCCGTTGTGCTCCGCGGCGGCGGTGAAAGGATAGTAGACGGGTCCTTGCAGGATCACCTTGTCGCCGGGATGGGTGACCGCACGCAGTGCGGTGTTGACCGCGGGCATGACCCCGTCCGACAGGCTCACCCAGGCCGGGTCGATGTCCCAGTTGTGCCGACGACTCATCCATGCCGTCAGCGCGCGGAAATACCCGTCGGTCGCGTAATCGTATCCGAAGATGTCATGTTGGGCGGCTTCGACCAGCGCTTCTACGATTTCCGGAGCCGGCTTGAATTCCATGTCGGCAACGGACATGGCGATCACGTCCTCGCTTCCCACACCCATGTCATCCTCGATCATGTGCCATTTGATGGATGTGGTGCCGCGCCGTTCGACCACGGACTGGAAATCGTACACGTCTGCTCCTCGTATGTATTCGATGGCGCCGGAACACGGTCGTGGGCGGATGCTCCTCGTTGCGCCTGTCTGCTGTGCGCCCATCCATTGGAAAAGCCCTCGGAAGCATTCGCTTTCAAGGGCTTTTTGTGCGCCGAACAGGATTCGAACCTGCGACCTGCTGATCCGTAGTCAGCTGCTCTAATCCGCTGGGCTACCGGCGCATACCGCGCATATTGAATTATGCACAACCGTGAATTGCTTCACGGCTCGTGCGCCAGACAGGATTCGAACCTGCGACCTGCTGATCCGTAGTCAGCTGCTCTAATCCGCTGGGCTACTGGCGCATGTTGTCTTGTTTGCGGCAACTCAAATAAATTACATCAATGTAATGACTTTAGCAACTTGGCGTGTCGCGCGCGCGTCGCGAACGTGCCGCGCGCGTCCCCGTCATGCCACGAGGCGCCGTTCCCCACGGACCAGTTTGGGCAGACCCTCACCCCTGACCGAGGCCGCGTCGACGATCACCTGCTGCACGTCATCCACGCCTGGAAGCTCGAACATCGTCTCCTCAAGGGTCTTCTCGATGATCGACCGCAGCCCTCGCGCACCCGTCCCGCGCGTTATGGCGGTCGACGCGATGGCATTCACCGCCTGCTCCGTGAAGACCAGATCCACCCCGTCGACGGCGAACATCTTGCGATACTGCTTGACCAGGGCGTTCTTGGGCTCGGTGAGGATGCGCGCCAGATCGGCCTCGGTCAGCTCGTCGAGCACGCTGACCACGGGCAGACGCCCGATGAACTCGGGCAGCAGACCGAATTCGGCGAGGTCGTCGGCGCTGACCTGTTCGAGCAGTTCCTCGGGCTTGACCTCATGGTCATGCCAGGAGGCCCCGAAGCCGCTCTCGTGGCGTCCGAGCCTACCGGCGACGATATCGCTCAGCCCCACGAACGCACCGCCGCAGATGAACAGGATGCCGCGCGTGTCGATGGTCACCGTGTCCTGGTCGCGGTGCTTGCGTGTGCCCTCGACCGGCACCGAGGCGATCGTGCCTTCGAGTATCTTCAGCAGCGCCTGCTGCACGCCCTCGCCGGAGACGTCACGGGTGATAGACGTGTTCTCGCCGGATTTTCTGGCGATCTTGTCGATCTCGTCGATGTAGATGATGCCGTGCTGAGCCCTCTCGACGTCCCCGTCGGCGGCCGAGATGAGCCGCTGCAGCACGGTCTCCACGTCATCTCCCACATACCCGGCCTCGGTGAGCGTCGTGGCGTCGGTGATGACGAACGGCACGTTCATAACCTTGGCGAGGGACTGCGCAAGATACGTCTTGCCGACGCCGGTAGGGCCGAGCAGCAGTATGTTGGATTTGGCGACCTCGACGTCGGCGAGCGGATCCGTGCGGCGGCGACGCCCGAGCGCCTGCTTCTTGCCGTCGAGCTGCCCGGCCGATTCGTGCAGTTCCATGTTGACGCGCTTGTAATGGTTGTAGACGGCGACCGACAGCGTGCGTTTCGCCGCGCTCTGCCCGATGACGTACCGGTCGAGATAGGCGCTGATCTCGGCGGGCTTGGGCAGCGTCAGGGCGTTGACATCGGCGCTGTGCTGGCGTTCCTCCGAGACGATGTCGACGCACAGCTCGATGCATTCGTCGCAGATGGCCGCGCTTGGGCCTGCGACCAGCTTGCGTACCTGATGCTCGGTCTTGCCGCAGAACGTGCACCGAGGCACGTCCTCGTTGTAACTCACCACGCGCCCCATGCAGCTCTCCTTCGACTATGCGTCCCGTTATGCGCACTGTTACGAGGATACCCCCGGCCTGACGGCGACGGGGGTATCCACTTGTGAAGATTCATGAACCTCACGAACGGTGTTCGAGCACTTCGTCCACGATGCCGTAATCCTTGGCTTCCTGGGCGGTCAGGAACGTATCGACCTCGATGTCCTTGCGGATCTTCTCGACATCCTGTCCGGTGTGCTTGGCGAGCGTGTTCTCCAGCCATTCGCGCATGCGCAGCATCTCCTTGGCCTGGATCTCGATCTCCGTGGCCTTGCCGAAGCCCTGGTCGATGGCCGGCTGGTGGATGAGCACGCGCGCGTTCGGCAGCATCAGGCGCTTGCCCTTGGCGCCGGCGGCCAGCAGGATCGCCGCGGCGGAGGCAGCCTGACCGAGGCATACGGTCTGCACGTCGGGCTTGATGTACTGCATCGTGTCGTAGATGGCGGTCATGGCCGTCATCGAGCCGCCGGGCGAGTTGATGTACATCATCACGTCACGGCTCGGATCCTGCGATTCGAGCACAAGCAGCTGGGCCATGATGTCGTCGGCGGACGTGTCGTCGACCTGCACGCCCATGAAGATGATGCGGTCCTCGAACAGCTTGGTGTACGGGTCCTGCGTCTTCATGCCGTACGGCGTCTTCTCGGAGAACTGCGGGAGCACGTAACGGTTCTGCGGCGAGACGGCCGCGGCGCCGCGCAGCGCGCTCTCGCGGGCTGCGGCGGGCATGAACCCGACGACGCCGCGCGGGCCGGCGAGACGGTCGGCGCGGGCTGCGAACTGAGCTTCTTCGGATGTCATTTCGATCATTCTCCCTTCGTCATCGAATCGTGCGTGGTGATGATCTTGTCCACGAACCCGTACTCCAGCGCCTCGGTGGCGGTGAACCAGTGGTCGTACTCGTTGTCGCGGTAGATCTCCTCCACCGTGTGGCCGGTCTGTTCGGCGGTCAGCTCGCTCATGGTCTTCTTCATATCCATGATGAGCTCGGCGTTGATGCGCACGTCGGTGGTGGTGCCGCCGATGCCGCCGGACGGCTGGTGCATCAGCACGCGGGCATGCGAGGTCAGGAACCGCTTGCCCTTGGTGCCGGAGCTCAGCAGGAACTGGCCCATCGACGCGCACATGCCCAGGCCTACGGTCGCCACGTCGGGCTGGATGAGCTGCATGGTGTCGTAGATGGCCATGCCTGCGGTAATCGAGCCGCCGGGCGAGTTGATATACAGCCAGATGTCCTTCTTCGGGTCCTCCGCAGCCAGCATGAGCATCTGTGCGCAAATGCGGTTGGCCATGTCATCCTTGACCTCTTCACCCATCCAGATGATGCGGTCCTTCAACAGACGATTGAAAATCGGATCCGGCATCGACGGCATGTCGCCGTCCGCCATCACCGGGGATGATGTCAGCAAATCTGCCACCTTATCTCCTTGACTCACAGTACGTTGTGTCTCACAATACGTTACAGCAATTCACTCTACCTGTCCGAACCGACGGCAGCGCCCTGCACCGCCCTTTTTCGGCTACCCGCATAGCGGGAGGGCGGAATACTTGCTCTATTGAAAATCAATTCGCCGTCCTTTCATGTCGGCAGTGCCCGAGGTTTTGCGCACTACCGTATCTTTCGCCCAACACGATATCGATTCAATCACCATCGACAATAGGAGCGAAGTCATCTTCGCGTACCCCCAGAGAACCGAAGATGGCCACTTTTTCTGATCAAATGAGAATTACCACGGTGATGAATCAACGCCCAACAATCAATTCATCATTGCGACATGCCTGCCAAGAGACCACATCATGAGATGAGAGCACGATGCTCTTCAACAATGTATGGATAAGTCCTCATGGCTAATCTGTAGTCAATGTCCTGAAATATCGAACCATGTTTGCTATTTCAGGACATTTTCTAATGAGAGCAGCAATCAACCCAACCTGTGCAGCAGCCCGGACGATACGAAGGCGGATGCCGCCACGGCCATACCGACCGGCACGAAGAACTCGATCGGAGCCTCGGTGAGTTCCATGACCAGGCACATGGCCATGAGCGGAGCCTGCTGGGATGCGGAGAGCAGCGCGGCGGCCCCGATCAGGGCGCACGCGGTGACCGAATCTACGGGGAAGACGAACAGCCAGAGCAGTCCGAGCATCGTACCCAGCGTGGATCCCAAGGCGATGCCGGGCTGAAGCACGCCGCCCGATGCGCCGGAGCGGATGGTCATCAGAGTGACGAACGCCTTGGCCACGAAGGTGAGCGCCAGCACGCCCAGCAACATCCATAGCCGGTTCAGTTCAAGCGGAGTCCCGGCGTTGACGACCGAGCCCGGAGCGCCGTCCGAGCCGGCGAGGAACGTCCATGGCGAGGCCGCTGCGGACGCGGCCGATTGTGCCGCACCGGAGGTGGCGGCCGTTTCGGGGATGAATGTGCTGAAGCCGAGCTGCGCCGCGGCACGCCCGTTGCCCATGACCTGCGGCACGACGATAGAGACCAGACCGGTCACCAATCCGGCGATCGGCATCTGCCACATCAGCGACCGTCCGGTGGGCTTGTGCGATTCGGCCCACTGCGAGCCCTTGCGGAACAGTGCGCCGACGACGCCGCACGCCGTTCCGCATAGCAGCGCGAACAGCATCAGGCTCGGCGTGCTGTTCATCTGCATCGCGCCGATGTCGTAGAACATGTGCTCGCCTTTGATGGCGGTCGCGACGAACGCCGCAGTCGCAGACATCCCCAATCCGAATGCGACCTTCTCCAACGTCACGTCGACGAGCAGTATCTCCACCGCGAAGAACATGCCGGCCAGCGGCGCGTTGTACACGCCTCCCAGACCGGCACCGGCGGCGACGGCGACGACCATGCGGCGATCGAGCACGCCATGCGCGTCGCCTTCGCCGTCACCGATATGGAAGATGTCGCAGAACCGCTGCGCCAGCATGGCGCCCAGCTCGCGCGGCGCGACCTCGCGCCCGATGGAGGCGCCGGAGCCGACGATGAATATCTGCAGCACCACATGCACGATGGTCTGCCAGAACGGCATGCGGCCCCCGTTCACCGCCTTCTTGACGGACGGCACCTTCTCGGTCTTCGTGCGCAGCAGGTACCATATGACGCCGGCGACGCCCAGTCCCAACGTGACGGAGGCGATGCGGCGGACCGCCGGCACGGTGAATGCGCCGGGAATGAACTCGCTTTCGATGAATCCGAGCATCACGTATTCGACGCCGTACAGCAGCAGCGTCAGCAGGCCGGCGCATGCGCCGATGATCGCGCCGAGCACCAGCGTGGCCGCGGTCAGCCAGCCGATGCGCTTCCAGTCGGTCTTCTCCATGATGCACCTCTTCGATGGCGAGTGGAACGTCCGGGAACGGGAGACCCACCCATGTCAGCCTACCCGCGGCATCCTACACCCGCTCCTCACCGCGCATATCCCACCGTATATACGACTTGACCCGGAACCTTTGCGGTTCCGGGTCAAGTCAGTCATTCTGCATCACGGGCACGCCGCGATAGCAGCGATGCCGCGCGATTTACGCTCACTCGGCGTCGGCGGTGTTCTCGTCGTCCTTCTTGGCGAGCTCGTCGGCGACGGCGGCCGCGGCGGAGGCGGCTTCGACGCTCTCGGACTCTTCGTCCTCAGCGGCCTCGCCGAGGAAGGAGCTCAGGTCGAGGGTCTCGCCTTCGGACTTGAAGGTGACGGCGCGCATGCCGGCGAGCAGGCCCTTGGAGCGGCCGACTTCCTGCACGGCGGAGCCGAGCTGGCCGTTCTTGACGATGGCCTGGATGAACGCGGACGGGTCCATGCCGTACTGCTGGGCGATGGAGGCGAGGAAGTTGGTGACATCGGCCTGGGAGACCTTGACGTCCAGCTTCTCGGCCAGGGCGTCGAGCACCATCTGGTCGGTGAGCTCCTTGACGACCTGCTTCTCGGCGTCGGCCTTCTGCTCGTCGGTGGCCTTGGACGGATCGGCGGTCACGTTCTTGAGCTGCTGCTCAAGCATGTCGGCCTTGACGCCCTTCGGCACCGGGATCTCGGCGCCTTCCTCAAGCTTGGCGATGAAGGCGTCGCGGGCCTCGGTGGCCTGACGGCCTTCGGCGTCGCGCTCGGCGGCCTTGCGCACGTCGGCCTTGAGCTCATCCAGGGTATCGAACTCAGAGGCGTCCTGGGCGAAGTCGTCGTCGAGCTCCGGCAACTCCTCGGTCTTCACGGAGTTGACCTTGACCTTGACGAGCGCCTCTTCGCCTTCGTGCTCGCCGCCCTGCAGCTTGCTGTTGAAGGAGGTCTCCTCGCCGGCGGACAGGCCTTCGAGGGCCTCGTCCAGACCGTCCAGCATGGTGCCGGAGCCGAGCTCGTAGCTCACGCCTTCCTGGGAGTCGACGGACTCGCCGTCGATCTGGGCGTCGAGGTCGATGTTCGCGAAGTCGCCCTTGGCAGCCGGACGGTCGACGCCGACCAGGGTGCCGAAGCGCTGGCGCAGGGATTCGAGGCGGTTGTTCACGTCCTCATCGGTGACCTGGGCCTTGGGCACGTCGATCTCCAGGCCGTCAAGTTCCGGCAGCTCGATGTCGGGACGACGCTCGACGGTCGCGGTGAACTTCAGCTTGGTCTCGTCCTTGGCGGATTCGGGCACTTCCTGCACGTCAATCTCCGGCTGGGACATCGGATGGATCTTCTTCTCCTCAAGCGCCTTGGAATAGAGCTCCGGCACGCCGTTGTTGACGGCCTCGCCAGCGACGGCTGCGAAGCCGATGCGCTGGTCGATGATCTTGCCGGGGACGTGGCCCTTGCGGAAGCCGGGGATGTTCACCTGCTTGGCGATCTCCTTGCGGGCGGCATCCAGATACGGGTTGAACTCCTCCGGGTCGACGGTGATGGTGAGCTTGACCTTGGTGGGTTCGAGATTCCTAACGCTGATTTTCACGCTTGCGCTCCTGAAAGTCGTTTATTCTACTTCATCTGCCGGTAGGCAACCTCTACATGATAACGCGACTTACGGACGCTGCGATGAGATTCACCTGCCAGTCACGGGCGCCCTGCGATTTGAGGAATTCCGCGACATCGCGCTTGCGCGGTTCGTCGGTCCAGCACAGGTTGCGCAGGATCTGCGGCTTGACGATGATTTCGGCGGGGGTGCGGGTGTCGTCGGCGATCTGGGAGACGACTTTGCGCACGTCTTGCAGCAGCCGCATACGCTGAGGGTGCCTGGTGGCCCAGAGCTTCATCGAGCGAGGTGCGTTCGCATGCTCCTCGTCGGCCACGGGCGCCGGCATCACCGGCCATTGCGACGGCGGCAGCTCCAGCGCGCGCCGAATCGTCTCTCGCCATACCGAGGGCTTGACCTTGCGCTGAATCGGCGCGTACCGTTCGAACATCTTGTCCTGCTCGCCGCCGGTGCGCATGCGCACGCGCTCGTTGAGCGACCTGATCATCCTGAATTCGCGGGCGTTGCGGGGCTTTCGCGACGCGGCCTCGACTATCGAATCGTCGGAGAGCAGCAGTCCGGGCGCGATGTCATAGGCGCGGGCGAGCTCGTCTCGCTTCTCCCACAGCGCCTTGGCCACGGCGAGGCCCTGATGGTCCTGGCTGACGGTGTTGATGTGCGGTATGCGCAGCCAGGGCACCGGATGCTCCCGTCTGGGTCCCATGCCGGTCTGCAGCGCATACCGGAACTCCTCGTCGGCCCATCCGTCCTTGCCTTGCGACTTCAGCTCGCGCTGCATCTTCCGGCGCAGCTCAATCAGCAGTTCGACGTCCAATGCGGCGTAATTGCGCCAGTCCCTCGGCAGCGGCCGATATGACCAGTCAGCGGCGGAATGCTCCTTGGCGAGCGTGACGCCCAGATAATGCTCGGTGACCGCGGCGAGACCGAACCGGTGCAGCCCCAGCATCCTCGCGGCGATCTCGGTGTCGAACAGGGCCTGCGGCGTCAGGCCGATGTCGGCGAATCCGGGCAGGTCCTGCAACGAGTCGTGTAATATCCACACGGCATCGCCGACCGCGTCGTTGAACATGCCCCAGTCGGCACCGGCGCGGGTCAGGGCGACGGGGTCGAGCAGCACTATGCCGGCGCCTTCGCGCTTGAACTGCACCAGCCAGTCCTCATGGCCGTACCGGAATCCGGAGGCGCGTTCCGCGTCGGCGGCCAACGGCCCGGCCGCCCCGGCCAGACGGTCGCATACCTCCCGAAATCCTTCAAGTGTGTCGGTCACATCCGGAACACCACCTCGCGGCTGCGTCTGCAGCCTCGGCTCATCGGTCAACTGACGGCTCCTCCTCGCATTCGCTGGCGGACTGCACGAATCGCGCCCAGCACTGCACCTGGCCGCCCGCGTCCAAACCGCCATCCATGCTAGCAAGGGGTGTCCATGAGACACGCATCTCGCAGCCGGCGGTTCCTTCCTGAGCGAGTCCGAACGACGTGTTCTGCGTGACGGTGACCGTACCCGACACGTCACCTAAGGAGGCGTCATCCACGAACGAGCGCATCCCGTCCCAGTACATGCTCGGGGCGAGGCCATCGTTCTCGTCGGACGGCAACGGCAGCTGCGCGTAGGCGACGCAACGCCAGTGGGAGTGCCAGTCCTCGCGTTCACGCTCGACGTACAGCAGCATGATCCAGCCCGAGGCCATGTGGGCGTCGCCGAACGAACGGGAGTCGTCATCCGCGACGCATTCCATTTCCACGCCGATGCCGTAGTCGGCCAGCGTCGAGGGCACGGGAAGCTCACGGTAGCGCATGCCCGTCACCCGTGGCATGGAACGCACCGATTCCACCGCCGACCAGACCGCGTCCGGCACGCCGACCGGGCGTTCAGGCATGTCGGCGTCCGGGTGCCGCATCGTTGCGGAGCCCCTCGGAAACGCGAAGATTTCAGCCATATATACAGGCTACGGTGTCGTCGAAGATTTTACGGTATTTCCACACGCAAGATTGTGTAGGTTTTCGAGTCCGACACCGCAGAGAACGATTCCCTATCAGTACACGACGAATCCGTGCGACTGGAATTGCTCCGTCACACGCTTCTTCAACGCGGCGGACGGGCCCTTCTGATGCTCAAGAGGGTACGGGATGCGCAGCTCATGCCACTTCGGGCGCCCGAGCTGGTGGAATCCCAGCACGTCGATGTGTTCGACGGCCCCGTCGAAGCTCTCGCAGATCCTGGCCACGTTCTCGATGTTCTCCTCCGAGTCGGTCAGCCCCGGCACGAGCACGAACCGCACCCAGATCTTCTTGCCGGCCTTCGCCAGCCGCCGTCCGAAGTCGATGGTGGGCTGCAGCAGCCCCCCGGTGACCTTGTGGTAGGTCTCCTCGTCGCCCGACTTGACGTCGAGCAGGCACAGGTCGATGTCGTCGATCATCTCGTCGGTGTAGTTGGTGTTGAGGAAGCCGGACGTGTCGAGGCAGGTGTGCACGCCCATCTCCTTGGCCGCGTGGAACACGCGCGAGACGAACGCCGGCTGCATCATCGACTCGCCGCCGGAGAACGTGATGCCGCCATGCGTGGCCTTGAACAGGTCCTTGTACCGGTCAACCTTCTTGATCATGGCGTCGAGGTATACGGGCTGCCCGTCGCGCATCTTCCATGTGTCGGGGTTCTGGCAGTACTGGCAGCGCAGGGGACATCCGGACATGAAGACGGTCATGCGCGTGCCCGGGCCATCGACCGACGTGTTGATGTCCCACGAGTGGACGAAGCCGATGTCGCCGCTTTTGAGCGCGTGGATGCGGTCGCGCCTATCGAGGCCGATGGGCGATTCGAAGCCGGAAAGCCCTCCCATCAGGGTCTGCGAGGCATATTCCTTCGACGCTTTGAGCATATGCGGCCGTGTGGTGCGGAATTGCGCGATATCAGACATCATCGTCCTCCTTGAAAGTACTTCCTGTATTTCATACTACAAACGTTTTGCGCGGCGTCCGCCCGCTATGGACTTCATGTCGTGTGAGGATCGTCACGCGGATTCCCAAGCGCGCCGTCCTGCCCGACCATATGAGAAGGGGACGAAGCCGGTCGGCCTCGCCCCCTTCATCGTCCGGTCGTCACCGTCTGTCAGTCGGTGACCGAACCCTGGTGGAAGGTACGGGAGATCACGTCGAGCTGCTGCTCCTTGGTGAGCTTGACGAAGTTCACCGCGTAGCCGGAGACGCGCACGGTCAGGTGCGGGTACTTCTCCGGGTGCTCGACGGCGTCCTCAAGCTGCTCCTTGCGCAGGACGTTGATGTTCGCGTGGTACAGGCCGTGGCCGTTGCCGGCGTCCAGGATGCCGACCAGGTTGCCGATGCGCTCATCCTCGTCGCGGCCCAGGCCGTCGGGGGTGATCGTGTTGGTCAGCGAGATGCCGTCCAGCGCGTCGTTGTAGTCGATCTTGCCGACCGAGAACATCGACGGCAGCATGCCGTGCGAGTCCATGCCGTTCTCCGGGTTGGCGCCCGGCGCGTACGGCGTGCCCTTCTTGTGGCGGGACGGGAAGGAACCGGTGTTCTTGCCGTACTCCACGTTGGAGGTGATGGTCAGGATGGACTGCGTCGGGACGGCGCCGCGGTACACGGGCAGGCGCTTGACCTGACCCATGACGGTGGAGACGACCCACTTGGCGATGTCGTCGGCGCGGTCGTCGTCGTTGCCGTAGATCGGGAAGTCGCCTTCGGTGCGGTAACCGACGATCAGGTCGTCATCGGCGCCCTCGACGTACTCGTACTCGTGGCCTTCAAGGTTCTTCGCGTCCTTGTTGTAGATCGGGTAGACCTTGGCATACTTGACGGCGGACAGGGAGTCGGCGGCGATGGACAGGCCGGACATGCCGCAACCGAGGGTGCGGTACACCTCCTTGTCGTGCAGCGCCATCTCGATGGACTCGTAGGCGTACTTATCGTGCATGTAGTGGATGATGTTCAGAGCCTTGACATACACTTCAGACAGCCAGTTCAGGGCCTTCTCGTAGTTGTTCTTGACCTTCTCGTAGTCGAGCGTGCCGTCGGCCTCGGGAGCGATGGGCTCGATGACGCCCTTGTCGATGACCTGCATGCCGGTCATCTCGTCACGGCCGCCGTTGATCGCGTACAGCAGGGCCTTGGCGGAGTTCACGCGGGCCGCGAAGAACTGCATCTGCTTGCCGACGCGCATCGGGGACACACAGCAGGCGATGGCCGCGTCGTCGCCCCAGTGGTTGCGGATCTCCTTGTCGGACTCGTACTGGATGGCCGAGGTGTCGATCGAGATCTTGGCGCAGAAGCGCTTGTAGCCTTCCGGCAGCTTCGGGTCCCAAAAGATTGTGATGTTCGGCTCGGGGCCGGGTCCGAGGTGCTCCAGCGTCAGCGTGTTGAGCAGACGGAAAGAGGTCTTGGTTACCATCGGACGGCCGTCGTCGCCGAAGCCGGCGTCGGACCAGGTCGCCCAGTACGGGTCGCCGGAGAAGATCGCGTCGTAGTCCTTGGTGCGCAGGAAGCGCACGATGCGCAGCTTCATGACGATGTTGTCGATGATCTCCTGGGCGTCGGTCTCGGTGATCTTGCCGGACTGCAGGTCACGCTCGAAGTAGCAGTCAAAGAACGCAGAGTTGCGGCCGAAGGACATGGCGGCGCCGTCCTGGCTCTTGACGGAGGCGAGGTAGCCCATGTAGGTCCACTGCACGGCCTCCTGCGCGGTCTGCGCCGGGCGGGTCAGGTCCAGGCCGTACTCGTTGCCGAGGTTGATGAGCTGCTTGAGGGCCTTGATCTGCTCGTCGTGCTCCTCGCGGAAGCGGATCCAGTGCTCGATCTCCGGCTCGGTGAAGTCGTTGCGGTACGGCACGGAATCCTTGTCGCGCTGCTTGAACTTGATCAGCGCGGCGACACCGTACAGGGCCACGCGGCGGTAGTCGCCGATGATGCGGCCGCGGCCGTAGGCGTCCGGCAGACCGGTGAGGATCTTGTTGTGGCGGGCGATCTTGATGTCCTTGGTGTAGACGCCGAAGACGCCGTCGTTGTGGGTCTTGCGGTACTTGGTGAAGATCTTCTTGATCTCCGGGTCCGGCTCCTTGCCGGCCTCCTTGATGGCCTGCTCGACCATGCGCCAGCCGCCGTTCGGCATCATCGCACGCTTGCAGGGGACGTCGGTCTGCAGGCCGACAACGACGTTGTCGACCTCGGGGGAATCGATGTAACCGGCCGGGAAGGCGTCGATGCTGGCCGGGATGTGGGTGTCGACATCGTAGACGCGCTGCTTGCGCTCGACCGCCAGATAGTTGTCGTCGAGGTACTTCCACAGGTGCTTGGTCTTGTCGGTCGCGTCGGCCAGGAAGGACTCGTCACCGGTGTACGGGGTGTAGTTCTTCTGGATGAAGTCGCGAACGTCGATGTCCTTCTGCCAGTCGCCTTCGACGAAGCCGTCCCAGGCCTTGGCCTGAAGCTCTTCGGCAGTAAGAGCGGTCGCATCAACTGCTGTCATATTCACTCCTTGTGTCGTGCAACGCATCTTCACGTTGTTGTCAAGAAATGATTCTACTAGCCGGTCGATGTGAGCTGGCTGAGAGACGGCGTGACTTATCTCACATTCACGCCGTGTCGTCAGTCGTCGCGGTCGTCGAAGCCGTCGTCGCGGCCGCCCGAGGGCGTGTTCTCGCCCCATTTGCGCCACTTGCGATTGGCTTCCGCCCACAGCGCATTGCGCTCCTTGACGATCTTCCACGCCTCAAGGGCATCCTCGCGGGTCTTGTACGGCCCCATGCGGTGGGAGCTCGGTGAGAGCATGCCCAACTCGGGCTGCTCGGTCTTCGTGTTGAAATACCACTGCTTGTCGGTCATGGTGTCCTCCCCGCACCCATGGTAGCGCGCCGCGGCGCCCGGCACCGCGCCTATGCGGCGGCCGGGCGAGTGCTCCCCTACTCACGGAACGCGTTGGTGACGGGCAGACGCCGGTCGCGGCCGAACGCGAGCGCGGTGACCTTCGGCCCGAGCGGATACTGGCGGCGCTTCCACTCCGCGCGGTCCACCAGTCGCATCACCGTGTCGACGGTCTTCTCGTCGAAGCCGTCGGCCAGCAGGTCGGCGCGACCGTGCGCATGCTCGATGTATGCGGCGAGCACCTTGTCGAGCAGTTCGTATTCGGGCAGCGAATCGGAATCCTTCTGCCCCGGGCGCAGCTCGGCGCTCGGCGCCTTCTCGATGCTGCTGACCGGAATCATCACGCCGCCGGGCAGCGGCGTTCCGGCATCGCCGTTCTCATTGCCGACGATGCGCAGCCCGCCGATGCCGACGCCTGCGGCAGCGGCCCGGTTGCGCCAGCGGGACAGTTCCCAGACACGGGTCTTGAGCAGGTCCTTGATCGGCGCGTATCCGCCGACGGCGTCGCCGTAGATGGTCGAATAGCCGCACGCCAGCTCGGACTTGTTGCCCGTGGCGACGGCGAGCAGACCGAGGCTGTTGGAGTACGCCATGACGATGACGCCGCGGATGCGGGCCTGCAGGTTCTCCGCGGCCACGCCTTCGAGCTTGAGCTGGCCCTGGTACACATTGAACATGGGCTCGATCGGCTGCACGTCGTAATGTGCGCCGATGTTGGCCGCCAGGTCGGCGGCGTCGTCCTTGGAACCGATGGAGGAATACATGCTCGGCATCGAGATGCCATGCACGTTGTGTCCGCCGCAGGCGTCGGCGGCCATCGCCGCCACCAGCGCGGAGTCGATGCCGCCGGACAGGCCCAGGCACACGCCGGAGAACCGGTTCTTCGCCATGTAGTCCTTCAGGCCCAGCACGCAGGCGGTGTACACCTCCTCGTCCGGGTCGGGAAGGTCCGCGATGTCGCCCGTCGTCTGATGCTCGGCGTCCGTGTCGAGGTCGAAGAGTCCCAGATGCTCCATGAACATCGGGGAACGTTCCAGCAGCGTGCCGTCGCGGTCGACAACGAAGCTGCCGCCGTCGAACACCAGGTCATCCTGACCGCCGACCTGGTTCACGTAGATCATCGGGGCGCCGACCTCGGCCGCACGCCTGACCGCGAGGTCGTAACGCGTATGGGTCTTGCCCTCCTCGTACGGCGAGCCGTTCATCGTCATCAGCACGTCGATATGCTCGTCGGCGAGCCGGGCGACCGGCCCGCCGTCCTGCCAGATGTCCTCGCAGATCGCCACGCCGATGCGCACGCCGTCGATGTCGAGCACGACGGTGCGGTCGCCGGCCGCGAAGATGCGGAACTCGTCGAACACGCCGTAGTTCGGCAGGAAATGCTTGTCGTAGCCGGCCCAGACCATGCCGTCGTGCAGCACGACCATGCGGTTGCGAGGTTTGTCGGACGCGTGGTCGGTGCCGACCGTGCCGACGGCGACATACAGGTCGCCCAATCCGTCGGCCTCCAGCTCGGTCGCCAGCCAGTTCGCCTTGTCCCACGCCGCCTTGCGGAACGTGCGGCGCAACGCCAGATCCTCGATGGGGTATCCGGTCAGCGTCATTTCCGGGAAGATGACGACGTGGGCGCCTTCATGCGCGGCGAGATGCGCATAGTGCATGATTTTGTCGGCGTTGCCGTCGAGGTCGCCGACGCAGGTGTCGATCTGGGCAAGGGCAAAACGAAGATGGGTCATAGTGCCCTATAGTACCCAGCCGAGATGACGGACGACAGGGGCGGCACATGCCGTCACGCGGGATGATCCGTCCCACCGCCCGTCAGCGAAGCTCGGCGAGCACCCGCAGCGAGGCGTTGACGTAGAAGTCAACGGCGGGCCCGATCGCGCCGTCCACGCCGACGAAGTGCGGACTGTGCCAGTCGGCGCACCCCGGTTCCCCGTTCGAGCCGATGAACGCGAACACCAGACGGGCCCCGCATCCCGAGAACTCCACGAAATCCTCCCCCGCCATGCTGGGATGTATCGGCTTGAGCGCCGCGTAGGAGGGCACGTCGGCCGCGACCGCCTCGGACAGCTCCTCGTCGCCGACCAGCGGCACCTGGATGCAGTCCCAGTCCACGTCGGCCGCGATCCCGTACGCTTCGGCCGTGTGCTCGACCTCCGCCACGAAACGCCGGTGGACCAGCCGTTCGTCGTCCTGGTCGAAGAAGCGCACGGTGCCCTGGAATCCCGCTTCGGCGGGCACGACGTTCCACACGTGCCCGCCATGCACTTCGGTGATGGACAGCACCACGGCGTGGAACGGCGAGATGTTGCGGCTCACGATGGTCTGCAGGGCGAGGATCATCGAGGCGAGCGCCTCGATGGGGCCGGTGCCCTTCTGCGGGTACCCGGCATGGGTGCCCTGGGCGTGCAGCGTGACCTTGAACTTCACGCAGCCGGCCATCATCGGCTGCGGGCCGATGGCGATCTGTCCGGGGGCGTAGTTCGGGTTGTTATGCGTGCCGATGATGGCCTTCACGTCATCCGTCGCGCCGGATTCCACGACCGTGCGGGCGCCCAGGCCCACCTCCTCGGCCGGCTGGAAGACGATCTTCACGCTGCCTGCGATGCGGTCGCGGTGATCGGCCAGCCAGAACGCCGCGCCCAAAAGCCCGGTCATGTGCAGGTCATGGCCGCAGCCGTGCATCACGCCGGGGTTCATCGAGCTGAACGGCAGGCCGGTGTCCTCGGTGATCGGCAGGCCGTCGATGTCGGCGCGCAGCGCGATGCGCGGTCCCGGCACCTCTCCCTCGATGAGCGCGACGACGCCGGTCTCCAACGTCGTGTCGAGCACGTCTATGCCATGCCCGCGCAGCAGACGGGCCAGATACGCGCTGGTCTCGACCTCCTTGAAGCTGCGTTCGGGATGCTGATGCAGATAATGCCGTATGCCGATCAGCTCGTCCGTGACCCCGACATGTTCGACCATGATTTACGTTCCTTCCCCGCGAGATGTCATGCCATGTTACCTCTGTAGCTTCAATATACGCTTGGCGATGGCGTTCGCGATGCCCTGCACGATCCGGACCAGCACGATCATGATGATCACGGCCGTCCAGGTCACCGTCTGGTTGAATTTTCTGATAACCGTCCAGTCGGTCTGGCGGCCGGCGATGTCGTATGCATGGGACCAGGGACTCATCGCGTCTCCTCCTTGTCTGCCGCGGACGGCTGCGGCACGACCGCGACGGCATCCAATCCGGCTGCGGCGATGGCGTCCTCGTAGCCTATGGTGTCCGCCGCCGTGCCGAAGTCGATGACATCGCTGGAACGTGACAGCTCCCCCGAGAAAGTCGCGCACCAGCGCATCGTCGCCCGAGAACTCGTAGGTGATCGAGCCGATGGCCGAACCGGATACCGTGTCGATGAACCGCTTGGTCACCGCCTGCTGGGGTGCCGCGAACACGTTGTACACATCTCCGCGCTCCACGACCCGGCCAGCGCTCATCACGGCGACCACGATGAGGGCGATGACGATGTTGCGCACGGTATGGTTGACGCGCACCGGCTCATTGTCGGGAGAGCCCGCCTGTTGTGTTGCTGCTGTCATGTTCGTTCCCCCTCTGATTGGTTGACAACGCCCACCATACGGCAGCGACGGCGGCAGTCGCGGGGCGGGGCTGATAACGCGTTACGGGATGCCATCCAGCGCTGTTCATACACTGGGGATGACCGAATTTCGTATCGCGGAGGTTGCGTACATGGCATCGGACGACATCATGACAGCGGGCGCCGGAGGCGCGACGGCCACCGTGCGAGCCGACATCAAGGCGGCGTTCTTCGACATCGACGGCACGCTGACGAGTTTCGTGACGCATGTGATCCCGCAGTCCTCCATCGACGCGCTGCACGAGCTGCAGGATCGCGGGGTGAAGGTGTTCATCTGCTCCGGTCGGGCGCCGTCGCACATGACCGTCGTGCTCGACATGATGCCGGTGCACTTCGACGGCATCATCGCGCTGAACGGGCAGTACTGCTTCGACGACCACGGGCTCCTGGAGAAGGAGTCGCTGCTGCCCGAGGACATCGTCACCATCACCCGCTGGCTTGACGAGCACCCCGACGTGGTGGCGAACTACTGCGAAAAGGATTACGTCTACTTCAACCAGATCACCGACGCGATGCGGGCCACGTGGCGCCAACTCGGCAAGACCGCACCGACCGTGAACATCGACGATCCGCACGAGAGGGCGCTGAAGTATGAGACGTTCCAGATCAGCCCGTACATCAGCTTTGAAGATGAAGCGAAGCTGTCCGGCATGTGTCGCAATGTCAGAGGCGTGCGCTGGCATCCGGACTTCACCGACCTGATTCCCGCCGACGGCGGCAAACCCGAGGGAATGAAGCGGTTCATGCGGCATTACGGCTGGACGCGCGAGCAGACCATCGCGTTCGGAGACGGCGGCAACGACGCCGACATGCTCGCCTTCGCCGGCATCGGCGTGGCGATGGGCAATGCGACCGAACCGGCGAAGGCCGCGGCCGACTACATCACCGATGACGTCGACCACGACGGCATCATGAACGCGCTCAAGCACTTCAACGTCCTGTAGCTCCCTCCCCTCCCGCTGGCGGGAGGTGGCGCGCAGCGCCGGAGGGTGGTAACAGACCCGGCACGCATATGAAGAGCCCTGACCCGACGAGGGTTCAGGGCTCTTCCATGTGTATCGGAGTGTCGGCTTCGAATTGCCGCCGCGCTTACTTCACCACTTCGATGGACATGATGCCGGCAGGTTCGAGCGGCGCGTCGGAACGGTCGGTCGGCACGGCCTCAAGCTTGTCGACCACGGCCTTGGACTCGTCGTCGGCGACCTCGCCGAAGATCGTGTGGTGTCCGTCGAGCCACGGGGTCGGCACGGTGGTGATGAAGAACTGGGAGCCGTTGGTGCCATGCGCCTTGCCGTCGCGGCCGCGACGCAGGCCGGCGTTCGCCATGGCCAGCAGATACGGCCGGTCGAACGTGAGTTCGGGGACGATCTCGTCGTCGAAGTCGTAGCCGGGGCCGCCGGTGCCATTGCCCAGCGGGCAGCCGCCCTGGATCATGAAGTCCTTGATGATGCGGTGGAAGGTCAGGCCGTTGTAGAACGGCTCATGGGACGGTTGGCCGGTGAACGGGTCCGTCCATTCCTTCTCGCCGGTCGCCAGACCGAGGAAGTTCTTCACGGTCACGGGCGTCTGATCGTCGAACAGGTTGATGGTGATGTCACCTTCGGAGGTGCGCATGATGATGGTAGTCATGGTTCCAAGTGTCTCATGGGCTTGAGACCGGGGGAGAGCCGTTCTGCCGTCATGCTTCGAGGACGCGACGGACTCAGGTGTGGATCCCGGGCCACCGGTGGCTCCGGATCGGATCACGCCGGCCATGGCACCTTTGGCTGCACCTGAGATTCCGTTTTCAAAAGGGGCGTCGGGGTTGAAGGGGCTGACAAGGTACCTAGGCGCGCCGGCACCTACCAAAGCACCCGGCTTCTCGGCATCAGTCGTCGGTTTCAGCTTTTTCATGAACTCTTCATCTTGGCAATAATAAGTATCATCGATAAGATCTTCGACTGTCACGCCAAGAGCTTTGGCAATAAGGAACACTTGCCTCAAATTAATTTTCGTTTCCCCTTTAAGCATCAAGGTGATGGTAGGCCGCGAGACTCCTAAGGCGTGGGCCAAGTCTTTCTGAATCTTGCCGGTCAATCGCATATAGCGGCGAATGTTGTAACGTGCCACGTCTTCAAAACGTTGCGCCTCTATTTTCACCTGCTCTGAAGTTTCTGTGACTTCCATGGGTTAATCCTTTCCAAATGAAGATAATTATATCAAACAATGTTTAATATTGCTAACCTATTTGGCGTGTTTGCATTTGTGGGGCGAAAAAATATCCACATGGATGAACTTATGCCGCCGAATGCTTTTCTTCCTGCTGCCCAAAAAACGTTGCATCGCTTGGGGGAGATTGTCGATATAGGGATATATGGCATTGATCGATCCTGTTGGAGATGTGGTCGGACCTCTGTGGCAATTACTAATCTTTGTCCCCTCGACTGCGAAAGTGGTATTTCCTTGGTGGAGTCTTGGGAAAGCATAGATATGTGCTATGCCAGGGAACTTTTGGAAATTGCTGGGCATCCCGCCGCGAGGCAAATTAAATATCGGTCTTCGCGTAGGGCGGGGCGTTATATGTCAAATGGTTGCGCATATTGTGATGCGTTATTCGGAAACTTCTGTATAGATGAGGATATTCTGGATGGACAAAGACCCAGTCTGATTGCTTCTGTGAAAAGACCTTTGCAGGAATGGGCCGTCATGGTAACTCAATTCCATCTTTGATTTGAAAGTTTCCTCTCCGCTAGTGCTGAAACCGCATTGTTGAGATGCGGTTTTTTTAATTTCGACACGCCGTAAGTTAAGCTAACTTGAGGTTAAAAAAACCAACCCATATACTGAGGTTAGAAATTTTAACTTAGCTGAAATGAGGTTAACGATGTCGAACATGAAGAGGTGGATGGCTGAGGTGGGTTTGAGTCATCGTCAGCTTGCCGTCCAGCTTCATCAGTCGCCAGCCAGCGTGACTCAGAAAGTCAATTCGCACACGCATTGGCAGCGCAGAGACTGTGCCGAACTTCGCGAGCAGTATGGTCTGTCGTCTGATTTCGTTCAAGATCTCATTCCGTATGAAACCGCATTTCCCAATGGCGCGCAGGAGGTTCGATGATGGCTGGTGGAATTTACGAACAGCTTGATTGGCCGGATAACCGGAGCGATTATGTCGAGGTGTGCGACGGATGCCACACCGCGATCTGGTCGACCCGCTGGAACGAGGAGACATCGGACGGCTTCGACGCTTTCCTCGCCAGGAACGGCTGGCATGACTACATCGACCAGCTCGATCCCCGGACTCTGAACCTTTGCCCGGAATGCGCGCTGCGCGCGCTGCAGCGGGGTGAGATCCGGACGCTTGCCGATTGGCGGATCCGCCCCGTGCGCTCCTACACGCACGCCGACCGGGAGGTCTACGCCCAGCTGTCCGCCCGCGAACGTGTGGTGGCGGGCCTGCTGTTGACCGAGGGGAGGGCGTCATGAGCAACGAAGTGTCATGCGACAGTGTGGCCCGCCGCGTCAACGGCGAAAACCCACTGGATGTCCTTGTCGGCGTTTCCACGCCGTATGGCCCGTTGCTCACCGACGACTATGGTCGGCCCATACGTTTTGCCGAGTACGGAGACGGACCATGCCGCTTCGGGGATCGTCCCATCCAGGTCATGAAGCCATATGAGTGGCTCGCCGACCGTGTCTACGTATTTGATGACGAGGCCGTCGCACCGTTCAAAGACGATGTGGCCCGCTTCGTGGTTGAGGCCTGCCGCTGCTTCGTTGGTGGTGACGGAGACCATGATCGCAGCGTGGTGCTGTGCTGCGAAGGAGTCGCAGAACAACTTGATCTTTCGTCCGACGCCTTCACGCCGATGGTCGGGTCTGACGGCAATGCCGTCAGTTTCAGCTACCAGCCGTGTGACCGCCTTCGCTGCGTCTGCTCGACCAATCCCCAAAAAGGCCTTGGTGTGTTCCATGTATGGACTGAGCGAGGCGCCACCTACCAAGCGGTTCTGGGACCATGCGCCTATGAGCGTCGGCCTGAGAAAGCCTTGACCCTGCCAGACGAACTCTGGTCCAGGAATGAATCCTGGATGCGCGATTTCTTCGAGCAGGAGACTTCCGATTTCCTCTGCCTCGGCGTGGTTTCGCGCCGGACGAATATCAGGTTCGTTGAGGGAGGTGGTGCGAGGGGTTGATTTCATTTGGTTTTCTCTTTCTCTGAATCGATAAAGGAGGTGTTGGTCTGATGGCGATTGACGGTGTAGGGGTACTGGCCATGGATTCCGGTGCCGGTGGCATGAGCGACGAAGCCGGAAGACTTGTTTTCTCCCGCGACCCGTCGGGAACATTCATCGACGGTATGGTCTTCGGAACTTCAGGAGGCGGTGAGAACGCCAATCTCGAAGTGCTGTGTGCGTTGCCCTACGAGCTTGTACGCCCACATGCTAGTGCCTCTGTCCTGGGTCCGCTGGTCGGCGTAGGGAATGTGAAGAGGCTGTCCCTGAGCGTTAAATACCTTGATGGTGAGATATCCGTCGGGCGGTACGACCGTGTATCCGGCTTTCTCGTTGAGCAGGCGCGCGCCCTCGTTGGTGGGGATGCTGAGTATCAGTTCAGCGCCGTGGTCTGCCGCCCAGGAGTCGCAGAACGCCTTGATCTGCGATCCGAAGCCTTCGCGCCGATGCTTCCTGACGACCGCGATCCCTTCGATGATGGCTGCATGCTCGGCGAAAGCCTCTCGTATCTGTGCGGCATGGACCCCGCTCGTCCCGGTGCGGTATATGAGCGTCTCGGCTACGCAAAGGGCTGGCTGGATGAGGGCCGCGCCTATCAGACGGTCCTGTCCCCATACGCCTATGTACGTAGGCCTGATCGTTCCATCGTCGTGTCTGACGACTGCTGGGACGCTTTGATCGAAGTCTTTGATGTCCCTGACGAGCAGGCTCTTGATTGCCTTTGCCTCGCCATCCGTTGCGGCGGCGCGTGGCCCGTCGACGGCGAGGGAGGTGGTGCGATGGTCTGATCCCATTCGTTTTTCTCTCTTTCTCTGCAACTAAAAGAAAAAACGCCCGTTCCCGATGCTGGAACGTCGGGGACGGGCGGTGCAACCAATATTCCGAGCGGCCGCGGATCCCGTATCTTGCCGGATCCCGGTCCGTGGCCGCCCAATGCATTGTCTTGGAGTAGTGATCACACATGAACGACCTTACTAAAGCCTTCCGCATGTCTTGCTCTGTGTCTCCCGAGTGTAAACGGGATTTTCACGCGTCGGTTTGGACGTTCCCGGTCGTGGTGGCATTCGCCCGCCACAACGGTCCGGGCTCCGTCGATTCCCGTCGCCTGGCGTCGATGATGGCGCACCCGTCCATGGAAGGGAGACTCGCGTGAACTGGCTCGCAATCGCATTGATCGTGTTCGTCGCGTTCTCATGGCTGATGACGCTGGCCCTGTGCCGGACGGCACGTCTCGGCGACGAGATGCACGCCAGATTGGCCGACGAACGCCGTGCCGCCCAGCAGCGTGAGGAGGAGCGTCCGTGAGCAACATCGCACTGTCATGGGCCTTCAAATGCCACGTGGGCAACGCCAGCGCGAAGGCCGTGCTCGTCTACCTCGCGGACCGCGCGGACGACGATGGCACCGCAGCCTATCCGAAGATCGCGACCATCGTCAACGTCACCGAACTCTCGGAACGGACCGTGCGCACCGCGTTGAAGACTCTCCAGGAGCGCGGCTTCATCCGCCGTGGCGACCAACGGTACGCGCGCCTCGGCAAGGGCGGCAGGAACCGCCTGCCCCAGTACTGCCAGATCGTGTGGGACCTCGCGGTCGAATCCGACCCGTCGACCCTCGAATGGATCAAGGAGACGCACACGGCGGAACACGACCCGAAGACCATGGGCAATACCGTGGACCCCGCCGCCTCCACCATCATGGAAAACGGCGAATCCAAGGACGTGACTCCGGAAAACGCTGGAACGAAGCCGATTCCCAGCACTGCAAATCTCGCAGGGCTGGAAAAAGGGCCGGAACCGGCACTGCAAATCCCGCAGGGCCAGCACTGCGAGAGCTGCACCCCCAGCACTGCAAATGCCGCACCCCCAGCACTGCAAATCTCGCAGAGCTGTATATATAAGGATAAAACCCTCCAGGTAAACCCTCCTAGTAAACCCTCCTTCCCCTCTGCCCCTACGGGGCATCTCCCCGCAAGCGGGGCGACCGCCGCCGAAAAAGAACAACTCGACGAGGACGACACCGAGATCGCCGAAGCGGCCGGACGGGTCCTCGCCTCGCTCGGCGAGCAGCGCTCGATGCTCGGCCTGGCCACGCCCTCACCGACCAAAGCCGACCGCAAGGCCATCATCGGCCTGTACCGCAGGCTCGTCGACCAGGGAGCGCAATGGCCCACCCTCGTGATGGTCGACGCGATCGGCTTCGCCATGAACGGCGATTGGTGGCCCAAACGCATCCGCACCGGCCGGGCCCTCGCCAGACACTGGGACGAACTCAACGACGACATGATCCTCGCCGCCGGCCGCACAGACGGCGACGCACACGCGCAGGCGGTTCCGGCGGCCGCGCCGGAACCGGATGCTGCGCCATGGCTGCCCGACTGGGCCGTGGAGACGCTGGCCGAGTTGGACGGCCAGGACGCGACGGCCGGAGGGGAGGTGACGGCATGACCACGCGCATCGACTGTTCCGAGGCGGGCTTCGACGAATTCCTCCTCGCCAACCCGCAGCTCGACGGGCACGCGGACCTGATCTGGCAGCTGCACGCCGTCTACTGGCGCAACAAGCGCCTCGGCCATCCCAAGGCCGTCGGCCTGCTGATCCAATACGCCCGGGCATGGGCCGCCCGCAATCCCGGCGAAACCGCCATAGGACGCCTCCAGGCCCGCAAGACGCCGACGACGCAAGGACGGCGGCCATGAACGGGCGGGACATGATGCCGGCCTGCGCGAGAATCGCCGCGGTCGACCCGGCCATGGCGGATCGCATGTGGAACACGACGACCGACGACGATGGCCGGGACCTGGTCGACGAACGGATGCGCGGCAAGGGCCGCGTGCTGTGTGCCGCGTGCCCCATGCGCCTCGACTGCATCAGCCGCGCTCTCGTCAACGGTTGGAAGGACAAGGCCGTGTACGGCGGGCTCGACTATGCGAGCCGCTGGCCCCTCGCCCGACTGATCGCCCGTGACCTCCACATCGCCGACGGCGGCCTGCACCGGATCCCACGGAGTCGGGTCCGTGACTGGCTGGCCGACCACCCGGACTGGGCCGAACGCATGCGCCGTGATGGCCGCGACTACTGGCGACGGACCAAACGCCGCCAACGCTCGCGCCGCGAATACACGCACGACGATCCGCTGTTCCTCCCGACCGAACCCGTGCCGAAGGGCCTGGTCCAGGGCAGCCTCTTCTGACCGCTTCCCGTCGCGATCCGCGTGGGACGCGGCACAAACCGCAATACCGAAAAACCAACTAACCGGAATGCCGAAAAACCGGATACCGACATACCGAGATAAGGAGAAACCGATGAACGACAAGAAGAACCGCGAGCCGATGGTGATCGCGTTGGCGACGGGCAAGGGCGGCAGCATGAAGACCACCAGCGCCGTGTTCCTGGCCTGCGCCCTCGTGGACCAGTCCCGGGGCGAGCAGCGCGCGCTCGTCGCCGACGCGGACGTGCAGGGCGACGCGAAGGACTGGTGGTACAGGGCCGCCGAGCTGGACGACCCGCTGCCGTTCGACGTGATGTCCGCCGCGCCGGCCGACATCGCGCACCTGCACGGGATCAACGGCCGTCTCGACGACCCCGTCGACTGGGTGCTGATCGACTCCGCCCCGTACGGGCGCGCGTTGGACGAATCGGTGAACAACGCCGACCTCGTGGTCATCCCGTCGAGCCCCAGCCGCATCGACCTCGATCAGGCCGCCGGGGTGAAGGACCTGTGCGACCGGCGCGGCGTCCCCGCCGCGATCCTCCTGTGCCGCACCGAGGCCAACACGACCGCCCTGCGCGACGCCCTGGCATGGATCGACGACGCGGGCATCGCGTGCTTCGAGACGCTGATCCCGAAACGGCAGGACATCCTCAACGCGAAATCCACCCGCCCCCGCGGGTCCCGCCTGCACGAGTACCGCGACCTGGCCGCCGAACTCAAGCAGACCATGCGACAGCTCAAGGACGAGGAGGAGGACCTGTGAGGAACATGAACCTGACGCCCCGCCCGCGCGACCTGACCGCGCTGCTCGACAGCGACCGGACGGAACCGGCGGATACCGGAAGACCGGAATCGGCGGAAACCGAGATACCGAAAAACCGGAGGGCCGTGAAACCGAACGACGCGGAGGGCTGGGTGAAGACCAGCGTGAGCCTTCGCGCCTCGACCCGACGCCGGCTCAAGGCCTGGGCCGCCGAGCATGACATGCGCATCCAGGAAGTGGTCGATGCCGCCCTCGAAACGTACCTGGGCCTGGAATAAGCTGTGAACCCATGAAAGGAGAACAAATGACAGAGAAAGAAAAGGCCATCGAAGACGAGACCATCGAACTTCCGACCGGGCCCGCGGAGAAGAAGAAGCCGCATCGCGGAAGGATCGTCGTCATCACCATCGCCGCACTCGCGCTGCTTGCGGCGGGAGGCATCGCCTGGAGGACGCACGAGGACCGCCTCATGGCCGAGGCCAGGGCGGACTGCGCGGCCGAGAGCGAACGTCTCCACGTCGCGACGACCGCGTACAACGCGCTATTGAACGGCAAGGCCGCCAGCATGGCGAAGACCGACGTGAAAAGCGTGAAGGACGCGAAGACCCTTGACGTCCTGTCCAAGGCCATGAAGGCGCCCACGCCGAAGACCGTGTCCTGCAAAGCGGATTCGAGGCCCGGCGTGCAGGATGCCACGAAGGGCGTCACCGCGAACGCATCATGGTACAAGGCCCACACGAAGTCCCTGAACGGGCTGGTGAACGCGGTCGAAACGTCCAAACTCGACAAGACCGTGGACGACGCGAACGCGCTGTACAAGGAGACGGACGGCAGGGTGGCGGACGACAAGACCCGCGCAAGCCTGATGGACGCCATCAGAAAACGCGACGCGGACGCCATCGCGAAGGCCGTGAAGGAGGTCAACGAATCGAAGGCGGCGAAGGAGAAGGCCGACGCGGAGGCGAAGGCCAGGGCCGAACAGGAGGCCGCGGCTGCCGCCGCGCAGAAGGCGCAGGCGCGGCAGTCATGGCCCTCGTCCGGTTCAGGCCACACCGGCTACACCGGCAACGGTTATTCCGGCAACACGTCCACACCGAGTGGCGGCTCGCCCGGGGCATCTTCCTCGGGCTCCACCGGAAGCACCCACTACAGTTGGGAAGAAAATAACGGCGACCAATACGACTGCAAGCCGGGTCAGTTCTGCCCCATCGGCTGATTCCCTCCCATCCCCTCTCCTCTTTCAGGGCCCCGCGGCATCCGTCGCGGGGCCCTTCCCATCCCCGGCGGATGTCCAAACCGACGCCCCCCGGACGGTGGTTCCATGGTGTGCGTGCACCGGACGCGCCCGATTCCCTTTCTCCCTGATTCTCATTTCGTGGCCCAGGGCCTTCGGCCTAATGACCCATATGGTGCCTAGGACCTTTGTAATCAATCCCGGCGCTCTTGTCATCCCCGTCTTGCCGGGCAAGGTTCTTCCGCAGCGTGTCGCCGAATCTGTCCAGCAGATTCGTCCTGTTGCGGATCGGATCGGACGCGCGAAGGGACTTGTCATCCCTGATCCTGCGAATCGTTCCGATGTGCTTCGTGAGCTGGTCCCGGATGGCGTCGAGGCGTTCGGGAGCGAACATGCGCATGCGTGACAGTTCGTGCGCCGCCTCGTCGGGCCAGTCCGACAGGGCGTCCAGGTCGAACCGGCTCCAGTCCTCCACCAGTCTGAGCTGCCGCAAGGCCGAGGGCTTGCCGGTCGCGGTGTAGAACGGCTTGGCGAACCAGTCTCGGCCGTCCACATCGAGCTCGCCGCTCCACAGGCTCGCGCCGGTGTCGTAGATCGGGGCCGGACGGACCGCAAGGGTCTCGATGTTCCGGATCAGACCGAAATTGTTGTAGTGCCGGTCGGTGTTGCGCATGAGGTAGTCGACCACAAGCCAATCGTCCGTGGCGTCACGAACCGCCCGTTCGTCTGCGCCGAAGCCGACTGCGGCGTGGATCCACTGGTCATGCGAGTTGAGTCCATTGGTGGTTTTGACGGATTGGAGCACCTGCCAGGCGGAGACCAGCTCCTCATGATTGGAGAGCATGTCCGCGCATGTGGACACCAGACGGTTGCCGTTGCGTGCCAGGGAATACCGGACGGCCGGAACGCCCAATCGCACGCAGAGCTTCGAGGCGATGACCTCGTTCATCGGCTCCTGGCCCGTACGTCCCGACTTGACGAGCAGCCTCCTGCCGGTGTTTCTGTCGATCGTCCAGCGTTTGGGAAGATCGCCGCCCGTGGACACGTCGGGAGCGTTGAGGCTGATGTCATGGGACGACGAGTACGAGGTGAGCAGGATCTCGCCCAGCGCCTCGTCGAAGGGATTGTCGAAGAAATTGACGTCCTTCCATTCGACCGGATCGTCCTCACGTCTGACCCAGTACTGGTCCGACAGGCTCAAACCGTAGGTCCGATCGAGCAGCTCCCCGGTCGATGACGCACCAAGCGATTCGAGCACACGGCGAATTCCGTCACGGGTGGAGGGAATGGCGCGGGACCTCCACCATTCGTCGATCCTCTTGGCATACAGCGCGCTCTTGCCGTGCGTGGTGAACTCCAGGGGCAGACGATCATGGTCAAGGACCTCGCCCGAGGAGCACGCGCGACCGGACTCGGGATCGTATTCGAACGCAAGGACCGGATGGTCCCCGCACATGATCAGCTTGCGTGGCATGCTCCCCCTTCCTTTCTGACTCGGCGTTTCAGAAAATAAATTCTACAGGCGCGAATCGAACGTGGGTGCGGCGGCCCGTTTCATGGCGCGGCGCTCGGCCCTGGTTGGCCGCTCGAGAATCCACTCGGCGAGCATACGGATGAGGATGGATGCGACGATCACGCCGATGGATCCCCAGAAGCACGGGACGAAGTCCGATTTAGAGTGGTCGGTCCAGAACCAGGCGATCAAAGCGAGCATCAACGCCAGGCCGGCGGCCAGGGCGGCGAGCTTGTGGAACACGAGGGCGAGCGTGCGGATGGGATGCGTGACCAACCCCACCGCCAGCGCGACGACGACGAGCAGTGCGACGATGCCCGCACCGATGACGGCGACGCCCAAGTATATCGCGAGCATATAGAGTCCGAACATGATCGGTCCTTCCTTCTCTCTTTTCTAGTCCGTTTCTTCGGGCAGGTAGGTGTAGTCGACGGCGACGCCCTCCGCCTCGAGCAGCACGGCGGCCTCACGCACGGCGGCGGCGCGCCGTTTCGCGGACGCCTCGGCCTTGATCCAGTCGGGCAGGCGTCGGGCAGGTTGGAGACGCGCGAGAACGAGAGCGTGGCCCGCTCCTCTCCCCTGTGGCGTTCCACGATGGCCACGACGGCACGCCTGTGTTCGGCGAGATAGTGCTCGAGCATGTCCTTCATCCTATCCGAGGGTTGGATCCGGTATTTCTCCGACTCGTATTTCTTGACCATGTCCACGGTGAGGTTCGCGAGCACGGCCACGTCGTGCTGGGTCATGCCGATGCGTTCGCGCGTCGCGCGCATCCACGCCTTGGACTCGCTCCAATCCCCTTCCGCCATGATCCCTCCTGGATATTAGAAAGCCGGGTCCGCCCGCGCGAACCTCGATTATACTTTTAGTATAATCGAGGTTTTCGGCAGGGCGGACCCGGCGTTTCCCGGTTTCGTCACTCGGTCGGGGTCAGCGGGTTGTCGCCGGCGTTGGCCTTACGCTGCTGGTCGAGCATTTGCTGCTGGATCAGGACGCTGTTGGTCTGGGCCGCGTACTGTTTCTGGACCATGTCCATGCTCTCCTGGTGGCGTTGCCCTTCGACGTCGGCGAAGACGAGCTGCTGGATCGCCTGCGCGAGCTGCATGAGCTTGGCCTTCTCCAGGATGGACACCTTGACGGTGTTGCGGCCGCCGGCCTGGTTGACGAAGTCAAGCTGCGCGCTCATCGTGTTCGCCAGGTTCGCGGCGGCGAGCACGAGGAACAGGATCCCCACAAGCGCGCTGTCCTTCATGCAGGCGAGACCCGCGATGAGGAAGATGTTGGTGTCCACGGACGCGATGTTGCGCAACGGGATCGTCTGTGTGGACGAGCCGAGCGGGATCACGCCCAGGAGGGTGTTCGGGCTCTTGCACTGCACTCGCATGCTGCTCGCGGCGATGCTGGTCTTGAACCAGAACAGGATCACCGACGGACTGAACCGGTCGCCGGTGATGTTGGTCTCCTTAGTCTCCTTTCTCTAGTGTTTATTGCCGAAGTCGAAGATGACGCCGCGATCCTTGTCGACGACGAGCGAGGCGTCGAATTTGCTGCCCTTCTTCGAGGTGAACCCCTTCAGGCTGACCTTCCGGCCGGCGAGCAGCCGACGTATGGCGGAGTCGGTGACGGTTTTGCCGGCTACGGTCGTCCAGGCGCGCCAGCCGCATCCCTCCGTGGTCCTCCATGTGCCGTCGGATTGTTTCTCGCGCCGGTTGGTGGAGCATTGGAACACCTTGCCCGTTTTGATGACGGGCTTGCCGCAGCGTGGGCATGGGCCGAACGACTCCGTGTTCCGCGTCTTCGTCTGCACATGGTCCTGCCGGACGGCGGTCTGCGCGTCGGCCGGGATGCGCACGGCGAGGTCGCGGAACTCCGTTTCGACCTGCGCGGGGCCAGCGTGGTTGTGCTCGACCTCCGAGAGTCGTCGTTCCATGCCGGCGGTCAATGCCACGTCCTTGAGCTTCGTGGCGACCACGTCGATCAGGGATCGCCCCTGTTCGGTGGAGCGAAGCTGCTTGCCCTTGCGGTCCACGTATCCGGAGTGGACGAGCTGTTCGATGATGTTCGCCCTGGTGGCGGGCGTGCCGATGCCTCCCGAGTGGGATTCGTCGTCATCCAGGGCGGCCTTGAGTTCCTTGTCCTCCACCCAGCGGCTGGCGTGCTCCATCGCGGCGAGCAGCGTCGCCTCGGTGAACGGCTTCGGCGGCTTCGTCTTTCCCTCGGACAATGCCGCGCCGCATTGCGGTACGGGCGCGATGAAGACCCCGTCGGTGAGGTTGACAGGGATGATGTTGCCCGCGGTCTCGTCGGTGTCATCCTGGTCTTCCTGCGGGGCGGCATGCTCGATGGCGTGCCATCCGGGCGAGACGGGCTGGTCGGAACGGCTGGTGAAGCGACATTCGCCTTCGGGCAGAAGGCGGCCTTCGTCCGGATGCTTTTCGCACCAATGCGGGTCGATGTTCGCGACGACGTTCGTCACGTCGTGCACGTAGTCGTCGCCCACGGCCTCCCACATGCGGCGTGCCACGCGCGTCAGCACGAGGCGTTCGTCATCGCCGAGTTCGTCGAGCGCCGCCCTGTCGGCCTGCATGGTGGGAAGGATGGCGGTGTGTCCGGCGACCTTCGCGTCGTTCACGGTCAGTTCGAGTCGCGGCCGTTCCGGTTTCGCGGACGGTTCGATGAAACCGGTGACGAGCCGGTCGCCTTCGGCGAGGCCGCGCAGCGTGTCCAGGTCGTCGTGGGTGATGTACCGCGAGTCGGTGCGGGGATACGTGGTCAGACGCTTCTCGTAGAGCGACTGGAGCGCCGTGAGGGTGCGGGCGGCGGTCAGGCCGTGCAGTCTGCTCATGTCCTTCTGCAATCCGGTCAGGTCGTACAGGCGCGGTGGGGCGTCGTGCTGCTGCTTGCGTTCGGCCTTGAGGATCTGGAAGGTGAAATCGTCCGAGTTGACGATCCGCAGCAGCGTCTCGGCGTCCTCCCCCTTGTCCAAACGTTCGCCGGTCAGCTTCCATCCGCCCATCGGGGCGACGACCTTCCAGTACGGTCGGGCCACGTGGCCGGCGATTTGCCGGTCGCGGTCCACGATCATGGCGAGCGTGGGCGTCTGCACGCGGCCGACGGTGAATCTCGCGTTGTAGACGAGCGAATAGGCGCGCGACGCGTTCATCCCGATCAGCCAGTCGGCCTTCGCGCGGATCATCGCCGAATCGGCGAGTCCCTGGTATTCCGTCTCGTCCTTCATGGACGCGAGGGCGCCGCGGATGGCGTCCTCTTCCAGGCTCGCGACCCACAGGCGTCGCATCGGCTTGGAGACTCCTACATGCGCCACGATCCTGCGGAAGATGGCCTCGCCCTCGCGGTCGGGATCGCACGCGTCGACAAGCATGTCGATATCGCCGCGGCGCATCAGTCCCGCGACGACCTTGTACTGGCGGTCCGCGCCCTTGTCCCGGCTGACCTTCCATTGCCAGTCGGGTGTCGGGTCGATGGGCAGCGTGTCGAGGCTCCACTTTCCCCAATCGTGATTCTTGTATTCGTCGGGCGCGGCCAGGTCGACGAGGTGGCCCTGCGCCCAGGTGACCAGGTCGCCGCCGACCTGGATGTAGCCGTCGTGTTTTTCCGCGTGCCCGCCGACCGCCTGGGCGATCGCCTGGCCGACCGAATGCTTCTCGGCGATGATCAGTCGCATCTCGCATCACGTCCGATCATCAGTAGTTGCCGGACGCCCATGCGGGCCGTCCGTCGTCCGAGGTGTCGGGTTCGGCTGCGGCCTCCTGCGGGGCGGTCTCGTCGTCCGCCGCCTGGACGTCGGATCCGGTCGTCTCCGGATCCGATTCGGCGACGGTTTCCGGTTCGGGTTCGGCGGGCGGGGTTTTCCTTCCGGCCGGCGCGGCGACGAGCTCGCCCTTAGCATCGAACGCGACGTTCTTCTCCGTTCCGGTCATCGCCAGCTTGTCCGCGATCATCGTCCGGCTCATGCCGGGGAACGCCTCCTCGAATTGCCTCGCCGCGTCGCGCAGCACCTGCGCGCTTTTGCGGAAATTGTCGAGACGGCTGTCGAACTTCTTCGCCGCCACCTCCTTGCGCTTGAACGACTCGCGTTCGTCGCGCAGGAAGTCGTCCACGTAATCGGATGCCATGGTCGTGTTCCTTTCCTCTATCGAGATCCGGCCCATGCCGGCTATGAACCATGCTCCCGCCATGTGGACGGCTCCGGTTTGGACAATCGGCTCCGCCAGGATCACGCGGACGTGATCCTGGCTTCGCCGAGGAAACGGAGCGGCGGCATGGATGCCGCGCTCTGCCACTGCCAACCCTTCCTGTATTTCCAGGCGTCGCCTGGAAGGGAATGGTTGGCCGGCCATGGTTCATCATCGCGACACCGCGCCCGCGTCTTCGGGCCTGCGTGTTCCATGCTTCGTCTCGGGAAGGGCTTCGCCTGATTCTCCCTCGACGGGCACGGCCCACGCGTCCTCCGCCGCGCGGCGGCACCGCAAGGCTGCCCCATGTCCGGCGAAAGGAAACGCCGGCGGAACCAAGGAGGAACCATGGAAAAGAAATCAACCGACCTTCAGCACGTCGTGTTCGAGACCGAGGAGGCGGGGCGCGTCGAGGCGATGTGGAGCAGTCTGCGCCTCAACGGCCAAGATGTTCCGGACGGGTGGCACCGCTACGCCGTCAGGGGCGGGGACGACGGATGGGAGCCGTGCAGCATCGAACCGTTCGTGTGGGTGAACCACACCGCCGACATCATCACGCCCGTCGACCTCGAGCTCGACAAGCACGACCGGATGCTCACCATCAGGGACTGGTGGTTTGACGACGAGCCGTTCCCGGCCGAGTGACGGGCCGGGAACGATGCCGCCCGCACGACGCGGGCGGCGCCTCCAGCGGCCAGAGGACAGCTACCGTCCTCTGGACTCCAATATCCTAGAATGGAATACAACGAGAGCCAGGAGGCGACGGACATGACCATCGACTATTCAATCAAAGTGACCCAATGCGAACCCATGCCCGGCTACAAGCTCAAGGTCACCTGTTCCGACGGGGCGACCGGAATCTTCGACATGTCCCGATACGTCGAACGCGGCATGTTCAAACCGCTCAAGGACACGCAGACGTTCGGCCGCGTGCGACTCACGTTCGGCGTGCCCTCATGGCCCGGGGACATCGACATCGCCGCGGAACGCGTCCGCTCCGGCATGCAAATCATCTAGGAGCCCGCGCGCCCCTGCCCCGACCGTCACCAAGACGGCCGGGGCTTTTTTCATGTCTGCATGCATGACGGACATGACGCGCCGCCGCCCCCGCGTTTTTTCGCGAGGCCTTTTCATTTCCCGCGCTCCAAGTGTCCAAACCCATCGCCGTTCCCGCGACGGACGATTGGCGTAAGACACCGGCCTTCCCCTCAAGGCCATGAGCGAAAGGAGCGAGGAGTGAACGCGATCATCCTTCACGGCATTCCGAAATCATGCCGTGCGAAATCGCTCCCAATCCATGAAATGGATATGGGAGCAGCAAGCGACGTGATTGGATATCCAATCACTCGATTCGCGATGCGAATCGGCTTGCCGGGAAGACCCGTGCCCCATGGTCGGCGGAGCCTCCAGACCGCTCGCGCGGCATCACAGAAAACCCGTCCCCACACCTCACACGGAGGCGTGGAATGAGCCGGGCCGAGAACAGGACGCACTGCGTCGAGAAGATCATCAGGTTCACGCCGGACGAGTGGGAGCGGGTGCGGAAGCTGTATGAGGAGCTGACCAGGTACGCGCCGGAGCACCGGTCGTTCAGCTCCTACGCGCGCAGGATGCTGTCCGAACGGCGCATCCACGTCACCGAGATCAGGCCGCTGACGGACCCGGAGCCGATCGCGCGCGAGATCGACCGCATCGGCGTGAACGTCAACCAGATAGCCCACTGGGCCAACGCGAACGAGCACATCACCGCCGGGCAGGTGGCCGAGCTCCGCGCGTCGTTCGCCCGCATCGAGCGTCTACTCGGCGACCTGTTCGCCGACAGGCGCGAAGCCCGGAAGGACGTGTGAGCATGGCGGTGGTCAAGCTCGGCAGGCCCGTGAAATCGAATCTCGGCGGCGACAACGGGGCGATGGCGTACATCATCAACCCCGCCAAGACCGACGGAGGAAGACTGGTCAGCTCCAACTACGAGCGGACCAGGACGGACTACGACGCGCTGGCCGAAGGCATGCTCGACGACAACCGCAGGTCGCCGAAAGGCATCCGGAAGGACAGCCGGCTGGCCTACCACATCAAGCTCAGCTTCAGTCCCAAGGACCCCGTGACGCCCGAGCAGGTGCACGAGCTCGGCGTGGAATTCGCGCGCCGGATCACCGGCGGCGAATACAAGTTCGTGGTCGCCACGCACACCGACCGGCACCACCTGCACGACCACATCATGGTGTGCGCCGCCTCCCGGTACGGGAAGCATCTGAAGGCCGAGCTGCCCAAGGACATCATCGACCAGTGGCGGGCGGTCAGCGACGAGATATGCCGCCGCGAGGGGCTGAGCGTCGTGTTCAACCCCGTCGTGGAGGAACAGACGCGCAAGATGCGTGGCGGTACGACAGCCGCCGGCGACGCCGGAACGTCGCCGGCGCGCGACCCCAAATACGTCGATGAAGCACCCGTACGGAGCGCGAACGAACCGGAGACGAAGGCGCGGAAGGCCTCGGGCGGGGAGCCGTTGGAACGCCGGTACGGCATGTCGATGGAGGAGATCTACGCGTCCGCGAAAGGCCTGGGCGTCAAGGACCGGATCCGCATGCTGATCGACCTGACCTCGTCCACGGCGGAGAACTTCGAGGACTGGAAGGACATACTCGACATCCGAGGCGTGGACGTGACGGTCCGCGGCCAGCACCTCACGTACACGCTCAAGGACACCGGCTTCAAGGTCCGCGACGCGAAACTCGGCCAGGCATACGACATGACGAACATCATGGCCGGGCTGCAAAGCACGCCCGTCATCCCCATCACGTTCAACCGCAGACTCGTCGCCAAACAGACCAGGAAGACGATCACCGTGTGGCTGCCAGGCACCCACCGGAAGAAGAAGATCACGTTCGACGCGAAACGTCTCGTGGACGACGGCGGCTCCACACTGCGCGCGTTCCTCCCCCGCGACCGCGACCAGATCATCCTCGACCCGTCCAACCGGTACGCCGGCAAGACCCCGACGCCCGGCCTCTACCAGTGGTTCGGCGAGCCCACAAGCCGGCTCGAACCACTGACCTCGCCCGAACGGCTGCCCCTCAGATACGGGGTCAGCCCCGCCCAGCAGCGCTACTACCAGGCACAGGCGCGCCGCCTCGACCGCCTCGCCGGCGAGGCGAAGGCGCTGAACGCGGCGATCCGCTGGACCAGGCTCGCGGGCGGCGACAGCGCCAAGGGACTCGGTCTGCTGCGTGCGAAGGTCCGCGAATCGCACGACGAACTCCAGTCCGCCGTCATCGCGTTGCACGACGCGATCCAACGCGGCGACCCCGACCTCGTGGCCGAGACACGCGGCGAGATGGAACGCCGCGAGGCCCTATGCGACCGGTATGAGGGCGAGCTGTCCGCCATCGAACGGGAAATCCACACGACCCGCGACCGCGAGCAAACGGAGACCGAGCAGCGCGAACAGCAGCAACAGCAGCACAAGCGTGGACGGTCCATCTGAACCGTCCCAGGAAACACCAACCGACAACAGAAAGGGAACCGCAATGCCAATCGAGGAACAGGCTGAGGAGAAGATCCAGAACGCCGTCCAGACCATCATCACCGGAGGCGCGAAGCTCATGCTCAGAATCCCCAAGGGCGTGGCCATGGCGATGCTCCGCGGCGGCATGAAACTCGCGAAGACCGGTGTGCACGCCGCCGGCGAGGCCGTCAAGAACAAGATCGACAGCGGCGAGATGTCCGAGAAACGATTGCAAAGAAAGAAGGACGGCGACCTGCACGAGCTGCAACTCGACGACTCGACCATGCGCGAAGTACAGCACAGCCTCAAGACCGCCGGCATCGACTACCACCTCGAACGCGCCGACCAAGGCCAGTTCATCCTGCACTTCGCCGGCAAGGACGAAGACCATGTCCGCCACGCCGTGCAACGCGCGTTCAAAGGCATGGGCCTGGACGTCACCGACGACGACTTCACCGTCGAGCAGACGGAACAGACCCGAAACGAGCCAGAACCCCCGGCGCGGGAGACCCCGGCCGAACCAGCCACGAAGCCCATGCCGACGCAGCGCATCGCCTGGGACTTCGTGGACCCGGAGGTCATGGAGATGGCCGCGAACAGCCTCACCGCCCGCCACCCCGAACTCTCATGGGACAAGCTCATGGGCGACACGACATGCGACGAGCAGGCCGGCCGCAACTTCGCGGACCGGATCATCGGCAAGGCCGCCGCCGACCCGAGCCTGCGCGACGAGCTCGACGACATCCTGCGCGACGACTACGGGCAGGGCGCGCAAACCCAGGAGCGGACACGCAAGCAGACGACCGAGCCGAACCGGAAGACGCCGACATCGAAGCCGGAAAGCGAACCGGAACCCGCACCGGACGAAGCCCGGACACCGGCCACGCGACAGCAGACACAGGCCAGAGCAGACAATCCCAGGCCGGCCGGCAAAGAGCAAAAACCGAAGCCGATCCGATCGAAGAAGGCACTGCTTGAACGCTTCAAGACCCGACTCAACGAGAACCTCGCCGAACAGAAGAACCACATGCCACCCACCCAGAACAGGGACCGCACGCCCCGCAAGGGCCGCTGAAAGGAAAAACCACAATGAACCAGCAGGAACAGGCGACGAAACGCGCCGCGATCTTCCAGGACACCATCAACGGAACCAACGACCCTACCCCATGGCCGGTGACCATGTGGGCCTCGTCCGGCGACACGATATGGACGGCCGGCACGGCAAGGACAGCCGGCGAGGACTCGGTGGGCATGATCTACGACGCCGGCGACACCATCGCCCACCGGAACACAATCGCCGGCGACACCACCCGCGCCACCGAATCCTTCGCCCTCAGACCGACGGACGAGCAAAGCCCGATGGACGCGATGCTCGCGGGCATCGAACAATGGAACCACCGCCACCCCGACCAGTGGGACACCGTGACCACACCGGGCGAGTACCGCATGACGGATCCGACGACCGGCCGACCGCTCCCGATGGGATGGAGCGACAGCCTCGCCGTGGCCGCGTCCGCGGCAGGCCGGCTCGACCCCGACCTGCTCCAGGCCAGCCTCATGCAGAACGCGGTCGAACACGAGCCGCGCCCCTGCGTGTTCTTCCTAGAGGACAACGGGTACGACCTCATGATCTTCTCCTGGCATCAAAACCAGCAGGGACTGTTCGACGCGATGACCTTCAAACACCTGCAATACGACGACCTGAGCATGCAGGTCACGACCATCAGCCACAGCGAGGACATGAGGGAATCCTTCCCCGCCAAGACCATGAGCGACGGCGAACTGCTCACCCAAAGCCGCGTCTACCGGGACGAATACCAGTACTGGCGCGAACACGACGGCGGACCCGTCGCCCACGGCATGACCGGCCGCGTCATGCGCAGCGGACTGCTCAAACCGGGACTGGAGCAGAAACCGCTGCTGACCCTGAACGACGGCCGGCGCGCCCCGGACTGGGACGAGTTCACCGACCAGGCCGCCATCTCGATCCTCCAGGGCCACCCCGTCTCACCGACGCCAGCACTCCCCCAGCAGGAGCGGCCCGGACGGTCCGCCGATCCCGCGGACGAGACGCCGGAACGGCAGGAACCGGCGCACGCGACCACGGCCACGAGACAGGTCTGGCCGAACGCGTGGGTGGCGAACAGGCTCGCGCACACCTATATATTGCACGCGAAGGACGGACGCGACTGGCCGAAGATGATCGTCGGACTCCCCCGCGGCACCGTCATCGACGGACAGGACCTGACCGGCTGGGCCACCGACATGTTCATGAGCGGCAAGAACCAGAGTCAGAAGAACGAGGGACGGGCCGTCAACCTCAGATTCAGACCCGGCACCCCAGTCGAACTGTTCACCGGCCGCGGCGCGGAACGCCGCACCGTGCAGGTCGACCCGCAGACGCTCGTCCAGGCAATCATCGACGCGCAGAAGCGCAGCCGCGACGCCGAGGAGACGCTCGACACGGCATCGGTGGAACTCACCTCGAAGACCGTGGAGGAATCCTGGCCGCAAATCGAACGCATGCAGGGCCGGTTCGCCGAATACCGGCGCGACGGCACGTACAAGCCGGCCGTCGCATTGAAATGGGCGCGCCGCCTCGTCGACCGGACCGCCGGAGGGGACGAGGGACGGTGGACCAACCGCCAACGCCGTCAGGCCGCCAGGCTCCTCATCCAGGAACTCGCCGGCGCACAGGAACCGACGCGTTCCACGGACGAGACACGGGATCGGCCGGCCGTCGAGCAAGCCGCGCCGGAAGCCGGCAGGACGCCCGCATCCACGGGCGCGAAACCTGACGATCCGCCACAGGAGACGCAGCCGGACACGGCGACGGAACAGACACAGACCACCAGCACAGCCGGGTCGCCCTCCCAGGCCGCCGACCCGGAAACGGAAACCGAAACGCCGGAACCGGCGCGCCATGACGGCCCGGAACGACGGCACGCGGACCTGAAATCAACGCTCGACCGGTTCCGGACCAAGCTCAAGGAGAACCTCGACGGACTCAACACCACCCCGCCCGCCAGCGGCCCCGACCGGAACCGCGGACAGCGGAAAACCCTATAGGAAAGAAAGGAGCAGACCATGGCAAGAAGACGCCTATACGCGAAACGGACCGCCTCGGCCGAATACGAACAGCTCGACCTGTTCGGCATTCCCGAAGAGAAGCGGAAGCAGGCCGACAAGACGGCGGAGCAGGTGCGCGGATACGAGATAACGGTGGGCCACGTCGCAGTGCAACGGCTCCGCGTGCGCGGAGCGGACGACGAGACGATAGCCGCCGTGGCCGCCGAATACCGGGAGAACCGGCTCCGCGGACTCGGCCGGCGGGACGCGCGGATCGCCGCCGAGAACAAGCTCGGGGTCGGCGCCGCCACTCCCGGCGAAACCACGCCGCAACCTGTGGTAAAACGTTTTACACAATTCTCCGGCACGGAAAACAACACTGAAGAAAGGAACAACAATGGACGAGATGACATGGACCGACCCGCAGCTCAAGGCACGCTACGAGGAGAACAGCAGGAAGCTGGAACACCTGAAGGAGACGCTGCCGAACCTGTATTCCGAGGACGCGCTGCCGTACAAGGTGTTCACGACGAACAGCGTCCACGGCATCCAGCGGATGCGTCTCATCTGGCTCAAGGAGCACCGTCCCCAGTGGTTCAGGGAGATGATGATGGCCAACGTGCTCGAGGAGCATCTGCGGGACATCGAGACGCGCACGAGGGAACGCCAGGCGCAGATCATGGACCAGCTGATGGAGTCCAGGCACCTGCTCAACCGGACGGACTGCCTGAAGGCGGCACCACAGCTGACCGACCTGGACCGGCTCAACGGGATGAACGAGGCCCAGTCGGAGTCGATGAGCATGGCGATCCACGAGGTCGTGGAGAGCTTCTAGCGGCCCTCGACGCGCAGCGCGCGCGTTCGCCCCGCGAACGCGCCGAAGCGAACATCGACGCCATCCAGACCCTCAAGAAACTCGGCGGAGACAACGGCGGCCGGCCCTCAGCGAAGCAAATGGATACGCTGCGAGGATATTCCGGCTGGGGCGGATGCGCGGACGCGTTCTCGGACAAGCCTGAATGGCGGACGATCCGCGACGCGATAGAACAGGCCCTCACTCCGGAAGAGTACGCGCAGGCGCGCGCCTCCACACTGACCGCCTACTACACGCCCGGCCCGGTGGTCAAGGCCATGTGGGACGCGCTCGACATCGGCCCCACACCCATCCAGGTGCTGGAACCCGGATGCGGCACCGGCAACTTCATGGCCGGCATCCCCGGCGACGTCGCGGCGCACGTGTCGGGCGTGGAACTCGACCCGATCAGCGCGCGCATCGCCGCCGCACTGAACCCGTACGCCACGATCCTCAACGCGGACCTCGCGGACTGCGCCATCCAACAGGGATCGTTCGACCTCGCCATCGGCAACGTGCCCTACTCGGGCGACATCAGCCTCGACTACCGGACCACGGGAGGCGGCACGTGCCGCCTCCCCCTGCACGACTACTTCATCGAACGCTCGGTGGACGCGCTGCGCCCCGGCGGCGTCGCGATGCTGCTGACCAGCAGGTACACGCTCGACAAACGCTCCGAGACCATGCGCGCCGACCTCGCGAGGAAGGCCGAGCTCGTCGGCGTGGTGCGTCTGCCGTCCTCGACGTTCGCCCGCCAGGCCGGTACCGAGGCCGTCACCGACGTGCTGGTGCTGCGCAGACGCGAACGGACGCTCGACCGCACGCCCGACGAGGCATGGATCCACTCCACGCCGATCGCCGTGCCCGGATACCGGGACGTGACCGTCAACGTCAACCAGGCGGTCGCCAACGACATGCCCACGCACGCGGTGGGCGACATCAGACCGGTGATCGGCCGGTTCGGCGGCGACTTCGACGTCGTCTTCCAGGGCGACACGGAACGGATCGGCGAACGGCTCCGGACGATGCTCTCCATGCAGATCGCCCACGGCAGGCCGCCGTTGCAGCTGGGCGAGATGGAACCGGCCGAACGCGCGGAGGTCATCGTCCGTCCGGACCATGTGGCCCCGTTCGAATACTCGGTCGACCCTCGCGGCGTGGTCTGGTACGGCGACGGCGCCACCGTCACCGAGGCCGCCCACGGTCAGGGAGACGAGGCGCGCCGACTGCGCGGCATGATCCGCCTGCGCGACCTGGCGCGCGAACTCCAACGCCTCGAACTCGACCCCGCCCGCGTGGACGACCCCGCCGTGGAGGCCAAACGCAAGGAACTCGACCAGGCATACGACCGGTTCACCGGTGAGTTCGGACGCCTGAACGACCGCGCCAACCGCCGCGCCTACGACAGTGAGGAATCCGGCCGCCACCTCGTCATGGCGTTGGAGGAGACCGACGAAAAAGGAAGGTTCGTCGGCAAGGCGAAATGCCTCTCGCAGCGGACCATCAGCCCCGTGCCGCCCATGCCCGACCATGCGGACAGCCTGGACGACGCGCTGAACATCAGCCTCGACCGCGCCGGCAGGGTCGATCTGGAACTCATCGCGCGCCTCGCCGACACCACCGTCGAGGAGGCCGAGGCCGGCCTGGGCGACCGGATCATACGCGACCCCGACACCGGCACGGTCATGCCCGCCGAGGACTACCTCACCGGCGACGTGGGAACGAAACTCGACCACGTCACGGCCATGGCCGAACATCTGAGGCACCGCGCCGGTACCGAGGCCATGACCAAGTTCACGGCATCCACCTACGCGACGCCGGAGGACATGCCCGCCACGGAGCGGGCGGGCGAATGGATCAGCGAGGCGGGCGCGGACGTGTGGCGCAGCCTCAAGGACCCGTACTCCGCCGAATCCTACAGGGATCCGGCACCGGTCATCGAACGCATCAACGGCCGGGACGCATGGACCATGGGCTGGAGCCGCAACCCGGAACTCGTCCTCGCCCTCGCCTGGCGGGCGGTGGAGGAACTTCCCGAACAGCACGCGCGCGTCACCCTCGAACGGTCCGACACCGGAGAGAGGAAGCCGTGGCAAGCGCCGGCATGGCACCAATCGCACGGCACCAGCCCGCTGTGGGACGCATTGTGCTGGACATGGCGCGACGGCGACGCCCCGCAGAACTACGCGCCGATCCTCGCGGACCGGGACATGCCCGTCAGGGACCTCGCCCTCTTCGTCCACAAGATCGCCCACACCGACCGGCTCGACACCGCCGACAAGACAGCGATCCTCTCCAACCTGTTCGAAAGCTGGCGCGCCGACGACGCGAACGGCCGGCCCGTCTGGACGGACACGACCATCGGCGGAATGGCACGCACTCTCATGCCCGACACCGACGATCACACGCGGCTCGCCGAACGGCTCGCCACCGACATGTCCCTCAGCGAATGGATCTGGGGCATCGCCCGCGACATGCCCGAAGACCTGCGCCAAGGGCAGAAGCACAACGCCTACGGCGTCCCGCCACGCGTCGTCGACGCACGCCCCGACGACTACCAGGCGTTCCACACACGCCGCGAGGAACAAATCAAGCAATGGCGGGAACTGCCGGAGCACGCCGAGGCCGCGCGCGCCGACCAGGCGGACGCGGAACGGCTCGAACACGTGGCCGGCCTGCTGGAACGCGTACAGCCCACCCCATTGGAGGCCGAGCAGATCAAGGCGCCGTTGGGAGCCCCGTGGATCCCCGCCAGGGACGTCCACGACTTCATGATGGAGACGTTCAACGTGCGCGGCCACGGGCTCACGCCCGGCAAGCTCGCCCAATACTCGGTCGACTGGATTCCCCAGCTCGGACAATGGCGCGTCGGCTACTCGGGCGGCGGCGACATCGACTACAAGGCCGCGAAGACGTACGGCACCGAGGACCGCAACCCGTTCCAACTGCTGGAGGCATGCCTGAACAACGCGCAGATCACCGTCACCAAGGACTCCCCCACGGAGACCACGGCATCCGGCAAACCCAAACGCGTCAAGGACCAGAAGGCCACGATGGCCGCCATCGAGAAGGCCAACGCGATCCGCGACGCATGGAACCAATGGGTGTTCAGGGACCCCGACCGCGCGCGAAGGCTCACCGCCCTGTACAACCGCAGATTCAACAGCATGCGCCCCCGCCACGTCGGCGGATCCTACCTGACCACGCCCGGCATCGCCCACGGCGTCCGGCTCCGCCCCCACCAGAAGGACGCGGTGGCCCGCGCCCTGCGCAGCGACGAGGGAACCCTCATCGCCCACGTCGTCGGAGCCGGCAAGACGTTCGAGGGCGTCGCCCTCTCCCACGAGGCGAAACGCCTCGGCAAGGCGTCCAAGCCGATGCTCGTGGTCCCCAACCACCTCGTGGACCAGTGGGCCGGCGACGTGCTCAGGCTCTACCCGGCCGGCCGTATCCTCGTCATGGACAAGGACGCGCAACGCAACCCCGAATCGGTGCGCCGATTCTGGGGACGGGTCGCCACCGGCGACTGGGACGCGGTGATCGTGCCGGAAAGCCGGTTCAGCCAACTGCACGTCAGCAAGGAACGCCGGCTGAGGAACATGCGCGCCCGCGTCGATGAGTTCGCCCATGCCGTCGAGGCCGCCGCCAAGGCCAGAGGCGACGACAAGGACCCGACCGTCAAACGGCTGGAGGCGGCGCGCAAAAGCGCCGAGACCGCCATGAACAGGCTGCGCGACGGCAAGGAGTCGCGCGACGACAAGGCGCTGGCGGGCATCGAGTTCGAATCGCTGGGCGTGGACATGCTCATCGTCGACGAGGCCCACCACTTCAAGAACCTCGGCGTGCCCGTCGCATCCGCGGACCTGGGCATGCAATTGTCGTCCGCCGCGAAATGCGAGGACCTGCTCGACAAATGCGAATGGCTGCGCGAGGCCGGGCACGGCGGCAACATCGCGTTCATGACCGGAACGCCGGTATCCAACTCCATGAGCGAGCTGTACAACATGCAGCGCTACCTCGCGCCCGGAACCCTCAAGGCGCAGGGGCTGGACACGTTCGCCGCATGGGCGGGCGCCTACGGCCAGGTCGTGCCCACCGTGGAACTGAAACCCGAAGGCAACGGCTTCCAGGTCAAGCAAAGGTTCGCGCGGTTCCAGAACCTGCCCGAACTGATGAACGCGGTGAAGCAGTTCACCGACATGATCACCAACGACGACATCCAGCTGCCCCTGCCCGAACTGGAACAGGTGCCCGTGCCGGTACCCATCACCGACCGGCAGAAGGAGGAGATGGAGGAACTGTCCGACAGGGCGGACCGCGTGCGCGACGGCGACGTGCCACCGGAGGACGACAACCTCCTCAAGATCACGGGCGACGGACGCAAGATCGCCCTCGACCCCAAACTCCTCAAAGGCCACGAAAACGACCGGCCGTTGGAGAACGGCAAGATCCAGGCATGCGCCGAGAACGTCGCCCGGATCTGGCAAGAGGAGACGCCACACCTAGGAACGCAACTCGTCTTCTGCGACTCGAGCACGCCCGCATCGGGCGGATGGAACGCCTACCAGGACCTCAAGGACCGGCTCGTGGCGTTGGGCGTGCCGGCCGAACAGATCGCGTTCGTGCACGACGCGGGCGACAACCCCGCCAAACGCGAGCAGCTGTTCGCCAAGGTCAGGTCCGGCGAGATCCGCGTGCTGATGGGAAGCACCCAGAAGCTCGGCACCGGCACCAACGTGCAGGAACGCCTCGCCGCGATCCACGACCTCGACTGCCCCTGGCGTCCCGCCGACCTGGAACAGCGCCTCGGCCGCATCCAACGCCAGGGCAACACGTACGGCCACGTGCGCGACTACCGGTACGTGACCGAAGGCACGTTCGACGCGTACAGCTACCAGACCGTGGAACGCAAGCAAAGGTTCATCAGCCAGCTCATGAGCTCGAAGAGCCCCGCACGCGAGGCCGCGGACCTCGACGCCGACGTGGTGACTCTCGCCAACATCAAGGCGCTGGCCACCGGAGACCCCGACATCCAACGCCGCATGACATTGGAGAACGAGATCAACCAGCTGAAGCTCCTGCGCGCCTCATGGGCGCAGCAGAAGGCCGACACCCGCAGGGACATCGGCCAGCAGCTCCAGCCACGCGTCGAACTCCTGCGCCAGTCGATCCGCGAGAAGGCCGACGACAAGCCGCTCGCCTCCAAGGCCCTGGGCATCCACCAGACCGCCCGCATGAACGGCCGATGGGAGGGCATGACCATCAACGGACAGCCGGTCGGCGACCGGCAGACCGCATGCAGGCTCCTCCACCAGGCCGCCCACCAGGCGCACGACGGGGACACGATAGCCGAATACGACGGCCTGCCCGTCATCGCACGCCGCGCCGACACCACCGGACGGATCACCCTGGCCGTCAAGGCGGTCCACGAACACGAATCCGGCACCGAGATGCCCGGTCCATACCTGACCGGACCATCCAGCATCGTCAGCCAGCTCGACCGACTCGTCAGGAACATGGCCACCGACCCCGGCAAGCTCGCGGAACGGCTGGCCGACGCCGAAAGGGAGCTCGCCGCCGCACAGGAGACACTGGCCGAACCATTCGCCCACGAGGACGAATACCGGCAAAAACAAGCCGAACTCGAACGGCTGACGTCCAAACCCGACGAACCCCGGGAGACGGAAAGTAGAGACCAGGAAACCACAAAAACGGAAAGGAGCGCACGCATGCCATTGACACGGGAAGACATCGGACGACTGCTCGAACAGGACCCCAATATCGACAGCATCACCCAGGGCGGCAACGCCATGGGACACTACCTCGAAGCCCGGCTCACGGACGGCCGCGCCGTGCAGATCGACCTCCACGACAACCCCGCATGGAAGGACACGGACCGTCTGGCCGGCCGGATCGAGGTATCCTACGCCAACCGGCCACAGGCGGAATGGCAATACGATGACAACGATCTGGCCGACCGCGAACACACCGTCATCGACCCCGCCGAACCCGACGCGCTACAGGAGCTCGGCAAGGCGGTGGCCGAATGGGAACGCGCGGGCGGCCTCCACAAGGCCCGCGCATCCGAGCCGAGCCACCTGGCCGCGCACCAGCCGCCGGAGGAATACGCCTACCGGTGGCGGAAACCCGGGGACCCCGACAGGCACATCGCATACCTGAGCACCGCCTTCGACCGCGACCAGGCGATGAAGGCGAGGGAGGACGCCGGATATCTCGTGACGAAGGTCGAGGAGGATCCGGCCATACTCTACGAGCAGCACCGCAAGGCATCCTGCATGCGCGCGAGCCACATCCTGGAACGATACGAATCCCCCGACCCGGCCGCCGTCAGAATCCTGCACAGCATCGTAAGCGAGGTCAACGCGCACGACCCCGAGAACGACATCGCCGCCTACCCGTCAGACAAGGCGATCCAGCTCGCCGGCGACGGTCTCACCGAAGCGGACATCGCGGAGAAACGCGAGATGGGCGGATGGGATCCGCGGACGGACCCGCTCATGCGCATCAACGAGCAGGGCGACTGGACGGACGTCACCCAACAGCAGGCCGACCAGCTCGTCTGGGAGAACCGCGACGAGATCCTCGCCCGCGCGTCATACGACGGCGAACTGTCCACTTGGACGCTGCACCAGCTCGACCAGCTGAAGGAGCACGAGCCGGAACGAGGCCGCGACCTCGACCGGCCGGAGCCGGAACACCCAGCGCCCGCGCGGGAGCAGCACACACCCAAACGCCACGGACTGGGACTGTAGGCCCACACACCCACCGGGGGCGGCGCGCGGCTTCGCACGCCGCCCCTCACCTTATAGGAGGAACATATGGCAACGGAAGAACAGCGCGCCACGGAGCCCGTCATCTGGTTCGAGGGCACGCTCATCAGGGACCCGCAACCACACGGAGGACACGACGACTGGCTGCTCGAGGCACTGGTCGATCCGGACGGAAACGGGCGAAAGATCACCATCCATGCCAGCGGCGGGGATCACTCGGAGAACATCGGCCGCAACGCGCACAAGGGAGCCCGCCTCATGGTCAAGGGCACCGCCGGAGACGAGGAATCCGGCATCGACATCGAGGCCACAAGCCTCGCATTCGACCCCAGCCACGACGAGCCGGACGGAGAGCGATGACACGGACCACCGTCAGCGCCACCAGGCCGGACAAGACCGGTGCCGGCGAATGGATCGACATCCACAGCCGCACCGGCCGGCTCATGTCCACGCTCATGGCCGACGGCCAACCATTCAGCATCGACGTCACGCCGGACGGCATGACCACCGTCACGCCCCTCACGTCCCCGAAGGACGCGGCGCAGGCCGACGGCGACAACGCCAAGACCGGGACCAGCCCGGACGGCGCGAGGATCACCAGCAGGAAGACGCTGTACGAGCGGTTCAAAACCAAACTCAAAGCGAACCTCGACGAAAGAAAACAATAGAAAGGAACCATCATGGAACGAATAAGGGGCATCGTCGTCAGGACGCTGACCATCCTCGCGGGATTCTGGATCGCCGACCTCGCGGCCGCACGCGTCCAGGCCGGCATCGCGGCCGGCGAAAGCATCGAACGGATCATGGATGGCATGACGACCATGCTCCAGCATCCGACCGCCCTGGGATTCGACCGGACCAGCCTCCTATGCGGACTGGGCGGCGCGGGCGCGGTCGGCCTGTTCCACCTCTACCGGTGGAGTATGAGCCAACGCAACTGGCGCGAAGGCGAGGAATACGGGTCCGCACGCTGGTCCACCAGCCGGGAGATGGCCCCATACACCGACAGCGACACCAGGCAGAACCTCCAGATGACGGCCACCGAGGGCCTGAGCCTCGACGCCCAGGCCACGCGACGCAACCTCAACACCGCCGTCATCGGCGGCTCCGGCTCCGGCAAGACCGCCACCCACGTCATCCCCAACATCCTCAAAGGCAGCATGAACTACGCGTGCACCGACCCCAAGGGCGAACTCTACGCGAAGACCGGTGGAAAACTGGAGAAAATGGGATACACGGTCAAACAGCTCGACCTGGTGGACCTGACCAGCTGGACGAAATTTAACCCCATGCGCTACATCGACCCCGACAAGCCCGATGTGGCGATAATGCGCCTGGTCACCAACATCATGGACAACACCAACGGCTCCACACCCAAGGAGCACCAGACCAACGACTTCTGGACCAAATCCGAACGCAGCCTGCTGACCGCGCTCACCGCGTTCGTCTACTACCTGCCCGACGACATCCTCAAGGACTGCCTGAACATCGAAGCCGGCCAGACCCTCAACGCGGTGGCCGACATGCGCGACCTGCTCGAGGCCAGCGAACAGGACGAGACCAAGGAAAGCCAGGTCGACGCCGTCGCCCGGACCGCCACTGAAATATACGAGGAGACCCGCGCCGAATGGGAACGCGAGGGCGCGGACCACGACGACCCGGACCTGCGGGAGGCATGGCGTCTCGCCCAGGGCCTGAAGTTCGCCGCCCGCCAGTACCGGCCCTTCACCCAGGGCGCCGGAGAGACCAAGAAGGGCATCATCATCAGCCTCGGCGTGCGCCTCGCCCCACTGACCGTCGGCCCGGTCAGGGAGATCCTCTCCGACGACAACCTCGGCATCGACCGGATCGGCGGATACCAGGACGAGCACGAGGGCGGCTACAGACGTCCCAACGGGAAGACGGCCATATTCCTCGCGCTGCCCGACGAGGACCCGACCTTCAACTTCCTGGCCGCGATCCTCTACCAATGCCTCTTCGACAGCATCATCCGCCGCTGCCGCACCTACCCCGGCGAATGCCTCGCCACGCCACTGCACTGCTTCCTCGACGAGTTCGCCAACGTGGGGCGCATCCCGAACTTCGACAAGCTCGTCGCCACGATCCGCTCGCGCAAGGTCAGCGTCAGCATCATCCTCCAGACCATCGCCCAATTGAAGACCATGTACAAGGACTCGTGGGAGACCATCGTCGGCAACTGCGACAGTGTGCTCTTCCTCGGTGGCAACGAGCAGTCCACCACCGAATGGCTCAGCAAACTGCTCGGCAAGGAGACCATCGACATCCGCACCACCAGCGATTCGAAGGGCGTGTCCGGCAGCCACACCACCAACTACCAGCGCACCGGACGCGAACTCCTCACGCCCGACGAGCTCGCCCAATTGGACAACGACAAATGCATCTACAACCTGCGTGGACTCCACCCGTTCCTCAGCCGCAAGGCATGGCCGGGAACCACCATCACCAAACCGAGATCCACACTCAAACACTCCGAAGGATGGAGGAAGGCCGCATGACCAGCGAACCATCCGCCATTGAAGCTGCGTCGACCGGGCAACTGCTGCGCAGGTACAGGAAGCTCGCGGGACTGACCGCCCAGGAACTCGCCCATGAGGTCAATTCCAGATATCCGGACGACGCCATCTCCGCAACCGTCGTCTTCAACATCGAGGCGGAACGGAAGACCGCCATCACGATTCCCGAGCTCGCCCACTTCGCCGAAGTGCCCGCCATCAGCCCCATCCAGCTGCTCTGCGACTGCGACCAGCCCTACCTTCCAGCCCGCTCCGGCGCTTTCCAAGGGAGGACCGCGCGACAGGTGATAGAGGAATTCACGCTCCCCAGGGAGCCACGGAACGATGCTCCGACCTCGGTGATCGCCACGGTCCTCGGTCTTGAGGAGAACCTCCGCTCGATCCTGAACCTGGGCGACAGCATGCGCAATATGCCCGGCGGAACCGAACCAGTCATGAACGGCAGTGCATATCAGCTTGCCGCGATACGCGGACGTATGCTCACCAGCCAGATCCGACAGCTACAGACCGCCGATGTCCGGCTGCCCGACAAGACATTGGACGCCATCCGCAAGGCATGGCAGGTGCTGCGATTCTTCAAGCCCGACACAGCCATCATGATGCCATGCGAAGGACGAACGGCTTGATCCGGAAGCCTGCATCTTCATGAAAAAGGGTTGACGCCGCTGCAATGGCGTCAACCCGATGAATAACAAATATCCGATAGCCAGTATAGTCCCCGCCCTCGAAGACGGGGCTGGCGGAAAAGGAACACTCATGGAAGCCCAATTTGGTGGCGGATGCTCCTCAAATCGTTGGAATTGTCCATTTTTTGCAGTATTTGCATTCTTCGCTCCATTTTTCACACCCGAAAACCGTTGGAACGAGCCATTTCCTGCATTTTTCACACCATTCAGTGGATTAGGGGCCTATGCCCCGGCCCGTCTGACGGCGACCCTGAATCTCTGAATCTTTCTCTAAATTCAGAGAAAAGAACACCGAATTCAGAGAAAAATCCCGTCATGAACCAAGCCGAGAAGCATCAGTATGGTGACGCCCGTAATAGACCGGCCCCACGAGACCATCCGGGATGGTCTCGGATTCGGCGATCATCTCGGCCTCGCGCACCTGCTCCTCGGTCATGCCGAACAATGCCAGCAGCTGCCCGTCGCGTTCGCTGAAATCGCTCACTGTTCACTCCCATCGTCATGCGGGCGCACGAACCCTGAACGCGAGGTAAGTCCGTCTTCACGGCCAGCCTGGATTCCGTCCCGATATGGAAAGAGCCCCCTGGTTTGAGCACTGCGAGTAGGCTTAGGGAGCTGCTGTTATCCGCCATACTAGTCGTGTCCCCGCATTTTGGGAAGTCCGCCGCGAGCCCCAACCAGGCTAGGCCTCAGCCGACGGGAATGCGTTCCCGTTCCACATCATGACGGACACGGTCGCTGGCGACCGAATTGATTCGATCCTCGACGAAGCCGAATTCCACGCCTTCTTCGACGAGACCGTCGGACCAGCAGTCAAGATAGCGGAACGGGATTGCGAGCTTGCCGGCGGCGTCGAAGGACTTAATCGCCTGCTCGCCACCGATGCTTGAGCCGACTCCGAAAACGGCCTGGATCATCTGCTTGAGCAGCAGCGGATGCTCCTCCCCCACATTGACGGGTTCCTGTTTGCGCCATCCCCGGCTGGACAATTGGATCTGCAAGGAACGATAGCGTTCGGAGCTGATGATGCCCAGCGCGCGAGCACGGCTGATTGACGCGGCGATGGAGGCGCCCCAGCCCGATTTGATTTTGAGGAAGTCGCTTAACGTGGCGTTCCTCTGGACGGTGCGCGACATATCCTCGGCGGGCAGCAGCAACGCTCCCGCGAACAGATGCGCCTCACGCTCCATCTGCTGCGGTGTATCGGGCCTGCGGAACCGATGCAGTATAAGATGTCCCAGTTCATGCGCCTTGGTGAAGCGCTGGCGGTCGCCGCCGATGCGTTTGCCGGCGGAGTATCCGATGCATGGCATTCCCTCGCATTGCGGATATGTGATGCCTTCGCTCGTCAGCCTCGTCTTCCCATCATCGCTGCCACCGGTGGACTTCATCGGAGCCACCACAATGCCCTGCCTTTCCAGGCTGCGGGTCAGGTTTCCAATCGGACCAACGGGTTCCAACCCCATGCATGTTCTCGCCTGATTGGCAATACGGTCGATTTCGGAGACGGAAAGCTCCGGTGTACGCGGGGCGATCTTCCGGATCCAAGCGGTCTTGCCGGCAGTCATGCCCAGAAGACCGGACAGTCGCGACACCGTGGTGCATAGTTCGGAATACTCGATCGATACGGCAGACAGCTCTCCCATGCTGGATTTGCTGGTCTTGCGATACGTGACCGCCGTCATGGGCAGTATGGGATCCTCGCGCGTGAAATACGATACCGGGAAGCCCAGCGCCGCGGCGATCGACCTGGCCTCGTTTTCTTTGAAGACGATAAAGCCGTTCTGCAACTTGCTGAGTTTCGATTGGGAGATGTGCGAACGCTCGGACAATTCCCTTTGGGTCATGCCTTCCAGGTGCCGCGCCTGCGCGATTCTTTCGGCGTGGTATTCCGTCATGGCTTTCATCTCCTATCAGCGACGGAGCGATGAGGGAAGCCCATTCTATCGTTCCGCCTGAATCTCAGTGCTCTCGTTTTCGTTTGTGTCGTCGAAGACGAGGTTGGGTAGCAGGTTGTCGTCGTTGTCCTCGATCGGGGTGAAGTCCTTTACCTCCACCGGCCTGTCAAGCAGATCCAGACTGAAATCGTATTTCCTAGCCGATCCCGAGTACGCGTACGGCACGACTTCCAACGGCCGGTATGCCGTGACCGAAATGGCCTTATCCGTTTCCTGCCACGCCAGAATCAGTCTGGTGTCGCTCAAATCCGGGGATACCTCGCCATCGGGCGCGAACAGATCGTCCTGCGAAAGTCTCTTGAGGGCCCCGGCCCCTTTGCAGGTCTCCTGCATGTAGTATGCGCGGGACGCTTTGGTGGCATTCGTCTTAGGCAGCTTGCCCGTCACCGGATCCACGCGGCGCAGGATCGCGCGCAGCCCGGACGAGCCCTCTCTTAGGTGAAGGTATCCGCATTTGTCGGAAAGCACCCAGCTGTCATCGTTCCAGATCCTTGCGCATCGCTGGTTGATCAGACGCGGCATATTCATATTGTTCTGATTGTCCCAGAACAGATCCGACGGATAACGATCCAACAGATCGGCCCGTGCCGCGTTCAGCGTTTCGTACAGCTTCGGGGCGAGGTCCTGCAATGAGTCGGTGAGGGCATGGGCCTCGTCCAGCATCTTGAACTGTTCCGGAGGATAATACACGGCCGCTCCTTTTTCGCGTCATAAATTCCTAATGGAATATTTTACACCCTTATGTAACATTTCGGTATATCGGCATTTCGGTATATACCGATGGCAACCGCCTCCGTAAAAAAAACGAAAAACGGCTAAACGCAGCCGGCAGTACAAGCCGACTGCGTTTAGCCACGTGAATGTCGTCAGCCGACGGTCGCGCCGTCGGTGCCTGATGGCTTCGATGGGGTCGACGGCGTCGGCTGGGGCGTCGGCGTGGAGGGCGTGGAGGGCATCGATGGCGTGGGCGTGGTGGACGCACCTCCTCTTTTCGCGAATCACAACCCCGGATCGCTTCCGGGCAAGCCGGTGCCCTCGTCTGATGGCGCGGGCACGGACCATCCCGGCGAGGCTCCGACCGTATTGGCGGAGGACGACGAGCCTCCCGAAGACGGGCGTCGTCCGGTTCCGGAACCGGATCCGGAACTTCCTTGGGATTGCGATTGGCTTCCTCCCGAATATGAGGGCGTTTGCCGCTGTGAAGCCGATTGGGATTGCGATGCCTGCGCCTGCTGCTGCGCGGCGGCAGCCGCGGCTGCTTCCTGTTCGGCCTTGGCTTTCGCCTCCGCGTCGGCCTTCTCCTTCGCCGCCTTCGATTCGTTGACCTCCTTCACGGCCTTCGCGATGGCGTCCGCGTCGCGTTTTCTGATGGCGTCCATCAGGCTTGCGCGGGTCTTGTCGTCCGCCACCCTGCCGTCCGTCTCCTTGTACAGCGCGTTCGCGTCATCCACGGTCTTGTCGAGTTTGCTGTCGGTGACGGCCTTGGTTGCGGTCTTGAGGTCGGTGAGACGGTTCTTGAGCTCTTTGGTCGTTCTGCGCAGCGCCTCAGTGGTCCTGTCCACGTCTGATGCGGCGGCGTCGGGCGCGCAGGAACCCTTGATTGTGGTCGTCTTTGCGTCCAGGAGCCGATTCAACGCGTCAAGCGTCTTGGGATCCGCGACCTGGCCGCGACTGGTGTCCTTCAGTAGTTTGGAGGCTTTGGCCGTGGTCCTGTCCAAGTCGGACTGGACGGTCTTGCGTGTCGCTTCGGCCGAGTCGCATGCGTTGATTGCGGTCTCATGCGCCTCTTGCCGCACGGTGGCGGCGTGGCGGGTTTTGATTTGCGGTCCTATCCAGGACACGGCGATGAGGCTCGCGGCCATGACGATCGCGACGAGCGCTTTCCCGACCGGGAAGACGCGGCGAACCTTCAGATCGTCGAGGTCGGCCGAGTAGGTGATGGCCGCCGACAGCCCTCCTGGTCTCTCGGTCTTCCCGGTTTCCGTCGGTTCCGGTTCCGATATGGGCGGGAGGCTCATTGCGGTTGGCTCCGGGTCGGCGACCTGTTCGAGTGCCGCGAAATCGCCGTCGGCGTCCTTCAGGGCCTTCTCCGCGGAATCGTCGGGATGGGACTGTTCCGTTTCCGGTTCGTGGGAAGAACCGGAAACGGAGGATTGCGACCGGGATGGCTCCTCGTCCATAGATGCCGGCACGGGTTCCTGTCCTGGTTCGTCTTCCGGCGGCAGTGGCGCGGATGGTATGGCGACGCGGCGGCGACGGCGCATGGATTCGGGAGGCTTCGGCGCCGCTCCAGCCGCGTCGAAGCCCTGTGTCTGCGCGTTGTGCCACCAGTCGATGAGTGCCGGCCATGCGTGCGGGTGTTCGGCTATGAGGCGCATCCACGGGCGCCAGCCGGGGTCGTTGGCCATGGCGTGCAGCTGGTCGGCAGTGAGTTTGGGGCTGAGGATCGGCTCGCCCGTCTTCCTGTCGGTCCTGATCATTTCTCGTCGTCCTTGTCTTCCTCCGGCGCCTTGTCGCCGAGGACGGTGTACGCGCCTTCGAGCGGCCCGCTGATGCCGGTGCATTTCCAGCCCTTGTCGGCGGTCCATCGCCATGTGAGGGTCCATGGCGATTCAAGGCCGGTCCAGACGCTGCACGTCGCGGTCGTGGAGGTGCCGGCGTTCATGCCGCCGGATGCCTGTACGTCGGGCTGGTCGGCGATTCGGTCGATGGGGATGTTCAGGCCCTGCGCGTCGGATGCGAAGTATCGTTTGATGAGCCGGTCGCGGTCGGCGGCCTTGGAGGTGTATGTGGCGGCGGCCTTCGGGGCGAGCTTCTCGCATACCTCCAATGGTTTCTGGTGTCTTGCGGCCGGCGTGGACGTTGACGTCTCCGCCTTGACGTCGGATGCCGCGAGCTTGTTCCGATTTTCCGTGCCGGACGGATGCATGAGGATGAAGGCGATGTTCGCGACGACCATGAGAACGACGGCCGCGGTCGTGGCCGCGATGATGAGGATGTTCCTTTTGCGCTCGTCCATTTCCCTTTCCTTCCTAGTGAATGAAGCTGACGCCGCCGCCCATGGCCTTGAGGTCGGACGCGCTGATCGTCTCGGTGACGACCGCCATCCAGCCTTTGCCGGATTGGCTGATGAGGATCGAGCCGTCGGAGTTGACCTGTTCGACGACCGCGACATGGCCGTAGTATCCGCTGGAGCCGTGCACGCCGGGCTCGAAGCAGATCACGTCGCCGGGCTTCGGGCTCCGGCCAACCTTGTATCCGAGGCGGGCTGCGGTGTCGTTCCATTGGCCTCCGTTGCCCATGTGCGCGTCGACGGGTTTGCCGATCTGGTTGCGTCGCATCGCGGCCCACCAGGTGCACTGGTAGGTGTCGTAGTCGGGGAAGCGCGTGTAGTGCAGGCCCATGGCCTCAATGTTCACGTGCCAGCTGTCGCTTATGACGAGTTTCGGGCTCAGCGCGCCGACGGTCGGACCCGAATCGCCGGTATCGCCCGAGGAGGTGTACTTGGTCCGGGCCAGGTCGACGATCCGTTTCACGTAGTTGGTGGTCTCCGTGAAGGGCGGTATGCCGCCGTATTTCAGGACGCTGCCAAGGCCGGCGTTGTAGGCGGCGAGGGTCAGCTGGAGCGTGTCGCCGGTCAGTTTCCCGGACTTCTTGGCCGTCTCGACCTGCGAGGCGAGGCCGCACATGTAGTTGCCCTGGCTCCAGATCGCGTCGTGCGGGTTCCAGATGTCGGCCTTGCCGTCGCCGTCGCCGTCCTTGCCCGCGGACGCCCATGTGGACGGCATGAACTGTGCGATGCCCCGTGCTCCGGCGGAGCTGCCGGCATTCGGATTCCAATTGGACTCCTGGTCGATCTGGGCGGCGATGATGCTCGGCGTGACGACCTGGCAGATGGATCCGGCGCGGATCACGTCGGCCTCGTATTCCGCGGGCATGCCCGCGACCGTGGATTCGCTGGCGCTGGATCCCAGGAACGCGCCCATGACGGCCAGGAGCACGCCGAGCACCGCGAGCATGGCCGCGATGACGGGCATGATGGGAAGGCTGATGGAGGCGGCTCCTGCGATGACGCGGGACGCGGCCATGCGCACGAAGTTCGCGGCGGCGCGGGCGGCGCGCACGGCGGCCTGTCCGGTGGCTTTCGCTCCGCGTACCGCCTTGGCCGGCGCGCGGCGGTGCCGCCAGATGAATTTGGCCGACGAGTTGACGCCTTTCACGCCCGCGCGTGCCGCTTTGAAGGACAGGTCGCGTGTGGTGCTTCCCAGCTTCGACGCGAAGTCGTCGTCGGCAGTGGTGAGCCTTGCGCCGGCTTCGTCCATCCAGCCCATGCCGGTGGATCCCATCCGTTTGACGCTCCGGCCGGCTTTTCCAAGGCCCGCGCCTATGTGCTTGCCGATCCGCTTGCTCGCCTTGCCTTTCGCGGCGAACCTGCCGATCTTATCGCTGGGCTTCGCCTCGGACAGCGCCTTGGGTTTGCCGGCCGTCTTGCGCATTCCCTTGCCCGACCGCAGGGCGCGTTTGCCGCGGTTCATGATGCGCCGCGCCTTGCCGGCCGTCCAGCCCACGCCGTGCATGGTGGAGGACATGCCGTACATGCCGGCGCGTCCCGCCATCTCGGCGGCGGTGTGACCCATGGAATCGGTGATGTCGGTCCGGTCCGAGCCGAACTGCGCGGCGCTGGACACCACGCCGGTGGCCGCGCGTCCGATGCGGGCGCGTGTGCCTCCGGCGTGGTGGGCTTGGGTTCCGCTCATGCGTTTACTTTCCTTCCTGGAAGGTCGTGGAGTACAGACGGTAGAGGTCGCCGCCCGCGGGGATGCGACCGTCGAACGGCACGTAGGCGCTGCCGATCTTCATGAGTCCCTGGCCGGGCAGCACGCCGGTGAAGTACTGGCGCTGCTCCTCGCTCAGGGTCAGCAGCTCGCACAGGGCGTCCGCGTCGGTGCTGTTCTGGCTCAGGAGCATGAGGAAATCGCTGTTGGACAGCATCTCGCGCGCGTCCTGGAGGTCGAGGATCTCCTCGACGTTCTGCGTGATGCCGGTGACGCCGAGCCCGTATTTGCGGGCACGCTTGTAGATGTCCTTGAACTGGGCGGCGGCGTACTGGTTGGAGAAGAAGCGGTGGAACTCGTCGACGTACAGCCAGGTGCGCCGCCCGTTGGCCTTGTTGCGGATGACGCGGTTCCACACCTGGTCGATGACGACCATCATGCCGAACGTGCGCAGCTCGCCGGACAGGCCGGACACGTCGAACACGGTGAACCGGTTGGACAGGTCCACGTTGGTCTGCCCGTTGAAGCCGCTCATGGAGCCGGTGATGTACGGGTTGAGCGCGTCGGCAAGGTACCGGCTCACCTGGTCGCCGCCCGCCTGCAATTCGTCGTGCAGGTCCTGCAATGTGGGCTGGACCACTCCCCCGCCCTGGTTGCGGTAACGCGTGTACAGGTTGCTGACGCACTGGTCGACGAGTCCCTTCTGGAGCGGGTCGAGTCCGTCGATGCCGCCGATGAGCGCGCCGATCATGGAGACCACGTTGTTGGTCTTGTCCTTGACGGGGTCGGAGGCCGAATCATCCTCCAGGACGATGTCCATCGGGTTGACGCGCGTGCCGGTGCCGGCGCTGATCTGGATGATCTGTCCGCCGAACGCGGCCGCGAGGGCGAGGTATTCGCGTTCCGGGTCGATGACGATGACCTCGTCGTCACGGTTGAGGAACATGCCGGCGATCTCCTGTTTGACGGTGAAGGATTTGCCGCCGCCGGACGTGCCGAGCACGAATCCGTTGGAGTTCATGTGGCTTCGCCGGTCCGCGAGGATCGGGTTGCCGGAGCGGGCGTTGCTTCCGTAGAACAGTCCGTGCGGCTCGAACACCTCCTGCGTGGTGAACGGGATGAGGATGGCCGCGCTGTTCGTGGTCAGGGTGCGTTTCATGGGCAGTGGGTTGTTGCCCAGCGGCAGTTCGGCCGTCAGTCCCTCCATCTGCATGAACTTGAGGCTCTCGGCCGTGCAGGACTGCGCGTTGACCTTGGCCTTCACGTTCCTGCACGCGACCTCCAGCTCCTCCTGGCTTGCCGCGGACACTCCGATCACGATGATCGAGTCCACGAGCCTCTGGTTGGTGGAGCGCAGCTCGTCGCGCAGTTGGCCGAGCTGTTCCTGCTGGTCGGCGAGGTCGTCGGGAAGGTCGTCGGGGTCGAGGCCCTGCTTGCGGTTCGTGCGCCGCTGATCCATGATCTGCATCTTGACCTCGGCGTTCTTGCGGCGCACGAGCGTCATGCTTTCGCCGCGGTCCATGGGCGCGAGGTGGATGCTCACGTCGACGCGGGCGCGCAGTCCGGTCAGGTCGTTGACCAGCTGGTCGGACAGTTCCGGCGGCAGGCCGGACACCCACATGGTGCGGTGCAGGTATTTCGAGTTCAGGGATTCGATGTCGAGCATGGTCGGGTTTCGCGCGTCGATGCTCCACGGGCACACGAGGTCCTTGGTGTCGGGTTTGCCGGGCTGATGCTCGAAACGGCGTTCGTCGAACCGGAACTCCTCGCCGGGCCGGAGCACCTCGGCCATGAGGCGCAGCCGGTGCTCGCGGTCGAGCCGGGTGGCCTTGCATGCGTCGATGGAGCGCATCTGGCTGACGAGGTTGTTGCACAGGGCGTTCAGGCTCGCGACGGCGGCCTGCTCGTCGCTTTCGCGGACGGTGACGGTCAGGGTCTTGACGGTGCTGGTGTTGCGGCTGACGGATTCGAGTTTGCCTTGGGCGAGGCGGTTGTAGTCGAGCCTGTAGTGGTCGAGGCTGTCGCCGGTCTCGTCCATCATCACGTCGGCGAGGATCTCCCGCACGCCGCGTGAGCGCGTGTAGGAGGCGATCTGCACGCTTTGCCCGGCCTCGAAGCTGTTGATGAGCTTGGCCCACCGGTCGATGATCTCCATCTGATGGGATTCCGGGCTCAGCTGGTAGTTGATGTCCTGGAAGAGGATGGTGGCGCTCCACCGCCCGTCGCCCAGGCTGGCGGTCCCGTTGCGCAGCATCGCGTCGTAGCCGATGAGCTGCTTGACGCCCTTCGGCAGACGCGTCGCCTTCTTTCTCCTCGCCTTCGCCCTGGCTTCGGCACCGCCTTCGGCCGGCGCGGCCACCGGGGTTTTCTTCTTTCCGAACATTCCTCACCTTTCCTTGATCGTTGGTTTCGCGCCGGTGCGGTATGGTCTGCCCGGACCGTCGAGCAGGTAGACCTCGCGCTGCGTGTAGTGGCGCAGGATGTATTTCAGGTATTTCTCGGGCATGAGGCCCTTTGGCCTCACCCATCCCCATATGGCCACGGGCAGGCCGGGCGGGAAGATCAGGTACATGGCGAGGTTGGGGTCCATGCCCAGCCCGAGCCACAGGCCGATGTACCCTCCCCCGCACACGACGGCGAGGATGACGGCGGCGAGGCACTGCCGCCAGCTCATCCCCATGAACACCTTCGATTCGATGGTGGTCAATTCCCTGTAGACGGGCATCTGCAACGCCATGATGATTGCTTCCTTTCGTGGATTGCGTTGTGTTTCATTCGCCGCCGAAGAGCTTCTTGGCGACGGAGTTGGCCGCCATGACGACGCCGGTGAGCATGACGCTCGCCAGGAGCAGGCCGGTGAAGTTGCCCATCACCCAGCCGGAGAGGCTGTCGCCGTCCTTGAACTTGCTCGGGTTGAGCGTGCCGCCCACGAGCGTGCGGTACATGAGGATCGCCAGATACAGGGTCGCGCACTGGAACACCAGCGACGCGTACTGCTTGACGTAGTTGATGCCCCACTGGCGGGTCTCCTCCTGGGCGATGAACGCGATCGGCAGCGGGTTGAACGCGGTGAGCATGTATATCTGCACGAAACGCAGGAGGATGACGACGGTGACGACGATGGTCGCGCCCTTGGAGACGAGGAACGGGATGAGCAGCAGGATCAGGCACGGTATCTGGCCCTTCCAGCCGGCGGAGTCGATGGCGTCGCGCATGCTGTCGCCAAGGCCGAGGCCCGACGACGCGCCGCTGGTGTCCACCGACGACTGGATGCCGCCGAGCACGCTGTCGCCAATCTCGTCGATGGCCTGGAGCATGAGCTCGCTGTGCTGGGCCGCGGTGAACACGAGCGTGAGCTTGAACATCGCCATGGCGACGAGCTTGACGCCCAGCTCTCGGTCGCCGTCCGCCCGGGTGCTGACCCTGGCGAGTTCCAGGACGCACATGATCGCCAGTATCGTGCTGGCTATAGGTTTGACCGCCGAGAGGGCGACGGTCAGGCTCAGCTGGTACATGTCCGCGTTGTATTCGGCGGGGGTCTTCAGCAGGTCGGCCACGAGGTCGTCGCCGACGCCGGACCCTATCGAGTTGAGGATGCCGACGATGAAATCGACCATGCGTGGCCTCCCGTCTACAGGGCGATGTTGGAGAACAGGGCCGCGGCCGCGATGATCAGGCCGCCGCCGACGACCTGCCAGACGCCCGACTGGGTGGCGGGGCCGTTCTGGTCCTTCAGTCCTCCGGCCAGGGTGATGACGCCCCACACGGCCCACAGGCCTCCGCCGATGATGGCGAACTGGCTGAAGAGCTGCAACGCGCTGGTGACGACGCTGCCGCTGTCTGCCGCGATGGTGATTCCGTACATGATGTTGTCCTTTCGACTTGTTTTGAATGACATGACCACGGTATGGCCGTCGAGAAGGCTCCGGTTTGGACGTTCCCGACGAACCCGAAGAGGCTCGGACGATGGTATGGAAAAGGCCCCGCCGACCGTTCGCCGGTGGGGCCTTGGACGCGTCCGGGAAGGGAGGGGATCCGGGCGCGCCCGTGGGCCCGTGCGGCGGATCATGGGGAACGGTCCGCCGCGGGCCCGGGGTCAGGTTCGTCGGATCACTCCTCCGAGCCCTCGGTGTCGGCCGGGGCCTTCGCCGCGCGTCGGCGGGACGCGATCAGCAGGCCCGCGCCGCCGCCGACCGCGACGAGCACGGCCAGGACGATCGGGACGATGCCCGCGCCGGTGATGGCGAGCGGCTTGGGACGGTAGCCGTTCCAGTCGTCCGGGTTGGAGTCCACCGTGGTGTCCTCGCACAGGGTGCGGCCGGAGACGGTGACCTGCTTGAGGCCTTCCGCCTTGCCGGCGTCGCCGTCGACGGCCTGGTCGCCCTCGGTCCTGCCGGACTGGTCGCCGAGCTGGTCGGTGACGGGGCATTCGACGAGCGGGGTGCCGGTGACCTTGGCGCGGTCGGTGTGGTGGCCGCCCTCGGTCACGCCCTTGAGGGTGCCGGTCACGGTCACGGATTCGCCGGGCTTGAGGACCAGGGTGTCCCAGTTGGCCGGGGTCCTGATGTCCTCGACCTTGCCCAGTCCGGCGATGGTGCCGTCGGTGAGCTTTAGGCTCTTGGCCTGGAACCACGCTCCCTCGCCGGTCGTCGGATCGACCTTGCTGGTGTTGGTGATCTTGAACGCGATCTCCGACGAGTCGCCGTCCATCTTGAGCGCCTGCTTGACGTCGTCGCGGTCGCCGAGCTTCTCGCCGGACTCCGCGTCGTACTTCTCCAGGTGCAGGCTCGGGGTCATGTCGGGCGTGCGGGTCCACACGACGTTGGATTCGAGGTCCTTGCCGTTGAAGTGCTCGGTGAACCGGTTCTCGACGCGGTCGGCGGTCTTGATGCGCTTGCACTGGATGTACGCGCGCCAGCCGTTCTCGTGGGCGGTGTCGGCCGAGACGAGCTTGCGGTAGGCCTCGGTGGCCTCGACGGTCACGACGCCCTGGTCGTCCGCGGACGCGGTGAACAGGTCGCCGCCGAGCTTCGAGCCGTCGAAGCCGCTGCCGGCGAGCTTCGCGCCCTTGGCGGCGATGGTCTCGCCGTCGCGGTGCAGGTCGCGGGTCGCGTACACGGCCCACTGGCCGGTGTACTGGTCGTGCTCGACGTCGAGTTGGTCGGTGATGGACCACCGGTCGACCTGCGGGTAGGCGCGGTCGGCGGGGATCACGCTGGAATCGAGCCTGTAGAGGAACGTGCGGCCCTCGTACACGCTCTTGCCGTTGACGGAATCGCCGCCGACCTTGACGGTCACGTCCTTGGCCGGGTTGACCGGCTTGAGCGGGTTGGACACCTCGTTGGTCTCGGCCTTCGTGTCGTTGGTGACCTGGACGGCCTTGTTCCTGACGGTGTAGCCGTCCGTGACCTTGACGACCTTGTACGGCATGACGACCTGGTATTCCTGGCCGAGCAGCGTCTGGTCGATGGCCGGCTCGTTGAGCGGGTCGTGCCCGCTCGCGGAGGCGTAGGCGGCGAGGTCCTCGGGCTGCGGGTCGCCCGGGATGGTCCTGCCGGTCTTCGGCACGAACGTGTCCACGGTCTTCGCGTACACGTAGGCGACGCCGTCGCGGACCTGGACGTTGAACCTGCCGGTCACGTCCTCGCCGGACTGGTCGAGCACCTCGATGTCGGACGGGAGGATGCTCACGTACTGCTCGTCGTAGTCGTCGGTGATGCCGGCGCGCCACACGCGGTACGCGTTGTCCTTCTGCTTCAGGTCGAGCGTGACCGTGTAGTTGCCGGTGTCGCCGAGCAGCATGGTCTTGCCGTCGATGGTGACGGTCGGGTCGCCCTGCGCGGAGGACTGGGTGTCCTTCTTGCTCGGGTCGTGCTTGGGCGGGTTGTTCTCCACGATGTTGGACGGGGTGACGCTGCCGTTCAGGGTCAGCGCCCACTGGTTGCCGACCTTCACGGTCGTGGGCGCGTCCTCGCTCACGGTGCCCTCGAAGCGGACCTGGACCTGCGGGTGCGAGCCCTTCGTCCAGTGTTCCTGCACGTACTTGTCGGAGTAGGCGATGGTGAGCTCGTGGCTCGCGTCGTCCCATGCGGCCGTGTAGTCGCCCTCGACGCCCATCTGGGGGTCGGCGGTGACGAGCGGGGTGCCGGTGGCGAGGTCGGTGATCTCGAGGGTCTGCTTGTCCGGGATCAGGTACTGGTCGTACGTGTCGGTGTCACGGACGTGCACGACGTCGTAGGCCAGGTCGGCCGGCAGCTGCGGCTTCGTGGTCAGGCGGTATTCGACCCTTTGGCCCGGGTACACGACCTTGTCGTTCGCGTCCTGGTTCGCGCCGCCCTGGCTGCCTTCGGCTATGACCTTCTTCTTGACCGGCGGCACGTAGCCGCAGATGTACGGCTCGTTGGTCGGCTGGGTCTCGTCGTTGACCTTCTCGCTGCCCGAGTTGGCCAGCTTGGAGCCGTCGGGGTTCTCGCAGAACGTGAGCTCGTCGCCCGCGGCCTTGTTGAAGTCCTTGCGGACCTGGGCCGCGCCCTTGCCGTCCGCGAAGTCCACAGTGCCGGGCAGGAACAGGGTGATCTGCTTCGGGTTCTTCAGGCCGACCTGCTCCGCGAGGTAGTCGGCGTGCGCCTTGGCGGTGACCTTGGTGCCGTTGACGGTGATGTCGAAGCGGTCGGTCACGTCGCGGCCGGTGTTGATGATGTCCGCGACGCTGGACTTCGCGTCGGTGGCCGCGTCGGCCTCGTACACGCGGATCCGGCTCCTGTCGCCGGTCAGGTCGAACAGGTAGTCGGCCTTGGCGTAGTCGTCGGTCAGGGTGATGTCGTTGACCTTGGCGAGGTCGTTGGCGATGCTGCCGTTGACGACGCTGCCGACCTGGTCGCCGTCGAGGAACTTCATGGTGTCCGCGCCGGTCTTGTTGGATTCGGACGGGTCGATGACGGCCTCCCATTTGCCGTTCTCGAGGCGGATCCAGCTCTTGTCCGGGTTCGGGCTCCATTCCTTGACGGGCGGCTCGTTGGACGGGATCTCCTGGTCGTTCCACTTCTCCCAGCCGCCGTTGGTCATGGTGACCTTCTCGCCGGCCTTGAGCACGCCCTTGAGGTACGCGCCCTCGACGGTCATGCGCACGGCGCGGTCGGCGGCGGTGTTGTAGGTCGTGTCGAGCAAGGGCTGCTTGGCGCTGGCCCACACCTTCGTGCCTTCCTTGTGGATGTCGAACCGGTCGATGGAGTCCTTGCCGTCGATGGTGACCTCGACGCTGGCCTTGTCCAGGTCGATGTACTTGGCCGCCTTGGCGAAGTCGTCGCCGATCTCGTAGGAGGTCATCTTCCTGGCGAGGTTCCCCGGGAGCTTGCCGTTGACGGTCACGGCGAACGTGTCGCGCTGCACGAACGTCTTCGTGTCGTCGGACGCCTTGTTGGTCCATGCGGGGTCGGACGACTGCGCGGCCTTGGCGGCGTCGACGCTCCACACCTTGTCGGGCTTGGGGTTGCGCACCCAGACGGGCGGTTCGTTCGTGCCGGTGGTCTCGTTGTTCCACGTCTCGGACGCCTTGTTGGTCAGTTTCCTCTGGTCGGCCGCCCAGTCGGCGTTCGGGGCCTTCCTGACGATGCCGCCGATGTACAGCTTGACCTTGCGGTCGGCGGTGCCCAGCGCGGTCCTGGTGAGGAAGACGCTCTTCGCGGTCGCGGTGGTCGTGTGCTTCGCGGTGTCGATGACGATGTCGAAGTTCGCGGTCTCGTCCTCGCCGTCCACGTACACGCGCACCTGGTCCTTGTGGTCCCAGTCGATCCACTGGCTGCTGGCGGTCCAGTCGTCCTGGATGCTGTAGCTGGTGAACGGGTTCAGGAGGTGGGCGGGGATGCGTCCGTTGACGACGGCGCCGATCGCGTCGCCGGTCACGAACGTGCGGTTGTCGCTGCCCTTGTCGTTGGTGCGCTGAGGGTCGTCGGCCTTCAGCGCCCCGTCGAGGTCGAGCACCCACACCTTGTCGGGCTTCGGGGTGACCTTGCCGACCTGTTCGCTGTTGCCGGTCTGGCAGTCCTTGCCGTCGCCCTGCCAGCATGCCCTCGAATCGTCGGGGATGTCGTAGTCGGCGCCGGTGGGCTTGGCCGCCTGGGGCACGTTGAGCGTGTACCAGCCGGACGCGGGCCTGACGACGTGCGCCTTGACGATGCGCTTGCCCGTCTGGCCGTCATCGATCGAGATCTCGGCCTGGACGGTCTTGCCGTCCTCGTCGGTCACGGTGATCTTGGACGGGTCGTCCGTTTCGGTGCCGCCGATCACGACCTGCTGCGAGCTCACGTCGATGGTGTCGTACAGCCAGAAATGCTCGGAGGCGGAGCTGTGCGCCTTGACGTGCGCGGTGTAGAGGCTGCCGGACGCGATCTGGCCGTTCGGGGCCGTGACCTGTCCGCCGGCCGCGTCGGTCAGCGTCTTGGAGGGCGGCGGGAGCTGCGGCGCGGACCACTGCTCGTTCGCGTCCTTGTCGCCGTTCAGGGCCACGGCGTTCTTCATCCTGCCCTGCTTGGCGAAGCTCACGTCGAACGCGAACCTGCCGGCCGGCCAGCTCTTCCAGGAGGCGTCCATGTCCTTGTAGGAGAAGGACACGTCCTGGCTCGCCTGGTTGCCTATGGTGAACTGCTTGCTGGCCTTGCGGGTGGTGCCGTCGACGCCTGTCCAGCGCAGGGTGCTGGTGCCGGTCAGGTTCTCGCTGATCGGGCTGCCGTTGCGGCTGGTGGTGATCGTGTCGGCCACGTTGCGCGTGTCGCCGGCCTTGGTGGTGGTGCCGTTCGCCTTGGTGGACACGCCCAGGTCGTAGTTCACGGGCGGTTCGGCCTGGTTGAGCACGATCGCGATGACCGCGACCGGCGCCTTGTTCATCTCACGGGACGCCAATGCATTAATGGTCGTCGTACCGTCGTTGAAATGGTCGGAGGTGCGGTATCCGACGCCCTGGTAGGTGTAGGTGTTGTTCGGGATGCCGGACGAATTGTAGGCGGCCTTCCACACGTCGGCGTTGAAGGTGCCGTTGGCGCCGGTGTAGTAGTCGCCAGCGCTGCCGGGCGTGTGGACGAAGCCGAGGCCGACGAGGCGGCACTGGGCGCTGCTCAATCCTTCGGCCTTGGAGCGGTCCGCGCATTCCGTGTTCGCCTGGTTCAGCGCCTGGTCGATCGCCTGGTTGGACTGCGCGCCGCCGAGGTTCCTCACGCCGATGGAGGCCATCGCGGCGACGGCGTTCTCGCGGGTGGGCGCGCCCCAGGAGTCCTTGTAGACCCAGCTGACCTTGCCGGTGCCGATGCCGGTGCCGCCGCCGGAGCCGGACCCGGATCCCGCGCCGCCCTCGCCGGCGTACGCCACGCACGGGGAGAGCAGCGTCGCCGCGGCGACGATGCCGGCGACCAGGGGCCTGAGCCCGCGGCGCTTCTTGTCGTTCTTTTCGGAAACCAATGTTCCCTCTCCTTTCAGGGATTCCTGTCTTGCGGGTCGCCCCGGCGGTGCCGCCGGGGCGGGACGTGGGGAACGCGTGTTCCCCCGGTCCGCCGTGGGGCGGGCCCGTCCGGATGTTCCACGCGGGCGGGCGCCGATAACATGCGATATCGGGCGCGTCCGGTGCACGCACACCATGGAACCACCGTCCGGGGGGCGTCGGTTTGGACATCCGCCGGGGATGGGAAGGGCCCCGCGACGGATGCCGCGGGGCCCTGAAAGAGGAGAGGGGATGGGAGGGAATCAGCCGATGGGGCAGAACTGACCCGGCTTGCAGTCGTATTGGTCGCCGTTATTTTCTTCCCAACTGTAGTGGGTGCTTCCGGTGGAGCCCGAGGAAGATGCCCCGGGCGAGCCGCCACTCGGTGTGGACGTGTTGCCGGAATAACCGTTGCCGGTGTAGCCGGTGTGGCCTGAACCGGACGAGGGCCATGACTGCCGCGCCTGCGCCTTCTGCGCGGCGGCAGCCGCGGCCTCCTGTTCGGCCCTGGCCTTCGCCTCCGCGTCGGCCTTCTCCTTCGCCGCCTTCGATTCGTTGACCTCCTTCACGGCCTTCGCGATGGCGTCCGCGTCGCGTTTTCTGATGGCGTCCATCAGGCTTGCGCGGGTCTTGTCGTCCGCCACCCTGCCGTCCGTCTCCTTGTACAGCGCGTTCGCGTCGTCCACGGTCTTGTCGAGTTTGGACGTTTCGACCGCGTTCACCAGCCCGTTCAGGGACTTCGTGTGGGCCTTGTACCATGATGCGTTCGCGGTGACGCCCTTCGTGGCATCCTGCACGCCGGGCCTCGAATCCGCTTTGCAGGACACGGTCTTCGGCGTGGGCGCCTTCATGGCCTTGGACAGGACGTCAAGGGTCTTCGCGTCCTTCACGCTTTTCACGTCGGTCTTCGCCATGCTGGCGGCCTTGCCGTTCAATAGCGCGTTGTACGCGGTCGTCGCGACGTGGAGACGTTCGCTCTCGGCCGCGCAGTCCGCCCTGGCCTCGGCCATGAGGCGGTCCTCGTGCGTCCTCCAGGCGATGCCTCCCGCCGCAAGCAGCGCGAGTGCGGCGATGGTGATGACGACGATCCTTCCGCGATGCGGCTTCTTCTTCTCCGCGGGCCCGGTCGGAAGTTCGATGGTCTCGTCTTCGATGGCCTTTTCTTTCTCTGTCATTTGTTCTCCTTTCATGGGTTCACAGCTTATTCCAGGCCCAGGTACGTTTCGAGGGCGGCATCGACCACTTCCTGGATGCGCATGTCATGCTCGGCGGCCCAGGCCTTGAGCCGGCGTCGGGTCGAGGCGCGAAGGCTCACGCTGGTCTTCACCCAGCCCTCCGCGTCGTTCGGTTTCACGGCCCTCCGGTTTTTCGGTATCTCGGTATCCGCCGATTCCGGTCTTCCGGTATCCGTCCTCACGCGTCTAAGTGTTGTCGTTATGGATGTTGCAACGCTTAGACGCGTGAGGTCCGTTCCGTTTGATGCCGTTCTTCACCGGTTTTGGTTTTTCAATATTTCGGTATTTCGGTTTTGTGGGTATGCCTATCCGGCCTGGTTCCGTTCCTTTCCGTCGTCTTCGAGCTCCTCCAGTCTTCTCCGGAGTCCGGCGACGGTCTGCCGCAGCTGGTCGATTTCCTCCTCCTTCCGGGCTATCTGCGCCTTGATGCCGGCCGGCTCCTCGGCGGGGAGGTATTCGAGCGCCAGACGTTCGGCGACGTCGCGACGATGTTCATGATCCAGGGCCGAACGCCGCGCCATGAAACGGGCCGCCGCGCAGATCTACGACAGGGACGATGTACATGCCGGTATCGGAAGAGGTGGCTATGGCCCTTGACGCGGACCGGGACGAATGGCATGACGCCTGACACGACATGCGTGAGGAGCGGAATCAGGCGCGGCTCTGTCTAAGGGCTGTCGGTTTTGCTAGAATTTAAGGAGAAAGGGAGGCACGATGTTCGGAACGATATCTGAATCCGAGATGCGCCGCCGCACGGAGAATGTCGGGCTGTCGGTGCAGTCCGTGCGGTTGGAAGGCGGCGACGTGACGAGGGCCTTCATGCGCGATGCCGGAGAATATGCGCGGGGAACAATCGATGGCACCGAACTTCTTGCCCGCACCCGTCGCCGTTACGGACTGGAGTGATGATGGCGCGTGTCTTCGATCCCTACCTGATTCCGGGAACGAACGTGCTGCGGAACCTTGTGGGCGCCACGGACGAGGATGCGTTGGCGGCTGCGGAGAACGATCTCTGCTCCGCCCGTGCCGCCATTCTGAGAGAGAACCTCCCTCCTGCGGAAGGGACGCTGGAACAGCTTCGCCGCATGCACCGGTTCCTCTTCCGGGACGTGTACGACTGGGCGGGGGAGGTGCGAACCATCGACATGGGCAAGGGCGAGGGGCTTCCCTTCCAGCCATTGGAGCTGTTCAGCATAGGGGTTCGCTACTCCGAGGAGGTGCTTCGCGGTGACGATCTTCTCAAAGGTCTCGGCCATGACGAATTCGTAAAGCGTCTGAGCGTCAGCTACAACAACTTCAACATCCTTCACCCGTTCCGTGAGGGCAACGGACGGACGCAACGCATTTTCTGGGAGATCATCGCGCGCGAGGCCGGCTGGCATTTCGACTGGGGACTCATCGACAAAAGGACGAACGATCAAGCCTCGATCGTGGGGATGCAGCGAAACGACCTGCGTCCTCTCGAGGATATGTTCAGAAGAATCGTCAAGCCGTTGTCAGAACCGTTGACCATGTCGAATGACCTGGCCCATCTTGGTGAATATGCGCAACCGGCGAACACGGCATACGACATGTCTCTCGCGCAGCGCCGTCACGTGTACGAGCATTACTCCTACCAACGCACCGTCGTCTCCCCGGGGCAAGGAAAGCCTGAACGCGGGCACAAGGCAAGATGACTTTCGGATGCGTCGGGCCAGGATCCATTACCTTGGTATGTGGTTTTCGGTATTTTGTTCTTTCAGCATTCCGGTATTTCGTTTTTTCGGTATTCACCGTTTCCGGTATCCGGTCGGGTGAGGGCACTGGCTCGCGGCCAGCCGTGGGTTGCCTCACGCGTCTAAGTGTTGCGGCGGCAGATGCCGCAACACTTAGACGTGCGGGCTTGTTCCGTTTGATGCCGGTCTTTACCGGTTTCGGTTTTTCAATATTTCGGTTTTGTGGGTATGCCTATCCGGCCTGGTTTCGTTCCCTTCCGTCGTCTTCGAGCTCCTCCAGTCTTCTCCGGAGTCCGGCGACGGTCTGCCGCAGCTGGTCGATTTCCTCCTCCTTCCGGGCTATCTGCGCCTTGATGCCGGCCGGCTCCTCGGCGGGGAGGTATTCGAGCGCCAGACGTTCGGCGACGTCGCGCCTGTGTCTCGGCACCACGCGTTGGTAGCATCGGACGGCCACGTCGACGTCCACATGGCCGAGCTCGTCCATGGTCTCGCGCAGCGTGCCGCCCTGGATCATGAACATCGTCGCGTGCGTCGCGCGCAGGGAGTGGAACGTCACGTCCTCGCGGTTGATTCTTTTCCTCGCGGTGCGGAACTGCCGTTGGATCGTCGTCGGGTTCAGGACCCGTTCCGGGTGCCTGATCGCGTGGAAGAGCATCGTGTCGGGATCCCTGTCGGGACAGAACCTGTCGATATGTTCCCTGATGAGACGGCAGACCGGTGCGGGGATGGGTACGACTCGGTGGCTTTCCGGGGTCTTCGTCTCGTCGAGCCGGTATTCGCCCAGATCGTCCGGACCCTGCGTCACGGAGTGCCGCACGTACAGCAGCCTGTGGTCGAGGTCGATGTCCCTGAGTTGCAGTCCGCAGACCTCTCCGATGCGCAGCCCGCCCACCAGCAGCGCGAGATGGATCGACAGGCGGTAGTATTCCGGGAAGCCCTCGACCAGCGTGTCGATCTCCTGCCTGGTCATCGGCGCCTGCTCGCGTCTTTTGGACGGTCTCTTCCTCGTGACGAGGTTGCATGGATTCGAGGGCAGCAGCGGCGGACCTCCGTCCGGTTGCCGCTCGGTCGCGGCCCTCATCACGCGCTTGAGCAGCCAGACCGCGTGCTCAAGCGCGGAGGGACGCACCTCGTCGCACGCCTTCGCATACCATTCGTTGACGAATTCCTCCGTGATGTCGCACATGGGCGTCTCGCCGAACCAGGGGAGCAGTTTGTCCAACGCCGCCTTCTGGATCCGCTTGCTTCTGCCGCTCAGCTCCGATCCGTCCTTCTTCCGCAGGTCGGCGACGAAACGCGTCGCGTATGAGGAGAACAGGACCCTGCCGTGCATCGTCCTCGCCGACGGGTGCGTCCACCTGCGGATTCCCTTTTTATGGTCGATGACGAGTGCGTGCTCCTCGTCGAGCCAGCGGTATGCCTCGGTCTGGAATTCCAATCCGAATCGGCGGTAGATTCTTTGCCTGGGATTGACGGGACTCTGGTATCGGGCCTGCCAGGAGACGATCCTTCCGTCTGCGTCTTTGCAGGCGACGACGCATCCCCATTTTCGTCTTTTCCTGTCTCCGTTGGACATCGGTTGTTTTGTCTTTCTCTACTTCTTGAAAAACCATTAGAAGAAAGAGTAATTGCCTACGCCGGTGATTTTGAATAAGGTGCCGCCCTGCGGCCTCGGGGATTCTATTTTTCGGGAAAACCGGGATTGTTCAGAGTGGTTTTGATTGGAATCTCAACGATCTTCAGTGACCTGTTTCCTGGTGTCGCATCCCAGAGAAGAAGCATCATGCGCATGTCACCTTCGGAGGTGCGCATGATGATGGTAGTCATGGTCCCAAGTGTCTCATGGGCTTGAGACCGGGCGGTGATGCCAATCAAGCGGAATGTATGCGAGCGGCTTGTGATGTGTGTCTATATTGCATATAATTTACATAATTATTATGTAACCTATTGAGGGGATGGGAGGCTGCTATGGCTGTGAAGGAACGGACGACCATTGCATTGGATCCGGAGGTCAAGCGCGAGGCGACGGACGTGCTTGAGCGGATGGGTTTGAGCTTGAGCTCGTTCACGGAGATCTGCCTGCGGCAGGCGGTCCGTGACAAGGGCATGCCGTTCACGCCGAGTCTGAGGCCGGTCCGATCCGACGGGTATCCGGTTCCTCCGGCTCACGACGCGTATCGTTTCGAGCGTTCGAAGAGCACGGGCAATATCGTGCTGCCTCAGGAGTGGGACGATCCGGCGGATGACATCTACGATCATGCGTGAGCCGGAAGTGTACGACGTGTGGCTGATGCGCGTCGAATTCCCCGATCATCCCGGCGTGGGCAAGGTCAGACCCGTCATCGTCACCAGGGTCGAGGAGGATCGGGTCTCGGGCATCGTCGTCAAGGTGACCAGCGTGACGACATGGAACGGTACGGGTGACGTTCCGTTGCTTGACTGGCGTCACGAGGGTCTGTACAAGCCATCCGTGGCGAGATGCTCGTAGCGTTTCTGGTTCGGCAATGGTGACTTGCTGAAGTATTTCGGCAGGCTGTCGTTGCGTGACGCGAACGACCTTGATGCCGGTCTTGATGCTACGGGCGACGTCCCGCCCCACCGCCAGTCGCATTCATGATGATGGCGGGGCCAACGGTTTTTCTCCCTGGATATTATCTGCATGTCGATGTTTGTGTTCGATGAACGAAATGGATTGTTGGTTGTCGGCGTATTCTGCGCAGCGCGTTTTCCGACGGTGTCGTCACGGGCGTGATGCCGCGCAATGCGAGGATGGTGGGTGATTTTGGGGACTGGCGAAGATGCCAGGCTCCGGCGGGGACGGTGGAGTGCTCCCGGATTATTTTCGAGTGCCTGTAGGCGCCTCGTGGAGAACGAGGCTGATCGGTAGGTTTCCCGAAATCGGAAAACCTTGGAATAGAGCCGAAAACGACCACGTGCGATTATCATGCGAGGTGCGCATGATGATGGCAGTCATGGTCCCAAGTGTCTCATGGGCTTGAGACCGGGCATTGCTGTTTGATTGCGGGGAATGGCGCAGCGGGCCCGTGGACTGGCCACGGCCGGTAGCCGGGCCGCCGAGCTGCAACGTGGAACGTCATACGAATTGGTTCACTATGATCAGCGCACCGGCAGCGACAGCCATGAGTGGCTCCTGCTCTGTATTTTGATGCTCCTATACATTGTCAAGCGTTTGGAACCGTTGTTTGAGTTCGGGCAGGTTCCATGCTCCGCGTTCGACTTCGTTGATGCGGCTTGACGGCACGGTCGGCGCCTCGCCGACCTGCTGTTGAAGAAGGAGCTTGTGTAACTGGAACCGCTACACCACGATCGAGCGACTGAGGCGCGACCTCAACGACTACGTGTGGTAATTCGACGACCAGCGGCTCCGTTCCATCCTCGGATACCGGGCCCGAAGGAATTCATCGAACGAGGATCGTCCTCTAAGGACCTATCCAACACGCTGTCGCCAATCCGATTGGCGTCATGGAGTTATAATTTTTCTGTGATTTAGGTATGTAATGTAGCCCTAATCATAAGTTGTGAACGTCTTACTCGCGTATGTTCGTAGACACTGAAAGTCAACGGACATACTTATCCCAGTTCCTACGTGAACCAACTCCCGGGGAGATCAACATGACTCGATTCCGCAATACATACACAACCCTCACAACCTTCGTGTCGGCCGCTGTTCTCCTTATCTCGACCACTGTGCCGGCATCCGCATCGCCCATGGCAAGTGATCCATTGTCTTCGTCCACCACAACAGCCGTGCGTGCACAGGTAACAGCCCTTGGTGCAAATCGTACCTACACTTACGTTCCGACCAATAACACAAGCGTCGGCGACCCCATCGTCACAGCCTACTGGACTCCAGAACGCATGAAGAGTGCCATTCCCACTGATACACCAACAAGCACGACCGAGGTAAACCGACAGATTGACGAGCTCGAACAACCGGCTCTGGCAGACGAACCAGTTACTGACGGATCGTCCCCCGTGACGGCAATCTTGAACGCAATCACGCCACAGGCTGTGACGCCAGTCACGAATTTCTCAAAGACCAACGGAAAAGTTTTCTTCCGCAATCAGACCGACGGCAAGGATTACGTATGCTCTGGAGCCTCCGTCAATAGCCGTTCCAAACGTCTGGTCGTTACTGCTGGCCACTGTGTCCATGGCGGCCCAGGAAAAGATTGGCATACCAATTGGATATTCGCACCGGGTTACAGCAACGGTGCCACGTATGGCACTTACCAAGCTGCCACGCTCCGAACGCTCAATAACTGGATCAACTATGGTGAATCCGGGCGAGGATTCAATTCAGACGTTGCCTTTGTTACCACCTATAGTGGCAGCACTTCCGGGGATACTGTTGTAAACGCGGTTGGTGGTCACGGGTTTAGGTGGGGCGGAGGTACTGGTTTCGACGTCAGTATTTTCGGCTATCCAACGAACCTCAGCGGAGGCCAAAGCATGTGGGCCTGCTGGGGCTCTAGTCAAACTGGTTGGAATGGCCTTTACAAGTTCAACCATATTACTGGTTGCGATTTCGGCGGTGGTTCGTCCGGTGGACCTTGGCTCGACGAATACAGCAATACCACTGGTCTCGGATATGTACGCAGCGTAACCTCGAACGGCCCCGCAGACAATTCCTATCTTCGAGGCCCATACTTCGACAGCCGCGTCAACGACTTGTTCGTTGCAGCAAACAAGGACTGGTGAAACAACATCATGGCCAGTTGGATTCGCTTCCGCAGCCGTTTTGTTGCTGCGCTTCTGGTATTTGCTTTGACCAGTATCACGGTAATGGGATGCGCAACTAACGGGAGCGAATCCAGCCCCAGCTCACCAGGTACAGATGCAGGATACGATTCCGCAGCAGAGGCACCGGAGCAATCCTCCAACGACGTACAGCAACGAACCGACCTCAGCAACGAACATATATCCTCATGGAACCGATACGAAGTGGTCTCGGACACCTCCGTGCGCATTTTCTTCTCCATGGGAAATCCCAAATGTCATGGTGTACGGGCCACCGTCGACGAAGACTCCTCCGCAGTGCTAATCACCCTCTACGAAGGAACACTCCCCAACGCACCAACCGAATGCGCCGAGATCGCAGTCAATGCATCCCTTCTGCTTACCACACGCAATCCCATCGGAACCCGTTCCGTAATTACCGGATAAATGGTCCAGACCTTTGGAACTAAACACGTAATTCCACCGGCGTCGCCATACACATGCTTGAGACCGGTAAATTAGTGCAGCCCAAACAACCACGTAGATCGTTCGGGCATTAATCGAAATCAAACAACGGTATGTCGCCGCCGAACCGTCCGTGATCCTCGCGGTTTCTTTCATCGAACCGGCGTGCCGGACACCATCCACGAACGGCCACGTCGAGCAGATGGTTCTGCGCGACGGAGACATTGAAGGCCTCGTGCCCGGCGTGCCTGTTGTCCGACACGGAGACGTACTGCTGGGCGAATGCTTTTGGGCATCGCCCATGCTGAACATCATGAAACCACAAGGCGGATCGTTCTTTTTCCGTGCCGGTCGGCGAAGACGTTGAGCGCCGGCAGGACGGTGGAATGTCACCGGATTGTTCTCGCGTGCCTGTAGATGCCTCGGCGAAAACGAGGCTGATCGGCAGGCCTCCCAAAAAACGAAAACCTTGGAATAAAGCCGAAAACGACCACGTGCGATTATCATGCGAGGTGCGCATGATGATCGTACTCATAGCGGTCAAGTCTTGCAGAACGCCCCGACGCGGCCGGCAGCATCGCCGCGCCCGTAAGCGGGGCACGTCACCGTCAGCGCGCGTACACCGTGGGAGAGCCGCTCAGACGCGACATCGCCGACTGGGGGATGTCATGGACACGCCCCAGAACGGCGTCCAACGTCGACGAGACGGCATGCGGCGCCCGGCGATCGCTGCAATCCGTCCAGGAGGGTCGTTCCATCGGGGACGTCATGGCCGTCCGACCATCCGCGCCGGCCTCCATGTCATACTCCCGGCGACCGTATCGCCAGAGAGTCGCATTGCTGTTGCGAACCACCCGCGCCAAAGCCGGGCGACGTCTACGCTGAAGGAAGAACATGCCTGCCTCGATCCCGTATGGGCGCCGTCCCTCTGATGTCCGGCGCCGGCCGATATTCATCGTGTCACCATAGGCGATCCCGCCAATCGATGACACTATCGATTACACACCGGATCGTGCCGTCATGCCCTCGTCCGAAAGGGTGATTTTCCGCACGCCCGTCATCCCCGGGGCCGTCCGGCATTGCAAAGGTCACGCGGAACCGGCAGCGGACGGGCGGAAGACTTAGACGATCGCTGGAACGAACCCGGCTACTGCATCTTGCGCAGGCGTGGCACGGCGGAATCCTTCGCGCCGGTGACGCGGTACACGTCGAACACGCCGTCGATCTTGCGCACGGCAGCGAGCAGACGGTTCAGATGCTGCGGGTCGGCCATCTCGAAGCTGAACTGGCTGATCGCTACGCGATCGGAGCCGGTCGCCTGGGAGCCGGACAGGATGTTCACGCCGTGGTCGGCCAGCACACGGGTCACATCGGACAGCAGATGCTGGCGGTCCAGCGCCTCGACCTGAATCCTGACCATGAACAGGCCCTTGGTGCTGGTCCATGCCACATCCACGACGCGCTCGGGCTGACGTCGCTGCAGGTCGATCATGTTCTGACAGTCGGCGCGGTGCACCGACACGCCCTGATTGCGCGTGATGAAGCCGACGATCCTGTCGCCGGGAACCGGCATGCAGCAGCGCGCCAGCTTGACCCACACATCGTTTACGCCCTTGACGGACACGCCGAGGGAGCTGGTCTTCTTCTTGGCGTTCTCGACCGCGCGCAGCGGCAGCGCCTCCTGCTCAACCTCCTCATCGACCTCGTCGCTGCCCGCGTCCTTGACCAGATGCGCGATGACGTTCTGCGTGGAGATCTGCCCGTCGCCGATCGCCGCGAACACGGCGTCGGGGTTGGGGAAATTCAGCTCGTCGGCGACGCCGACCAGCGCCTGGGTGGTCAGTAGCGTGCCGATCGGCAGGTTACGCTTGCGCATCGCGCGGGTCAGCTCGTCGCGGCCCTCCTCGATGGCCTCGGTGCGGCGCTCCTTGGAGAACCACTGGCGGATCTTGTTGCGGGCCTTGGGGCTCTTGACGAAGCTCAGCCAGTCGCGGGAGGGGCCGGCGTTGTCGGATTTCGAGGTCAGCACCTCGACGGTGTCGCCGTTCTCAAGCTTGGTGTCGAGCGGCACCAGACGGCCGTTGACGCGCGCGCCCATCGTCCTGTGCCCGACTTCGGTATGCACGGCGTAGGCGAAGTCCACCGGCGTGGCACTGGCCGGCAGCGAGACGATCTTGCCCTTCGGGGTGAACACGTAGACCTCGGCCGCGCCCAGATCCTCCTTGAGCGAGCCAAGGAACTCGTTCGAGTCCGGGGTCTCGCTGGTCCAATCGGCGAGCTGCTGGATCCATTTGAGGTTGTCGGCCTCGCTCAGCTCCTGGTTGTCGTCGGAACCGCGTTTGAGATCGGATTTGTCGGGCGTGCTCAGGGCGCGGCCCGCCTGCCCGTTCTCCTTGTACTTCCAGTGCGCGGCGATGCCGAATTCCGCGCGCCGGTGCATGTCCCAGGTGCGGATCTGGATCTCGACCGGCTTGCCGCCCGGCCCCACGACCGTCGTGTGCAACGACTGGTACATGTTGAGCTTGGGCATGGCGATGTAGTCCTTGAAGCGCCCGGGCACGGGGCTCCAACGCGCGTGCACGGCGCCGAGCGCCGCATAGCAGTCGCGGATCGTGTCGACGATGATGCGCACGCCGACCAGATCGTAGATGTTGGCGAAATCATGGCCCCGCACGATCATCTTCTGATAGATCGAGAAGTAGTCCTTCGGGCGGCCGGTCACGTACGCCTTGATGTGCTGCGCGTCAAGATCCTCGTTGATCTCGGCGAGGATCTGCGCGAGATACACGTCGCGCTGGCCGGCACGCCGCGCGACCAGCACCACGATCTCGTTGTAGATCTTCGGGTACAGCACCTTGAAGCTCAGTTCCTCAAGCTCGGTCTTGATGGCGTTCATACCGAGCCTGTTGGCGAGCGGCGCGTACACGTCAAGGGTTTCGCGCGCCTTCTTCTGGGCGCTGGACGACTTGACGTACCGCCATGTGCGGGCATTGTGGACACGGTCGGACAACTTGACGACGAGCACGCGCACGTCGCGGCTCATCGCGACGACCATCTTGCGGATGGTCTCGGCCTGAGCGGAATCGCCGTATTCCATCTTGGAGAGCTTGGTGACACCGTCCACCAGACCGGTCACCGTGTCGCCGAATTCCGCGCGGCACTCGTCCAGCGTGTAGTCGGTGTCCTCGACGGTGTCGTGCAGCAGACCGGCGGCGACCACCAGCGGCCCCATGCCCAGGTCGGCGAGAATCTGCGCCACCGCAAGCGGGTGGATGATGTACGGCTCGCCGGATTTGCGGCGCTGTGAGGAATGCTGGATGACCGCCCGACGATAGGCACGCTCCAGAATGCTCAGATCCTCGTCGGGGTGATGGTTCCTGCACGCTTGCATGATCGGCAGCAGCGGGTTCAGCGGGTCGTCGCTGATCTCGCAGCCGAGCATGCGGGCGGCATTATGCTCGGCTTCATCGTTGGCCATGTCTGCCTCCCTCTCAGGTATTTGGTATCACATCCTACCCGCCGCGAATGAAAAAGCATACGCGGCATCTTCCGCCGTGAACGGTCTCCCGCATGCCTTGGCTTGCGGGCCGTGACGGCCGTGTTCGCACCGTCGGTCAGGATCGTCCGTCAGGATGACACGCCGGTGGAGCCGAAACCGCGTTCCGCACGGTCGGACCCCGGCAGGGTGCTCGCCGGGACGAACCTCGCCTCGACGTAACGCTGGATGACCAGCTGCGCGATGCGGTCTCCGCGATGGAACTCCATCGTATGCTCCGGATCGAGGTTGATCAGAGGGACCTTCACTTCGCCGCGGTACCCGGCGTCGATGGTGCCGGGCGCGTTCAGCACGGTCACGCCGTACTTGACGGCGAGTCCGGACCTCGGATGCACCAGCGCCACGTATCCGGCGGGCAGGGCGATCGCCATGCCGGTCGGCACCAGGGCGCGCTGGAACGGCTTGAGCGTCACGTCCTCGGCGGCGACCAGATCGGCGCCCGCGTCCCCGGCGTGGGCGTACCGCAGCTCGACCGGATGGCCGGGATCAAGCGATTTGACCAGGACTTCGGTGTATTCGGGCTCGTCATATGTCTCGTCGAACGCCATCAGGCCGCGCATTCCTCGCACACCGGCTGGCCGTCGTCGGTGACGTATGCCAGCTGGCTGCGATGTTTGACCAGGAAGCACTCCGAGCAGATGAACTCGTCATTCTGCATGGGGATGACGGTCACGGAGGCGTCCTCGTTGCTCAGATCGGCACCGGGCAGTTCGTAATCCTCGGCGATGGCGTTCTCGTCGTCGTCCATATCGGTTGAAGAGCTGCGCGAGCCCTTGCCCAACTCCTGCAGCGATTCCTCATCCTCGTCCTTATTGCGGGGGGAATCATAATCCTGAGCCATCTGAATCCTTTCATCATGGTGGCACGTTCTGCGCCATAGAATACATGACTTTTACTCGGCATAGGATACACGATTTGAAATACTCGTAAAATACGACACGTGGGGCACAATAGAAGAAGTTGTAATTTTCTGAGGAAAGTGGTGTGAACATGCCTGAGAACCCGCTCACACAAGCCCGGTTCGACCACGTCGACGACACGGGTCGTCTCGTGTTCGCGTCAGGCGACGAGCGTTTCTTCGTCGATGTGGACGAAACGCTGGAACGCGCCATTCTGGAAGCGAAACAGATCCGCGAGGAGTCCCGGTCGGCTCCCAGCGCATCCAGCTCGGCTACGCTACCGATCTCGCAGATTCAGGCGCTTATCCGGGCCGGCGCGGATCCCGCGCGGGTGGCGGAACGATACCGTCTCAGCGAGGCGCTGGTGCGGCGTTTCTCGTCCGCCGTCGAGGTCGAGAAGCAGTACGCCATCGAGCAGTTCCTCACCGTGCCGGCCCCCAAGGAGAGCCGTGGGCGGACCACCGCCGACGTGGTGGAGCGCGCGCTGGCGCTGTCCGGCATCGGCATGGAATCGGTGACGTGGAAGGCGACACGCCGGGGACTCGAACCGTGGAAGATCACCGCGACGTTCGACGCCGCGGGGCGCACCGCCAGGGCGGAATGGTCCTGGAACATGCACGACAACGCGGTGGCATGCCTGAACTCCACGGCGAAGAAGCTGCTGGGAACGGCGACGGGCGCGCGCGGCGACGGGACCGAGGGCACGCCCTCCGAGATGCTGCCTGCGACGCTGCCCGGGGATTCGGTACGCTCGGCGAGGATAGAGCGCACCGTGTCGGCGTGGAACACCCCTGCCCCGACACTGCCTGCGGCTCGCCCCGAAGCGCGGATGCCACGTTCGGCGTCCCCGTTGGACGTGCGCACCGAGCCTGCGCCATCCGAGGAAGGCCCCTCAATCGACATCCCGCGCACCGGCGCGCTTCCGGCGAAGGCCGGCGAGGCCGCGCTCGGCGCCGCCGAGTCGAAACCGCCGCGGCCGACACCGGATTCGGGCACGTCCGCTTCCGCGGCTCAGACGGCGCCCGAGATCGAATCCGAATCCGGCAAGACGTCTGCCGAACGCTCCGACCGGCAGACGCCGCCTGCGAAACGCCGTTCGGGTCGCTCCGCCGTGCCCAGCTGGGACGAGATTCTCTTCGGCGAGTAGGATCGTCTGGCCCGCCGTCGCTGTCCAGCGAGACACGTCAATCCTTTTTTACGGAAAAACGCGACAGGCCGTCCGGATAATGAGACATCGGCGTGACACGTTCGGCATCGAAACGGTCACGCCACGTCAATCAGGCAGGGAATGTCCATTTCCAGCGCCGTCTGCGAGCCATGCACACCCGGCAGACGCGTCGCCTTGTCGGTCTGGATGCGCGAATCCACGAAGGTCGCCCTCCCGGCCGCCGATACCAGCACGTCACCGAGCATCGGCCTGACACGCGGCTCGACGACACCGAACATGCCCTGATCGATCGCCTCATCCCGGGTACGCACCAGGGCGGCGTCACCCAGCCGATCGCGCCATCGACGCGCGATGTCATTCGGGTCGCAATCCGGCTCGGCATACAGCATCAGAGACCTGGGCTCCCCGCCGACCAGGGCCACGCCCCGGGCGAGCTCGGGATTCTCGGCGATATCGACGCGCTGGTCCGGATCCGAACCGACCATGCCATGATCAGCCACGATGACGATGAGCGTGCCCCTCGGCGCAAGCCTGTGCAATTGCGCCAGCTGTTCGTCAACCCGCTCGAACACGGCCGTCCACTGCTCGGACTCCCAGCCGTAGGCGTGCCCCACCTTGTCGGCGTCGCGGATGTATAGGTACGTCAGCCCCGGCGTCTTCGAGGCCTCGCACGCGGCCCTCACGCGGCCGAGCGACCGCATATCGCCCTTGTAGTCCGCACCGCGCAACGCGGCCTTCGTCAGCGGGGAGTCGGCGAACTTCGGCAGTCCGCAGCTGGTGACCCGCACGCCGGCGGCCCGCAGGGTCTCGAACACCGTGGGCTCCCTCTGCAGGTCCAGAGGCGCGATCGCGTTGTCGAACTGGATCAGCTGCGACAGCTCCCCCGTTTGGGTGTTGCGCTGCGTGTAGCCCGCCATCCCCGTCAGGCCCGGGCACGTGCCGGTGCCGAAAGCCGCCATCGCGGCGACGGTGGTGCTCGGCGCGCATGTGGCGATGGGCCTGTCGTTGGACTCGTCGCGCAGCAATGCGCGCAGATACGGACTGTGTCCGACGCGCATCCGAAGGTTCCAGTAGCCAAGGCCGTCAACCAGCGCCACGATCACGCTGTCGGCCTTGGGAACCCCCAAGGCGACGCGCAAGGCCTCTGGATCATGGTGGATCCGCGTGGCGACCGGATGCCCTATCGCCGCGCTGACCGCCGGCAGCACGGCGGACAGGTGCAGCGCCCCGCCGCGTACGGCGTCGCGCCGCCAGTCGCCATACCGAACGGTCGGTATCGTCTGCAGCAATTCGTCCATGCTCGCGATTTCAGCGTTCATGTTTTCCATTCAAGCACCGTCCGTCGGAAAAGGACACGGCTGGGCGGGATTCTTGGCATGATTGTTCGCTATCATGGACGATTGGATTTTTCAACGGCACCATTTCGGCCATTCGCGCCATGCGGATGGCCGAAGCACAGATTGGGGAATGGCACCTATGGCACATCGCACCACGACTCATCAGGCCTATGACCCGCGTCAGGTCCAAGAGCATATCGTGGAAACGCCGTTGAACGAGGAAATGAGCAAGTCGTTCCTCGAATACGCGTATTCGGTGATCTACGCGCGAGCCCTGCCTGACGCGCGCGACGGCCTCAAGCCCGTGCAGCGCCGCATCATCTACCAGATGGGCGAGATGAACCTGACGCCCGACCGCCCGTACATGAAATCGGCCCGCGTGGTGGGCGAGGTGATGGGCAAGCTCCACCCCCACGGCGATTCAGCCATCTACGAGGCGATGGTGCGTCTCGCGCAGCCGTTCGCGATGCGTCTCGCGCTGGTGGACGGCCATGGCAATTTCGGCTCGCTGGACGACGGCCCGGCCGCCTCCCGATACACCGAGGCCCGTCTGGCGCCCGCGGCGCTGGGCATGAACGCCGACATCGACGAGGACACCGTCGATTTCACGCCGAACTACGACAACAAGCTCAAGGAGCCGACCGTGCTGCCGGCCGCGATCCCCAACCTGCTGGTCAACGGCGGTTCGGGCATCGCTGTCGGCATGGCCACGAACATGGCGACCCACAATCTCGGCGAGGTCGTCGCGGCCGCGAAGCACCTGATGGCGCATCCCGACGCCACGCTGGAGGAGCTCATGCGCTACGTGCCGGGCCCCGATTGGCCGGGCGGCGGCATCATCATCGGGCGAAACGGCATCCGCGAAGCGTACGAGACCGGCCGCGGCACACTCACCACGCGGTCGATGACGCATTTCGAGAACGTGACGGCGCGCAAGAAGGCCATCGTGGTCACCGAGCTGCCGTTCATGGTCGGCCCCGAACGGGTGCTGGAACGCATTTCCGAAGGGGTGAAGAACCGCAAGCTGGAGGGAATCTCCGGCGCCATCGACCTGACCGACCGCCATAACGGCACCAGGCTGGTCATCGAGATCAAGACCGGTTTCGACCCGAACGCCGTGCTCGCGCAGCTGTTCCGACACACGCCGCTGCAGGACAATTTCACGATGAACAACGTCGCGCTGGTGGATGGCCGGCCCCACACCATGGGTCTCAAGGAGATGCTGCAGGTGTGGATCGACCACCGCCGCATCGTGGTGCGCCGGCGCAGCGAATTCCGCCGCCGGAAGGCGCTTGAGCGCCTGCACCTGGTCGAGGGTCTGCTGCTGGCCATGATCGACATCGACGAGGTCATCCAGGTCATCCGCACCTCGGATGACGCCGACGCCGCGAAGTCGCGGCTGATCGCGGTCTTCGACCTTGACGACGTGCAGGCGCAGTACATCCTTGACCTGCGCCTTCGCCGGCTCACACGCATGAGCCGCATCGAGCTGGAGGCGGAGCGCGACGACCTCAAGCGGCGGATCGAGGAGCTGGAGCGTATACTGGCCTCCGCGCAGGAACTGGACCGCGTGGTCGTCGACGAAATGGATCAGGCGGTTGCCGAATACGGGACGCCTCGCCGTACCGTGCTGCTGGACGAGGCCGAGGACGGCACGCTGACGCCGGTGACCCCTCATGGAGACGACAGCGTGAACGCGGCCGCGATGAAGGCCGCCGCAGCCGCGGCCACCCTGTCGTCGGCCGAAGCGGACGTGGCCGCCGCGGCCGCGGCCAGGAAGGCCGGCGAGGATGCCGCGGCAGTCGCGGCGCTGCAAATCGACGACGAGCCGTGCACGGTGATGCTCGGCGCGTCCGGCACGATAGCGCGCTCCACCCCGGCCGCATTGGATGCCTGGGAGTCACGGTCGACGAGCGACGAACGCACGAAGGACGACCACATCGTGTCCATCTTCCGCACCACCACACGGTCCTCGTACGGGCTGGTCACGTCCGCCGGGCGTCTGGTGCTGGCCCATGTGGTCGAATTGCCCGCGCTCGCCGCATCGCCGCAGACGAACGTCGCCGGCGGCATACCGGCCGACGAGCTGATCGGCATGACCGAAAGCACCGATCCGATTCCCGGCGAGCATGTCGTCGCCGCCATCCCCATGGATCAGCGCGACGACGACGGCCCGACCCCCGCTCCCCTGGCCATCGGCACACGGGCCGGCGTGGTGAAACGCTGGAACCGCGAGGCCCCCACCACGATGGACTCCTGGAGTGTCATCGACCTCAAGGACGGCGACTCCGTGCTGTTCGCCGCCGACGCGGCGGACGAAGACCGCCTCGTGTTCATCGCGTCCGACTCCTCGCTGCTGACGTTCGATGCCGGGAACGTGCGCCCGCAGGGTCGCACCGCCGGCGGCATGGCGGGAATCCGTCTGGCTGAGGGATGCACGGCGATCACGTTCAACGTGGTGCCCGCAGGCAAGATCGCGTGGACGTACGAAGAGGGCGACAACGGCATGTTCTCCGCGTCCGGAGCCGTCGTGCTGACGGTCGCCGGAGACAAGGACGCGCTGCCCGGCACCGAAAACGGTGCGGCCAAGGTGACGCCGTTGGAGATGTACCCGACCAAGGGCCGCGGCACCGGCGGAGTGAGGTCGCAGCGTTTCCTCAAGGGCCAGAACACCCTGATCTTCGCCCGCGTCGGCATGTACCCGCTGCACGCCTCCACCGAGGGAGGCTCGCCGGTGGAGCTGCCCAAGCCCGACATGCGCCGCGACGCATCCGGTGTTGATCTGGCCGCGCCTGTCGCCTTCTGTGGATGAGGCTGTTTCGGGGCCGGTGCCTTCAGCGAGCATCGCCCCCCCTCACACACCTGTGGGGCGTAGGGGGGGGGTGCCGTCCACGTTTCGGCAGACGCGCAGTTCCTGCAGGCGCGCAATATCAGATGGCACGCCGTGTCGGATGATGCGCAATGCCGGATGGCGTACCTCACGCGTAGATACGCCGGTGACCTGGCGCTGGCGGCGGAACATATCGGAGACCGGCGGCGGCTGTCAGCAGTAGAGCCTCATGCCTTGGGGTACGGGGACGAATCCCGCGACGTGCAGCATGCGCGACCACTCGCCTCGCACAGTCAATGGCTCGTCGTTGGCATCACAGAAGGTGACACCCCCGCGAATACCCCCGTCACGCAGGTTTCGCTGCAATGCGTAGGCGAGCTCGTTGCAGGCCTGCTGCAATGCGGGATCCGCGTCCTGCGCGAGCAACAGATGATGGCTTCGGGGCACCGCGTATGCCAGCAATCGTCCACCCCGGAGCACGACCGATGCGCCGGAGCGCCGCGCCGGCCTGATCGAAAACCCGCCTATCGTTCGTGGCCATGCGATGACGCTTCCGTACAGGTTGGCGGGGTCGGTGGCGTCCAACACGACCGCGGAGGGTTCCGCCGCGCATGCCCGCAGCGCATCCACGGTCTGACGCGACGCGAACTGTGCGGCACCGCATCCGCTGACGAACATGCCGCGCATCAATGCGCCATGCTCTTCCATGCGTCTGAGCACCGGATACAGGCCCGAGAATCCGCCGTCCAGACGTTCCTTGTCGATCATGGGCGGAGCTATGACGCCGTAACGGTCCAGCAACGCCTCAATCCGCGCGATGGCGACCCGCTCCGCGGACGCCTCCTGCATATCTGCATGAGGCACGGCGGACCATAGTCCCGTCATGTTCGCCGGGACACTGACCCTGACCCGCACCCTGCGCCGTGATGCACGGGCTGGGGCCTTCACCGCATGGGATGACGCTCCGAGGGATCTCAGCGGATCGAACGAGCTGTTGGTGACCTTCCCTTGCCAGACCAGCGACCATAGGGCCTCCTCGAACTGGGAGTCGGACCATGGGTGGGGCAATATCTCGCCGGTGGATTCGTCCACGCATTCCGACGACGCGTCCCATGCCGCGCGCGTCAGCCCTGCGAGCTGATTCGCATGATATGCCCCGCCCGGTGCCAGCACGGCCATCACCGCATCCGGCAGCGTGACCGGCTCCCCGGGGGCTTCGCCGTTCTTCTCCCCATCCTGCACTGTCAGAAGCAGGGAGTCCGCCGGATGCAATGCGACGAGTCCTGGTTCCTTCGCCTTGCTGCCGGTGGTCTTGGAACCCACCCAGACGATCTCGCCGGAGGAGAGCAGGCCGTCGAGCATCGCCGGACGATAGTCGCGCACCCGTGCCGGCAATACGGACGATTCCCATACCGAGGGAGGCAGGGCGACGCCTTCCAGCTGCTCGATGACACGCATCACCCCGTCTTCGCCGTCATATCGTTCGCCGCCCACCGGCCCGACACCTTGCAGCCCGATAAGGAATGTCTGGTATTCGCTCAATTCGACGGGCTTGGTCTCGGCTCGGGCCTTGGCCAGCGACCTGGCCCGGATGCGTCGGAACACCTCCTTGTGCAGCCATGCCTTTCCTCCGTCCTCGGCGGCGATGCCGTCAAGGACCTCTCCTCGTGCTTTGAGCATGTCCAAGGCGTGCACCGCGCCGGCCGCATCGATCGACAGGTCCGCCATCATCCGTTCGACGGTGAAAGGCCCGTGCGTCTTGGCGTATCTTGCGACCCGGCCATCGATGTCATCGTCCGGCAGCTCGTTCCAGAACGTCCTGCGCCCCAGCTCCTCCTCGACCTCATGCACGGCTCGAGGATCCATGATCGCCGAGAAATCGGCCTGCCCCAGCAGCCGTTCCAGCACATCGGGATCGATCGACAGCAGTTGCGCCGATCGTTCCGCCTGAGGCACGTCGTACTGGTACATGACGGTGCCCACATAGCCGAACAGCAGGTTCTCGGCGAATGGGGACGCAATGTCGGTCGTCACATCGACCAGACCGATGTTTCCCGACTGAATGTCCGTCATGATGCGACGCAACGCGGGCATGTCGTAATCGTCCTGCAGGCATTCGCGGGCGGTTTCCAGCAGCAGCGGGAAATTGCGTTTCAGCCGCGCGGCGTTCAACAGTTGCGCGGCACGCAGTCTCTGCTGCCATAGCGGCACGCGCCTGCCGGGATCGGTTCTGGGGAGGAACAGCGAGCGTGCGGCGCATTCCCTGAACCGGGCCGCGAACAGCACCGTCTCCCCCACCTGCGTCTCGATCATGCGCTGCATGTCGTCAGGGTCGAACCTGATGAGATCCGGGACATCGATGTCATGCTCCTGGGCGGGAAGCCTCAGGACGATGCCGTCATCGGCGGCGTATGCCTGGCCGTCGAATCCATAACGCTGCTTGAGACGCGCGGTGATTGCCATCGCCCATGGCTCATGCACGCGACGGCCATATCGGGAATGGATGATGACACGCCAGTCCCCCTCGTCGTCGGGGCAACGTTCGATCACCATGCGGCGGTCATCCGGCACGACGCCGGTGGCCTTCCTCTGCTCCGCCAGCAGTCGGGCGAGGTTTTCCACGGCGTTGTCATCCAGCCCGTCATCGTGCAGGCGGTCTGCCGTGGCGGTGTCGAACCGTGGATGGCACGCTTCTGCGGCATCCGTCAGCCCCGTGCAGACCTGCCGGATGAAAGCGCCTTCGGCCGTACCGAACCCGCAGTCCCTGCCGCTGCCGTCCCCATGCCAGAACGGCAGACGGGCCGTCCTGCCCGGTGCCGGGGTGACGATCACGCGGTCGCGGGTGATCTCCTGAATCTGCCATGTGGATGTACCCAGGGTGATGATGTCGCCGACACGGGACTCGTACACCATTTCCTCGTCGAGTTCCCCCACTCTTCGAGGCCCTTTGCCCCCATCCGTCTCGGGCAGCACCACGGTGTACAGTCCGCGGTCTGGAATCGTGCCGCCGCTGGTCACGGCGAGCCGCTGCGCCCCGGGTCGGGCGGAGATCAGGTCCTCATCATGGTTCCACATCAGGCAGGGACGGAAGGCGGAGAAGTCCTCGCTGTCGTAGGCCCCCGTCATCATGCCCATCACCGAGTCGAACGTGCCGCGGTCGAGGTCGCGGAAGGGTGCCGACCTGCATACCGTCGCATACCAGTCGTCCGGCCTGAGGTCCTCCATCGATGCGGCCGCGACGGTCTGTTGGGCGAGCACATCCAGCGGGTTGCGGATCACCGATATCGGTTCGATGTCGCCGGCACGCATGCTTTCCACGCTCGCCGCCGCCCCGATGATCTGCTCCCGGGTCAGAGGGTAGATCAGCGCATGGGACACCCCTCCGACACGATGATCCGCGCGTCCGACGCGCTGCAATCCTGACGATACCGACAACGGAGGCGATATCTGTATCACCAGATCCACCGACCCCATGTCGATGCCCAATTCCAGGCTGCTGGTGGCCACCACGCAACGCAGCAGGCCATGTTTGAGCTGTTCCTCGATCCGTTTGCGCCGCTCCTTGGACACCGACCCGTGATGGGCCATCGCGATGACGTCCCCGTCATCGTGAGACCGAACCAGCATCGTCGTGGAGCCGACCACGGGATCGTAATGCCGGGAAAACCCACTGCGCCCCTCCGGTGACTGCGCCTGCACGGCATCGGTGCCATGATCCTGTGCATACAGGTCGTTGAGCCTGGCGGTGAGCTTCTCCGCCAGGCCCCTCGAATTCACGAACACCAGCGTGGTGCGGTGGGAAAGCACCTGATCCAGCACGTCCCGCTCGATCACCGGCCATATGGATCCGCCCGCCCGATCCCCCGCGGCGCCGGTGATCGCCTGCGAATCGTATTGCGAATCCTCCGGCGACGACCGTCGATCCGGCGACACTGGCAGGCCACGCCGTTCGGCGAGCCGTCTCATGGCCGGGGTCACGCCGCTGATATGCGGGGCCGATGCCGCCGACGCGTCGACGCCTCCCGCACGGCCGGGCACATTGGCTGATTGGAGGTCCCTCATGTTCTCCAGCGGCTCGACGACGCGCAGATCCATCGCGGGCCTCTCCTGCGGATTGATGACGGTCACGGGATGGATCCCGCCGACGAATCTCGCGACCTCGTCGACAGGCCTTACCGTGGCGGACAACCCTATGCGCTGCGTCGCATGCCCGGCGAGCGCATCCAGCCGTTCCAGGCTCACGGCCAGGTGCGCGCCCCGTTTGGTGCCGGCGACGGCATGGACCTCATCGAGTATCACCGTTTCGACGTCGCGCAGGATGACGCGCGCCTTGGACGTCAGCAGCAGATACAGCGATTCCGGCGTCGTGACGAGGATGTCCGGCGGATGGGAGGCGATGGCGCGTCTCTCCCGTGTCGTCGTGTCACCGCTGCGTATGGCGATGCCGATATCGGGAGCGGCAAGGCCGGACGCCTCGCATTCGGCGGCGATGCCGTCGAGCGGAGCGCGGAGGTTCTTCGCGACATCGACGGCCAGCGCCTTCAGCGGCGAGACGTACAGCACCTTGACACGCCGAGTCCGACGCCGCTCTCCGGAAACGTCAGCCGCGCCCTTCGGAGCGATCATGGCACCGGAGCCGTTCAGACGATCCGCCTCTCCCGTCATCAGGCGGTCGATGGCCGAGAGGAACGCGCATAATGTCTTGCCCGAGCCGGTGGGCGCGACCACCAGAGCATTGCCCCCGGCATGGATGACCGGCCATGCCTGGCTCTGCGCCGCAGTAGGTACATCAAACGCATGTTTGAACCATGCCCTTGTAGGACCCGAGAACAGATTCAAACATTCGTACATATATTCGATTATGCGATGCAGCCTAGACCCACGACACACCGCTCGAAGACGGGCGACCTACTCCTCGACCCACTCCAGCACATCGCCCGGCTGGCACTCCAGCGCCTCGCAGATGCCGTCAAGCGTGGAGAAGCGTATGGCCTTGGCCCGCCCGTTCTTCAGCACCGAGACATTCGCCGGCGTGATGCCGACACGTTCCACCAGCTCCCCCACCGACATTTTGCGTTTGGCGAGCATCACGTCGAGGTTCACTCGGATCGCCATGTCAGATCACCGCCTCCAGCCCGTCGTGCTGGGCGATGGCGGCCAGCAGCGAGCGCATGACCAGCATCAGCAGCACGCACTGGCCGATGCGAATCATCGTGGGGTCGTCGAACCGCATCGTCAAGAAGCCGCCCAGCGCGCGGCCGACGGCGATGCCCGCATAGAACAGGCTCGCCATGCCCGCCGCGGACGCGCCGATCCCCCGCATGCAGTGCAGCCAGTTCATGTGACGACTCGCGTAATGGATCGCCACACAGTTGCTCAGCGCCGCATCGACGCCGCCTGCGCCCAATCCGTAGGGGACGGTGAGCAGCAAATTGGCCATGATTCTTCTGGTATTATCCAGTGGTATGTACGTTCGTACACATGCTAGGCGAACCGCAGGATATCCGTTCTCGCAGGCCGAACGAGCGCGCCGGTCCGCCGCGCTCCGGACCCGTTCACGGACGCATGGTCATTCGCGCTCAGCGCAACCATAGCGTTTCTCGAATAAAAACGAGATGATTGACCCGGAAAACCTGAACGAGAAAAGGCGGCAACATGGTCGGCAATGACACGATACACACGGTCACGCGTAAGGAGCACGACTGCATCGGCTACATGGATGTGCCGAAAGACGTGTATTGGGGCATCCATACGCAGCGGGCGCTCGGTAACTTCACCGTCTCTCGAATCGCGGACTCCACCCATCCCCAGCTGATGCGGGCCTATGCGACCGTCAAACGCGCCTGTGCCGAAGCCAACGACGAGCTCGGACTGATCGACCACGACAAGGCACGGCTCATCGTCGCCGCATGCCACGACGTCGAGAACGGCGAGCTCGCCGACCAGTTCCCGGTCGACGTGCTGCAGGGCGGCGCCGGCACATCGACGAACATGAACATGAACGAGGTCATCGCCAATCGGGCGTTGGAGCTCGGCGGGCATCCCAAAGGCGATTATGGGTTCATCCACCCGAACGACGACGTGAACCATTCGCAATCGACCAACGACACCTACCCCGCGTCCTGCAAGCTCGCGCTGATCGACGCCATCGGGCCGCTCGCGGAAGAGACGAAGAAACTCACGCGGGCGTTCCACGACCTCGCCGACAAGCACACGAACGACGTCACCATCGGACGCACCCAGCTGCAGGATGCGGTGCCGATGACCTACGGTCAGGAATTCCACGCATTCGCAAGCTTCCTGAAAAGCGACCTCCTGGCCCTCGAACACGTCGTCCCGCAACTGACCACACTGAACCTCGGCGCCACCGCCATCGGCACCGGCATCTGCGCCGACCTGCGGTTCCGCACGACCGCCACACGCCATCTGGCCGCCATCACCGGGCTGCCCATCACCGCGGCGGCGGATCCCGTGGCAGCCATGACCGATATGAGCGGATACATCGCCACGTCGCAGACGGTCAAGAACCTCGCCATACACCTGAAAAAGGCCGCCGACGACCTGCGACTGCTCAATTCCGGCCCGCATACCGGATTCGACGACCTCAACGTGCCGGCACGGCAGGCGGGCAGCAGCATCATGCCCGGCAAGGTGAACCCGGTCATCCCCGAATGCGTGAACCAATGCTGCTTCATGGTGTTCGGCATGGACACGACCGTCACATGGGCCGCATCCGAAGGGCAATTGCAGCTCAACGCCTTCGACCCGGTGATCATCCACGAACTGCTCAACGGCATCGAGCTGCTGACCCGCGCGATGGCGATGTTCCGCGAGCGCTGCGTGTCCGGCATCACCATCAACGCCTCGACGGGGCGCCGCTACGCCGAATACTCCCCGTCGATCGCCGCCGCACTGAACGGCGCCATCGGATACGAACACGCGGCCGACATCGCCCAGGAAGCGGCCAACGACAATCGCACCGTGCGCGATGTCGCCGGCGAGCGCACCGACCTGCCCGCGTCGACGCTCGACGAGCTGCTCGACCCGATCGCCCTGTCGCGCCGCCTCGGCCAGACCTGCCGGGAGCATCAGTAGACGGATATCGGCTCGGGCCGCCGCCGGCCTGATACAAGCCGACGGCGGCCCGGGCAGTGCACAGCCGGCAGAAAGCCGGATCAGGTGTCGATCTTGGAGCGGTCGAAATCGTCGGCGTTGTCGACGATGAACGCCTTGCGCGGCGGCACATCGTCGCCCATGAGCAGGCTGAATATCTCGGACGCCTGTGCCGCATCCTCCATGCGGATGCGCCGCAGCATGCGCGTGCGCGGATCCATCGTCGTGTCCGCGAGCTGGTCGGCGTCCATCTCACCCAGACCCTTGTAGCGCTGGATGTCGGGATTGTACGAGATGTGTCGCCGTTCGAGGTCCGCCAGACGGCCGGCGAGCTCGTCATCGGAGTACGTGTAGATGAACTCGCCCTTGTGCGAGCCGGCGAGCGCGATGCGATGCAGCGGCGGCACGGCGGCGTAGACGTACCCGTGCTCGATGAGCGGGCGCATGTACCGGTAGAACAGCGTGAGCAGCAGGATGCGGATATGGGCGCCGTCCACGTCGGCATCGGTCATCATGATGACCTTGTGGTAGCGGGACTGCTCGATGTCGAAACCGGCGCCGGATCCCGCACCGACCACCTGGATGATCGCGGCGCACTCCTTGTTGTTGAGCATCTGGCTCAACGATGCCTTCTGCACGTTGAGTATCTTGCCTCGGATCGGCAGCAGCGCCTGGAATCCGGAATTGCGCGCAGCCTTGGCCGTGCCGAGCGCGGAGTCGCCCTCGACGATGAACAGCTCGGCCACATCGTCGTTGCCCGGCTGGCAGTCGGACAGTTTCGACGGCATGGCGGCGGATTCGAGCGCGTTCTTGCGGCGCGTGACCTCCTTGGTCTTGCGCGCCTGGATGCGGGCGTGCATCTCGCCGACAATCTTCTCCAGCACACGACCGGACTGCTCCTTGTAGCCGCGTTTGGAGCCCGTGATCATCTCGCCGAACTGCTTGTCGGTCATCCTGGTGACGATGGGCTTGACGGGAGCGGTGCCGAGCACGTCCTTGGTCTGCCCCTGGAACTGCGGCTCGGCGATGCGCACGGTGACGACGGCCACGAGTCCGGCCAGGATGTCGTCGCGCTCGACGCGCATGTTCGAGTCCTTGAGGTTCACCTTGAGTTTGCGGGCGTTGTCTTCAACGGCCTTGCGGATCTGCTTGGTGAGCCCCATGAGGAAACCGTCGACGTGCATGCCGCCGCCGGGCGTCTCGACCACGTTGACGAAGCTGCGCATCGTCGTGTCGTACCCGTTGGTCCACCGCATTGCGATGTCGACGCCGCATTTGCGGGTGACTTTCTGGGCGTGCAGTTCGCCGCCCTCGCCGACCGCCTGGGTCTCCTCCTCGTAGGTGTCCTCGCCGGTGATGCGCCAGATGTCGGATACCGCCTCTCCCGCGGACAGGAAATCGACGAAGTCCTTGACACCGCCGGTGTGGCGGAATTCCTCGACGCGGGCGTGCGTGTGGCGGGCCGCGTCCACCTTCGCCGTCTCGACCGCGGCGGAGACTGCGGCAGGTCGCGCTTCGGCTTCACCCGCTTCAACGGTATCTTCGACGGCCATGTCGGCCGCAGAGGCGATGTCGGCAGCGTCCATCAGACCGGTTCCATCGTCGGCGGGCGTCTGTGCGGCGTCGACTTCCATCATCTCGTCGACGCTGTCGTCGCCGGTTTCCGGCACGTTCTCGTCGATGACGGTGATCCGCAGTCCCGGCACCAGGAAACTGGTCTGGCGCACACGATCGATGAGCTGCTCGTAGCTGAATTCGGCGGTGTCGTTGAAGATTTCGGGATCGGCCCAGTACCGGATGCGCGTGCCCGTGGTCTTCGGGCTGACCTTGCCGATGATCTCCAGCTCGGTCGGGCGGTTCTTGCGGGTGCGTTTGAACGGCGCGTCCGGGGACGGATGCTCGGGATCGGTGTCGGAATATACGCCGGGATGACCCTGGTGGAAGGCCATGTGATGGGTTTTGCCGTCGCGGTCGACCTCAACGTCCAGACGCGAGCTCAGCGCGTTGACGACGGACGAGCCGACGCCGTGCAGGCCGCCGGCCGCGTTATAGGACGCGTTGCCGAACTTCGCGCCGGCATGCAGCTTGGTCAGCACGACCTCGACGCCGGTGAGCTTGGTCTTCGGCTCGACGTCGACGGGGATGCCACGGCCGTTGTCGGCCACTTCCACGGAGCCGTCGTCGTGCAGGGTCACCGTGATATGGTCGCAGGCGCCCGCAAGCGCCTCGTCCACCGCGTTGTCGATGATCTCCCACAGGCAGTGCATCAGACCCTGGCTGTCGGTGGTGCCGATGTACATGCCAGGGCGCTTGCGCACCGCGTCCAAGCCTTCGAGCACGGTAAGGCTATCGGCACCGTATTCCTGTTTGGGCATACAAATCCTATTTTCTGTATAACTCGCGGCTCTCCTCATCGAGGGGAGCTATCAACGGATGGCTCCGTCGGGGGGGGGGGACAGTCCACTGGACCGCCCCTCCTCGCGTGATCGCGCTGCCGAGCGGCGCGATCACTGATCAAGGAAGTCGCGCAGGGTCTGGGAGCGCGACGGGTGGCGCAGCTTCGACATCGTCTTGGACTCTATCTGGCGGATACGCTCACGGGTCACGCCGTACACGCGGCCGATATCGTCCAGCGTCTTGGGCTGGCCGTCCTCCAAACCGTAACGCATCTTGATGACGCCGGCCTCGCGGGGGCTCAGAGTCTCCAGCACCTGCTTGAACTGCTCCTGCAGCAGCGAGAACGCGACCGCGTCGGACGGCGCGATGGCGTCGGTGTCCTCGATGAGGTCGCCGAACTCGGAATCGCCGTCCTCGCCCAGCGGCGTGTGCAGCGAGATCGGCTCGCGGCCGTACTTCTGCACCTCCTGCACCTTCTCGACCGGCATGTCGAGCTCGCGGGCCAGCTCGTCCGGCGTGGGCTCGCGGCCCAGATCCTGCAGCATCTGGCGCTGAACGCGCGACAGCTTGTTGATGACCTCGACCATGTGCACGGGCACGCGGATGGTGCGTGCCTGATCGGCCATGGCGCGGGTGATGGCCTGACGGATCCACCACGTGGCATAGGTGGAGAACTTGAAGCCCTTCTTCCAGTCGAACTTCTCGACGGCTCGGATGAGGCCCAGGTTGCCTTCCTGAATCAGGTCGAGGAAGAGCATGCCACGACCGGTGTAGCGCTTGGCCAGTGACACCACGAGTCGCAGGTTCGCCTCCAGCAGGTGGTCCTTGGCCTTCTTGCCGTCGTTCGCCGCCCACTTGAGCTCGCGCTTGCGCTTGAAGTCCATGCCGTCGCTCTCGGTATCGAGCAGATGCTGGGCGTACAGGCCGGCCTCGATGCGCTCGGAGAGGTCCACCTCCTGCTCGGCGTTCAGCAGGCTGACACGGCCAATCTGCTTGAGATAGTCCTTGACCGGATCCGCTGTGGCGCCCGCAGCGATGACGCGGCGCTTCGGATTGCCCGACGGGGTCAGGTTCTCGTCGTCGTCATCGTCGCGCACCACGAACGCGCCCTTCTCCTTGGGCTGTTCAGGCTCCTTGCGCCCGGGTTCGGTCCCCTCGTCGTCCTCTTCGTCCTCGGGAACGTCGTCATCCTCACCGGATTCGTCATCGATGTCATCATCATCGCCATCCAGACCGCCGTCATCGACATCGTCGAGATCGTCGTCAAGGTTCTCCAGACCATCCTCATCGACCTGGACGTCGTCGAGATCGTCCGAGGAATCCTCGTTGGCGAGTTCCTCGGTCTTCGCCATCTCCTCGGTCTCGTCCTTGACGACCTTCGCCGACTTGGACGCGGCGCGCTTGCGGGTGGGCTTCGCGGGCGCGGCTGCCTTCGCCGAGGACTTGCGTGCCGTGGACTTGGACGCGGCGGACCTCGACGAGGTCTTCTTGCCCGCGGCGGACTTCCTACTCGCTGCGGTCTTCTTGTCTGCCGTAGAGGCCGTACGCGCGGCGGTTCCCTTCTTCTCGGATTTCGTCTTGGCGTCCGTATCGTCCGGGACTGTCGTCGCCATCGTATCCTTCGTGGCCAAACTCATCCTCCTGCATCATCATGCCAAGCGTGCTTATACCACATCGGGCGCACTTCTGGCAAGAGCAAATCGTCAACTATGTGAGTTAACCATCTTCCAAGGACGATTATTCCCACGGCTCATTGCGGCGTGGAACCGATGGTCTCCCGCGAGCCGTCATGCGGCGTCGTGATGCGGGCCGGCACCCATCCACGCCGGCATCACGCCGCGCTGGTACGCCGAGCACACGATCGCCGCCAGCGAACAATCCTCATCCAGCATCAGGCAGCGCAACGCGAACGCCACCGCTCGACTGTCGCCCATCCACCACATCACATACGCCAGCACGGCCAGCGGCTGCACGCTGAAGCTCTCCGGAACGCGATCGGCCATGGCCACGAGCATGTCGGCGCCGGCCCGGCATCTCGGTTCGTCGGGCCGACGTCGCTCGTCGAAAAACGCGCCCTGCAGCTCCCTGCACATGCGGCTCTGCACATCCGGCGCATGCGAGCGCGACGCGAAATCCATCATCGTGCGCTTGTCGGCGCAGGTGTCCCCGGCCACCAATGACATGATCAGGGCGTCCCTGATCGACAACGTCACCGTCATTCCCACCACCAGCGCGGCGATCGAGGCGTCATCGATGGCCCGCGGCTGCGCCGACAGGCCCGCCAGCCAATGGTCGAACGGCTCATCGGCCCATTGCGCGTCCGCCGCCACGGTGCCGCTGAGCTTGCGGCGCTCGCAGTATTCATCGCGCATGCGTCTGAGATCGTCCTCGCGCAGCATGTCATCGTCCGCGACCGCCTCCGCATACCGGACGGCCTGCGTGTTCGTCTCCTGTCCCATATCGTGGTCCCCCTTACCGGTCTCATCCACCGCCGGCGCACGATGCCGGCGACCGCCGCCCCCGCGACGGGATACCATCAACTATGCCGTATCGGGCCGGTTTTCAGGGCGAAATCCAACCTATGTGGTCGAAGGCTTGTCAGGCTTGCAAATCCGCGGTTCTTGTATTCGTAAAACCCTGTGGATAACCTCTAGGTATGACTGTTTCATCTGATTTGGCCCTGATCGAGTCCCGCATCGCCGACGCGGTGGACCGTTTCATGGCGCTCGACGCCGACGACACCATCGAAGGCCCGTGCCTGACCATATCCCGCGAGGTCGCGCGTCAGGCCCTGGTCTCCAGCGAAGGCGGCAAGCGGCTCAGGGCGTTGCTGGCCCTCCACGCCTTCGACGCGACCGACCCGCAGGGGCATGACGACGATGGCGCCCATGCCCGCGGACGCGACGCGGTGCTCGACCTGGCCTGCGCGATAGAGGTCTTCCAGACCGCCGCGCTCGTCCATGACGACATCATCGACGACTCCGACCTGCGACGGGGCAAACCCGCGGCCCACAAGGCGCTCGGCACGACGTCGCACAGCGCGTCGCTCGGCCGAGGACTGGGCATCATGCTGGGAGACCTGCTCGCCACCGCCAGCGTCGACATCGCCCATGCCGCGGCGCAGCGGATGCCCCGGCCCGACATGATCGTCTCGACGTTCCTGCGCATGCACCGCGAGGTGGAGATCGGGCAGGTGCTCGACCTCGCAGTTGAGTTGTCTCCATTGGACGAGCCGGAACGGCTCGCACGGGAATCCATGAACGTGTTCCGATGGAAGACCGCCAGCTACACGACCATCGCGCCCCTCGAATTCGCGCTTCTCGCCTCCGGCCGAGACCCCAGGCGGGCACATGCCGACGCCATGGCCATCGGACTGCCGCTCGGCCAGGCGTTCCAGCTCGCCGACGACCTGCTGGACGTCATCGGATCCAGCAGATCCACCGGCAAGCCCGTGGGAGGCGACATCAGGGAGGGCAAGCGCACCGTGCTGCTCGCGGACGCGATCAGCGGCGCCGACCAGAGGCAGCGCCGCACACTGATCGACATGTTCTCGTCGCAGTCGCGGGGCGACGACGACGTACGCCGGTGCATCGAGCTGTTCGAAGGCACCGGCGCCATCGACCGATCCCGCCGGCGCATCCGCGCACTGTGGCAGGGCACGCTTCATGCCATAGGGGACCTGCGGCTCTCACCGCAGGACGAGCGCACGCTCACCGAGGCATGCATGAGGTTCATCCCGATCATCAAAGCGTAGAGTTTTCGCCAACGTATGTATTGGAAATGCCGTTTTCCAGCAGAAAGAACCTTACGATACAACCATGAGTGAAGTCGCAGCCACGTCGCAAGAGCCGCAGGGACGAATGATAGAGGGGCGATACCGCGTCATACGCAAAATCGCCGAAGGCGGCATGGCGACCGTGTACGAGGCGGAGGATACCAGGCTCGAACGCCGCGTCGCCATCAAGATCATGCACATGCAGCTGGCGCAGGGAGCGCACCGCGAGCAGTTCGTGGAACGGTTCCACCGCGAGGCCAAGTCCGCCGCGGCGATCGCGAACCCACATATCGTGCAGGTGTATGACACTGGAGAGTTCAATGGGCTGGACTATCTGGTCATGGAATACGTGCATGGCGTGAACCTGCGTCACGACATGAACCTGCAGGGCACGTTCAGCGTGCGCGAGATGCTGCGCGTCATCTCCGAGACGCTGGACGGACTGGCAGCGGCGCACCGCGTGGGCGTCGTCCACCGCGACATCAAGCCCGAGAACATCCTGATCAACGACCGCGGGCACGTGCAGATCACCGATTTCGGTCTGGCGAAGGCCGCGTCGCAGGCGACACTGTCGACCACCGGCATGCTGCTCGGCACCGCCGCGTATCTGGCGCCTGAAATGATCGAGGACAACAAGGCGACCATGCAGGGAGACCTGTATTCCGTGGGAATCATGGCTTGGGAGATGCTCGCCGGCGACGTGCCGTTCACGTCGGACAATCCCGTCACCATGGTGTTCAAGCACGTGCATGAGGACGTGCCGTCCCTGACCTCGACCTGCCCGGGCATCAACCAGCAGGTCGCCGATTTCGTCTCGCATTTGACCGCCCGCGCCGTCGAGGCACGGCCCGCCGACGCATCCGACGCCCTGCATGAGCTGCAACAGCTGACCGCGAACCTGCCGATGGACGCATGGCAGTACCGCAAGCCCGCCGACGTAGGCACCGGCGGCGATACCGAGGAGCCGACCGCCCCCGCGCTGGTGGGCGCCATCCCGGCCCCGCCCGCGCCGCCGCTGTTCGATTCGCGCACCGGCACCGCCCCGCAGACCGGCACCGCCCCGCAGACCGGCACCGCCCCGCAGACCGGCACCGCCCCTGCCACGGCCCGTACTTCGGTGATGCCTGAAGGCACCGCCCCCCAGGACGTCTCCGCCACCCAGGTAATCACGCCGCAGGATCCCACACTCACCATCGGGCTGATGGACGCGCGCCCGCTCGATGACCAAGGCTCGGAGCCCGCCAAGCGCAAGCGCTCGAAGAAACCCTTGATCATCACGCTCGTGGTGGTGCTCGTCGTGGCGCTCGTCGCCGGCGCAGGCGGCTCATGGTGGTATTTCCTCGGTCCGGGCAGCTACTGGACGCTGCCGCAGCCCACCGACATCTCCTGCAAGGAGAGCACCGAATGCTCCATCGTCGGGGCGAAGTGGAGCGATTACCAGAGCACGCTGAACGTGGCGAACATCCCGTTCACCTCCTCCGAGGCGTACAGCGACACCGTCGCCAAGGGGAACATCATCTCCGCCGACCCGCAGAACGTCGGCACCCATATCAGCAAGCGCCACAACGGACGCATCACGGTGACGGTGTCGCTTGGCGTCAAGCAGGCGACCATCCCCAGCGACATCGCGGATCCGACGTCGGCCGATGGCAAGGATCCGATCAAAGCGCTTGAGAACGCCGGATTCACCAACATCAAACGCGATGACTCCTCAGCCGAATATTCGATGACACTGCCGGAGGGAGCCCTGCAAAGCATTTCCGAGACGCCCGGCTCGACCCTGGACCACAACGCCGAGATCACCGTGGTACTGTCCAAGGGACTCATGCCGGTCACCATGCCGGACATCGTCGGCAAGACCAAGGACGAGGCCATGACCGCCCTCGACAACGCGAAGCTCAAGACCACCGTTTCGGAGGAGTACAGCGACAGCGTCAAGTCCGGCAGCGTCATCTCCGCCTCGCCCGACTCCGGTACCGAACTGCATTGGGGCGACTCCGTGAAGCTGACCGTATCCAAGGGGCCCGAGACCGCGGACGTGCCGAACCTCGTCGGCAAGAGCAAGAGCGACGCCATCAAGACGCTGGAATCCCTCGGTTTCGAAGTCAAGACCGGCGGCTTGAACATCCTCGGCCTGGTGCAGCAGCAGAGCGCCACCGGCAAGACGAGGCTGCGCGACACGAACGGCAACAAGACCGTCATCACGCTCACCGTCGTGTGACGGCGGCGCGCCGGCATATACGCGAAGCGGCTCCCCCTCTATCAGTTTGAGAGGGGGAGCCGCTTCGTTCGCGTTCGGAATCGTCGGTCAGTGGCCTTCGCCGGCGGTTGCGGCTTCGGCCTCCTGCCGGGCCTTGAGCTCCGCCTTGACCTTCTGGGCGTACTCGTCCACGTATTCCTGTCCGCTGAGCTTTCGGATCTCGCTGACGAGATGGTCGGTGAGCGCCCGCACCTCCTCATGGGTGATCTCGTCGACGTCCTTGCGATCCACCGGGATGGGCTTGCCGTATATCACCTTCGTCTTGCCCTTCGACGGGATGACCTGACCGGGATGCTGTATCTCGCGCGTTCCCACCAACGCGGTCGGCACCAGCGGGCAGCCGGTCTCCAGAGCAAGACGCGCGGCACCGGTGTGGCCACGGTACAGTCGCCCGTCAGGACTGCGCGTGCCCTCCACGTGGATGCCGAACAGGTGGCCTTCCTCAAGGATCTCACGGGCGTGGGCCAACGCGCCCAGCGACTTCGAGCCGCCGGAACGGTCCACGGGGAACACTCCCACCGACGTGAACCACCATTTCTTGAACCGGCCCTTGATGCCCTTGCCTTCGAAATACTCGGCCTTGCCCATGAAATGCACCATGCGCGGGCAGGTGATGGGTATCAGCGCATCGTCGATGACCGCCAGATGGTTCGCGGCGATGATGGCACCGCCTTCACGCGGCACGTTCTCCAGTCCGATCGCCGTCGGTCCCATACGACGACGGGCAATCCAACCGAAACCTTTGACAAAGAACCAGTACAGCACGATGACACCTCCCACAGTTTGACCGTCCGCCTGATTACAGTAGGACGGTATGACCGATCATCACGATAGCAACCACAACGATACCAACGCGGGTGAAGAACATCCAAACACCACTCCGCGCGCCGGACATGACGGGCATGACACAGGCTCCAATGCCGGCGATGATCTCGACTGGGCCGCCTTCGCCGCGGAGCATGCCAACGACCTGCAGGACGTCGAGCGCTCGCGCAACGCGCGGCGCTTCGAGAAGCATGCGCAGCGCAAGGAGAAGGAGGCGCTGCTGTCGGTCGACGATCTGGACGCCGGCACGTTCACCGATGACAAGGTGCCGCTGCACCAGCGCGGCCCCCGCGACCATGGCGGCCGCAGCTGGCTCGATACCGATGACGTCATGGACGAGTACGGCGATGACTTCGTGCCGCCGAACCCGAAAATCGGCCGCGTGAACGCCTCGAAGCTGGTGTTCTGGATCCTGCTGGTCGCAGGCGTCGCGGGTATCATCGCATCCGTGTTCGTACCCGCCCTGGCGACGTTCCTGGGCTCCATATTCGGTCTGTGCGCGCTGGTCGGCGGCGCCGGCCTCATCCTCCAACACAAGGGGCACACCGAGACGCGCACCGACATGTTCGACGACGGCGCGCGGGTGTGACGACGGTGCCCGTCCTCATCGGACGGGCACCGCAATGATCAGGCCTTGGACTTGGCGGTCTCGATCCACTTGCCGAACAGGGCCGCGGCCTTGCCGGAATCGACGGTGTTCTCGGCGAGCGCATACGCCTCACGGAACCGCTCGGCGAGTGTGCCGCCGCCGACCAGGTTGCCGTCTGCCACGATGGCGGACGCAGCGTTGAGCAACGCGGTGGTGCGTGACGGGATGTCCTTGCCGGCCAAGAAGTCCGTGAACGCGGCGGCGTTCACATCGGGCTCGCCGCCCTTGAGCTGCTCGACGCAGATCTTGGCAAGACCCAGATCCACGGTCGGGTCGAAATCGGTTTCGGTGACCTTGCCGTCGCGAATCTCCCACACGGAGATCGGGCCGGTGGGAGCAAGCTCGTCGAGGCCCTCGTGCGAGGTGTAGACCAGGCCGGACTGGCCGCGGCTGGCGTACACGGCGGCCATGATCGGACTCAGCTTGCGGTTGGCGCAGCCGATGGCCACGTGCGCCGGATTGGCCGGGTTGGTCAACGGTCCCAGGATGTTGAACACGCACGGGATGCCGAGCGCGGCGCGAATCGGGCCAACAAAGCGCATGGCCGGGTGGAAGGTGCGGGCGAACGCAAAGGTGATGCCTACCTCGTCGCCGATCTCCCCGACCGCCTCGGGCTTCAGATCCATCGGCAGGCCGAGATCCTCGAGCACGTCGGCGGCTCCGCACTTCGAGGAGGCGGCGCGGTTGCCATGCTTGACGATCTTCACGCCCGCCGCAGCTGCGGCCACGGAACCCATCGTGGATAGGTTCACGGTGGCGAAGCCGTCACCGCCGGTTCCGACGATGTCGGTGGTCTCACCGGACACGTTGAGCGGCACGGCGTGGGAGACCATGGCCTTTGCGGCGCCACACACCTCGTCGGCGGTCAGTCCCAGCTGCTCCTGCATGGCGAGCGCGGCACCCACGGCGGCCGGATCGGCGTTGCCCTGCATCAGGTCGTCGACGAACCACTCCGATTCCTCAGCGCTCAGGTGGTCTCCCCCGACCAGCTTGGTGAGAATCGACTTCCATGTGATCTCGGCCATGATGCCCTCCTTGGCGTTTCGTCACGCCGTGTGATATGTATTCGTCGCCTCATTGTAATGGCTTGTCGTTTCGTCGCCCGTAATCTTCCATATTGCAAAACATCATCGGCTCCCGTCAGCGGGAGCCACTTACTTGTCCGGCCCGGACAGCGTGCCGACAATCAGGGCAGGCAACGCGGCAGGCATCGCCACGATGCCGCTACGGGAGTCCCGACTGAAACGTTATGCAGTATCCCAAGGCTTTGCCGGGCAATGGATCGGAATCGCTGCAGGGTCAATGAGATCGCCGCGTGCGTACCAGGCCTTTGCACTGATGGGCACCGAATATGGCGGACAACGCACGCGTATATCGATTGATGCACGCGTTGTCCTGAGACGATATCGGGAACCCCAGATAGTGGCATTTTACACAAACGGTAGAATTCCAACGATTTCGCGATTTGCGTCATGGGACAACGCACGCGTCAACCGATTGATCCACGCGTTGTCCTGCGGTATCGCTGTACAACACGCGCGAATCCATCAAAATCGTGCGTTGTACAGCGAATGAGGCTCGGCGAACCTCGATTCCGCGGCCCCGCGAATAATCGACGGGCTCAACCCGCGGACAAGCCCTTCCTCTCCCCCCGAAAACGCAAGTGGCTCCCCTCACATCGAGGGGAGCCACTTACTCGTCTAGTCCGGAGAGCCTATCTCACTCTTCGTTCTGGCCGTGGCACATCTTGTACTTGCGACCGGAACCACACGGGCACTGCGCGTTCTTGGACGTGCCGGGGAACGTACGGCCGTCGGACCACGGGGTCTTCAGCTCCTCGTTCTTCGGGCGCTTGTTGGCGGGCACCTTGCCTTCGGCATGGCTGATCGGAGCCGGGCCGGTGATCGGCGCGGTGGCCTCGCCTGCAGTGGATTCCTTGGCGGACTGGGCGATGGCGACCTTCTCGTCGGATTCCTCCGCAGTCTCAGCCTCATCGGCGTCCTCGGCCTTGTCGACTTCAGAGATCGCGGCACCGACGGCCTCTTCGGCCTCATCAACGGCGGCGTCATCGGACTCGATGCCGGCTTCCTCGCTCCTGGACACCTGCTGCACGTCGACGTGGAAGAGCAGCTGGACAGACTCCTCCTTGATCGCCTCGATCATGGAGTTGTACATCTGGTAACCTTCGCGCTGGTACTCGACCAGCGGGTCGCGCTGACCCATGCCGCGCAGGCCGATGCCATCCTTGAGGTAGTCCATCTCGTACAGGTGCTCACGCCACTTGCGGTCAAGCACGGCGAGGACCACGCGGCGTTCCAGCTGGCGCAGGCCTTCCTCGCCGACCTTCTCCTCAAGTTCGGCGTACTCCTCCCTGGCCTGATCGACGAGGGAGTCGCGCACGACCGCAACGGCCTTGTCGCCCTTGAGCTTGTCGGCGGCGTTCTTGGCGGCGTCCTGATCGAGCTCGAACGGGAACACGGTCTTGAGGGCCTTGAACAGGCCGTCCCAATCCCAGTCGGAGGGCTTGCTGGAACCCTTCTGGGCACCCTTGATGTAGCTGTCGATGGTATCGGCGATGAAGCGCTCGATATCACCGTGAATGTCCTCGCCCTTAAGCACCGCCTGACGCTCGGAGTAGATGACCGTACGTTGCTTGTTCATCACGTCGTCGTACTTGAGGACGTTCTTACGGATTTCGAAGTTGCGCGCCTCGACGGTCTTCTGCGCGGTGCGCACACCCTTCGACACGCTTTTCGCCTCGATCGGCTCGCCTTCCGGCATGCCCTTGGCCATGACGCGGGCGACGAGCTGCGTGTTGAACAGACGCATCAGGTCATCTTCCAGCGACAGGTAGAAGCGGGACTCGCCAGGATCGCCCTGACGGCCGGAACGGCCGCGCAGCTGGTTGTCGATACGGCGGGATTCGTGGCGCTCGGTGCCGAGCACGTACAGACCGCCAAGCTCGACGACCTCCTCATGCTCGTCCTTGACCTGCTCCTTGACCTCGGCCAAGGTGCCCGGCCAGCGCTTCTCGTACTCGTCCGGCGTGTCCTCGGGGGAATAGCCCTCGGACTTGAGCTTCTGGTCGGCCAGGAACTCGACGTTGCCGCCGAGCATGATATCGGTACCACGACCGGCCATATTGGTGGCGACGGTGACGGCGCCCTTGCGGCCGGCGACCGCGACGACCTTGGCCTCGCTGGCGTGCTGCTTCGCGTTGAGCACCTGATGATCGATGCCCGCCACGTCGAGCAGCGAGGAGACGACCTCGGAGGACTCGACGGATGCGGTACCCAGCAGCACCGGCTGGCCCTTGGCGTGGCGCTTGGCGACGTCCTTGACGATGGCGGCCAGCTTCTCCTTCTTGGTGCGGAAGATGAGGTCGTCCTGGTCCTTGCGGATCATCGGCTTGTTCGTCGGGATCGGCAGCACGCCCAGCTTGTAGGTGCCCATGAACTCGGCGGCCTCGGTCTCGGCGGTACCGGTCATGCCGGCGAGCTTGTCGTACATGCGGAAGTAGTTCTGCAGGGTGATCGTGGCGAAGGTCTGGTTCTCGGCCTTGATCTCCACGTTCTCCTTGGCTTCCAGCGCCTGGTGCAGACCCTCGTTGTAACGGCGGCCCGGCAGGATACGGCCGGTGTGCTCATCGACGATCAGAACCTCGCCGTGGGTGACGACGTAGTCGCGGTCACGCAGGAAGAGTTCCTTGGCCTTGATGGCGTTGTTGAGGTAGCCGATGAGTGCGGTGTTGCTCGGCTCGTACAGGTTGTCGATGCCGAGGAAGTCCTCGACCTTGGTGATGCCCGGGTCGAGCACGCCGACGACCTTCTTCTTCTCGTCGACCTCATAGTCCTCGTCGCGGGTCAGCTTCGGCACGAGACGCGCGAACTGGCGGTACCAACGGGTCACGTCGCCCTCGGCCGGACCGGAGATGATCAGAGGGGTACGGGCCTCATCGATGAGGATGGAGTCGACCTCATCGACGATGGCGTAATGGTGACCGCGCTGCACCAGATCGGCCTTCTCCCACGCCATGTTGTCGCGCAGGTAGTCGAAGCCGAACTCGTTGTTGGTGCCGTAGGTGATGTCGGCGTTGTACTGCTTGCGGCGCTCCGCCGGCTTCTGGTCGGTGATGATGCAGCCGACGTTCATGCCGAGGAAGCGGTAGATACGACCCATCAGCTCGCTCTGGTAGCTTGCCAGGTAGTCGTTGACCGTGACCACGTGCACGCCCTTGCCTTCGAGTGCGTTCAGGTAGCTCGGGAGCGTCGCGACCAGGGTCTTGCCTTCACCGGTCTTCATTTCGGCGATATTGCCCCAGTGCAGGGCCGCGCCACCCATGAGCTGCACATCGAAGTGACGCTGTCCCAGAGTGCGCTTCGACACCTCACGGACGGTGGCGAACGCTTCGGGCATCAACTTGTCAAGGTTCTCACCGTTGTCCAGTCGCTGCTTGAACTTGGCGGTCTGGCCTTTGAGTTCCTCGTCGGACAGAGCGGAAATCTCGTCCTCAAGGGCATTCACGGCCTTGGCCACGTTCTCCAGTTTCTTGAGCTGGTGCCCTTCTCCCATGCGGAGGGCTTTGTCAACGATATCTACCACATTCGCTCCCTGTTTAAGCTTTCGTACGTCAACGAGCATAGCCTGATGCCCGACATCAGGCACAAACTCCATCCATGATATGCGAACACTCGGATTTTTGCCGTTCCGACCCGCTGGACACGCCCATCGATACTTGTTTCGTCGTGTGCCGACACGCAAATATGGCCTGCCTGGATATGCCGGGCAGGCCATGTATCACGTGGCGGAACACTTACTTGTTCTTGATGTTCTCCGGGGTGTCGATCTCGAACACGCCGTAGCTCCAACCGTGGCGGTGGTAGACGACGGACGGGCGGCCGGTCTCCTTGTTGACGAACAGGAAGAAGTCGTGACCGATCAGTTCCATCTCGTACAGCGCCTCGTCGATGCTCATCGGCTCGGCGATGTGCAGCTTGCGGCGAATCACGATCGGCGTGTCACCGACCTGGACCTCCACCGACTCGCCCGGACCGAGGTCGGAGGCGACGGCGGCTTCGGGGCTGTTGTTCGGCTCTTCCGGCTCCGGCTCCTCTTCCGGTTCCGGCGGAGCGACCGCTCCCAGATCGACGGGCGTCGGGTTGATGTACCCGCGGCGGTGATCCTTGCGGCGGTCACGGGTGCGGCGCAGGCGCAGCGTCAGCTTGTCGAGCGCCATGTCCAGAGCACTGAACTCATCGGTGCTGGAAGCCTCGGCGCGCACCACGGTGCTGCCTGCGATCACGGTGATCTCCACACGCTTCGCGGTGTCGGCCTGACGCGGATTCCCCTCATGCGTCAGCACGATCTGAGCTCGTTGCGCATCCGGCGCGATAGCGGTCACACGATTCATCTTGCTTTCGACGACATCACGGAACTTCTGCTTGACTTGCGTATGACGTCCGGTAACGACGATTTCCATGTGGACCTCCCTATACTCAAGCGGTGTCACCCGCTATATGTGTGCCGAATGGCGTCATCACCACCCGGGTAAGTTTCATTGTAGCCGAACAGAGGGTAAACGGCGGGGAACTCGCCCAGAGAAATACGTTTCTTTTTTCACAGGTTCCCGTAACGTTGCTGTGCTTATACTGTGCGGCTTACTTTCCTTGAAGGAAACTGTTATACTTTTTGGTCTGGCGACACAGATTGTTGCGCTGCTGGTATTGCTGGCGCTGAGCCGCAGCATCACATCAATGGAGGTCTTGCTCTGGATGGTCGTCATAGAGGTCGTGTGGTCCGTGTACTTCGTCGTCACCGAACGCTGGCACGACAAGCTTGCCCGCAAGGCAATGCTGACGGCATAAGACCATTCGGGCAGAATCGAGCATGCAAGCAAGGCCAGCGACATAACGGTATGGAATGTTCGGGAGGTGCCTGTGCCAGTCGAGCCACGATTCGATCCTGTGATCCATGAGCCGATGCGGCTGCGGATCTGCGGCATCCTGTCGACAGTGGACGAGATGCAGTTCGCCGCGCTGCGCGACACGCTGGACATCAGCGACGCGGCGTGCTCCAAACACCTGAAGGTGCTGGTCGACTGCGGCTATGCGACCGTGGAGAAACGGGAATCCGACTCCAGCCGGCACATGGTGCGCTGGTATGCGCTGACCTCGGCAGGGAGAGATGCCTTCTCCGGCCATATAGCAGAGCTCAAAAGACTCGCCTCCGGACTGCTCTGACGAGTCCCCACGGCTGTCGGCAGCTGACTGTGGGGTGGTCACCACCCGCATGACCACCCACCGGCGCCACGCGCCACCTCCCGCCAGCGGGAGGATGGACACCCCCACCGACAGCAATTCGGCATTCGGTGTTCATCGTCTCGCCCGGTGCGCCGGCCCACCCTGATTCTCCTGCGTAAAATCCCTGGCCTGCCGTATAGTAGCTGATTCGAGACCCCCAGATGGCCGCGGCCGCGTCATTCATTTGGCAAGGCTGAGGAACTTCCGGGCTCCGCAGAGCACGATGGCGGATAACGTCCGCCCAGGGTGACCTGAGAGATAGCGCAGCAGAGAACAGACCGCCCGCGCAAGCGGGTAAGGGTGAAACGGCGGTGTAAGAGACCACCGGTCCGCTGGTAACAGTCGGTCGCATGGCAAGCCTCATCGGGAGCAAGGCCAAGCAGAAGACGGCAAGGGCTGCTCGCCCGTGTCTTCGGGTAGGCCGCTAGAGCCTGGCGGCAACGTCAGGTCGAGATGGATGGCCATCCGCGTGGCGACACGCGACAGAACCCGGGGTATCGGGGGTCTCGCTTTTCTTTACCCCCGAATCCGCATACCTCCCGCCAACACATTCCTCCCACCAATATGAGGGCGCGCGAACGAAACAACGCAATGCCGGCAGCCCCGTTCCCTCCCGCTGGCGGGAGATGGCGCGAAGCGTCGGAGGGTGTTCTCACGCCGGCAATGCGGTAAGACCACCGGATCGACAAACCACCGGGCCGGCAACCCGCCACCCCGCCAAGCCACCGGGGCATCTCCCCCGCTCACCCCGCGCTGTATCTCATCTAAGAGATAGTTCATTGAGATAGTTCATTCTAATCAAATAGCTCATGGGCTACGGCACGCAGGGTTTCGGCGTCGTGCCCCTTGCGCCCGCCCGAGGACCAGAACCGGCGCTTGCGCACTTTCGGGTCCATGCCCTGTGTCTTGGCGGCGCTGCGCCGCCCCAACTCCCATGCGGCGTCCTCGAAGACACCGCTCATGCGGGCCTCGTCGCAGACCCGCTCCGCCAGCGGACGGTCGACCCCCTTGCGAGCCAGTTCCATAACCGCACCGCGGTATCCCATCAGACGGCCGACGCAGTAGCGCACGGCGGATTGCGCGTACGACTCATCATCGACCAGACCAACCTCGATCAGCCTGTCGACCACTGCGGCGACCGTCTCATCGTCATACCCTTTGTCGATCAGGCGGTCTCGCAGGGCGCCCGATGGACGATCCGCCGCATCCAGCAGGCGCAATGCGGACTCCCGACACGCATCGACATCGCAGGGATCCTCCGGCTCCCGCCCAGGCCGCGACATGCTCCGCGCGGAGCGCCGAGCCGGGCGGTTCCCATGTGACCATGTTCCGCGTCGCGGGGAGTCGACGCCCGGTTCGACAACCGGCGTCTCACATGTTCCATGAGCGGCGAGGAACGCTTCTGCGCTGATCATGCGGCAGGCGATGCGGCGGCAGCGGGCGCGCCATCCTCCGGCGCCGTTTCAGGGGCATCCCCGTCCGTCGCGGACTCACCGTCGGCCAGCTGATCGGGCACTTCGATGAGGCCGAATTCCGCCTTGACCTTGTTGCCGATCTCCTCGGTGATCTGCGGATTGTCCTTGAGGAACTTGCGCACGTTCTCACGGCCCTGGCCGAGCTGGTCCCCGTCATACGTGAACCATGAGCCGGACTTCTTGACCACGTTGCACTGCAATGCCATGTCCAGGACGGATCCCTCCTTGGAGATGCCCTCGCCATACAGCACATCGAACTCGGCGGACTTGAACGGCGGAGCCATCTTGTTCTTGACGACCTTGACCTTGGTGCGGTTGCCCACGGCCTCCTCGCCGTTCTTGATGGTCTGGATGCGGCGGATATCCAGACGCACCGACGCATAGAATTTCAGCGCCTTGCCACCGGTCGTGGTTTCGGGGTTGCCAAAGAACACGCCGATCTTCTCTCGCAGCTGGTTGATGAAGATGGCCGTGGTGCCGGCCTGTGCCAGAGCGCCGGTCATCTTCCTGAGCGCCTGGCTCATCAGACGGGCCTGCAGACCGACATGGCTGTCACCCATATCGCCTTCGATCTCCGCCTTGGGAACCAGGGCCGCGACCGAATCGATGACGATGACGTCAAGGGCACCCGACCGGATGAGCATGTCCGCGATCTCCAGCGCCTGCTCGCCGTTGTCCGGCTGCGAGACGATCAGGGAATCGGTGTCGACACCCAGATGCCGGGCATAGACCGGATCCAGCGCGTGCTCGGCATCGATGAATGCCGCCACCCCGCCGTTCTTCTGTGCGTTGGCGACCACATGTAGCGCCAGCGTCGTCTTGCCGGACGATTCAGGGCCATAGATCTCGACGATGCGCCCCTTCGGCAGACCGCCGATACCCAGGGCCAGATCCAACGCCAGCGATCCGGTGGGAATCACCTCGACGTTCTGCTCGGGCTTGTCGCCCAAGCGCATCGCGGATCCCTTGCCGAAGCTTTTCTCCACTTGCTCCAGAGCGGAGTCCAAAGCCGCCTTGCGTCGGGGATCGATGCCATCCCCCACCGGCCCATTGCTTGCGGCCTCACGAACAGAGGCCTTCGATGCGGCCTTGCCCGCCCCACCCTTCGAGGTCGTACGCTGTGCCATGTCAATCTCCTTACGTTGTCATCCATATGCGCCATATGCCACATGCATCAACCGTACGGAACATACGAACCCCGGCGCAAACGAATCCGGCCAATGTGGTCGAAGGCTCCCCGGCATCCATCGATCCGCACCGACTCCCCCTTACTGTCGCAAGGAATTCGTCGGCGTGTCGAACCGTGCGGCGCACTACGTCATATCATCGTGCACTGTGGATAACTATACCCCAATAGGCGAACACCTGTTCGATATCACACGTTCCGCGTGTCTCGTCAGCGGACCGGCATCGGAGGCGCGTTGTGATCGGAGCCCCAACGCTGGGGATCGGGAACGTCCATATGGTCGCACAGCACGTTCCATACCACGCGCGGCTGCTCCCCCGCAGACAGCGCCTGCGCCGCGGTAAGTCCCGCGAGCGCGTCAAGATGCTGATCCTGGACCAGGCTCCGGCCATACCCATGACCGAACACCTCATCCACCAGTTCCCAGAATTCCCGTTCTCGCATGTCTCCCAGTCTAACCCGGCCCCGCCGCCGCGAATGCCGGCATACCAATCGACGCCACACCCCCGAACACGACGAAACCGCCCGCCGGGCCTCAAGCCCATGCGGACGGTTCCTCTCATGCACACGATACGACGATATGCATATGCACGCGGCATCCGGCGCCGCAAATCGCTATTCGCCGATCGAATCCAGATAATCGGCGACGAGCCGCAGCATCTGCGCGGTGCTTACACCCAGTGATCCCGCGATGGAGCTCAGCAGTTCGGAGCTTGCCTCCTTCTGCCCGCGCTCCACCTCGGACAGATAGCCCAGCGACACGCCGGCCTTCTCACTCACTTCACGCAACGTCTTGTTGTCGCGGGTGCGAAGATCGCGCAGCACATGGCCGATGGCCTCGCGCAGCGACACATCCTTTCCCTCGGGCAGCGCCTCGACGCCACGCGAGACCGCGCGCTGACGCGGTTCGAAGGAATCCTCCTCCATACGCATACGATTCAGTTCCGCCTGCCGTTCATCCTTGGCCTTCTTCGCCGCACGCGCCCGCAGCACCTGCTGCTGGGCGAACAACACGGCACGCCGCTGCGCCGGCGTGAGATCACGCATCCTGGCCGTACCCGTCTGCACCTGCTTGACGGGGATGCCAGCCGTTTCCATCCGCTCGCCCGTTCGGGTCATCGTTTCCATGAGACCCTCCTTTCATATCGTCCAAGTGCTTCCACTGTGTTCAACACCGCCGGCGGCGGTTTATTCCTGCATATCTCCTGTGAAATGGCTCACGATTTGCACAAGGCTGAATACGGCACCGCGACGGACCTCCTCGCGCCCACCCGTCAGATGAAGCTCGTGGGCGGTCACGGACGGCACGCCGTCAGGGCTTATGGCGGCTGGAATCCGCACTCCCACATACACCAGTCCCGCGGGCTTGTCTCCATCCGGTCCGGGCCCCGCCACGCCGGTGGTCGACAATCCGATGACACGGTCAGCGTATTCGGGCTGCCCGTACAGCCCGGCGACCGACGCCGCCATCTGTCGGGCCACTTCGGGATGCACGGCCCCTTCGCGTTCCAATAAACCGCGGTCGACCCCCAGAATCGACGCCTTGGCACGAATGTCGTAGGTGACCGCCGACCCGAGAAACACGCGGGATGCGCCCGGCACGCGCACGAACGCATCGGCCAGCAGCCCGCCGGTCAACGACTCCGCCGCAACTATCTTCACGTCATGCGCCTCGCAAAACCGCAGAATCCGCGCGGCCATGTCGTCGCAACGGCACGAATCGGCATCATTCATCGCAATCCCCCTCCATCAAACGCCATCAAACAAAAACGCCGCCGTGCGCAGGCACGACGGCGTCCACTCGCTCAGTCCTTGTGGCTCCCGAACGTGTTGATCAGATATATCGCCCCCGAATACAGGCACAGCATCAGCGCGATGTATATCAGGGCGTACGTCAGCGTGTAATATCCCGTCATCCACACCGGCGCGGTCTGGGCCGGATTGAACACCCACACGGGCAGCAGCAGCATCGACAGGCCGATGCACTGGAACAGCGTCTTGAGCTTGCCCGGCCAGGCGGCGGCGATCACCTTGCCGCCCTTGTCGATGACGAAGAAGCGCATGACGGTGATGCCCACCTCACGCAGCAGAAACAGCGCGACGATGATCCAGCCGAGCCAGACGGGACCGAGCTCGCCGAACACCGCGGCCACGATCAGCGTGGCGCAGGTGAGCAGCTTGTCGGCTATGGGATCCATCAGCTTGCCGAGTTCGGTGACCTGGTTGTACTTGCGGGCCATCCACCCGTCCACCTTGTCGGTGGACGCGGCGACGATGAACAGCACGGCCGCGGCCCATCGCATGGGGATGTTGTTCTCGCCCCACGAGCCTGCGGCGATGTACAGGCCGAGGAATATCACGACCAGCACGATGCGCGAATACGTGACGAGGTTCGGCGGTGCGTTCCAGCCGTCCAGCAGCGACTTCTTGGCGGTCGCCGAGCGTTCCGTTGTATCGTTTTGCATATCGTTTTCCATAGTGTTCACGATACCCCCACACTCCTACCTTGGATGAATATGCGGTTCGAGTTCTCTGGGAATCCCGTCAGATATGGCTGCATCATGGCCGGGGCAGGCCTGCCGGTCAGGCCGACTTGGCACCCACTACGCCAATTCGCCCTGCTGCGCGGCCGCGGCGGGCGCAGAGGCCTGCATCGCATCGGTCTCGCCACGAATGAACGCGAGCACCGCAGGCAGATCCTGGGGCTGGACGAGCACCTGACGGGCCTTCGAGCCTTCGGACGGGCCGACAACGCCACGCGACTCCAGCAAATCCATGAGTCGGCCGGCCTTGGCGAAGCCGACGCGCAGCTTGCGCTGCAGCATCGATGTGGAACCGAACTGCGTGGTGACCACCAGCTCAGCCGCCTGCAGCAACACGTCCATATCGTCGCCGATGTCCTCATCCGGCTCGACGGCCTTCTTCTCGGCCTCCTGCGCCATCTGCTCGATGTCCTCGCGGTAGTGCGGCTTGCGCTGTGTGCGCACGAACTCGACGGCCTTGCGGATCTCGGACTCGTTCACCCACGATCCCTGCACGCGGATGGGTTTCATCGAGCCCATAGGCAGGAACAGGGCGTCGCCCTGGCCGATCAGCGTCTCGGCGCCCACCGAATCGAGGATGACTCGCGAATCGGTGGCGGAGGATGTGGCGAATGCCAGTCGGGACGGGATGTTCGCCTTGATCAGGCCGGTGACCACGTCGACCGACGGGCGCTGCGTGGCGAGCACCAGGTGCACGCCCGCGGCACGCGCCAGCTGTGTGATGCGCTGGATCGAGCTTTCGACGTCGTTCTTGGCGACCATCATCAGGTCGGCCATCTCGTCTACGACGACGAGCAGGTACGGGTACGGGGCGACCTTGCGGTTCGAACCGGCTGGCGCATGCACCTTGCCCGCGCGCACGGCTTCGTTGAAGTCCTTGACGTGGCGGAATCCGAAGAACTGCAGGTCGTCGTAGCGCGCGTCCATCTCCTTGACCACCCATTCGAGCGCCTGTGCGGCCTTCTTCGGATCGGTGATGATCGGTGTGAGCAGGTGCGGGATGCCCGCATACGCGCTCAACTCCACACGCTTGGGATCGACCATGATCAGGCGCACCTGCTCGGGCGTGGAACGCATGATGATCGACATGAGCATCGAATTGATGAAGCTCGACTTTCCGGAGCCGGTGGCGCCCGCCACCAGCAGGTGCGGCATCTTGGTCAGGTCGGCGGTGACGAAATGGCCCTCCACGTCCTTGCCGACGCCGGCGAGCATGGGGTTCGGGTCGTTCATCGCCTTGTCGGAGCGCAGCACGTCGCCGAGGTGGACGATCTCGCGGTCATCGTTCGGGATTTCGATGCCGATCGCCGATTTTCCGGGGATCGGCGAGAGGATGCGCACATCGGAGCTGGCCACCGCGTAGGCGATGTTGCGCTGCAGGTTCGTGACCTTCTCGACCTTGACGCCCGCGCCGAGCTCGACCTCGTACTGGGTGACGGACGGGCCGCGCAGGAAGCCGACGACTTTCGCGTCGACGTTGAACTGCTGGAACGTGGAGGTCAGCGCGCGGATCACGCGGTCATTGGCCGGCGTGCGCACGGCATGAGGCTGGCCGTGCGACAGCATGTTCAGGTCGGGCAGTTGGTACGGGGCGTCCGGCGCCGCAAGCGCAGGGTCGTCCACATTGGGATTCATGTTCTCGCCCGCACCGGCCGATGCGCCCGAGGAGGCATCCGGGGACATGGGGGGAATCGCACCGGCAGCGCCCGCGGCGGGCATCGCCGCCCACGGATCGGACGTACCGGCAACCGTCGATGAGACCAACCTCGCACTCCCGGCCGCCCCGTCGGGATCCGTCGCATACGCCGGTACGCCTGAGGTACCGGAAGATGCGGCACCGGGGTGTGCGGCGGCCATGCCGGATGTCATCGTCGCGACGGCATCGGCGGCGTGGGCCGCCGCCACGCCCCCGGACATGGCGGCGGCAGCTGCTCCGGCCATCGCGCCCATGGTGGAGGACACCGTGCGGGGCATGACATTGCCGCGTGCGTCCAGTGATGTCTCGGCGGCCTGCCCATGCCGACTCGCCGCGTGGGAGAACGGGTCATCCCCCGCATACCGGTCAAGTGACGCGTCATCCGTCTTCTCCGCGGACTTGCGCCGGAACAGACGGGAGAACCATCCGCCCTTCGCGTCCCCGGAGTCCGACTCAGTTTCGTCCGTACCGTCATGGGCGGGGACGCCCTCGGCGAACGCCAGGGTCTCATCGCCGTCACCCACACGCACCTCGTTGGGGAACTGATCCTGTTGCGCGGCCGAATCCGGCTCCTGCCGAGGATGCAGGGAACGCTGCGAGATCATGGCAGCGATGGTGCGGACGCGATCCGGCACCTGAGTGACATGGGTGCGGGTGATCATCAGCAGCGAGAACAAGCCGACCACCACGAAGACGATAACGGCGAACACCTTCGACAATCCCCATGCCAAAGGCGAGCCCAGCACGAAACCAAGCAGTCCGCCGGCCCTTTGCAGCAGGCCGATGTCGAACGAACGCGCGTCGGCGGCCACGACCACGTCGATGATCGAGCAGACGGACCACAACAGTATCGCCCAGCCGCTCACCACGCGGGGGTTGTCGGAATTCTTGCCGCTGTTGCGCATCAGACGGATGGCCACGATCACCAGCAGCACCGGCAACACGACGCTCATCACGCCCAGCACGCCGGCCGAGAACGCATGCAGCACCCGGCCGATGATCCCGTTCACGCGGAACCATTCGGAAGCGCAGAAGAATACGGCGAGCACGATCAGCAGGAAGCACAGGCCATCCCGGCGATACACAGGGTCGAATTCACCCACTCCGGCAACCGACCGAACCAGTGAGCCGAAGCCGCGCGGAACCGCGAGAATGATCCGCTTCCACAGCGGCTCCTCGACCGGGGTGCGGGCATCGTCCCCCATGCCGCCACGCCCGCCGGAAGCTCTCTTCCCGGTCTCGCCGCCGCGCGACGAAGCACGCTGCGTGCGGGTGCCACGCGGCGAGTCTTTGGAAGGACCATTGCCTGATGAGGATGTTGTTCGTGCCATAGCGTCTTCAGATTCTACCCATCACCCGTTATTTCCCGATCAATTCGCGTCAAAACCCGCGCGAGGGGCATCGGCGCATGTACCATCTAACTATGACTCCAGCAGAACGTGCGAGCGCAGTCGCATTTGCACTCAAAAACTGCGCATTGGAAGCGATGACGCCGGGCGATGCGACGATGCGCGCCGCGGCGGGATACGAGCGGGGCGACAACGACGTATCCGCTCTGATCGACACCGCGGACCGGGAGACCTCCGGGATCGTCAGCGGCAGGCTCGCCGACGGGAGCCTTGACGATCATGCCACCGACCACGCCAGCAGCGTGTTCGCCCGAACGGTGCTGTTGGCTGAACGCCGTTGGAATCCGAGCGGCGACCTTGCCGAGCTCATCGCCATCCACCGGGGACTGTTCGACGGCGTGTTCTCCGACGCCGGACAGCTGCGCACCTCGAACGTCACCCGCGAGGTCACCGACAAGCGGCATCAGGCCAAGAACCCTGAAGCGTTCTTTCCCGCGCAATTGATCGAGACCGGCGCCTTGAACATCTCGACCGAGCTTGCCGACAAGCGCAACCTGGACAACCTCGACCGGGGCGTGTTCGTCCGGGAGCTCGCCCACGTCTACGACGAACTGGGCTACCTGCACCCATTCAAGGGAGGCAACGCCATGACGCTTCGCATCTTCGCGTCCCGTCTCGCGCATGACGCCGGGTGGGATCTCGACTGGGGAGGCGTGACGCGCGAGTCATACAAGCAGGCGAAACACGCCGCATATCGAGGTGACATCAACGCCTTCAGCCAGATGTTCGCCGACATCGTGCGCCCCGCGAACCCCACGCGGGTCTTCCTGATCGCCGGCTGGGAGCAGGGGCCCGCTCACTGACCGAAGCCGCGGCGACTCTGTTGCCGGTCACCACGGGGTACCGGTCGCCACGGCCGCTCTGCCATTACTGCAGGTCGCCCAGATGATGTTGCGTATACTCGTCCGCCTGCGCATCGATCGGGTCGTAATCGCCCGCGTCGGCATGGTCGATAACGGCCATCGCGTTATCCACCAGTCGCGGATTGAGCGCATGGAGCCAATGGATGCGCGGGTCACGCCCGAACCATCCCATCTGCTTGCGGGCGAGCCGTTTGGTCTTCTGTGCGATGTCTCGGAACGTGTCATCCAGATCGCACAGCCCGTCCAGGTAATCGATGACTTGCTGATAGCCCAGCGCCCGCCCGGCGGTCGCTCCCAGATGGGGGCGGATCCGCTCCACCTCTTCGATGAAACCACCCTCCAGCATCTGCTTGGTGCGGATGTCGATGCGCTGGTCCAGCTCCTCGCGGGGCAGGTCCAGACCGATCTGCACTGAGGCGATGACGTACCGGTAGCGGGGCAGACTGGCGGAATACGGACGCCCGGTCACTTCGATGACCTCCAACGCGCGGATGGTACGACGCGGGTTGTGGGGGTCCATGCGCGACGCGGCCTGAGGGTCCTTCGCCCGCAACTCGTCGAACAGCGCTCCGGCCCCCTCGCTGCGCTCACGTTCCTCCAGTCGCCTGCGCACATCAGGATCGGTGCCGGGGAACGAAATGTCGTCGATGGCGGCCCGCGCATACAGGCCGGACCCGCCGACGAGAATGGGGCGGATTCCGCGTGATTGCAGGTCATGGATGGTGGCTCGCGCTACCTGCTGGAATCTGGCGACCGACATGGCCTCGTCCGGATCGATGATGTCGAGCAGATGATGCGGAACCGCCGCCTGCTCGTCCGCGGTCGGTTTGGCCGTGCCGATGTCCATGCCGCGGTACATCTGGTAGGCGTCCGCGTTCACTATCTCGGCCCGCTCCCCCCGTTCCGCCAGCGCCCGGGCGACGGCGATGCCGAGGCCGGTCTTGCCGGACGCGGTCGGCCCGACGATGCTGACGACCCTCGGCATCGCCACGGACGGGTTTGCTGACCGACCTTCGGAGCCTGACGAGGCCGGGCCGGTCACGTTCGACGCCATGTCATTATTCGTCAATTTATCGGTCATGGTCACATCGTTCATGGTCTCGTTCATGGTCTCACTCATGATGTCGTCTCGCTTATATCGCGGTGTCTGTCCCGCTCACCGGCGGACCGCATACGTCTGGCCGGCGTTGACATCCGGGTCGGCGATGAGGTTGTGGCGACCGGCATGGGTGACGGTCGCGGTCACGAAATCACCGATCTGCGGCATCGGCTCGCCGTCCGGCACGCCGATATGCACCAGCACGCCGGTCCGTTCACGACCGGTGACGCGATGTGTCGCGGAATCCTTCTTGCCTTGGGCCCCGGTAATCATCACTTCGACGTCACGGCCCTCGAACTTGGCGAGCTCCTCTTCCGTGATCTGCTCCTGAAGCTTCACCAGCCGGTCGAACCGTTCCTGCACGACCTCATGCGGGACCTGCTCCATTTCGGCCGCGGGGGTTCCGGGACGCGGCGAGTATTCGAATGTGAACGCCGACTGGAACCTCGCCTGACGCACCACATCCATCGTCGCCTCGAAATCCTCGTCCGTCTCGCCAGGGAATCCGACGATGATATCGGTGCTGATCTGCGCGTCCGGCATCGCCTCGCGCACCTTGCGCAGGATATCCAGGAACTTGGCGGAACGGTAGGAGCGACGCATCGCACGCAGGATCTTGTCGGAGCCCGATTGCAACGGCATGTGCAGCTGGTGCATGACGTTCGGCGTCTCGGCCATCGCCGCGATCACGTCGTCGGTGAACGCCGCCGGATGAGGCGACGTGAAACGCACACGCTCCAATCCCTCGATGTCTCCGCAGGCCCGCAGCAGCTTGGAGAACGCATACCGGTCGCCGATGCCGTAACCGAACGAGTTGACGTTCTGGCCGAGCAGCGTGACCTCCTTGGCGCCTTCATCCACGCATCGGCGAATCTCCGCAAGGATGTCGCCGGGACGGCGGTCATGCTCCTTGCCACGCGTGGTGGGCACGATGCAGAACGTGCACGTGTTGTTGCAGCCGATCGAGATGGATACCCAGCTCGACACCTTCGAAGCGCGGGCGACCGGCAGCTGACTGGGGAAATAGTCCAGCTTGTCGGCCACTTCGACCTGGCAGGTCCCCGCCATGCGGGCCTGATCCAGCAGGCGCGGCAGCGAGCCGATGTTCTTCGTGCCGAACACCGCATCCACCCACGGCGCCTTCTGTGCGATCCTCTTGCGGTCAAGCTGGGCCATGCATCCGCCGATCGCGATCTGCATGTTCGGATGCGTGCGCTTGAGGTCCGCCCACAGGCCGATGGTGCCGTACATGCGTTCCGCGGCGTTCTCCCGCACCGCGCACGTGTTCATGATGATCAGGTCGACGTCCTTGTCCGCCGCCTGTTCCTCGGTCGCCGGCATGTATCCGTCATCTTCGAGCACACCGGCGATTCGCTCGGAATCATGCACGTTCATCTGGCATCCCAGCGTGTGCACGTAGAATACGCCCTTGCCGCGCCCCGTTGTGGCGCCAAGGGTCGGGTCCGTCAATGTGGAGGTGCGCTCCGACTCGGTCATCATGTCTTCGTTCATAGTCAACCATCGTAACGATTGCCCAAGCCAGCACCAGCGTGCTACGATTTTTCAGTTCCTCCGCAAGAGTTCGGCTATGATGGTGAACCGTGATACTTGACCGACAAAGCCGCATCAACACGAATGACCTAAAAACCCGACTCGATGCCGTGGGCATGGACCGGGGGTCTTTTTCGCCGGAAGAACTCACCGAATTCGTGAATCTCATGCAAGTCTACGAAGGCGCGATGTATGAGATAAGCACCAAACTGGAGATCCTTGATTCGGAGTTCCAGGTGCGGTTCTCGCATGATCCCATCCACCACATGGAACGCCGTCTCAAGTCGGTGAACTCGATCCTCGGCAAGCTCAAGCGCAAGACGCTGCCGGTGACCGTGTCGTCGATCAAGGACAACCTGTTCGATGTGGCAGGCATCCGCGTGATCTGCAACTACCGCGACGACGTGTACTCCGTGTCGAACTATCTGTCGGCGCAGAACGACATCTCCGTGCTGCGGGTCAAGGACTACATCAAGAACCCCAAACAGAACGGCTATCGGTCGCTGCACGTCATCTATGCGGTGCCCGTGTTCCTCTCATCCGGCGCCCACTACACCCCGGTGGAGGTCCAGTTCCGCACCATCGCGATGGATTACTGGGCGAGTCTGGAGCACGCCCTGCGCTACAAGACCGATCTGCCGGACGCAAAGCTCGCCGAGCACTCGCAGACGCTGCTTGATTGCGCGCGGAGCCTGCAGAACATCGAGACCCAGATGCAGAACATCCACCGCGACATCAACGGCGCGCCGCAGGTCGAGGAGACACCGAAAGCCGACTAAGCCGGTCGAATCGGCCCCCGTCACGCATCCTCCGCCCTCGCTGACGGGAACGGATCCGTCTGACGGCCGATCAGCGGGATTCTGTCTTTCTTGTTTTCCGGTCGCATTCCCCGATCGCGTTCACTGATCCCGTTTTCCGGTCTTGTTCACCGCCAATCGTCTGCGGCCGACACCGGGCATCTGCGCGAGCACGATACCCGCGAAGATCAGCGCACAGCCGAGGTATCCGCGTACCGTCATCGTCTCGCCCAACAGCAATGCGCCGCCGATGACCGAGAACACCGATTCCAGCGACATGATGAGCGATGCGCGGGTCGGCGGCACCCACTGTTGGCCTACAGCCTGCAACGTGTAGGCGACGCCGACTGACCCGATTCCCGCATACAGCACGGCGATCCACGCCTGCCCTGCCCCGTTCCAGTCCATGGAGCCTTCGATCAGCGTGCCGGCCCAGCTGAGTGCCGCGGTCGTCACGAATTGGATGAATGACAGTGTCAGCGCGTCGACGCGCGCTCCCAGCGTATCGATCGACAGGATATGAGCGGCGAACAGGACCGCGGTGAACAGCAGCAGGCAGTCGGCCAGCGTCAGGGAACCGAAGCCGTCCGTGATGCACAGCAGGTAGAATCCGGCCACGGCCACGCCCACCGCCATCCAAGTCATCATGCGCACTGCGCGGCGAAGGACGAGATACGCCAGCAACGGCACCATGACGATGTAGAGCGCGGTGATGAATCCGGCGCGGCCGGCCGAACGGCCGAACATGATGCCGTACTGCTGCAGCGTGCTCGCCGCGAACAGAAACACACCGCATATTATTCCGACGATGAGCGGGTTCGACAGTGCGCTGCCGGCGATCATGTCATGTTCGTCATCGCCGGCCTCACGGTTCCCCGCGCCAACCGTCTTCCCCGATTCCCGGCATCGTCGCAAACGCTTCCACAGCAGCAACGGGATCAGCGAAATCGCCCCCAAGGTGAACCGCGTGGCGTTGAAGAACAACGGCGACATCGATGCCATGCCCTGCACCTGGGAGACGAACGCGAATCCCCAAATCAGCGAGGTCAATACAAGACATGCCATACCGGCCATTTCCTGCTGCTTCATGAGCATTCACGCTAGCGTATCGCCGTGACCGGTCCCGAACGATGATGGAATGGCCTCGCTGATTCGCGCGATGGGCATCTGAACGATGATGGCCCATCCCGCGGCTGCGGGATGGGCCATCGCATCTGCCGTCGTGACAATATCCGTATTGACGGAATCGGCTATGACGGTACCGTTCCAGTGATATCAGTCTCGGCTGCCGAACAGTTGAAGGATGTACAGGAACATGTTCACGAAGTCGAGATACAGGTTCAGCGCGCAGATGATGGAGATCTTCTTGATCATCTCCGGCCCCTGGGCCTCATAGGCGCTGAACAGCGCACGGGTCTGCTGAGCGTCGTACAGGGTCATGCCGGCGAACAGTATCAGGCCGAAGGCGCAGATGATGCGCATCCCGGTCGTGCTGCCCGGAACGAACATGAGCACGATCTGGGAGATGATCAGCACCACCAGGCCCACCATGAGGATGGGGCCGGCCTTGAGCATGTCGAATTTCGTGGTCAACGAGAACATGGTGAGCACGAAGAAGAACGCCGCGCACAGGACCAGGGCCACGCCGATGTCAGAGATGCTGTACACCAGGAAGATGGAGCTGAGAGTGAATCCCATCAGCGCCGCGTACACGTAGAACATGACACGGGCGGTCGATGCCTTGATCTTCATGATGCGGGCGCCCAGCGCCACGGCCAGCACAACCTGTACGATCGCGAATCCGAAGAAGCCGATCAGGCCGGTTGACTCGATGAAGGAGACGTATGCGCCGGTCATCTGCGCAACGACCGCGACGACGGCCGTGATGATAAGGCCGAGCGTCATCTCGCCGTATGCCCTGGTGACGGATGCCCGTTGGGCCGCCTGCACCTGCTCACGGCTGTAGATGGTCTGGGCGTTGATCGCCGCAGTGCCGTTGGGCGCGTATGAATACTGTGATTGTCCGTATTGCTGCTGCCCATATGCGGGCTGCTGCTGATTGCCGCCGTAATAGGGATCGCCGTTGCCTGGCTGCTGTCCAAATGTCATGCTGGCTCCTTTGTTTGCGTACGCTTCATCGTAACGGAGAAGGCTGAACAAATCATTAATGTTCAGCCTTGAGCATCACACCCGCAACGCCTGCCTATTCGTCTATTTCAGGTCGAACGTGTGCACGACTTTCCGGGAGTCATCGATGGAGAACAGATCGGTCACGTCGACGGTGATGGTCGACTCGTCCTTCAACACGTATCCCAGGGTCACCTTTCCCGTCGCTCCGGGCTGGATCTCCGCCGTATATGAATTCATGTCATATCCGGTCGGCTGGTCAAGATAGACGGCGGTGTCCAGGGCCTGTCCGTTCTGGAACACCTGGGGATGCGCCAGCGCGGCGAAGGAGTTGTTCTTGCCTGAATTGTTCTTCCATTCGTACGTGACCATCACCGTAGGCTTGTCTTCATAGTCGTTGCCCGATTTCGCCGCGGAGACGATCGTGACATGGAGGTTCTTGAGATCACCCTCCTGGTCCTGCTCCCCCGATGCCTTGGTCGTATCGGTGGAGTCATTGTTCGTCGGATCGTTGTTCGCGGAACCGTCGTTGGAGGAATCGTCGCCGCTCTTTTTCGCGTCGGACGACTTGCTCTGTGACGTGCCGGAACCGTTAATAGCCTTATCAATGGCCTTGCTGGCTGCGGACTGCATGGCCAGAGTGATGACGATGGCGAGCACCGACAGCACCGCCGCGACGATGGAAAGTATCTTGCCCGCCTTCTTGCCGCGGAACGTCCCCACCATGGCTATGATCGCCAGCACCACGCCGATGGCGCCTAGGATGGCCGCTATATTGTTCACGATCGGGATAAAGCTGAGGACCAGCCCCAAAGCACCAAAGACGACGCCTACGATACCGCAGATCGTGGTTCCTTTGGGGGTACCCTGTGCGGACGTCTCCCCCTTGATACCGTGCGACATAGCATTCTCCTTCTTGATCTCGGTGAGTTATGCACCATCCACGCTATCGGAGTTCGCACGTTTGCATCAGTGGACGAACGTTCATTTCCGATTGCCCTTTCGGGCAGATAAGAATGAACCCGCGTTCGATGGCGCGGAAAGACCTGACCCCGTAGAGTGGATGCCATGAATGATTTCTCGCCCCACCCCCGCGCGGGAGGACCGCTCCCGGCGACGACGTCCGACGAGGACACCGTCGTCGTGCGCACGCGCGTATGGTGCACCGCAGTGATGATCACCGTTTCTGCGTTCATGTGCCTGGTGCAGACTTCATTCGCAGCCACCCGGTACATCAATAATCCGGTCAACGCCATGTACGTCTGGTTCATCGCGAGTTCCCTACTGGCCTTCGCGTTCCCGTTCCTGCTGCTTGCACGCGACAAACACCCGGAACCGGTGTTCTGGATCTGCTGCGCCGTCGTATTGATCTTTCCCTATGATCCGATGCTGATGCTGATGGCGCTCACATCGCTGATCGCAAGACGCCGCGGCAGGCAGCGCATCATCCGCGCCATCATCGCGGCGACGCTGGTCGGGGTCTGGGGGCAGATGCGCGACACGTTGCGCCCGTTCAGCTCCTCGATGTGGCAATCGGCCATCTTCATCAAGCCGGATTCGGATGTCGCCTCGGGCCATGCCGTGATGCTTGCCGGGAGGCCGACCATCATAGCCACAGCCGTTGTGGTGGAGCTGATAGCCATCCTCATCGCCATTCTGGCGGGACTGTATATCCGTTCACGAGTGCAATTGGACGAGGCCGCTGCCAAGACCCAGGCCATCAGCGACCATGCGGCGAGCCTGCAGCGCAATCTCACCGATCAGCAGCTGGCCGACGCCATCGCAGCCGAAGCCCACGACACGCTCGCTCATTCCTTGTCCCTCATCGCCTTGAACGCCAGTGCCCTGCAGGGCGAGGCACGGGCGTTCATCCAGCTTGCCGATGCGACGAACCCACATGAGACGGGGCAGACGCTGACCCCCGAATTGCGGAATCAGGCTTCGCTTATCGAGGAGAAATCCGAGGAGATTCGACGGCAATCCGCAGGAGCCTTGGATGAGGCGCATTCCATCATCGGCATGCTCCGTCACCCCCAACAGGCACGTCAGCAGCTCGCTCCCGCCCCGCAAACGTCAATGACACGCCAGTCATTGGACGCCCTGATCAACGATGCGCGCTCCGCCGGCATGCGCATCAACACCTGGATAGACATCCAGCAGCCCTCCGACCTCGATGAGGGCACAGGGAAAATCGCATACCGAGCCATCCAAGAGGGGCTGACCAATGCTCGCAGACACGCCGAGGGTGAGCCGGTGTCTGTGGAAGTCACGATGAACCCCGGCAACGGCATCCATATCCACATCAGCAATCCCATGAAGCGTGGTCTCTCCGCCCCGAACGAGCGCGAGGTCCCATCCGCAACGGACGGCAACGGACTTGCCGGCCTGACGGCACGGGTGCAGACGGCCGGCGGGACATGCCGATACGGGCACGACGACCACCATGTCTTCCATCTCGACGTGGCAATGCCGTGGATCGCCCGTCAAGCCGATAGAATGAAGCCGTGAACGATTCCGAACAGCACGTCATCACCGTGAGCGTCATAGACGACGATCCGCTGGTGTGCCAGGCGATGAGTATGATTCTCCGCGATTACTCGCAGGGGCGTGTCTCTGTCGTCTCCACATCAACCGACGGAGCCACCGCCGTGCGAAACGCCGACAGCGAGCACCCGGACGTCGTTCTCATGGATGTGGCGATGCCCGGCATCGACGGCATCGAGACCACCCGTCGTCTTCGCGCGCTTCGCAATCCTCCTCACGTGCTGATCCTCACATCCTTGAACCCGTCCAACACGGTGGAACGCTCCGTGGAGGCCGGCGCCGAGGGATTCGTATCCAAGACCGACGCGCCGGAGGACATCATCCGCCGCATAGTCGGCATATGCGAGGGGACCCCGCAGTTCAATCCGGCCAGCCAGAGACAGCTCATCAATGATCTGAGCATGCAGCGGCCCCAGTCCAGGCGTGACGAGGCTCGGGCCCTGCTGGACACGCTGCCCTCCCGGGAGCGCGAAGCCGTACTGCTCGCCGCCGAAGGCTGCACCAACGCCGAGATCGCAGGACGCATGTTCATATCGGAACGCACCGCGAAAGCGCATCTCTCCAGTGCCGCGGACAAACTCGACATGGGGCGCGTGCAGATGGCACGGCTTGTCGAACGAGCGGACCTGTAACGGCGCCGTCACGCAAGCCGCCGCCAGCGCATCCATACCGACCCGCTGGTACGCTGATGCTCAGCAGCTACCGATGAGGGGGCGTCATGGCAATCAACGCGACGGAAAAACCACTGGGCAAGGTGTTCACTCCGGACTATCAGTTGTCCATCCCATCCTTCCAGCGCGCCTATATCTGGAAACCGGAGAACATCCTGCAGCTCATCAGCGACCTTGAGGAGGCATGCAAATCACCGGAGACGCCGTATTTCCTCGGTTCTCTGATTCTCGTGCGGGAAGGCGACACCAGCTTCTCGGTCATCGACGGCCAGCAGCGTCTGGTCTCGCTGTCAATCATCATCGCCGCGCTGCGCGACCTCGAACATGACGAGGAATGGATGCGTCTGCTGGACGCTCTGATCGTCGAGCCCGGAGACAAGCTGCGCGGCATCACCTCGCAGCCCCGGCTGACGCTCCGTGAACGCGACGCCGCATTTTTCCGCGAATACGTTCAGGAAGGCAATCTGGAGGCGCTGTTCGACATGAACGATGAGGACTGCTCCTCGAACGCGCAGCACAACATCATCGCCAACACAAAGCAGGCATACGATGCATTGGCACAGCTTGACGAGGAGGAACGCCACCGGTTCGCATCCTATCTGGTCAATTCGGTAACCTTGGTCATCGTCACCACCGATGACCTTGATGGAGCGCATCGTATTTTCGACGTCATGAACATGCGCGGCCTCCCCCTGACGCCATCGGATGTGTTCAAGGCCCGGGCGATGTCAGGACTGCCCGCCGCCGCGGTGGACGCGTACGCCTCCCGTTGGGATGACATCATGGATCCGCTGGGCGATGACGCCGCCCGCGTGGAGGAGTTCTTCCGGTATCTGCATCTCATCCTCACGCACAAGCCCGCGACGGGCAAACTGATCGAGGACTTCCTTTCCGACGTGCTGAACCAGTATCTCGCCGGTCATTCCATTGAGGCGTTCATCGACGGTGTTCTCGCCCCGTATGCCATGGCGTGGCGCATTCTTGAGCGCCCGTCGGATACCGTGCTGCCGGATGATGTTCGAGGCAGGCTGGAGGCGCTGAACGACTATCGGCATCATGAGTGGAAAGCCGTGGCGATGTGGGCGCTGACGCATTCGTTCAGGAACCTCGGCGACCCCGAGGTCTCGTTCTTCGCCCAACGTGGTTCGCATTCGGCACGGGACGGCGGCAGGACGGCCGACCCGTTGGGGTCGCATGACCGACAGCGCTTGGGTGAGATTCTGTGCGCTTTGGAACAGGTGGCCGGTGTCGATATGCTGAATCGTCGGAGTGCCATTGACCGTCGTGGGCACACCGCAGCTGCGATCCGCGATCTGGATAAGGGATTCCCTGTTCGCTTGGTACGCGGACTGTCCGTCAGCGCCGCCGACCGGGCAGGTGCCCTGATCAGGCTGCACGGCGAGTTGCAGGGAGACCCTGATCTGGTGCGTCTGCTGTTGGTTCGGGCCAACGAGCAGCGTGCCGGGGCTCGCATTCCGCGCCCGCGTGCGCTGGCGGTCGTACCGATCATGCCTCTGGATATCGCGTCGGCGGCGTCGTTCTCTTCCTGGACGGCGGACCTGCATGACTATTGGATGTATCGTCTGGGCAATATGGTGCTGATGCAAGGCAAGGAGGGGCAGATCGACCGGCTCACGGAGTACGGGCGCCGTCGCGACCGCGTGCTGCTGCGTGCAGACTCCTGCCGTTTCCCGCTGACCAAGCAGATTGCCGACTTCAACGAATGCACGCCGGCGATGCTGGAATACCGGCAGAAGGAGACGATTCGCCTGCTTGCCGAATACTGGGACATCCGTTATGACGAGAGCCATGCCGATCTGACGAGCAAACCCCCGGAGCAGCTTTCCGGCGACGCAGGCTCCCGGCAGACGCGCGGTTCACAGCGTGTCACCATCAAGCAGGTCGTCGCCGCCGGTCTGCTGATTCCCGGCGAGACCTTGGTATGGGAGCGACCGCGCAAGGGCGAACGTTGGCTGGTGACCGTGACCCAGGAGGGACGCTTCCGTCTTGAGGACGGCTCGGAATATGCGTCGCCCACGGCCGCGGCACGCGCGGCAGGCGGTCGCAGCGCCGGATTGGATGTGTGGAAGCGTACGTCGAACGGCGAAAAACTCAGCGATATCTGGAAAGCCTACCGTCTGCGCACCCGCTAGACGCCTGGCTGCCAGTCCACGACCACGGCACTTCGACAAGTCCGCCATTCCCATATCCCTCACCCGGTCATGGTCCCACATCAGACGACATAAATGGAACTGTGGACGGATGGAAGATGATGCGTATACCGAAAAAGTCCCATCGCAGGGTATGCGGATGGGACTCTGGCTGGATAAGGGGCGCATAAAACAGCGGCAACAACCAACGGCAACGGTCCGGCAGTCAGATGTGCCGCTCGGCGGTCACTCCGTAATGCCGTATTCGGAGGCGATGACCCGCCACAGGTCCTCCGCCGCCTTATCGACATCATCATTGACGATGGTGACGTCGAATTCGTTTTCGGCGGAGAGTTCAACATGAGCGGTTTCCAGACGCTTGGCGACTTCCTCGGGAGTTTCGGTGCCGCGTCCCTTGAGCCGGCGAACGAGCTCGTCGAAGCTGGGCGGGGCGATGAACACATAGACGACTTCGAGACCGAGCTCCTTGGCACGCTGCTTGACGCGTCGGGCACCTTGCAGGTCGATCTCAAGAATGGTGGGGACGCCTTCGGCGAGGTGTTCCTGAACGGGCTTGAGGGGCGTGCCGTAGCGGGCCAGGCCGTGGACCGTGGCGGTTTCGAGAAAATCGCCGGCCTCTTCCTTGTCGGTGAACTGCTGGTCGTCGAGGAACCAGTAGTTGACACCATTGACCTCGCCGGGCCGCGGCTTGCGGGTGGTGGCGGACACGGAGACCCAGACGCCGGGATGGTTCTTGCGCAGGATGTTCTCGACGGTTCCCTTGCCCACACCGGCGGGGCCGGTGAGGACGACGAGGCGCTTGCGAGGTGTGCCATCATCGTCGGGAGTGGCCGCTGGCTCGGCCGGGGTCTGCTGCAGTGATGCGGTAATGGTTCCCATACCGTCTTTCTCCTTGTCCTCGCCTTCTTTCATGGCTTCGTAGAGCGCCTGCCGGACGTCGATGGCGATGGCCTCGGTGGCTTGGGCAAGCGCGGAAATATCGGGCCCATGGGCGGCGATGAAACGGGATACGGTCACCAGAACGTTGCCCTTGGTGCCTTTGAAGACGGTTTTGAGGTCCTTGGCCTCGGCGCCCTGCCAGCCGTAGCCCGGGGAAAGGATGGGACCGGTGAATTTCGCCGGGTCGACACCGCTGTCGGCGATCCACTGGCCTATGGTGGCGCCGATGATGAGCCCGACCGAGCCCATACCGTCGATGTCGTCATTGAACTTCTGGGCAGTGCTGGCGATGCCGAACGCCACGGTTTTGCCCTTGTAGTCGCCGCTCTGGCGGATGGCCGTCTGCATGCTGGCGCCTTCCTGATTGGAGGTCAGGGAGGCGATGAAGACGCCGCGACCGTTGTTGAGGGCCTCATTGGTGAGGCCCTGCAGCGAGCGAGCGCCATAGTACGGCAGCAGGGTGATGGCGTCGGCCAGCAGAGGGGCGCCCGGCTTGAAGTATGCGTCCGCGATGGCGGAGATGGTGGTGGACAGGCCTCCATGGAGGCAGTCCACGATGGTGATGATGCCCATTTGACGAGCGGCGTAGAGCACTCGTTCGAGCGCCGCGAATCCCTTGGACCCGTAGCGCTCGAACATGGGCTCCTGGAATTTGACAGCGGCGGCGCGGTCTCGCATGGCCTGAAGCATGCGCATGGAGAACAGCTCCGCGCCTTCCGCGTCGACGTTATACCCCCAGTCAGTGAGGTTTTTCCTGTGCGGGTCGATGCCGACGCACAAGGGGCCGTACTTGGCCATCGAACTGCTGAGGCGCAGTCCGAAATCCGACCGCATGGCCTTGATTTCTTCCTCACTGCTGGCGTGTGTCATGATTGCTCCTGGCCTAACTATTCCTGGCTCTCCAACTCGAACAGCTGCTTGGCGTGCTCCTGGATGCTCATGATCTGGTAATCGTTGTGCTTGACGGCTTCGATGGCCATCAGCACGGCGGAGAACTCGGTCATGGTGGTGAACTGGGGCAGGTCGGCCGCGATGGCCGCAGCGCGGATGGAATATCCGTCGGAACGCGATCCCCGGGAATTCGGCGTGTTGAGGATCATGTCGATCTTGCCTTCTTCGATGAGCTCGACCACGTTCTTTCCGATGCCACCGACGGCGTGCTCGACCTTGACGGCCGCATCCGGGTCAGAGTCGACGCGGGTGCTGATCTTGTCGACGATCTTCGAGTCGATGCCGTAACGGCGCAGCACGGACGCGGTGCCCTCCGTGGCCCAGATGGAGAATCCGAGCTCGACCAGACGGACGGCCATCAGCGGCAGCTGCCGCTTGTCGGTGTCGTTGACGGAGATGAAGACGTTGCCGCTGGTAGGCAGTCCGCCGTCGTATGCGGCGAGCTGGCTCTTGGCGAAGGCGTGCGGGAAGTCACGGTCGAAGCCCATGACCTCACCGGTGGAGCGCATCTCGGGTCCGAGCAGGATGTCGACGGTCTTGCCGACGGGCGTGCGGAAGCGCTTGAACGGCAGCACGGACTCCTTGATGGCGACCTGCTGGCCACGGTGGATGTCACCGCCGTCACCCTTGGGCAGCAGCAGGCCGTTGGCCCGCTGATCGGCGATGGTCTCCCCTGCCATGATGCGGGCGGCCGCCTTGGCCAGGGCCACGCCGGTAGCCTTGGATGCGAACGGCACGGTGCGGGAGGCACGCGGGTTGGCTTCGATGACGTACAGCGTGTTGGCCATGAAGGCGTACTGCACGTTGATCAGGCCCTTGACACCGCAGCCCTTGGAGATGGCGTAGGTGCCTTCGCGAAGGCGACGGATCTGGTCGTCGGACAGCGTGCTCGGCGGCAGCGTGCATGCGGCGTCGCCGGAGTGCACGCCGGCCTCTTCGATGTGCTCCATGATGCCGCCGATGTACAGCTCTTCGCCGTCGAACAGGGCATCCACGTCGATTTCGATGGCGTCCTGCAGGAACTTGTCGATGAGCAGCGGGGAGGGCAGGCGTCCGGACACGACCGTGTCGGCCTTGGCCTCGTCGAGCGCACGGTTGACGTACTTGGTCAACTGGGCGTCGTCGTAGACGATTTCCATGCCACGTCCGCCGAGGACGTAACTGGGGCGCACGAGCACCGGATAGCCGATGTTGTGGGCGGCCTCGCGGGCCTCTTCGAGCGACAGCGCGGTGCCGTAGCGCGGCGCGTTCATGTGCTCGCGGCGCAGCACCTCACCGAACAGCTCGCGGTTCTCGGCCAGGTCGATGGACTCCGGGGTGGTGCCCAGGATCGGCACGCCGGCGGCCTTGAGTCGCGCGGCCAGCGACAGCGGCGTCTGGCCGCCGAGCTGGACGATGACGCCCTTGACCGGGCCCATCTTCTTCTCGGCCTCATAGATCTCCAGCACGTCCTCGAAGGTGAGCGGCTCGAAGTACAGCCGGTTCGACATGTCGTAGTCGGTGGAGACGGTCTCGGGGTTGCAGTTGACCATGATCGTGTCATAGTCCTTGCCGAGCTCCTGCACCGCGTGCACGCAGGTGTAGTCGAACTCGATGCCCTGACCGATGCGGTTCGGGCCGGAGCCGAGGATGATGACGGCCTCGCGGTCGCGCTTGCGCAGCTCGGTCTCGTCGGCGTAGCAGGAGTAGTAGTACGGCGTGACCGCGTCGAACTCGGCGGCGCAGGTGTCGACGGTCTTGTAGACCGGGCGCAGGCCGTAGGTCCAGCGCAGCTCGCGAATCGTGTTCTCGCCCTCGTCACCGAGATTGCGCAGGTGGGCGATTTGCAGGTCGGACAGGCCGGCGAGCTTCGCCTTCTTCAGCAGCTTGGCGGTGAGTTTCTCGGCGTCGCGCACTTCCATCGCGGTCTGGTTGATGAGGGCCAGCTGCTTGACGAACCACGGGTCGATCTTGGTGGCGTCGAAGATCTGCCGTTCGGTGGCGCCGCCCCACAGAGCGCGCTGAATCTGCAGATAGCGGTGCTCGGTCGGCACGGTGATGGCCTTGAGCAGTTCGGCGACCTCGGCTTCGTCCGGCTTGTCACCATCCCAGCTGAAGCCCATGTGGCGCTTGTCGATGGAGCGCATGGCCTTGCCCAGCGACTCCTGGAAGTTGCCGCCGAGTGCCATGGCCTCGCCGACGGACTTCATCGACGTGGTCAGACGCGGGTCGGCGCCGGGGAACTTCTCGAACGCGAAGCGCGGCACCTTGGTGACCACGTAGTCGATGGTCGGCTCGAAGGAGGCCGGCGTGGACTGGGTGATGTCGTTGCGGATCTCGTCGAGGGTGTAGCCGAGCGCCAGCTTGGTGGCGATCTTGGCGATCGGGAAGCCGGTGGCCTTGGATGCCAGGGCGGAGGAACGGCTCACGCGCGGGTTCATCTCGATGACGATGATGCGGCCGGTGTCGGGGTGCACGGCGAACTGGATGTTGCAGCCGCCCGTGTCGACGCCCACGCCGCGGATGATGGCGATGCCGATGTCACGCAGCTTCTGGTATTCGCGATCGGTCAGGGTGAAGCAGGGGGCCACGGTGATGGAGTCACCGGTGTGCACGCCGACCGGGTCGACGTTCTCGATCGGGCAGACGACCACGACGTTGTCGTTGCGGTCGCGCATCAGTTCGAGCTCGAATTCCTTCCAGCCTTCGATGCCCTCCTCCAGCAGTACCTCGTCGGTCGGCGAGTAATGCAGGCCGGCGCCGGCGATGCGGTGCAGCTCCTCCTCGTCGTGCGCGATGCCGGAGCCGAGGCCTCCCATGGTGAAGCTCGGGCGCACCACCAACGGGTATCCGAGTTCGGCGGCGACGGCGTCCACTTCCTTCATGGAGTGGGCAACTTCGGAGCGCGCGGATTCGGCACCCGCCTCGTCGACGACCTTCTTGAACAGCTCGCGGTCCTCGCCGCGGTCGATGGCGTCAAGGGAGGCGCCGATCAGCTCGACGTTGTACTTCTTGAGCACACCGGCCTCGCCGAGCGCCATCGCGGCGTTCAGTGCGGTCTGGCCACCCAGGGTGGGCAGCAGGGCGTCGGGGCGTTCCTTGGCGATGATCTGCTCAAGGATGGGCGTGGCGATCGGCTCGATGTAGGTGGCGTCGGCCATCTCCGGGTCGGTCATGATCGTGGCCGGGTTGGAGTTCACGAGGATGACGCGGATGCCCTCTTCGCGCAGCACGCGGCACGCCTGGGTGCCGGAGTAGTCGAACTCGGCCGCCTGCCCGATCACGATCGGGCCGGAGCCGATGACCATCACTGACTTGATGTCGGTGCGTTTAGGCATTGCGGTTTTCCTCCTTGGACGTCTTCATCAGATCGACGAAACGGTCAAACAGATATGCGGCGTCGTGCGGGCCGGCCGCCGCCTCGGGATGGTACTGCACGGAGAACGCGGGGATGTCCACGCACTGCAGGCCTTCGACCACGTCGTCGTTCAGATCGATGTGGCTGACGAACACCTTGCCGAAGTGCCCGTTGTCGAACGGGGCGTCGACGGTCTCGCCGATAGGCGCGTCAACCGCGAAGCCGTGATTGTGCGCGGTGACCTCCACCTTGCCGGTGGTCAGGTCCTTGACGGGCTGGTTGATGCCGCGATGGCCGAACTTGAGCTTGTAGGTGCCGAAGCCGAGTGCACGGCCGAGCAGCTGATTGCCGAAGCAGATGCCGAAGAACGGATAGCCGGCGTCCAGGACCTTGCGCAGCAGCTCGACCTCGGGGTCGGCCTGCTCCGGGTCGCCGGGGCCGTTGGAGAAGAACACGCCGTCCGGGTTCAGCGCGGTGAGTTCCTCGAAAGTGATGGTGGACGGCACGACGTGCACGCGGCAGCCGCGCTCGGCCATGCGATGCGGGGTCATGCCCTTGACTCCGAGATCCACGGCGGCGACGGTGTAGAGCGGCTCCTTGCCCTCGTACTCGCCACACGGCTCGACCGTATACGTCTCCTTGGTGCTGACCTCGTCGTACAGGCTCAGACCCTTCATCTGCGGGGTGGCCTTGACCTCGTCGATGAGCGCGGCGACGGTCTTCAGGCGCCCTTCGTCGTCGAGCAGTGCGTCACCGGAGAAGATTCCGGCACGCATGACGCCCGCGGAGCGCAGATGGCGCACCAGCTTGCGGGTGTCGATGTGGCTGATGCCGACGATGTGCTCGGCGACGAGATCGTCGTCAAGGCTACCCGTGGCCCGCCAGTTGCTGACGGTGGGGCTGGGATCGCGAACCACGTATCCGGCCACCCAGATACGGGAGGATTCCGGATCCTCCCGGTTGATTCCCGTGTCCCCGATGTGCGGGAACGTCTGCACCACGATCTGCCGATCGTAACTGGGATCGGTCAAAGTCTCCTGATAACCGGTCATGCCGGTCGCGAACACGATCTCGCCAGTGGTCTTGCCGATCGCGCCGTAAGAGTCACCCACATACACTTGCCCGTCCTCAAGTACAAGCACGGCGTCATCAGGGGCAAAACTCACGGTTTCGGAATCAATCTGGTTCACCAAAACCCCCTTATTTTCTCAGGATATTCGTACCAACCTTAACTGTCGGCGGGGACGCGCCCCACCGGCAATTCGGCTGGTTTCTCGTCATTTACTTGTGGACTCGCCGTCCTGCTGGCCGGCTTGTGGATCGGACGTCTGCTCGGATGCAGCTTCGGCAACGTCATCGGATACATCGTCGAACGTCATGTCGTCGAAATCGACGCCGTCGGCGATGTCATCGTCCTCGGACGCTTCGGAATCGCCGGTTTCGGCTTCCGCATGCGACGCTTCGCCGGCAGGCTCACCAGGCTCTTGACCGTCGTCGCTCGGCTGTGCGTCGGGCTCGTCGTTTTCGGGGTGGAGAATGGCCTCGCGTCCTTCGGTGTCATCGCAAATCGCGCTGAGCAGGCCGTGGATGAACGCCGGGGAGTCGCCGTCGCTCAACGTCTTGGCCAGGCCGAGCGCCTCGTCGATGGCCACGCGATCGGGCACGTCGTCGTTGAAGATGATCTCCCATGCGGCGATGCGCAGGATATTGCGATCCACGACGGCCATGCGGCGAACCTTCCACCCAGTGGAATGCTCGTTGAGCATGTAGTCGATCTCACGCCGGTGATCGGCGACGCCGCGCACGATCTCGATGGCGTAGTCGGGAAGCGGGGTCTGCGCACCAGGCTCTTCGATGCGCTCAGCAAGAAGGGACAGGAAATCCTGTCCCTTCTCGTCCGCCTCATACAACGTGTTCAGAGCCCTTTTGCGAGCGGTGGAACGTGCCATGGAAGCCTGTTGTCCTTACTCTCAGTTCTCGCGGCCGAGGTAGGAGCCGTCGCGGGTGTCGACCTTGACCTTCTCGCCTTCGCCCACGAACAGCGGGACCTGGATCTCGGCGCCGGTCTCGACGGTGGCGGGCTTGGTGCCGGCGTTGGAGCGGTTGCCCTGCAGGCCGGGCTCGGTGTGGGTGATGGTCAGGATCACGGAGGCCGGTAGTTCGACGCTCAGCGGGGTGCCGTCGTGGAACGACACGACGCAGTCGGTGCCTTCCAGCAGGAACTTGGCCTGATCGCCGACGAGGGTCTTGGGGATGTAGACCTGATCGTAGGTGGTCATGTCCATGAAGACGAAGTTGTCGCCGTCCTCGTAGGAGTACTGCAGGTTGCGGTTGTCAACGGTCTCGAACTCCATCTTCATGCCCGCGTTGAAGGTCTTGTCGACGATCTTGCCGCTCAGCACGTTCTTGATGGTGGTACGCACGAAAGCTGGGCCCTTGCCCGGCTTGACGTGCTGGAACTTCGTGACGGTCCACAGCTGGCCGTCCAGGTTCAGGACGGATCCGTTCTTGATGTCATTGGTAGTCTGTGCCACAGTAACTCACCTTTTCATGTTTTCAATTTCGGCAAAGCTCAAAAATAGCCTTGTCTATTATGCCATACCGTCTATACAGCGCGTCGCGGCCGAACAATCCCCCAATGGCATCTTCCGGCTGCATCAGCTGTTCCTCATGCAATTGAAACGGAACAAGCAATAGTGGTTAACGACAATTCACCTAATGACTTAGTAGCTGAATAACGAACATAATAATGACAATGACGACATGTCGGCTGAACCGATAGGAGACAACCGACATGACGCCATTCTCACGTAATCAATCGATTTATAGTGTTGATGCAAAGAACGGAATCAAGCATGTGGTCTGAAACACGAACCTGCGGCGCGAAGATACGCGTCGCGCGCTCATTGACGTCTGGCAGTAATTCTATGCACAGGCAATGCTTCGCCTCAACATATCCTTCCTGCCTAGTCGACTTACTTGGTAACGTCTCGACTTCGGTATCCATAATCATTCGCCTCCTTTCACTAACATAGCGTTGCCGCATTTATTACACCGCTGTGAACGATATAGATATGATTCGTTACATCAGCATCAGAGAGAAACATCTTCATTCCCTTTCTCGTTTATGGTAGGAGCTATTCACTATTTAGGAGGTGCTGCTCTTGTTGGTCAATTTAGAATCACATGGCACCAGATCCGTAGAAATCAAAGGGCATTTCGCCTTTGTCCATTTTACAGGCAACCAGTTTCCGGCCTTCTTCTGGAAGTTACATGTCTCGCTTCCTCCTCGCGACTACGAAAGACACATTCAATCAATAGTTGACTTCCTGGTGATGAGAAAAGTCGATTTCAAATTGCCGGATATGACGTTCCCTCAAATACTATTCAACAGCAATTGGAATCGTGCATACAATATCTGACGTTCAAAAGGGAAGCCCTCATCCCCTATGGGTGGAACGATACAGCAGAGCATCCTGTATATGGAGATGACGTCAACAGTCTCTTCGATGTAATCGAACTATTCATATCAACAGAAAGAAGAAAAAACCGTGACTGAAAAACGTCAGGAAAAAGAATCAACAATCTCACCATGGAGGGTGAGGGATTACCGGTCCTGGTTCGTGGCTGACACTGCGTCAGCACTGGGAACCACAATCGGCGGATTTGCGTTCACGCTGGTGGCATATGCGGTAAGCCATGATGTAACTACGGCAGGTATGGTCGGCACCGTGTTCGCACTGTGCGAAGGTTTGGGAACACTTCCAGGCGGGCACCTGTCGGATAGAATCGATCGCAAGAAACTCATGATTGTTTTCGGTCTTATATCGGCTGCAACACTGTGTGTGATGACATTGGCCCTGGTTGCGAAAATGATGTCGGCCCCTTTGCTATTCCTGTTTGCCATTGTACGGGGACTCACTTCCGGTGTGTTTTCCAATGTGTCCAATATCATCTTGCCTCAAATCGTCACCGGGAATCAGCTGGTGCAAGCCTATTCCGCGAATGAATCGCGCGATGCATGCATCCAATTGTTCTCCAAACCGCTGTCAGGGTTCCTGTACGGATTAGGCCCCGAGATTCCATTCCTGATCAGCGCCGTCCTGTATGCGCTGATGTCCGTTGCGACTCCGCTGATTCGTTCGGATCTACGGCCCAAGAACGACGCCTCCCCATCGGATTCCGATGATTCCACGAAGAAAACACCACGAAACCACATTGGCGGCAGTTCATCGCATTCATCGTTGATCGAAGGCTTTGCATGGTACACGCGATGGCCACAAGCAGTATCCGTATTCGGCAGTGTGCTCTTGTTGAATTGTGTCCTCACCCTGATGGTCAGCATTGTGATTCTGAATCAACAGATGCTGAACATTCCCGGCTGGCAGATTGGGCTCATCTCAACCGGAAGCGGTGTCGGACTGCTGAGCGGGTCGTTTCTGACCACTCCCCTTGCCAACCGTCTGACGGGAGGCAGAACAGTACAAGTCTCCTTCATCATCATCATGGTAGGATGCGCTTTACAGCCATTCACCCAGAATACATATCTACTGGCCGGATGCATGGCGATCATGAATCTCATGGTCGTTCCCGCCAATTCCGTCCTTGGTGCCTACGCGTCGCTGATCATTCCGAATGATTTGCGTGGCCGCGTGTTCTCAGTGTTCTCCTTGTTTAACATCACGCTTGCCTCATTGGCGTCCGGTATTGCGGGAATCATGCTTTCCTCTCTGGGGTACATGATTGCGGCGGCGACCACCGCCGCAATCATGACAGGTACCGTATTACTGGCCTTCATGAGTAACGGTATTCGTGAAATACCTGACAAGGCGGCTTTCTCGAACCTTGAACCGTGGCGCTGACTACTCTCGCGATATCCGCAGCCGCCTACCCGCAATGAGGACGAGCCCCGACGTGAGAGTTACAACCGCGAGCATGAAGACCACCGTCACGGCCGCGCCCGTGTGAGCCAGCCGGACGGTCGATCCGCCCAGACCCGCACCTGAAGGCCTCTGAATAGTTGCACCATGCTGCTGCCCATCGCCGTTGCTCGGGTCGGCGACAAACACTGACCGGTCGATCTGCACGTTGACGATTCGCGTCGTCTCTGTGGTGTCGAAGTTGTTGTCGGTGAGCAGGCTCAGATCGAGCCGGCCATTGTCGTCCGTATGGGTGATGACCAGATCCTCGAAGTTGTCAAGCAACGGGTTGGCGTCCATGTATTGCGCATTCGGCTTGAACTGGGCGCCAAGGGTCAGCTTGCCGCCGAAATCGGCGAGTTCCGTGACCGGCAGGAACGACGAGTCGGCGCTCTTCGACAGCGACGCGACATCGGAGACGTCCGGGGCGGCTGCGATGCCGTGCGCATACGCAAGCTTTATGCCGCACCCATGGGTCTGGTCCCAGGAGCGTTCCAGCACCAGGAATCCGTCCTCGCCAATCGCCGCGAACTCGGTGATGCCCATGTTCACGTCGGCGGCCTTGAACGCCACCTGCTTGACAAGCTTCCACTGTCCCTTGGCGCCTTTCACGTCGTCACGGTAGACCAGCGCGCGGCGGGCTGTGGTGGCGATGTCCTTGCCGCTGGGCGAATCGTTCTTGAGGGCGTACTCGTTGCCGACCACGATCTGATGGCCGGACGGCGATACCGTCAGCGCTTCCAGGCTCTTGTTGTGCACGGCCTGTCCCCTGCAGTTGATGTCGAACAGTTCAGGCACGGGCAACTCGTTCTTCTGACGGCCGTCGATGCCGAAGATACGGATCTTCGGCTGCTCATGCTCGCCTTCCGCCGCGTTCGGATGGCCTTCGGAGGTGAGCAGGAAGTCGCCGTTCGGCAGCACGCCGAGCCCCTCATCATCAGTGGTTTCGCCGTTGTATGGCGTACCGTTCTCATCGGTCAGGACGATGCTGCCGGTCGGAGCCGCCTTGTCGAGATCGTTGCCCAGCAGCCATAGGCGAGCGACATCGGTACCATGATTGTCCATTGCGGACACATATTGTCCGAGCTTCCTGTTGTACGCCGTCGAGGACAGTCCGCCGAACGCTATCGGCTCCGACGTGCCGGTGCCGTCGCTGAATCCGTTAGCCGACCAGTAGTCAAGGCGATCGTTTCTGCCGAGTGCCGTGACGTACTGTGACAGGCGACCGCTTGCCGAGTCGTCGAATCCTGCCGCCGTCTTCTGGAACGGTTCCGCTTCGACATCGAGGATGCGCGTGGTCTGGGTGGCGCTGTAGTTGTCGTCGCTGATGATGGAGATAGCGGCCTTGTATTCACCGTCACCGCGATACCACGAGGCATCGGGAGTGGCGAGCTGGTCGAGGTTCGTGATGACGAGCCCTTCGTAGTTATCCATCAGAGGGTTCGCCTGATGAGCGCCGGGTTTCGCGGAGGCGCCCAGATCCGGCAACTTGTCCAGCTCGCCGATCTGGCGGGATTTCACGAACTCGGATGCATTCTTCGGGTCGTTGAGGTTCGCCACACCGGAAACATCCGGCGCGCCATTCAGCCCGGAGACGTACGAGAGTGCCACCTTGTTGCCGGTCTCGCTGTTCCATGAACGTTGCAGGACGTACAGGGAGTCTTCGGAATCGAGGACGATATCGGAGATGTCCAGTCCCGGTACCGTGTGGAAGCCCACCTGTTTGACGAGCGTCCACTGGCCGGCCTTGCCCGTCACGTCGTCACGGTATACGAGGAAGCGCCGCGCGTCGCTCCGGTTCTGGTAGACGTCAGACTTGAGCGTGCCTTCCATGGCCGATACGAGTTCGTGCCCTGTCGGAGACAGGCTCAATCCTTCCAGCGTAAGGTTATGCGACGCCTGACCCTTGGGCGTGTTGATGTCGAACAGCTGCGGAACCTCAAGCTCCCCCTTCTGCCGCCCATTGGCGTCGAAGATCCTGATTGTCGGGTGTTCGGCCTGATTCCTGCCCGCAGGGGGAATGCCTTCCGAGCTGATGGCGAAATCGCCGTCGGGCAGCACCGCTATGCCCTCGTTGTCCGTCGTGTTGCCGTTATAGGGCGTCCCATTAACATCGGTAAACGTCACCGGATCACGCGTGATGGACGGGTTGTGCAGGTCCTTGCCGAGGAACCACACCCGAGATTCGTCACTCCCATGGTTGTCGGATTGCGCCACATATGAATCCGCGGTTTTGTCCCACGTGAGACCCGACAGTCCCCCGACTCGAATCCCCTTGTAATCGAGCTTGTCCAGCGCATCGTTGTAGGCAACGGCCTTGACCTGATTCTGTGCGCCAATATCAGTCGTGCCCTCGGCTGATACCGCTGGAATCATGACGGATGCGAACAGCATGCATGTCGTCGCCGTCACCGCGGCTATTCTCTTGTTCATGGTTTTCCCTTCCGAACGTTACCGTTCACATGGCCATGCTGGCTCTGCAAGGTATCGGGAAGGGGAATAATCACGCGTCTGCAGATGAACGATACATGAAAAGACGGCGACATCGTTGTCCACCTGTATGGAATTCGCCTGTATGGGTCCCTGGAATACGAAAGTGGGTCCTGAAACCTCAAGCAAGGTTTCAGGACCCACTCAGAACGCTAGTTCAAGCGTGTCGAGTTCTTCGCTGATGGGAATCAGGCGAGGATCTTGGTGACACGGCCCGAGCCGACGGTGTGGCCGCCTTCACGCACAGCGAAGGTCAGGCCCTCCTCCATAGCGATGGGCTGAATCAGCTCAACGGTGAAGGTCGCGTGGTCGCCAGGCTGAACCATCTCGACGCCTTCCGGCAGCTCGATGACGCCGGTGACGTCGGTGGTGCGGAAGTAGAACTGCGGACGGTAGTTGGAGAAGAACGGCGAGTGACGGCCGCCCTCGTCCTTGGTCAGCACGTAGACTTCGCCCTCGAACTTGGTGTGCGGGGTGACGGAGCCCGGCTTGGCCACAACCTGACCACGCTCGACGTCCGTACGGTTGATGCCGCGGAGCAGCAGACCGGTGTTGTCGCCAGCCTCGCAGGCGTCCATGGTCTTGTGGAACGTCTCGATGGAGGTAACGGTGGTGGTCTGGGTCGGGCGGATGCCGACGATCTCGACCGGGGTGTTGACGGCCAGCTGGCCACGCTCAACACGACCGGTGACGACGGTACCACGGCCGGAGATGGTGAAGACGTCCTCGATAGGCATCAGGAACGGCTTGTCCAGGTCGTGAACCGGGGTCGGGATGTACTCGTCGACGGCGTCCATCAGGTCCTTGACGGTCTGGACCCACTTGTCGTGGTCCGGAGCGTCATCGTGCAGAGCGCCGTAGGCGGAGGTACGGATGACCGGGCAGTCGCGGTCGAAGCCGTTCTCGTCGAGGAGGTCACGGACCTCTTCCTCAACGAGCTCGATGAGCTCCTCGTCCTCGACCATGTCGCACTTGTTCAGGGCGACGAGGATACGCGGGACACCCACCTGACGGGCGAGCAGAACGTGCTCGCGGGTCTGGGCCATCGGGCCGTCGGTGGCGGCCACAACGAGGATGGCGCCATCCATCTGGGCAGCACCGGTGATCATGTTCTTCACGAAGTCGGCGTGGCCCGGGCAGTCCACGTGAGCGTAGTGACGCTTCGCGGTCTGGTACTCGATGTGGGCGATGTTGATGGTGATACCACGCTGCTGCTCTTCGGGAGCGGCGTCGATCTGGTTGAAGTCGTACTCAGGGTTCAGATCCGGGTACTCTTCGTGCAGCACCTTGGAGATGGCCGCGGTCAGGGTCGTCTTACCGTGATCGACGTGGCCGATGGTACCAATGTTAACGTGCGGCTTAGTACGCTCGTACTTTTCCTTTGCCATGTAATTGTCCTCCTGGACGTCTCGTGTAGTTGGCTTGCGCTTGCGGCACAAGACACTCGCTACATTGTACTGGGTTTCTGGGTTTCTTGCCACTTTGGAGCCAGAACCCAGTCAGCGGTATATGATTTTACCGCTGACTGGAGACACTTACGGCTTCAAAACAGCTGCGCGTGTCACTCCCCGCGCTGGGCCTTGATGATCTCGTCCGAGACCGACTTCGGCACCTCGGCGTAAGAGTCCATCTGCATGGTGAACATGGCGCGGCCCTGGGTCTTGGAACGAAGGTCGCCGATGTAGCCGAACATCTCGGACAGCGGGACCTTGGCGTCGATGACCTTGACGCCGGTGGCATCGGTCATGGACTGGATGTTACCACGACGCTGGTTCAGATCGCCGATGACATCGCCCATGTACTCCTCCGGAGTACGGACTTCGACGGCCATGATCGGTTCCAGGATGACGGGCTTCGCCTTGGGAGCGGCTTCCTTGAACGCCATCGAACCGGCGATTTTGAAGGCCATTTCCGAGGAGTCGACCGGGTGCATCTGGCCGTCGTAGACCGTGGCCTTGACGCCGACCACCGGGAAGCCGGCGAGCACGCCGGATTCCATGGCTTCCTTGACACCGGCCTCGATGGGCCCGATGAACTCGGCGCTGATGTGGCCACCAGTAACCTTGTTCTCGAACTCGAAGGTCTCGCCGGCCTCGGTGTCGAGGGGCTCGAAGTTCATGAACACCTTTGCGAACTGGCCGGAACCACCGGTCTGCTTCTTGTGGGTGTAGACCTCGTTGAGCACGGGCTTGCGGATGGTCTCGCGGTAGGCGACCTGCGGCTTGCCGACGTTGCACTCGACCTTGAACTCGCGGCGCATACGGTCGACGATGATGTCGAGCTGGAGCTCGCCCATACCTGCGATCAGGGTCTGGCCGGACTCTTCGTCGGTGGTGACCTGGAAGGTCGGATCCTCGTCGGAGAGCTTCGCGAGGGCGATGCCCATCTTCTCCTGGTCGGCCTTGGTCTTCGGCTCCACGGCCACCTGGATGACGGGATCCGGGAAGGTCATGGATTCAAGGGAGATCGGGGCCTTCTCGTCGCACAGGGTGTCACCGGTGGACACGTTCTTCAGACCGACGAACGTGTAGATGTTGCCGGCTTCGGCGGCGTCGACCGGGTTCTCCTTGTCGGCGTGCATCTGGAAGATCTTGCCGATGCGCTCCTTCTTGCCCTTGGTGGAGTCGAGCACGTTGTCGCCGGGCTTGACGGCACCGGAGTAGACGCGCACGAACACGAGCTTGCCGTAGAACGGGTGGGTCGAGATCTTGAAGACCAGGGCCGCGAACGGGTCGGAGGTCAGCGGCTTGCGGTCGATCTCGACAGACTCGTCGCCCGGCTTGAAGCCCTTGATGGACGGAACGTCCTTGGGAGACGGCAGGAAGTCGATGACGGCATCGAGCATCGGCTGCACGCCCTTGTCCTTGAACGCGGAACCGCACAGAACCGGGTACGCCTTGCGCTCGATAGTGAGCTTGCGGATACCGGCGCGGATCTCGTCCTCGGTCAGTTCGCCGGACTCAAGGTACTTCTCGGTCAGCTCGTCGCTGGCCTCGGCGACGTCGTCCAGCAGCTGAGCGCGGTATTCCTCGGCCTTGTCCTGCAGGTCGGCGGGGATGTCGACGGTGTCGTAGTGGGCACCCTGATCGGTGGAGACGTCGTTCCAGACGTACGCCTTCATGCGGATCAAGTCGACGACGCCGGCGAAGTCGTTCTCAGCGCCGATCGGCAGCTGCACGACGAGCGGCTTGGCTCCGAGCTTGTCCTTGATGGTCTGCACCGAGAAGTAGAAGTCGGCACCGAGCTTGTCCATCTTGTTGATGAAGCAGATGCGCGGCACGCCGTACTTGTCGGCCTGACGCCACACGGTCTCGGACTGGGGCTCCACGCCTTCCTTGCCGTCGAAGACGGCGACGGCGCCATCGAGCACGCGCAGGGAGCGCTCAACCTCGGCCGTGAAGTCCACGTGGCCGGGGGTGTCGATGATGTTGATCTGGAACTTTTCCTTGGTGTCGTGGGACTGACGGTTCCAGAAGCAGGTGGTGGCGGCGGACTGGATGGTGATGCCGCGCTCCTGCTCCTGAGCCATGAAGTCCATCGTCGAAGCGCCGTCGTGGGTCTCACCGATCTTGTAGTTCTTGCCGGTGTAGAAGAGGATGCGCTCGGTGGTGGTGGTCTTACCGGCATCGATGTGTGCCATGATGCCGATGTTGCGGATCATGCGCAGATCCGTAAGCACGTCTAGTGCCATTGCTGTTCCTTGCTCTCGATCTCGAAATTACCAGCGGTAGTGAGCGAAGGCCTTGTTGGCCTCTGCCATCTTATGAGTATCCTCGCGGCGCTTGACAGAAGCACCGAGGCCGTTGGAGGCGTCGAGGATCTCGTTGGCGAGACGCTCGGCCATCGTCTTCTCGCGACGGGCGCGGGAGAAGTCGGTCAGCCAGCGCAGCGACAGCGTGTTGGCGCGGGCGGGCTTGACCTCGACCGGCACCTGGTAGGTGGCGCCACCGACACGGCGGGAACGCACCTCGAGGGACGGACGGATGTTGTCAAGAGCACGCTTGAGAACGGCGACCGGCTCCTGGTCGGTCTTCTCCTTGACCATGTCGAGCGCGGAGTACACGATGTCCTCGGCGATCGACTTCTTGCCGTCAAGCAGAATCTTGTTGATGAGCTGGGCCACGACGGTCGAGCCGTAGATCGGATCGGGCAGCAGCTGGTGCTTCTTAGCAGGTCCTTTACGTGACATTTCTCTTACTTCGCCTTCTTTGCTCCGTACAGGGAACGACCCTGCTTGCGGTCCTTGACACCCTGGGTATCGAGCGCGCCACGCACGATGTGGTAACGCACACCCGGCAGATCCTTGACACGGCCGCCGCGCACGAGCACGATGGAGTGCTCCTGCAGATTGTGGCCTTCGCCCGGGATGTAGGCGGTGACTTCGATGCCCGAGGACAGGCGCACACGAGCGACCTTACGCAGAGCCGAGTTCGGCTTCTTCGGGGTGGTGGTGTAGACACGGGTGCACACGCCGCGGCGCAGCGGGCTGCCCTTCAGAGCCAAAGTCTTCGACTTCTTCGGCTTTGCCTGACGTCCCTTACGGACGAGCTGTTCAATAGTAGGCAACTTGAATTCTCCGATTCAGTGGTTTCTTCCTTTTCGTGAAGCCGCCGCACTGCAGCCCACGCCCACGACCATGAATCGTCATAAGCAGCCACAGTCCACCGGCCCGATGGCCCGTATCTCTTTCACAGTCCGCATTGCTGCGCGCGATCCAATCAAGATCCGGGATATCCCAGCGCGTGCTCCTATCACATAAGGCGCACCACTGGCACACACAAGTATCTATATTACTTCCACCGCGGACAACGACACGCTTGTCGTGACGGCAGACAAGACAGGCAGATAAACGAAAACCCTCCGCATGGGAGGGTTTTCAGTGGGGTGGATAACGCGGCTTGAACGCGCGACCTTCTGAACCACAATCAGATGCTCTACCAACTGAGCTATATCCACCATGTGAGTCATTCCAGCGAACTGGATTAACGCAACAGAGGGATACTATACACGAAATATCAAGCCGCGTCACCGCGGCGTGTCGCGCAGCCGCCCAGTATCATTCACTGCGCGATTTTGTGCGTTTCCACCTCGACAGACGGGCGATATGTTCACTTCTGTGCGATTTTTTGGGCACATGAAAACACCTGCAAACATTATGTTTTTACGGCTTTCAAACTTGAACTTGTTCGTTTCCATAGGTACAATGAAACACGAAGGCCGGAGTTGTTACCATCAGGGGAATCCTGTTGATTGCAATGAAGCGCACAAAGCAGTAGCGCAACGTCTTCACGATAATTAAATAATTAAATACCGAGGCAAGCAGAAACAATGCAGCACGCAAGCGAAGCAGTGCGAAGCGACACGATGATGAGTACGCCATCAGAAGACATCGCCATACGGCAACGACATCATCGTTCGGCGACACAGTGTGGAGCGTATTACGCTGAGCAGCTCAGCCTGAGATATCCGCGGTAGTTGTGAGCCGCAGACGGGAAGAGTACAACAGCGAAGAGGCAGAGAATCCGCAGAGCCGGCAACGCAGCTACGGCCGCAGTTGACGAGGAAGCGGCACAATGCCGGCTCTGCTGCAACGTGACCACACCTTTCATAACAGAAGAGACTCCTTTCGCAAGGGCGCCGGATGCTGATCCACATCCGGCGCCTTTGTTTATGGCGCGCGGTCTGCGGAACGCGGCCTGCGTCACGCGGCCGTACATGACCCATGCGCGGTACACTCGCTACATACCCTGATGCATCCGCACCACGACACAGCGCGACAAGGAGCCGACATGCTGTCTTTCGGAAACGATTATTCCTATGGGGCCTGCCCCGAGATCCTCGACCGTCTCGCGCGGACCAACGACACGGCGTTCCCCGGATACGGCAGCGACGCGGCCTGCGAAGATGCCAAGCGCAGGATCCGCGAAGCATGCGAGACGCCCGACGCCGACGTGTGGTTCCTCGTCGGCGGCACGCAGACCAACCAGACCGTGATCGACACCATGCTCGCCCCGTACGAAGGCGTCGTCACCGTTGATTCCGGCCATCCGAACGTGCACGAGGCCGGCGCCATCGAGTCGACCGGCCACAAGGTGATCACGCTCCCCCATCACGCGGGCAAGCTCGACGCCGCCGAGCTCGACGACTATTGCGCCACCTTCTATGCCGACGACAACCACGAGCACATGGTGTTCCCCGGACTGGTCTACATCTCGCACCCCACCGAGTACGGCACGATCTACGGCAAGGCCGAGCTTGAGGTCATCGCCGAGACCGCCCACCGGCACGGCATGCCGCTGTTCGTGGACGGCGCACGACTCGGCTACGGACTGACCGCCGCCGGCACCGACGTGACGCTGCCGGACCTCGCCCGCATCGCCGACGTGTTCTACATCGGAGGCACCAAGGTCGGCGCGCTGTTCGGCGAGGCCGTCGTCTTCACCAAGGGCAATACGCCGAAGCATTTTCTCACGCAGATCAAGCAGCACGGCGCATTGCTGGCCAAAGGTTGGCTGCTCGGGCTTCAGTTCGGCACGCTGTTCACCGATGACCTGTACCTGCGCATCGCAGCCAACGCGAACCGGCAAGCGGACCGGATCCGCGAGGCGCTGCGCGAGCGCGGCTACACACTGACCTTCGAGGCGCCGACGAACCAGGTCTTCGTCACCTTGGACCATCCGACCATCGAACGGCTGCAGGCCCATGTACGCATGGGCTTCATGGAGAAGGCCGACAACGAGCATACGGTGATGCGCCTGTGCACCAGCTGGGCGACGACCGACGAGCAGGTTGACCAGCTCATCGCGTTGCTGTGAACAGCCGCGAGGCCGACGCTGGGCCTAGGCCTTCGCGTCGGCGATGGCCTCGCGCTCCATGGCGACGAACTTCGCGACCGACGCCTCGACCGAATAATCGGCCTTCGCGTGTTCGGCGTACCGTCCGCCCCAAACGGCCAGCTCGTGCGGATGATCGATCCACCAATCGATGCGCCGGGCGAGCATCGCCACGTCGCGAGCCGGGAACAGGGACTCGTCCAACAACGCGAACTGGCTCGCCGCGCTCAACTCGGCGGATGCGATCACGGGCACCAGCCCCGACGCCATGCCCTCGATGACGCTCAACGATTCGATGTCCACGATCGACGGATGCACGAACAGGTCACATGAGCGCAGCAGCGCCGGCATCTCGGCGTTCTTGTGGAACCCGATCTGCGCCTTGCGCTCCAGAAGCCGGTCGGCGCGGAACCGCAGGTAATGCTGCAACGGCCCGGTTCCGCAGATGATCAGTTCGATGTCCTTCGCGTGACGGCAGCGAGAAATCGCCTTGATCAACGTGATCTGGTCCTTCTCATGGGAAAGACGCCCCGAGGCGACGATGCGGAACGGCACCGGCGCGGGGGCTCCGTCCGAACGCTGCCGTTTGGGGGTGAACCGCGGCACGTAGCCGTTTGATATCACGTGCAGTTTCGCCTTGTACCCGTGCGCGCGCAACTGTCCGGCGATCATTTCGGTGGGCGCGTGGATATGGCCGATGCGCCGGTACAGCCAGAAGCGGAACAGGGCGTACAGAAAACCCGACATCCCAGGCAGGTATTTCAGCGGACCGGCCGAATACATGACATTCTCCGGCTGGAGGTGGAATCCCGCGGTCACGGGAATACCCATGCTCCGCGCGACCTTGTACGCGCACCGCCCGAACTTGAACGGCAGATACAGATGCACGACATCCGCTCCGGCGAACGCCGTGCGGAACAGCGTATCGCTTGGCTTGGCGAACTGCATTTGTTGTTTGGCGGCCACCCAGGAGACCAGCGGCACCTTGTTGACCCGTGCCGGATATTCGGGGGCGCCGATGCCGACGAGTCTGACATGGTGACCCTGCCGCTCCAATTCGTGCGCATACTGCAATGCGGAGTTCGACGTGCCGTTGCCCTTGTTGCCGATGGTGTCCATGACCAGCACGATGGTCAGGGGGCGATCCAAGACCGACCTGTCCTGGGGGCGCGGTTCTTCGTTCTTGTTGTCTCGCATTGTTTCATCCTATCTCGCAGTCTCGCGAATCACGACCGAGACGCGCACGGTGGCCGGCCGCATGCCTTCGCCGCATGTCTCCATGGCCGCGTCCTCGTTGACGCCATGTACTCGGCCTTCCCCCCCCTGAACGTTGGCCCGGCGCGGGTTAACCGCCCGGTAAGAACTATTGTCACGCGGGCGGATTGCCGACGCAAGCGTCCGGTCATACGGGAAATCTATGACCGCCTATCATGACGAACGATGCCGACGTCCGGAGGATGTCCGGAACGTCGGCATCATTTACCGACACGCCGTTCCTCGAGCCGTGCGATACGTGCCCGGGGAACGGTTTGCCGTCAGGACTCGCGCCTCTTGCGCCACGTCAGCGCGCAGCCGGCGGCCATCATCGAGACCGCGAGCACGCCGACCGGCACGATCGAGGTGCCGGTCGCGGCGATGGACTGGTTCTTGTCCTTGCCGTCGTTCTTGTCGGCATCCTTGTCGGTGTTCGGCTTCTGGCCGTCGCCCGGAGTCGTCGTACCCGGCTCGTCGCCCGGACCCGGATTCGGGTTGGGATCCGGGTCAGGATCAGGCTTCGGCGTCGGGTCAGGATCGGGATCAGGATCAGGCTTCGGATCCGGGTCGGGATCGGCTTTCTCCGTCACCGTGACCGTCACCGAGGCCGTCACCGACGGCACCGCGACGGATGCGACGGTGACCGTGGCCGTACCGGCCTTCAGCGCCTTCACCGTGCCGTTCTCGCCGACGCTGACCGCGTCACCGGCGACCGTCCACGTGACCGACTGGTCGCCGGCATCCTCGGGGGTGACCGTGACATCGAGACCAACGCTCTGGCCGACGGTCATGTCCAGCTTGCCGTCCTTGACTCCCTCGCCGGTGACGGCAAGGCCGGTGACCTGAGGCGCCTCCGGCATCTCATCGCCGACGAACCGGGCGTCCGCCCAATCCGCGTGATCGCCCCACGCCTCGCTGCCCGCGCCGACGGCCAGCGTGATGGTCTTGGCGCCTTCGGGGATGTCGACGGAGACCTTCGCCATCGGCGTGTCGTACTGCATCGCCGTCTTCTCGAAGACGACCTCACCATCGATCATCACCTGGAAGTCGACGTTTGCGTGGTCGCGGTCGACGCCGGTCAGCTCGCGGTCCACGCCGACGTACGCCTCGAAGCGGATCGCCCCGAGATCGGACACGTCGTACACGATGCGCGAGGCCGCGTGGGTGCCGATGCCCTTGTCGAACGTCTGCTCCTTCTCGCCGTTCCACAGCGTGATCGTGTTGTTGCCGCAGCTCTTGTCCTTGCGCACCGGGTTGGTGTTGGGGTCGCCGGACGTGGCCGACTCCCACGCCAGATCGGAGGCGTAGACGCTGTCCGTGCCGGTCACGGCCACCTTATAGGAGACGGTGCTGCCGCCGGACGTGACGTCCAGCTCGAACGTGTTGTCGCCCTGGTATACGGTGACGTCCCGGGTGAGGCCTCCCTGCTGCGCATCGCCGACTGGGACCCTCTTCGAGCCGTTCACCCGCATCAGCTGCAATGTGGCCGTCGGATCGAAGGACGAGGCGACGACCTGCGTCTTGGAGCGCATCGTCGACGCCGTATACTGCAGGCGTCCGTGCTCCACCGAGATGGCGTTGCCACCGACCGACAGCGCTGCCAGACCCGTGTCAACGCCGCCAATGCGGTCGATCACGAAACGGTAGGTGTTGGCGGTGATGCCGTCGGCCGCGGTGACCGTGGCTTCGATGACGTTGCGGCCACGCGCCAGCTTCACGTCGGCGCCCGCGGCGTCGATGGCCTTGCCGTTCAACGTCGCCTTGACGCTGGCATCGGCATCCGTCGCCTTGAACGCCGCGCGTGCGGTGAGGGCCGAGTCCGCGCCGAAGTAGTACAGCGTGCCCGGCTTGAAGTCGAACGACTTGGACAGGCCGTCGATGGTGGCGGACGACAGCGTGGCCACCGAGGACGGGTGACCGTCCAGCGGGTCGGCGGACGTGCCGGGGGTCGGCGCCGTGGCGGTCGAGGCGCTCACCCGTACGTTGACGACGGAGCCGGGCATGCGCCGGGCGCCGGCGATGACGTAGGTGCGGACCGTTGTCTCGCCTTCGCCGACCGCGGTGATCGTGCCGTCCTGGTCGACCGAGGCGACCGCCGCGTCGTCGGACACGTACGCGATGCTGCCGGTGACGGGGACGAGACCGTCCGCGCCGACCTTGGCCGAATCGTCGCTGACGTTCACCTCGGAGGCACCCATATTGGCCAGGTCGATACCGGCCTTGACGCCGACGTCGTACGTGTTGCCGCCGAACACGACCTGCTTGCATCCGTTGAGACGGAACAGGCGCGATCCCGACACCTGGCTCACCGACGCGGTCGCATCGATTCGGCGGGTGTCTCCGACGGCGAGCGCCACGTCCGCGTCGCCGCCCAGCGTGACCGTATCGTCGGGGTTCTCACGGTAGATCTTGTTGCCGCGGAAGGTCAGGTCGCTGACGCTCTTCGCGTTGAGCACCCGGTTGCCGTTGACGTAGAAGGTGTTGCCTTCGATCGTCATGTTCTTGTGCACGGTGTCGGTGGTGGACACGGTCGGGTTCGTCGGCTCCACCAGGATCGCGTCGGATCCGCTGCGACGGAACGTGTTGCCGCGGATCGTCACGTCGCGGGTCGGGCCGGATTCGTACCAGCTCTGCGCATCGTTGGAGATGTAGATGCCGGCCATGCCCATGCCGTCGAACAGGTTGTTCTCGATGGTCACCTTCTTGCGGGTGGTGACCAGGATGCCGCGGGTCGGCGTCTCCTTGAAGACATTGTCGTGGATGTTGACCTCGGGCGTGTACGTGATGTTCTCCACCACGTGGCTGTTGACCGCGACGGCGGAGGGGATGGAGCTGTCGAGCGTGAGGACGATGTCGGTCAGGCTGCCCGACCCCGCGCCCATGTCACCGCCCTGGCCGTCGGGCCCGTCGACGGCGGTGACGGTGCGCACGGAGTCGGAGACCGGGAGCATGTCGCCCTTGGTCATGAACTCGACCTGGTCGCCGACGAAGAACGACGGGAATCCGGCGGTCTCGTTGTGCATGTAGCGCACCTTGATCTTGGTGTCGGAGATCTTCTCCACCACCTGCAGGAAGGTGCCATGCACGTTGATCGGGTCGTCATGCGGGTTGGAGAAGCTGGAGTTCACGACGGTGATGACGCCCTTGCAGCCCGACATCTGCACGAAGTCGGCGTATCCTGCGGTGCTGCGGCCGGTGCCTTCGCCGGTGCCTTCGCCGGTGCCGAAGTTCAGCCCGTCCATCGTGATGGTGTCGGTCGACTGGCCGACCACGCCGAAGCCGTGCAGGAAGCGGAAGTCGATGCCCTTGAGCGTGACGTCCTTGTCCTTCCACAGGAACACGCCCGGGTGGTCTCGCGTGGTCTGTCGCATCTGATAGCTGATGCCCGTGGCGTTGGCGAGCTTGTCACTCATCGACGAGTACGAGAAGACCAGCCGGTGGTTGCCGGCGTCGGTGATGCCGGTGACGTTCTGGAATATGGGGTTGGTCCATACGTCGCCGCGCACGGTCAGGCCGGTCTTCGTGTCATAGAGCTGCACGTACGGCAGGGCGTTGCTTGCCGTCCAGTACGTGGCGCCGGTGTACGGGCTGGAATCGGAATACCATTCGATGTTCGAGCCCGACAGCCTGTAGTTGTATTCCTCGGGCACGTACACGGTCGCGGTCTTGGCGCCCGCATCCACCTTTTCGACGGTCAGGTCGATGACCGTCGGCACCTGGAAGTCCACGCTGAAGTTCTTGAACGTCACGTTCCGGCTGTTGATGGCCGCGAACGTCGTCATCTTGCCGTGGAACACGAAATCCGAACCCTGGCCGTCGACGGTGATGTTCTTCGTGTCCTCAAGCAGGATGCCGATCTTCTTGTCCTTGTAGGACGAGTTCGTGCCGACGGTGTTCGATACGTACAGGGTGCGCTGCTCGGCCTTGTCGGGATAGATGTCGTAGCGCCCCTTGGGGAACGCGATGGTGACGTTCTTGCCTTCGGCGGCGAGTTCCTTGGCCTTGTCGACCGCCTTGATGATTGCGGGGGCGCTGTCTTCGCCGCTGTCGGCGGCGGCCCCGTAATCAGCGACCGAGACGACGTCTCCTCCGGCCGCCTGCGCGGTGTTCGTGGAGAACAACGGCACCAGGCATATGAGAGCCGCCACTAAGGCCGCCATCACCCCCCCCCGGCCGCTCTCCTATACGCTCTCCTATGATATCCAGCACGACTCATGGTGCTTCCTTCCCTCAGGGGTTGTCGATTATGACAGGCGCGGCAAGGAAGGCGACCTCTATGCCGTCCTCACGCCGCAGACGGAACCGCACAGGTATCATCCATGATTTTTACGGCTCCTGATTATGTAAACTATATTGGCATTACATTAAGACACGGCGTCGAAATGTCGAAATACGGTATCCCCCCGGTGGCACAATGAGACCATGACTGAAACCAGCGCTTTTGCAAGTTCCCTCCCCTCCCATCGTCCGCTGGGCACGCCGCTGGGGGCACATCCCACCCGCGTGCTGTTCCTCGGCTCGGGCGAGCTCGGCAAAGAGGTCACCATCGAGCTGATGCGTCTCGGCGCATGGGTGTGCGCGGCCGACTCGTACGCCGGTGCGCCCGCCCAGCAGGTGGCGAACGAGGCACGCGTGCTGGATATGGCCGACGCGGCCCAGCTGCGCGCGCTGTTCGACGAGGTGCGCCCCGACATCATCGTGCCGGAGGTCGAGGCGATCGCGACCGGCGAGCTGTCGGATGCCGCGGCGCGCGGCGTCCAGGTGGTGCCAAGCGCCGAAATCGCCGCCATCTGCATGGACCGCGAGCGGCTGCGCGTGCTCGCGCACGAGGATCTGGGGCTGCCGACCACGCCGTACCGTTTCGCCGGGTCGTTGGAGGAGCTGCGCGCCGGGGCGCGGGAGGTCGGGTACCCGTGCGTGGTCAAGCCGGTGATGAGCTCGTCCGGGCATGGGCAGTCGGTCGTGCGCGGGGCGGACGCGATCGACGCCGCATGGGTCGAGGCGCAGGAGGGTCGGCGTGCCGCCGACGAGGGCGACGTGTCGCGCGTGATCGTCGAGGCGTTGGCGCCGCTGGATTATGAGCTGACGGTGCTGACGGTGAGCTCGTCGGCCGGCGTGGTCACGTGCGCGCCTATCGGGCAGAGGCAGGAAAGCGGTGACTACCGGGAATCCTGGCAGCCCGCGGCGGCCGATGGCGAGGTGCTGGAAAGGGCGCGTGCCATCGCCTGTGCCGCGGTGCAGGGGCTGGTCGACAAGGCCACGGCATCGGGCGAAACCGGATGGGGCGTGTTCGGCGTGGAGCTGTTCGTACTGACCGATGGATCGATCCTGTTCAACGAGGTCTCCCCCCGCCCGCATGACACGGGCATGGTGACGCTGATCTCCCAGAGGCTGAGCGAGTTCGCGCTGCACGCGCGGGCGATCCTCGGCCTGCCCGTCACCGAAGGGCATGTGGCGCTGTCGATGGGCGACGGGCAGACCGCCGCGAGCCACGCCATCGTGGTCGCCGGCGACGGCGAGGCGGAATTCACCGGAGTGGAGAACGCGCTGGCCGAACCCGGCACCGACCTGCGGATCTTCGCCAAGCCGCGAGTGCATGGACACCGCCGCATGGCCGTGTCGCTGGCCATCGGGACGGACGCCGGTGACGCGCGGCGCAAGGCCGCCGATGTCGCCGATGCGCTGACCATCACCGTGCGCTAGCGCCACACGAAGACCGCGGCACATCTTTCATCTCTATCCGGCGAAAGTCCCATCCGAGCCGACTCCAATGGGACTTTCGCCGGATAACACGCAGCTGAACACACAGCTGAACACACAGCCAAACGCGCAACCAAGTACACAGCCATAGGCCTCCTTCATCCCGCCAGAGTCCCGTTTCGGACGGTACAGGTGGGATCATCCGCGGATAGCGGCCGCAGCGAGCGTGTCAGCGCTGCGCATGTAGCCGCCCATTGGTATTCTTTTACCGTTAGTTCACCCAGAAATTCCGCTCCTCAAGCATGATTTGGAAGGCGATTATGGAGAAATTGGAAAAGCTCTACGAGGGCAAAGCCAAGCAGCTGTACGCGACCGACGACCCGGAGGTCCTGTGGGTCGAATACAAGAACACCGCCACGGCCGGCGACGGCGAGAAGAAGGAGGACTTCACCGGCAAGGGCCGACTGAACAACCTCATCACCACGATCATCTTCGACCTGCTCAAGAAGCGCGGCATCGACAGCCACCTGATCAAGCGCGTGAACGCGACCGGCCAGCTGGTGCGCAAGGTGAACATGTTCCCGCTGGAGATCGTGCTGCGCAACGTCGCGGCCGGCCACTTCTGCTCCCGTCTAGGCGTGGAGGAAGGTCTGCCCCTCAAGGAGCCGGTGCTCGAATACTTCATTAAGAACGATGACCTGCATGATCCGTTCGTCAACGACGACGATCTGGTCGCCCTGGGCGTGTGCACCCGCCAGGACCTCGCCGAGATCGCGCCGCTCGCCCGCAAGATCAACGAGGCCCTGATCGAGATCTTCGCCAAGATCGACGTCAAGCTGGTGGACTTCAAGATCGAGATGGGCCGCGCGTCCGACGGCACGCTGCTGCTCGCTGACGAAATCACCCCGGATTCCTGCCGCCTGTGGGATCAGAAGGATCACTCCGGCAAGGTCGAGCACCTTGACAAGGACCTGTTCCGCCGCGGCCTGGGCAGCATCATCCCCGCCTACGAGGAGATCGAGGAGCGGCTTGCCGAGCTCGCCAAGTCCGAGGGCATCGAGGTCACCGAGTAATTCATCCAAGCGCAAGTAGCAGAACATAATGTTGGCTCCCCTCTGGAGGGGAGCTGTCGCCGATAGACGACTGAGGGGAGGTTAAGGCGTTCACTGCCATGACATCTCCCCTCATTCAGCTTCGCTGACAGCACCCCTCCAGAGGGGAGCCAAGTTCTTTCACCACGCCTCTTCATTTTTTGAATAACTTCTTAAGAAAGGATTCTCATGGTTTTTCGCGTGTACGTGGAGAAGAAGCCCGGCTTCGACGTGGAAGCCCAGCAGCTCGGCACCGAACTGAAGACCATCCTCGGCATCAATGGCCTGCGCAAGGTGCGCATCGTCAACCGCTATGACGTCGAGGGCATCTCCCAGGAGCTCTTCGAACAGGCCACGCCTACCGTGTTCAGCGAGCCGCAGGTGGATGACGCCTCCGCGGACCTGCCTGACTTCGGCGACGCGACGGTGTTCGCCACCGAGTTCCTGCCCGGACAGTTCGACCAGCGCGCCGACTCCGCCGCAGAGTGCATCCAGCTGATCTCGCAGGGTGAGCGTCCGACCGTGCGCTCCGCCAAGGTGTACGCGCTCGAAGGCACGCTCAGCCAGGCCGACGTCGATGCCATCAAGCATTACGTGATCAACCCTGTCGAGGCCCGCGAGGCGTCGCTGGAAGCCAAGACCACGCTGAAGACCCAGGTGCCCACCCCCGGCAAGGTCGAGACCATCGCCGGCTTCAACGAGATGGACGCCGTTGCCGGCCAGAAGTTCATCGACGAGCGCGGGCTCGCCATGGATCTGGCCGATCTTGAGTTCTGCCAGAAGTACTTCTCCGAAGAGGGACGCGAGCCCACGATCACCGAGATCAAGGTGATCGATACCTACTGGTCCGACCACTGCCGCCACACCACGTTCGGCACCGAACTGGACAAGGTCGACATCGACGACGCCGCGGTCAAGGCCGCTTTCGAACGCTATCTGGAGATGCGTCACGAGCTCGGCCGCGACGCCAAGCCCGTGTGCCTGATGGATATGGGCACGATCGGCGCGAAGTGGCTCAAGAAGAACGGCATCCTCACCGGTCTCGACGAGTCCGAGGAGATCAACGCCTGCACCGTCAAGGTGAAGGTCGACGTCAACGGCGAGGACGAGGACTGGCTGTTCCTGTTCAAGAACGAGACGCACAACCACCCCACAGAAATCGAGCCGTTCGGTGGCGCGGCCACCTGCATCGGCGGATGCATCCGCGACCCCCTGTCGGGCCGTTCCTACGTGTATCAGGCGATGCGCGTCACCGGTGCCGCCGATCCGACCGTGCCGGTCTCCGAAACGCTTGAAGGCAAGCTGCCCCAGCGCAAGCTCGTGACCACCGCGGCCTCCGGCTACAGCTCGTACGGCAACCAGATCGGGCTCGCCACCGGCCAGGTCGACGAGATCTACCACCCCGGCTATGTGGCCAAGCGCATGGAGGTGGGCGCGGTCGTGGCCGCCACCCCGGCCGACCATGTGCGCCGTGAGACCCCGGCCCCCGGCGACAGGATCATCCTGCTCGGCGGTCGCACCGGCCGTGACGGCATCGGCGGCGCCACCGGCTCGTCGAAGGCTCACAACGTGGAGTCGCTGGAACTCGACGGCGCCGAAGTGCAGAAGGGCAACGCGCCCGTCGAGCGCAAGCTGCAGCGCCTGTTCCGCCGCGGCGACGCCTGCCGACTCATCAAGCGCTGCAACGACTTCGGTGCCGGTGGCGTGTCCGTGGCGGTCGGCGAGCTGGCCGACGGTCTGTACGTGGACCTCAACACCGTTCCGAAGAAGTACGAGGGACTTGACGGCACCGAGCTGGCGATTTCCGAATCGCAGGAGCGCATGGCCGTGGACGTGGCAGCCAAGGACGTCGACGAGTTCCTGGGGTACGCCCGCGAGGAGAACCTCGAAGCCACGGTGATCGCCACCGTGACCGAGGACCCGCGCATGGTGATGACCTGGAACGGCGACAAGATCGTGAACCTGAGCCGCGAGTTCCTGGCGTCCAACGGCGCCTCCAAGCATCAGGTCGTGCGCGTCGAGGAGCAGGAGGCGTACGAGGTGCCCGCCTCGTGGCGCGAAGGCTCGCTGGCCGACCGCATGAACGCGGTCGTCACCGACCTCAACGTGGCATCGAACAAGGGTCTGTCCGAACGTTTCGATTCGACGATCGGAGCCGGAACCGTGCTCATGCCGTTCGGTGGACGCAAGCAGCTCACCCCGAACGAGGCCATGGTCGCCAAGCTCCCTGTGTTCGGCGAGACCACGACCGCTTCGGCCATGGCGTGGGGCTTCAACCCGTACATCATGTCGAAGAACCAGTTCACCGGCGCATACCTGTCGGTCGTCGAGTCGCTGTCGAAGCTGGTCGCGGCCGGTTTCGAACACGAGAAGGCGTACCTGAGCTTCCAGGAGTACTTCGAGAAGCTGCGCGACGAGCCGGAACGCTGGGGCAAGCCAACGGCCGCCGTGCTTGGTGCGCTGATGGCGCAGGTCGACCTCGGCGCCGGCGCGATCGGCGGCAAGGATTCCATGTCCGGTTCGTTCGAGAACCTCGACGTGCCTCCGACGCTGATCTCCTTCGCCGTGGCCGTAGGCAGCATGAAGCGCGCCACCTCCCCCGAGTTCAAGGGTGCCGGCCACCGCATCGTGCGTATCGCGCCGCGTTACCTGGCCGACGGCCTGACCCCGGACAAGAATGCGTTGCTTGAGGCGTTCTCGCTGGTCGAGGAGCTTACCGACCCGTCGCATCACATCGCGTTGGCCGTCTCCACGCCGGGCTACGGCGCGACTGCCGAGGCGCTGTTCAAGATGACGCTTGGTAACCGCATCGGCCTGACGCTCAACGAGAGCATCGCCGCGGACGACCTGTTCAAGCCTGCATACGGCTCGTTCATCATCGAGCTGGCGGACAACGAGAAAATCCCGGTGGCCTCCAACCTGGTCGAGGTCGGCGAGATCGGCACCACCACCGCCGAGTACGTGTTCAAGGCGGCGGGCGAGACGCTGGATCTGGCGAACGTGCAGGAGGCGTGGGAGTCCGGCATCGAATCCGTGTTCCCATACCGTTCCAAGAGCGACGAAGCCGGCAAGAGCGTCGAAACCATCACATTCGACGCGCCGAAGAAGACCGTGTACACGGGCGCCGGCGTCGCCAAGCCGCACGTCGTGATTCCGGTGTTCCCCGGCAACAACTGCGAGTATGATTCCGCCGCCGCCTTCGAGCGTGCGGGCGCGGACGTGACCACGCTGATCGTCAACAACCTGACGCCGGCCGCCGTCGCCGAATCGACGCAGGCGCTGGTGGACGAGATCAACAAGAGCCAGATCGTGATGATCCCCGGCGGATTCTCGGGCGGCGACGAGCCGGACGGCTCCGCGAAGTTCATCACCGCGTTCTTCCGCGCGCCCGCGGTCACCGAGGCCGTGCGCGACCTGCTCAAGAACCGCGATGGCCTGATGCTCGGCATCTGCAACGGCTTCCAGGCGCTCATCAAGCTGGGTCTGGTTCCGTATGGCGACATCGTGCCGATGACCGCCGAATGCCCGACGCTGACGTTCAACACGATCGGCCGTCACCAGAGCCGTCTGGTACGCACTCGTGTCGCGTCGAACCTGTCGCCGTGGCTGTCGCGCACGGCCGTGGGCGACGTGCACACCGTGGCCATCTCGCATGGTGAAGGCCGCTTCGTCGCCGCCGAACCGGTGCTTGACCTGCTCAAGGCCAACGGACAGATCGCCACGCAGTACGTGGATGAGGCCGGCGTGCCCGGCATGGACCTGACCGTGAACCCGAACGGCTCGCTGCTCGCCATCGAGGGCATCACCAGCCCGGACGGCCGCGTCTTCGGCAAGATGGGTCACTCGGAGCGCTCCGGCAACGGCCTGTACGTCAATGTGCCCGGCGACAAGTACCAGCCGATCTTCGAGGCCGGCGTCGAGTACTTCGCCGCGTGACGGTGATGACTGACTGATAACAGACTGGGGCGGGAACCTTCTCGGGTTCCCGCCCCAGTCTGTTGTTGATGAAGTATGGCCTCCGCGCGATACGCGGCGGTATGAATTACTCGGCCTTTGAGGGCGCGACAGGCTCTGCGACCGCCGCACCGTTCGCCACAGGAGCGCTGTTAACAGGAGTGCTGTTAGTAGTGTTGTTGGCCAGTTGCTGATGCACGGTCTTCGCGATGTGACGGCTGATCATGAACCAAATCGCCCCGGCGACAACCACGACAAACGAAATCGGATAGATATACTCAGCGATTCCGTATCCATACTGCGAGGAAGGCAGTACGCCACGATCGTCAAAATCCCAACGCAGTGCATAGAAAGCGACTACAACAAGCACCGAGAATACGATGGCCGCGATCGGCTTCTTCAACACTCCGAACAGCAGAATAAGCAGCGAAGACACCGCGATGACCGCCATGAGCGTAATGCATATGACAGCTTCCAGGTACATGCCGCCGAGCAGCTTCCCGGACTGGAGACCCGCGATGTAGATGCGCAGGAATGTCAGCAGCGACAGCCCCACCACATCCTTGTTGTGTAGACCGGCTTCCGCGGTGTATACCCGATCACCATACTGCTTCAGATATTCTGCATAATCGCCCTTTGCTGAGGCGAACGGCAGGAAGAACGACACCGCCATCGCCACTGCGCCGACCACCAGCAGCACATACGGAATGAGCTGCTTGGCGGGGAGCTTCTTCGAGACCTGTTGGCCTTGTGCTATATCTCCCATATTGTCACCTTTCTTTCCTGTGTTCTCGTATCATGTTTGATGACGGGTTGTGACCGTGCACGTGATACTGTGCACGAAGTGCTTAGTCATCGGGTATCAATCACTTGGGATTGGTCGTCGTCACGGTCACCGTGTACATTCCGGCTTCAGCAGTAGGCTCATACAAGCGCTCGATGACATCTTTAGCCTGTTTATTGGCAATTTTCAGCAGTTGTGTTCGGTCTAGCCGAGCTTCGGTCTTTTTCTTGGCGTCGTCCAGCGCAGCTTTAGTGTCCTCTACATCCGCTGCGTTAAAGAAGGAATCAGACTTGTCAAAGAAACGCAGTGAATCTGGATTGACGACCACCGACTGGATTGTCGGTGCAGGTAGCGTGATAGACACTGTTTTGGAGTCCTTGTCGATTTTTATCTGGGCCTTGGCCAAATCAATCCCCGCGCGCGCCTCGTATGTGTAGAACATCGTGAACTGCTTCTTGTTCAGGAACGCAATACCACCGTCTTCGTATTTCTCGAAGCCGTAATCCGTTTCCTTAGCCGTGGTAAGATCCTGAATCTTCTCCAGCTGCTTAACGACGACTTCATTGGTCAATTCCTGTTGAGGATTGAAGAACTTGGTGATGGCACCACGAATCCATCCTCCGGCGAACATAAAGATGACGGCGACGACGACCGCCAGAATGATTGTTGCTTTCAGGCTCATCTTGAATGATGAGCCATCTTTGTCGACGCGTGCGCCCATTTTTCACCTTTTCTCTTTCATACTCTCGTCATCTCAATTCATGTGGCATCTGATGCAATCCAGTTCTGGCATACGTCTACAAAATGTATGGGCAAAACCGCGACGAGACATCAGTCGTCGACTGAATTCGAGCTGGTTCTCACCGGTTATGCAACACATTAGCGATGCACAATCAGCAACACAATAATTATAACGTAAATATTACGACATAATGCTATATCTGAGCTTGGTTATGATCCTTGTGCTGGCAACGTTGCCGAACCATCATGCACCGTTCGGCATCAACACAAGCCACATAAGAAGGGAACGACAATGACATCACCGAGAAGTTCGATTTCCCAGTATCTCCCGCGAAATTGCAAGAAGCCGTCCGATCCATGTTGTCATGCGGCGCCGCATTCTCACTACGCGAAGCAAATGACACCGAAATGAAAACGACATTCACTCCTTACGACAGCGACGATGTCCTGACAGCAACCGTGAGCGGCAGCGGTGACGAGTCGAAGATAACGCTGTCTGCACAAGACTCGTCGAATACAGGGGCGCGCATCATGCGCTTTGCCACCGATTTGGCTGCCCGGCGGAGAGGGGCGAAGGCCGGAGCAGTGATTGGCGGGGAGCGTACAATGTGGGATATGAGCGAGCATGTGGAGCATGGGTTCGGCCCGGTGTGGGACAGTGAATCGCGGATTCTGATACTGGGGTCGACGCCCAGTCCGAAATCGCGGAAGGCGGCGTTCTACTATATGCACCCGCAGAATCGCTTCTGGCCGGTGATGCAGGCGTTGTTCGCCGACCCGGCGGATCCGTCTGATGTCACCGGCGACTCGCTGCAATCCCGCCGCGCATTCGCGCTGCGCCACCATATCGCCTTGTGGGATGTCATCGCGTCCTGCGACATCACCGGGGCCAGCGACGCCAGCATCCGCAACGCCACGCCGAACGATCTGACGCCCCTGCTGCGCGATGCGCCGATCACTCGCATATTCACCACCGGGGCGAAGTCGGCGCAACTCTATCGCAGACTCATCGAACCACGACTGGCCGCAACCGGCATCACCATCGGCATGACTCCGCTCCCCTCCACCAGTCCGGCCAACGCCTCGATGCGGCTGCCGGCGCTTATCGAAGCCTACCGACTGGCCTTCCAGAGCGCAGGCGCTCTTGAAATGGCGGATGAAACGGTCACTGGTCTCTGACGCGATCGCGGCGTGGACGGCGGTGCCGGGCAATCGACGCGCCCAACCGGCAGACCGGGATGAGATACAGGAACGGCGCCCCGAATCGTCAGCCTCAGCCGAATGATATGCGCCGGAGCACAACTGATGGACGCAACGATCAATTGCGGCATTGGCTGGCGGACGGCAATCTCGATGTGGCGGTGGCGGACTTCACCGGCATGCCGACCGGCGTGGAGCTGGTGAATTTCTATCAGGAACGTATGGTGTTGGTCATCGCGAACTCTCTGTGACTGGATCTCGCCGGCGGCGGGACGCCGCCGGATGAGACCGCCATCGGCGCCGGTGACCTGTCATCCTTGGAGCGCTGCCCGTTCCTACTGGGCAATCCGCAGGACATCGACGGACGCATCGGCGACATGCTGTTCCGCCGCGCCGGATTCGCTCCCGTGGCTGCGGGCCGGGAACCTCATACGCGATCAGCTTCGGCATATCCGCCTGCGACTACCGGTGGAGCGCGGTCGATGATTTCATCGACCGCGCGCGCCGGAGCATCAGCACCATTGACCGGCATGATTCCGGCCGGAACCGTCGGATCACGCCTGATAGTCGTTGAGCATGGCCTCGATGTTGTTGCCATCGGGATCATGGACGAACGCGACATAGTAGCCCGGCCCGTAGTTCGGGCGCGGACCGGGCTTGCCGTTGTCGGTGCCGCCGGCCGCGAGACCCGCCTCATGGAACGCCTTGATGGCGTCGGCGGTCTTGGCGCGGAACGCGACGTGTGACGGCACGACCGGATTGCCGTCCTTCGGCGATTCCAGCCAGATGCCGTCGCCGTCCTCGTCGTTGGCGAAGCATACCGCAGTCGGGTATGCGGCCTTCTTGACATAGCCCAGCGGCGCCAGCAGCTTCTCGTAGAAATCGGCGCGCTTGGCGGCGTCGGCGACGAACAGTCCGATGTGATCGATCATGATGAACCTCCTATGACCATGTGGATGACTATTCCATTATCCTTGCGTCGCTCGTGATGCGGGTGAATATCAGCTTTGGGTAAAGCCCCGTTTCAGGCGCCGAAATCGGTGTCGCCGGCGGCGTCGGCCCGGGCCACGGCAGCCTCGGCATCGCATGCGGCCTGTTCGATGACCCGCTCGTAGCCGGTCAACGCGGCGAACGGCATGAACTGGGCGGCCCGCTGACGACGGGACATCTGCGGATGCCTGCGCGACACGTGATGCGGCATATCGATGATGTCGTCATATTTATGCGTCTCATGTAATGCCATATGGACTCCTTTTCACGCCCGATAGCGCAATACGCTCGATACGCTCATGCACGATGGCCTCCGATCTGCCGATTGCGGTCCTGACCGGTGGCGCCGTCCTCCATGTCCATCGCCTTGATGACGGCATTGCGGCCGAATTTCCTCTTGACCTCCAGCAATGCAGTCTGCATGTCATGCTCACGCCGCACATCACTGTTCGAAATGCTGACATGGCCATCGTCCCCCTCCTCCGCGGACGAATCGATCCGGGAAAACAAATCAAGCTGCTCGTAGCGTTTGCCGGCCGCAAGCTCATTCGCCGTGGCCACATCATCGGCGATGACGGTGAGCCGGCGCACCAACAGACGCGGATCCACGATGCGCTCGTACAGCATCGTCATCGCCTCACGGATGCGAGTGGAAGACGAGGTGAACTCCCCCAGTCCGATCGACCCGGCGGCCGGCTTGGGGACCCGCCGCCCATACCGGTCGACGGACACCGGCCCGCGATAGCTCTTGCCCGCCTGATCGGAGGCCCGTTTCATCGCCGAATCCGCGCAGGAATCCAGTTTGGTCGAGTCAAGGCTGCCGATGTCGTAGCCGACCGCGAGCGTCAGACGATTCGTCAGCACCCGCTTGCCGACAAGATCCAAGGCGAGCGCGTCCGCCATCTCCTTGACGATGAGCCGTCCCGTGGCATAGTCGACAGGCCCGGTGAGCACCTGCCCACTGCTGATGCTGTGCGCATCCGGCTCATACGATTGGATGTCCGCGATCGTGCACGGCTCCCAGCCCCACGCATGGTCGATGAGTAGTTCGGCGTTCCTGCCGAACATGCGGTAGAGCAGATCCTCGTTGTAGTAGTCGGAGGCCCGGCCGATCGAGCATCGGGCGACATCCCCCATGGTCAGCAGGCCGGCATGCTCAAGCTTCCGGGCATAGCCGCGACCGACCCGCCAGAAATCCGTAAGCGGACGATGGTTCCATAGCAGTCGCCGATACGACATCTCGTCAAGCTCCGCCACACGAACGCCATCCTCATCGGCGGGCATGTGCTTGGCCACGATGTCCATCGCCACCTTCGCCAGATACATGTTGGTGCCGATGCCGGCCGTGGCGGTGATGCCCGTCTGCGCGAGAATGTCACGCACGATGGCCCTCGCCATCTCGTGCGGGCCCATGCCCAGCGCGCGCAGATAGGGCGTGGCATCGATGAACACCTCATCGATCGAATAGACATGGATGTGCTCGGGCGCGGCATATCGCAGGTACACGCCGTACACCCTGCCGCTCATCTCCAGATAATGCGCCATTCGCGGCTTGGCGATCACCATCGACGCCTTCAATCTCGGGGAATGTTCAAGATCCTGAGAATCACAGGATTCACCGGACAGCCGTCCGCCGGGAGCCAGCATCGCCCGCTCGGCGTTCACCGATGCCAAGCGCCGCCGAACCTCGAACAAACGTGCGCGCCCGGGAATGCCATACGCCTTCAGCGAAGGAGACACGGCCAGGCAGATGGTCTTGTCCGTACGCTCCTCATCCGCCACCACCAGATGCGTGCGCAGCGGGTCGAGACCACGGTCGTGACACTCCACGGAAGCGTAAAAAGACTTCAGGTCTATGGCAAGATACACATGCTCGCCCCGAACCATCGTCACCACCCCCTTTCGCGCTTTCGTTTCAGAGTACAATCATTATGAGACATATGTTCGATAGTATGTCGCCGCCCATGAGGCCCATCTGCCACACCCCCGAGCGCGGATGTAGCCGCCGATTGGTACTGTGGATAGGTAGCGAATCCCCTGTCTCCCATGTTTTGGAAGGAGCTTTGGCTTGTCAGCTGAACTCGAAGACATTCACGAAGAATGCGGCATCTTCGGCGTATGGGGTCACCCGGACGCCGCCCGCCTGACGTATTTCGGACTCCACGCACTGCAACACCGCGGTCAGGAAGGCGCCGGCATCGTCTCCAACGACCACGGCCATCTCATCGGACACCGCGGCCTCGGACTGCTGACCCAGGTGTTCGGCGACGAGCGCGAGATCGGACGGCTCACCGGCGACAAGGCGATCGGCCACGTGCGTTATGCCACCGCCGGATCGGGCACCACCGACAACATCCAGCCGTTCATCTTCCGATTCCACGACGGCGACGTGGCGCTGGGGCACAACGGAAACCTCACCAACTGCGTGTCGTTGCGTCGCAAGCTGGAGGACGAAGGCGCGATCTTCCACTCCAACTCCGACACCGAAGTGCTCATGCACCTGATCCGCCGCTCCTCCAAGCCGACCTTCATGGACAAGCTCAAGGAGGCGCTCAACACCGTGCACGGCGGGTTCGCCTACCTCATCATGACCGAGGACGCGATGATCGGCGCGCTCGACCCGAACGGCTTCCGACCGCTGTCCCTCGGCAAGATGAAGAACGGCGCCTACGTGCTCGCCTCCGAGACCTGCGCTCTCGACGTCGTCGGCGCCGAACTGGTACGCAACATCCGCCCCGGAGAGATCATCGTGGTCAACGACCACGGCTACAAGATCGTGCAGTACACCAACAAGACGCAGCTGGCCATCTGCTCCATGGAATACATCTACTTCGCCCGCCCGGACTCCAACATCTACGGCGTGAACGTGCACTCCGCCCGCAAGCGCATGGGCGCGCGCCTGGCCGAGGAATCCCCGGTCGACGCCGACATGGTCATCGGCGTGCCCAACTCGTCGCTGTCCGCCGCGTCCGGTTACGCCGAGGCCGCGCACCTGCCCAACGAAATGGGCCTGATCAAGAACCAGTACGTGGCCCGCACCTTCATCCAACCCACGCAGGAGCTGCGCGAGCAGGGCGTGCGCATGAAACTGTCCGCCGTCCGCGGTGTCGTGCGCGGCAAGCGCGTCATCGTCATCGACGATTCGATCGTGCGCGGAACCACGTCCAAGCGCATCGTCCAGCTGCTCAAGGAAGCCGGCGCCGCCGAAGTGCACATGCGCATCAGCTCGCCGCCGCTCAAATACCCGTGCTTCTACGGCATCGACATCTCCACCACCAAGGAGCTGATCGCCGCGAAGAAATCCGTCGAGGAGATCCGCGACTTCATCGGCGCCGACTCCCTCGCCTTCCTGTCGCTCGACGGCTTGGTCGAATCCATCGGCCTCAACGCGCAGGCACCCTACGGCGGACTGTGCGTCGCCTACTTCAACGGCGACTACCCGACCGCGCTCGACGACTACGAGACCGACTTCCTCAAGTCCCTCACCCCCGAGGACCGTGTCCGTCTGCCCGAATTCGCGCTCTACAAGAGCAAGTACGAAGGCAACGAGTACACCACCGCGCCGACGCAGCAATAACGGCGTTCCAGCACCACAGACCAATCCCAATCCCGACACAACCCAACAAGCATCATCCAAGAAAGGTACGTCATGCCACAAGCATATGAAAACGCCGGTGTCAGCGTGGAAGCCGGCTACGAGGTCGTCAAGCGCATCAAATCGCACGTCGCCCGCACCAACCGTCCCGGCGTCGTCGGCGGCATCGGCGGCTTCGGCGGCCTGTTCGACCTCGCGTCCCTCGGCTACAAGGAGCCCGTGCTGATCTCCGGCACCGACGGCGTCGGCACCAAGCTCGTCGTCGCCAAGATGGTCGACAAGCACGACACCATCGGCGTCGACTGCGTGGCCATGTGCGTCAACGACATCGCCGCCCAAGGCGCCGAGCCGCTGTTCTTCCTCGACTACATCGCCTGCGGCAAGAACGATCCGGCGCTGCTCGAACAGGTCGTCTCCGGCGTAGCCGACGGATGCGTGCAGTCCGAAGCCGGTCTGATCGGCGGCGAGACCGCCGAAATGCCCGGCATGTATGACGAAGACGAATACGATCTGGCCGGATTCGCGGTCGGCGTGGCCGAAAAGTCCGCCATCGTCGACGGCTCCGGCATCACCGCCGGCGACGTGCTCATCGGACTGCCATCCACCGGCGTGCACTCCAACGGCTTCTCCCTCGTGCGCAAGGCCCTGTTCGAGCAGGCCGGCTATACCGTCGACACCATGCTCCCCGAACTCGACGGAGCCAAGCTCGGCGACGTGCTGCTCACCCCGACCAAGATCTACGTCAAGACACTCAAGCCCCTGTTCAAGGCAGGCGTCGTCAAGGGCGTCGCCCACATCACCGGCGGCGGCTTCATCGAGAACATCCCCCGTATGATCCCCGACGGCCTCGCCGCCGACATCACGCTCGGATCCTGGCCCGTCCTTCCCATCTTCGACGTCCTGGAACGCGCCGGCGACATCGACCACAAGGAGATGTACAACATCTTCAACATGGGCATCGGCATGGTGCTCGCCGTCTCCGCCGAACGCGCCGACGAGACGCTCGCCCTGCTCAAGGACAACGGCGAAGCCGGATATGCGATCGGCACGATCGTCCCCGACACCGACGGCACGCAGATCACGCTGAAGTAAGCATCCACTCCCGCACTCCCCACTGATGGGGAGTGCGGTCACAAGCGAATCCGGGGGTGGCCGGCAAGCCCCCCAGTCCGTCTGCAACGGACAGCCCCGCCAGCGGGGCCTGAAGAAAGGACACATCATGGGTCAGAAAGTCTTGGTCATCGGCTCGGGCGCACGCGAACACGCCATCGCGCACGCGCTGCTGCGCGGCGACAGCGTCAGCGAAGTCACCGTCGCCTCCGGCAACCCCGGCATGGAACTGGACGGCATCCGCACCACCCAAATCAACGAATCAAACCACGCCGCCTTCATCAGCTTCATGCAGCACAACCAGTACGACTGGGCGTTCGTCGGCCCTGAAGTCCCCCTGATCGAAGGACTCGTCGACGACTTCGCCGCGGCCGGCATCAAGGCCTTCGGCCCCAACAAGGCCGCCGCCCAGATCGAAGGCTCCAAAGACTTCGCCAAGCAGCTGATGGCCCGCCACAACATCCCCACCGCCCAATACCGCACCTTCGACAACCTCGAAGACTCCGTCGCCTACGTGCGCGAACACGGCGCCCCCATCGTCGTCAAGGCCGACGGACTCGCCGCCGGCAAGGGTGTCACCGTCGCCATGGACGTCGACACCGCCATCACCGCTCTCGACGACATCTTCATCGACCACCGCTTCGGCAAGGCCGGCGCCAAGGTCGTCATCGAAGACTTCCTCGAAGGCCAGGAATTCTCCCTCATGAGCTTCGTCCGCGGCACCGAATTCTGGCCCATGCCCATCTCCCAGGACCACAAGCGCGCCTACGACAACGACGAAGGCCCCAACACCGGCGGCATGGGCGCCTACAGCCCCGTTCCCCAGATCGGCCAGGACGTCATCGACACCGCTATCGACACCATCGTGCGCCCCACCGTCGAAGCCATGGCCGCCGAAGGCACCCCCTTCACCGGCATCCTCTACGCCGGCCTCATCGCCACCGCCGACGGCCCCAAGGTCATCGAATTCAACGCCCGCTTCGGCGACCCCGAAACCGAAGTCGTCCTCCCCAAGCTCACCAGCGATCTCGGAGCAGCCATCAGCGCCATCCTCGACGGCGGCACCCCCGCCTTCACCTGGGACAGCAACAACGCCACCCTCGGCGTCGTCCTCGCCTCCAACGGCTACCCCGTCAACGTCATCAAGGGTGCCAAAATCCCCTCCATCCCCGTCGACGACGCCTCCCACGTCTACTACGCCGGCGTCTCCAACAGCGACCAAGGCCTCGTCGCCTCCTCCGGACGCGTCCTCCTCGTCGAAACCACCGCCCCCGACCTCAAGTCCGCCCAAGACAAGGTCTACGCAATCATCGACAAGCTGGACACGGAGGGAATGTTTTACCGCCACGACATCGGTGCCAAAGCGCTGAAGTGAGTTGTGCGGCGCATCTGCTGCGTTGCGGAACGCTCAAGTACCATCGTACGTCGTCGCATTCCGCGCCTTGCATCTGCACCACACATCCCCGCCACTTCAGGCGGTAAAAAGCCGTGTATGGCATGCCTATGAAATTGCCCCCGCTAGCGGGGGCAATTGCTATTTTGTGAGGCCTTACGGCAGATCCATGAAGTCGGTGTCTTTCAGATAGTTTTTGCCGGCCGTGATGTCGTACTGGATGAGCTTGTAATCGGTCATCAGCTGCTTGGTCTGCTCGTCGAACTCGTCCTCGGCCATCGGGTTGCCCGCCGCGTCAAGATAGATATCCTGCCCCTCGGGGATGCGGTCCCATCCCTGGATCTTGTTGACCACCGGCGGCTCCATGGCGGAGACCTTCTTGTGCATGAGCGTCAGGAACGCCAGGTACGGCGACACCTTCGCGTTCATGTGCTCCGCAGCCTGCGCCACGAAATAGTTCGGCGACGAGTACACGCTGTTGTCGACCTTCTTGCCCTGCGAGCCGGACGCCTTGTTGGACCATATGAAATAATCCGTCAAATGCAGCGCCAGCGAATTGTTCGTATCCTGGCTGGCGGTTTCGTAGATGCCCGGCAGATGGTCGCCATAGAACACGACCGTCACCGGCTTGTCGAGCTTGTTGAGCTCATCGAGGAAGTTCTTCGTCTCCGTATCGGTGATGCTCGCGCCCTTCGCATACGTGTCGATGGCCGTCACTTCGTCGGAGCCGAGGGAATCGGCGCCGTCGGCCGCGGTGGCCTTGAACTCGTTGTCGGCATACCAGTCGTTGTACGGCATATGGTTCTGCATCGTGATGATCTGGATGAACTGGTTCGAATCGGTCGAGCTGATGTCCTCCAACGCGCTCTGATACGTGGCCTTGTCGGACACGTACGGGGAACGGTCGATCTTGTCCCGATGCTTGATGATGTCGTCGCCCTGCAGCGTGTAGAAATGCGCGAATCCGAACTTCTTGTAGTTCGTCGCACGCGAATACATCGACGGCTCATACGGGTGGAAGGCGATGGAGTTCTTCGGAGCCCCCCACATCTGGTTGATCGTCGGCGTCCAATGCTGCCCCGGTACCAGCTGCTGGTACGGGCTGGTCAGAGACGAGTCGAAATTCGCCATGCTCAGGCCCGACAATCCCATATACTCCAGGTTCGCGGTGCCGCCACCGTATCCGGACGACAGCATCAGACCGCTGGTCGTGCCGGATTTGATGGCACGGACCTCCGGAATGGCGTCCTTGTTGAGCTTCACACCGGGTACGCGCGCGGGGTCTGAGAACGATTCGGACAGCACGTAGACCACCGTCGAATCGGTCATGTTCTTCGTGCGCGAGGCGTTGATCTTCTCGGCGGCGGCCTCGTACCTCTTGACGACCTCCTTCATCGTGGCCTCGCTGTAATCGCTCGGCTCATCCATGATCGTCGGGTTGAGCTGCCGGGTGAACGAGACCAGCGGACCGTTGCGCTGCGCGTCATACACGGAATCCCACATCGAAGGAGTGTCGCCCAGGGCCTTGGAAAAACCGTTCGCCCACGAGCCGACGGTGCTGACCTGGTCACAGTACAGGCCGAAGAACAACGACGGCAGCAGGAACACCATCAGACGGATTCCGGCGGCCAACCCCTTGTTGTCGAAACGGATCATGCGACCATGCCGGCCATCGACATGGTTGAGCACCACGAACAGTGCGACGAACACCAGGAACACCGCGAGTGCGCCGAGGATGATCCAATGGGCCCCCGGAGGGGTGAAACTCATCAGATTGCCGGTATTCGAGCCGAGGAAGCCCAGGTCGGACGGCAGAATCGCCTCATAGCGTATGGACACCTTGAAATGCTCGATGACGCCCACGATGATGGCCACGGCCAGCAGCACCGGCGTGGCTATCCAGAACCGGTTGAACAGCATGAGCAGCGCCAGATACAGCGCGCCGATGAGCAGCAGGTTCAGCACGAACACGAAGTTGCCCTTGGCCCACATCTTCGACACGAAACCCCAGCCCACGACGGGACTGGACAGCTGCACGCGCGTGCCGGACTGGCTGACGCCCCACTGCAGCGCAGCGACCGCCGCCATGTCGAACACCACGAACAGGACACCGTACAGCCAGCCGGGGAACGGCTTATACTCACGGCGACCGCCGTTTCTGCCGCCTTTGCCGCCGTTCCTGCCGGAAGAGGAGTCGGCCCGCTTGATATCCAGCACCTCGATCTCGCCGGACGGACTGACGGCATCGGCCACGTTCGTACCGTCGTCGTTCTTGTCGTTTATTTCGTCGCTCATATACCCGCACTTCGTGTGATTCGCATGGCGCCATCCGACCCATGCCCAATTCGTTATCGGCCATATACACGTCATCATGGTTCTTCCGCCACGTCACGCGCGGAAGGGAACGGCCATGCGCCGCCATGATGAATACCGAATGACATTCTAGTAAAGAAACGACGACAATGGTACATCACGTTCACTGATATTTCCCTGAATCTCCCCGTATGAGACCAGTCTGAGACCCGTATGGGCCACTCGCCGCCCGTTGGAATCCGCGCGGAAGAGCCCCGCATGATCCGCATAAGTGGGCCCCGCATACAGCATCGGGCAATATCATCCCTGAGACGGACGAAAGGCGCCGGGTCATACCGGGTAACATCGACCGATGACACTTACAAGGGGGATGATCGCATGGAATCGTTGCCGAGTTGGGTGACGAGGTTACTGCATATACGACTCGTCTCAGGCCCGTTGCCAACCACGATATGGGTGATTGTCGGCGTGGGAGTGGCGATATTGCTGCTGTGGCAGGTCTTCAGGAGTGATCGGTCCAAGCTGGCGAGGCAGGTGCCCATCATGCTTGTCTGCGGTGGCTTCGGCCTGCTGGTCATGTGGCTGCTTTCCGAAAAATTCATGGTATTCGGCGTATCGCTGGGCTGGCCCGTCATCATGGCTGCGGCCGCGTGCTGCGCGCTGTTGGGACTGCTGGTGACGACCATCGTGCACGCCCGGCGCGCCCGGCGCCTGATGGCCGCGGCGCTCATCCCATTCGTGCTGGTCTCCACCGCGCTCCGTATCGACTCGATTTACGGGGAGTATCAGACCATCGGCTCGCTGATCGGCTATTCGTCATATCATCCGCTCAGCACGTCGCACATGCAGAAGGGGACCCTGACCGTCGATGAATGGCTGCGAGAGGTGCTCGATGGCAAACTGCCGCCCGCCGCCGCGCACGGCAAGGTCTATTCGGTGGACATATCCAACACAGCCTCCGGATTCCGCGCGCGTACCGCGGCCGTCTACATGCCGCCAGCCGCCCTGAGCGACACACCGCCAGAGCTGCCGGTACTCGTCATGCTCGCCGGGCAGCCGGGCAATCCGGACCGCGTGTTCTCGGCCAGCGGCATCGCCGCGATCCTGGACCAGTATGCGAAGGCGCATCACGGTCTGGCGCCCATCGTCATCTCGCCCGACCAGAACGGCGACAACACGGTGAACAGCCTGTGCGCCGACACGACCAAGGTCGGACGCGCGGAGACGTATCTGACCGTCGACGTGCCACGGTGGATCAAAGCGCATCTGCCCGTGTCCCGGCAGGCGCGGGATTGGGCGATCGGCGGGTTCTCGCAGGGTGGCACGTGTGCCACCCAGTTGGGACCGCGGCACCCGGACATATTCGGCTCCATCATCGCCGTGGACGGCGAGCTGAAGCCCACCGCCGGATCCGTGGAGCATATGGTCGCCGAATATTTCAACGGCGACCGCAGCGCCTATGAGGCTCAAGTGCCGGCCAACGCCATCGCCGACCACGCGCCTTCCAACCAGATCATGATTCTGGGGGCGGGCAAGCGCGACGCGAGATCCATAAAAAACGTCATCGTCAACGGCCAGGCCGGTGTCAAGGCCGGCATGCACGTCGTGAAGATCGTCGTGCCTGACACCGGCCATGACTGGCATTCCGTCAACGCGACATTGGAGGCGGCAGTCCCCTGGCTGTGCGCGCACCGCTGGGGTCTGGGCGAAACGGGCCTGACATGGTCCGACTATCCGAGAATCGAGGTTCTGCAATGAGCGACACGAAAGTCGAACCGGAGAGCGGCAAAGAAAGCCGCCGCAAATGCCGTACCCACGGCAGGATGCATGCCTTGGTGCAGGACGTGAGCGTCTGGATTCACGGGCATCGCCTCGCAGTGGCGTTGTCCTGCACGTTCGCGGGGCTCAACATCGCCATGTGGATCGGCTTCGCGCTGGCCGGCCGTCCACTGCCTCTACGCAGCCTGCGCACCAGCCTGCAGGAGTTCAACCTGCTGCATCTGCTGGCCACGCTGCTGCTGACACGCGGAATCCTGCAGCTGCTCGTCGACACGATCGCGCTGTTGGTGATGTTCTCCATCGCCGAGACGCTGCTGGGCCGCCGCCGCACCCTGACGGCGGCCTTCATCTGCACGCTCGCCGGAACGGCCCTGGGACTGCTGCTGTGCGGAGGCATCGCCCAACTGCTGCAGGGCACTCCGGTGGTGGGCCGCATCCGTTTCGCGCTCAGCCCGCTGACGCTGGGCGTGGGCGCGATGATGGCGGCCAGCGCGTTCACCCGCCGCCTGTGGAGGCGGCGCATCCGTCTGATCGGCTATGTGTCCATTATCATGGTTGTGATGTTCAGCGGTAATCCCGGTGACTACTGCCTGCTCGCGGCGGCGGGATTCGGCCATGTACTGGGCGCGCTGGCATCCAAGCGGAAGACCGTCCGACAGCTGGACGACACTTCGGCGGCGGATCCGCTGCACTGGCAGCTGAGCACGTCGTACGAGACCCGTCGCGTGTTCGCGGCCATCGCGCTGGTACTCACGCTCGGTCCGATCATCGCGATCTCCTCACCAACCCATATCGGCCCGTTGAGCTCATTGGGACTGATTATGAGCCCGGCCTCACCCGATGACGGCAAGCTCGCCTCCTGCCTTGCCGGCATGGCCCGCACCGACTGCTTCTTCCAGTTCAATCTGCTGCGGGTGTCCATGCCTGGGGCGGTCCTGCGTTCCCTGCTGCCGACCGCGGTGATGCTCATCATGACCTGGGGCCTGTATCGTGGCAGGCGTCTCGCCGCGTGGGCGTTCATCATCGTCGGGCTGGGGGAATCCTGCATCGCGATGCTGTACTATTTCGTGGCGCCTCTGTCCCACGCGCCGCAGGGGTTGCGTTCCCTGCTGCTGCACGGCGCGATTCCGGCGAGCATCGCCAACGTGCTGTTGCCAATGGTGTTCGCCATCGCCGTCGCCTGCTCCATGCGCCACTTCCCGATCCGCACGGACGCGGGGCGTCTGCGGCGAGGCAGCGCGGCGGTCGTCATCGCCCTGGCCGTCTGCATCGCGGCGTATCTGGGCTTCGGACTGTTGCGCCCCGGCGATTTCCGGCCTCCGGCGACATGGCATGGCCTGATGCATGAGCTGCCGTCACGGTTCATTCCCATCGGGTTCCTCAACCGCAGCAGGCCGTCGTTCCTGCCGCGTACCGTGGCCGCATCGGTGGTCGATCAGGCCGTGGGACTGGTCTTCTGGCTCGTGGTGCTGGTCGTCGCGGTCCGATGGATGCGTGAGATCCTGCTGGTCGACGGACGCGCCCGCGCCAACGCCGGCCGCCTGGTGGAGCTGGATGGCGAGTCGATGAGCTTCATGACCACGTGGGAGGGCAACCATTACTGGTTCTCCGCCACCGGACGGTCGGCCATGGCATACCGGGTGATCCACGGCATCGCGCTGACGACCACGGGCCCGTTCGGCGACCGTGGCGAATGGTCGTCCGACCTGCGCGAGTTCGCTCGTTTCAGCATGCAGCAGTCATGGTCGCCCGTGCTATACAGCGTGCATCGCGAGCAGCGCGACCAGCTTGCCGCCATGGGCTGGTATTCGCTGGAGGTCGGCAGCGAGATGGTGGTCGATCCCCGGCAATGGAAGACGACCGGCAAGAAATGGCAGGACATCCGCACCGCCATCAACAAGGCGAAACGTTCCGGCATCAGCGACGTGATGTCGACCTTCAACGAGGCCCCGAACGACATACGCGAACAGATCGAGGAGATCTCCGAGCAGTGGGCGCAGCTCAAGGCGCTGCCGGAGATGAAGTTCACGCTGGGTGGCGTCGAGGAGCTGCACGACCCGCGCGTGCGCATCCTGTACGCGATCGACGCCGAGGGGACGGTGCTAGGCGTGACCAGCTGGCTGCCGACGTGGCGCGACGGGCGCATCATCGGCTGGACGCTTGATTTCATGCGGCATCGCACCGACAGTCCGAACGGCATCATGGAGTTCCTGATCGCGCGCATGGCGGAGCGGCTGCGTGACGAGGGGCTGGAGCACCCCGAGTGCGCCGTCGAGTTCATGAGCCTGTCCGCCGCGCCGCTGGCCGGCATGAACCCGCAGCGCGACAATGCCGACGAGACCGGACATATGGATACCGGCACCGTCATGCTGCAGCATGCGCTGCAGATCGTGGCGGATTGGATGGAACCCGCATACGGATTCCACTCGCTGTTCAATTTCAAACGCAAGTTCCAGCCGACCGAGGAGCCGGTGTACATCTGCTATCCCGATCCGGCCGTGCTGGCCCAAATCGGACTGGCGGTCGTCCGCGCCTACGTGCCGTCCCTGACGGCGAAGGAGGCCATGGGCATGCTGCGCACACTGCAGCGGTAGCCGGCCATCCGGCCCTTCATGGGTTCCGGACAATCGCCGTGACGCGCCTGTGTACACGGCAGGGTTGCCACGCATAAAAAACAACAATCGCAGGATTTCACCATCCCAACCGTCCTCCCGGCAGCCCTGCGACGCATTTTGGCGTGTCTCCCATAAGACGCATGTTCGGCCGATGACGATGATCGCGCACCCGCCGCGTGAATCCGGATACGGCCGGCGTGTCCATCATCTTGCCCGTATATGCGTCCGGCGGGATTTCGCAGTTCCATCGCGGACGAGCTCAACTGTTACACGGGTCAAGCGTCACTGTGCGTGGGTACCGTCACCGTGCGTGCCCTCGCAGCGTGACTGCGTCACGGAAATCATTGGAAAATAAGGATTTCTACCGCCCGCGTCACTGTGCGAGCCCTCGCACAGTGACGGTACCCGCGCACAGTGACAGCCAGATCATCCATCAGACGAAACGGCATCCACATCGTGAAAATGACGCCATTCCAGCCCGGCCGAATCGGATGATTCGCTCCCCGGAGCCCGTCGCGGAGCAATCGGAGACTGCTCCGAGGAGCCCATCACGGAATGATGCCCCTCCATGCGCAGAAGCGGCGAGGCCCCCGCAAGGAGGCCCCGCCGCTGAAGAAGATATAGATAGAGATAGAATCAGCGCGCCGGCATCACGCCTTGGCGAACTGGTCGACGAGGGCGCTCATCCAATCGAGCAGGTTGGTGTATTCCTTCGGCATCTGCTCGGTGAGCTCGACGATCGGGACGTTGGCGCTCTTGGCGGCACCGGTGATCTGATCGGTGGTGGAGTTAGCTTCCTGCGTGTTGAATACCAGCATCTTGATGGAGCCGCCCTTGAGGGCGTCCTGGAACGCCTTGATGTCGGACGGGGTGGGCTCGCTCTCGTTGGCGGAGGCCTGCGCGTAGCCGGTCGGGGTGGCGTCCTTCATGCCCAGGTCGTCGGCGAGGTACCACGCGACGGATTCGGTCGCGGCGTACGGCACATCCTTGGTCTTGGCGGAGGCGTCCTTGATCTTGCTTTCCAGCTGATCCTCCTTGGCGTGCCATTCCTTATTGAGCTTGGCGTAGTCGTCCTTGTGGCTCGGGTCGGCCTTCTGATAGGCCGCGGTGATGGCGTCGGCGGTGTTGTTGCGCACCTTGGCGGAGAACCAGACGTGCGGGTTGTCGCCTTCCTTGATGCCGGCGGTTTCGGCTGCGGTGACCAGCGTGGCCTTCGTCGCGGATGCGGCCTTGGACGCCCACGGATCATAGTCGGCGCCGTTCACGACGGCGACCTTCGCGGTGCCGAACTTCGCGACGTCCTGGCTGGTGGGCTCGTAGTCGTGCGCTTCGACGTTGGTCTTCGTCATGATGTTGGTGACGTCGACGTGGGAGCCGCCGAGGTCCTTGGCGACGGAGCCCCACTGGTTGATGCTGGCGACGACTTCGATGGTGCCGCCGCCTTCTCCCCCGGCGGTCTTGTTGTCCTTGCTCGTTCCGCATGCCGCGACGGCCACCAGCATAGAGGCGGCCGCCACACCCGCGACGGCGCGCCTGATGATAGATGAAATCTGCATTTGTTATTCCGTTCCTCTCCGGATGATGACGGGCTTTCTCCCGTTCTTTCGGTTCACAGTATACACGTTATTGAGATTTATTATCATTATCGTTATCAAATGGGCGTGTCGCGCGGCCGATCACGCACCGACGGACGACTCGACTTCATACAGGCCGGCTATGTCGCACAGGTCCGCCTCATGGGCATCCTCGACCACCACGGCGTCCCGCCTGGCCACGGCGCGGATGATGTCGCGGCACGCGCATTCGCCGTCGGCATCCACATGCCGCGACAGGCAGCCCCGGCCGACCACCGGCAGCTCAAGGACATGCGTCGCCTCCCGGATCAGGCGCGACACCACCGCGCCGGTCGACCGCTCGTCGAATACGCCATCCTCGTCACCCGTGCCATACACGCACAGACGGTCGTCGTCGAAGAACCGCTCCTCGAACTCGTCCAGACCGACCGCATTGACCACGGCCGCGACGCCCATGCCATCACCCCACGAATCAAGGCGCATCATGTCTTCGAGATACTGGGCGACCGGCGTCGCCTCCAGTCCCACCGGAAGACTCACCAGGAACACACGGGCCTGACCTCGCAGAGAGGCGAGCGTCCCGACCGCGTCGTGCTTGACCGAGCAGCTCAGACAACAATCCGACAGATCGAAGATTTCCGCGTCGCCCACCCCGACGCCCTGCCCCACCGGGCGGCTGACACGCCTGACGATGCTCAGACCGGCATCCGCCTCGTCATTCGGGCGCACATCGTACGAGATCGCGCATACGGACGCATACGAGTCGGCCAGGGAGAACGCCACGGAGTCCAGACTCAGCCGATCGGCGCCCGTCAGCAGCACCACCGCCGTAGCCGCGTTTCCCCGTGATTGCAATGTCGGATGACTCATGATCGCCTTTCTTTTTGATAATGATTATCATTATGATATATTGGCATCCATGTCCAAACAATGTCAAATTCTGGGCACGCGCGCCTCAACGGGCAACCGTGTATCCCACTCGCACAGGAAAACACGCCGACGCTTCAACCCGAACCTGCAGACCAAGCGGTACTGGGTTCCCTCGCTCGGCCGTCACGTCACGCTGACCGTCAGTGTCAAAGGAATGAAGACCATCGACCGCATCGGCATCGAAGCGGCCCTGGCACGCATCCGCCGCAACACGCCGGACCGTCTGGAACTGACGAAGCTCGACCCGGTCGTACGCAAGCGGGTCACATTCCACGAGACCCGCTGAATCCGTTCCGACGGCCCGCACGAACCGCGGCCGCCCGAGCGTCATCTCGGCACACAGCCATCATCAAGGAGCCTCAATGGCAAAGACCAGCAAAATCAACAAGCAACTGCAACGCGAGCAGATCGTCGCCAAATACGCGCAGCGACGGGCACAGTGCAAAAGGGACTCGGTCAACCCGCACCTGACCGCCGACGAACGCGCCGAGGCAATGCGCCGACTGCATGCGATCCCCCGCGACGCCAGCCCGACCAGGCTGCGCAACCGCGACAGCATCGACGGCCGACCGCGCGCCTTCAACCGTAAATTCGGACTGTCCCGTATCAACCTGAGGGAAAAGGCGCACCGCGGGGAGCTTCCCGGCGTGGTGAAGAGCAGCTGGTGATCCAGCGCGGCGCACCAACATCGCATCATCAGAAAGGCATCATCATATGAAAGACAACATCCATCCTCAATACGGGTACGTGGTATTCCGCGACCGGTCCACCGGAAAGGCGTTCCTCACGCGGTCCACGCTGGTCGCGAAGGCCGCGAGCCTGCCGACCATCGAATGGGAGGACGGCAACACCTATTCCCTGGTCAACGTGGAGGTGTCGAGCTACAGCCACCCGTTCTACACCGGCCGCAACGTCGTGCTCGACACGGCCGGCCAAGTGCAGAAATTCAACAAGCGCTACGGACGGAGCTGACAGGGCCGGCGAATGCCGGCATCCCAATGCGCGAACCATCCCCACCCGCTACGCGGAAGCCCCCGCTGGCGGGAGCTGGCTCGCGAAGCGAGACTGAGGATGGTCGGCCGACCGGCGCAGCCCATACATCAACACTGCATAAACCCACCAACACTGCATAAACCCATCGAAAACACGAAACGGAGCAACGATATGAAGGTCAAATCGTCGATACGCTCGTTGGCGCGCAAGGACGGCTCGTACGTCGTGCGCCGCCGCGGGCATCTTTATGTAATCAACAAGAAGAACCCCCACTGGAAAGCGAGGCAAGGCTGATGGCACTGCCGAAAGTCAGAACGTCGCGCGCGAACACGCATGCGCGCAGGTCACAATGGAAGGCGCAGGCCGCGCAGCTGATCGCCGTGCACATGCCCGATGGCGAGGTGGTGCACGTGCCACACAGTCTGGTCAAGGCCGTGCGCAAGGGATACGTGAAGCCGCGGTAGACCCGCGACCCGATGCGTGATGGGTCAATCCACGCGAACCAGCCGCCAAGACCAGTGACATGGCCTCAGCAGGGACTTATATGCAGGGTGCCGCTTCTCAAGACGAGAGGCGGCACCTTTTTGCATTGGGAACCATTATCACCGTGGTACGATATGGCGGCATCATCCCATACCGACAGCCCATGCCGGCAATTCAAGGAGCGTCATAATGTCATGGGGACATCACACCGGCACGGTTCATGACGGCACCGGACGGGGACACCACGCCGATGGCGGCAGTCCCATTGACGCCAACAGCGCCGATGGACGCGACCATTCGGCGCATTACCTTTTTCTCATCATCGGCACGCCGCTGGTGGCGTTCCTCATCGCCGCGTCCGCCATGTTCGAATCGCGCGGTCTGCCGATTCCGCTGGTGCGCATCGGCACCGGCGCCGCCGGGCTCATATTGCAGACGATCCCGTTCATGCTGGTGGGCGCGATGATGTCGGCAGCGGTCAGCACATTCGTCAGCGCCGATGCGTTGGAGCGGCACGTGCCGAAATCGCTGGCCGGCGGACTGGCGATGGCGATGATCGGCGGGCTGTGCCTGCCGGTATGCGATTGCATGGTGGTGCCCACGTTCGCGAATCTGGTGCGCAAGCGGCTGCCGCTGCCGTACGCGACGGCGCTGCTGTGCGCGGCCCCGGTGATGAACCCGATGGCGATCTGGTCCACGTGGTTCGCGTTCACGGGCAGTCCATGGATGGTGGCGGCCCGCGTGGGTCTGGGCATGCTGGTGGCGAGCGCCGTGGGATTGTCGTTCGCCGTCCGCCCGTCCCGCTCCCCCGCCGTACGGGACCTTCCGCTGACGAGGGGCCGGACGCCGGCCTGTGATGGCTGCGCCGTACAACATGCGGGGCAGGATGGGCGTTCCCGCTTCATGCACTTCCTCAGGCACACGCACGACGATGTCATGCGCATGATGCCGATTCTGCTGTCCGGCACGATTGCGGCATCCATCGTACGCACCGCGCTGTCCCCACTGACCGACGGCTCCGGCACGATCGACGGCATCGGTGCCGTGACGCTGATTGCGGCGGCGATGGCGATAGCCTTCCTCTGCTCGCTGTGCTCCACGTCCGATGCGGTGATCGTCGCGAGTATGACCGGCGTGTTGCCGGCTTCCGCCATGCTCGCTTTTCTGCTTTTCGGGCCGATGCTGGATCTCAAGAACACGTTGATGCTGGTCACGGAATGCCGTCCGCGGTTCATCATCCGCTTTGTCGTGACCGTCGCGGCGGCCTGTTTCCTGGTCGCCGTCGCCATCCATCTGACGACGGGAGCGTGATGCAATGACGAATACTCTGAACTTTCCCGGCTCCGACCGGCATGCCCCGGCGGCACGGCATGCTCCCGCGCTTCCCGACCGTATCGAGGCGATCTGTTTCGCGGCACTGGGCGCGGCCATCGTGTATTCGACTACGAGCGGCTCGTATATCACGCTCACCACGCCCCGATCGCTGCCGTATCTGATCGTCGGCGCGATACTGCTGTTCGCCCTGTCCGTCGCCGCGTGGCTCGGCGTGTTCCATGCCGACGAGCGATCCTCGTTTCGTTTCCTGGTCGCGCTCGTCATCCCCGCGCTGCTCATCGCCGTGCCGTTCCAACCCGGCAACGGCACCGGTTTCGACACGTACGCCGCAGGACGGGCCATCGCCATACGCCGGGACGCGCACAAGCCGGCGGGATTCGCTCATCTCCACGGGCTCGACGAGGAGCGCAAGACCATCACCATCAGCGACGACGAATTCGGTTCGTGGTTCTCCCACATCGACCACAATCCGCAGCGATACATCGGCTATCGGGTGCGTCTCACCGGTTTCGTCTACAAGCCGTCCACGCTCGGCGCCCATGAGTTCGAGCTGTCACGGCAATTCATGTCCTGTTGCATCCTCGATATGACGCCGTTCGGATTCACCACGCACTATGCGAAGACCGCGCACCTTCAGGAGCATGACTGGGTGAGCGTCGACGCGACGCTCGTACAAGGCACGTACGGCATCGCCGGGCATACGCGGCAGGGGCCGATGCTGAAGATCACGTCGCTGCACACCGCCAAAGCCGCGCCCACCGGCTATTTCTACTGGCAGTGACCGTGCTTTCGGCGGCAATCCCCGCCGCCGAAAGCACGGTCGGCTTTTGCTGCGGCCGCTGCGTCACCGGTGACTGCTACGACGACTCCGACTGCGAGCACGGCTCCACCGAGGAGTGCGAGGGCAAGGCCTGCGTGCACACCTGCCACGAGAACCGCGAAAGTCACGAGTGCGCCTTCTGCCACCTCGCCTTCGACACCAGCGAGAAGTGCCACGAGGAAATCCTCGCCGACCTCAAGGAACTCAAGGCCGAACTGGCCGCATGATATAGGCGAATGGCGGCATGGAGGAACCGAGTGGCATCCCTTCGCGCCGCCATTCGTCGTTATCGGCTCCTCCGCGCGCGAGTGCCACGCCGCCGGACCACCCCAGTCAGCCCGCGGCCGACAGCCCTCCGCCAGCAGGGGCGAATCCGCGGAAAGGTCAGCGTTTTCCCTGACAATCGGGGCATAGGCCGAACACCTCAAGGGTATGCGACTCCACCGTGAACCCATGCCCGTCGGCCACCTTGCGCACCCAGGATTCGCTCGGCGGATCGATCTCGATCGTCTTGCCGCATTTGCGACACACCAGATGATGATGGTGGGCATCATCGCCGCATAGGCGGAACAGCTGCTGCCCATCCATGCGCACGGTATCCGCCGCTCCGGAATCCACCAGCGAGTTCAACTGCCGATACACTGTGGCGAGGCCGATGCGCAGTCCGGAATCCACCAGCTTGCGATGCAGCTCCTGCGCGGAAATGAAATCATCACAGCCGCGAAGCTGCGCCATCACGGCATCCTTCTGCTTCGTATGCCTCACCGGCCCGTTCGCCATCACACGCTCCTCAAGTATTATCATTTAACAACCATTAATGATAATAGCGCAATCCACGGCGACATGCGAGCACGCCGCACATACAACGAAACGAGGGGCGGACGCCGCAGCGTCACGCCCCTCGCTCCCGAACCGCCAAAACTACCGGAGACTACTTGAGGTCATCCCAGCAGCCGGTGGCCTCCAACGCCTCGACGGTCGCCGCAGTGTCATCCGTGAGCACGGTGATATGACCCATCTTGCGGTTATGACGCACCTGCGCCTTGCCGTAATCGTGCACGTTCCACTCGGGATGGTCGGCAATCAGCGCCCTCGTGGGCGCGACATGCTGGCCGAGCACGTTCACCATGACCGCCGGGCTGAGCAGCTTCGGCTGGATCAGCGGCCAGCCGGCGATGCCGCGGATGTGCGCGTCGAACTGATCGATCGAGCACGCCTCGATGGTGTAATGCCCCGAATTGTGCGGGCGCGGTGCCAGCTCGTTGACGACGACGCGACCGTCCTTGGTGATGAACAGCTCGATGGCGAGCGTGCCAGCCAGCTCGAAGCCGCGGGCCAGGGCCAGCGCCATCTCGTGAGCGGTGCGCGCGATCTCCGGGCTCACCTCGGCGGGGGCGATCGTCATATGCAGGATGTTGTTGCGGTGGTCGTTGCGCACGATCGGGAACGTGACGTAATCCTTGCCGTTGCCGGACACGAGAATCGACGCCTCGAACGCGAAATCGACGAACCCCTCCAGGATGGACGGTGGGAAGCCGCCGCCGCGGTCGCCACGGGCGCGAATCTTCTCCAGGTCGCTGTCATTGCGCAGCACATGCTGGCCGTGCCCGTCGTATCCGCCGGAGCGGGTCTTGAGCACGCACGGGTAATGCAGGTCGTCGATGGCGGCGTCAAGCTCCTCGAAGGTGTTGACCTCACGCCAGGGTGCGGTCTCGATGCCGTGCCTGTTGATGAAGGTCTTCTCGTGGATGCGGTCCTGGGTAACGCGCAGCAGGTCGGTGCCCTGCGGGGCCGCGACCAGGTGACGCACCTCGTCGATGGATTCGGCGTCGACGTTCTCGAACTCATAGGTGAGCACGTCGGACTTCTCCGCCAGATCATGGATGGCGGTCTTGTCGTCGTACTCACCGACGACCTGGAAATCGGCCACCTGCGCGGTCGGGCAGTCCGGCGTCGGGTCGAGTACGCCGATGCGGAAGCCCATGTACTTAGCGCTCAATGCCATCATGCGGCCGAGCTGTCCGCCGCCGATGATGCCGATGGTCGCTCCGGGCTGCAGCATCTTCACCGCGCCATGGGTCTCCTCAGACAAGCTGGGCATTGGATTCGGCCACCTTCTCCTTGAGAGCGTCACGGTATTCCTGCAGCGCGTCGGCGAGACGCTTGTCGGTCGTGCTCAGGATCTGCACCGCCAGCAGGCCGGCGTTCGTCGCGCCGGAATTGCCGACGGCGGTGGTCGCCACCGGAATGCCGCCGGGCATCTGCACGATGGACAGCAGCGAATCCCAGCCGGAGAGCGCATGCGAGCGCACCGGGACGCCGATCACCGGCAGCGTGGTCTGGGCGGCGACCATGCCGGGAAGGTGCGCGGCGCCGCCGGCACCGGCGATGATGACCTTGAGACCGTTGACACGGGCGCCGTGAGCGAATTCGGCCATCAGTTCGGGCGTGCGATGGGCGGAGATCACCTGCTTGACGTAGGGCACCTCGAACTGGTCGAGCATGTCGCAGGCGTGCTTCATCGTCTCCCAGTCGCTGGCCGATCCCATGATCACGGCGACTTCGGGCTTGCTGTCTGTCATAAGAAGAACCTCCTCTTGGATACCGTTACAACTGTACAATCCCCTATATCCTCACCACGACCTTGCCGAACACGTCGCCGGAAAGAACCTTGGCGAAGGCCGCGCGGGCGTCGGCGAGCCCGAACGTCGAGTCGATCACCGGGTGTATGTCGGCATGTTCCACGAAGCGCAGCAGGCGGGCGAAATCCTCGCGCGAGCCCATCGTGTTGCCCTGCACGCGGATGTCCTGGAAGAACACGCGGGTGAGTTCGGCGCCCGGCTGGTCGCCGGTGGTGGCACCGCAGATCGCAATCGTGCCACCGGGGCGCACGGAACGCACCGAATGCCCCCATGTGGCGGCGCCCACCGACTCGATGACGGCGTCGACCTTGCGCGGGAGGCGCGCTCCGGCCTCGAACGCGGCGTCCGCGCCGAGGGCCAGTGCACGCTCGCGCTTGGTCTCGTCGCGCGAGGTGACGAACACCTCCAGCCCGGCGGCGTGGGCGAGCTGAACGGCAGCGGTCGACACGCCGCCGCCTGCTCCCTGAATCAGAATCGTGTCGCCCGGTTTGACGCCCGCCGAAGCGAACACCAGCGAGTAGGCGGTCAGCCAGCTGGTGCCGAGCGCGGCGGCCTCGTCGAGTGTCAGGTTCGCGGGCTTGGCGAACACGTTGGCGCTGGGCACCTGGGTCTTCGCGGCCATCGTGCCGGGGTACCGCTCGGAGAGGATCGTGCGCCGCTCCCCCGGCATCACGCCGGCCCCATCGGCGCCGATCACGGTGTACAGCACGACCTCGTCACCGGCCTTGAGCCCCTTGCGCACGGGAATGTCCTCGTCGAGCACGCCGGCGGCGTCGGTACCGAGGATCATCGGCGTGGCCTCCGCTGCGAGCCCCACGCCCTTGAGGCTCCAGATGTCATGATGGTTGACGGTCGCGGCCGTGACGGACACGGTGGACCAGAACGGGCGAGGCTGCGGCTCGGGCAGCTCCCCCACCTCCAGCGCGGCCAAGGGGTCGGCATTGTTGATCGTTGCGGCAGATACGGCCTTCATTGGCCCCTCCTTGTTCGGGGATATCCATCGTCGATACCATTCAACCACGCGCACACGCCCGCGCGGAGGCCGGGCGCGGCATGCGCAACGGGAGCGGGACGCGACAGACGGTACAGGCGGAACGGAGCCGCAATGCCTCCCAGGACTCCTGCCGTATACGGAGATGTTGGGGGCATTTTCTCGCACCGGCGGCCCGATGCGACGGCATCGATTATCATGTCGCTTTTGAAACATCCGAGGAAAGGACATATGCGTATGAGCGTCGGCATATTGAGTGCGATTCACGGACCAGCCGACGTGCATGCCCTCGACGCCGCGGAGCTTCCGGCGCTGTGCGGTGAGATCCGCACGACGCTGGTGAGGTACGGCCATGTCCACGGCGGGCACATCGGATCGAACCTCGGCATGGTCGAGGCCACTGTCGCCCTGCACCGCGTATTCGACTCGCCTCGCGACCGCATCGTATTCGACGTGTCGCATCAAAGCTACGTGCATAAGATGCTGACAGGCCGCGCCGACGCGTATCTCGACCCGGCGCATCATGACTCGGTGACGGGTTTCACCAATCCCGCCGAATCCGCCCATGACCAGTTCGTGCTCGGGCACACCGGCACGTCGATTTCCCTGGCGTGCGGCCTGGCGAAGAGCCGTGACCTGGCGGGCGGCATGGACGGCGGCAGCGGCATACGCAATGTGATCGCCGTGATCGGCGATGGCTCGCTCAGTTCCGCCATCGCGTTCGAGGGGCTGAACAACGCCGCCGAACAGGGCGGCAACCTCATCATCATCGTGAACGACAACGAGATGTCGATCGCGGAGGATCACGGCGGCATGTACGGCACGCTCGCCCGTCTGCGCGCTACCGGCGGCAAGGGTGGGCCGAACCTGTTCATGGCGTTCGGACTGGACTACCGGTATGTCGAGGCCGGCAATGACGTGTTCGCTCTGATCGAGGCGTTCAAACAGGTCAAGGACACCGATCATCCGGTCGTCGTGCACATCCACACGCGCAAGGGTCTGGGATTGCCGCCCGCCAAGGAATCCGCGGAAGCCCGCGACTCCGGGATTCCCATGGAGGGTGACGCCTCGGTCGCCGCCGAGGACTCGATGGTCTTCGAAGGACGACATGAGGCGAACCATTGGCAGGATCCCGACAGCACGACCGGGCGGCCTTTGGGAGCGCGCAAGCATTACGGGAGCATGGCGATGGCGGCATTGGAACCGCGGTTCGCCACGGAACCTGGACTGGTGGTCATCTCCCCCGCGACGCCGGGCTCGAACGGCATCACCCGCGCGTTCCGGGAACGGGCCGGACGGCACTACGTCGATACCGGCATCGCCGAAGAGCACGCCGTGGCGTTCGCCTCGGGCATCGCACGGGCCGGCGGACGACCGGTGCTGGCCACTTCCGCGACGTTCTTCCAGCGCACGTTCGACCAGTTGCAGCAGGAGCTGTCGCTGAACGGCAACCCAGTGACGCTGCTCGACTTCGGCGGCGGACTGTCCGGAGCCGACAACACGCATTCGGGCGCATTCGACATCGCCATGTTCGGCAACATCCCCGGACTGACCTGCCTGGCACCGACCAGCGGCCGCGCGTTCCTCGACATGCTCGCCTGGTCGACGAGCCAGAGCAACACCTCTCCGGTCGTCATCCGGGTGCCGGGCGACACGATTCTCAACCGGGAGCGCTCGGGCGACTTGCCCGGCGACGCGCAGGACGTCACGGACATGGGCTCCGCGGACGATACGTGCAGTGATGCGTGCAGCGAAAAGACCACGGCCGATGGAACAGCCACCTGCCCGTGGTCCCGTTACCGCACGATTCGCCGCGGCACGACTGTGGCGGTCCTGGCATTGGGCAACACGCTGCCGTTGGGATGGCGCGTGGTCGAGGCTCTGGCTTCGGATGTCCGGCATCCCCTTGATGCCACACTGATCGATCCGCAGCAGTTCTCCACGCTGGATGCCGCGACGCTGACCGAGCTGACCGGGCGCCACCGCATCGTCGTGACGCTGGAGGATGGACAGCTCGAAGGCGGCTGGGGAGACAAGGTCACCGCCTTCTACGCCAATGCCGGGCTGCGCGACATGCGCGTGCTGAATTTCGGCGCGGCGAAGGAGTTCACCGATCGCGTGCCGCTCGACGCGCTCAACGAGCGTTATGGCATGACCGTCGGCAACATCACCGCGCGCATCCGCAGCGAGAGCCGAGACTGAAAGCCGCGCTTATCAGGCCCCGTCAGGCCCACAAGGACGTCGAAGGAACAGAAAGCCCGTTGGAACCTTATTGATTCCAACGGGCTTCACCGTGACCCCGGACGGGCTCGAACCGTCGACCTTGAGATTAGAAGTCACATGCTCTATCCAGCTGAGCTACGGGGCCGAACAACGAAAGAACAGTGTACCATCACCGCGGCACGTTCAGGGATATGTGTCCGCGGGCGGCGCGGCAAGTCATATCCGCCGCCCCCTCACCAGTGGCCGGGAACCACTGCGCCGCAGTCGGGGCAGCATCCGTCGGGTCCGATGCGGTCGGACAGTATCGCGTACCAGTCGCGCACGATCAGGCTCGCCCCGCACGCCGGGCAGAATGTGGTGTCCGCTCCAGCAGCGCGTAGGCGAGGGCGGCGACCGAACCGGAGTACACGTATCCGGCATGCGGCACAATCACCGCCTTCGGAGCCCCCTGCGGCAGACGCGGCGCGAGGGACGACACCAGTCTGCGCGCATGGTTCATCTGCCGGTCAATCATGGCCTGCAGTTCGCCGGCGTTGGCCGGATAGAACGCGCCGGCTACGGCGGCCGGGCGGACGGTGCCGGCCTCCTTGCCGGAATCGGAAACAACCATCATCATGACGCCTCCTCACATCTATCTCCATCGTAGCCTCGCGCGGCGTCAACGGCTACGGGGACGTGGCCGGCCCTGCACGACTCCCCGCACGAGCCGCGGACGAAACCGGCATCTCCTGTTGCGTCGCTAAGTGCGCGCCGAAACGACGAGTACGCGAACATAGGAACGCAAATGATCCTGTTTGCGTATCAAAGTGCGCACGGTCGTCGTTTCGGCGCGCACTTAGGGACGCAAACCGGCCGACAACGTCGCGCAGGCCGCGCGCGAACACCACATAGCGGCCAAGCCTCCACCCCCGCAAGGCCCTAATGCGGCCAAATACGCCGAACTGCGCTGATTTTCGATGATGATTCAGCGTGTCTCCTCGCAACGTTACTATCAGACTATGGGGAATGACACAGGACGAATGCCGGCCGCGGCGAACGACGGCTCGGTCGGCAGTACGGCCGGCGGCAGCCCGGACGCCGCCGCCCCCTATGCCACACCCTCTTTCGCGCACGGCATCGTTCCGTTCGACCATGAGATCTCATCGAACCAGCATCTGACGTTCTCATACGCCGAGCAATCATTCGCCTCAGCGAACATCCCGTGGGATCCGGATCATGACGCGCTGCATCTCAAGGAGCGCGGCATGTTCACCAACACCGCGCTGATCATCTCCGACCAATGCCCGTTCACCATCAAATGCGCGACGTTCGACGGCGACGTCAAGGCACCCATCAGCGAGCGCATCGAACTGAGCGGCTCCATGATCAGACAGCTCAATGACGCCATGACGTTCCTGAACGGGCACAACAGACGCGACGACGGCCGCCAATGCCCACCGGACGCGCTGCGCGAGGCGCTGGTCAACGCCGTGCTGCATCGCGACTACGCATTCCCCGGCCCGACTCTGGTCAACATCTTCCCAAGCCGCGTCGAGATCGTGTCACTGGGTGGGCTGATGGACGGCATCGAGATCAACGACCTGCTCAACGGCATCAGCCAGCCGAGGAACCCCCGGCTGGCCGAACTGTTCACCAGACTGGGATTCAGCGAGAATTACGGCACCGGGATCCGCCGCATCATGGAGGAATACGACGAGGCCTCCGACAACCCGCAGATCCGCGTGGGCACGTCCTCGGTGGTGATGGTGCTGCCGTTGCCGTCGCAGCCGTCGCCGGGTGGATCGCGCACGCGCGGCGACGCCACAAAGGGCGGCTCCGCACAAGGCGCCGACGGGCACGACGCCGCCCAAGGCCACGCGAAGATGTACGCATTCCCCACCATCATGACGACGGCCACCAGCGATCCGACCGTGGCTCTGGCCGGCACACGCGTCATCGGGTGCGTCCCCGTGCGCCTGTCGGACGGGTCGGCGCTGCGCACGTCGCCGCTCATCGCGCCGAGACGCATCACATCCCCCGCGGCAACCGCCCAACTGCCGCCGAACGCCGGACAGACGCTCGAAGAAGTGACCCTGCACTGCATCGCACAGGCCGGCGTGCCGTTGAGCCGCCAGCAGATAGCCGACAATCTCGGCGCGACCAAGAACCAGATGACATACGTGCTGCATCATCTGGTCGAGCAGGGACGGGTCCTCAAACGCGGCAGATCCCGGGCCACACGCTACAGCATGCCCTGACGCGGGCGCCGGCGGAGACTCCCCCACCGAAAATTCAATTTCCGTTCATCTGCTCTCCAACCGCAGGCAGTCATCCCCTCAACTCGGCACAGTAGTCTCAAGGCTGGTTCCGAAACAAGGAGATAGTACCGTGCAATCCTCGGTGGGCGTTCGCGAACGCATCGATCATGTGTATCCTTCCCTGCGTCCGGCGGAACAGGCGGTCGCACGATACGTGCGTTCCCACCTTGACGAGGCCGCGGGGCTGACGGTCGGCCAGCTCGCAGAAATCTCCCGGGTCAGTCAGCCCACCGTCATCCGTTTCGCCCGCAAACTGGGCTTCGGCGGATACCGTGAGCTGCGATACGTGCTGCGGCACCCGCAGGAGGAACGCTCGGTGACCTTCGACCCGCTCGAAGGCTTCGACCTCAATCCGTGGGACAATCCCGACGACGTGCCGGGCAAGGCCATGACCCGGGCGAAGACGCTCATCGACGAGCTGCATTCGGCCATGGACGGCAAGGCGCTGCACAAGGCGACGACGCTGCTGGCGCAATCGAGGATGATCGACATCTACGGCGTGGAGAACTCCATGTCTCCGGCGCTCGACCTGTGCACCAAACTCACTTATCTGGGACTGCAATGCCGGTTCAACGCCGACACCTACCTGCAGCAGATCGGCGCGGGGCATCTGACGAAGGACGACACGGCCATCGCGTTCTCTCACTCCGGCAGCTCCGCCGACACCGTGAAAGCGCTGCAACTCGCCAAATCCGCCGGCGCGCACACCATCGCTGTCACCAACAACACCGGCACCCCGCTGGCCAACTGGGCCGACGTGACGCTGCTCACCGGTCGCGGCGACATGGCGATTTACGGCAACGCCATCTTCTCGCGCGTGGCGCACAGCATCACCGTCGACATGCTGTACATGAGCGTGATCCTCAGCGATTACGGCCGATTCTCCACCGAGCTCGACCGTTCCGGCCGCATAATCGCCGACCGCGAGTTCCGCGGCTGACCGCCATCATCCGCATATCCGCAAGGTTCCATGAAGGCTCGCGTGGGGCTCCGTGACGCCCAGCCCATTCCACCCCCCCCCGCAAACTACAGAACTACGTGCATCAGCCGTAATCGAACTCGTTGTTCACTCTCCTTCCCCCCAACTTTCCACCAGATCGGAATCCGGCCGCCCCGCGGGAGCCGATGATGGAATCACGGCGAGAAGTTCGTCCGTGACACAACTGAACACCGGACGGGATGCCATAGGCATCACACGCAATGGCGCCGCATCAGGCGGCGCGACGGAAGGCAAACGACGAAATATGCTCGACTCAGCCGACGGTGTTACCGTAGACCTGCGCTTGCAGGTCCTTGCGAGAGGTCTCCAATTTGGTGATTTCGCCGAGCAATTCCAGTTTTTCCGAGCCTTCGGGCATGCCGGCCATGCGCCGGCGCGCCGCGGCGATGCGCCGCATGTATCCCATGTCCAGAAGACGGGCCAACAGTTCGGCGGCGTACCGGGTCTCGGCGGGGCTCGCCGGACGCAGCTGCACGGCCGCCGCATTGGCAGCGCCCGGCACGCCGGATCCGGCGACGGCCCGATCCTGATCTGACGGAGGCAGGGGCAGCTGCAGCACCGCGAGCTCATTGATCACCGTCGTCAGCGTCAATCCGCCGGCCTTGTTGAGATTATGCATCCACAACCCCTGCGGCGCATCATCCGGCGGCAATCCGCCCGCGGCCTGAATGGCGAGGAACAACGCGCGGAACACCGGGGCGACGAACGAGTCCTCGTTGAGCGACGCGAACATCGTGCGGTTGATGGCACGCGGAATCTGAATCAGCGTGGCCATGAACTGCTGCTCGCAGATGAACACCGCATCGTCGATGCGGAAATACGACTGCTCTGTGGCGGCTCGATGCTCCAACGCCCGGCGTTCGGCCGGATTCGCATACGGATTCGAGCCGGGCTCGACACGAGGCTGGCCTGCGCCCTCGCCGTTGCCCGCGCCGAAACGACGCCGGAGCGAATAGGCGTCCTCGTCGCGCACATGCAGCTGGCCGTGCGCCGAACGCACCTCGCGCTGCATGATGTCCAGATCCACCCCGATGCGGCGCGTCGCCTTGCGCGCATACAGGTCACGCTGCGAACGATCGCGAATCTGGGCGATGAGCGGCGCCACGGCCTTCACCGCGCCCATCTGCCCGGTGGCATACGTGGTGTCGAACCGGCCAATCGCGGCATCGATCACAAAATCATACAACGGCTTCGCATGCTCGATCAGCGAGCGCACCGCCTGATCGCCACGGTTGATGCGCAGATCGCACGGGTCGAGATTGTCGTCGGCAACGGCGACGAACGTCTGCGACAGGAACGCCGAATCCAATCCGAACGCGTGCAACGCGGCCTTCTGCCCCGCGGCATCGCCATCGAACGTGAACACGATGCGCGAGCTCAATGCCTGCCCGGGAACGTTCAGCGGGCCGACCAGCTGCACCGCGCCCAGCGAATCATCGGCGACCAACCGCCGCACGATCTTCGCGTGCTCGGCGCCGAACGCCGTGCCGCAGGTCGCCACCGCCGTATCGATGCCGGCCAGATGCATCGCCATGACATCGGTGTAACCTTCGACGATGACGACCTGACGCTTCTTCACGATGGACGACTTCGCCAAGTCGATGCCGTACAGCACCTGCGTCTTACGGTACAGCTGGGTGTCCGGCGTGTTGATGTACTTCGCGGCGATCTGATCGTCGTCATACAGCTTGCGCGCGCCAAAGCCGAGCGTACGCCCGGTCGAATCACGAATCGGCCATGTGGCGCGGCCGCGGAAATAGTCGTACACGCCGCGCTGCCCCTGCCTCGCAAGCCCGGCGTCAAGCATCTCCTGCTGCGTGAACCCCTTGGACGCAAGATAGCGAACCAGATTGTCCCACCCCTGAGGCGCGTACCCGCAGCCGAAACGCTCGCAGTCCGCCCGGCTGAAATTGCGTCCGCCGAGCAGCTTGCGCGCGGCCAGAGCCTCCTTGCTCATGATCTGCGACATGAAAAAACGCTGAGCCTCCTCGTTGGCCTCGATCAGCCTGGCCCGCTTCGACCCGGAATGCTCGGTGCGCCCACCGGAATTCTCGTAATGCAGCTCGATATGGTATTTGTCGGCGAGAAGCTCCACCGCCTCGCGGAAATCGATGTTCTCCTGATGCTCAACGTAGCCGAACACGTCGCCGCCGAGACCGCAGCCGAAACAATGCCACACGCCCAGCGCAGGCCGCACGGAGAAACTCGGCGTCTTCTCGTCATGGAACGGGCACAGGCCGACGAACGTGCCGGTGCCGGAAGGCCGCAGCGTCACGCTCGCGGACACGATGTCGTACAGGTCCGCGGCGGCGCGCACCTTCTCCACGTCTTCCTTCAGAATCATTCCAGCCATAGCCCACCAGTCTAACGTCAGCCGTGCCTGAGGCCGCCGCGGCCGTCACAGGATCGAATGCAACGCAAGGGCGGAGCTGTCGGTGAGGGAGGCCACCTGGTCGACCGCGACGCGCAGGCGCTCGCCGTCGTTCGTCGCCTCGTCCCAATCCTGCAGGAGCACGGCCTCCAGCGCACTGGAAGGGCGCGGAGAATCGGCCATGAGCACGTCAATGAGATCGTTGATGATCTGGCGTTCCTCCTGGTGGAACGGCTCGTGCTCGCGAGGAGCCATCACGAAGTACACGGCGATGCCCTTGAGCGCCACGATTTCGTAGCTGGTCTCCTCGGGGATCACCACGTTCGCCGAATACCGGGTCAGAGGCCCGTCGCCGTACGTGTCGCGGGTCGCGTTCTCCACCGACCATGCGAAGCGTCCGATCAGGTCCGAGGTGATGTTCTTCAGTTGCGCCAGCGCCTGGCGCGACCCGTCAAAGTGGTCGGGGAACATGCGCAGCCGCCGCAGCCTTCCGAACGCCCGCTCCAGCTCGTCGGCATCCCATTTCGAGCCGTACCATGAGCGCGTCGCCTCGATGATGCGGCCGATCATTCGAGGGTCGGCGAGCACCAGTGGGTTGAACGCGCCGGTCGCTATGGCGTCCTCGACGTCGTGGACGCTGTAGGCGATGTCGTCGGACAGGTCCATGACCTGGCATTCCATGGGTTTGCGGGCTTCGGGAGCGCCTGTCTTCAGCCAGCGGAACACGTCCTCGTCATCCGGGTACACGCAGAACTTCACGCCGCGGCCACCGTCGTACTTGGCCGCTTCGGCGAGGGTCCACGGGTATTTGACGGCCGCGTCCAGCGAAGCCCTGGTCAGGTTCACGCCGGCCGACCGGCCGTCGGAGTGGAAGACCTTCGGCTCCAGCCGGGTGAGCAGGCGCAGCGTCTGCGCGTTGCCTTCGAATCCGCCGATGTCGGCGGCGATGTCGGCGAGCGCCCGTTCGCCGTTATGACCGAACGGCGGGTGGCCAAGATCATGGCACAGGCACGCGCAATCGACCACATCCGGGTCGCATCCGAGCATGGCTCCGACCTGACGTCCGATCTGGGCGACCTCAAGCGTGTGGGTGAGCCTGGTGCGGGCGAAATCGTCGGTGCCCGCCACGAGGATCTGCGTCTTCGCGCCGAGCCTGCGCAGCGCCGACGAGTGCACGACACGGGCGCGGTCGCGCTCGAAGGCAGTGCGCGATTTCGACTTCGGCGGCTCGCCCGCCCAGCGCTGCTCGTCGAATGCGGTGTACCCCTCCCCTGCTGGTATGCGTTCGCCGCTGTCCTCGGATTTCATGGGACCTCCCTTGCCGTCGCCACGTTCCGGTATCCAGTTTAGCAAAGGGTTCCTTGGACGGAGCCGGTCACGCCGTCCTCGCAATGCGTGCAATGTGCGCGACGCGCGGCGGGTCTACAGCAGGCTCGCCGGATCGAGCTTGGCGAGGTCCGCGGCGGGCAGCACGTCGGCGGCATGCAGGTAGAGCCTCGGGATGCGATTGCGCAGACAGGTGAACACCTCGTAGCTAATCGTGTCGGCGGCGCGCGCCCAGTCGTCGGCGGTCGGCTCGCCGTATTGCTCACCGCGACCGGGTCCGAACAACTCCACGGTGTCGCCCTCATGGACGCCAAGCTCGGCGGCCGACCCGTGCAGGTCGACGATGAACTGGTCCATGCACACGCGACCGCACACGTGCAGCAGGCGCGGGCCGGCGCTGGTCATCACACGCACGGGACCGCCGGCCTTCTCGACATGCTTGGCGCCCTGCATGTCGAAGCCGGACGCGGAACGGTGGATGCCGTCGGCGTAGCCGAGGGGCACGATGGCGGTGCTGGTGTTGTCGGGCGTCAGGTACGTGCGACCGTATGAGACGCCGTGCCCGGCCTCCACGTCCTTGACCGTACCGAGCTGCGCCTGCAATGTCATGGCGGGCTTCAGATGCCAGTCACGCGGCGTGCCCATCGCCGGGTCGGGCTCGTAGCCGTACAGGCCGATGCCCGGACGGGTCAGTTCGAAATGAATCTCGGGACGGTTGAGCGTGGCCGCGGTGTTTGCCAGATGGCGTATTTCGGGCGCGATGCCCGCGGCTTCCATGCGACGGGTGAATTCCGTGAACGATTCGATCTGCCGGTCGGTGGAGGCGACGAATTCAGGCACATCCGGCGAGTCGGCGACCGCCAGATGGCTCCACTGGCCGACGATGTGCAGCACGCCCTCATGCGCAAGCGGCACCAGCTTGGCAAGGGCCGCGTCGAATCCGGCCGGCGTGAAGCCGTTGCGGCCGAAGCCGGAGTCGACCTTGACATGCACGCGTGCGGGTTTGCCGAGCCGGCGCGCGGCGTCGGCGAGCGCGTCGATGCCCGCCAGCGAGCCGACGGAGATGTCGATGTCGTTGTCGATCAGCTCGTCGAACGGCACATCCATGCCGTTGTACACCCATGTCAGAATGCGGCAGCGGTCCGGGCCGATGCCGAGTTTGCGCAGCAGCAGCGCCTCATGCGATTGCGCGGTGCCCAGCCAGGTCGCGCCGCCCGCGAGCGCCGCCAGCGCGGCCGGCAGCAGACCGTGCCCGTAGGCATCCGCCTTGACCACGCCCATCACCGCCGTGCCGGAATGCGGGCCGCCCACCACATCGACCAAGTGGGCCATGTTGTCCCTCAACGTGGCCAGGTCGACGATCGCCTGCGCGGGGTACCGGCGTCGCGCCGCCCGGTAGTTGGCTTCGCCAGCCGGGGATGAAAACTGCAATTCGGATGCTGCGTTCAAAGTCATGGCTCTTATTGTGGCGCGGCATGATGACGAATGCCGGAGCGCGTCGCATGACGGCACGAATCCGACCTCAGCCGGCAGTGGCGTTGTCCGGCGCATTGCCGTATGCTGTACGACGCATATTCGCGGCGTCCGCGGTCGACCGCCGCCGCATCAGATTCCCGGCGTTGAGGCGTGCCGGGGTCCCGGAACGCCGTCCGGTACAGCCCAATCCATTCCATATATTGAGAGAAGACCATGGATCTGTTTCGCAAGAAATCGGTGGATCAACTTGTCGCCGAATCCACCCCGCTCAAACGCACGATGCACACGTTCGACCTGACGATGCTGGGCATCGGGGCGATCATCGGCACCGGCATCTTCGTACTCACCGGCAAGGGCGCGCTGACCGCCGGCCCGGCGTTGATGGTGTCGTTCCTGCTGGCCGCGGTCTGCTGCGGCTTCGCCGGCCTGTGCTATGCCGAATTCGCGTCGATGGCGCCGGTTTCCGGCTCGGCATACTCGTACGCCTATCTCGCGTTCGGGGAACTGATCGCGTTCGTGATCGGCTGGGACCTGATTCTGGAGTACGCGCTGCAGGCGGCCACGGTGTCCGCCGGATGGAGCGGCTATTTCAACAAGCTGCTCGAAGGGTTCGGACTGCATCTGCCGGTCGAGCTGACCGCCGCGTACGGCACCAACCCCAATACGACCACATACTTCAATCTTCCCGGTTTCGTGATCGTGCTGCTCATCACCTGGGTGCTGTCGATCGGCATCAACCAGACGAAGAAGGCCAACGACATCATGGTGCTCATCAAGCTCGCGATCATCGTGTTGTTCATCGTGTGCGTCATCTGGTATGTCAACCCGTCCAACTGGAAGCCGTTCGCGCCGTACGGCATCTACCAGTTCCAGCCCGGTTCGACGCAGCCGTATGGCATCGTGCCGGCCGCGTCGATCGTGTTCTTCAGCTTCATCGGCTTCGACGCGGTGTCGTCGTCGGCCGAGGAGACCGTCAACCCGAACAGGACGCTGCCGCGTGGCATCCTGTATTCGCTGGTCATCTCCACGATCCTGTACATCGTGATGACGCTCATCATGACCGGTGTGGTGCCGTATGAGCAGTTCGCGCAGTTCATCGACGCGCCGGTGGCCGGCGTGATCCTGAAGACCGGCATGAACTGGCTGGCGGTGATCGTCAACCTCGGCGCGCTGATCGGCATGACCACGGTGATGCTGGTGCAGCTGTACGGCCAGTCGCGCATCTGCTACGCGATGAGCCGTGACGGCCTGTTCCCGAAGTTCTTCGGCGACGTGCATGACAAGTACCGCACCCCGTTCAAGGGGACGTGGTTCTTCGGACTGTTGACCGCGTTCGCGGGCGGCTTCATCAACATCAACGTGCTGTTCGAGCTGGTGAACATCGGTACGCTGTCCGCGTTCATCATTGTGTCGGCCGGCGTGATGTGGATGCGCAGGACCCAGCCGGACGCGCATCGCGGGTTCCGCGCTCCGGGCGTGCCGTTCACACCGATTCTGGCAATCGCATTCTGCATGGTGCTGATCGCCGGTCTCAATTGGGAGACCTGGGTGCGGTTCGCGGTCTGGTTCGGCCTGGGACTGATCGTCTACTTCGCCTACAGCCGCAAGCGCTCCAAGCTGAACGCATCCGACGCGGAATAACGTGCTCCCGCTGGCAGGGGCTGTCGCGAAGCAACTGGGGGTGGTCTTCACGGCCAGTAGTGCATCAGACCACCCTCGGTCTCGCTGCGCGCGACAGCTCCCGCCAGCGGGAGCACGTTCGGCGACTGAGGAGCAACGCAGGCGACGCGCCGTTGTTTCGTGCCGGGCGTTACCACTCGTGACGCTGATATGCGATCCTTGTCGTATCGGTGGGCCGGTCAAGCAGCTGTATCAGGCCGCAGCGGGCGAATCCGCTGGTTTCGAGGACGTGCTGCATGGCCTTGTTGTTGGGGTGGGTGTCGGCGCGGACGTTGCCGTAATGCTTGAGGGCCCAGGCGATGCAGTCGCGGGCGGCGTGCTTGACGAGGCCGGAGGACGCGATGCGGTGGATGGTGACGTAGGAATCGTCGTCGAGCCAGGCGCCGTCGATGTGATGGTAGGTGGGGTCTTCGCCGGGGCATAGCGCGAATTGCGCGAGGATGCGCTCGTGTCCGCCCACTTCGTCGACGAGCAGCATGGCGCGTCGCTGCGCGATGTCGTCGCGTACGACGTCGTCTTTGGGGAAGGTGTCGCCCCATTGGGTGGGGTTGCCGTTGCGTGCCATCAGCTCGCGGGCGCGCGCGTAGTTCTTCTGCATGTGCGGGTAGTCGCGCATGGTCGCGTGTCGGAATCGCCGCTGGGAAGCACTGTCAGTCACCGGTCACCTCATGTTCGTGTGTTGGACAACTGGCCGTAAGGCTATCATGGGCACTCGTCCGATTGGAGTGCATGTGCCGTTTACCGGGAGTCGTTATGATGAGGGCGGCACCGGTCCGATACCGATGCCGCCCTCATCCCATAACCCGGACCAATGCCGGGAATACGGCTGTGTCGGCCAGTCCCAGCCTCAGACGACCTTGCGCTCGAACGGGTCGGAGCTGATGCCCTTGGCGAGGATGTCCTTGCACCACTCCTTGGCGGTGAACAGGCTGTGGTCACGGTAGTTGCCGCAGCTTTCGATGGTCGTGGCGGGAACGTCGTCCCACGTGGCCTTGTATGCGATGAATTCCAGCGATTCCTTGAGGGCGCGGGCCACATCCTCGGTGGAGTGCGTGCCCCAGGTCAGCAGGTGGAAGCCGGTGCGGCAGCCGAACGGAGAGCAGTCGATGTAGCCGGGGATGCGTTCGCGCAGCAGCACGGCGATGGTGTGCTCGATGGTGTGCAGACCTGCGGTCGGAATCGCGTTCTCGTTGGGCTGTACCAGACGCAGGTCATAGTTGGAGATCACGTCGCCGTTGGGGCCGGTCTCTGTGTCGATGTAACGCACGTACGGCGCCTTGACCTTCGTGTGATCCAGCTGGAAACTTTCGACAATCGGCTTTTCTTCTGCCATCGCAGACTCCTTTTGCTCGATATGACGCCGGCGCGTACGACCGTTAGCCGGCATTCCATCGACCATTGTCTCACTATCGCGCGCGTCTCGCCGTATTCTTGGCTATAGGCGTTCCTTATATACGACATATACGGCACGAGGCGAGTCCGGTGCGATGTAGCGGAGCTGTCAATCGTCGAAGCCGGCGATGGCCTCCATGAATCGCTTGCCGTATTTGGCCAGCTTGCTGTCACCCACGCCGTTGATGGCGAGGAACTGCGCGTCGGTGATGGGGCGGAGACGGGCCATGTCGCGCAGCGTGCGATCGTTGAACACCATGTATGGGGGTAGGCTGTTCTCGCGGGCGATGGACAGACGCAGTTCGCGCAGTTTCTGGAACAACGTCTCGTTCTCGTCGTCGGGGGCGTACGAGCCCAATGCCGGGCCGTCCGACGCCGCGGATTTCGAACTGGAATCGGTCCGTGACGTCATGCCCGTTCCGGCGCCGGCGGCCTTGCGCTCGACCCGTTTGATCTCATATCGGAATTCGGGCGCGACCGTTTCCGCCGCGCGCTGCCCGAAGCCGACGATCGGCAGCCGCCCTTCGGCGATGGAGAGGAATCCGTCGGTGGCCATCTGGCTGAGCACGTCGCGGATTCGAGCTTCGGGCGCATCGTGCAGACGACCGTAGCTCGGGCACCTGTCAAGATGCCGCGCGATGAGGTCCTTGGCCTTGGAGCCGCGCAGTATCGCCACGATTTTCCCCGAGCCGAGGCCTTGGCGCACGGGGCCGCACGTCGGTCGCCCCTGATCGTCGTAATCGTACATGGCATCGTGCACGCATCGGCTGATTGACCGCGCGATGTCGGTCACGTCAAGGGTTTCGAACGTGCTGTCGCAATTCGTGCAACCGCCCGTGCATGTGCCGGTTCTTGGCGTGTTCTCGCCGAAGTAACGGGTCATGTAGACGTGCAGGCAGTCGGTGGTACGGCAGTAGCCGATCATGCCGTCCAGCAGACGGCGCTTGCTCATGCGCACGGTCTCGCGCTCTTCCGGGGTCAGCCGCTCGTTGTCGTTGTCCATGTCGAGCAGGCGCCGACGGGTGACGATGTCGGATTCGTTCCACAGCAGCGTGCAGCGGCTCGGCTCCCCGTCTCGGCCGGCGCGACCGGCTTCCTGATAGTATGCCTCGATGCTTTCCGGCATGTTGTGGTGGATGACGTAGCGGACGTTCGACTTGTCGATGCCCATGCCGAACGCATTGGTAGCGACGACTACCGGCACGGCGTCGGTGACGAAGTCGCGTTGCGCCTGGTTGCGTACGTTGGCCGGCATGCCGCCGTGGTAGGCGACCGCGACGGGGCCATCGCGCATGACGGAGTCTGCCGCACTGCCGCCCGCCGCTCCGCGCAACGCCGGCACGGTGTGGTTGAGGGCCGCGGCGAGTGCCTCCGTCTCCTTGCGCGTGGCGCAGTAGACGATGCCGGATTCGTCCGGATGCTCGGCTACGTATCGTGCGACCCATGCCGCTTTGTATTTGGTCTCGATCTTGAGCACGTCGAAGTACAGGTTCTCTCGGTCGAATCCGGTGACGGTGACTTGCGGGGCGTTGAGCCCCAGGATGCCGATGATGTCGCAGCGAACGCGCTCGGTGGCGGTGGCGGTGAACGCGGCTACGGTCGGGCGGGCCGGCAGGCCGGCGATGAACTCGCCGATGCCGAGGTACGACGAGCGGAAATCCTGTCCCCATTGCGACACGCAGTGGGCTTCGTCGACGGCCACCAGCGAGATAGGCACGCGTGTGGCGAAGTTGCGGAACCGTTCGGTTTCCAGTCGTTCGGGGGCCACATACAGCAGTTTGATGTCGCCTTGCGCGGCCTGTGCCAGCACCATGGCCTGCTCGTCGCCGCCCTGCGTGGTGTTGACGTATGCGGCTGGGACGCCGGCGTCGTTGAGCGCGTCGACCTGGTCGCGCATCAGGGAGATCAGCGGGGAGATGACGATTGTGACGCCGGGCAGCAGTGTGGCCGGAATCTGGTAGCACACGGATTTTCCGGCGCCGGTCGGCATCACGCCGAGCACGTCGCGCCCGGCGAGGATCGCGTCGACGAGCCCTGACTGCCCCGGTCGGAACGAGTCATAGCCGAAATACCGTTTGAGCGCCCCCAGCGCCGCCACCTGATCTGTCATGCTTCCCAACATTACCGCATTCCGGCCACCGCTCCTTCGAGTACAGCGTCGGGGCTGCCTCTCTCCCCTTCTCTTTCCTTCTCCGTCGTCCCAAAAGCGTCGTTAAGTGCGCGCCGAAACGACAAGTGCGCGCACTTATGGACGCAAACCGGGCCTTGCATGCATGCCCGTCGGCGTGCCGCCGAATCAGATGGCGGCGAAGGCCTGCTCCAGGTCGGCGATAAGGTCGTCGGCGCCTTCGAGGCCGACGGACAGGCGCACCAGGTTCGCTGGCACCTCCAGCGTGGTGCCGGCGACGGAGGCGTGGGTCATCGCGCCCGGGTGCTCGATCAGGCTCTCCACTCCGCCCAGTGACTCGGCGAGCGTGAAGATCTGCGTGGCGCCGGCGAACCGCTTGGCCGCCTCGAAGCCGGCCGCGATCTGCACGGAAACCATGCCGCCGAAACCGCCGTGCATCTGACGGGCGGCAATCTCGTGACCCGGGTGGGATTCCAGTCCCGGGTACCACACGCGCTCCACTTCCGGGCGGGTTTCCAGCCATTGTGCGATCTTCAACGCGTTTTCGCTGTGACGCTGCACGCGCACGGCCAGGGTCTTCAGTCCGCGGATGTCCAGCCACGAGTCGAACGGGGAGGGAACCGCGCCGGCGGCGTTCTGCAGGAACGCGACCGCGTCGCGGGTTTCTTCGTCGTTGAGCACGATCGCGCCGCCGACCACATCGGAATGCCCGCCGATGTACTTGGTGGTCGAATACACGACCGCGTCGGCACCGTCGTTGAGCGGATGCTGCAGAACCGGGGAGGCGAACGTGTTGTCCACCACGACCTTGGTGCCGTGCCGATGCGCGACGTCGGCGGTCGCGGCGATGTCGGTGATGTTGAGCAGCGGGTTGGAGGGCGTCTCCACCCAGATGTACCTGTATTGCTTGGCTTCAAGCGCGGCGGCGACGGCGGCAGTGTCGGTGATGTCGACCACGTCGAACCCGATGCCCCACGGCACGAACACCTTGGCGAGCAGACGGTAGGTGCCGCCGTACACGTCGTTGCCGAGCAGGATGTTGTCGCCCGGCTTCAGCGTGGCCCGCAGCAGCACGTCAATCGCCGCGAGTCCGGAGGAGAAGCTCAGCGCGTATTTCGCGCCTTCGACGGCGGCGAGCTGCGCATCGAAGCTGTTTCGCGTGGGGTTGACGGACCGGCTGTAATCGTAGCCGTTGCGCAGTCCGCCCACGCCGTCCTGCTTGAACGTGGAGGTCATGTAGATCGGCGTGATGACGGCGCCGGTGGTCGGGTCGGGCTCCTGTCCGGCGTGGATGGCGCGGGTGGCGAGAGTGGTGTTGACGAGGGCTGCGGCGTTGGTGGAGATGGTCATGATGGTTGTTTCCTTATATTGCAGTTTGTTGTATTGATTCGATATTGAGATATTGAAGTTCGGGTTCGCGGACGCGGTTCAGGCGGGCCTTGGCCGGGCCTTACAGGTACTGTTCGGCAAGTGATGGCCTGGAGGTCCGCTCGACGATGTCGCCATAGCCGTTCTCGCGCATCCAGTCGTCGTTGAAGATCTTTTCCAGATAGCTGCGGCCGGAGTCCGGCAGCAGCACGACGACGACCTGATTGCTGTCCAGATCGTGCTCACGCGCGTATTTCAGGGCGCTGACGACGGCCATGCCGGACGAGCCGCCGACGAGCAGTCCTTCCTCCGAGGCCAGGCGACGTGTCATCTCGAACGCCTCGCGATCGGTGACCTGCACGATATCGTCGGTGATGTTCCGGTCGAACGCCTTCGGGTAGAAGTCCTCTCCCACGCCTTCGATGTCGTATTGGTGCACGTCGCTCGGGTCGGAGTAGATGGAGCCTGCCGGATCGGAGCCCACGACCGTGACCGCGCCGTCAGAAACCTCCTTGAGGTATTTGCCGGTGCCTGAGATCGTGCCGCCGGTGCCGATGCCGGCCACGAAATGCGTGACCTTATGGTCGGTGGCTTCCCAGATCTCTGGGCCGGTGGTGTAGTAGTGGCTCAACGGTCCGTTGGGGTTGTCGTACTGGTTCGGGCGGAATCCGCCGGGAATCGTGTTGGCAAGGCGCTCGGCGACCTGATAGTAGGAGCGCGGGTCGTCGGGGCCCGCATCGGTGGGGGTGACGACGACTTCGGCGCCGTATGCGCGCAGCACGGCACGCTTGGATTCGGAGACTTTGTCTGGCAGCGTGAAGATCGTACGGTAGCCGCGCTGCTGTGCGACGAGCGCGAGCCCGACGCCGGTGTTGCCGGAGGTCGGTTCGACTATCACACCGCCGGGCTTGAGTTGTCCGGAGCGTTCGGCGGCGTCGATGATGCGCTCCGCGATGCGGTCCTTGGAGGATCCACCGGGATTGAAATACTCCACTTTGACGGCGATGGTCGCCTTGATGCCGTCAGTGACGTGATGAAGCTTTACGAGTGGCGTGTTGCCGATGAGTTCGGAAAGACTGTTGTGAATGGTCATCGTGGATCCTGTTTCCTTCTGCGTTTCGATTGGTGCGTTATTCGGTTTCGTATACCGGGCAGATGGGTTGAACGCAGTTGAAACAGGTGGATGGTGATCGTCGATGATGGTGTTGGTCTTTGCCGTCCCGTTGTATGACCTGCTACAGATATTGTTGTGCCAATCATGCGACATCGGGGAATCATCAGGAATGAACCGTATTTCAAGTTATGCGTCGTCAACCGCTCGCCCGCAGGCGTCGGTCAGCGACAACAACATGAAAAATACGTCATGTTTGACATAGTATCAGCATCTCAGAAAGACACGCGACAGCGCATCCACAATGTGATATCAGATGACTGCCGTCATTGCGCTAGCCCATAAATTGCATAGCGGCGTGAGTGGACCCATCGAATGTCATTTCGACGAATCCACTCACGTACCGGCTAGTCTTTCACCTGTTCGTACACTTGCGCAGGTGTCAGCTCTGATGGAAGCTCATCCCCCGAATCTACGTTGACTCGCTCAAATACCGGCTGCCATGCATCAGAAGCGTTACCATGTTGAGACCGCAAAACGTTCCACGATTGTTGCGTATCGTCGGTCACTCGGTATACGCCGGCAGTCGCACCGGTCACATAGTACTGAGATGACTGTTCTCCAGGCAAATCGGTCGGCGTAAGAAACAACATGACCACGTCACCGGTCTGCAGCAGAGTCTCCGCGCTCCCCTGCTCCGCGGAACCAGTCTGACGTACAATAATGCTGCCACTGTTGACGGTTCCCTTAAGCGTCTGCGAGACCTTCACGTCAAGTAACGTGAAATCAGTAATATCATCAATATCCCGAATCACGGAAGTTCTCGATATTTCTCCGGTAATAATCAGGGGACTATCGTCCTCAAGTTCTACCATGGATTCATAAATGCGTACCCGCGACTGAGAAGCATCCGGCTTGGGAACATTAGATTGTGCCGCTGTCTGACCGCAACCCGCGCACGTAAACATCAACACTACCAACCCCATAAGGGTCGTTAGCCATCTAATCCTTGAAATCTTCTTCATCGTGTCACCTCAATATCTACTGTTAATACCTTTGATATCATCTGACGTGAGATATCTGACACCATTGTTGTAAGCGTCAGATGCACTCTTGTACATCACTGTATTGATCGTAGAATGCCCCAATCCCCAACAATGAGAAAACTCATGAAGCCAAAGCACTCTCATGCGGGCAACCGGGTAAGATGACTTCATATAATAGGTATTTACACGCGAAACCGCGTCTTTAGTATACCCGGACGCTAAAAATGTATAGGCCGATTGTCCTTCCCACCCATTCTTGCCGAAATTCTGAGAAGTTGCCTGCCAAACCATCCGCGTTCCGGTCGAGAATCCAACTTTCGTTGCTGAATTAATATTGGAGACAGCCTGCTTGGCCGAAGTCAAGTAATTGCCTTTCACCGTGGCCATAAGCATTACAACCTGGTTCTTATTGAGCCAATGACTCTTGCTATAAGAATAGGCACTCGCGACTGGCACCATGCTCATCAAAAATAAGAATGACAATAGCGTTGATACTAAACTTATTGGCCACTTCCTGCAGCGTTGCAGCTTAGACATCTTCGCACCTTTCTGATAAGAACGGAAAGTTACAGAGACAGGATTTATATCCGTGAAGTAGCAACACAGCAACCTATGCTGTTATTAATTTATAATACTCGATTTATAAGAAGAAAGCAAAAACATACACAAGAAGGACCCCCGGGGGTTGTTTGCCTCGTCCGGGGGTCCTTGTCGTGTGGTGCGGCGGCGT